>Ga0208863_1000073_pt1 | contig 131509 bp, 129 predicted proteins | sample RifOxyD3_FD_184040 | JGI IMG/M metagenome (GOLD analysis project Ga0208863, IMG submission 184040) | Soil microbial communities from Rifle, Colorado - Rifle Oxygen_injection D3 (SPAdes) | ecosystem: Environmental > Terrestrial > Deep subsurface > Rock core/Sediment | place: Rifle, Colorado...
GGTTGCGTCCAAAGACGATCTGAAACAACGCATCCTCAAAGGCATCGCAGAGATCAATGCATCGCCGGTAGTATTTCGTTGGAATAAGTTTGACCTCGGAGTGACTTGATATGTATTTGTTTTAATGGAACGAAATACTAGAATGCGATCCTGAGGGGGCATAGCTCAGTTGGGAGAGCGATTGGTTCGCAATCAATAGGTCGGCGGTTCGATCCCGCCTGTCTCCACCAGTTAAGCCGTCAATGCGAACGGATCATGGTGCCAAACGCCTGATCGGTCAAGATTTCCAGCAGCAGCACATGCGGCACCCGGCCGTCGATGATGTGCACCGAGTTGACGCCGCTCCTGGCGGCATCCAGCGCCCCGGCAATTTTGGGCAGCATGCCGCCGCTCAAGGTGCCGTCGGCAAACAGAGCGTCTATCTGGCGCGCGGTCAGGTCGGTCAGCAACTCACCGGCCTTGTTGAGCACACCGCTGATATTGGTCAACATCATCAGTTTTTCGGCCTTGAGCACCGTGGCCAGTTTGGCCGCCACCACGTCGGCATTGATGTTGTAGCTCTCGTTGTTTTCACCAAAACCAATCGGGCTGATGACCGGAATGAAGGCGTCGTCCTGCAGCGCCTTGACCACGCTGGGGTCGATACTGACGATGTCACCCACCTGGCCCACATCGTGCTCGATGCTGGGGTCGGCGTTGTCGAGCATCTTGAGCTTTTGGGCACGGATCATGCCGCCGTCGCGTCCGGTCAGGCCCACCGCCTTGCCACCGGCCTGATTGATCAGGCCCACAATGTCCTGCTGTACCTCGCCGCCCAGCACCCATTCGACCACCTCCATGGTCTCGGCGTCGGTCACGCGCATGCCCTGGATGAATTCGCCTTTTTTACCTAGCCGCTTGAGCGCCGTTTCAATCTGAGGGCCACCGCCATGCACCACCACCGGGTTGATACCCACCAGTTTGAGCAAGACCACGTCTTCGGCAAAATCGGCTTGCAGAGCGGGGTCGGTCATGGCGTTGCCACCGTACTTGATCACCATGGTCTTGCCGTGAAACTTGCGAATGTAGGGCAACGCCTGCGCCAGAATTTCGGCTTTGTCGCGCGGAGGAATGTGGGATACGTCGGACATGGTGGGCTTTGGGGTTGAAGGTGGATGACAGTGTAAGACTGGCAAATTGTGCCGCATGTGGTGGGGCGGAATTCAGCCCGCCATGGTCGACTGAAGTCGACCCTACAAATTCAAACGCGCGTCCCCGTAACCATGCACACAGATTTCCAGCACGGCCTTGATCGCCGCCAGGTCTGCCTGTTCGGCGCCTGCGCGCAAGGTACTCAGGTGCGGCACCAGCGCGTCCCACGCCAGGTAATCCTCATGTGCTTTCATGATGCGGACATGCGCGGTGGGCTCGGGGTTGTCACCAATCAGTAGCTCCTCGTAAAGTTTCTCACCAGGGCGCAAGCCGGTGACTGCAATCTCGATGTCGCCGTCAGGATGATTGCCGTCGCGCACCGACAGGCCACTGAGTTGCACCATGCGCCGGGCCAAGTCAATGATCTTGACGGGCTCACCCATATCCAGCACAAACACATCGCCCCCTGCCGCCATCGCACCCGCTTGCAGCACCAGTTGCGCAGCCTCGGGGATGGTCATGAAATAGCGGGTCACCTCAGTATGGGTCACAGTCAGCGGGCCCCCCTCACTTAACTGGCGCCGGAACAAGGGCACCACACTGCCGCTGGAGCCGAGCACATTGCCAAAACGCACCATGGTGAAACAAGTCACTGAGTCCTGCATGGCCAGCGCCTGCAAGACCAACTCGGCCATGCGTTTGCTCGCCCCCATCACATTGGTGGGGCGCACCGCTTTGTCAGTCGAGATGAGCACAAATCGCCTGGCGCCGCTGGCCATGGCTGCGCGAGCAGTGTTCAGGGTGCCGAACACATTGTTCAAAATACCCTCACCGGGGTTGCCCTCAACCATGGGCACATGCTTGTAGGCCGCAGCATGGTAGACCGTGGCCGGACGGTAGGCCTCAAAAATAGCAGCCAGCCGATCCGGATTGGCCACACTGCCCAACAAGGGGATCAATTCAACGCCCAGATTTTGACTGGCGCAAATACCTTGCAGTTCCTGGTGGATGCTGTAGAGGCCAAATTCATTGTGATCAAGCAGCAGCAGCTGGCGCGGCCGCTGCAGCACAATCTGGCGGGTGAGCTCGCCACCAATGCTGCCACCCGCACCGGTGACCAGCACCACCTGCGCAGCCAGATCGCGTGCCAGCAGCGCGGTGTCGGGCGGCACTGGGTCGCGACCCAGCAGGTCTTCCAGATCCAGTTCACGAATATCCTGCACCGTGACGCGGCCACTGGCCAAGTCTGACAGGCCCGGCAAAGTACGAATGTGCACAGGCAGCGGCCGCAAACTGTCCAAAATGGCGTTGCGCCGGTCCCGCGAGGCACTGGGTAACGCCAGCAAAATATCAGTCACACCCTGACGAACCACCACTTGCGGCACCTCAGACGGGGCAAATACCGGGATGCCATTGAGGCTACGGCCGACCTTGGAAACATCGTCATCGACAAAGCCAAGCAAGGCATATTGCTGCGACATGCGCAAAGCTGCTGCGGTTTGCACGCCGGCCGTGCCGGCGCCGTAGATCAACAAGCGGCCACCGACCTGCGCCGAAGTGTGCCCGAGGTCAGCCAGCCAAAACCGGGCAAGCGCGCGACTGGCGCCCACCAAAAACAAAAAAACCAAGGGCTGCAAAACCCCCAGGCTGCGCGGCACCATCGGCCATTGCATCCAGAGCAAAATGACAGTGAGCACACAGCCATACACTAGGACCGCCAAGCCCGTGGCTTGCAAAGCAGCTTGTCCGGTGTAGCGGAAAATGGCCCGATACAACCCAAAACGAATAAAAATGGGAATAGCGACAACTGGCGCCAGCATATAAACCCACCACTGTGCACCACTCGGCCAATTCAGTGCATCAAGCCGTAACGTGAATGCAATCCATGTGGACAGCAAAGCCAATACAACATCAAGCGACAGCACCACCAATTGCTTGACAGTGCGCGGCAAATATAAAACCCGGCTTTGCAAACAACCCTCCTAATTTTTCGTAGCACATTTTAAATGCGCCTATATTTATCTGAAAATTGAATCGTTATATGGCAAACGTTTCTTTACTTTTCCCTTGCGCCACTTCAGTTGCCAACCAGCGCGGCATCAAGCCGCGACCACTCCAGAGCTCACCATTGGGACCACGGTATTTGGCGGGTGCCGGGTTGGATGACTTGGTTGTGACTTTTCGCGTACGAGACTTACCACTGTCCAGGTCCGCAGTGGTAATACCAAACGCCTCCATCTTGGCCTTGATCTCAGCCACTGTTTTAGCAAATTCATGGGCCTTGATCTCTTCGGCCTGCTTTTGCAACAAAGCAATTTGATTTTGAATATCGATTAAATTTGTCATGTTTTACACCTATATAAAAATTAAAACCCCTGCCGTCACATTGATCGCGATTCTTAATGTGTCACATTATCTCTTCTCACAACTTTCAATGCAGTCAGAAGGATGATTTTTATATCAAATAAAAATGAACGACGATGAAAATACTCAACATCAAAAGCCACCTTTTGTGGTATGGGTAATTCATCGCGCCCATTGATTTGCGCCCACCCCGTTAAACCAGGCAACAATACATGAACACCCGCTTTGGTGCGCAACTCTATCAGGTCTTGCTGGTTAAACAACGCCGGACGGGGTCCGACAAAACTCATATCACCCTTGAAAATACTCCAAAGCTGAGGCAACTCATCCAAACTGGATTTTCGTAAAAAACTACCAATAGGGGTCAGATAGGCGTCCGGGTTACTCAACAAATGGGTTGCCACCGCAGGCGTACCCATTTGCATGCTGCGAAATTTTGGCATTTTGAAAATGGTGTTATTGCGACCCACCCGGTCTGACCAATACAGCACCGGCCCTTTGGAAGTCAAAAGCACCAAGCCCGCCACCACCAGTACAGGCAGCAGTAAAAAACAGCCCGCCAAGGACGCCAGCATCAAATCAAATAGTCTTTTCATTCCGAATTTTGCACCCTGTATTCTGTAGGTCAGACTTCAGTCTGACGCCCCATAGCCCGCCTCAAGCCATCTTCCACCGACACCGGCGGCACCCACCCCAAGAGCCTGCGCGCCTTGGCAATGTCCACCTGCAAATTCCCACACAAACGCTGCACCGCATCCCCCTTGCCCAATAGCTTGGCTCCCGCCTGCAGAGCCCACACCGGCACCGACAGCATGCGCGCGGGCACCCCGGCTGCCTGTGCCATGCCACGCACCAATTCGGTGGTGGACAAGTCTTGCCCGTCACTCACCAGAAAAGTCTGATTGGCCGCCTGGGGGTGAGTGATACAGGTGATGATGAAATCAACCAGATTGTCCAGCGCGACGAGGCTGCGCTGGTTATGCACCGCGCCCAGCGGCAAAGGCCAGCCACGCTGCACGGCACGCATCAGGGCAGCAAAGTTGGCCTTGACACCAGGGCCATACACCAGCGGCGGGCGGATGATGACGACCTCCATGCCCGTTTCTGCAGCGATCCGGTGCAAACCCTGTTCGGCCTCGTGCTTGCTCTGACCGTAAGCATCTTGCGGGTTGGGTGCATCGGCTTCGGTAAACGGTGTGCCAGGCGCAGTGCGTTCCCCATTCACCTTGACCGAGCTGATGAACACAAACCGTTTGACCCCTGCGGCTGCAGCCTGGCGGGCCAAATTCAGGGTGCCTTCCACGTTGACAGTGCGAAACGCAGTCAGCGGATCGGCCTCGGTGTCGTGCATGATGTGAACACGGGCGGCACAGTGCACCACAGCTGCCACGCCATTGAGCGCGCGTGACCAGTCGGTAGACGGTTCCAAGTCTCCCGTCACGCAGGGCACTACTTGTTCTGGCCATTGCCGTCCAATGCGTCGCACAGAGACCACCACGCGTTGAGACTTGCTGTCAGCCAGCATCCGCTGCACAACTGCTTTACCTACAAAGCCAGTTGCTCCAGTCACCAAAATCACGTCGTCACCTTTGCTTGTTTGCACAGGTCTACAGCTTCATGCAGTAGCACATCCAATCGGTCCATGAGCAAACTGCGGCCGAACTCTTTCTGGGCAAATGCACGGCCATTCGCACCAAGCTGATGTCGTTGATCCGCACGCATGGCTGCCATCTGAAGCACCACTGCGGCAAGCCCGCTAGCATCGCCCGCTGCACAAACCAGGCCTGCATTTGCCTCGGTAATGACCTTTGCGCCCTCACCATCGAGCATACCCACAAGCGGCACGCCTGCCATCAGGTAAGACTGCACCTTGCCTGGAATGGTCATGCTAAACACAGGGTCTTTCTTCAATGAAACCAACAGCGCACCAGCATGCGCGTAAAAAGACGGCATGCGCTCCACTGGAAACCGGCCCAATAACAGCACGTTGTCTTGCAAGCCACGGCGTGCCACCTCCTCTAGCAGCCAATCAGACTTTCGCCCATCACCAACAATCAGCCAACGAATAGCGGGGTTGTGCTTTAAGGACTCAGCGGCGTCCAAAACCGCGGGCAAGTCCTGCGCCTCGCCGATATTTCCAGCGAAAAGCACATTGAATGTACCCTCCAGCACGGGCACCTCAGGTGCTGGCACCAAGTCAGGCTGATTAAAAACCTCTTCCGCCCAGCTTGGAAAATAGCGAATTTTCCGAACATCTGAACAATACCTGGCAATGCTCTCCAAAAAGCCGCGCGATTGACCCAGCACCAACGTACAACGCTCATAAATGAACTTCACCAAATGCCCGACCCAGCCCAACACCCTTGGGGACCGCACAACGCCTATAGCAGCCAGTGTCTCCGGCCACAAGTCCAACGCCCAAAATACAACCGGTGCTCGCTTGATTTGGCCAAGCAAAATAGCAGGCAGGCCGACAGTCACAGGTGATGGCTCAAATACAAAAATGACATCTGTTTGTTGTCCCCGCAACTGCCACGGTCCAAACAAGCACGCCCCGATCACAAAGCTCAAGTAATTCAAAAACAAGCGCACCGCACCATGACCCCGCGCCAACATAGGAACCCGCCACACTCGAGCTCCGCCGTAATACTCAAATGCCTTGGGATTTTGTCGGTACGCGTCAAACACGCGCCCGGCAGGGTAGTTGGGTATTCCCGTCAACACCGCCACACTGTGCCCACGCTGCACAAGCTCTTGCACCAAATCATTTATTCTGAAATTTTCAGGCCAGAAGTATTGGCTGATGATGAGAACTTTCACGCGCCTATCTTCTCAATATTTCTTCCAAACTACCCGATTCACATAATCGGTATAGCTGTGGATGATGCGTAGCACCTTGTCAGACACATTGGGCATGCTGTAGTCGGCCACCTGGCGGACGCCATGCGGGTCGCTGCGGTCTGCACCGCGCGGCTGCGTGGCTAGTATCGCCAGCCCCTGGCGCACGCGCTCCACCTCCAGTCCCACCATCATCACGGCAGCTTCTTCCATGCCTTCGGGGCGTTCATGCGCCTCGCGCAGGTTCAGCGCCGGAAAGTTCATGATGGATGACTCTTCGTTGATGGTGCCGCTGTCCGACAACACGGCTCTGGCTGAAAGCTGCAGCTTGTTGTAGTCATGAAAACCCAGCGGTTTAAGCAGCCGCACCTGCGGGTGAAACACCGAGCCAGTGGTATCAATGCGCTTTTGCGTGCGCGGGTGGGTGGACACAATCACCGGCTGCTGGTGGTCTTCAGCCACGGCGTTCAGCACCGCTACCAGTTTGGTGAAAGACTGGGTGGACTCAATGTTCTCCTCACGGTGCGCACTGACCACAAAGTAGCCCTCGGCTGTCAGTCCCAAGCGGCTCAGCACGTCAGACGCTTCAATACGAGGGCGGTAATGCGTCAGCACTTCAAACATCGGGCTGCCGGTCTTGATGACCAGATCTGGCGGCAAGCCCTCACGCAACAGATAGTCGCGGGCAATGGTGCTGTAGGTCAGATTGATATCGGCGGTGTGATCGACGATGCGGCGGTTGGTTTCCTCGGGCACGCGTTGATCAAAACAGCGGTTCCCTGCTTCCATGTGAAAAATCGGGATCTTGCGGCGTTTGGCAGGGATCACCGACAGGCAACTGTTGGTGTCACCCAGCACCAGCATGGCCTCAGGCTGCACCACAGCCAGCACTTTGTCCACGGCAATGATCAGGTTGCCAATGGTGTGGGCGGCACCGCTGCTGCCCTCGACACTATTCAAAAAGTAATCGGGTTTGCGTACACCCAGGTCGTCAAAAAAGACCTGATTCAACTCATAATCGTAGTTTTGCCCGGTGTGCACCAAAATGTGTTCGCAATGCGCATCCAATTGCGCCAGCACACGCGACAGGCGAATGATTTCTGGCCGGGTACCAACCACCGTCAATACTTTAAGTTTTTTCATCATGTCAAAAATAATAGCTACTCACGCATGCAAAAAAAGGGCTAGCGGCATATTTACACCGCACAAGTGAACGTATCCGGCCGGGCGCGGTCAAACACTTCGTTGGCCCAGAGCATGACGACCATCTCGTCGCTGCCGATGTTGGTGATGTCATGCGTCCAGCCAGGCACGGTTTCCACCACTTCAGCCTTGGTGCCACTGATCAATAGCTCATGAGCTTCACCAGTTTGCATGTGCCGGAACTTGAAGCGTGCTTGGCCTTTGATGACCAGAAATTTCTCGGTCTTGCTATGGTGGTAATGGCCGCCACGGGTAATGCCGGGGTGCGCCGTGAAGTAGGAGAACTGGCCGCAATCGGGGGTTTTTAGCATTTCTGCAAACACGCCACGCGAGTCACCATATTGCGGAACGGTGTAAGCAAACAGTTCCGGCGGCAGATAGCTCACATAGGTGGCATACAGCGCCCGAACCAGCCCATTGCCCACGCGCTCGGTCATAAGCGTGTCGCGACTGTCTTTGAAAGCCTGAATCTGCCGCGCCAGCTCTCCCACAGTGGTGGTGTATTTCGGCGCCACGGTGGCAAAACCACCTGCATCGACGGCGGCATCAGCACCATCCATCAATTGCAGAAAACGGTCAATCACATCATCCACGTACACCAGAGTGACCGGTGCCGCGGGGTCATTCACCTGAATGGGCAAACCGCGCGCGATGTTGTGGCAAAACGTGGCCACGGCCGAGTTGTAGTTGGGCTTGCACCACTTGCCAAAGACGTTGGGAAGCCGAAAGATATGCACCGGCACTTGGTGGATGTGTGTAACTGCCAACAAGGCATCTTCTGCCCCACGCTTACTCTGACCATACGGGTTGTCGCGCCCGGCCTGGGTGGACGAGGTGTAAACAATGGGCACCCTTTTGCCCGCAGATTCAGCCACCATGCCAACAGCCCGGCACAGCGCCTGTGTCAAATCTACATTGCCCGACACAAACTCTTGCGGGTCTTGCGGGCGGTTGACCCCTGCCAAATGGAACACAAAGTCCACCCCCTCCAACATGGCAGGCAACTGGGCCACGTCATCGCTTCGGGTAAAACACACCACCTGCACGTCCTTACGCTCGGCCAAGTGCAATTGCAGATTTTTGCCGACGAAACCATTGACCCCAGTGATCAGAACCTTCATGGGCTCAATCCTCTGCCAAAGCGTGTTCGCCACGCGCAATGCGCTGCATAAAGTCAAGTTTGAGCAGCAGCGCCTTCATGCCTGCCACATCGAGCCGGGTGGTGTTGTGCGAGTTATAGTCTTCACCATGCGTGCTTTGGGTCATGCGCTGCTCGCCTTGTTCCACAAATTTGGCATAGTTCAAGTCGCGCGCATCGGGCGGCACGCGGAAGTAGTCGCCCCGGTCTTCGGCACAGGCCATCTCTTCGCGCCCAAGTAGCGCCTCATACAGTTTCTCGCCATGGCGGGTGCCAATCACATTCACCGTGTGGTCTGGCTTGCCCATCAGCTCCAAAAGCGCTTGGGTGAGCACCTGTACCGTGGCCGCCGGGGCCTTTTGCACAAAAATGTCGCCGTTGTTACCGTGCTCAAACGCGTACAACACTAAGTCCACCGCATCGGCCAGCGTCATCATGAAGCGGGTCATGGACGGGTCGGTGATAGTAATGGGCTTGCCCGCCAGAACCTGCTCAACAAACAGGGGAATCACGGAGCCACGCGAGGCCATCACGTTGCCATAACGGGTTCCGCAAATGACTGTGCCTGTACCCTCCAAGTTGCGGCTGGCCGCCACCATCACCTTTTCCATCATGGCCTTGCTGATGCCCATGGCGTTGATGGGGTATACCGCCTTGTCGGTGCTGAGGCAAACCACACGCTTGACACCGGCATTAACCGCTGCCTCCAGCACGTTCTCGGTGCCCAGCACGTTGGTGCGGACCGCTTGCATGGGATAAAACTCACATGAAGGCACCTGCTTGAGTGCTGCGGCGTGAAACACATAGTCGACGCCGCGCATGGCCCCGGCCACGCTGCGCGGATCACGCACATCGCCGATGTAGAACTTGAGTTTGGAATGTCTGTAGCGCTTGCGCATGTCATCCTGCTTTTTCTCGTCACGACTGAAGATGCGTATTTCACTTACATCCGATCCGAGGAAGCGGCGTAGAACTGCGTTGCCGAAGGATCCGGTACCTCCAGTGATTAATAGGGATTTGTCTTTGAACATAGATTGAACCTTGTTGATTGGGACTGGCCTCGTAACCGCCTACTCCAGGCAAAGCCACTACATACTCTTTGGGGCGCTGACATGCGAACCGTCGAGAACATTCGGCGCGGTCGCAACTTGTCCCTGGGATTCCGGCACATAGAAGTTACGCAGCGCCAAGAGCGCCAGGAGATAGGCCGGATAGGTATACAAGTCATTCCAGAGAATCAGGCCACCGCGCAAATGGCTCATCAGACTAAAGCTCATATGGCAACCGACGAAGATCCAGCCCAGCGAGCGAACGGAAATAGCCTTGCTGAACGCGTACTGTGTGGCCAGCATGTACAGCACGACGAACGGCAACCCAAAGACAAAATAGAAGCTCATATACAGATCAGTCTCGATGGGCCATTGCTCTGTCGCACGAATTTCCCAATTCTCCGGGTAGTAAATCGATGTCAGCCAAGCACTCATGTCGTAGAACACGTCTTCGCGGATGCCAAATGGGCTGAGGAACTTGTTGAACGGCAGGAAGACGGTGTTGAACCAAGACGGATCAAAGTCTTTTAGTGAGATTACGAGAAGCTCAAAGGTACTGAAGTAGTTGAGCGAGTAGCTGATTAATTCACCGGGCGTGATCCATGTGAAGTTTCGAGCATAGATGCCTGCAAAAAATGTAACTAGGAACAGTACGGATGTCCAGATCAACAGCTTGCTGCGAGGTTTCGATTCAAAGACTGTCGGAGCCATCAAAAAGAAGAACGATAGAAAGTTCTGCATCTTACCGCCCAAGAACGGGCTGAGGGCGATCAGCACAAGTGATGCGAAGACGTAGGTGCTGATAACGCGCGAGTTTTGGGCAATATGCCCTGCCACTAGCGCGAACAGCATCGAGCTGAACATCAGCAGAATCGAGAATACTCCTCCGCCTTCTCGTCTTAGGAATGTTTGTCCAGGATCGTCGATCCACGGTTGGATGCCGCCGGTAGCTCGAACAAGGCCCACCACGGCCAACAGGCAAACAAGCAGCAACAGAAACATTAAAATTTTGGCGTTCATTAGCCAGTGCTGGGGTCCAAGACGCTCCCCGACCGGACGGTCAATGAGCTCAAGTGCGACCTTACGATGAATTATCTGTTCCGCGGCGAAGAGGGTGAATGCACTGATGGTCAAAGTAGTGAATAGCATCCACGCCGCCAGCGTGATCGTCTCGAGCTGGAAATCCATGTTCTGATACTTCTCCGCGAACAACAAGGGCAGCAAATACCAGAGTCCGTAGTAACCGAAAAGTACGCTTAGCGGACTGAAGAGGTAAGATGGCCAAAAGACTACAGTGATACAGATGATGGAGACGCAAAAGAAATGAACCGCATCCATGTTGAAGAAATAGTGAACAGCAAAGAGCAAATGCCCGAACATGATCAAGAAAATCGACCAAATCAGGCGCAACTTTAGCGTCTTATCAGGGATGAAATGCATGCGGCTATCTGTCTTGTTCATTTTAACTTTCAGCCTCACTTAAATTTGGAAGCGGGCGTATACCGCCCAGCATGTCGCCCAGCGCGAATGAACCGTGTCTGTCTGCGAGTCATCATCAAAAGGAATCTTCATTGCGCGTAAGTAATAAGTTTCTGAATGATTTTCTCGTCCGATTCGTCTTCGACATATAGTATCAAGGCGCCGACAGCTTCATATTCCGTTGCGAGCGCCGACCGATAGGACACTACGGCCTCCACTTCCGGAAAGAAGTCCGGACATCCAATGAGCGCATAACTCTGTGAAGAGTATCTTGCGAAATCGCTCTGGTCGTACAAGGGATGCGGCTTCGCAAAAATATGAAACCTAGAGTCTTGCCATATCTTCTGCACCAGAGAGTGCATACGTTCTGAAATCATCGGATGAAGAATGAGCAGGACACGATACCTGCCGGGAAGTTCTTCGCCCTTCTGCAGACATATCTTGGATCCAAAGTCGTGAATGGTAACTTTCTCTGAACTATGCACTGACAGATCCAGATATATAAGCGCTGAAGGTTTGTGGAAAGACCAGATGGAATCGATTCTCCGCATCTTGTAGAGCGGGGGAAAATCGGCGTACTCGATCCCATGTTGCAGGACCGTGCATTTTCGGCCCAACCGGGATGAATCTCGCAAGGGCATGGCCTCGTAACCGCGGCAAAAGAAATCCACCAAGACAGCCCAGCGGTCATAGAGGTTGGTCATCCAGACGGTTCGAGGCCCCAGCCGCGACAGGGCAACTGCGACCGTTACCCATTCTAGGCAGGTGTAGGTCTGCAACGGAAGCCCCACATTATTTTGCCTGGACCGTGCGGCGCGTCGACCGATCTGCCAAGACAATAGCAGGATGCCCCAGACATCCCGCAGATTCAGGATGTCCTCGGGCAGCCATACGCTGTAACCCGCCTGTTGGAGCGATTTTGCGATGACTGGCGACGTAGCCAAACAATGCAAAGGAAGTTTGACCAATTTGGGCAGGCGCCCCAACGAGCGATTGATGATCGACGTGCCTGCGAAGATCAGGCCCGCACCCTGAGCAGACAGGATATCTGCCGTCTTCGCGCGGCGACGGAGGATATTGTGGCATAGGACAATGGCCTTGAACGCCATCAGTGGACCGAAGATTAGGAGCCACCAACTTCGGACAGAGATACCGAACAAGGCGGGAAGAACCGCCTTCGGCAGCTTCAGGTACTTCTTCAGCTTGTGAACTCTAGGCACAACGACCTGCAGAGCCCCTAGCTCAGCATCCCTGAGTTGCCAGTAGCGATCAAGTTCGAACTCGTTGAGGATTGCCTGCCTGTAGGCAACCGCTAGACGGTGAGGATCGACATTGAACATCTGATGATTCTCCCCGGCCCTGACTGTCCTGGTATTCATGATCGTAGATCCCAACGGCTCATAGCATGCTCATCAATTTGCTGAGGCCCAGTGCGACCAACAGGTAAACAACGACTCCACCGCCCAGGAGAGGGAACGTGCCGCGGGATTCCGGGTGCACGGCGGCGGCGACACGAGAGTAGAAGAATCCGAAGCTCAAATACGAGATCAGCAGTCCGGCGGCCGCGCCGACAGCCCCGAAGGCGTACACCATACCCGACATGGACACTAGATTGGTCAGGCCCGCAAGGGTCGCGGCCATGGGCAGCTTGCTCGTGCTGCGGTGGTGAAACAAGAAGGACGCATACAGAACGTACATTATCGACGAAAATGCAGCTGTGCTAATGATGGCGATGATGTACACGCCGTCGCTGGTCATCTTGCTGAACTGATGGATTGTCAAGCGATCAACGTAGATGACCACCAGAGCGAAAAGGTGCGCAGCCAAGCAGGCAGCGCCAGTCAGCAGTGTGAAGCGCCGAAGGAATGCCTGATTGGTCCAGTTCTCCGGATCTCTCGCCACTCGGGGTGGCAGGGCCATCGCCACGCCGCTGGTGACCAGCAGCGCGATCTGGCCGAAGGTAAATGCAATCGCGTATTCGCCCAGCGCACCTTTGCCGCGGATCGCGCCCAGCAGCAGCCTGTCGCTCGATGCGCTCAGCCACAAGAACGCCGTATGCGGAAGTGTGAGTGCTGAATATAGGAACATAGCCTTTAGACCGATCTTCTCACCCTTCGCCGCATCTACAAGGCTTCGTCGAACCAGCCTCCTGGCTAGAATGAATGCGGCGACGGCACTTATGCAGTAGACCGCTGCCTGCACGAAAAGTAGGGTTTTTACATCGAACTTGTGAATATAGGCTACAGCTACTGTTGTGCCAAACATCAGGTTGCGGAACAAAGCTACGCCGAAAATATGGCCGGCCTGTTCCTTGCCCTGGAAGATGGCGACAGCGGAGGACTGAATCGCCTCGGCTGAGCCGATGATTAAGGCAATGGCGACCCAGGAGAAGGAAATTTGCAGGAAGACCGCGCCGAGTGCGATTATCAAGACGGCAAAGAGAGTGATCCACTGGAATAGCAGATCAACTGGGCGTGGGTTGTCGATGATCTCCCGCATCAGCGCAATCCCAGTATTGAAGGTGATCAGCGGAACGATCAGCTGAGAAACCGTCTGCGTGAGAGTGTAAATACCCAGGTCCGTGGCCTCGAGAAAGTTCGAGAGTAGGGGCACAGCCAGGAACACCAGCGCTCGACTGAGGCCGTTGCTTGATGCGTAGGTGAGGATCAGGCGCAGCATGCTGCCCCTTCTTTGGTGAATTCTGCCGACACGAAGTTTCCGTCCGTCAGGCCAGTGGCACAGCGCCTGTTGCTAGAATTTAATAACATCGCTGCTAGGCTTCTGAGGGCACTTTTGCATTGTCCGTCGACTCGGCTGCGCCAACACGAAACATTGGAATGATCTCTGCACATAAGCCCACGTTAATACGGTGTGCTATCTCCGCAGCGATCCAATCGTGTGCAGGCTTGTGAATATGGTGTCCATCGTCCTGAGTGACCCAGTCGGGCTTGTGGGCACACTGTGCGAACAGGTCAACAACCTCTAGCCTCCCTGGGAATGCAGCAGCCAGACGTGCGATCCCGGCGTTATATTTCTGGATGTTTGCCAGGATGTTGTAGGACTTCTTCCGCAGGATTTCGCCTGGATAAGCGATGTTGATGGCGAAGACCTTTTCGACGGGATTGCTTTCCAGTATTTCGAGCACGAGCCTGCGATAGTTGGACTCGAAGCGGTCGATGGGCACGAGGGTCTTGGGGAATACCCTCGTCAACTGATAGCGGTACCTCGACTTCACTTTGATGTACTGGTCGAAGAGGGCGCGAAGGCCAGGCACCCGGCTTGCCACCAGGCCGATGGCCCTTTCCACGGGGGACAAAAGGCGCGGGGCGCAGTCGACGATGCCTAGCTGGATGATCGCGTAAGACGCCGAGGAATTGCGTACGAAGGTGCGTAGGAAGGGTTCCTTCACCGCACGATCAGTCGAGTTGTCGCCAACTGAGTAGTTGGCGACAAATGCATCTGGACCCAGTAGGCGGTTGAGCTGAAAGGAGTATGTGGAGGCCAAGTCCACGCCAACCCATGACCTCGGGCAACCGAGCGAGTCACCCACAACAATGACGATCATGCCCATCAAGATAGCGGGTTTATCTGTGCATAGAAAGTGAGGTGGCAGACCTGCTCCTGTATCGATAGAAGTTCAGCTGGGTTATATAGAAATGCCTGGACCTGCCTAAAGAAGCCAGGCTTATAGCTGGTATCAACGGAGTCGTCGATTTCAATCGGATCTACCGCGATGCTGCCTATCTTTTGAATCTGGAGCTTCTCCAGTGGCTTGAGAATCAGGCGATGCTTTGAAGTAATGACTTCCACACCCCATCGACCCGGTCCCTGCCAGTCCGCAATGTAGGAGAACAACGCACCCTTATCGGAGATGCCTGCGCCCGCGTATCGCGCATGGGGATGCCACGACAAACTTCCGGCACTCCATGATTTCATCTCTTTGGGCCAACCGCCCAGATAGAACGCCAAATCCACGACGTGCGAAGAATTGTGGAAGAACCATTCTTCCTTTACGCCTGGTTCCTTGGTGATCGGTTCGATGCGGTGAGACCACTCCGTGAACTCAAAGTGGAAGGTATTGACGCCGCCGTCCTCTTCAATGATGCGCTGCGCAGCCTGTGTCGAAGCGTGGAAACGCCGGTTGTATGCGACCCGTACATCGCAACCGGCCTTCGCGGCTGCGTCCGCAATTACGCGCAACTCGGTGGGTGTGCCGGCACCCGGCTTCTCCACCAGGATGGATTTGACACCCCGCTCGATGAGTTGCAACACAACCTGTCCCAACTGGGCTTCGCTGACGGCCACTACGGCAGTCGCTGGAAGAGTCTGTCCCTGCGAACTGACCAGTCCATTCGGAACAGCTTCAATTCCGGTTGCTTCCAGGAAAGCGGCGCAGCCCTTTTCGCTGCGGCCAAGCACCAGCATTTGATGCCCAAGGGCCTTGAAAATTTTTGCGTACTCGATACCAATTGGGCCAACGCCCACGATGACTATGTTCATAAGATTCTCTATTTCAGGTCACAGGGCACAGCGTGCCAAAATCCACTCCGTGGCGTCGCATGCCAGTCAGTAGAGCAGACAGCGTTTCCAAATGCACGCGCGCCGACGTCTCAAAATTAGGGAGTCCGCAGTCGCGTCCATCCAGCATTTCAGTAACAACGTCAGCGGTCAGCTGGCTTTGGAATGGCGCAGACAAATTCGACTCTTTGGGTGTCCAGCCGTTTTGATCGTTCGCCGTATAAAGCTTGCTATTGGAAACATCCCAGGATAGCGTCTCTAGGGGGTGATTTGCAGTAATCACAAAAGGCGCAGTTCCGCGTGCATAGGAAATTTGACGCAATCCTCCGCCCGTCGAAATGCTCGTGATCAGTTCGCCGGTAAATTCCTTGAACCCGTTGCGCTTACTGTCGATGACGTTCGCATCGAGAAGCGCTTCATGCTTCGCACTGTCGGCCCACAAGAATTGGGCAATGTCGGTGTTGTGGACCGAGTTGCAACCTAGTCCCCAATTGCTGCCGGAAATGGTAATTCTCAAGTCCGGATCGTTGGCGTAGCGCGCTTTCAGCTCCTTGAAAAATGGCCATAAACGCTGGGCGCAGTTCACCCAGGTGGTGCGCGCTGCATCACCAAGAAGCGCTGCCCCCTCTTCGTAGTCATGCAGGTCCTGGAACAGCACTTTTTCAAGAAGTAGTTTTTTGATATTGAGTACACCCACTATTTGCCTAAGCACCTGCAAGCGGACATTCGCGGTCGTTGCAACGATGGCAACGTCAATTTCCGAGGGTGCATTTGCGATGCTGTCCAGCGTGGTTAATGTGATATCTGAACGCGTCCGCACCGCGTCGTAGCGCTCCCTGGCTACCCGCAGGGAGTCCGGAGAGGGGTCGTACACATAAATATCCAAAGGCCGCTCGACTTTGGTCAATCCCTGAAGGTGTCTGCTACCCAGGTTGCCGGCACCGACCACAAATATTGTGTTGCTCATTTTGATTCCTTGCTAATTGTTACATCTCGTAAAGATGCATTGAATGCGATAAGAATAGGTTCGCTGTCGATGCAGCTCACCCTCATTTTTAGGTCATGTCGTGCATTACCAGGCTGACCATCCTCCATCAACCACCAGGTTCTGCCCCGTCACCCATGCAGAAATATCGCTGGAGAAGTAAAGCACGGCCCCCTTGAAATCATCTTCCTCTCCCATGCGCTTTAAGGGCGTACGGGTCACATATTTATCAACGAATACCTGTGGCTGGTTACGGGCCACGCCGCCTGGGCTAACGCAGTTAACCCGGATATCAGGCGCCAAAACAGTCGACATCCAGCGTGTCAACTGAATGAGCCCACCTTTACTGACGGCATAGGCTGCGGGATTTCCCATTTCAGTTCTGTCGTACAGGGACATATCCGGCCCCAACAAACCATATATTGACGCGACATTGACGATGCTTCCACAGCGGTGCTCTCTCAGCATGGGTGCAAGCAGCTGACTCAGGTGAAAGCCTGCTGTGACATTGACCTCAACGGCACGTCGCCAGGTCTCTATCGACTGCTCTTCAAATGGAACGACCCAGCCTGTCATCTTGCTGTCGCCAACGAAGCCGGCGTTGTTGACTAGCACATCTGCACGGCCGAAACGCTCCCGAATGAACGGCGCGACACTCACCCTCGCCTCGGCATTCTCCAAGTCAACGGCGAGACCTTCGACCTGCACATCCCAGCGTTCACCAAGGACGCTGGATGTCGCCTTGAGCGCATCTTCGACACGATCAATCAGCAGCAGATTGCATCCCTGCTCGGCCAGCCCCTCGGCAATGGCACGCCCGATATGTCCGCAGCCCCCGGTGATCACCGCGACCCGCCCTTCCATCGAGAGCATCTGTTTAATAGTCCGCATAGTTTGAGTTCCCTGTTTTAATTTTATTGCTGAAGCATGAGCGCGGCCAACGCCTCCGCCACTAAAAAGTCAAAAGGCGTGTCTATATCGAGAGAGCGCTCTCTGGGAACTTGCACCGCCTTCACACGTCCGGCGAAGATACTGCCGGACTCCAGCACGAATTGTGGTCTTGCAGCGTAGGCCACGGTAGTTACATCAAACACTTCAGGTGCATCCTGACGCCTGACAACTTCAGAGACTGGCGGAATGACCAATTGCGAATATCCGTTCGGGTCGATCTTCACCATGTTGAAATAAGGGCTACGATTGGCCTCGCTCACCGTTATTGCAATGTCTACATCGACCGCCGAGGTCAACGCCTGGATTGTGCTCTCTACATCCTGAACCGAACGGAACGGCGACGTTGTTGGAAGGCTGACAAAGACATCAAACTCACCCCGGTGGTCGCGATACCAGTTGATTGCATGACGCCATGCAAGCCACTCAGGAGAGTGGTCAAGCGCTAGATCCAGCGGTCGCATAAAAGGCACCTCAGCGCCATGTGCCCTTGCCACTTCCGCAATCACCAGATCATCTGTCGAGACAATAACGGTTTCCACGGTCGGTGTCGCAAGACCAATTTCGATGGCGTAAGCTATCAACGGCTTTCCACCGAGCGGCTTGATATTCTTGCCTGGCACCCCCTTGGAGCCGCCGCGGGCAAAAATGAATACAACTGACTTAACCGGTTTGCTGCTCATATCCCTGGATCCTGATGGTTTTGCCACTTGCATTGGAATCTTTCGCCGCCTCAACTATTGCAACCACATCGTAGGCAGCCGACAGATCGGGCAATTTGCCCATCGTCGCATCTGTCGCGAAAAGAAAGTCGCGGATTTCGTCCAGATATGCCTGATTGCGATCCAACGTCGGAAATTCCGTGCGGTCCCATTGACCGGTTGCGACTCGATAAATTTCGACGACATCCTTGATGGCATCCCAAACCAGGGTTCCTTGCGAACCAATCAGGCGGCAGAAGCGATGCGGCACCCGTTGTATGAAATCAAGATGAACGCTGACCAGTCGCCTTGGATTTTCATACTCTAGCAATAGCTCCACGAGGTCTTCCACATCCAGATCCAGTGCACTAAGCCGCCCGCCGCGGGCCGTGACACTGTGAGGTAGTCCAAACATCCAGTAAAGGTAATCCAGCTCATGACTAAGTTCCAGCAGAGCGCCGCCACCAAGGGCAGCTTGAGCGGAGACATTGTCCTGATAGCGGGTTCCCGGACGCCAATCCGGCAAGTACTGCCCCACTTCCGCCCTAACAGACAGCACCTCTCCGATGCTACCAGTCAATACCTGTTGCCTAACATGCTGCAAAGAGGGCTTATATCGCAGGTTGTACGCAACGGCTGCACGCACTTGATGCTCTGCGGCCTTGGCGACCAGTTCACGAAGACCACGCGTGGTGTCTGCCAGGGGCTTTTCGACCAGCACGGGAACCCCCCGAGCAATGAACGCCAAAGCATAGTACAAATGAGTGCTAGCCGGGCTGGCCACCACCACAGCATCCGGTGCGAACGCCAGGGCGTCGTCGAGTTCAAAGAACTGCACGTTGATGCCCTCGGGCAATGATTCTGTTGCCGCGCCCATAGGGGTATTCGTCCGAAGCACGCCAATCTGTGCTGCTGGACAGAGAAAACGAAGATTTCCTATATGCCGACGTCCAATGCTTCCATAACTTACCACAAGGTATCGGTTACCTGCACGGGGGATAAGGTCGGGCGAAGAATCCGAAATTACCACTTTAGGAACTCTCTGATTAGTGTCAGGCCCGCCTCACCACTTCGCTCCGGATGAAACTGTGTCGCCACGACGTTGTCTCGTTGCACCGCCGCACAGATTCTGTGACCGCCATACATGCAGTCTGCGAGCCTGTCCTCCGGTTTTTCTGGTTGGGCAGAGAAGGAATGGACAAAGTAGAACGCAGGGTTCTGCCCGACGAACGGCTTCAGAAGGGTGCTTCCCCAATCCCGTCCATACTCGGGTTCGACGAGATGACTCCAGCCGATATGCGGTACACGCTGGGCGAGCCCATCGACCGTCAACTTGGGAACTTCCCTGACGGTTCCCGGCATAACGCCGAGCCCGGCGTGTGTGCCGAACTCTTCGCTACCTTCGAAGAGCATCTGCATGCCTACGCAAATCCCCATCAGCGGCTTGCTGCTTTTGCAGAAATTCCGGATCGCTTCGTCGAAGTGACGACTGCGGATTTCGTTAAGTACTTGCTCGAATGCGCCCACACCTGGAACAACTAGGCGGTCTGCGCTTGCCACGGACTCAACGTTGTCAACGATCTTGACGGTTGCTCCGCAGTGCTCAAAAGCGCGAGCCACGTTGAGCAAATTTGCCATGCCATAGTCAAGCAGGGTAATATTTAGATTGGACACGTTATATCTTCCTCACCGGCAAATTGGCAGCCAGGGCAGCCTCGCGAATCTCATCAAGTGACATTCGCTTGTAATGCAGGATATCGGCCATCGCGACTGCATCGGCCTGTCCGGCGACTGCAGCCTCAACCATGTGTGCGATTGTCCCCATACCACCACTGGCAATGACTGGAACCGGCACCGCCTGGCTCACTTGACGTATCAGGTCGATGTCGTACCCCTTTCGGGTTCCTTCGCGATCTATCGATGTGATCAGTATCTCTCCGGCCCCGAGTTCGACTCCGCGTTTGACCCACTCTATTACATCCACCCCAGTCCGCTCACGACCATTGTCGGTATATGCCTCCCATCTGCTAGGCCCTTGCGACTTGGCTTCTATGGACAGCACCATGGCCTGCGAGCCGAACATTCGGGAAATCTCGCTGATAAGCTCTGGTCTGGCAATGGCCGCTGTGTTGATGGCGACTTTGTCGGCACCGGAGCGCAATATGTGCCTGACATCGTCGACGCTGCGGATCCCACCCCCAACCGTGATTGGGACGAACACTTTGTCCGCAGCACGCCGGATGATGTCACTGAGGTTGTTGCGACCATACAGACTGGCGACGATGTCGATGTACAAAAGCTCGTCAGCTCCTAATTCCGCATATCGAATGGCGTACTCCTGCGGGTCACCAATGACCCTCAGACCTTCAAGATGGATGCCTTTGATCAGGTTTGGACCCTTAATATCTAGCCTCGGAATGATTCGAAGGTTTCCCATGTGCAGAGTTTTCTTGAATTACTTTTGATCGTGGGCGTGCCATACGGCATGGCGCTGTTGCCAAGTGCCGGATGCCCAAGTCCACAAGTGCGAGCTACGGAATGTATCAGCTAGCGCAGCGAAGTACTCGCGAGTCATGGTTGGCTGTTCAAACATCTGGCTCGCTACCGGGAACTCCGATGCTGGAATGCTCAGGTATTGGAATATCTCATCGGCAAAGCGCTCGGGATATTCGTGATCGAAACGCTTTACGAGTGCAACGCCTTCATCTCTGGTGATGTCCTTGGATCGAATTTCCTGAGCGGCATCGTAGCTGGCCCGACCAAGACCGAATTTCACGCCTGTGGTGTAGTAATGAAAATCGTCAATACGGTCATCAATACTGTTGTACTTGCTATAGGTGCCCGGTGTCCGTTCCGGCGATGCCTCAAACCCACCATGCTCAACTGCGTAGTAATAGCAGCTCTGGGGATGCCATTTCAAGTAGTAGCCCAAGTAATGAACTTCAACTTTTTGTTCTTCAATTTTGTGCGGATCAGCAGGGAGGTAAGGAAGAAGGTCTTGGTGCGCCACGCCAAAGTGTTCTTTGAGATCCGGCACCGAAACACCGCCCAGACTGACTTTTGATTGATCCGCTGCTGTGAAGTAAGACCAGTCACGTTTTGCCGAGTCTGTGTCGCCAATAGGGTTTCCATATTCAGCTTCGTTTTCACCGTAAAAGACCAACGGAATTTTGTGCAAAAGAGCCATCTTTGGGGCCAAAGACTTTTGTCCAAACATAAAGGCCTGGAAGGGGTGGAACAGATTGTCGACGGCCAGTCGGGTCAGAAGTCGGTGAACACGGCCGTTCGGTGTCATCAACAAATTATCGTGTCCGGCATGAATCCATCTCTGGAAATTTCTCCAACCCCACTCTGTGTATACGTGCGGTGCCCAAGTTACGGTCAGCGGATGCATCCCGTACTTTTCGCGAAGAATGTGGGATGCATAAAAGCTGTCCTTGCCACCTGAGCCCGGCAATATACAGTCGTAACTTCCGTCTTTGCTGCGATGACGATTGCACAATTCGCGCAACTGTTTGTCCCGGGATTCCCAGTCAATGGTGTTGTGCTTTTTCTCGGCAAAATTACAAGCGTCACAAACCCCATTCTCGTCGAAGTGGATGGTTTTTTTCTGGGTTTCCTTGGTATGCGTGTATTCCACGGCAGAGTTTGGCCGTTGGTTGGAAATCACACATTTTTTGCAGTACTGCACTGTTGTTGGCAGACCGTAGCGTGCACTCGGATTTTCATTGTCAATCGCAAACGGTGTTAAATCAATTGAGCCTGGGTATTTAATTAAATCCATTACTTATCACTCCTAAAGTTAATTTACATTCTCATTATTTGCACGATTCAAGTCGTCAGGTCTACCGACATCCAGCCAGGGCTCATGCATTGGATAGGCCACAGTACGTTTGGATTGCGCCTGCAGCCGTTCGAACAAGGTTGGCATATCGCAGCGTGCATCATGGCGCAGGATGCTTAGAATATTAGGATCAAGCGCATAAACTCCTGCATTTATATGGCTGCGGGCGATTGGCTTTTCCTCAAACCCAACAATTTCAATACCATCAGTCTGCACCACGCCGAAGGGGTGCTGCCATTCATGTACGCGCACCGCCATGGTGGCTGCAGCACTGTGACGGAGGTGAAAATCAAGCAGTTCACCATAATTGATGTCGGTAATCACATCACCATTTGTCACCACAAACGCAGCGTCGGGGCGTGGATTGAGCAGCCCTAGCGCACCGGCGGTGCCTAGTGGGGACTGTTCACGCAGATAGTCAATCTGCACACCAAGTCGCTCGCCATTGCCAAACTTGTCTTCAATCATGTGGCCTAGGTAATGAATGGCCAGCACAAAGTGGCTAAAACCTTCCAGTTTGGCATGCTCGATGATGTGTTCCAGCATTGGCTTGCCTGCCACGGGCAGCAAGGGTTTCGGACAATTTTCAGTGTGCGGACGCAACCGAGTGCCCATGCCACCGGCCATGATCACCATCAGATTGGGGCGCACGGTTGGTGTGGCGATTTCATCCCAAAGATGCAGGCCCACGACATGTCGATGCTCATCGACGGCAGGAATCTGCTGAATCTTGTTCGCCGCCATCAACTGCATAACCATCTCGCGCGTCATTTCAGGCGGTACGACCAAGGCGTTGCGATGGATCACGTTCGTAATCGGACTATTTAAGTCAAGCCCCTTCAGCAAGCCACGACGAATGTCGCCGTCAGAGATCGTGCCTTCCAACTCACCGTGCTCGTTGACTACCAACACAATCTTGATGGCAACCTGATCCAGGTTGGCGATGGCTTGTTGAATGGTGGCGGTAACGGGGAGGGTGGCCTTGCGCCAGAGTTGTTCGGTCAAATTCACTGATTACGCCTATTAATAATGTACGTGCACGTCATAAAAAGACTTTTTGACTAACCCGTCAATTGCACAATGTTTAATTGTTTCGACCACTTTCTCACTGGCACCACCCTCACCATAGGGGTTTCGCGCCTGGCTCAAACTGGCCTGGAAATCTGAGGAATACAGCTTTTGCAATGCGACTTCGATACGCTGACGCACAGGTTCGCAATTAATCACACTTGCAGCTTGCAAGCGACCTCGCTGACGGTCACCAATGTTGATGGTGCCTTTTTTGAAGCTGGGTACTTCGGCCAAACCACTGGACGAATTGCCGACGACGCCATCAACCTGTGCTACGCATGACAGATATCGCAGTTGACCGAGAGATGTGTAGGCGCGCGCGTTGGGGTGTTCAGCGACAAACTGCTGAACCATCTTGATCAAGGCGCGGCCATCGTTGTCGGCGTTGGGCATGGTGAAAATAAGCTGGGTATCCGTCAACCCTGCCAAGACTTCCAAGAGTTCAGCCATCTGCTCCGTCGCAGTCGAGTTTTCCAAAGTGACCGGATGAAAGGTAATCAGCAGGTTTTTGTGACCGAATTTGAAGTCTATCGATGCTTCCAACTCTGCGCGGTCGAGAAGTTTCAATCGTTTGATGTTGTCGATGCCCAAACCGCCGACCAGGAAGACTCTGTCGGGTTGCTCGCCCAGCTGGATCACGCGTTGGCGGTATTCCTGTGCTGCAACAAAATGCAGGTGCGCCATTTTTGTAATCGAATGCCGAAGCGCCTCATCAAATGCACCTTCGGTGGTTTCGCCACCATGTAAATGTGCAACGGGTATGCGGGCAACCAATGCTGCTGATACTGCTGCAAATATCTCAAACCTGTCACCCAGCACCACGATCAAATCTGGTTTCAATTCATTCAATGCGTCGGCAAAGCTTATCAGGCCCAAACCCATGGATTTGGCGATGCCCACCGACGTGTCTGAACTAGTCAACATTTCAACCTTACGGTCGATCTGGAAGCCGTCCTTTTCTATCTCGCGAAAAGTGAGGCCAAACTCAGGTGACAAGTGCATGCCAGTGGCTATGACCTGTAGCGTCAGTTCAGAGTCATCCCTGATACCCTGCATGACCCATCGCATCAATCCGTATTCGGCGCGGGTCCCAGTAATGACGCAAATCTTGCGCGTCATAACTCGACCAACTCGTCTGCCGCAAAATCGCGAGGTGCCCTGCGGCCAATTACCTCATCCCACAACATGGGGGAAATACCAGTGCCCGGACGTTTGGCAGTGATGTTTTGCGCATTGATAACCTCGCCAGCCTTGATGGCCTGGCTTGTGACCAGCGACTTGCGGGCAACAGGTTTGTTTCTGGCTTCGCTTGGAGTGAGTTTTTTGATGCCATCGCCCAACGCAGCTTCGATATTGCGAATGGCAACCACCATGGCCTTGAGTTCTGCGGGTTCAAGGCTGGCCTGGTGGTCGGGGCCGGGCAGCGTACGGTCCAGGGTAAAGTGCTTTTCGATCACCGTTGCACCCATAGCCACTGCGGCTATTGCTACCTCAATGCCCTGGGTGTGATCGGAATAACCCACTGCCACACCAAAGGCGGCTTGAATGCTTTGCATGGCCCGCAAGTTGACCTCTGCCATGGGTGTGGGGTATTCGGTGGTGCAGTGCAACACTGTGATGCTGGTGCGGGGTGTGCCAGCTTGCTCCAGAACATCGATGGCTGCTTCTATTTCGCCCAACGTGGCCATGCCGGTGGACAGAATGGTTTTCTTGCCAAGTTGGCCGATGTGGCGCAAATACGGCAGATTGGTGATTTCACCAGAGGGTATTTTGAAGTGATCCTGGCCAAGTCCCAGCAGCAAGTCAATGCTTTCTATGTCAAAACCAGTCGAAAAAAATCCGATGCTGCGGGCGGCACAGTGGGCAATGAGCTCACGGTGCATCGCCTCTGTGAGTTCCAGGCGTTGAAGCATGTCATGCTGCGACTCTTTGCCATCTGTCGTCTGAGTTTGGTAGGCAGCCTTTTTAGCACCGCGCGTGACTAGACGACTGGCGTTAAAGGTTTGAAATTTGACCAGATCGGCACCGGCTTCGGCGGCCGCGTCAATCAACCGCTTGGCTAAGCCAAGGTCGCCATTGTGGTTAACGCCCGCTTCGGCGATGATGAGTGTTCGCTTAATCATGATTTCTTGTGTCTGGCAAATAACGCGTAGTCTGGCTGGTTGTGGCGAACGGTGAACCCCATTCCCACCACACAACCCCGCCCAAGTGAGACGCCTTGCTTGACAATGCAGCCGCTACCAACAAAGCTACCAGATCCGATGGCTGTATTCCCGTTAAGAATGGCGCCCGTCGAAATATGGCAATGGTCTGCCACCGCTGCGTCATGCTCAAGCAGCGCACGTGTATTGATGATGCAGTTTTTCCCCACGCTGGCACCGGCATTCACAATAGCACCGTGCATCACGATCGTGCCAGCGCCCAGGGTTGCATGAGGGGAAACATAAGCACTCGGGGCCATGATGGTGGGCAACTGAAACCCAAGTGCCACGACCTGCTCGTATAGCCTGATGCGGTGCGCAGGAGTTTTAATTTGACCCAATGTGATCAGCGCGTATTGAATGGTTTTGGCTAGTTCAAACAAATCGTCATCTGTTCCGATCACGGTATAACCAAGGTGATGATCATGCAGTTCGTCTGGCATGCCGATCAGCCCGGCAATGTTGTAACCACCATACTGCTCGATGACATCGATGCATGCGTGGGCGTGGCCACCGGCACCAATCAGGATCAGACCAGGTTTACTCATGGAGCAACAGAACCAAGACCGGAACTGCTGGGGATGTTGATCACACGCTGTTCCAGCGATTCGGCCACTGGCAAGGGCGCTTTCGGCGCGTTGGCATACATGGGCAGTCGGTTCATCAGCGCCCAGATCGGGCGCGTCATCAGGCCAGCATCGTTGGTGGCGGCCAGCACGGCATCGCGTTGGTCGGCGTGTGACTCATCGAGCAGCAATGTCTGCAACCAATAGTTACTGCGGCAACCTGCGGGCTCGGCGACAAGATGTACACCATGTACCTCTGCAAAAGCCGCCTGATATTGCTCAAACAGGCGCCGCTTATTTCGCAAAAAATCTGGCAACTGCTCAAGCTGAGCGCAACCCAACGCGGCATTCAGGTTGGGCAACCGGTAGTTGTAGCCCACCTCGTCATGCACAAAGTGCCAGCGATGTGGCAGTTTGGCCGTTGTGGTGATGTGTTTGGCCCGCTTGCCCAGTTCAATGTCATTGGTGAGGATGGCACCACCGCCACCAGTGGTAATGGTCTTGTTGCCGTTGAAGCTAAGGGTACCCATGAGGCCAAAGGTACCGGTGTGACGACCTGCTACGGTGCTGCCCAGTGATTCAGCAGCATCTTCAATCAAATGCAGATGGAAGTCATAGGCTATGGCCAACAATGCGTCAATGTCAACGGGATGCCCAAAGGTATGCATGGGCACCATGGCACGAATGACACAACCGGTGCCGCGGTTGATGCATTGGCCGCTGCGCATTTCAGTGGTGCCTGACAGGTAATCACGAAGGGCGACCGCATCCATTCCGAGCGACCGGTCTTCGCTGTCCACAAAATGCGGTGTGGCTTGGCAATAGGCCACCGCGTTGGCGGTGGCGATGAAGGTGAGCGCCGGCAACAACACTTCGTCGCCAGACTTCACGCCCGCCAAAAGTAAGGACACATGCAGTGCGGCAGTGCCATTGACCACTGCTACCGCTCGTCTGGCACCGGTAAAGTTTGCCAAATCATCCTCAAAACGATCAACAAATTTGCCTACCGAGGACACAAAGGTTGAATCAAGACACTCCTTCAGATAGGTCCATTCGTTGCCATTAAAACGGGGCTCGTGCAAGGCAAGTGGCGCGTCACCAACTACAGATTTAATAGCGAGAACAATATCTTGTGGCAGATTGCTTGGCATATCCATGGAGCCTAGATGTTGTAGATGTCAGCTTTATAGGCGGACAAGTTTGCGGGTTCACGGAACCACGTAACGGTTTCTGTCAAACCGCGCAAAAATCCTTCACGACTGCCATATTGGGGTTGCCAGCCCAGCAGTTCTCGCGCTTTGGTGTTGGATGACCATAGTCGTTCCACTTCACTTTTTTCCGGGCGCAAACGCTGTTCGTCCGTAATAATTTCTATGGATGTTCCCATTGTTTCAGCGATGGCGTGGGCAGTGTCACCAATTGAAATTTCGAAATTGCTGCCAAGGTTGATGACCTCGCCAACACCACGGTCTGACTCCAGTGCCGCGATAAAACCTGCAACTGTATCGGCCACATAGTTGAAATCGCGTGTGGGTGACACGGCGCCGAGTTTGATCTGCCGTTGACCATGGGCAATCTGAGTGATGATGGTTGGAATCACGGCGCGAGCAGACTGGCGCGGGCCGTAGGTGTTAAAGGGCCTCAGTAGCGTAACTGGCGTACCAAACGATGAATAAAACGACATCGCAATTTGATCTGCACCAATTTTGCTCGCCGAATAGGGCGATTGGCCTTGCAGCGGATGATCTTCGGTTATTGGTACGAAACGAGCCGTGCCGTACACCTCGCTCGTCGATGTCTGCACCACCTTGCGCACGCCAAGATCGCGCGCAGCCTGCACAATGTTCAGCGTGCCCTTGATATTGGTGTCGATATAAGTATCGGGCGAGTGGTAGGAATAAGGGATGGCAATCAAGGCAGCGAGGTGCAGCACAGCATCACAGTCTTTCATGGCAGTGCGCACACCGTTTGGGTCTCGCACGTCACCAGTGAAAACATCGAAATGACCCTTCACGTCTGCGCCGCAGCGGTCCAGCCAACCCCAAGAATTAAACGAGTTGTAAAGCACGAATGCGCGAACATCGTAGCCAGCACGTACCAGTGCCTCTGTCAGATGCGAACCAATAAAGCCGTCAGAGCCGGTAACTAGAATTTTCTTTTTCACTATGACTCTTTCAAAAAACACTCCCGAATTGGTGGGCAAACAATCTATCAAAACAACCACTCAAGTATTTGCAATTAGTTGCGCATACAAAATTGAGCGCCAATTCTCACGATCAATAACCGCATCGATCAAGTCAATTTTGCTGCGCGTAGGTATGCCTAGTCCGGATATTCTTATTTCCAAATATTGGTACTGCGGCCTGACTGGTAACGTCAAATTTGACATAGGTGCGGGTGATGATATTTGGCCCGGCTTGAAGCATAGGTCGATACAACATATTGAATTTACTATACTTTTAATAGCTACTTACAAATATTTCTAAAACTAGAGGTCTATTTCATAACCATTTCATTACGTCCAAAGGCGTCCCGCAAGCGCGCCAGCTTTGATGCTGCATCAGGGTCTTGTTTTGTTTTGAGCCAAACTTGGCGCACGAACACAAAAAACAACAAGGCAAAGCCAGTGCCCATAGCAGCCATCACGGCAATTAGACTTTTCTTTGGTGCTACTGGCTCTGTGGGTAACGTGGGCGGCTGCTTAACCACATCTCGTGACAAGCCTTGCAAGGCGCGTGGAATGCTAATCACCTCATTGAGATATCGGGCCTGCAACTCTCCCACAGCAACCAGACCTGTTCCAGCCTCGCCACGAGTTAAGGGTCTTCCAAGGCTAACTGCGCCTTCTACGCTGAGCTTTTCCAGAAGAGTCGACACAGATGCGAGAGTGTTGGTGGCGTAGCTCAAGCGCTTTTCAAGGTCTGCACGGTCCTGGGGACCGGGCACGGTGCTTTTAAGCCAGACATCAATCACAGCATTGGCCAAATCTTGGGCATGTTTGGGGTCATTCGCGGTGACATGAAGACGCAGCAAGCCGTCTTTAGCCAAGGTCGCCTTTATTCTTTCAGCCAATTCAATACGGGCGTTTTGAATGGGCATATCTTTGAACAAGTCGCTGCTGGAAATCACTGGGTCTAAAACCAATGGCGACGTCATCATGGACGCCCCTTGGGCGGCGCTGGGCGAGTTGGGCGAGTTGGGCGGCGGAATCAACAGGATGGCCTGGCTGACAAAACTTTGCGGCAGCACAAACCCGACGCCAAAAGCCAACAATCCGACCACCAACGGCCCAAGCAACAGCAGCTTGAGACTTTCCGCAACCACCAACAACAAATCGAGCAGGCCAACCCCTGCTTCTTGTACTTTAACTTCCACTTTTTACTCCTGAATAGCCTGCCATTCTAGCCAAAAGGGGTTTTGCCTAAAGCCCCTACAGGTACAGGGTCGGGAGCGGCCCGATGGATTGCCGCCCTTTTCCCGCCATGACCGCTCTAAAAATGGATTCCCCGCATCATCTGCTGCATTGCCACCGCCTCGGCTGACAGCTTGGGCTTGTCACCTTTAGGACCCTTGGCAGCAGACGAATCCGGGAACATCCTGAAGCTGGTGTTCATAGCGATTTGTGCCACGCGGGGCAGTGCAGCGTGCAAAATTTGGCCGGTTAGCCCTAAGCGTGTGGCGATGTGCACCGGTTTGAAGATGCAGGCCTGGGCGATCATGTCGGCGGCTTCCTCCGGGCTCAGGGTCGGCACGTTGTTGTACAGGCCGGTGGGGGCAATCATGGGGGTGCGCACCAGCAGCATGTTGATGGTGGTGAAGGTCACGCCCTGGTCGGCAAACTCACTGCTGGCACAGCGCGTCCAGGCATCCAATGCCGCCTTGCTGGCCACATAGGCGCTGAAGCGCGGCGCATTGGTCAGATCAACCAGAATCGCCGGTCACGATAAACCGGAATGACCGGTCACGATCGACCGGAATACCCAGGTCAGCACACCAATGCTGCTGATGTTGACCACATGGCCTTTGTGCACTTGGCCACCATGCCTGGCAAAAAACCGGTGGTCACGCGCAGGCTGCCAAAGTAGTTAAGCTGCATGGTGCGCTCGTAGTCGTGAAAGCGGTTGTAGCTGGACTCGATGGCGCGGCGGATGGAACGACCCGCGTTGTTGACAAAAAATTCAACACCGCCATGGTCCTGGTTGACTTGGGCCACAAAACTGGCGCAGGCCTCGTCAAGTTTGTCCTGATCACGCCCACAAATCAGTGGTAACGGCACAGGCAAACTTGTGCGCCGCAGCCAGACCAATAAGTGCGGGCTTGTGGCTAGGAAAGGTACTTGGCTACTTCCGACAATCCAATGTCAAGGGGCCGCCTGAAGGCCGATGCCACCAGGTTGCATTGCGCCAGCGGCACTCCCAACGCCTCAAAGCTGGTGCGCCATTCCCTCACCCGACGCGCCACCCCGTCGATAAGCTTTGCCGCATCTGGCTTAAGAAGCCCAAACGCGCCATTGGCGTCCAGGAGATTTGACAAGGTGGCATGCCTGCCCTGTGGCCCCAAGGACAGGTGTAAAAAGCGTTCATGGGCCAACTGCGGGTGCGGCACCACGTCGTAGAGCGGGCTCAATCGCCACGCCCTGCCATGCGGGTCCCAAACAAAGGCATGGTTGCGCAAATGGTCGTCGTCGTTCGACACGAGAATATTGAAGGCAATCCGCGTATATAACTCGGTGCGATCCTGTTGCACATTTCCATCCACCCCATAGACAGAAATAGCATGCGCAATCTCCGCGTAACCGGATGCCAAAGATTCTTGCTCTAGCTTGGCCAACATGGTCAGTGCGCTCACGCAGTGCTTGCGAGCAAACGCGCCACCTTTGAGGCCAACCCGGTCAAAGCGCTCAATCAGCATCACGTTGCGTCCATCAGGCAAAGTTACGAGGTCAGTCTCTGGTACGTCTAGCCCACATTGCCGAGCAAGCTCCAGACAGGCTCGCTCAACCACAGGCACATCGAAGCCATCACCCTTGGACGGAAATTTGGCCAGAAACTGCTTGCCTTTGTGCAACACGAGTGTCTTTGGTCTGGCACCACCGAGCGTTGCAACTTGAAACAGCATTTGAAGCTGCGCAGGTACCGATAAGCCCAGTTGCACGCGATCAGCAGCCTCAAGGAGGTAGCTTAGTTCGGTGAGGGGAGGCAAAGCACCCACGTTTTCCCCAACATCACGATCAGCCCGAAAGTCAAGCGCGCCAAAGCGATGAGCACCGGCATGAAGCAGGTATTCAGACTCGGGGAGCGAGTTTGGTGGCACTTGCAGCTTTGCCTCTATGACGCGTCGGCCCCAGAAGTCGGGCGCAGCATCACGCACCGCGCCGAACATGGGGGCACTCCTCTTCGGCTCATATCGCAGCAGGTCGCCTGGCAAACTCGACAATGGCAAGCTAACCGGGTCCACGGGCACGGCATCCGGCCTTTTAAGGTAGCGCGCGCCGTATCCAAAAGTGCTACCAATGGGACGGAGACCGTCCTCAAGTAGCGTCAGTTCACCAGCCGGTACTGCCTGCAATGTATTGGGCAGGTAAGCAAAAACATAACCATTCCAAGTCATTGAGGCCTCATTAGAAGTCGAATTTTTTGACCGCTTCGTCGCTGCCTCGTGCACGCTTTCGCAACTGGTCTTTGCGCAGTTGCTCACCCACAACATCACTTTTTTGATCATGCACCTGCGTCAGACGGTCCAAGAGTCCGGTGTGTTCCAGCGCAGACAGCCATGCGCCCATGGCTACCGATACCTCGCCCTTTTCGATCTTTAACCAGGTGAGCGCGCTCATTCTTGCCCGCTCGGCCATGGCCTCCTGGGTACTGTTGCGCGCAAGCCTTGCAGCCCGCACGGCTTGCCCCAACTGCTTTGCGTGGAGCAGCGCGTTAGGAGAAGCAAATTTGGGCTCAGGGCGACGCATATCTATAAATATACCTTATGCGTTTTATATACGCAATAAGATATTTAATTGAGGACCTGTGTCATCCTAAAAATGTATTCCCCGCATCATCTGCTGCATCGCCACCGCCTCGGCTGACAGCTTGGGCTTGTCAGCTTTGGCGCCCTTGGCGGCAGATGAATCCGGGAACATCCTGAAGCTGGTGTTCATGGCAATTTGCGCCACGCGCGGCAGCAGGGCGTGCAAGACTTGGCCGGTAATGCCCAAACGGGTGGCGATGCGCACCGGTTTGAAGATGCAGGCCTGCGCGATCATGTCGGCGGCTTCCTCCGGGCTCAGGGTCGGCACGTTGTTGTACAGGCCGGTGGGGGCAATCATGGGGGTGCGCACCAGCGGCATGTTGATGGTGGTGAAGGTCACGCCCTGGTCGGCAAACTCACTGCTGGCACAGCGCGTCCAGGCATCCAGTGCCGCCTTGCTGGCCACATAGGCGCTAAAGCGCGGCGCATTGGTCAGCACACCAATGCTGCTGATGTTGACCACATGGCCTTTGTGCTTGGCCACCATGCCTGGCAAAAAGCCGGTGGTCACGCGCAGGCTGCCAAAGTAGTTGAGCTGCATGGTGCGCTCGTAGTCGTGAAAGCGGTCGTAGCTGGACTCGATGGCGCGGCGGATGGAACGGCCCGCGTTGTTGATCAAAAAATCAACCCCACCATGGTCCTGCATGACCCGTGCCACAAAGCTGGCGCAAGGCTCGGACTCGGAAATGTCCACCGCATAGGCCACAAACTGGTAGCCGCGCGCCTTGGCCTGGGCGCAGGCCTCGTCGAGTTTGTCCTGATCACGCCCACAAATCAGGGTAATGGCACCCGCCTCGGCAAACTTGTGCGCGGCGGCCAAGCCAATGCCGGACGAGCCACCCGTGATCAGCACCACTTTGCCGCCCACGGTACCGCGCAGACTGCGGTCGATGTGCAGCTCGGGGTCAAGGTGGCGCTCCCAGTAGTCCCACAGGCGCCAGGCGTAGTCGCGCAAATTCGGGCATTCAACGCCGGTGCCTTTCAGCGCAGCCAGCGTGTCGCGGCAGTCAAAACGTGTGGGGTAGTTGACAAAAGTGAGCATGTCCTCGGGTAGCCCCAGGTCTGTCATGATGGCCGCGCGCACGCGGCGCACGGGCGCCAGCGCCAACAGTCCCTTGGTGATGCTGCGCGGAATAAAGCCCAACAGCGCGGCGTTGATGAACAGGTTCATCTTGGGGGCGTGGGCGGCCTTACTGAAAATATCCAGCACGTCACCCACCCGGTAACCCACCGGGTCCACCAGGTGAAAACAACGGCTGGCAATCTCTTTTTGATGACTGATGGTGGCCAGCGCAGCCACCACAAAATCCACCGGTACGATGTTGATGCGCCCACCCTCCAGGCCAATGGACGGCAACCAGGGCGGAAGCAGCTGGCGCATGCGCTGGATCAACTTGAAGAAGTAATACGGGCCGTCAATCTTGTCCATCTCGCCAGTCTGGCTATCCCCTACCACCATGGCCGGACGGTAGACCGACCAGGGCACCTTGCATTCGGCGCGCACAATTTTTTCGCTTTCATGTTTGGTCATGAAATACGGGTGCTCGTAATTTTCGGCCTCGGCAAACATGTCTTCGCGAAACACACCTTCGTACAGGCCGGCCGCGGCGATGGAGCTCACATGGTGAAAGTGCCCGGCACCAATGGCGCGGGCCAGCTCGACGGTGTTGCGGGTGCCATCCACGTTGACCACAATCTGGCTGGCTTCATCGGCGCCCAGGTCGTAAATAGCCGCCAGATGGTAAAAATGATCCACCTGCCCTTTGAGTTGCTTGATCACATCGACGGACACACCCAGCTTTTTGCTGGTCAGGTCGCCGGTCACAGGAATGACGCGCGCGGCGCTGGCACCGCAAAACTCACGCAAGGCTTTGACTTTACCCTCGCTGCCCTGCCGAATCAGAAAATACACCACCGAGCCCTTGCGCTCCAGCAGCCTTTTAACCAGCCGTTTGCCGATGAACCCGGTGGCCCCCGTGACGAAATAACGCATGGATGTCTCCCAAAAGAATGGTGCTATTTTTGCCTGAATCGGGCGTGCCACACTTTATCGTAAACCCGTGCCCGCCGGTTTTAGGAAGCTGTCCCTACACATTGGCCATCATCTTCTTTAAAGTCCACCTTATGCACCGATGACCTTGGTGCAAAAATTTTTACCCTTTACCCAGCAGGAGTCCATCATGGTTACCAAACTCAAAAAAATCAGCACAGCCAAGCCAGCGGTCAAGCCAGAAGCCAAACCAGCAGCCAAGTCCAGCCGCAAATCAGCCACCAAAAAATCTGCCAAGTCTGCGACGCACAAGTCGTCCATTTTGTCGGATTCGGTCAAAGACTCGGCCCAGCAGATCTGGCAAGCTGGTCTGGGCGCTTTTAACAAGGCACAGGTCGAGGGCACCAAAGCGTTTGAGGCCCTGGTCAAGGAAGGCGTCAGTTTTCAGCGCAAAACCCAGTCTGCGGCCGAAGAAAAAATCAACGAAGCCACCCACAAAATGACCAGCATGGCCACCGACATCACAAGCAAGGCCTCGGGCCAGTGGGACAAGTTGGAAAACATTTTTGAAGACCGTGTGGCCAAGGCGCTCAACAAGCTGGGCGTCCCCTCGGCCAAGGACATTGACGCGCTCATTACCCGCATTGACGCACTCAATGCCAGCGTACAAAAACTCAACCCAGCCAAAGCGACGGCCAAAACAGCAGCCAAAACAACAGCCAAATCCGCTGCCAAAACCAAGCCGGCAGAGCCCGCCGTGGCACCAGCGAATGTGGTCAAACCGGTGGCCAAAAAAACCGCTGCACGCAAAACCCCGGCCGCTAAAAAAGTAGCACCCGAAGCACCAACGCCTCAGGTAAACCCTGAATAAGCAAGAGCCTCAAGCGCCCTACACTGCATGGGTATGACGCTTCAAAAACCTCACGCACCCAAAATCGCCCTGGCGCTGGCTGGCGGCGGCCCATTGGGTGCCATCTACGAAATTGGCGCGCTCTGCGCGCTACAGGAGTCGCTGCAGGGCATCGACTTCAACCGGCTGCAACATTACGTGGGCGTGTCGGCCGGTAGCTTCATTGCGGCCGGACTGGCCAACGGCATCACGCCTCACCAACTGTTTTCCTTGTTCATTGACGACCGCAAACATCAGGCCGAAGCATTCGATCCGGCCTGGTTGCTGCGGCCCGCCTTTGGCGAATTTTTTGCCCGCGGCCTGCTGTTGCCGGGTCTGCTGCTGGCGGGCACCTGGCAAGGCACGCTGGGGCGCAAGTCCTTCATGCGGGCGCTGGAACACTTGAGCCCGAGCCTGCCCACCGGTGTTTTCTCCAATGACCAAATTCACATCCAGCTGGCGCGGCTGTTTTCCAGGCCCGGCCGCAGCAATGATTTCAGGCAGCTCAAAAGCCGCCTGACGCTGGTGGCCACCCACCTCGACAGTTGCCAATCCGTCCCGTTTGGCCGCCCGGGCTGGGACCATGTCCCCATTTCCAGTGCCGTGCAGGCCAGCGCGGCCCTGCCGGGCCTGTTCCCACCGGTCGAGATTGACGGCCAGCATTTTGTCGATGGCGCCCTGATCAAGACCATGCACGCCTCGATTGCGCTGGACGAGGGCATGGACCTGATGCTGTGCATCAACCCGCTGGTGCCATTTGACGCCTCGGTGCGGCAAGCCGCCACCGACGCGGCCACACCCTGGGCCGCGCCCGAGCCCATTCCGCGCATTGCCGATGGCGGGCTGCCGGCGGTGCTGAGCCAGACCTTCAGATCGCTGATCCACTCGCGCCTGGTACTGGGGCTCAAAAGCTACGAGCAGACCTACCCCAACACCGACATGGTGCTGATCGAGCCCGACCACCGTGACCCCGAGCTGTATCTGGCCAACACTTTCAGCTACAGCCAGCGCCGCCACCTGGCCGAACATGCCTACCAGCAAACCCGCCAGTTGCTGCGTTCACACCGAACCGGCCTGAGCACCAAGCTGGGCTACCACGGCATCACGCTCAACCACGCCGTGCTCGACGACAACAGCCGCCATCTGTGCCGGCCCCAGCGTGAGCCCACCCGCATCAGCCATGCCCTGACCAAGTTACACACCACTCTGAACAACCTGAATCAGGTGGTGCGGGCCGCCGCCCCCCCAGAGAGTCAGCCGGCATGGTGAAAAAGGCCCCCCGACGCACCGCCGAGCGCATTCTTGAAGTCACGCTGGGGCTGTTCAACCGCTTTGGCGAGCCCAATGTATCCACCACCCTGATCTCGGCCGAGCTCAACATCAGCCCCGGCAACCTCTACTACCACTACCCGGCCAAAGACGAGCTCATCAACGCACTGTTTGACCGTTTTGAGCGCCCTTTGAACGAGTTGCTGGGGGCGGGTGATGATGTGCGTGACGTCGAAGATGCCTGGTTCTTCATGCACACGCTGTTTGAGCTGATCTGGCAATACCGGTTTCTGTACCGTGACCTGAACGACCTGTTGAGCAAAAATAGGCGCCTGGAAACCCACTTTCAATCGATCCTAAAAAACAAAACCCGCGCCATCCGCGCCCTGCTGGAGGGCATGCGCCGCGGTGGTGCCCTGCACATTGACGCACGCGAGATCGACGCCACTGCCACCAGCATGGTGGTGGTATTGACCTACTGGCTCAGTTTTGAATACGTACGCGACCCGCGCAACGCGCTGGAAGAGCAAAATGCCCAGGCTGCGCTGCTGCGCGGTGCCCAGCATGTGCTGAACCTGCTGGCGCCTTACCTGGAGCCGAGTCAGCGCAGCCACTTGCTCAAGCTCTCCGATGCCTACAATAAGGAAAGCAAATAGAACAACAGGGCACCGGAGACAACAATGGCCAAATGGACATCATTCCCCTTTGCAGGCGACTACAACTTTAACGCAGAGAGCGTCAAAGGCACATGGGCCAGATTACACGCCGGTGACCTGGAGCCCCTGCCCCAAGACCCGCAACTGCTGCAGGCCTGGGCCCACTTTCACAACGGGGATTTTTATAAATCCATGCGCCTGGGACTCGACATGGGGCTGGTCGGCCTCAATGTGGCCAACAAAGCCGCCTGCGTTTACGCCACCTACCTTGAACAACAGGAGGCCACCCGACTGGCCCTGTTTGTCGAAGTGGCCGAGCGCGCCGGGACACAAATCAAGCAACAGCCCGACAACGTCAACGCCTATTATTGGCGTGCCTATGCGCTGGGGCGCTACAGCCAGGGCATCAGCGTGGCCAAAGCGCTGGCGCAGGGCCTGGGCACCCGGGTCAAGACCGACCTGGAGCACGTCATCCAGCAACAACCCACGCACCCCGATGCCCACATTGCACTGGGCACCTTTCATGCTGAGGTGATTGACAAGGTAGGCGAACTCATCGGCGCCATGGCCTATGGCGCGCACAAGACTACAGGGCTCACACTGTTTCAGCAGGCGCTCAAGTTCAACATGGAATCAGCCATTGGCATGATCGAATACGCCCACGCCATGCTGATGCTCGACGGTGATGCCGTCGTGCACGAAGCCACCCGCCTGTACCAGCTTGCCGCGCGCGCCAAGCCCATTGATGCCATGGAGCGCCTTGACGTCGAAATGGCCAAGGCCGAGCTGGAAGACTAAAGCTTATTCGCCCCAAGGCAGCATCAAGGTCAACCATCGCAGTTTTTCAAACTCTGGCTCAAACTGGTCAATGATGGCCTGGGGCTCGGGGCACAGCGTGGTGTCACTGATGACGCCAAATTGCACGCCACCACCATAGCTCAAGATCGACACGCCCAGGCCGACCGTGCCCGACTGCGGCACCCAAAACAGCGCTTGCTCCAGGGTTGAACCACAAAACGTGAGCTTGTCGCGTGGTCCGGGCACATTGGTCATCACCGCCGTGGTTTTTTTTGAGAACAGACTCAGCATGGCATCCTGGGCTGGCTTGACCACCATGCCAGCCACCGCCAACATCGCAAAGCTCAGCAGCGGCTGCATGCTGCCCTTGAGCGCATTCATGCGTCGGCGCACTTCAAACACCCGCGCCAGCGGGTTGTCCTGTCCAATCGGTAACACCACCGGCGCCAGACCAAACTGGTTGCCCAGTTGGTAGGCTTGCGTCATGGGACGCAAATTGACCGGTACCATGGCGCGAATCTCTTTGCCCGCCACCGAATCACCCTGTGCCTTGAGGTACTCGCCAATGGCACCGGCCACACAGGCCAGCAGCACATCATTGATCGAGCAATGCAGCACCTTGCTCACGGCACGCACCTCATCCAGCGGAATCGGCTGGCACCATGCCACCCGTTTGGCGCGACCCGGAGTCCCTTTGAGACGCGTAGGTGAATCATCTGGCATCAAGGCCAGCGCGGCACTGTCGCGCAGCACCTGGTAGGCCAATTTGGCCATGTCGGCAGATCCCGACTTGCCCTTGCTGAGGCCTTTGGCGATCAACGTGTCGAGCAGGGTTTTGGGTTGACCAATTGCCCCCAGCGCCTGCGCCGCGCTGTCACCGGCCAAATCCAGCGCCTTCACGGCCGCCCCGGTGAACGGTTCAATCACGGTATGCGACAGCCATTCTTCAGCCACCTCCCAGCCAGAACCCTGCGCGGGTTTTGGATGACGCCGGGGTGGTTCATGACCACCATCCACCAGCGACTGGATCACGGCAATCAGCGCCAAACCGTCGGCAATACAGTGGTGAATACGCACCAGCAGGGCCGATCCACCCTGGTAATGCTCTACCAGCCTGAAGTCCCAGAGCGGGTAACGCGAGTCCAGCGCTTGCAGCGCCAGCTCGGCCAGACGTGCTTGCAGCGCCTGTTGCGGATGGTTTTTGGCCGAAGACCCCAATTTTTCGCGCAGCACATGGCGCTTGATGTCAAAACGGGTGTCGGTCACCCAACTCGCCCCAGTGGCATCCAGCACCACTTTTTGGCCAAAACGCGGGTACTTCAACAAACGCGCTTCGATGCGCTGGCAGGTGGCCGCGTAGCTTACCCCCGGCTTGATGATCCAGACGCCCATAATCATCATCAAATTGCTCGGGCTGTCCATGCGCAACCAGGCGGTATCCACCTTGCTCATGCGCTCATGCACCGGGCTGGCGGGCGGGTTTTCCGGGACGGGGCGAGAAGGGGAACGGGGCAAACGTGTGACCATGACAACTCTTTCGGGAAGGTTCTCTATTTTGAGATCAAAACGCCCATTAAGATAAGCCTCGTCTACCCTGATACACCCTCTTTTTAACGGACCCAAATTTCATCATGTCTGACCTGCAAGCCCAATTCGATGCCGCCGTGGCCAACTCCAAAACCTTGAGCGAGCGCCCCGACAACATGACCCTGCTCAAACTCTACGCACTGTACAAGCAAGCCAGCGCGGGCGACAACAGCGAGAAAAAACCCGGATTCACCGACATGGTGGGCCGCGCCAAATGGGACGCCTGGAACACCCTCAAAGGCACCCCCAGTGCGGACGCCATGCAGCAGTACATCGACCTGATCGAGTCGCTGAGCTGATCAGGTCTTTGGCGCTGACCGTTTTTTAGGCACGGGCGTGGGCGCCTGTGGCACCGCCAGCAGGGCGTCCAGGTTCTTCACAATCTCGGCCTCGATCGTGCCCTTGAATGCACCCAGCAAAAAACCTAGCTGGGCGCGCAACTCGAAATGCGTTTTGGTCACGGTCAGGCTGCCCTTGACGCCGGAGCGCACAAAGTCAACCTCGTCCTCATGCTTGCCTTGTGCGTAATTGCATTGCATGGCAAATTCTTGTTCGACCTGTTCCGCCCATTGAAAGGCAATTTTGCGCGCCTTGGGCAGCCCCAGTGCGTGTTCGCGGACGATGTTGAGTTCAGCCATAGTCTGTCAGCCCTTTTGTTCTATTGCCCATTGTTTCAGTTGTTGCGCCCGCGCATGTTTTGAGCTTTTGGCCAATTGCCTGACCGCATCATAAAACGCCGGCCAGTGCCGCCCCGCGCGCACAAAAAGCGCCTCAAAGCCGGGCACCAACTCGTCGTAAGCCGCCTGCGCGCCAAAAGCTGCGTTATTGGCCTGTGCCACCCAGACGTCATAGCCGCTGTAGCCACCCCACCGGGTTTTGAGTTCGGCATAGGCCACCCTGAAGTCTTGCATGGCTTGATACTTCAGGGTGGCTTGGGTGGCCTGATCAGTCCCCACAAGCTTGGCGGACGTGTAAATCTGCTGCAGCCGGTTGCGCGTCTTGCGGGTCAGCAGCCTGAACTGCTGCCTGCGCGCATCAAAGTCGGCATAGGCCTGATGTGCCTGCGGACCAGCCTGCTGCGCCAGCCAAAGGGCACCGCCCAGGCGCTCGACCGCGGTAGCGAATGATTCGTTGAACACGGTGTCATCAGGCACATACACCACCTGGTGCGACAACTCATGAAACAGCAAACGCGCCACCTCGCCTTCGGGGTAATAAATAAAGGTGTTGAGCAAGGGATCGCCACCCAACCAGTTCATCCATCCCAGCGTGGAGTAAGCGGGCACACCATAGACGCTGGACTCCAGCCCTGCAGCACGTTGTGCCTGGGCTTCGGCCCGCGCATCTGCCTCGAAAAAGTAACCCCGGTAGCCGACACAACCCGCCACCGGGAAGCACCAGGTTTTCAGTGTCAGGGAAAACTCAGGCGCCGCCACCACGTTCCACACCACATGGTGGCGCTGCAGGTCGGCATAGCGGTGGTAACTGGCGTTGTCCGGCAAATGCAATTCAGTCACCGCAAAACGGCGCATGTCCTGGGCCAGTTTGAGCCGCTGTTGCAAAGCCAATGGGGTCGTGCTGTCAGCCAGCCAGTGCTCAATAGGCCGCGCCGCCTGCATCAATTGGAAGTGGCCCGCGACCGACTGCCAGTAATAACGCGTGTCGGCACAACCGGTCAGCCCCAGCAGCAGGCAGGGGACTAACATGAGTCCTTTCAAACGAATCAACACAGCGAGGAAACGCATGCTTTACAAGTTCAAATCCAAAGTCACCGGGGATGTGATTATGTTGCAAGCCAACGGCCAGCACATGCTGGAGATCATTGGCAAACACTCGACCTCAGAGCCCTCCATCAAGGGTATTTTGCTGCCCGAGCAAATGCCGCAAGCGATGCAGGCGCTCAAGGAAGCGGTGCAACGTGAAGAGGCGCAACAACAAGAAGCCATCACCCAGGCTCAGGCAGAGAACCTGCCCGTACCCCACTTCGAGGCCATTAGCCTGCGTCAACGCACCTTACCTTTCATGGACATGATCAGGCAGTGCCTCAAGACCAAAGAAGCCATCACCTGGGGCGTTTGACTACTGGTAGCTGCGCGCGTCCTCGATCACCTTGCCGTCATTGGGCAGCGAGCCCGGCAACACCACTTCAACCTGGCCACGCAACTTGGTCACGTCGCGAATCGCCTCCATCACCTTCACGGCCAGGCTGTCGGGGCCACTGCAGGCCGTTTCGACCTTGAGCGTCATCTGGTCGTTGGCCATTTCACCGGTCACCACCAGGCGGGCCTTGGTGATCTCGGGAAAGCGCTTGGCAATGGTATTGACCTGGCCGGGATGCACAAACATGCCCCGGATCTTGGTGGTCTGGTCAGCCCGTCCCATCCAGCCCTTGATGCGCACATTGGTACGCCCGCTGGGGCAATTGCCCGGCAACACCGCCGACAGGTCGCCGGTGCCAAAACGGATCAGCGGGTAAATCGGGTTAAGCGTAGTCACCACCACCTCACCCACTTCACCCTCAGCCACCGGGTCGCCGGTGCCGGGACGCACAATCTCGAGTATCACGCCCTCGTCAAGCACCAGGCCCTCGCGCGCGGAGGTCTCGTAGGCAATGGAGCCCATATCTGCTGTGGCATAACACTGGTAGCCGGCAATACCACGCTTTGTGAACCAGTCGCGCAAGCTGGGTGGAAAGGCCTCGCCACCAAACATGGCCTTGGTCAGGCTGGGCAGCGCTACCCCCATATCGGCGGCTTTTTCCACAATGATTTTCAGGAAGCTGGGGGTGCCAATGTAACCCGCCGGCTTCAACTCGGCCATGGCCTGAACCTGCTGTTCAGTCTGGCCGGTGCCACCCGGGAACACGGTACAACCCAGTGCATGGGCACCGGTTTCCATCATCGAACCAGCGGGCACAAAGTGGTAACTGAAGCTGTTGTGGATCAACTCACCCGGACGAAAACCGGCGGCAAAAATGGCACGCGCCATGCGCCAGTAGTCCCTGGCCGTGCCTTCGGGCTCGTAAATGGGGCCCGGGCTGGCAAAAACGCGCGGCAGGTTGACTCCAAAACCCGCAGTGCTGAAACCACCAAACACGCTGGCGCCTCGGCTGCGACTGCTCAATTGCAGCGCCAACAATTCATGCTTGCGCGTCACCGGCAAGCCGGCCAGTGCGGCCCGGCTGGTCACTGCGGCAGGATTCACATCTTTAAGAATCTCGGCAAAAGCGGGCGATGCCAGTTTGGCATGCGCCACTTGCAGCGGCAAGGCTGCCAGCAAAGCCGTCTCGCGCACCGCGGGTTCACGCGTCTCCAACGCATCAAAAAAATCAGACATAGGAATGATCCATTCAAAACAAAATTCACGATGACAGTTGGCCCCCTGTAGGGCGGACTTCAGTCCGCCATGGTCGACTGAAGTCGACCCTACGCCAGCCAGCGTTTGCGGCGTTTGTAGCTCTTGACATCCTTGAAACTCTTGCGCTCGCCACCGCCCATGCCGAGGTAAAACTCTTTCACGTCTTCGTTGTTGGCCAGGTCGCTGGCAATGCCGTCCATCACCACCCGGCCCGACTCCATGATGTAGCCGTAGTCGGCGTATTTCAAAGCCATGTTGGTGTTTTGCTCGGCCAGCAAAAAGGTCACCTTTTCCTTGGTATTAAGGTCTTTCACAATCTCGAACACCTCCTGCACAATCTGCGGCGCCAGCCCCATGGACGGCTCATCAAGCAGAACCATGCTGGGGTTGGCCATAAGCGCACGGCCAATGGCGCACATTTGCTGCTCGCCGCCCGAGGTGTAGGCGGCCTGGCTGCTGCGCCGTGTTTTCAGGCGCGGAAAATAGGTGTAGACCTTGTCCAGGTTGGCCGCAATTTCGCCTTTGTCACGGCGCGTGTAGCTGCCGGTGAGCAGGTTTTCTTCGATGGTGAGGTGGGCAAAACAATGGCGCCCCTCCATCACTTGCACCACGCCGCGCTGCACCAGGTCGGCCGGCGACAGGTTTTCGATGCGCTCACCGCGCAGCTCGATCGAACCCTTGGTAACCTCGCCACGTTCGCCGCGCAGCAGGTTGGACACCGCCCGCAGTGTAGTGGTTTTACCGGCGCCGTTGCCACCCAGAATGGCCACGATCTTGCCGTCCGGTACATTCAGGGACACGCCCTTAAGCACCAGGATGACGTGGTTGTAAATGACTTCGATGCCATTGACGTTGAGAACAATTTTTTTAGCTTCCATATTTCCTTGCCTTCACCAATAGGCAGCGCTGCACGCAAGGCTGCCTGTTGGCATCCCGGGCCAGGCCGGGATGCGCCAGTTACATCAGGACTGGCAATCTGCCGGGGTGCGAGGCGCCAGCTTTTTATCAGCCGCGTACTTGGCAGCGGTCGACTTCACCAAAGGTTTCAGGACTTGCTCGTCGGCCTGCAGCCAGTCGGAACTGAAACTCCATTTTTTGCCATCCCATGTGTGAATACGGGCCCAGTTGGCGCCCATGTGGTCGGCGCAGGTGGTCTGCACCGGGCGCATGACACCGGCAAAACCCAGGGCGTCGAGTTTTTTCTGGTCCAGCGCCAGGTTTTCATAACCCCAGCGCGCCTGTTCGCCAGACATCCACTTGCCCTTGCCATAACGCTCCTGTGCGCGGCGCACACCTTCTACCGCAAACATGGCGCTGATGACCCCACGCATGTAGAGCACCGAGCCCACTTCTTCCTTCGGGCCCATGCCCTGACCCTTGTCGTGGACCTTGGCCAGGATTTCCTTGACCACGGCCGAATTAGGCTCGGCACCATGCTGCATGGTGACCGCGTTGTAGCCTTTGGCGCCCTCGCCCACGTCTTTCACGTCAGGCTCGGCGCCCGACCACCAGACGCCGTACATTTTTTCGCGCGGGTAGCCGGTGGCTTGCGCCTCCTTGAGCGAGGTCGAATTCATCACGCCCCAGCCCCACAGAAACACATAGTCTGGCTTGGCCTGGCGCACTTGCAGCCAGGTGGCTTTTTGCTCTACGCCGGGGTGGGCCACGGGCAACAATTGCAGGCTGAAACCATGCATGGCAGCGCGTTCCTGCAACAGCGCAATGGGTTCTTTGCCATAGGGTGAGTCGTGATAAACCAGGGCGATTTTCTTGCCTTTGAGCTTGTCAAATCCGCCTTCTTTTTTGGCAATGGTTTGCACCAGAACGTCAGCCGCCAGCCAATAAGTGCCGGCAATAGGGAAGTTCCACTTGAAGACCAGACCGTCCTGGCTTTCGCTGCGGCCGTAACCCGCCGTGATCAATGGGATCTTGTCCATCGGGGCTTTTTCGGTCAAAGCAAAGGTGATGCCGGTGGACAGGGGCTGGAACACCGTGGCGCCACCGTGCTTGCCTTTGAGCCGCTCGTAGCATTCCACACCGCGGTCGGTGGCGTAGCCGGTTTCGCATTCTTCATAGATGATCTTGACGCCGTTGATGCCGCCGCGGGCGTTCACCAGCTTGAGGTAGTCGGCGTAGCCATTGGCCCATGGCACGCCGTTAGGGGCATAGGCGCCGGTACGATACGGCAAGCCGGGAAAGAACTGCTCCTTGGCTTGGGCAAACGCCGTGGCGCCCACTGAGGCCATGAGAGCCGCTAACGCAAGGTGTTTAATTTTCATGCAAGTCTCCTAGATGTAATGCACCGCAGTGCTTTGGTTAACGAAAACGAATCAACGAGGCGAATCAGTGAGGGAAAGGCCACAGACGCAGCTTTTGCTTGGCCGTAGACCACAGTTTGGCGAGTCCGTGTGGCTCCACGATGAGGAACCAGACAATCAGCGCGCCAAAAATGATCAATTCGGTGTGCGAGATGCCTGAGGTCGAAATCTCGACGCCTACCAGGCCGCCCACAAACGGCAGGAACTGGTTCAGAAAAATCGGCAGCACCACAATGAAACCAGCACCGAAAAAACTGCCCATGATGGAGCCCATGCCACCAATAATCACCATGAATAACAGCTTAAACGACAGATCGACAGAAAAGGCGGCAGGCTCCCAGGCGCTCAGGTAAACAAAGCCCCACAAGGCACCGGCCACGCCAATGATGAACGAGCTCACCGCGAACGCGCTGAGCTTGGCATACATGGGCCGGATGCCAATGACTGCGGCCGCCACGTCCATGTCGCGAATGGCCATCCATTCGCGGCCAATAGCACTGCGCACCAGGTTCTTGGCCAACAGCGCCATCACCACCAGGATGAACAGGCAAAACAGGTACTTGGAGATCGGACTCTCGATTGGGAAGCCGAACACTTGCAGGTTGGCCACCTGCACCGAGCCCGACGGCGCGTCGTTGGTAAACCACTTGATACGCAAAAACATCCAGTCGCTGAAGAACTGCGCCGCTAGCGTGGCCACCGCCAAGTACAGCCCCTTGACGCGTAAGCTGGGCAGACCGAACAAGATACCAAAAGCCGACGAACAGATGCCGCCCAAGAGTAGCGCCAGCAACACCGGCATGCCCTCCACGCGGACAAAAAAGTTGAACGCGGCGTAAGCCCCTACCGCCATGAAAGCACCCGAGCCAAGAGAAATCTGGCCACAGTAACCCACCAGAATATTCACCCCCAGTGCGGCCAGCGACATGATGACGAACGGGATCAAAATGGCCCGGAACATGTACTCGCTGGTGACCATGGGCACCACCAGAAACGCGGCCGCGATCAACAACAGCACCGCCACCCGGTCTTGCGTGATGGCGAAAATCTGCTGATCCGCCCGGTAGGTGGTTTTGAATTGGCCGTTTTCTCTGTAAAACATTCTTCTACCTCAAATTCATCTAATCAGTTGAGGACAGAGCTAAAGATCTGTCCCGCAAGGTAAACATCCAACATCCGACAATCAGTTGAGGACAGAGCTAAAGATCTGTCCCGCAAGGTAAACATCCAACATCCGACAATCAGTTGAGGACAGCGCTAAAGATCTGTCCCGCAAGGTAAACATCCAACATCCGACAATCAGTTGAGGACAGAGCTAAAGATCTGTCCCGCAAGGTATTCAAACTCGATCAATGATCTTTTCGCCGAACAGCCCTTGCGGACGGAACAGCAAAAACACCAGCGCCAGCACATAGGCAAACCAGATCTCGATGCCGCCACCCACGTAGGGTCCCAAAAACACCTCGGACAGTTTTTCGCCGACACCGATGATCAGACCACCCACAATGGCCCCTGGCACCGAGGTCAAACCGCCCAGAATCACCACTGGCAAGGCGCGCAGGGCCACCGTAGTGAGGGAAAACTGCACGCCCAGCTTGCTGCCCCAGATCATGCCGGCCACCAACGCGACCACGCCGGCCACACACCACACAATGACCCAGATGCGGTTCAGCGGAATGCCGATGCTTTGCGCCGCCTGGTGATCGTCAGCCACCGCGCGCAGGGCCCGGCCGGTGACGGTTTTCTGGAAAAACAGCGTCAACAACGCGACCAGCACAGCGGCAATCAGCGCTGCGTAAAGGTCTTCCTTGTTAATCAGGATGCCGCCCTCGAACACACTCTCAAAAGCCAGGATCGGATCCTTGGGCATGCCGATGTCGATCTTGTAAATGTCACTGCCAAAAAGTGTCTGCCCGATGCCGTCCAGAAAGTAGCTGATGCCCAGGGTGGCCATCAACAACGTCGTTGCCTCCTGGTTGACCAGATGCCGCAACGCCAGACGCTCGATCAGCCAGGCCACCCCAAACATCACGGCGCCGGCACCAATAAACGCAAGCAGATTGGCCACAAATAGGTTGTCCAGACCGGTGTAAAGTGGAATCCACTCTGAGAACCGTGCCATCGCCAGCGCTGCAAACAGCACCATCGCGCCCTGGGCAAAGTTGAATACGCCGGAGGCCTTGTAGATCAGCACAAAACCCAAGGCCACCAGCGAATACAACATGCCGGCCATCAGGCCGCCGAGTAAAGTTTCTAGAAAAAATCCCATGACACATCCTTAATCAGTTGAGGACAGAGCAAATTTGCTGCGCAAATCTTGGTCTGTCCCGCAATGTTTCAAGCCAGTTGAGGACAGAGCAAATTTGCTGCGCAAATCTTGGTCTGTCCCACAAAGTTTCAATGACCGGTTCCAAGGTAAGCGCTGATCACTTCTTCGTTGTTGCGAACTTCTTCGGGCGTGCCGTCGCCGATTTTTTTGCCGTAATCCAGCACCACCACCCGGTCAGAAATGTCCATCACCACACCCATGTCGTGCTCAATCAGCACAATGGTGGTGCCAAATTCTTCGTTGACGTCCAGCACAAAGCGGCTCATGTCCTGCTTTTCTTCCACGTTCATGCCGGCCATGGGCTCGTCCAGCAACAACAGTTGCGGCTCCATGGCCAGGGCACGACCCAGGTCAACGCGTTTTTGCAAACCGTAAGGCAATTGGCCCACCGGCGTTTTGCGATGCGCCTGGATTTCCAGGAAATCGATGATGTGCTCGACAAATTCGCGGTGCTGCTCTTCCTCGCGCTGCGCCGGGCCGATACGCAACGCCTGCAAAAACAGGTTGCTCTTGATCCGCAGGTTGCGCCCGGTCATGATGTTGTCGATCACGCTCATGCCCTTGAACAGCGCCAGATTCTGGAACGTGCGGCCAATGCCCATGGTGGCCACCTGGTGGCTGTCCATGTGGCTGAAGGTCTGGCCCTTGAAGGTGATGGCACCCTGCTGCGGCCGGTACACGCCGTTGACGCAGTTCAGCATCGAACTCTTGCCCGCACCGTTGGGGCCGATGATGGCGCGCACCTCGTGCTCACGCACGTCGAAAGAAATGTCAGTCAGCGCCTTGACGCCACCAAAACTTAAGGAGATGTTTTTGACGTCGAGAATGACATCACCAATTTGTTTAGTCGCCATGGTGTTTCTCAGGCCGCAGCCTTGACAGGGGTAAAAGTCTTGGTGTCGTCAATACGCAGGGTGGCGCTGACGCTGCCGGTGCGGCCGTCTTCAAACTTGACCTGGGTTTCGATGAACTGCGAGGTTTTGCCGCCGTACAGAGCGTCGATCAACACGTCGTATTTTTCAGCAATGAAGCCGCGGCGCACCTTGTTGGTCCGCGTCAGTTCGCCGTCATCGGCATCCAGCTCCTTGTGCAGCACCAGGAAGCGGCTCACCTGGCTGCCCGCCAGCAGGGTGTCAACGCTGAGGTCGGCATTCACCTTTTCGACGCATTCCTTGATGAGCTGGTAGACCTCGGGTTTTTGTGCCAGATCGGTGTATCCGGCGTAGGGCAGGTTGCGCCGCTCGGCCCAGTTGCCCACCGCGTCGAAGTCGATGTTGATCATCACACACACCTTTTCGCGGCCATCGCCATAAGCCACGACTTCCTTGATGTGCTGGAAAAACTTGAGCTTGTTTTCCACGTATTTGGGGGCAAACATGGCGCCGTCATTGACGCCGCCCTTGATGCGGCCCACGTCTTTCACGCGGTCGATGATCTTGAGGTGGCCATGGGCATCCAGAAAACCGGCGTCACTGGTGTGGTACCAGCCGTCGGCTGTCAGCACTTCCGCCGTGGCTTCGGGGTTTTTGAAGTAGCCTTTGAGCAAGCCTGGCGACTTGACCAGAATTTCGCCGTTGTCGGCCACCTTGATCTCCACCCCCTTGCACGGCACACCGACGGTGTCCGCGCGCGCCTCATGGTCAGGTTGCAGGCAGACAAACACGGCGGTCTCGGTGGAACCATACAGCTGCTTCAGATTAACGCCAATCGAGCGGTAAAAACTGAACAGGTCCGGGCCAATGGCCTCACCGGCGGTGTAGGCCACGCGCACCCGGCTAAAACCCAGGTTGTTGCGCAATGGCCCGTAGACCATGAAGTTGCCCATGGCGTACAACACCCGATCGACCAGACCGACTGATTTGCCATCCATCAGCGTCGGGCCAACACGCTTGGCCACACTCATGAAATAGTGGAACATCTTGCGTTTGAGGCTGCCCGCGTCTTCCATACGAATCATCACGCTGGTCAGCAGGCCCTCAAACACCCGTGGCGGCGCAAAGTAATACGTGGGGCCAATTTCTTTCAGGTCAATCGTGACGGTGGCGGCCGACTCCGGGCAATTCACCACATAACCGCAGCTCAGCCATTGGGCATAGCTGAAAATGTTTTGCCCAATCCAGGCCGGCGGCAAATAGGCCAGCACATCTTCGGCGTGGGTCAGATTGTCAAATTCGGCACCGGCACGGGCGCGATTGAGCAACGTGTCATGGGTGTGCACCACACCTTTTGGGTTGCCTGTGGTGCCGGAGGTGAAAAACATGGCGCCGACATCGTCGGGCTTGACCTGGTCGACGGCGGACTTGAAAAACCCCGGGTTTTGAACGGCAAAGTTTTTGCCCTCGGCAATCAAATCATCAAGCGACTGCAGACCGGGCTCGTCGTAATTGCGCAGCCCCCGCGGGTCGTCAAAGTAAATATTGGTGATCTGCGGGCACTGATCGCGAATTTCCAGCAGCTTGTCGACCTGCTCCTGGTCTTCGGCAAAGGCAAAACATACATCCGCATTGTTGAGCGGAAAAACACACTCCATCGCTGCTGCGTCCTGGTACAACGCAATCGGTACCGCGCCAAGGGACTGCACCGCCAGCATAGTGGCATACAGGCGGGGCCGGTTGGCGCCAATCACCACCATGTGGTCATGTTGACGCAAACCCGCCTGGTGCAGGCCACAGGCCAGATGCGCCACCATGTTGGCCAGCTCACCCCAGGTAATGGCCTGCCAGATGCCGTATTCTTTTTCACGCATGGCCGCATCATTGGGGCGCTGGGCAGCATGGTCTAACAGTAATTGGGGAAACGTCGTTTGCATCGCTACACCTTGTCTCTGAATCATCGCAGCCCGGGCAATTTGCCCATGCTGCTGGCGTGATCGAATCATAAAACCCGATTTGACGCTATGTTGTCGTTTGGACGACAATTGAGACGTTTAAGGGTAGGTGTTTTCCCTGCACCGTCCGCCCCACATTTCACCCGACAAGCCCGCCACCATGAAAACCGAAATCACCTTGTTTCAACGCCGCCGTCCCTTGACAGCGGCTGAGCTTGACGTGATTCCGTGGCTTAAATTGCTCTCTGAGTCAGAGCGGGAGCGCGCGGTGGAAGACCTCAAGATCACCGATGCCGGGGCGGGTGATTTTGTCTGCCGCACCGGTCGCCCCGTGACCTACTGGTTTGGTGTGGTAGATGGCTTGCTGAAAATGAGCACCGACAACGTGGACGGCCAAACCATGACCTTCACCGGCATCCCACCCGGCGGCTGGTTTGGCGAAGGCACAGCCCTGAAGCGCGAGAGTTACCGCTACAACATCCAGGCGCTGCGCAAAAGCCTGGTGGCGGGCCTGCATGTGGACACCTTCCACTGGCTGCTGGACCACTCGATTGGTTTTAACCGCTTTGTCATGAACCAGCTCAACGAGCGTCTGGGCCAATTCATTGCCGCGCGCGAAATCGACCGCATGGCCAACCCCAACATCCGTGTGGCACGCAGTCTGGCCGCCATGTTCAACCCGGTGCTCTATCCCGGCCTGGGCGCCGTGCTGCGTATCACCCAGCAGGAGCTGGCTTACCTGGTGGGCCTGTCACGCCAGCGCGTCAACGAGGCCCTGACGACACTGGCAGCCGAAAATGCCATCACCGTCGACTACGGTGGCCTGCGCGTGACCGATCTGCAGGCGTTGCGCAGCCGTGTCTTCTGAACCGTCGAAGGTGCTGAAGATGCACAAACAGCCCAACTAAAATAAGCGCAATTAGCTACAAATAAAATAGCATATGACCAACACTCCGGATACCCCAAAAGCCTCTGCCTTTCGCCGCGCGACACCGCCTGCAGCCAAAGCCCCCATTCCTGCCGGGCAAAGCAACACTGCTGCCCATGGCGCAGGCGGCACGCTGCGCTTGAACAAACGTATGGCCGAGCTTGGCCTGGCGTCGCGCCGCGAGGCCGACGAGTGGATTGGCAAGGGCTGGGTCAAGGTCAACGGCCGGGTGGCCGAGATGGGCATGCAGGTAACCCCTGATGTGCGCATCGAGATCGACAAACAGGCGCAAGGCCAGCAGGCCAAACAGGTCACCGTGCTGATCAACAAACCGCTCGGACTGGTCAGCGGCCAGGCCGAGGACGGGCATGAGCCCGCCATCACCCTGGTGCAGCCGAAAAACCGCTGGGCCGAGGACAATGCGCGCTATTTCTTTCACCCCAGCCAGCTCAAAAGCCTGGTGCCCGCCGGGCGACTCGACATTGATTCGACCGGCCTGCTGGTGTTGACGCAAGACGGCCGGGTGGCGCGCCAGCTCATTGGCGAAGATGCCATCATGGAAAAAGAGTACTTGGTGCGCGTGATGTACACCGGGGTGCTCAACACGGCTGCTGCCAACTCGGCGGCGGCCACCTATGCCGCCGCGCCCGGCGCAAAAGCAAGGCCTGCGCAACCCGGTCAAGTCACCCAGCTCAGCCGCATCGACGACGACGATCCGGTGAGCCAGGACGTGCGCTCAAGCTTTCCCGCAGACAAGCTGGCGCTGCTGCGTCACGGCCTGAGCCTGGACGGGCAGCCCCTGCAGCGCGCCAAGGTCGAATGGCAAAACCCCGAACAATTACGCTTTGTCCTGACCGAGGGAAAAAAGCGCCAGATTCGCCGCATGTGTGAACAGGTAGGGCTGAAAGTGGTGGGCCTGAAGCGCGTGCGTATTGGCCACGTCATGCTGGGCAATCTGCCAGTAGGTCAGTGGCGCTACCTGGCCCCGCATGAGCGCTTCTAGCAAACCGCACCACCATTGGCGCGCCTCGGACCTGCGCGCCGTCACGCTGCTGGCCACGGATGCCACCGCGGCGGTAACCCGCATGGCCGAAGGCCTGCACCAGTCGGTCTGGCGCACCTTGGGTGCCCCCAGCGGCGCCACCCCAGCCCGGACACGCGGCCTGACCGGGCTGATTTACCGAAGCATTACCGGCGTCACTGAGCGGGTAGGCAGTGGCGTGGCAGCGGCCTTGACCCGGTTGGAGCCCTGGTTGCAACGCCTTGAAGCCCAGGGCGAGGAATCGTTGGAACGCGCAGCCATGCTGGCGGCCCTCAACGGTGTCATGGGCGACCGGCTGCAGGCCGCAGGCAACCCGCTGGCGACGCCGATGACGCTGCGCTTCCAAAACAAGGTGCTGGGCGGGGCTGCACCACCCGATGCCACACAGGTCACCGGTAAGGTGCTGATCGTCATCCACGGCCTGTGCATGAATGATCGGCAATGGGCCAGCCAGCACGCCGGTCTGCCCATCAATCACGCCGAGCGCTTAGGCACCGCCCTGGGTTACACCCCAGTCTATGTGCGCTACAACTCCGGCCTGCATGTGTCGGAAAACGGCCACCTGCTGGCCCAACTGCTGGACGACCTGGCGCGCTACTGGCCGGTGCCCGTGACCGAGCTCAGCGTGCTGGCCCACAGCATGGGCGGACTGGTCACGCGCAGTGCGCTGTTTGCGGCAGGCCAGGCAGGCATGGCATGGCCCGATGTTCTCAAAAACATCGTTTTTCTGGGGACACCGCATCACGGATCACCGCTGGAGCGTGCCGGCAACTGGATTGATGTGATTTTGGGCAGCACCCCCTACAGCCGCCCGTTTGCCAAGCTCGGCCAGCTGCGCAGCGCGGGCATCACAGACCTGCGTTATGGTCATGTGCTGGATGCCGACTGGCAAGGCCATAACCGGTTTCGTCGCCAACCCGACAGCCGTGTCCACCTGCCCTTGCCCGAAACCATTGCCTGCTTCACCGTGGCCGCCACCACCGCCACCAAACGTAGCGCCATGGCGGACCGGCTGGTGGGCGATGGACTGGTACCGCTGCACAGCGCGCTGGGCCAGCACGACAACCCGCAACGCAGCCTGAACTTTGCCCCCGATCACCAATACCTTGCCTACCGCACCAGCCACCTGGCCCTGCTCAGCAGCCCGGCGGTGGCACAGCAATTGATGACCTGGTGGGAGTAAACTTCGCGATCTGTTTCGTTTCCCAGCCTTCAGCCGGCTGTCCTATTTCAACCATAAGGAGCTTCCCATGAAATTGAAAGTTTTTGCTGCAGGCGTTATCGCGGCTACCGTGCTTGTTGGCACGGTCAGCGCGCAGCAGTTTTTCCGCATTGGCACCGGTGGCACCGCAGGCACGTATTACCCCGTGGGCGGCATGATCGCCAACGCGGTGTCACAACCCGGCAAGATCATTGCCACGGCGCAGGCCAGCAACGGCTCGCTGGGCAATGTCAACGGCATTGCGGGCGGCGCCATGGAGTCGGGCTTCAGCCAGTCGGACGTAGCCACCTGGGCGCAAACCGGAACCGGCATTTTCGAGGGCAAACCCAAAGTGGCTGGCCTGCGCATGATTGCCAATTTGTACCCCGAGAGCATTCACGTGGTGGTGAAAAAAGGCTCAGGCTTCAAAAGCATTGCCGACCTGAAGGGCAAACGCGTGGCGCTGGATGAACCCGGCTCGGGCACCTTGATCAACGCCCGCCTGGTGCTGGCCGCCTATGGCATCAAAGAGTCCGACATCAAACCTGAATACATCAAACCCAATCAGGCTGGCGACAAAATGAAAGACGGCGCTTTGGATGCCTTCTTCTTCACCGGGGGCGCACCTGCTGGCGCGATTGCCGAACTGGCCTCGGCTGGCTCCGGCATTGAGTTGCTGCCGATTGATGGTGCGCAAGCCGATGGCCTGCGCAAATCGAGCAGTTTCTTTGCGGTGGACTCGATTCCAGCCGACACCTACAAAGATGTAGCTGCTGTCAAAACGCTGGCAGTGGGCGCGCAATGGGTGACCAGCGACAAGACTGACCTTGATACCGTTTACCAGATCACCAAGGCGCTTTACAGCGATGCTGCCCAGAAAACGCTGGCTGCTGGCCATGCCAAGGGCAAATACATCAACCTGAAAAATGCGGTGCAAGGTGTCGGCATTCCGTTTCACCCGGGTGCCGAGAAGTTCTACAAGGAAGCTGGCGTGCTGAAATAGGCTGCGCTTGACGCTCCCCGCCAGGCTTCACCTTACACGGGTGCGGCCTTGGCCCATGGTTTGACGGGCGGTATCACCGCCCGTTTTCGTTGGAAAAATCACCCACGCCCCTCATGAACACGACCACCACCCTACCGGACGACAAACAACTTTTGGCCCTTGAGCAAAAGTTTGACCCCGAAATGCGCTTTCGGCCCTCAGTGCCACCGGGCACGGTGTTAATTAAGTGGCTACTCATCATCCTGAGCTGCTTTCATTACTACACTGCCGGGTTTGGTTTGCTGCGCGAAACCACGCACCGTGGCGTGCACCTGGCGTTTGTGCTGGGTTTGATTTTTTTGGTGTTTGCTGGTAGCAAGGCTGCGAGCCATCGTCAGATACACCATGGTCTGGCCACGCCCGGTGGTATTCCCTGGTACGACTGGCTGCTCGGGCTGGCCGTTGCGCTGGCGGTGCTGTACATCCCCTACACCTTCGAGGACCTGGCGTTTCGCGTGGGCAACCCCAACACCTATGACGTGGTGTTTGGCAGCATTCTGTTTGTCGCCCTGCTCGAAGCCACACGGCGCAGCATGGGCTGGCCGCTACCCATCATCGCACTGGGCTTCAGCGCCTACGCCCTGTTTGGGCCGATTTTTCCAGGCCTGCTACAGCACGCCGGCTCAAGCTGGAGCCAGTTCATCAACCACCAGTACCTCACCAGCCAGGGCATTTACGGCGTGGCGGTGGGTGTGGTCGCCACCTATGTGTTTCACTTTGTGCTGTTTGGTGTGCTGGCCACACGCATTGGGCTGGGACAACTGTTTCTGGACATTGCGTCGAGCGTGGCCGGGCGTTATGCCGGTGGCCCGGCCAAGGTCAGCGTCTTTGGCTCGGCCATGTTCGGCATGCTGTCAGGCTCCTCGGTGGCCAATGCCGTGACGGTGGGCTCACTGACCATTCCGGCCATGATCCGGGTCGGCTACCAGCGCCACTTTGCCGGCGCGGTCGAGGCGGCAGCGTCCACCGGTGGGCAAATCACACCACCGGTGCTGGGGGCAGCGGCGTTCTTGATGATCGAGTTTCTGGGCCTGCCCTACCAGACCATCATCACGGCCGCCATCGTGCCGGCTTTCATGCATTTTTTTGGCGTCTTCATGCAGGTGCACTTTGAGGCCAAGCGTTACGGCCTGCGCGGCCTGACCGAAGAAGAAATGCCCAAACTGCTCAGAAGCATGAAGATGCGCTGGCCCACGCTAATTCCGCTGTTCCTGCTGATCAGCATCCTGGTCAGCGGCCGCACACCGTACTTGGCGGCGTTTGTCGGCATCACGTCCAGCGCCATCGTTGGTCTGACGACTCAGGTGCGAGGCAACAGCCCGAAAAACTGGCTGCTGATGGTGGTCATGCATCTGGCTTTGATGAGTATTGCCTTCACCAACTTTGACGAAGCGGTCAAACTGGGCATTTTTGGGGCCAGTGTCGTGGCGACCGGGCTGTTGATGCGCCGGTACAAAATTCGCGGACGCATCGAACCGGCCGTGCTGGTCGAGGCCTTCGAGACCGGCGCCAAATATGCGCTGGCGGTGGGTGCGGCCGCCGCCTCGGTCGGCATCGTCATCGGCGTGGTGACACTCACCGGCGTGGGCTTCAAGATCAGCTTCATCATCACCGGCGCCGCGCAAACCATTGCCGGCGGCTTGGGCGCCATTATTCCTACCTATTTGATGGCATTCCAGTCGCTGACCTTGTTGGCCGCGCTGGTGATGACGGCGGCCGTTTGTATTTTGATGGGCGCCGGTATTCCCACCACGGCCAACTACATCATCATGGTCACGGTGGCGGCGCCCACGCTGGTGCAGCTGGGTGTAGAACCGCTGGTGGCGCATTTCTTCGTGTTTTATTACGGTGTGCTCGCCGACATCACACCGCCGGTGGCGCTGGCGGCCTATGCCGCGGCGGGCATGGCGGGCAGTGACCCGTTTAAAACCGGCAACACCGCGTTCCGCCTGGGCATTGCCAAGGCGCTGGTACCCTTTGTGTTTGTGTTCTCGCCCTCCCTGCTGCTGGTGGCCAAGGGCTTTACCTGGTACGACTTCACTGTGACCTTTGTCGGCTGTCTGCTCGGCATCACCATGCTGGCCACGGCTTTTTCGAAGTTTTTCCTGGTCGAAATGAAGCGCTGGGAACAGGCACTGTGCATTGCCGCTGCGTTGCTGATGGTGGCGCCAAGTCTGACCGCCACCTTGATCGGCGTGGCAATGGTGGTACCGGTGCTGTTGCGCCAGTTCAGGGCCTGGCGGGCCGTGCCGGTCGCGGGCCTGACCCATTGATTTCTTCAAGACCCTTGAAATAGCCCATATCGTCCCTATCTGCCAGTTTGCTTGAGCACCAGCGGCATTCGCCGCTGGCTTTTTTAATGCTTTGACACAACGCACCCCCATGACCAAACAAACCCTTTCATTCCAGGCCGAAGTTGCGCAACTGCTGCACCTCGTGACTCACTCGCTGTACTCCAACAAGGAAATTTTCCTGCGCGAACTCATCAGTAACGCGTCAGACGCCTGCGACAAGCTGCGCTTTGAAGCCATCAACGACGGTGGCCTGTACGAGAACGACAGCGAACTCAAGGTCAAGGTCAGCTTTGACAAGGACGCCAAAACGCTCACCATCACCGACAACGGCATTGGCATGAGCACGCAGGAAGCCATTGACCACCTCGGCACCATTGCCAAGAGCGGCACCAAGGACTTCGTGAGCAAGCTCAGTGGTGACCAGAAAGCCGACTCGCAGCTGATCGGCCAGTTCGGCGTGGGCTTTTATTCGGGCTTCATCGTGGCCGACAAGATCACCGTCGAATCCCGCCGCGCCGGCATGAAGGCCGAGGAAGGCGTGCGCTGGATCAGCGGTGGCGCCGGCGACTTTGAGGTGGAAAACATCACCCGTGCCGAGCGCGGCACCAGCGTGACCTTGCACCTGCGTGACGACGCCATGGACTATGCGAGCGCCTGGAAAGTCAAGGGCATCATCAACAAGTACTCCGACCACATCAGCCTGCCCATTTTGATGGAAAAGGAAGAGTGGAAAGACGGCGAACTGATCAACCCGAGCGACGAGCAAGGTGGCCGCCAACCTGGCGCCATGGTCAAGACCGGCGAATGGGAAACTGTCAACAAAGCCAACGCCATCTGGGCGCGCGCAAAAAAAGACATCACGGCCGACGAGTACACCGAGTTCTACAAACAAATCAGCCACGACTTCGAGGCCCCGCTGGCACACACCCACAACCGTGTTGAAGGCAGCACGGAGTACACGCAGCTGCTGTACATCCCCGGCAAAGCACCAATGGATTTGTACAACCGCGAAAAATCGGCCGGCGTCAAGCTGTATGTCAAACGCGTCTTCATCATGGACGACGCCGAGGCGCTGTTGCCCACCTACCTGCGTTTTGTCAAGGGTGTGGTCGACTCCAGCGACCTGCCGCTCAACGTGAGCCGCGAACTGCTGCAGGAAAGCCGCGACGTGAAAGCCATCCGCGAAGGCTGCACCAAACGTGTGCTCGGCATGCTCGAAGACCTGGCCAAAAATGACAAGCTGCCGGAGGTTACGACGTCTGCTGAAGGCGTCACCGACGTCGTGTCAGAAGAAGACAAGGCCGAGGCTGCCGCCAATGCCGGCAAGTTCACCAAGTTCTACAACGAATTTGGCGCCGTGCTCAAGGAAGGCCTGGGCGAGGACTACGCCAACAAGGACCGCATTGCCAAACTCTTGCGTTTTGCCAGCAGCACCACCGACACCGTGAGTGTCAGCTTTGCCGACTACAAAGCGCGCATGAAAGAAGGCCAGGAAGCCATCTATTACATCACCGCCGACAACGCCGCCGCCGCCAAAAACAGCCCCCAGCTGGAAGTCTTCAAGAAGAAGGGCATTGAAGTGCTGTTGATGACCGACCGTGTCGACGAGTGGGCGCTGAACTACCTGCAGGACTTTGACGGCACCCCGCTGCAAAGCGTGGCCAAGGGCGCTGTCGACCTGGGCAAGCTGCAGGACGAAACCGAGAAAAAAGCTGCAGAAGAAGCTGCCGAAACCTTCAAGCCGATGCTGGCCAAACTCAAGGAAGCGCTGAAGGACAAGGCAGAAGACGTGCGTGTGACCACCCGCCTGGTCGATAGCCCGGCCTGCCTGGTGGTGCAAGACCACGGCATGAGCACGCAACTGGCGCGTATGCTCAAACAAGCTGGCCAGGCCGCCCCCGACGTGAAACCGGTGCTCGAAGTCAACGCCGAACACCCCTTAGTGAAAAAGCTCGACGGCTCGGTGCACTTCAACGACCTGGCGCATATTTTGTTCGACCAGGCCCTGCTGGCCGAGGGCGGCCTGCCGGCCGACCCGGCGGCTTATGTCAAACGGGTGAATGCGTTACTGGTGTAAAGCGGCCCGGCTGTCTGCCTTAGACATCTAAGCCCTCAAAGCCCCGTCAGTCCTGGCGACTGACGGGGCTTTTTGCTGCCAGAGGGCGTTACCAAGTTGGACCGTAAAACGTTCAAGGCCCAATGCGGGCAAGAATTTCGAAGGCTGGGCGAGTGACCACATTGGCCCATTGCGGTCAGCCACGCGGTACTTTCGTGGGTCAAGTACGCAGCGATAGCAGCCGTCCAGAGCGACCGCCCTGTTTGATACGATGATGGCAATGAATTCCGACGAACGGTCGTCGGAATTCATTGCTTATCCGTAATTGGTGACAGACATCCATACAGTCCCCAGAAGAACAATCGATCAAGAATAGGACAGCGTGTGACTGTACGTTTTATCAAGATGCATGCAAATGGCGACGACTTCATTGTTGTCGACATGCGCGGCAAGATCGATCCGATAACGAGCGAGGTAGCCCGTCGCTTAGCTGATCGAAATCGAGGTGTCGGATTCAATCAGCTTGCAGTCGTGCTTGACTGTGATGACGCAGCGGCACGCTTACGGTTCTGGAATCCAAATGGCTCCATACTCGACACCTGCGGCAGTGCAACCCGTGGCGTTGCGGACATGCTTATGCGCGAAGCGGATACATCCTCCGTTGTGCTTAGAACTAATCGGGGCTTGCTGACCTGCGTGCGGGAGTCGGGTCAAAGCGTCTCTGTTGATATGGGAATGCCGCTCCTCAATTGGCAGGACATCCCGCTCGCCAAGGAGGTGGACACAAATGCTTTGCCTCTTTCCGGTAGTCCCACTGCGTGCAGCATGGGCAATCCGCATTGCACGTTCTTCGTTGTTGATCTGGCAGCAGTTGACGTAGCTGCTATTGGACCGAAGATCGAAACCGATCCTCTTTTCTGCAATAAGACGAACGTGCACTTCGTCCAAATTATCGACCGCAGTCATATCCGCTTGCGCATTTGGGAGCGCGGAGGTGGTATACCGCTCGGATCGGGCTCTTGTTCGTGTGGAGCGGTTGTCGGCGGGATTCGGCGCGGCCTTTTGGACGACACCGTCTCTGTGGAATGTGACGGGGGAACGGTGAAGGTGCGATGGAATGGGACCGATGGCGTTGTCCTAACCGGATATGTCGAGCCGATCTTTTACGGCACGATTGCGACTCATTTTCTGCAAAAAACCTAGTGCATGCAAGTTGGCAAACACCGCAGAACATCAAAGACCAGTACAGCAGTGCCAGCATTTGTGGCAACAACCGGGTGGTGTTCAACATCGCGGGCAACAAATACCGGCTGGTTGTCGAGATGCAGTACCAAGCCGGCATCGCGTGGGTGAAGTTCATCGGAATCCATGCGCAATACGATCAGATCAACGTGGAGAGTGTCAATGACGATTAAGCCAATCCGCAGTGACGATGATTTACGTGCTGCGTTCAAACAACTGGAGCAGGTGTTTCAGGCACCGGCTGGCTCACCGCAAGCCGACGAAATGGAAGTACTGGTCACGCTGATTGAAGCTTATGAGCAAAAACATTACCCGATCGGACCAGCCGACCCTGTTGAGGCCATCAAATTCCGAATGGCGCAACAGAACCTGACAGCCAAAGACCTGGAGCCTTACATTGGCTCCAGCGGCCGCGTCTCAGAGGTGCTTAACCGCAAGCGTCGCTTGAGTTTGCAGATGGTCAAAAAACTGCATACCGGCTTGCACATTCCTTATGAAAGCCTGATGGCGGCGGTCTGAACTGGCAGCTGGCGAGGGTTTTGTTGCCCAGACATACGTTTTGGTGAGCAAAAGAATAATGTATTTTCTAAACAGAGAGTTTAGAATTGACACTAATGTTAGCCCGCCATCTGCAAAAACACCTTGAGACCTTGTTGACGCATTTCCCTTGCGTGGTGCTCACGGGCGTGCGCCAATGTGGCAAAACGACCCTGCTGCAAACCCTGGGTGACGACTGGCAACGTTTTGACATGGAAAACTCGGCCGACCGCCAGCAAGTGCTGGCCGACCCGGACTTGTTCCTGCGCCTGCACCCGCAAAAATTGATCGTGGATGAAGCGCAATTGGCACCGCCCTTGTTTGCAGCGCTGCGTGTGGCCATTGACAGCAATCGCTCGCAAAAAGGCCGGTTTTTGCTCTCGGGCTCCAGTTCACCGCAGTTGGTAAGTCAGATTTCGGAAAGTCTGGCCGGTCGGGTGGCCCGGGCGGAAATGGCTCCCCTGTCCTTATCAGAAGCCTGGCAGCAGGCGCCATCCAGGCTCTACGGCTTGCTCACCCAAGGCGCCCCATTGGCGGACATCGTGGCCGCCGCTGCACCGCAATTAAGCGCTCAACAGGTGAGTGACTACTGGTTTGCCGGCGGCTACCCGGAGCCCTGGTTAAGCACCAGTGACGAATTCCGCGCACTGTGGCAACGCAATTACCTCGACTCGTATTTGCTGCGCGACATTGCCGCCTTGTTCCCCGGGCTCAATCGCGATCGCTTTCGCCAATTCATCACCTTGCTGAGCCAGCATTCGGGCAACATCCTCAACAACGCCGACATCGCCCGAACCCTGGGCGTGAGCGAACCCACGGTGCGCGACTGGCTGGGAATCGCCAACGACACCTTTCTATGGCGGCACATACCCGCATGGGACCAATCGACTACCAAACAGTTGGTGAAACATCCCAAGGGTTATCTGCGCGACAGCGGCTTGTTACATCGTTTGCTGCGCATTCCTGATGCGCCAATGCTGCGCACACATCCGGTAGCGGGCAAATCGTGGGAGGGCATGGTGGTGGAAACGCTGCTCAGAGGGTTCGAAAATGCGGGTCTTGAAGTGCAACCTTTTCATTACCGCACCCGTGGCGGCGCAGAAATTGACCTGATTCTGCAAGGCCGGTTTGGCCCCAGTGATCTGTTGCCCGTTGAAATCAAGCTCACCCAGCATGGCGACAAACGCGCGCTGCGCGCGCTGTCGGAATTTGTCAGCACACACGACTGTCCCTTAGGTCTGGTCATCAACAACGACGAACGCCCACGCTGGCTGGATGAACGCATTCTGTCCATCCCGGCGGCCAGTCTGTAAACCCTGCCATTCACTGTCTGGCTTAGCCTCAAGCAAAATCGGCTGGTCATTCACATTTTTTACTCAAGTCCCTCAAACTGTAAACTCATGAAAAACCTTCTTCCCCTCACCCTTCTGGCCGCCGCCCTGTCTTTTGCCACCGCCAGCCACGCTGCCGACGCCACGCTGGAGGCAGCGGCCAAGGAAACCGGCGCCGTGGTCACCGCCAGCGGCCTGGTCTACAAGTCAGTCAAGGACGGCACTGGCGCCAGCCCCAAAGCCAGTGACACGGTCAAGGTCAACTACCGTGGTACCTTTCCTGACGGCAAAGAATTCGACAGCTCCTACAAGCGCAACAAGGCGATTGAATTCCCGCTGGGTAACGTCATCCCCTGCTGGACCGAAGGTGTGCAACGCATGAAGGTTGGCGGCAAGGCCAAGCTGACCTGCCCTGCAGCCATCGCTTACGGCTCACGCGGCGCGGGTGGTGTGATTCCGCCCAACGCGACGCTGTTGTTTGAAGTCGAATTGCTGGGGATCAACGGCAAGTAGTCCGGATGCCAATCCGGGGGGCTTGGCAGGGCCTGCCGTTCCCGGATTGCGCTGCGCTTCATCCGGGCTACCGGTCAGACTTGAAATCTGCGCACTCAGCCCCATTTTCAACAGTGAGGCTTCGCAGCCACGGGGGCTGCGGGCCGCTCACCCAAGACACTGTTGAAGAAGGAGAATCTCATGAATGCACTGATGACACGCGGCGGTCTGTTTGACGACTTTTTTCGCGATGTGGCGCCTGGCTTTTACATCAAACCCCTGCATGGCGACGCCCTGCCGACGCCGGCACAGATCAAGGTGGATGTGAAGGAAAGCGGTGACGCTTACACCGTGCAAGCCGAAATTCCGGGTGTGCCCAAAGAAGACATCCAGGTGGCCGTGGACGGTAATGTGGTGAGCCTGCGCGCCGAAATCAAGCAGCAGGACAGCACCAGCCCGGACGCAAAAACCCTGCGTAGCGAACGTTATTACGGTGCCGTGTCGCGCAGTTTCCAACTGGCCACTGACATTGACCAGACCCAGGCCAAGGCCAAATACGACAACGGCGTGCTCACCCTCACGCTGCCCAAAAAGCAGGCCCTGAGCGGCGCACAACGCCTGACCATCGATTAAATTAGCTCAACCTACGCATGACTGGCCAGCGCCCCACCCGGGTGCTGGCCTTCTTTTTTAAGCGCCTGTATTTTGAGCGGCTACACGCTTGGTACGCGCCCGGATGTTGAGGGACTCAACCCCAAGTGAAAACAACATGGCCACGTAGACATAGGCTTTCGGCACATGGACGTCAAACGCTTCGGCCACCAGCAGCGTGCCCACCATGGTCAGAAAAGCCAGCGCCAGCACCTTGATGGACGGATGCCGGTCGACAAACTCGCCAATCGGTTTGGCGGCAAACATCATGACAGCAACCGACGCCACCACGGCGGCCACCATCACGCCAATCTGGTCCACCATGCCCACCGCCGTGATCACCGAGTCCAGTGAAAAAACGATGTCGACAATGCCAATTTGCACAATCGTTCCCCAAAACAAGGTGGCGCCGGTTTTAACGGCCTCAACACCGGCACTGACCTCCTTGGGCTGGTGCGCTTCGACTTCCAGAAAAATCTCGTGACTGGCTTTGTAAAGCAAAAACAGGCCCCCACCCAGCAAGATCAGGTCGCGCCCACTGATCTCCTGCCCCAGCACGGTCAGCAGCGGATCAGTCAGCGTCATGACCCAGGCCAGGCTGAACAGCAGCGCAATGCGCGAAAACATGGCAAAACCCAAGCCCAGACGGCGCGCCAGGTCCCGCTTGTCAGCCGGCAAACGCCCAACCAGGATGCTGATGAAAATGATGTTGTCAATGCCCAGCACGATTTCCAGCGCTGCAAGCATGAAGAAGGCGATCCAGATATTCGGGTCGGTCAAAAATTCCATGGTCGGCTCACACAATATAAAGCAGCGCAGTTTAATGACCAACGCGCGACCACCCGGCGCTGCGGCTGACGAAGCCACAGCGTTATCAAGGCTTCTGACGCGACCCGGATTGCGCTTCGCTTCATCCGGGCTACTTGAAAATCTTGCCCGGATTCATGAGCATGTCGGGGTCCAGCGCCTGCTTGATGGCACGCATCATGGCAATGGCACCGGCACCGGCCTCTTGCACCAGAAAGTCCATCTTGTGCAGGCCCACGCCGTGTTCGCCGGTGCAGGTGCCGCCCAGTTTGAGCGCGCGCTGCACCAGCTGGCTGTTGAGCTGCTCGGCCGTGGCCCGCTCGGTGGCTGAGTCCGGGTCGATCAGGTAGCCCATATGAAAGTTGCCGTCGCCGACGTGGCCCACCAGAAAATACGTCAACCCGCTGGCCTGGACCTCGGTCACCGAGTCCAGCAGTGCGTCGGCCAGCCGCGAGATCGGCACGCAGGTATCGGTGGTAATGACCCGGCAGCCCGGGCGGGACTGGATGCCGGCATAGTAGGCATTGTGCCGCGCCGTCCACAGCTTGGTACGGGCCTCGGGCGTGCTGGCCCACTCGAAAGTCTGGCCACCAAAATCGCTGGCGATGGCCTGCACGGTTGCCACCTGTTCCTGCACGCTGGCGGGCGAACCATGAAACTCCATCAGCAGCATGGCGCCCTCGCGCAGGCTCAAATTTGCGTGCTTGTTGACCATCCGGATGGTATTGGCGTCGATCAGTTCGCAACGCGCAATCGGCACACCCATCTGGATCACCTGAATGGTGGTATTCACGGCGTCTGCCAGGCTGTTGAACGAGCAGGTTGCCGCCATCACCGCCTCGGGCAGCGGGTAGAGCTTGACGGTCACCTCGGTGATCACGCCCAGCGTGCCCTCACTGCCCACCATGAGGCGGGTCAGGTCGTAGCCGGCGCTGGACTTTTTGGCGCGGGTGCCGGTGCGCATCACCTCGCCTTGCGCCGTAACCACTTCGAGCGCCAGCACGTTTTCGCGCATGGTGCCGTAGCGCACGGCGTTGGTCCCGCTGGCACGCGTGGCTGCCATACCGCCCAGGGTGGCATCAGCGCCCGGGTCGACCGGGAAAAAAAGGCCGGTGGACTTGACCGCCTCGTTAAGCTGCTTGCGCGTCACACCCGCTTGCACCGTCACTGTCAGGTCCTCGGCGTTGATGGCCAGCACCTGGTTCATGCGGCCCACATCAATGCTGATGCCGCCCTGCACCGCCAACAAATGGCCTTCCAGTGACGAACCGACACCAAACGGAATCACCGGCACCTTGAACTGCGCAGCCAGTTTGACGGCATCCGCCACATCCTGCGTGCTTTCGGCAAACACCACGGCGGCGGGTGGTGGCACACTAAAGGACGACTCGTCGCGGCCGTGCTGCTCGCGCACCACGAGGGCGGCTGAATACTGCGGGCCAAAGCGCTCAGACAAGGCTTGCAACAGCGCAGCAGGCGCGGGGTGGCTAGGGTTTTCAGGGGGCAATGGGGGGGTTGGGGCGTTCACTGTGGGTCTCCGTCATAATCGTTCATTATGCTCAATTGCGCCATCACCAGCACGCCAAATGAGGCATCCTTCCACTTTTTAAGAGTTCACCCATGGGCAACCGACTGACACAAATCGCCACCCGCACCGGGGACAACGGCACCACCGGCCTGGGCGACAACACCCGCGTCTCCAAAAACAACTTGCGCGTGCATGCCATGGGCGACGTCGACGAACTCAACTCCAACCTGGGTGTGCTGCTGTGCGAAGCCATGCCGGACGATGTGCGCAGCCTGCTGGTCGAAATCCAGCACCAGTTGTTTAACCTGGGTGGCGAATTGTCGATTCCGGGTTTTGAGTTGCTCAAGGCAGACGCGGTGCTGGTACTTGACAACGCGCTGGCGCAGTACAACGAGGCGCTGCCGCGCTTGCAGGAATTTATCTTGCCAGCGGGTACCCGCGCAGCGGCCCTGGCCCATGTTTGCCGCACCGTGGCGCGCCGCGCCGAGCGCGCCACGGTGGCGCTGGAGGGCCAGGAAGCGCTAAAAGACACACCCCGGCATTACCTCAACCGCTTGTCGGATTTGATGTTTGTACTGGCCCGCGTGCTCAACCGCTACCGCACCGACGGCACCGTAGGGGATGACGTGTACTGGAAGAGTGAGCGGATTTTGCAGGCGGACTAAAGCTTTTCGGTCTCGCCCGATTTGGGTTGCCATTTCATCAGGTGTTTTTCAGCCTTACCCACCAGGCTATCAAGCACCAGCGCAAAGGCGGTCAGCACCACAATGCCGGCCATCACAGTGTTGATGTCAAAGCTGCCCTCGGCCTGCAAGATCAGGTAGCCCACGCCCTGGCTGGAGCCCAGGTATTCGCCCACCACGGCGCCCACAAACGCCAGACCAACACTGGTGTGCAAGGAGCTGAAGACCCAACTGGTAGCGCTCGGCAGGTAGACATGGCGCAGCAACTGGCGCCGGTCGGCACCCAACATACGGGCATTGGCCAGCACCACCGGGCTCACCTCTTTCACGCCCTGGTAGACGTTGAAAAACACGATAAAAAACACCAGCGTCACACCCAAGGCCACCTTGGAGCCCATGCCCAGCCCAAACCAGACCGAGAAAATGGGCGCCAGAATAATGCGCGGCATGGCGTTCATGGCCTTGATGTAAGGCTCCAGAATGGCCGACGCCATCGGTGCCAGCGCCAGCCACAAGCCGCCGCCCAAGCCCAGGCCAGCGCCCACGGCAAAGGCCATCATGGTTTCAGCCAGCGTCACACCCAGGTGCTGGTAGATGTCGGCGTCAGCGACAAACCAGGCCCAAATGCGTTCAGCCACCTTGAGCGGTTCACCAAAGAAAAAAGCCGCCTGGCTGTCGTTGTCAAACATCATCGGCGGAATCAGGCCCGGCACCGTCATCACATGCCAGAAGGCAAACAGCGCCAGCAGCAGGCCAACTTGCCATAACCACAAGTTACCGCCGCGCGGTTTGATGAAATTCCACATGGCTTCAGGCCGCTTTCAACTGTTGTTGGTAACCCTTGAGCACCTCTTCGCGCAGCACCTCCCAGATGGCCCGGTGCAGTTGCAAAAAGCGCGGTGAGGTTTTGATCTCGGCCACATCGCGTGGGCGCTCGATGTCAATGGGAAAGTCCCCAATCGGACGGCTACCGGGCCCGGCACTCATCACCACCACCCGGTCGCTCATGGCAATGGCTTCGTCGAGGTCATGGGTGATAAACAGCACCGCCTTTTTCTTGGCCTGCCAAATCTCAAGCAACTCGTTTTCCATGAGCTGACGGGTCTGGATGTCCAAGGCCGAAAACGGCTCGTCCATCAGGATGATGTCGGGGTCCAGCACCAGGGTTTGCGCCAGGCTGACGCGTTTGCGCATGCCGCCGCTCATCTGATGCGGGTAACGGTCGCCAAAACCGCCCAGCCCCACGCGGCGCAGCCAGTCGTCAGCCTGCCCAGCGGCTTCACGCTCTGCCACGCCATGAAACTGCAGGCCAGCCGACACGTTGGCCAGCGCGGTGCGCCAGGGCATCAGGCTATCGGCCTGAAACATGTAACCGGCGCGTTGGTTGATGCCCACCAGCGGCTGGCCAAACACCGTCACCGAACCGGTACTGGGCAAGAGCAAGCCGGCGCCGACATTGAGCAGCGTGCTTTTGCCGCAGCCGGTGGGCCCGACCACACTGACAAACTCGCCCGCAGCCACCGTCAGGTTCACCTCCCGCACAGCGGTGTAGCGTTGGCCGGGCTGGTCCTTGCTGATAAAGGTGCAGGCCACGTCCTGCAGCGTCAAGGCTGCCGTCATGTCAGCCTTTGGGGTACTTGGCGTTGGCCCTTTTGACAAAGTCGTTGGTGTAGACCGCCATCAGGTCGAGCTTGGCGGCGGCCAATTTGGCGTCCACACTGGCCAGGGCATTGAAGGCCGTTTGCGCGCCTTTGTCTGGAATCATGCCATTGGGTGACAGCGCGCCCTTGGCCGCCAAAAAGGCGTCGATATAGACCGCGCGGTCACCCAGCAGATAGCCCTCGGGCACGGTCTTGATGATGTCGGCCGCACCTGCATTCTGAATCCACTTGAGCGCGCGCACCATGGCATTGGTCAGCGCCTGCGTGGTGGCCGGGTTCTTGTCGATGAAAGCTTGCGGCGCGTACAGGCAGCCGGCGGGCATGGGGCCGCCAAACACCTTTTCGGACTCAGCCACATTGCGGGTGTCCGAGACAATTTTGAGATCGCCCGAGCGCTGCAGCAAGGTGATGACCGGGTCCAGGTTGCTCATGGCGTCGATCTGGCCCGAGCGCATGGCAGCCACCGCGCCATTGCCGGTGCCGACACCGATGATGCTGACGTCGCCGGGTTTCAGGCCCACTTTGGCCAGCGCAAAATTGACCATCACGTTGGTCGAGCTGCCGGGTGCCGAAACGCCCACCTTTTTGCCCTTGAGGTCGGCCACCGTCTTGAAATTGGGTAGGGTCTTGGGGTTGACGCCCAGCACAATTTGCGGCGCCGCGCCCTGCAGCACAAAAGCACGCATTTTCTGGCCTTTGAACTGCATGTTGATGGTGTGTTCAAACGCACCCGACACCACGTCGGCACTGCCGCCCACCACCGCTTGCAGGGCTTTGGAGCCGCCGGCGAAGTCAACAATGGTCACGTCCAGCCCTTCGGCCTTGAAGTAGCCCAACTGCTCGGCAATGGTCAGCGGCAGGTAATACAACAGGTTTTTGCCGCCCACGGCCAGGGTGACCTTGGGCTTTTCCAGCGCTTGCGCCAGCGCCCATTGGGGCAAGGTGGCGGCAACCAGGCCGCCGGCAATCAGGTGTCTTCTTTGCATGAGAATTGTCTCCAGGTAAATAAAAGCAGGGCCTCTGAATGAGCCCTGTCAGAGACGGATCATAGCGCGTGGGGCAGCGCGGCATGGGGCCGCGTCTTGAGCCAGACCAGGGCCCCGCCCGCCATGGCCACTGGAATCAGCGAGCCCGCGTTGAGCAGCTGCCAGCCCTGGGTGGTGACCAGCACACCCGAGGCAAAGGAGCTCAGCGCGGTGGTGGCAAAAACAAAGAAGTTGAGCGCCCCCTGGGCCCGGTCTTTCTCGGCCGGGGCATAGGTTTGCAGCGACAAGGTGGTGCTGCCGGTGAACAAAAAGTTCCAGCCCACGCCCAGCAAAAACAGTGCGATCAGGAACTGGTGCAGGTCCACACCCGACAGGGCCACGACAATACACGCGGCATTGAGCAGCACACCCACCCCCATGATCGGCAGCACGCCAAAGCGTTTGATCAGGTGGCCGGTAAAAAAGCCCGGGGCAAACATGCCAATCACATGCCACTCCAGTACCAGCGCCACATCAGAAAACGGCAGGCTGCATTGCTGCATGGCCAACGGCGTGGCCGCCATCAGCAGGTTCATCACGCCAAAACCCAGGGCACCGCAAGCCGCAGCCACCATAAAGACGGGCTGGCGCATGATCTCGCGCAGCGGTCGGCCGTCGTTATTGGCTGTTTTGGCCGGTGCCGCCGGGAACGTGATGAAAGCCAGCACCGCCATCGACAGCAGCGCCACCCCGGCCAGCGCCAGGTAAGCGCCCATGAAAGGCACGTCGGTCAGGGTGCGCGTTTGCGCTGCCAGGTTGGGCCCGGCCACGGCGCCAATCAGGCCGCCAGCCATCACCATCGACACCGCTTTTTCCTTGTAACCCGCACTGGCCAGCTCGGCTGCGGCAAACCGGTACAGGTTGGCATTGGCGTTGTAATACCCGGCAATCACCGTGGCCGCGCACAGCAGCCAGAAGTTTTGGCTCCAGGCGGCATAGGCGCACAGCAGGGCGCTCAAAGCAGCCACCACCAGCCCCATTTGAAACGCGGCCTTGCGGCCAAAACGATGCTGGCTTTTGGCCACCAGCCCGGTCGAAAACGCGCCACCCACCACGTAACCCATCACCGGCAGTGTGGCCATCCAGCCCAGCGGCGCCAGGCTAAAACCCACCAAGCCATTGATGGCGATAAAAGTAACGTTATTGGTCAGAAAAAGACCTTGGCAAATGGCCAGAAGCCAGAGGTGTCGGTTCATGAGGAAAGCGTCAGGGTGAAAAACGAAGTCTGGATTTTCTCATGCACCTGGGCCCGGACACAGCATCGAGCGGATTGACATCTATTTGACATGTTGTGCCGTTAACTTTAGCGCATCAACCAGGAGTCAGTATGGGCACGGCCATTCACATCAATGCATTGAACAAGACATTTCGCGGCGGTCGCAGGGCGCTGCAAGACATTCATCTGACCATTCGTGCAGGAGAAATGGTGGCGCTGATTGGCGCCTCGGGCTCGGGCAAGTCCACCCTGCTGCGTCACATGGCCGGCCTGATGGCCGCTGACGGTGCGGACCAGGGTCTGATTCAGGTGCACGGCAAGACCGTGCAGCAGAACGGAAAAATTGCATCCGACATCCGCCAGACCCGTGCCAGTATCGGTTTTGTCTTTCAGCAATTCAATCTGGTAGACCGCTTGCCGGTGATCGTTAATGTGCTGGCAGGCACGCTGCACCGGGTGCCGTTGTGGCGCAGCCTGCTGCGCTGGTTCACACCGGCCGAGCGCAGCAGTGGTGTGGAGGCTCTGCGACGTGTCGGCATTGCAGAATGTTGCGACCAGCGCGCCTCAACCCTGTCGGGCGGCCAACAGCAGCGCGCAGCAATAGCCCGCGCCATGGTGCAGGGCGCCCAGGTGATCCTGGCCGACGAACCGATTGCCTCGCTTGACCCGGAGTCGTCCCGCAAGGTGATGGACATTCTGGCGCAGGTGAACCGCGAGGACAAATGCACCGTGGTGGTGTCCTTGCACCAGGTCAACGTGGCGATGAAATATTGCCCCCGCACCGTCGCCCTGCACCAGGGCCGGGTGGTGTACGACGGGCCATCGGTGGCGCTCACGCCTACCTTGCTGCGTGAACTTTATGGCGCCGATGCCGACGACATCCTGGCCCTTGGCGACCATATTTCCAGCCTGCAGGACAGCAAACCAGCGGCGGTGCATCTGGTCTGGCCCGCACCACTGACTGCCCACGCCCCACAAGCCTGCGCCGCCTGAATCCAATTTTTTTCTCTCTCCCTTCTCAAACCTCAAAGGAACTCACCATGATCAAAAAACTGCTCGCCAGCCTGGCTGGCGCCACCCTGATAGCCATGAACCCGGCCGCGGCCCAGGAACTCAAGGAAATCAACTTCGGCATCATTTCGACCGAATCGTCACAAAATCTGCGTTCGGACTGGCAACCGATTCTGGACAGCATGAGCCAGAAAACCGGCATGAAGGTCAACGCCTTTTTTGCCCCGGACTACGCCGGTATCATCGAAGGCATGCGCTTCAACAAGGTGCATGTGGCCTGGTTTGGCAACAAGTCGGCCATGGAAGCCGTGGACCGCGCCAGTGGCGAGGTGTTTGCCCAAATGGTCAACGCCGATGGCACGCAGGGTTACTACTCCCACCTGATCGTGCACAAGGACAGCCCGCTCAAGTCCCTTGACGACATGCTCAAACAAGGCAAGAACCTGTCATTTGGCAACGGCGACCCAAATTCCACCTCGGGCTTTCTGGTACCCAGCTATTACGTCTTTGCCCAAAACAAGATTGACCCCAAGACCTTCTTCAAGCTCACGCGTGGTGCCAACCATGAGTCCAACGCGCTTGCTGTTGCGAACAAGCAGGTGGATGTGGCCACCAACAACAGCGAAAACCTGGACAAGCTCAAAGGCAAGCTGCCCGAGAAATTCAACGACATCCGGGTCATCTGGACGTCCCCGCTGATCCCGCTGGACCCGCTGGTGATTCGCAAAGACCTGCCCGAAGCCACCAAGATCAAGGTGCGCAACTTTTTCTACACCTATGGCCAGGGCGGTCAGCAGGAAAAAGATGTCCTGTTCAAGCTGTCAAAACTCTCCGGCTTCAAGGCCTCGACCAACAACCAGCTCACGCCCATTCGCCAACTTGAGCTGTTCAAGGCGCGCAACAAGTTTGAAGCCGATGCCACGCTGGCCACTGCCGACAAACAAATCAAGCTGGCTGACATCGACAAGCAATTGGCCGCACTGGGCAAGGTGCAGTAATGCGACTGGCACCTCAACCAAAGTTTGATTTTTTTGAGGTGCTGACATGAGCGCGCTCATTGGTGTCCGGCCCTTGTCCGCAGCTCCCACCCTGCCCCCCCCTCGCACCAGCTTGATGGGCCTGCTGGCTTGGGGCATTTTGCTGGCCTTGCTGGCGGGCTCCTGGCAAGGGGCCGACATGCGACCTCTGGCTTTGGTGCGTGATGCCGGCAACATGGCCACTTATGCAGCCGATTTTTTCCCGCCGAAGTTCACTGACTGGCGCCTGTATTTGCAAGAGATGGTGGTCACCCTGGAAATTGCGCTATGGGGAACCGCTTTGGCGGTGGTGTTTGCCGTACCGCTAGGCTTGCTGTCGTCGGTCAACATCACGCCGTGGTGGATTCACCAACCCATTCGCCGCCTGATGGACTCGGCCCGTGCCATTAACGAGATGGTGTTTGCCATGCTGTTCATCGTGGCGGTGGGCCTGGGGCCTTTTGCCGGTGTGCTGGCGCTGTTTGTGCACACCACGGGCATTCTGGCCAAACTGTTTTCCGAGGCGGTGGAGTCGATTGACTCACAACCGGTCGAGGGCATTCGCGCCACCGGCGCCAATGCACTGGAGGAAATTGTCTACGGCGTCATTCCACAGGTGTTACCGCTGTGGATTTCTTATTCGCTGTACCGCTTTGAGTCGAACGTGCGCTCGGCCTCGGTGGTGGGCATGGTGGGTGCCGGCGGCATTGGTGTCATTTTGTGGGAGATCATTCGTGGCTTTCAATACGCGGAAACCTGCGCCGTGATGATCATCATCGTTGTGACGGTGACCCTGATTGATGTGATTTCAGCGCGAATTCGCAAGTCGCTGATTTGAGAATTGGCTACTTTTTTCAAGCCTTGACCGCAGGCGCCGTTTCACGCCAGGCCGCCAACCGGCATTGGCTCGGACATCGGGACAGGAGCGGCATGGCACCAAGTGACCATGCGCACCGCTGCTCAAGAGCCAACAGAGGGCAATCAAGGCATTTCTTCGACCGTTCAACGCCGTGACAGGAAAACCATAATTCCGTCATCGCTAACTGCGTAGGCAAAGGTGTTCTTGAACGTTTATTTCCGCATCAGGTCAGGGCTTAAGTCACGGTTCGTCCGTGCCGCACGGCTGCAATGCAACGCTTGTCAGGACACCGGCCTTCGCAACTCAAAAGGCTAAATCATGGGTGCTATCCAAACGTGGTGGCGGGCAATCGGCTTGCAGTTCAAACTGCGCATCCTGATTCAGGGATGTGTGCTGGTGATTTTGCTGATCGCACAGTTTTGGTTGAGTGACAAACTGGAACGCATGGCGCTCGACGCCGCCCACGAACGTACCGTCGCGGTAGCGGACGGTGTCAATAACGGTTTGAACACGCTGATGGACATTCAGATTGGCGGCAAGGACGCCATCAGCAACGAAGTGGGACGCGCCCTGTTCATCACCCGGCTTGGGGTTTCCGACAAACTCAAGGAGGTGCGCGTGATCCGCGGCAAGGGGATCAACGACGAATATGGTGACGGCCTCCCCATGGAAAAGCCGGTTGATGACATGGACCGCAGCGTCCTGGCCAGCGGAAAAGCCGAATTCAAACTGATGCCTGAGGCCAATGGTGAGGTCTCACTGCGCGCCGTGATCCCCTCTGTGGCCTACAAGGAGTACCGCGCCTCCAAATGCCTTGAATGCCATGCTGTCAACGAAGGCGATGTACTGGGTGCGATCAGCGTCAAGGTGGATATCACGGAGCATCTGGCCGACATCAGTAGGGTAAAGACCTTGATTTGGGTCGGCCTGGGCCTGCTGCAGGTGGTGCTTTATTTTGTCATCGGCACCATCGTGCGCCGGTCACTCCACCAGCTCGGTGGTGAACCTGCTGATGTGACGCGCTTGGCCCAGGACGTGGCCAAGGGTGACTTGAGCAAGAGCATCGCACTTCACCCCGGTGACCGCCAAAGCATGATGGCTCAGCTCAAACTGATGCAGGAGAGCCTGGTCAGCGTGGTTAAAGAAGTGCGCCGGGGCTCGGAGGGCATCGCCGCCGCCAGCGTTGAAATTGCATGCGGCAACAACGATTTGTCGTCCCGCACCGACCATCAGGCCAGTGCACTTGAACAGACCGCTGCGTCCATGGAAGAGCTGGACGCCACTGTCAGGCAAAACGCGGATCGCGCACGCCAGGCCAATCAGCTGGCGCACAGCGCATCAACCGTTGCAACACAGGGCGGTGAGGTGGTGTCGCAGGTCGTGCAGACCATGAAAGGCATCAACGAGTCATCGCAACGCATTTCAGAGATCATCAGTGTCATCGACGGAATTGCCTTTCAAACCAATATTCTGGCGCTCAACGCGGCGGTGGAAGCGGCACGCGCCGGGGACCAGGGGCGTGGTTTTGCCGTGGTGGCCTCCGAGGTTCGGTTATTGGCCGGCCGCTCAGCCCAGGCGGCAAAAGAAATCAAGGCTTTGATCAGTGCCAGTGTGGACCGGGTGGCGCAAGGCACCCTACTCGTGGACAAAGCCGGAGCAACCATGAAAGACGTTGTCGACAGCATTCAGCGAGTGACCGACATCATGGGCGAGATCAGTTGCGCCAGTGACGAACAAAGCAATGGCGTCGCACAGGTGGGCGAGGCGATCAAACAGATGGACGAGGTGACGCAGCAAAACGCCGCCCTGGTACAAGAAATGTCGGCGGCTGCCGACGGTCTGAATTCCCAGGCGCAGGACCTGGTGCAGACGGTCTCGGTTTTTAAACTGGGAGCCATCTCAAGCGGATTGAGGGCGGATGTTCAGCCTGGGTAGTTTGCTTGTGAAGTAATCTGCTCTGCGGGGCGTGACGCCATCAGATAAGCCACCAGCTGGCGGCCGGCATCGGCCAGCGCACTTTGGTTGACGATGGTGCAGTCCGAATGCAGATTGGAAAAGAGCGCATTGCGGGCCAGACGCTTGGCCACCTCCTGGGGGGTGTCCCGGCCGCGCTGTGCCAGCCGTGCGGCGAGCTGCACGGGGGCAACCTCAATTTGCACCACGCGCAGGTGCGCTGCAGACTTCAATGTCTTGACATGTTCGCGGGAGCCATTCACCACCACGACCCGGCCCGCCGCCACCAGCGCGGCATAACGCGACGCAATACCATAGTGAAACCCGTGCGCCTCCCAGCGCCAGGCCAGGCCATCGCCGTCCATCAGGCGTGCAAACTGATCCGCGGTGACCACATCATGGTCCGAGCCCGGGTGTGACGGACGCGTCACCATGCGCCGGGCAAAAACAATATCCTGCCGTGCGGCCAACTGCGTGGCGGCCCAGCCCATCACACTGTCCTTACCCGCGCCCGATGGGCCGCACACAAACACCCACAGGCCGCTCATGCCAGCAGCTCCGCATCGGCGATGCGTTTGAAGGCCTGACCCGGCGCTGGCTCAACGAACAGGCACAAGCGGTCCAGCAGCAGGGGCGCCGCCGCATTCAGCCCTGCCACCGGGGTGGCAGTTGCTTGCAGGATGCGTTGTGCCATGGCTGGCGCCACCGGTCCGCTCAGAGTGAAGTGCAAACGGTAACGCTCCAACACATAGGGGTAGCCATACTGGTTCAGCAGTGCCTGTTCACGTGTATCCAGGTGGTCAACCCTGCGGCGCAGCAGGTCAGCCGCAGACAAGGGAGCGCGCAAATCATCAAGCCCGGTCACGCAAGCGGTGGCCAAGGCCGCCAGTTCGTCAGGCACCGTCACCGGCAACAGCGCCACAAAGTCGCCCAGCAGGGCGGCTTGCAGCGGCCCCAGCGCCACCGGCTTGAGCGTGGCCGCCAGCGCTTGAAGGCGTGCGATCAACTTGTCCAGGGTGTGGCCACCACTCAGGGTAAAAGGTGCTTTCACCGTGGCGTGAAAGCCGTAGCGGCGCGGCTGGGCGGTGGCCGCGTACAACTCGGCGGGTTCGATCTGCGTCAGTGCGGGCTGGGCAATTTGAACGTCCAGGCATTCATCGCGGCCAAGCCAGCGGGTACCGAATTCCCACCACGGCGAGCCTTGTGCGGGTGCGAAATAGATGGCGTAGCGAGCGCTCATGCGTCCGTCCCGGCGTTGACCACCAACTGCACCCGGTCACCACAAAAAACGGTTTCACCGTACTTGATGGGCGTGCCTTCCATGTCCACGTCAAGGCATTCAACACACAGCAACGGGCGAGTGCCGGACTGCTTGAGCAGGCGCGCGGTTTCGTCACTGGGCATTTGCGTGGTGATGCGGCTTTGCGCACGCACGTAGTCCCGAACGCCAAAATGTTTGAGGATGTCGGTGGTGCGCAAGCCCTCGGCCATCATCTCCAACAGGCCGGCAAAACGCGCAGCCGGGTAATAGGCGGTGGCCAGGCCGATGGGCGCCTCGTTGGCCTCGTCCAGCATCTCCACCATCAACACCTTGGCCCCCTTGTCCAGCTTGAGTTCCTGCGCGGCCCGCTCGGGCGCAGGCATGACGCGCGCGGCCAGCAATTGTTTGCTGGGCAGCAAACCCTGGCGCTGCAGGTTTTCACTGAAACGGGTGCGCCTGGAAAGTGCGTAGTCCAGCAGCTCGTGCTGCACAAAAATGCCCCGCCCCGGCTCAATCCGCACCAGGCCCTCGGTTTGCAATGCAGCCACGGCCTGGCGCAGTGTGTGGCGATTCACACCAAAACGGGCTGAGAGCTCAACCTCGCCAGGCAGGCGACCGGTGCTCGCATAGGCGCGGTCACGAATCTCGGTGGTCAGGATGTCGGCAATCTGGCGCCAAACAGCCACGCCGCTACGCCGCCCGGGGGCGCTGAAGTTGAGTTGTCCAAATGTCATTACATTTCCTATTAGGCGTGATGGCCGGTTCTCTGAGAGTGCGGGCACGGAACCGACTGGGAACCCTACTGTAGTGACCTATTTAGACATCTGTATGACAACGCAGCCTGACATTAAATAGCAAATAAATCACACAGAAAAACGTTTGACCAGGCGCATTCCAACCACCGAGTGCCTCTAAACAGCCCGACAGGTCACCCATTTCAGCGGGCGCTCGATTCGGTGATCATTAATTGAGTAAAATAACTCAATCATGGAAAACTACCAGCGTACAGCATCCCTCCAGCTTCAAGAGCGCATGGCGGAAACCGTCCGCCGCCTCATTGTTGTGGCCGGTCCACGGCAAATCGGCAAAACAACTGCCGTCCATCAGGTGCTACGGGGCCGACTGCAAGCATCCTATCAATTCCATGCGGTCGATGCCCCCACATCCAGCGCCAATGATCTGCCAACAGATTTCAGCACCCAGGCCGGGTCTGGTCTGGTGTTTCGCTCCGGCAACGACACCACGCGCGACGAAAAGTGGTTGATCGAACGCTGGCAAGCGGCACGGCTGGCCGCCCGCGCTTGGTACAACCAGTCCATGGAAGCCCTGCTGGCAGGCAAGCCGCCCCAGGCCATGGCCCCAGACACAGCCCCCACCCCCTATGCGCTGGTGTTCGACGAGATACAGCACATCGCCAACTGGTCTGGCGTGGTCAAAGGTCTGTGGGACCAGGATCGTGCCCAAGGGCTTGCCATGCACGTTGTGGTGCTGGGCTCTGCCCCGCTGCTGATGCAACGCGGCTTGAGCGAAAGCCTGATGGGCCGCTTTGAACTACTGGAAATGACGCACTGGTCATACAGCGAAATGCGTGACTGTTTCGGCTTCACACTCGACCAATACATCTACTTCGGCGGCTACCCAGGACCCGCGCCACTCGTCATCCAGGGGCAAGAACTTCGCTGGCGCAACGAAGTTCTTCACAGTTTGATTGAGCCCAATCTGGTGAAAGACATCCTGGCGCTCGCACGCATTGAAAAACCAGCCGTCCTGCGCCAGCTCTTTGAACTGGGTTGCTCGTATTCGGGTCAGATCGTTGCCCTGACCAAACTGCTGGTGCAGCTCAACGACGCGGGCAACACCACCACGTTGACGCACTACCTCATGCTGCTTCGCGCAGCGGGGCTGCTGGCCGGGCTGGAGAAATACGCCGCCCAGGTGATCCGGCAGCGTGCCGCCCCACCCAAGCTGAACGTGCTCAACACCGCCTTCGTGTCGGTGTACTGCGGTAAAACCTTCGCCCAAGCCCGGGCCGACCATGCCCTCTGGGGCCACCTGGTGGAAAGCAGCATCGGCGCCCACTTGCTCAACTCTGCCGTTGATGGCATGCGCGTGGCTTACTGGCGAGAGAGCCCCTTTGAGGTGGACTTTGTCTTGCAACACGGCGACCGCATTGCCGCACTGGAAGTAAAGTCTGCAGCGCACGACCAGAGCGCCCGAAAGGGCTTGCGAGTCTTCGCCGAAAAGCATGCGCGGCTGAACATCCGCACCGAGGTGCTCGGCGGAGACGATTTCGCTTTGGCCGACGCGCTTACCCATCCCGCCAGCCATTGGTTGCCTGAGCCATGAGCATGTTGTGGCCTGTTGATCCGTTGGAGCGAAGCTGCACCGAGCTACTGCCCGCCGAAGACAAACCGTCCAACCTGGAATCAAACCCGGTCATCACGGTCCGCGAGTTGGTGAATATCCCCGTGTTTGTGCTCCTGGGTGAGCCGGGCATGGGCAAATCGGAGACGATGAAGGCATTGGCCACACTCGTCTTGGGCGAGCAAGGCAAACCCATCGCGGCCAACGACTTCATCGTTCTCCCGGCTTCTCCACGCAATGCAGATCGCCCCGTCTTCATCGACGCGCTTGATGAAGCCCGTACCGGTGGCGACACCACCGTGTGGCGAGAGCTTCGCAGAAACATTGCCCACAGCGGGCTGACTCACTTCGGCGTTTCCTGCCGGGTCGCGGACTGGCAAGGCACCGACGCCCAAGACCTGGCCACCGTGGCGCAAGGCCAGCGGATTCGAGTCTTTGCCCTCAACCCGCTCACGCCCGAGCAACGCCACGCTGTTCTGAAAAGCGAAGACATCGAAGACGCAGACAACTTCGAGCAGCAGGCAGAGGCACTGCGTTTCGGCGACATGCTGGGCAACCCGCAATCGCTCAAATTGCTGGTGGCTTCCGTCAAGAAGAATGGGTACCAGTGGCCAAAGACCCGCCGCGACGCCTATGAGCTGGCTTGCCAAGCGCTGGTGCGGGAAGCCAACCAACGCCACGCCCGAGCGCAGCAATCCGCAGCACTGCTCAGCGACGAAGCCCTGCTCGACGCCGCAGGTTGGCTGTGCGCGCTCATGCTTTTGAGCAACCAGAACGAAGTGGCCGACGAAACGCAGGGCATTGATGCCCAAGAAGGTGTGCGGCTGACCGAGGTGCTGGGCGCCTTGCCTGCCAACGGCTTTTCGCCAGACGTCATCCGGCAGGTGTTGCATCGCAGGTTATTCACCAAACCCAGGGGTTACACCGCTACCCACCGCACCGTAGCCGAATACCTGGCCGCACGTCACATCGCCGGACGGATTGCACACGGCGGACTGTCGGTCAGCCGGGTTTCTGCGTTGATGGTGGCATCGTCCCAACACCTGGTGAGCAACTTGCGTGGTCTCGCGGGCTGGTTGGCCGCACTGAGCGAGCCGATGCGCACCACAATCTTCGCAGCAGACCCGGCTGCGGTGCTGGACTATGGCGATTTGTACTTGCTCCCGGCCAGCGCCAAGCAGAGCTTGATCGAACAACTGGCTGTGAACCCCAGAGCAAGGAGCGAGGGCAATCTGTGGCAAAAGGCCGCCGCTCATGTACCCTTGGTGCAACCTGAGATGCAAGGCTTTGTGACGGCGTGGCTGGAGTCCTTCAGAAAGACCGAGCACCCAACCAGCCAACAGCGCTTGATCGCCGATGTGTTGCTGAGTGCACTGATCCACTTGCCAGCCGACACGCGCTGGGAACCGATCCTGCTTCAACTGGTTCGGGATGAAAGCTTGAGCGAAGGCGACCGTAGCACGGCACTCCAAGCGCTTTACACACACAGCTCGCACCCCTCGGTGCTGACGACGCTGCTGGAAGACATTCACCACGGGACGTTGAGCGAGCCCAGAGGTCGGTTGACTGACAGCTTGCTGCAACACCTCTACCCGGAACACATCCGGCCTTCGCAAGTGCTTGGCTTTCTCAAGTCAACCCATATCGCTGTCAACCAAGCAGGTTTCCCCATGTTCTGGCGGCACTACATCACCAAAAGGACACCGCTGAATCTGTTGCCAAAGTTGATGGAGGCCCTGGAGCGCGCTGTGGATGTCGGCACCTTCTCGCAAAAAATCTTTGCGATGGCAAGCCATCACCTCGAAGGACTGGAAACCCTGGTTGTCACTGCCATACTGACCTTTGGGACAAGCATTGAAGTGGCCAGACTTTCGAGTTGGCTCTTGATGCGCCTCGATACCGATACCAAGACGGCACCATTCCGCCATCTGACATCGGAAAATAGCCAACGTCTGAACGAATGGTGTCGAGCGCATCCGAACCTGATCAAACAGGTGATGGCGCACCAGGTTCGAGAGGGCGAGAGCAGTTGGACGGTCCAGCACCATTTTTTAATCAACACCCTTCCAACTGGCATGGGCGCTTTCTGGCTGGAACAAGCTAAGGCTTTAGAAGCCATTGATGAACCGGTCAAAGCGCAGGATTGCCTGACCACCGCATTCGGGTGGATCGGCCAAAAAAACAGTGGTATTACGCTTGATGACTTGGAGAACGCGGCAAAGCATAACGATGTTCTCAGGTCGGCACTTGAACCGCTGCTTTCTTCGCCTTTAAGTGACGATAACTGGCGGCGCAAACACTGGCTTCAGGACAAAGAATACCGTGATGTAGAAGCTGCTCGGCACGAAGTGAACGAAAGGAACCATAGCTATTTGCTGGATCATTTGAACGATGTACGTGACGGCAAGTTGCTCGGTTACCTTAGTGAGGCGGCATGGGCAGACTTGAAAGACTCGGGCTATGGCGGGGGCTCCAATGGAAACTTGTTCGACCAGTGGCGTGAGCAACACCCCGAGCTGGATGCCGCCACCCGTCAGGGCTACCAGGCGATCCTCAAGCAACTGACACCCGCACAGGCCGCCAGCGCAGTCAAGAACCACAAGACGGGCCATATCTTGAACATTGAGTTGCCCTGCCTGCTCGCCGCCCAACAGCTATTCGAGCAAGACCCGCAGCAATTGTTTGACTTGGGAGAGGAACGCCTCAAAGCGCTCATCACGCTGCACCTTTTGAGCATCAGCGCCAAACACGAATGGTTCTTGGCCTTGGCCGAACGCCAGTCGAATTGGGTTGAAGAAGTGTGGTGGTCGCTGTGCGAAAGCAACTTACGATCCAAGAAAGAGATTCGCATCCCGCAAATCGGCTTATTACGGCATGAGGTCGCCCTACGGCCCATGGCGCTGCGCCTGTTGCCTCGCATCCTGTTGAAGTGGCCTGGCAAAGTCAGCGAATCGAACTTTCCTGAATTTGTGCAAGTACTGGTCGCTGTGCTGGCGCAATGTGCGCCCGATGAAGTCAGCCGTTTGATCACTGAGCGGCTGAAACGCAAATCGCTGGATTCTCTGCAAACGGGTTACCTGCTCATGGCGGGCCTCTGGGTGGATCACCCGAACTTCGCACCCCTGCTGCAGAATTTGCTGAACAAGAGACAGATTGAGCAAACAGAGTTGCTGGGTTTTATCAGCCACCTGAATCGGTACGGTGGTAGTCCAGAACCACTGCCTGGATGGGATGTCCCCACGTTCGGAATGTTGTTCCGAATTTTTGGCCCACTTTGCTCGGCAAGCACCCCGGCAGGCGTGCATTGGGTTGGCCACGAAGACGAGGGACGCGCGTTCCTCCATCAACTGCTGGATGCCTTGCGCAACGACACCAGCGAAGCCGCTCAGCAAGAACTTCAACACCTGTTGAACGAGCCAGCTCTAAGCCATTGGAAGTACCGGCTCGAAGAGACGGCATCGCGACAAGCCCAGACCAGAGCTGAAAAAGCTTTTTCATTACCCACACCCCGGCAGGTGGCGCTGACGCTGCAAAACAAAACACCGGCCAATCCGGCTGACTTGATGGCGGTTGCGCTGGATGCGCTGCACACCATGCAGCAGACGCTGCGCAACAGCGACACCAATCGGCTGAACCGGTTCTGGACGGTTGACGAGGCAGGAAAACGCCCGCAACCACCACACCGCCCAGAGCCGGAATGCCGCAATGCCATTGCAGAATGGCTGCGAGCCGACCTCAAAGACTTCGATATATCGGTTGCCATCGAAAACCAGCACGGTGCCCAAAACCAGTCGGACATCGTGCTCCGGGTGCAAACCGCCGCACACCAAGAGATGTTGTTGCCCATCGAAATCAAAGGCGACTGGAACCGGGATTTGTGGACTGCCGCAACGGAACAGCTCGCCAGGCAATACGCCAGTGAGCCCCGTTGCCATCACCAGGGCATTTATCTGGTTCTGTGGTTGGGCAGCAAGCGTGGAACTGCGGCCAAACCGAAACCACATCCCAACTATCCCACACACACGCCAGCCGACCTGCAAGCCCGCCTGCAACTTGAAACCGATCAAAATGCCAAAGGTCAGAACATCCGGGCGCTTGTCCTCGACATTTCGATTCCCGATTGACCTGACTCCGAGTCCGGCGGGCAGTCAGGGTACTGCGCTGCATATTCAATAGCACAAATCAGACAAAACGCCGTTTGACCCGGTGTGTGTCGGCCACCGTGTGCGGACATAAATCTGACCGAATGTCATAAATCCTTCATGTTGCTGGGTTGAACTATCCCCCGTACCCACCCGCTCCGGTCGATAAAAGTCGGCCCGGCACTTCAGCAACCTATCTAGACATCCGTATGACAAACAAGCCCTCAAGCGAACACGCCAGCAGCGACCCGGCAGCGCGCCACGCCTGGCTGGCCGTGCTGGCGCGCGCCACGCTGGCCGAACTCGAAAGCATGGCACCTGAAAAAAGTAAGCTATCTGAACTGAAGTCCGTGCGCCCACCGGAAATCGGCATGGTGATGCTGCGGGGCCGGGTCGGGGGCACCGGCAACCCGTTTAACCTGGGCGAGGCCAGTGTGGTGCGTTGCGCGCTGCGGCTTGGCGACGGCCCGCTGGGCGTGTCTTATGCGCTGGGCCGTGACAAGCGGCGGGCTGAACTGGCCGCCTTGTTTGACGCCATGCTGCAAGACCCGCAGCACCACGACGCGCTACAACGTAGGCTGATTGCGCCGTTGGCCCAACGGCAAGCCCAGGCACGGGCACAGACGCAGCACGCGGTGGCCAACTCCAAGGTCGAATTTTTCACATTTGTACGGGGTGAAGCATGAACGCTACCGCCACACTTGCGCCAGGCTTGCCCGATGGTGTACATGACAGCCAGCAAGCTTTTCGCGCCGCGCTGGATGCGCTGGCCCGACCCGGGCAAGTGCGCCACATCGGCCCCGCCTTGCCCGGCGTTGTGTTGGGTGGGGCGCTGGCCCGTCTGCTGCTGAGCCTGAGCGACGACGAAACCCCGGTGTGGTGGCGCAGCACCGATGACAACCTGCCGCAATGGCTTCGTTTTCACAACGGCGCACCCGTGGCAGAGCGGCCTGATGCGGCCAGTTTTGCTGTATTGACTGACATGGCACACCTGCCAGCGCTGTCCGACTTTGCGCCGGGCTCGGCGGCTTCCCCCGAGTTGTCCTGCACCCTGTTGATCGAGCTGCCCGCACTAACCGGTGGCCCGACGCTGGAGTGGCACGGCCCCGGCATTGCACGCGTGCAGCGTGTTGGCTTGCAAGGACTGCCCGACGGTTTCTGGCCACAGTGGCAAGCCAACCACGCGGCTTTTCCGCAGGGCGTGGACATTATCTTTACCTGCGGCGACGAGGCCTTGGGCCTGCCCCGCACCACCCGTGTACGCCGATTGGAAGGAGTCTGACATGTATGTAGCCGTAAAAGGCGGCGCTGCCGCGATTGAGAGCTCCTGGCAGTTGCTGGAAAAACAGCGCCGGGGCGACACCACCATTGCAGAGTTGTCGGTGGCGCAAATCCGCTCGCAACTCACGCTGGCGGTAGACCGGGTGATGAGCGAGGGCTCGTTGTACGACCCCGAGCTGGCGGCGCTTGCCATCAAACAGGCCAGCGGTGATTTGATGGAAGCGATTTTCCTGCTGCGAGCCTACCGTACCACTTTGCCGCGCCTGGGTTACAGCGAGCCGCTGGACACCGCCCGCATTGCGCTGGTGCGGCGCATCTCGGCCACCTTCAAAGAAGTGCCAGGCGGCCAACTGCTCGGGCCAACTTACGACTACACCCAGCGCCTGCTGGACTTTGCCCTGCTGGCTGAAGGTGAATCCACCGGCCACTCGTCCGCTGCCACCGACACCCCGCTTACAGGCCAGGATGCCAAGCCCGCAGCCAAGGTCGAAGCACCGGCGCAGACCGTACCCCGCATCAACGACTTGCTGGCGCGTGAAGGCCTGCTGGAAACCCCGCAGCCCCTGGGCACACAAGCCCCAGGCGACCTGACGCGTGACCCGCTGATGTTCCCCGCCGACCGCGCCCTGCGCCTGCAAGCCCTGGCCCGGGGTGACGAAGGCTGGCTGCTGGCCATGGGTTACTCGACCCAGCGCGGCTACGCCAGTTCACACCCGTTTGCGGGCGAAATCCGGCGCGGCACAGTCAGTGTGGAACTGGTGCCCGACGAGCTGGGTTTCACCATCGACATTGGCGACCTGGAAGTCACCGAGTGCCAGATGATCAACCAGTTCAGCGGCAGCCGCGACGTGCCGCCGCAGTTCACCCAGGGCTACGGTCTGGCCTTTGGCGGAGCCGAGCGCAAAACCATGGCCATGGCGCTGGTAGATCGCGCCCTGCGTGCCGACGAGCTGGGCGAGCCGCGTGTGGCCCCGGCACAAGACGAAGAATTTGTGTTGTCCCACGCCGACAACGTCGAAGCCTCCGGCTTTGTGCAGCACCTCAAATTGCCGCACTACGTGGACTTTCAGGCCGAGTTGGAGCTGGTGCGCAAGCTGCGCCAGGCCCATGCCGAGGCTGCACAAGGCAATACCAGCCCTTTTAACCCGACCCAGCAGGAGGCTGCATGATGGACACCCACTACAACTTTGCTTTCCTTGACGAGCGCACCAAAAAACGCATCCGCCGCGCCCTGCTCAAGGCCGTGGCCGTGCCGGGTTACCAAGTACCGTTTGGCTCACGCGAAATGCCTTTTGCCTACGGCTGGGGCACCGGTGGCGTGCAGATCACAGCCAGCATCATTGGCCAAAACGACGTGCTCAAGGTCATCGACCAGGGCTCGGACGACACCACCAACGCGGTCAACATCCGGCGCTTTTTTGCCCGCACCACGGGTGTCGCCACCACCGGGAAAACGCGCGAGGCCACGCTGATCCAGACCCGCCACCGCATCCCCGAAGTGCCGCTCACCGAAGCGCAAACCCTGGTCTACCAGGTGCCCATGCCCGAGCCGCTGTCCAAGCTGGAGCCACGCAGGCGTGAAACCATCAAGATGCACGCCCTGAGCGAATACGGGCTGATGCATGTGCGCCTGTACGAAGACATTGCGCAGCTTGGTGCCATCTCGCACGCCTATGACTATCCCGTCATGGTCAATGAGCGTTACCTGATGTCCCCCTCACCGATTCCGAAATTTGACAACCCCAAGATGCACATGAACCCGGCCCTGCAACTGTTTGGCGCAGGCCGAGAAAAGCGCCTCTACGCCATTCCGCCCTACACCCAGGTGCGCAGCCTGGACTTTGAAGACCACCCGTTTGAAGTGCAGCACTGGGCGCACGCCTGTGCCTTGTGTGGGGCCGCTGAGAGCTACCTGGACGAAATGATTGTTGACGACGCAGGCAGCCGCCTGTTTGTGTGCTCGGACAGCGACTATTGTGAGGATCGGCGTGACGCAGGCCATGTCGGCACGCAGCAAGCGGTGACGCTGCACGATGTCTTGGCCACGTCGCCTGAGGCGTTTGCGCCCAACGAACGGGAGGCCGCATGAAGCCCCCGGTGTTGCTGTCGGCCCGCCAAGCGGGCAAGGCCTTTGTGCACCAGGGGCAGCCGCTTTGGGCCTGCCGTGACGTGAGTTTTGACCTCTATCCCGGCGAGGTGCTGGCGGTGGTGGGGGAGTCCGGCTCGGGCAAAAGCACGCTGTTACGCCTGCTGGCGGCTCGCCTGGCCTGTGACGAAGGCACGGTGCATTACGACGTACGGACCGAATCAAGCCATGAAATCACCGGCCTGGTCGATCTGGCGGAGCTGTCAGAAGCACGGCTGCGCTGGCTGGCCCGCACCGATTGGGGCTTTGTTGAACAGCATGCGCGTGACGGCCTGCGCATGAACGTCTCGGGCGGGGCCAATGTGGGTGAGCGCCTGATGGCCCTGGGGTCGCGTCACTATGGCAATTTGCGCAGCGAAGCGGTCTCATGGATGCAGCGCGTGGAGCTCGACACCGGCCGCATTGACGACCTGCCCGCCACCTACTCGGGCGGCATGCAGCAGCGCCTGCAAATTGCCCGCAACCTGGTGACGCATCCGCGTCTGGTGTTCATGGACGAGCCCACGACCGGCCTGGACGTGTCGGTACAAGCCCGCCTGCTCGACCTGCTACGCGAGCTGGTCGACGAGCTGCAACTGGCCGCCGTGGTCGTCACCCACGACCTGGCGGTGGCCCGCCTGCTGGCCCAGCGCATGCTGGTCATGAAAGACGGCCAGGTGGTTGAGCAAGGCCTGACCGACCGCGTGCTGGACGACCCCCAGCATCCCTATACCCAACTGCTTGTTTCCTCGGTGCTCACGCCATGACTGCTCTTATCGAAACCATTGCCCTGTCCAAAACCTTCACGCTGCACGGGCGCGGCGGCCTGCAATTACCGGTGTTTTCCGGCATTGATTTAAGCGTGTACCCCGGCGAATGCCTGGCGCTCACCGGGCACTCCGGCAGCGGCAAAAGCTCTTTGCTGCGCTGCCTGTATGGCAACTACGCCCCGAGCAGCGGCGCGGTGCGTATTCGCCATGCCGGTGACTGGCTCAACCTGTCGGATGCCGCCCCGCGTGAGGTGGTGGCGGTGCGCCGACGCACGTTGGGCTACGTCTCGCAGTTTCTGCGCGTGATTCCACGGGTCTCCACGCTCGACATCGTCGCCGACCCCTTGCGCCGCCTGGGCGTTGGTGTGGATGAAGCCCGCAAGCAGGCCGCACAGTGGTTGCAACGCCTGAACCTGCATGAGCACTTGTGGCACTTGCCACCGGCCACGTTCTCGGGTGGTGAGCAGCAGCGCGTCAACATCGCCCACGGCATGATCAGCGCACCCCAAGTGCTGTTGCTCGACGAGCCCACCGCCTCGCTCGATGGCGACAACCGGCAAGTGGTGGTGGAGCTGATCCAAGCCGCCCGCGCACAAGGCAGCGCCATTGTGGGCATCTTTCATGACGATGAAGTGCGCCAGGCCGTGGCCAGCCGATGTTTTGATGTCGAACAATACCGTGGTTTCTCGGTCGGGGCTGCGGCATGAGTGGCGAGCTGGTCTTCAAAAATGCCCGCATGGTTTTGCCAGATGAACTGGTGCACGGCACGCTGAGTGTCAGTGGGGGCCGCCTGGACCAAGTCAACAGCGGTAACACCGCAGCGCCCCAGGCGCTGGATCTGGAAGGTGACTACCTGTTGCCAGGCCTGGTGGAATTACACACCGACAATTTCGAGCGCCACCTGATCCCCCGGCCCAAGGTGCACTGGGCCGAGCTACCCGCCCTGCTGGCGCACGACGCCGAAGTGGCCGCCGCCGGTATCACCACGGTGTTTGACGCCATGGGCGTGGGTGATGTGGCGCACGACAGCCTGCGTGGTAATGACATGGGCCGGGTGATTGCCGCCATCAACGACAGCAGCGCGCGCGGCATGTTACGCGCCGACCACCACTTACACGTGCGCTGTGAGTTACCCGCCGCCAATGCGGTGGAGTTGTTTCAGGCCTTTCACGGCCACCCGCGTTTGTCGCTGATTTCCCTGATGGACCACACGCCGGGCCAGCGCCAGTGGGAAAACATTGAGCACGCCCGCATTTACTACACCGGCAAAAAGGGCTGGAGCCAGGAGCGCTTTGACCACCAGGTGGTGCATGCGGCCGCGCTTCAGTCGCGTTACGCCAAACCCCACCGCGACTACTTCAGCCAATACTGCCGCAGCCACAGCATCGCCCTGGCCAGCCACGATGACACCACCCTGGACCACGTCGAGCAGGCCCACGCCGAAGGGGCTTGTATCTCCGAATTCCCCACCACCCTGGCAGCGGCGCGCCACGCCCATCAACACGGCCTGCTGACCATCATGGGTGCGCCCAACGTGGTGCGCGGTGGTTCACACTCGGGCAATGTGGCGGCAGCTGAACTGGCGCAACACCAGTTGCTCGACATCCTCTCATCCGACTACGTACCTGGTAGTTTGCTGACAGCCGTATTTCGCCTGGTGGACGACGGGATTTTGTCGCTACCACAAGCCGTGGCCACGGTCACCCGCAACCCGGCCCGTGCCGCCGGTTTCGCCGACCGGGGTGAGATTGCCAGCGGCCAGCGGGCTGACCTGGTGCGGATTCGGAGGGTCGAGATGCCCGACGGCAAACATCACGGTGTGGTGCGCGCGGTCTGGCGCGAAGGCCAGCGGGTGCTTTGAGCGCCGCTGCAAGTTCTTGTTCTATTCACCAGGAGTTGTCATGCTGACCCAAACGAATTTCGCCAAAACCTGTGGCGCGGTACAGGTGCTCGGCAACGCCCGCATCGTCACCGCCAACGCCGAATTCATCGGCACGGTGGTCATTGAAAACGGTGTTATTGAATCAGTTGAGCCGACTGACAAGCTGGCGCTGGGTGCTGAGGATTGGGCCGGTGACTGGCTGCTGCCCGGACTGGTAGAGTTACACACCGACAACCTGGAAAAACACCTGTCACCCCGTCCCGGCGTGTTGTGGGATGCCCACTCCGCCATGTTGGTCCATGATGCCCAATGCGCCGCCGCAGGCATCACCACGGTATTGGATTCGGTGGTGATTGGCGACCTCGACAAGGGCGGGCCACGGGCCATGACACAACACAGCTCAATCAAAGCTTTGCACCAGTGCCGCGACGAGGGTTTGATGCGTGTTGAGCACTTGCTGCACTTGCGCTGTGAACTTTCGGCACACGACATTCTGGCGGTCTACCACCAATACGCCGACGACCCCCTGGTGAAACTCGTCAGTGTCATGGACCACACACCGGGCCAACGCCAATGGCGTGATTTGGCCAGTTACCGCAACTACCTGGAGCGTCACCGCAGTTTTACCGATGCGTCGTTCGATGCCATGATTGCCGAACGCCAGGCTGATCAACGGGTCTATGCGGTGCCGCATCGCCAGGCCATCGTCCAGGCCTGTGTGGCCCGTGGCCTGCCGCTGGCCAGCCATGACGACACGCTGCTCAGTGATGTGCAGCTTGCTGCCCAAGAGGGCGTCAGTCTGTCGGAATTTCCCACCACGCTGGCCGCGGCTCAGGCGGCACGTGCGGCGGGCATGGCCATCATCATGGGTGGTCCCAACATGGTCAAGGGCGGTTCACACTCGGGCAACATCTCGGCCATGGAACTGGCCCGCTGTGACCTGCTGGACATCTTCTCGTCAGACTATGTGCCCTCCAGTTTGCTACTGGCCACTTTTATGCTGAGCCAGCTCGAACACTGGAGCTTGTCCAAGGCGGTGTGCACCGTCACGCGCAACCCGGCCCGCGCCATTGGTTTGCAAGACCGTGGCGAAATCGCCGTTGGCCAACGCGCCGACTTTCTAAGGGTGCGTATGAACCGCGTTGGCATGCCGATGGTGCGACAAACCTGGCTGGCTGGCCAACGCGCCTTCTGACCCTGCGTTGTTTGACATTTTCAAGGGACACCCATGAGCTACACCCACATCGACGCCCTTAACCTGCCGCCCCGTGTCCACCTGGGGCTGGCACCGACACTGGCGGCTAATGCCGTGGTGCGCAATTGCGACTTTGGCCGCTACACCCAGGTCGGTGAACAGACCCATATGACCGACTGTGTGCTCAGTGACTACGCCTATGTGCAGCACCACTGTGACCTGATGTCGACCGACATTGGCAAGTTCGCCAACATTGCCAACATGGTGCGGATCAACCCCGGTTTTCACCCCATGGAACGGCCCACGCTGCACCACTTCACCTACCGCCCCACCATGTACGGCATGGCCGAGCAGGACGATGCAGTCTTCTTTGAATGGCGCAATCGGCAACGTGTGGTGATCGGCCACGACACCTGGATCGGCCACGGCGCGGTGATCATGCCGGGGGTTCACATCGGCAACGGCGCCGTGGTCGGCAGCAACTCGGTGGTGACCAAAGACGTCCCGGCTTACGCCATCGTGGCTGGTGCCGGCGCCAAGCTGATCCGCCAGCGTTTTCCCAAGGCGATTGCACAAGCCCTGGAAGACACCGCCTGGTGGGACTGGGATCACGAAACCCTGACTGAACGGATGCCCGAGTTCAAGGACTTGCGCAGTTTTTTGGCGAAATACGCTCCCTAAAAAGCCCAGCCATCGCTTGTCGACCAATACGGTCATTAAACCGACATGTTGCCTCTCTAAATTCAAGTCTTCAAGTCGCAACTGAGCAAAGGCGTTCACCATGCTGCAACTGTCTTCATTGTCCAAATCCTACGGTGCCGTGCATGCATTGCGACCGACGAACCTGCAAATCCCGGCCGGTCAGATGGTGGGGGTGATCGGGCGTTCAGGGGCAGGCAAGAGCACCCTGCTGCGGCTGCTGAACCGACTGACAGAGCCCAGCAATGGCCGCATTGATTTCGATGGCACCAATGTCACAGCGCTGCAGGGCCGCGACTTGCGGATGTGGCGAGCCAGCTGTGCCATGATTTTTCAGCAGTTCAACCTGGTGCCACGGCTGGATGTCATCACCAACGTGTTGCTGGGCCGCATTGCCCGACATGGACCCATGAGCGCTTTGATGCCACGCTTCTCACTCCAGGAACGCGCCATGGCGGTGCTGGCACTGGATCGGCTGGGCTGTTCTGGGCTCGCCTTTCAGCGCGCAGAGACCCTGTCAGGTGGTCAGCAACAACGTGTCGCCATCGCCCGTGCACTGATGCAGGAGCCCAACATTTTGCTGGCCGATGAACCCATTGCATCACTGGACCCGCACAGTGCAAGCTTGGTAATGGATGCCCTGCATCGCATCAACCAGGAAGATGGCATTACCGTGGTGTGTAACCTGCATACGCTGGACACTGCGCGCCAGTACTGCACACGTGTTGTTGGCATTGCTGCCGGCGAGGTGGTCTTTGACGGCGCGCCATCGGAACTCACTGCCAGCGTGGTGCGACACATCTATGGTGTCGCCGATAACGCGCAAAACTTCCGCGAGTCGGCGACATCCACCACCCTCGTCTCCCCCATCGATTCAGAGTTAATGGCAATGGCCGCTTGAAAACCTCACTTAAAAGGAACGTTCACATGACTTTACTTAAACGTATGTTCAAGACCCTGTGCCTGGCAGGCACGATGGCTGTGCTGGCCACATCGGCCAGCGCGCAGGACTGGCGAACCAAATACCCCGTCGTGAAATTTGCTGCGTCAAGCAGTGAAAACCGTGAAGCGGTGCAAGCCCGTTTCAAGGAGTTTTCCAGCTACTTCAAAAAACAGCTGGGCGTGGAGTTGCAAATCTACCAGGCCACCGATTACGCAGGCGCCATCCAGGCGCTCACCAGCGGCCAGGTGCACCTGGCGGGGTTGGGTCCGGCTGGCTACGCCGCCGCCTGGGTTGACTCCGAAGGTGCGGTAGAACCCTTGGTCGCTGCGCGCGAAGCCGATGGTGATCTGGGCTACTACTCGGCTTTGATCGTGCGTGCCGATAGCCCGTACAGAAAAGTGGAAGACCTCAAGGGCAAGACCCTGGGATGGGCCGACCCGAATTCCACCTCGGGTTACCTGGTACCCCTGGTGAGTTTGCGCGCCATCGGCATCGAACCGACCAAATTTTTTGAACGTACCGTATTTTCGGGAAGTCATGAGAACAATGTCATAGGTGTCCTCAATGGCACTTTCGACTCGGCCTTTGTGTGGACCGGCAAAAACCCGGCATCTCGCGGTATCCTGAAGGTGATGAGTGCACGAAATCTGCTCGACCCCCAGAAGTTGCGCGTGATCTGGAATTCACAAATGATCCCCAGTTCCCCCATCACCGTGCGCAAGGACATGCCTGCAGACATGAAACACGACATTGCCAAACTGTTTGTGGATTTGTACGCCAAGGATCCTAAGATGGCCGAAATCATGGCGACGGGCAAGACCTCCGGTTATGTCGAAGTGCAGCACGCGCTCTACCAACCGGTGTTGGACGTACTGCACGAACAGCGCCGCAATCGTAAAAAGAACTAAATCCGATTTAGACCCCGATGCGCACCGAAGTCATCAAATTCGAGCGGCAGTTTGCGGCACTTCAGGCGCAAAAGCAGCGCCAGGTCTGGTGGTACGGTGGACTCTTTGTGCTGGCGCTGCTGATCTCGGCCTGGATCGGCGACTTCAGTCCGGCCAAGATCTGGCACGGTTTGCCGCGTATCCATGAGTACGTGCTCAAGACGCTGCCCGTATTGGGCTGGGTCACGCTTTGGACGGATCTGACCGAATGGTTCTGGGGCTTGCGCAAGTGGCTTGGGTTGCTGCTGGAAACGGTGCTGATCGCCTACCTGTCCACCCTGCTGGGGACTGTGGGGGCGTTGGCGCTGGCTTTTGATGCCAGCACCAACCTGCAGCGCAGTGGCTGGGGCTATGGGTTGACGCGGCGAGCCATGGAGTTTGCTCGCACCATTCCAGAACTGGTGTTCGCCCTGATCTTTGTTTTTGCTTTTGGCCTGGGGCCGATGGCGGGCGTACTGGCCATTGCGATCCACACCATGGGCGGCAGCGGCAAGCTGTTTGCGGAAGCAATTGAGAACATCGACATGAAACCGGTCGATGGACTGCGTGCCACGGGAGCCAGTTGGTTGCAAACGCTGCGTTTTGCCGTGCTGCCCCAGGTGTTCCCCAATTTCACCAGCTTTACGTTGTGGCGTTTTGAGATCAATGTGCGCAGCGCCTCGGTGCTGGGGTTTGTTGGGGCGGGTGGTATCGGTCAGGAGTTCTACACCGCGATTCGCATGTTGTATTACGAGGACATCAGCGCCATGCTGTTGTTACTTGTCGCCACGGTCATGCTGATAGACATCGCCTGCGAGAGGTTACGTCACCGCATGATTGGCCAGGAGAATATGTCGTGATGTTGCGCTTGCAAAACATGGATGAACCGGCGTTGGCGTTGGCCCGTCAGGTGGCCCCGGCAGTATTTGCGCCACGACTGTTGCAGACACTGCTGCGCGTGCTGGCCTGGTTGGCCTTTCTGGCGCTGACCATGTATTGCCTGTGGCTGTTTGAGATGTCCCCGTTGCGCTTCGTTAATGGTCTGGGCACCTTGCTGCACATCGTTGCTCAGATGTTCCCGCCAACTGCGGGCGACATGCTCGCCACCTACCTGATGTCGATGCTTCAGACTGTGGGTATGGCCTTCATAGGCACGGTCTTTGCAGCCGTGCTGGCCTTGCCCCTGGGTTTGTTGGGTGCCAAGAACATGTTGTCCAACGGATTGGCCCACTTTTTGTTTCGCCGTAGCTCTGATGTATTACGCGGGGTCGATCAGTTGATCTGGGCTCTGATCTTTGTGCGTGCGGTCGGATTGGGTCCGTTGGCGGGCATTCTGGCTATCATCATTTCTGACACTGGCACCTTGGCCAAGCTTTACAGCGAGGCGATCGAGAACATCGACAAAAAGCCTGTTGAGGGTGTTCGTTCGGTAGGTGGTGGCCCGCTGCATGCCATACGCTACGGAGTGTTGCCCCAGGTGCTACCGGTGATGCTTTCCAATATGCTCTACACCTTTGAGTCCAATACCCGTTCGGCCACCATCCTGGGCATCGTTGGCGCGGGGGGTATCGGCTTCTACCTGTCAGATCGGGTACGCACAATGAACTGGGAGGATGCAAGTTTTATTTTGCTGCTGATCCTGCTCACGGTGTACCTGATCGACCACTTGTCCGGATTCATCAGAAGCCGCTTGATTCGGGGGCAGGTTGCCAAACAACCTGTTTAACCAGATGCTTGCGGCAGAGTTTTCCTAACTGTTCATGGGTTGGATCAGTGTGTATAGATCGGCGATTCAAACCCCGCATAAGCAATGCGCCCGCCAATGACACTTGTCACGGCATGAGGGGTACGGCCTGCCGGTGCCTTGACCAGGGTGATGTCGGCGCGCAGCCCGGCCTGCAAACGGCCACGATCCTTGAGATTCGCGGCATCAGCCGGGTTGCTTGAGATCATCGCCCAGGCTTGGGCAAAACTGCACAAGCCCTCATTGGCCAAACGGAATGCGGCAGGCAACATGGCGGGGTAGTAGTAGTCCGATGTCAAAACCGTGCACAGCTCTTCAGACACCATGTGTGCTGCCGCCACAGCATTCTTTTGGTGGCTGCCGCCGCGTACCACATTGGGTGAGCCAAACACCACATGGTTACCCAGTTCGCGGGCCAGCGCGGCAGTGGGCTTGGTTTTTGGAAATTCCGAGATACCGCACCCCAGTTCCTGGTACCACTGGCGGACCTCGGGTGATGGGTCGTCGTGCGAGGCTTGCGCCACGTTGGCCGACACGGCGGCACCAGCCAGTCGGCGAATCGAGCCGTTGACCTCGTCTTTTCGTGCGGCCATCCGGTTGGCCAATGCGTGCAGGTCTTGAACGGGCAGACCGGTTCTCTGCAAGATGTTCATGACCTCATGCGGCTGGGCCAACTTGCGCAAAATGTCCGGCAAGTGGTCGTTGAACGCCAGCAGGGCGATCTTGCCTTCTGCCAGCCATGACAATACCTCTTGCTCACCGTCAAGGTTGTAGGTCTCTTGCCTCAGGTGAAGTTTGGTGTCGCAGGCCAGATGGGGCTTTGCGTCTTCAAGGGCGGTCAGCATTTGCAGCATGGCGTCACGCCCGCGCAAGCCCGGTTCCCAGGAATAAGTGACACCGTGGTAAGCGGTGGTGATGCCGTTGGCCACCAGTTGGCGATCTGTTTCGGCGAGCGCCAGTTGTATGTCAAAGTGCACCCCCGGGCGCGGCATGAGCTGGCGTTCAAAGGCGTCACCGTGCAGGTCCACGATGCCGGGCAGCACATACAGCCCCTTGGCATCTACTGCGCGTGCACCACCGGTGTCGCTGCCAATTTCGGCGATCACCCCGTCTTCGATAAGCACCACCGCTTCCGTTTCAAGACCTTGGGGCAACAGGGTGTGACCGCCCACCAACGCATACCGATGACTTACAGACATAAAAATCCCACGCAACTGAGGTTGAAAAAACCGATCCTAGAAATCCAACATGACAAATTGGTGAATACCTACCGGCGTGCAACCTGGCACCTGCAAGCTGGGTTTCGCGTGATATCCGTGAATATGTCATTGACTTGACATGTTGAGTTTTGAAACTGAAGGCTTATCAACCTCTTTTGGAACAACCCATCATGAATCCCATTCGTCGTTTAGTCGCCTTGTCTGTCGTGCTTGTGTGCGGCGGTGTTTTGTCCACTGTGGCCCACGCACAAGCACAAACGCTGCGCCTGGCCGTCACCGACATCGCCGGCCTTGAGAACCTTCAGCGCGAGTACGCGCCGTTCCAGAAGGTGCTATCAGAAAAGGCGGGTGTCAAGGTCGAGCTGTTTCCGGTACCCAACCGCACGGCAGCGGTTGAAGCGCTCAATGCCAAGAAGGTTGATTTGGTGTTGACCGGGCCGGCTGAATATGTGGTGTTCAAAAAGCGGACCGATGCCAAACTGGTGGTTGGCTTCAGCCGCCCCGAATATTACGGATCGGTGGTGACCCTGGTCGGTTCAGGCATTGACAGCGTGGAAGACCTGAAGGGCAAGAAAGTTGCGCTGGGCGATGTGGGGTCGACATCACGCCATCTGTCCCCGATTCAGGTGCTGGCAGACCTTGGCCTGAATCCGCAGACGGACATGCAAATCCTGCACATCAACCGCAATGTGGCGGTCGAAGCCATGAAACGCGGCGACGTCGCGGCTGTGGGCATCAACCGCACTGACATTGCCGGGTTATCGAAGAAGTTTCCGGACGTGACTTTCAAGGTCATTGCACGGGGACGTGACCTGCCCAATGACGTGTTGCTCGCCGGGTCACACATTTCAGACGAGCTCGTGGGCAAAATGAAAAAGGTGTTCAGCGAAAACTCGGATGCCCTGATTGCCGCCATGTTGCTGGGCCCCGACGAAAACCAAAAGTTCCAGGGCATGCGTTTTATTCCCAGCATCAGCGACAAGGATTACAACTACATCCGCAAGATGTACACCACCATCGGCCAGCCCCAGTTTGCCAGTTTTGTCGGCAACTGAGTTCATGAATGCACTTGCGGGGACGCATGTCTTGCGGGCAGACGACCTGGTGGTTCGAGGGCTGTGCAAGGGCTATGAAGGGGGTGCGCCCGTGCTGGCTGGCATTGAATTCGCCATACCCAGCGGCCAGTCGGTGGCCTTGATTGGTGCCAACGGTGCCGGCAAGTCCACTTTGTTGCGTTGTTGCATGCACCTGATTCAACCCGATCAAGGCCAGGTGCACCTGCTGGGGCATGACTTGACGGGTCTGAACCCCAGGGCATTGCGTCACATGCGCTCCAAGGTTGGTTTTGTGTTTCAAAAGCACAACCTGGTGCCGCGTCTGTCAGCACTGTCGAACGTGCTGCATGGTGCCATTGCACGCAGCCCGTTTGCGCGTTCCTGGCTTCATGGGTTGGCGTCCAGGGAGTTGCGGGAAGAAGCCATGCGCTGTCTGGCGCGTGTGGGTCTGGCACACATTGCAGCGCGGCGGGTGGACAAGTTGTCAGGGGGTCAGTCGCAGCGTGTCGCCATTGCGCGCGCCCTCATGCAGAGCCCGCGCATGATGGTGGCCGATGAACCTGTGGCCAGCCTCGACCCGAGTTCGGGGGAAGAAGTGATGCGTTTGTTTTCCAACCTGGTTCGCAAAGAGGGGCTCACCATGTTGTTCACGTCGCACGACCTGTCGCACGCCATCAAGTATGCCGACCGGGTCATTGCCTTGCGACAAGGGGTGGTGGCTCTGGACGCGCCGTCTGCCGAATTGAGCGTTGCCACCTTGAGGGCACTGTATGACTGATCACACATTGGCACGGGCCGTGCCCGCCCTGCCGTCGCGCTTTGAGCGGCCAGGCCTTACCGGTTTTGCCATGACCCTTGGCATTCTTTTGTTTTTCATGTGGTCTGTGCAGCGTACCGGTGTTTCCCTGAGTGAGTTCATTCAGGGCTTTCCCCAAATGGGTCGCCTGGTTGGGGAAATGCTGCCACCGTCGACGGCACGCCTTGGCGCTGTGGGCAAGGCGCTGCTGGAGACATTTCAGATGGCGTTTGTCGGCACGGTCGTGGGTGTGCTCATCAGCGTGCCCATTGCCGTGCTGGCCACACGCCATCTGACACCCCACCCGGCGCTTTACCATCTGGCGCGCAACCTGATTGCGTTCGCCCGTACCGTTCCGGACCTGCTCTGGGCGCTGCTGTTCATCGTGTCGGTTGGGCTGGGTCCTTTCGCGGGAACGCTGGCGATCATTGTGGACAAAATCGGGTTTTGCGGGCGTTTTTTTGCTGAGGCGATGGAAGAGGTTGACCGGGGCCCGCAAGAAGCACTCAGTGCCATTGGCGCGGACAAGCTCTCGCTGGTCATGTGCGCCGTCATTCCCGCGGCCATGCCCTCATTCATCAACACATCGTTGTTCAGCCTTGAAAAAGCGACACGCTCTTCGGTCGTACTGGGGCTGGTGGGAGCGGGTGGTATCGGCATTGAACTCAAAGTGGCCATGGACTTGTTCAACTACGATGAGGCTGCCACCATCATCCTGGCCATCTTTGCCCTGGTGATCCTGGTGGAACAGGCCAGCGCCTGGCTACGCCGACGGGTGATCTGAAGGGTTCGTAAAAACATGTCCTGCATTCGTTATTTACCCAACTCGGACACGCTGCCTTTATCGCCACATCTCTGAAATATGACTCAACGGCAGCGCCATGGCACGCGCAGACAGTGGGAAGGGCTCGCTCACGGGCGCAATCACAAAGCCGGATTTGAGCAGGAGCACATCCAGCACCTCGACAAAACCCTTACCCAGCTTGGGTGCGGCGGAATGCTTGATCTCGATGGCGCACAGCTGGCCGCCTGGCAACTCAAGCAACAGGTCAACCTCATTACCGCTGGCGGTACGAAAAAAACTGGGTCGGCTGCCGCTGGGCGCTTGCGCCAGAATTTGCTCTATCACCCACCCCTCCCACGACGCACCCAGCACCGGATGCCCCAACAGCGCATCGTGGCTGGGCAAGTTCAGCAGCGTATGCAATAGCCCACTGTCACGCAAATAGACTTTGGGCGATTTAACGAGCCGTTTACCCAAGTTGGCACTGTAGGGTTGCAGCACCCGAACCATGAACGTGCTCTCCAGAATATCCAGGTAGTGACGCACGCTGGGCGCACTGACACCGAGCGAACCAGCCAGGGTCGAGGCATTCCAGAGCTGCCCGTGGTAGTGCGCCAGCATCAGCCAAAACCGGCGCAGGGTGGCTGCGCTGACCCGGATGCCCAACTGGGGAATGTCGCGCTCCAGATAACTGCGCACAAACGCCTCGCGCCAGCGCATCGACTGCGCGTCACTACGCGCCAGATAGCTGTCTGGAAAACCGCCCCGCCACCATAAGTCCGTCTTGTGACCCGCCTCGGGCGACTGCTGGCTGACTTCGGCCAAGGACAAAGGGGCCAGCTCCAAATACTCAATGCGCCCAGCCAGCGTCTCGGACGACTGTTGAATCAAGGCCGGCGCTGCCGAACCCAAAATCAAAAACCGTCCCGGCCTGCGCTGCGCATCGACCAGCGCACGCAGTACCCCGAATAGATCAGGCCGCAACTGCACCTCGTCAAGAATCACCAACCGGTCTGCCAGCGGCTCCAAAAACAACTCTGGCTCAGTCAGTTTGGCAAGGTCAGTCGGACGCTCCAAATCAAGCATCACGGCCCCCTTGCCGAGCTGCGCCGCCAGCTCGCGTGCCATTGACGTTTTTCCCACTTGGCGCGGTCCCACCAGACCCACCACAGGAAAATTTTGCAGGCCTTCGAGCAGTTCCGGATAGAGAGATCGGGGGATATTCATACATGCATTATGAAACTATATCTTTCGATTTACATACTTAATTTTCATGAATTGAGGGATCAAATCAACTCTGACAACAAGAAAACTGCCGCCGGCGCCGCATTTTTTCTGTTTTTCTCAGGATTCCTTGACATGCATCATTTACTCGCAAGACAAGCGTGGTTACGCTCTGCCGCTTGACTTTGCTGCGCCTTGTAGGCGCTTTTCGAATCCCCATGAATACAGTTGCTCACGCCAATCCCCCTACGCGCCCCGATGCTGCGCCGCCCATGGAACTGGTGTGCCCGGCCGGCAGCCTGCCGGCGCTCAAGGCCGCGGTGGACAACGGTGCCGATTGCGTCTATTTGGGCTTTCGCGATGCCACCAATGCGCGCAATTTTGCCGGCCTGAACTTTGACGAAGCTGCCATCGAAGCCGGCATTCGCTACGCCCATGACCGCCACCGCAAGGTGTTTGTGGCGCTCAACACCTACCCGCAAGCGGCCAAGGCCGAACTCTGGCAGCGCGCGGTGGACCGCGCCGCCCACAGCGGTGTTGACGCCGTCATTCTGGCCGACCCCGGCATGATGGCCTATGCCGTCAAACACCAGCCACAACTGCGCCTGCACCTGTCGGTACAAGGCTCGGCCACCAACTACGAGGCGTTGGACTTTTATTACCAGCACTTTGGTATTGCGCGCGCCGTGCTGCCGCGCGTGCTCTCCCTCACCCAGGTGGCCCAGGTGATCGACAAGACCCCGGTCGAGATCGAGGTGTTCGGCTTTGGCAGCCTGTGCGTGATGGTCGAAGGGCGCTGTGCCCTGTCGAGCTATGCCACCGGCGAAGCGCCCAACACCAACGGCGTCTGCTCACCGCCCAAAGCGGTGCGCTGGGTTGAGACCCCGCAGGGCCGCGAGTCGCGCCTCAATGGTGTGCTGATCGACCGCTACGCCCCTGGCGAAAACGCCGGCTACCCAACGCTGTGCAAGGGCCGTTTTGACGTGGGGAACGAAAAAAACTACTACGCCATCGAAGAACCCACCAGCCTGAACACACTCTCGCTGTTGCCCGAGCTGATGAAAATCGGCGTGCGCGCCATCAAGATCGAGGGCCGCCAGCGCAGCCCGGCCTACGTGGCGCAAGTCACCAAGGTCTGGCGCGCAGCCATCGACAGCTGCCGCGCCAACCCGCAGCACTACAACGCCAAACCGGCCTGGTTCAGTGAGCTCGACAAGGTCGCAGAGGGCCAGCAACACACACTGGGTGCGTACCATCGCCCCTGGAAATAAACCTGAAACCTTGCCGGACAGACCCAGAGTGACACGCCGTGAACTTTGCTCTGTCCTCAACCATTGAGAGGATGTTGTGAAACTTTCCCTTGGACCCATCCAATACTACTGGCCGCGCGGCGAGGTGCTGGCTTTTTACGAAACCGTGGCGCAGTCGCCGGTGGACATTGTTTATCTGGGCGAAGCCGTCTGTTCGCGCCGCCACGAGGTGCGCTTGAGCGACTGGCTCGACATTGCAGCGGTACTGCGCGAGGCCGGCAAGGAGGTGGTGCTGTCGACCCAGGTGCTGATCGAATCGGGCGCCGATGTCACGGTGCTGCACAAGATCTGTGCCAACGGCACTTATCTGGTCGAAGCCAACGACATCGGCGCGGTGCATTGCCTAGAGGGCAAAGTGCCCTTTGTCGCCGGGCCGCACCTGAACATTTACAACCTGCCGACGCTGCAATGGATGGCGGCTTTGGGGCTGCACCGCTGGGTCATGCCGCTGGAAATGGGCCGGGACGAACTGGCGCTGCTGCTGGCGGGTTGCCCGGCAGGTCTGCCAACCGAAGTCTTTGCCTATGGCCGCATGCCGCTGGCGTTTTCGGCGCGCTGTTTTACTGCGCGGCACTGCAACCTGCCCAAGGACGACTGCCAGTTCAAGTGCATCGAACACCCCGACGGTCTGCTGATGCGCACCCGCGAGAGCGAAGAATTTTTGGTGCTCAACGGCATCCAGACCCAATCAGCCCGCGTGCACAACCTGCTGCCCGAGTTGCCCGCCCTGCGTGCCATGGGGGTGGACGTGGTGCGTATCAGTCCGCAGTCGGAGCACACGCTACGCATCATCGACCTGTTTCAGGATGTGATGCAGGGGCGTACCGATGCGGCGCTGGCCAACACCGAACTGCTGGGCCTGATGGTTGAAAAACCATGCAACGGCTACTGGTACGGCAAACCCGGGCTGGAGCAAGTCACGGAGTTGGATGAATGTGGGGTGCTGTAGGGTCGACTTCAGTCGACCTGGCGGACTGTGAAAGGAAATCAGAATGACTGCTCAAACTTTGCGCATCCCGCCCCGGCTTGGGGCCATGTTGGGGCGCTTGCCCGCCTTTCCCGGCTCGATGCTGTTTGTGACGGCCCTGAACCTGGCGCTGGCCAAGCAACTCAATGCCGACGTGACAGACATGCTGGTCGGCAAAAAACTGCGCCTGCGTGTGCTTGACGCGCAGTGGGCGTTTGACTTTGCGTGGCGCCACGGCCGTTTTGTTGCCTGCCAGAACGGTGGTTCGGCCGACCTCACCATCAGCGCCAGCGCGCATGATTTTGTCAAGCTGGCCCGCCGCCAGGAAGACCCCGACACGCTGTTTTTCAACCGCCGCCTGGCCATGGAGGGGGACACCGAACTGGGCCTGCTGGTGAAAAACACCATCGACGCAATCGAGCTGCCGGTCATGAACCTGGAGCCATTCAAGCCGCAGCACGTCATGGCGCAAGCCCGCGCGCACTTCAAGTCCCTGTTGTCTGGCCTGAAGCCCCGCTAGTTTTGTGGGGCAGACTTGCACCTGCCATGGTCGACTAAAGTCGACCCCACAGAACACAGCCGAAAACCATCATGACCACACCCGTCACGCCCCGCAAAAACATCACCGTCGCCATCTCGGGCGCCAGCGGTGCCGTCTATGGTGTGCGCCTGCTGCATAGCTTGCGCAACATGGCCGATGTACAAACCCATTTGGTGGTGTCAGACGCGGGCTGGCTCAATGTGCAGCAGGAGCTGGACCTGCCACGCGCCGAGGTCGAAGCCCTGGCCGACGTGGTGTACCCGGTGCGCAACATTGGCAGCGCCATCGCCAGCGGCTCCTTCCGCTGCGACGGCATGGTCATTGCGCCCTGCTCCATGCGCACACTGGCAGCCGTGGCACTGGGCCTGTCCGACAACCTGATCACACGCGCCGCCGATGTCATGCTCAAGGAGCGTCGCAAGCTGATTTTGATGGTGCGCGAAACACCGCTCAACCTAGCCCACCTGCGCAACATGACCCGCGTGACCGAGATGGGTGGCATCATTTTTCCGCCGGTGCCGGGCTTTTACCAGCGGCCGCAAACGATTGAGGAGATGGTGAGCCACACGGTGAGCCGTGTGATGGACTTGCTGGGATTGCCGCAAGCCGATGCCGCTCGGTGGAACGGGCTGTAAGGCATTTTCATGAGCCATTCAACCGAAATACCTGTATTTTTATGAAACCCGCAAGGCAGGCAGTCTGGGCGGCTTCTTCATACTGGGGTACCAGAAATCATCAGCCGCCCAGACCGCCTACCTCGCTGGACGCTTCGGGGAGCAAACGTCTGGTTTTTCGGTATTTTTGGTATTCAAAAAACCAAGCGCGAACTGTTATGTCGGCGCAGCAGTCGGATGGGGTGGCCCCCGATTTCTGGTACCCCAGTATGAGGGGGACGCCCCATCCGGCTGTTGCGCAGCGCCCACCCGAAGCGTCACGCCTAAATTAATTGGAATCTGACCCCAATTAATTTACGAGTGAATCAGATTCAAACGCCAATCAATTAACTTCAAAAATCCATCCCATGGCTTACCGCGACCTCCGAGACTTCATCACCCAACTCGAACAATTGGGCGAACTCAAGCGCATCCAAGCCGAGGTCTCGCCGCACCTGGAGATGACTGCCCTGTGTGACCGCACCCTGCGCGCCGGCGGCCCGGCACTGCTGTTTGAGCACCCCACCGGCCACCACATCCCGGTGTTGGGCAACCTGTTCGGCACCACGCGCCGCGTCGCTTTAGGCATGGGTGTCAATGATGTGTCCGAACTGCGCCAGTTTGGCCATGTGCTGGCCACGCTCAAGGAACCCGAAGCGCCCAAAGGTTTCAAGGAACTGATCGGCATGGGCAGCCTGGTCAAGACGCTGTGGAGCATGGCGCCCAAGGAATTACGCAGCGCACCCTGCCAGGAAATCGTATGGGAGGGCGCTGACGTCGACCTGGCCCGGCTGCCAATCCAGCACTGCTGGCCCGGTGACGTGGCGCCACTCATCACCTGGGGCCTGGTCATCACCCAAGGGCCGCACAAGGCGCGGCAAAACCTGGGCATCTACCGCCAGCAGGTGCTGGCGCGCAACAAAGTCATCATGCGCTGGCTGCCACACCGCGGTGGCGCGCTCGACTTTCGCGACCACACCCAACAAAACCCCGGCCAGCCCTACCCGGTGTGTGTAGCGCTGGGCGCCGACCCCGCCACCATTCTGGGCGCGGTGACACCGGTGCCCGACTCGTTAAGTGAATACCAGTTTGCCGGTTTGCTGCGTGGCAGCCGCACCGAACTGGTCAAGGCGCTGGGCAGTGAACTGCGCGTGCCGGCTTTTGCCGAGATCGTGCTGGAGGGTCACATCTACCCGGACGCCAGCCACAAAAGCGGCTTTGAGCATGCGTTAGAGGGCCCGTTTGGCGACCACACCGGTTACTACAACGAGCAGGCCGAGTTCCCGGTGTTCACCATTGACCGCATCACCCAGCGCGTTGATCCCATCTACCACTCCACCTACACCGGCAAACCGCCCGACGAGCCGGCCATGCTGGCGCTGGCGCTGAACGAGCTGTTTGTGCCGCTGCTGCAGCGCCAGTACCCCGAGATCACCGACTTTTACCTGCCGCCCGAGGGCTGCAGTTACCGCATGGCGGTGGTCAGCATCAAAAAAGCCTACCCCGGCCACGCCCGCCGGGTGATGTTTGGCATCTGGAGCTTTTTGCGCCAGTTCATGTACACCAAGTTCATTGTGGTGGTCGACGACGACGTCAACCCGCGCGACTGGAAAGACGTGATCTGGGCCATCACCACCCGCGTTGACCCCACGCGTGACACCCTGCTGGCCGACAACACACCCATCGACTACCTCGACTTTGCCTCGCCGGTGAGCGGCCTGGGCAGCAAGATGGGGCTAGACGCCACGAACAAATGGCCCGGCGAGACCAGCCGCGAATGGGGCCGACCTTTGACCATGAATGCTGACGTGACGGCGCGTGTGGAGCAGGTTTGGCAGACGCTGGGCTTATAAGCCAAATCTGATCCTGGCTTGTCAAGCTTCGAGGGGGCACCGCTCCAGGTCCCAATGGATTTTTTCGATCAGTGAATCAACTTTCGCTGGCTTCGTCGTCACTAACATCTTCCAGACCGTCGTTATCCATGATTGCTACTTCTGCATATTGCACCGCATTGAGCTGGTGGCGAAAGGCCTGAAAGGCGTGGCGTGCTGTGCTTTCGTTGTCACCCTCATCATCGGCCGAAGCTGCAGCGAGGTGATGCTTGGCGGCGGCAGAAAAGTGCATCGCCGCCATACGATGGTATTCGCCAGCGGTTTCAAATTCTTCTTCAAAGTGCTCTTCAGTCAGCTCGGCACTGGTCTCAGACTCAGTCACTGGCGCATTTTCGTTGGTCATAAGCTGCTCGCAAATAGTTGGAAACGGCGACATGCCGCCCTCACAGCATTACCAAGTGATGTGAAGACTTGATGACAACCATCAGTGCATCCAACCATGCCAGCCATAAGATTTCCGGCCTTGAATGACTCTTTACGGTCCTCAAGATTCGGCGGGACCAAAAGCGGGATTTCTGATCTGACGGGTCCAGACCCGTACCGGGTGCTCACGGGTGGCTGCTTCAGGGCAATGGAAAGATTTTCACCGTCGAGGTTCCATAAAGCGGTCGCTCAATCGGCGGCATCCCTTCCGTATTGCTGACGATGGCGGTGGAAAGGTTTGAGACAGGTCTGCCGCGATTGCGGTCAATGAAAGTAGCTTCTTGACCAACGAGTGTGGGCCAGCAACGGTCAGTGGGTAAAGTTTCCCTGAAGCGGACAATCAGCAAGCCAAGGGGATTGGCGAGCCAACAAATCGCGGGCGGAATGAGCAATGTCCTAGGTGAAAATAACCGGTCACAATGGGTGATTGCCGTTGTCTTTCTGGACAGGCCCCCTAGTCGGTAGTTTCATCAAATTGGAATTGGAGAAAAAATGAAAGCACTTATCGCAGTAGTTACCGCAACCTCGCTATTGACAATTTCCGGCGTAGCACAAGCTGCTGACCCAGTGGCTCTTGTCAAGAGGTTCAAGGCTGACTGCTTGGCCTGCCATGCTGTCGATAAAAAGGTAGTCGGTCCAGCTTGGAAAGATGTTGCCGCTAAATACAGGGGCGTCGAGGGCACTCAAGCAGTTTTGGTACAAAAAGTAATAACGGGCGGCAAAGGAAAGTGGGATAAGGTTACTGGCGGAAATGCTATGACACCCCATCACTCCAAGCCTACCGCAGCGGAAATCGAGCAAATCGTTGCTGCAATTTTAACGCTTTAGGCTGTATTCCGATAACCAAACACGCTGGCCGTAATGCTTGAAGGTCTTCGATCGGAATGCGGTAATCCAGTAATCTTCGATGATTGTTCCCAGTCTGAACCTGCTTGTCAGAGGCGGAGGGCGACCGTGTCTTGATGGCCAATGGCGGGCACCCACGTTGATGAAATGGTCGCCACTAAGCCGCCGGTCGATCCCTAGTTGCCAGCGGCTGCTATGGAGCAGGCAGATCGCAAATCTCTAAGACCGGAATCGCTGCAATCCGGTCTCCCACTGACCCCATTGATCAACGCTCAGGCCGCCAACTTCGCACTAGCCAGTCGATTCAGACTGACGCCTTGCTCGGCAGCCATTCGTGCCAAGTTGCGCTGAACCAGCGGCGGGATGCGCACACGGAACTCGCCGCTATAGTTCTTCTCGGCCAACGCCACCGGCACGGGCTCGCCACTCGCTTGCATGTCGAGTATCACGTCGGCAACCACCTTTTGGATAGCTGCGGTCTGAAGGCAGGTAACAACGCCCAGCAAGCCCAGGATCAGGCGAACGTCAGCCCAAAGTAGCCGAGCAGTGGCATGCGCTGGCGCCACGCTCGCAGCGTCATGGCAAGAACTCGTAACGCAGCTTCTTGACATGCCCGACGAAATACACCTTGCGGCCTTCAGGCCGCACCCAGGCGGCTTCACCGGCCATCGGGATCAGCATGCCGTCTTGCGGCTGATAGTCCGACAAACCGCAGTCCCACGGCAGCATGACCATGACACCGTCCTTGCCCACGCTTGCGCCCCGCGACTCGGCGTGCACCGAGGTGATCAGGCCCGCGTCGTTGAACCGGAACAGCAAGCCCAAGTTGATCCGGCCATCGACGATGATGGCGCTGGCAGAATTGTCGTCCACCGCCTCCCAGCGCACGCCCTGGCTGGGCAGCAACGCGGTGGGATACCACGGGCTTTCCGCAAAGTAACGCATGAACTCGCCGCGAGCAATCTCGCCTTCGCCTTGCAAATCGGCCACTTTAAGCAACCCGAACACCTTCGCGATTAACCTGCCGTGGCCTGCGATGTAACTGTCCACCACGCACGCGGGCACGCCGGGAAACATCGCTACCCGGGCGTCCCACAGAAAACCGGGGCGGCGGGTGACAACCCGTTGTAACGATGTGAACGGCTTCCATTGCTCGACGGTAGCCGACAGGTTCATGCTGCCCGTCATGTTGATGGTGGCGGTGGCAATGATCGGCTGCCCGTCCGTCAGCACCGCGCGGAAGTAACGTTGTACGGGCGCTGGCAGGCCCTCAAGTTCATGCGTGTCGAAGCGCGCAGGTGACGGTAACCGGCCCGGCGCGTCAACCCTGCCCGATTCGAGCTGGCTGGTATGCGTGCGAACCAGCTCGACCCATCGGACGGCACCGACTGCGCGCAAGCCCAGGGCAAGCACGACCAGCACAACCATCGCTACACCTAACCACAGCAACCATGTCATCGAAGTTCCTTTTTTGTTCACGCCTTGTCGATCACCCAAGAACGGCTTGGAGCGGCCGCCGCAGCGAGCGCGGCAACACACGCATGACCTTGGCCGTCGTGCCGCTGCCAAAATGTACCGCCGTATTGCCTCGCTGTAAAAATGCATCCTGACCGATGACATAAACGGCCTGGGTGTCGGAACACCAGTTTGCCGGGCTGCTGCGTGGCAACTGCGCCGGGGTGGTCAAGGCGCTGCGTTTATAGTCTGTTGCCCAAGGCGGCATGTCGCTGCCTGCGGGTCAGGAGGCCTTGATGTTGTTGGAAAAAATTGTCGCGCAGGCGCAGGCTACGCCCCAAAAAACAGCCTATATCCACAACGGTGTTGCCTGCAGTTATGCCGAGTTTGCCCAGGCCCTGGCGCACACCCGGCAGTTTTTTGCGCAGCAACGGCTGCCCGCGCACAGCGTGGTGGTGCTGTGTGTTGAGCACCTGGCGCAAGCCTGGGTACTGGGCATCGCGCTGCGCAACCTCGGGCTGACCACGGTGTCGGTCGGTCAGGCCAGTGAGGTCGACCAACTCGGGCTTGACACCATCAGTTGCCTGCTGACCTGGGCCCCAGAAAACCCGCCCGACCTGAGCGCGCAGGCGGCCCGTGGCACTTGCCGCTGGCTCAATGTACCAGCCAGCTTCCATCCCACGGACGCACCAGCGGAACCCACCCCGGCACAGCACCCGGGCGGCCACATCATCCAGACCTCGGGCACCACGGGCACCTACAAGAAGATTTTGCGCGACGCGGTGGCAGAGGCCAGCACGCTCGACCTGCACGCACAGATCAACGGCATCAGCGCCGAATCTGTGGTCTATGTGCGTGATTTCCCGCTCTGGACGGCGGGCGGTTACCGCTGGCCGCTGCTGAGCTGGCACCAGGGCGCCAGCGTGGTGTTTCAGCAAGGGCAGGACTTTCATTTGCCCCTGCTTGAACAAGCGCTGACCCATGTCTTTGCCACGCCCATGACGCTGATGTTTGTCAGCCACGCGCCCGAGCTGCCTGTGCGCCGCAATGACGCCATGCGCCTGCTGGTCACCGGAGGCGCCATGCCGCGCACGCTGGTGGCGGCACTCAAACAGCGGCTGACACAACAGGTGTATGCGGTGCTGGCCTCCACCGAGGCCCTGACGGTGAGCGCCACACGGATTGACGATCTGGACGACCTGGCCAGGCACCAGATTCACCCGGCGCGCCAAGTACAGGTGGTGGATGAAACCGAGCAACTGTTGCCTGCGGGAAAGGTCGGGCTGCTGCGAATCAAGATTTTGGACGGTGTGTCTGGCTACCTGAACGATGTGCCCGCCTCGCGCGCCTTTTTTCGCGACGGTTATTTTTACCCGGGCGACCTGGCCGTGTTCCATGCCGACGGGCGACTGGCGCTGTGTGGCCGCGTCACCGACGTCATCAACGTGCTGGGCAGCAAAATAGCCACGGCGCCGCTTGAGGCCGCGCTGCAAAACCAGCTGACGGTGGATGCGGTCTGCCTGCTGTCGCTGGCACCCCCCGGGGCCGACGAGGAGGTCTATGTGGCCATCGAGTCGCAGCGCAACCTGACCGAGGCCGAACTGCAGACGGCGGCGCAGACGCTGCTGGCGCACCTGGGGCGGGTGCACTTTCACTTTTTCCGGCAACTCCCGCGCAACCCCATGGGCAAGGTGCTGCGCCTGGCGCTGCGCCAGCAATTGCTGGCACGGCTGGCCAGGCCGGACTGAGCTCGGCCGCAACCAGCCCCCACACCCATTCACCATGACAGTGTCACCAGATGGGTGACAGTTTCAGCTAAGTGTTTGATCAGCCTATTGATTCGGGCCGGATCAATAGGCTACATTCACAGGCGTTTCATCACACGACTGCGAGCGTGAAAGACCAAAATTCAACATCGGCGACTTCCCTCGCCACACAGGCCAGTGCAGATGGCGACACAGACGTCAGCGAGCATGCCGACTTCAGACTGTTGCGCTATTTTGCGACGGCCAGCCTGACTGCCTTTGTGGTGGTCGCCCTGTTGCTGGGCTATGTATTTCGCACCTTGTCGGTCGACACCCTGGTCAATGGCTACCAGACTGAACACGTCAACCACGCCAGAATCATCGCCAACGAAATGTGGGCGGGCCACTTTGCCCCCCTGATCCAATCGGTGGCCGACCAGCCCGACGCACAGTTGTCGGTGTCGCCCCTGCTGCCAACCATTCACCAGAAGGTGCTCATGCTGCTGGCGGGCACCCAAATTTACAAGATCAAGGTGTATGACTTGCGGGGCAGGACAATTTACTCCACCGAACTGGCGCAAATTGGCGAAGACAACAGCCAGAATGCCGGTGTCATCAACGGCTTGCGCGGACTCAACAGCTCCGAACTGGTGCACCAAAATCAGATCAGTTCCTTTGAAGGAAAGCAGCTAGACCGCGCTGTGATCGAAAGCTACATCCCGAATTACAACCCGGCCACGGGCCAGGTGAGTGGTGTTTTCGAAATCTACCGCGATGCGACCTCGGTGCTGGCGGAAGTCGGCCGTCGGCAGTGGCTGCTGGTGGCGGCCGTGGTCGCGCTGCTGGCGCTGCTTTACCTGGCGGTATTCCTGATCGTCAAAAACGCCCAGGACCACATCATTGTGCAAAATCAGGCGCGCCAGAAAGCACAGTGGGCGCTGGCCTTGAGTGAGGAGCGTTGGAAATTTGCCCTGGAAGGCGCCGGCGACGGCGTTTGGGATCGCAATGTGCAGACCGGTGCCGTCGTGTACTCCAGGCGCTACAAGGAAATTCATGGCTTTGCGGCCGATGAGCTGGAGAACCACACCGAGGCCTGGAATGCGCGCGTTCATTGTGACGATCTGGCCCGGATCGAAGCGGACCGGGCGACTTATTTTGCTGGTGACAAGCCCATTTACGCCAACGAACGGCGGATGCAGTGCAAGGATGGCAGCTGGAAATGGATCCTCTCGCGCGGCATGGTGGTTGCGCGCGACGCCCAGGGGCAGCCGTTGCGCATGATCGGCACCCACACCGACATCACCGAGCGCCATCAACGCGAGGAAGCCCTGCGCCTGGCCTCTACCGTCATCCTCACCATGGATGAGGCCACCACTGTGACCAACCTGCACAACGAAATTATTTCTGTCAATCCGGCCTTCACCCTGATCACCGGTTACACGCCCGAGGACGTCATTGGCAAAGACCCCAAACTATTGTCATCAGGCACACATCCGGTCGACTTCTACCAAACCATGTGGCGGCAGCTTGCCAGCACAGACAGTTGGCATGGCGAAATCTGCAATCGGCGCAAGAGTGGCCAGTGCTACATGGCATGGCTTTCCATCAAACAAGTGCGCGATGTGCAGGGCCGGCCCACCCACTACGTCGCGGTGTTTTCCGATATTTCAGAGCGCAAGGCAAGCGAAGAGCACATCCTGCACCTGGCGCATTTCGACATGCTGACCGGGCTGCCCAATCGCACCCTTTTTTCCGACCGCCTGCGCCAGGCCATCGCCAAGGCGCGTCGCGACAAGTCGGGACTGGCCCTGATGTTTATTGACCTTGATAAATTCAAGCCAGTCAATGACGAGCTTGGTCATCAGGTGGGTGACCTGCTGCTGAAAGCCGTGGCGCAGCGCTTGTTGGACTGCGTGCGGCGCGAGACCGACACTGTGGCGCGCATCGGCGGCGACGAGTTTGTGGTGATCCTGCCTGACATCGAAGCAGTCCAGACGGCCAAGCTGGTCGCCGACAAAATTCTGGCGGCGCTGGCCCGGCGCTTTGACATTGGTGCGCACCCAGTCCATATTTCGTCAAGCATCGGTATTGCCTTTTTCCCGGAGCAGGGCAGTAATGAAAATCAGCTCATGAAAAGTGCCGATGCGGCCATGTACCAGGCCAAGCAAAACGGGCGCAATCAGGTGGTTGCCGCGCTGCTTTCACACTGACGCAGCGTCAGACCAAAGGCACCGGCTCAAACACCTCCACCAGCAGCGCCATGCTGCGCAGGTGGGTTTTCCAACAAGTCAGAGAGCTGGCAAGACTGGCGCAGCCGCACAGGGTGCGGCAACACACAGACGGGCATTCCGAACCACTTTAGTCTTGGCGTCTGACTTCACGAGGCGCCCCATGACCCATTTCCTTCTAACAGTTCGTTCTCTCACCGCAGTGACCGCCGCCGCTTTGTTGTGCTCGGCTGCTGCACTGGCAGCGCCGTCAACAGCGGCCACCGAGGCCCAGGCACGTTACCGCCAGGACATGGCCGCATGCAACAGCGGTCAGACCCAGCAGGCCCTGGTCACCTGCCGCCGCGAGGCGGGCAGTGCCTTGTCAGAGGCCCGGCGCGGCCACTTGAACGATGCGCCGGGTCAATACCAACAAAATGCACTGCTGCGCTGCAACGTGCATCAGGGTGATGACCGCCTGGCCTGTGAAGCGCGCATGGGCGCCGCCGGCATAGTGGAAGGCAGCGCTGCAGAAGGCGGCATCCTGCGCCAGGGCGTGATCATCACGCCGGTCAAATAAGTCCGACCAGCACGGCTTTCAGGCTTGCCGGACAATCCGGCATTTACAGCCATGGCCCAGCCCCCACATGACCACTTCACTCAAAATTGATTTTGTCTCCGACATCTCCTGCCCCTGGTGCGCCATCGGTCTAGCGGCACTGGAGCAGGCCCTTGACAACTTGCAGGGCGAAGTGACGGTGCAGATGCACGTGCAGCCCTTTGAGCTCAACCCGCGGATGCCGGCTGGTGGCCAGGACATCACCGAACACCTGACGCAAAAATATGGCTCCACCCCGGAGCAGCAGGCGCAGATTCGCGACACCATCCGCCAGCGCGGGGCCGATGTGGGTTTTGTCTTCAACCCCTCGGGGCGCGGCCGCATCTACAACACATTTGCCGCGCACCGCCTGCTGCATTGGGCCGGAATGGCATCGCCAGAGCGGCAACTGGCCCTGAAAAAAGCCTTGCTGGTGGCCTGCCACAGCAACAGTCAGGCCATGGAATCAACCGAAGTGCTGCTGGAGACGGTAGCGCAAGCCGGGCTGGACGTGGCGCGTGCCAACCAGATTTTGACCAGCGACGAATTTACCGCCGAGGTGCGTGCGGCCCAGGCGTTTTACAGCAGCCAGGGCATTGGGTCGGTGCCCGCCGTCATCATCAACGACCGGCACCTGATCTCGGGCGGCCAGCCCGCGGCGGTCTTTGAGCAGGCACTGCGCCAGATTGCAGAAACCCTGGACCGTTCCTAGTCGCACCGCGGCGCGCTGCCACGCCGTTTTCTTACCGGCCCGCCACCGACAGTGCGGGCTTGTCGAGACTGCCGGCACGCGGACTGTGGGCAGCTCCAAACTGAATATCGCCGGTGAGCTGACCACCCTCTTCAATGACGACTTTGCCGTAGCGAATCTTGCCGGTGACCTTGCCTGTGGCATAGATCACCAGTTTCTGGCGCACCGTCAGATTGCCGTCAAACTGGCCATAAATCTCGGCGACGTCGATCTCGGCTGAGCCCTTGAAAGCACCTTGCTCTGCGATTTCCATGACCCGCGAATCCATGGTGGCCTCAACCAAACCCTCGACCACCAGCGTGTCGCAGTCCGTGATCTCCACGCCTTTGAGCTTGATGTTGGGACCCACGATGAGCTTGCTCCCGCCCACCGGCGCCGATACGCTGACATTGTTGACAGCCGCGACAGCAGGACTCGTCACCGGCTGGGTCGCCGCCGCGCTAGGTGCGCCATAACCGGCGCCTTGCGTCGGCAGAGGCACCACATGCCGAGCCGTAGCAGGCTCTGTTTCACGTTTATTGAAGAAGTTCGGTGACATTGCCATTGGGTTCCTTTTAAAACCTCATGCTATGCGCGATGACGCTTAAAGTCGCCACTGAAAATGCAAGTTCTGTAACAGATTGAATGGCCTGCAAGCCGGGCAACACACACAAGTCAGGCCGCTTTCACGCTTTTGGAAAATGCCGCACGCTCACCAACGGCTTCGTACTCGCGCACCAGTTGCTGAACGTTCACGCGCGCTCTGAGGCGCGCCGCCAGCAAGTACAGGCCGCCGAGCTTGCGGTGCAAAAATAGCGTGTCAATGGGGGGAATGTGCCAGAAATCACGGTCCAGCCCGAGGGCCATGCCGGCTTCGCGCAGGCGTGGCACCAGGTCGGAGCTGGCAAAGTCGAAGTTGCCCTGTTGGCGCAGCGGCGTCAGCGCCAGTTCGCACAATGACAGCACGGCGTCCTGGTGTTTGGGCTGGGTCTGTGCGGAAAAATAGCCAATCGCCAGCAACGTCCGCTTCATGGCGGCACGGTCACCCGCCATCGCCGCCATCATCAACGCGCGGTAGCCCTGGCCAAATTCGAGAGAAAAGCTGCGCGTAGCGCCAAAATCGAGCAGCATCAATTGCCGGGTTGCCGGGTCATACCGGTAGTTGGCAAAGTTGGGGTCGGTCTGCATCAGTCCAAACTCGAACAACTCCCGAAACAGCAGGCCCACCAGCAGGCTGACAATGCGATCACGCTCGGCTTGCGGCGCATCCACCATCGACTCCACCGGCACGCCGCCGACATAGGACATGGCCAGCACGTTTTTGGTGCTCAGGTCGGCGTGAAAGGCGGGCACCACAAATTCTGGTGCATCCGCCAGCAGCCCGGCAAAGCGCAGCAGGTGCGCGCCCTCCAACTGGTAGTCGGCTTCTTCGCGCAACTGGCGTTTGGCCTCGGACAGCAGTGGCGCCAAGTCCAGCGTTTTGGGAATCAGGCCCGAAAGGCGCAGCAGTGACGCGACGTTGTTGACATCGCTGCTGATGCTCTTGCGCACACCGGGGTACTGGATCTTGATCGCCAGGTCGCGCCCGTCCCTGGTTGTGGCGCGGTGCACCTGGCCAATCGAGGCGGCGGCTATTGGGTTGAAAGAAAACGGCTCGAAACGCTGTTGCCAGCCGGCGCCCCAGTTGGCGCTGAGCACCGCCTGCACCTGGCGCCGCGGCATGGCCTGGGCATCCGAGCGCAGCCGATCCAGGAGCGCGGCCAGCTCGGGCGGCAGCAGGTCGCCGGCATCCATCGAGACCAACTGACCCAGCTTCATCGCCGCGCCGCGCATTTGCGCCAGTTGCTGCGTGACGCGGTTGACGTTTGCGGGGGTCAGCAACAGGTCGCTCAAATTAGGGCGTTTACCCTGGGCCAGCTGGCGCGCGCCTTCCATCAGCATATTTCCTGCCACCCCCGTGGCCATTTGCCCCAGGCGCGCCAGGCGGCCCAGGCGACTGCTGGGCACGGGCGAACCGGGGGCATCAGGGGATGTTTTCAAGGCAATGACTCACAAGACATGGTGCGACATTACGGCACAACACGGGAAGCCTTGCAGCTTGACTGACATTGCCGCCATGGTCCATATAGGGCGGACTTGCATCCGCCATGGTCGACTGAAGTCGACCCTACAACAAACCCCTACAAACACACGACTACCGGCCCGTAGCCCGGATGCAACGCAGCGAAATCCGGGAATTTACCTTAACACCCGGCCGGCAAGGTTTTCAATGAGGAACAACAATGCGTCATCTTTTCTTGCCATCAAAGGGGCTTCAGCCATGCGCCAACAGCAACGTTTTGTCCAGTCCACGCAGTGGCTACGCCCGGTCACGCGCTGGGCCACGCGCTTCTCATTAAACGCGCCGCGCTGGCTGCCAGCGCCGCTGCGTCATGTCCCGCTGCGCCTGACCTCGCTGGTGTTAAAGGTTTATCACCGGGTGTTGCGTTGATGGGCACTTTGCGGGTCAGACCACTCGCGCAGCGACGTGCTCTGACCCCAACTGATTTGATACTTTGCGGGTCAGACCACTCGCGCAGCGACGTGATCGCGGTAGGGACATCCATTACTGGATGCCCCCCGCACAGATCCGTACGTGCCCAATTCGGGCATACGGCTCCTACCTTGGGTGGTTGACAGCAAAGCGCTGTGCTGGCCATGGATGAAGGATTTTTGGGGTGGGTAGCCAATCGTCAACCAATCTGTACATGTGCTCCCACGTCAGCGTGGCTCTCTGGCTGCGTCGCTTGAGCGACTTGTGCCAGATTCCAATCACATGGAATCGAAATGCGCTGAGTGCTCTGGCGTTGGTGGGCACTGCATGATACGCAAAGTATCCGCCCACAACCGTCCTCAACCACGCCCCCTGTTCGGGTATCGATTCATGCATTCGTGTTCGCATTTGCGTCTTGATCTCCAATAGCTTGGCATTCATCCTGTCTGTTCTAGTCTTGCGCTGCAACTGATAGAAGCCACTGCGAGTTTTGCCACAGATGAAGGTGAAGCCCAGGAACGTGAAGGTTTCTGGTTTACCTTGTCCACGCCGACTGCGTCTGTACGCCGCAAAGCGTCCAAATTCAATCAGGCGTGTCTTTTGCCCATGCAGTTCAAGCCCAAATTGCTCAAACCGCTCTCGCATCGCATTCAGGAAGCGTCTTGCATCTGTTTCTAGCTCAAAACCCGCCACAATGTCGTCAGCATAGCGCACAACGATCACTTTGCCTTTGGCTTCTCGCTTGCGCCATTGCTTGACCCATAGGTCAAAGACATAGTGCAAATAAATGTTGGCCAGCAGGGGCGATATGACCGCACCCTGCGGGGTTCCCATGTCACTGCTTTGCCATTGCCCTTCTTCCAAAACGCCCGCCTTGAGCCATTTTTGCACTAGGCGGATGATGCGCTCGTCACCGATTCTGTGCCTCAAAAAGCGTATCAACCAGTCTTGGTTGACCGCATCAAAGAAGCCTTTGATGTCGGCATCGAGTATCCAATTCACTGGGGTGCTGCTGATCGCAACCGATAGGGCATCCAGCGCATCGTGCTGTCCGCGTTTGGGCCGAAACCCGTACGAGAAGCCGAGGAAGTCTTCCTCGTAGATGGCGTTGAGTACCGCAACGGTGGCGCGCTGGACGATTTTGTCTTCCAGTGCAGCTATTCCCAGCGGGCGTTGTCTGCCGTCAGCTTTAGGTATGAATACCCTTCTGACGGGTAGCGCCCGGTATGCGCCGCTATGCTATGAATACGCTTATGCAGGTCTTGCAGGTTTTCCTGCACCTGTATGTCGTAGTCTTCCCATGTGACTTTATCTACCCCGGCAGCGGCCCCGCGCTTGAGCGCCAGAAACGATTCCAGTAGCAAATCAAAGTCAATATGGTGCAGCAGCGCCGTGAACTTTTCCTGCTTCCTTTGCCTTGCGGCTTTGCGTACACGCTCCAGCCTCTGTGTCACGCTACAGCGACCCTGTGTTCGTCGCGTGTGTGACTCTTGCGTGTTCCCCTTGGTCTCGGCCCTTGGCTCCACCAGCTCCGCCGCCGCTTTTGGTACTGCGGCCTTGTTCGCCAGCTTCATCGCTACTATGGCCAAGTCTGACTTCTCGGGCTCATTCATCATTGGCTACGGCTCCTCGCCTTCCCAATGCGGGCCCGCCGATTTCGGCTGGTCAAACCCGAGACCTCCCGGTTCCCGTACAAAGAGTGTGCACACATGCCAGGTTCTTCGACCACGCCGGGTCGTCGGGACACTCGCGTTATCGCGCCCCGTCGTGTTGCCTTGCGCTTCAGAGACAGCGTCGGCACCCAGAATATGTTGTCTATCGCGGCTCAATGGCTGGCCTGTGTGTCCCCCTGTCAACGCTTCACGTCGCATCTCGCGATACGCCGCGCATGACTCGGGGACAATGTGATTCGCTAATTCTTCATCGTTTGGGACTTTCACCCGTTTACTCCTTGCCGGTTTTTACCGGCGCACCTCTGACCCCAACTGATTTGATACTTTGCGGGTCAGACCACTCGCGCAGCGACGTGCTCTGACCCCAACTGACTAGGTACGCGGCAAATACACCGTGAACGTGGTGACGCCATCGTTCGAGGCCGCCCGGATCGTGCCACCGTGGGCTTGCGCAATGGACTGGGTAATGGCCAACCCCAGACCGGTGCCCTCGGAGCTGCGTTGACGCGCCGGATCGACCCGGAAAAAACGGTCAAAGACCCGCGCCAGATGCTCGGGTGCAATGGCCTCGCCCTGGTTGGCCACGCTGATCTCCACGCCATGCTCCAGGCCTGACACACACACCGTCACGGTACTGACCGGATCGGCATGGCGCAGCGCGTTGGACAACAGGTTGCCCAGCGCCCGGCGCAGCATCAGGCGGTCGGCGCTGACGCTGCCGTCCCCCAGCAGACGCAACGACACATTTTTTTCCTCGGCCACCGCATCAAAATAGTCAAACAGGGCACGCACCTCAAGGGCCAGCGACAGCCCATCACGCTGTGGCAGCACCAGGCCATGGTCTGACTTGGCCAGCAGCAGCATGTCGGAAATCATCCGGGCCATGCGTTCAAACTCTTCGGCGTTGGACTCCAGAATCTGCCGATAGTCGTCGGCACTGCGGGCACGTGACAGCGTCACTTGCGTTTGTGTCAGCAGGTTGCTCACCGGTGTGCGCAACTCGTGCGCAATGTCGGATGAAAAGTCGGTGAGCCGCTGAAACGCCACTTCCAGCCGCGCCAGCATCTCGTTGAGCGACTGTGCCAATTCAGCCAGCTCACGCGGGATGGTGTTCACCGGCAAGCGCTGGCTAAGTTGCTGTGCGGTCACCCCCTGGGCTTGCCTGCGCATGGCGCGCAAAGGCGTCAGACCCCGGTGCACCGCAACCCAGCCCAGCACGCCCGTCAGCAGAGCAGCACCCGCCACGAATAGCCACAGGGTCTGCAAAAAAGACTGCATGTAGGTCTGGTGATGAACGATGTCGGCGGCCACGGCAACGAAGACCTGCAGCGGCTGCCCCGCAGCATCCGCCATCGCGGTAGGCAGACGGGCGGCCAGCCCGCGGTAAGTCTGTGCGTCCAGCTGCCAGAGCGCCGGCTGGTCCGGTGCCTGGATCGCCTGTCGCATGACCCGTGCCGGGTCAAAACCGGCATGGCCGGTGGCAAAAATGACCGTGTCATCGACGTCGATCACCATCACTTCCATGCCGTGGTGGCCCACCAGGGAATAGGCCAACTGGTGAGTGAATTCGGTCAGACCCTGCTGAGTGTGCACCCGCAACAGCGCCTGGCGGGTTAGCTCCATCTTGCCCGACAAGACCTCCATGTCGAGGTCTTCAAAGTGCTGTTCCACCGACGAGGCAATCACAAAACCCAGCACCAGCAGCACGCTGGAGGCCGCCAGCACAAACATCAGCGTGAGACGCTGCGTGAGCGAAATCCGACTCAATGCGCGCAATTGGGGTCTTCCAGCACATAACCCATGCCGCGCACGGTGCGGATCAGCTTGGGCTCAAAGGCATCGTCCACCTTGGCACGCAGGCGGCGCATGGCGACCTCGATCACATTGGTGTCGGAGTCAAAATTCATGTCCCACACCTGCGAGGCAATCAGCGAGCGCGGCAACACCTCGCCCTGGCGACGCAGCAGCAGCTCCAGCAGGGAAAACTCCTTGGCCGTGAGGTCGATACGCTGGCCCGCGCGAATGACACGGCGGCGCAGCAGATCCAGTTCCAGATCGGCGGCCTGCAGAAACTCGGCAGCACTGGCCTTGCCACCACGGCGCAACAGGGTGCGAACACGCGCCAGCAGCTCGGAAAAGGCGAAGGGTTTCACCAGGTAGTCGTCGGCACCCAGTTCCAGACCCTTGACCCGGTCCTCCACTTGGTCGCGCGCGCTCAGGAACAACACCGGCAGGTCTTTGCGCGCCCGGCGCATACCGGCCAAAATGCCCCAGCCATCCAGACCCGGCAGCATCACATCCAGAATGGCGAGGTCATAGCCCTCGGTCAAGGCCAGGTGCAGGCCGTCGGTGCCGTTGCGCACCAGGTCAACCACAAAACCCGCCTCGACCAACCCCTGCTTCAGGTAGTCGCCGGTTTTGGGCTCGTCTTCGACAACAAGAATTTTCATGGGTGGGATTTTGCATGAATCAAGCATCTGGCCGCATGGCTGCAGCAAAAACGGCTCGTTCGCTACAATTTTCAAGACAATGGCACCCAGCCTTTTCACAAACAACCAGGCTGCTGTTGTGTGGCACTGCCATTGGCAATGCCACACAAGCTGACGGGCATCGAAAAAGACATCATATGGCCAAATCAAATCTGCACAAAAAAGCGATTCCCACACCCAACGCCGGCCAGCTCAATACCGTTCGGCGCCTGATGGATGCAGGCGAAATGGCGCAAGCGCGTCAACGACTGGCCGTGCTGCGTCGCACTTTTCCTGACTTCAAGCCCTTGCTGGGCCTGGCCTGGGAGCTCGAAGACCGTGGCGGCATGCCCATACTTGCCGCAGCCCGCGCCTACCAGTGGCACAAGGCTTCGCCCAACAGCCGCACTGCGGTGGAGGCACTGTGCCAAAGCGCGACTGAAGCGGGCCTGGCAGCCCTGTCCGGCCGCACCCACCAGCGCTTGGCGGAACTCGACCAACGCTCCTTTGCGCTGCCCGTCACGCTCGAATCCGCCTTGGGAACGCTTAACCTGGATCAGGCAGAAGCCATTGATTTGTCGCGCATGCATCTGGCAGACAACCAACCGGCCGCCGCGATCGAAGTGCTCCAGGGTGTGACACACCCGGCCGCCAGAAACAACCTTGCGCTGGCCTTTTTTGTTGCAGGCGACATGGCGCAAGCGCGCACCATCATGGAAGCCAGCTGGCAGGCCGACCCCGACAACCTGTTTGCCCTCGACAGCGCCCTGCGCTGGCGTTGCTGGGCCGAGGGTATGGACCGCTGCCGGGGGTATGGCACCACACTTCGGCAGGCGACACCACGTCGCAGTGAAGAAGCCATTGCCCAGGTGATGGCCTTGCGATTCCTGGGTGACGACAATGCGGCGCTTGTAGCGTGGAACAATGCAAAAAATGCGCCCTATTGGGACCAATCCAACCCGGATCAACGGGCGCTATTCACGACTTCAAAAGACGTTTTAGCCGAATTGCCGGGCGGCAGCGGCATGTGGTTTCCGCTCCCGTGGGTCAACGCGGTGGCCGACCTCTGGGGCCAATCAAAGGGCGGGGCAGAGGCAGCCTGGCAGCAGCGCTGGGATACGCTTGTTGGCAGGTGTGACGCGCATGCAGACTACCTTGTCCGGGCGGCCGACCTCGGTGATGATCCGGTCAAATTTCTGGCCTTGTCGGTACTCAAAGTGCGTGCACAACAGTCAGACACTGCTGCGCTCGCCAGTTTGAACACGCTGTTGACCCTCCGCCATGGGGCCGACACAGACCGCATGGAATTGCTGGAATGGCTCATCACCCACAAGTTTAGAAATCGCTCGGAACCTGCCCAGGTATGGCAGGCAGGGCAACTGCGTCCGGTTCAGACTTACAACCTGCGCATCACCAATACGCCATATCCCAGCCCCTACCCGCCGAAGAGTGCGGCCATCAACGAGCGCATGCTCAAAGCTGTACAGAAAGGCCAATGGAGCCAAGCCTTGCAGTTGGCGGAGCATCTGCTACAGATGCACCCCGAGGAGCCAGCAGCCTTGAGCAATTTGGCAGCCATCAAGGAAGGGCTCAAACACGACAGCACCGAAGTCGCTTCGCTTTATCGTCAAGCGCATGCGTTGGCACCCGACTACTTGTTTGCCCGCTGCGGACTGGCCCGCTGCCTGATGCTTGAGGGCGACATGGAACAAGCAAGGCGACTGATGACCAACCTGCTTGACCGTGAAGAATTTCACCGCAGCGAGTACCGAAGCATCTTATTGACGCAGCAATCCCTGGCGATTGCCAGCGGCGACCTTGCGACCCAAAAGCAGGTTGAAAAGGCACTCGCTGATCTTGCGAAGGACAAGTAGACAGGGAACCCCTGGCGGTACCTTGATCGAAGGCATCCAGGCAATGACGGCTTGGACCAACCCCCGCCCAGATAACAAAAATGTCATCTGACGGTCAGCTGGGTGTTGGGCGCATGCAGGCAGACTGCGGGGGTACTTTTTTACCACCTTCAGTCACAGGAAAAGCCGCATGAAACCTCTTTTGACATCCACCTTGATCGCCCTCGCCTTTGGCCTGACCGCCCCTGTCATGGCCCAGACCGACCACAGCATGCATGGCATGCCCGCAGCCAAGCCCGCCGCCACTGGCACCCAAGCGGACATGGGTAATGGCCTGGTCAAAAAGGTAGACAAGGCCAAGGGCACGATCACGCTGACACACGGCGCGCTGCCCAACGGCATGCCGCCCATGACCATGGCCTACAAGGTCAAAGACGCCGCCTGGCTTGATCAATTGAAAGCCGGCCAGAAAATCCGCTTTGCCACCGACCCCGCCGATGGCGGCATGACGGTGCTGCGTTATGAGCTGGTCAAGTAAGGAGCACCTATTGCCGTCATGGCGAACCCTTCGACGGGCTCAGGACAGGCTGAAGTGAAGCAATCCATGAACACATTGCACCCGTTTCGTCGGATCGTTGTGGGGTCGACTGTAGGGTCGACTTCAGTCGAACATGGCGGACTGAAGTCCGCCCTACAGCGTTCATGGTCCTTGAGCGGTATCGGGCCCGATTCAGGCGACTCGCAATGATGGGCAATACAAACACAGCCTGGCTACTTGTCTTCAGCGCCTGGCTGGTAGCCGCCGTCGCCACGCTGGGCGCCTTGTTCATGAGCGAGATCATGGGTTTTGCGCCTTGTGTGCTGTGCTGGTACCAGCGGATTTTCATGTTCCCGCTGGTGCTTATCCTGGCGCTGGGCTTATTTCCGTTTGACCCCAAGGTGCTGCGTTATGCGCTGCCACTGGCCACGATGGGCCTGCTGGTGGCCGGCTTTCATGTGTTGCTCACGGTTGGGGTTATTCCCGAAACCCTGGCGCCATGCCGCGACGGTATTCCCTGCAAAGCCCTCCAGATTGAATGGTTTGGTTTTGTCACGATTCCCCTGCTCTCATTTTTCGCATTCCTGGCGCTCAACCTGCTGCTGATCTCCGCCTATCTGAAGACATCCAAATGAAACAAAAAAGTATTTTTATCGCCGCTGCCGCCTTGCTGATCCTGGTCTTTGTCGGTGGTGCCTTGCTGTATCAAAAACAGCAAACCGAGCAGGCAGCACAACTTGCAAAACAGAACATGGCAGCGTTGGTACGCATGGATGCACCGAGTTTTGGCAACGCAGATGCACCGGTGCACATCGTCGAGTTTTTTGACCCGGCCTGCGGCACCTGCCGCGAGTTCTACCCGATGGTCAAGGCACTGATGGCGGAGCATCCGGGCAAGATCCGGCTGTCGCTGCGTTACGCACCCTTTCACCGCGGCTCTGACGCGGTGGTCAAAGTGCTCGAAGCTGCACGCAAGCAAGGCAAGTTCGAGGCAACACTCGAAGCCCTGTTCTCCCGCCAGGACGCCTGGGTGCAAAACCATACCGCCAACGCCCAGTTGATCGGCCCCCTGCTGGCGCCACTGGGAATGGACCTGGTGCAACTGCAAAACGATGCCAATGCGCCTGAAGTCGCCACCCTGATTGCGCGCGATCTGGCAGACGCCAAAACGCTGAACGTGACCATGACACCCGAGTACTTTGTCAATGGCAAGCCGCTGCCCCAGTTCGGTTTTGCCGAGCTGAAGCAACTGGTGGACGACGCACTCGCCAACTCAAAGTAGGCTCACCATGACATACGCTTTGCAGACCGCAGTGCTGGCCACGTTGTTGATCTTGGGTGCGCCTGCGCGCGCTTTGGCCGAGGAATCCTTACCCGGCGCCAGTGTCGAGCCTTTGCTGACACTGGCCCGAGCACACAACCCCGACTACGCCAGCATGCGTTTTGAAGCGCAAGCGGCCACCGAGCGGATCGCGCCAGCGGGGGCGCTGATGGACCCCAAGTTCCGGGTCGAATGGATGGATGTGACCCAAGCCGGTTCGCAAGCGCCCACGCTGTGGCCCAACGATGTTGGCAGCACCAAATACACCCTGATGCAAGACCTGCCCTGGTTTGGCAAGCGCGATCTGAAGCAAAACATCGCCGCGCAGGAAGCACAAGCCAGCCAGGGCAAGGCGCAGGGCAGCTGGGCTGAACTGGCGGCCAGAGTGAAGACCACCCATGCGCAACGCTACTACCTGCACCACACGAAAAAACTCACGCTGGAGTTGCTCGACCTGACCACGCGGCTGGCCAAGGTGGCGCAAGTACGCTACGCCGGCGGCCTGGCGATGCAACAAGATGCCATTCGCGCACAGTTGGAGCAAACCGCCATGCAGACCGAGTTGGTGGCGCTGCAAAGCGAGTCACGCCAGGTTGATGCCCGGCTCAACGCCTTGCTGGCACGGCCAAGCAACGCAGCGCTGGCTGCGCCCGAGCGTCTGCGTCCCTTGCCCGTGGCTGCCAAGCTGAACCCTGACACCCTGATGGCGCGTGTAGAACACAGCAATCCCCAGTTATTTTCCGAGGCGTCCCGTATCAAGTCGGCCGAATTGGGTCGTGAGCTGAGCCTGAAAAACCGCTACCCGGACTTCACGCTGGCCATCACGCCGACACAAATGCAGAGCCGCATCACCGAATGGAGCGTGATGCTGGAGCTCAACATCCCGCTGCAACAGGCCTCACGCCGCGCCCAGGAACGTGAGGCACAGGCCATGCTCGATGCCGCGACAGCGCGCCGCGCGGCGGTGGCTAACCAGCTGCTCTCGGAGCTGTCTGAGAATCTGGCAGGTTTTGATGCGGCACAAAACACCGAGAAGTTGGCTACCAGCAGCCAGCTACCGCAAGCCGAGCTGACGTTCCAGGCGGCGCTGGCGGGTTACGAAAACGGCAAGCTCGACTTTGCCACCCTGCTCGACGCCCAGCGTCAGGTGCGCCAGGCCAAACAAGCGCAACTCAAGGCACAACTGGAAGCCCAAATGCGGCTGGCTGACATCGAGAAATTACTGGGAGAAGAATTATGAAATCAGGTACCGGATGGGTGCTCGGCGCACTGTTGGCAGCGCTGGCTGGCGCAGGCGGTTATTACGCTGGCACGCGTGGCCATGCCGTCAATGGGCCGGGCTCGGCGGGAGCGCCAACGGCCGCCTCGTCCAGCGCAGGCGATGCGGTGGCCAAGCCCGAGAAAAAACTCCTCTACTACCGCAACCCGATGGGCTTGCCCGATACCTCGCCCACCCCCAAGAAAGATCCGATGGGCATGGACTACATCGCGGTCTATGCCGGTGGTGCGGATGACGAAGAAGCCCCCGCGAATCAGGTCAGGATCAGCACCGACAAAGTGCAAAAGCTCGGCGTGCGCACCGAGGCGGCGCAACTGCGCAGCCTCGACAAAACCGTGCGCGCCTCCGGCCGGATCGAGCCCGACGAGCGCCGCGTGGTTGCCATCTCGCCCAAGTTTGAAGGTTATGTCGAACGCCTGCACGTCAACGTCACCGGCCAGGCCGTTGGCAAGGGCCAGCCGCTGTTTGAGGTTTACAGCCCGGAACTGGTCTCGGCCCAGCGTGAATACGCCATAGCCGTGCAAGGCGTGAGCGCGCTCAAGGACGCAGGTGGCCAAGCGCAAATGGGCATGCAACAACTCGCCGATGCCAGCCTGCAGCGGCTGCGCAACTGGGACATTTCCGAAGCGCAGATCAAGGCGCTGACCGATTCGGGCACCACCACCCGCACGCTCACCTTCCGCTCGCCGGTGAGTGGCATCGTGATGGAGAAAAAAGCGCTGCAAGGCATGCGCTTCATGCCCGGCGAAGCGCTGTACCAGATTGCCGATCTGTCGAACGTATGGGTCATTGCCGACGTGTTCGAGCAGGACATCGGACTCGTCAAAAACGGCACCAAGGCAACCGTGAACATCAACGCCTATCCAGACAAAACCTTTGGCGGCCGGGTCACCTATATTTACCCCACCCTTAACCCCGAGACCCGTACCGTGCCGGTACGCGTGGAGCTGGCCAACCCTGGCGGTCGGCTCAAACCCGGCATGTTTGCCCAGGTGGAACTACCGGTCGCGGCCAAGGGTCAGGTGGTCACCGTACCGGTGTCGGCAGTGATCGACAGCGGCACGCGCCAGATCGTTTTGGTCGACAAAGGAGTCGGCCGTTTCGAGTCGCGGGAAGTCAAACTGGGCGCGCGCAGCGACACCTATGTGGAAGTGCTGGACGGCGTGGACGACGGCGAACCCGTGGTGGTGGCCGCCAACTTCCTGATTGATGCCGAAAGTAACTTGAAGGCCGCGCTGGGGGGGTTGGGTAGCCCAGCGCCCGACCCCAAGGCCTCGGCGGCTAAAACCGTGGGCCACCAGGCCACCGGCACCGTGGATGGGGTGGATGTGAAAGACGGCACCGTGAGCTTGAGTCACGGCCCGGTCGCCAGCCTCAAATGGCCGGCCATGACGATGGAGTTCAAGGTCGCCAATGCGGCGCTGCTGCAGGCGCTTCAACCCGGCGCCAAGGTGAACTTTGAGTTTGTCGAGCGCGCGCCCGGCGAATGGGTCATTACCAACATCAAGCCCTGATCATGCTCTCCAACATCATCGACTGGTCAGGCCGCAACCGTTTTCTGGTGTTGCTGACCACCCTGTTCATCGTCGTAGGTGGCATTTTTGCCGTGCTGCGCACGCCCATCGACGCGCTGCCCGACCTGTCGGATGTGCAGGTCATCGTTTACACCGAGTACCCCGGGCAGGCGCCGCAGGTGGTGGAAGACCAGGTGACCTATCCGCTGACGACGGCCATGTTGTCGGTGCCCAAATCGAAAGTGGTGCGCGGCTTTTCATTCTTTGGCGCCTCTTTCGTCTACATCATTTTTGAGGACGGCACCGACATTTACTGGGCCCGCTCGCGCGTGCTGGAATACCTGAACTTTGCCTCCGGGCGCATGCCCAAGGGCATCTCACCGCAGATCGGACCCGATGCCACCGGCGTCGGCTGGGTCTACCAATACGCGCTGCTGGCCAAAGACAAAACGCTGGCCGAGCTGCGCAGCATCCAGGACTGGTATGTGCGCTACCAGTTGACCAAGGCGCATGGTGTGGCCGAAGTGGCTTCGGTGGGCGGCTTTGTGCAAACCTACCAGGTGACGGTGGACCCGGTCAAGCTGCGCGCTTACAACATCCCCCTGATGAAAGTGGCCCAGGTGATTCGCGACTCAAACCGCGACGTGGGCGGGCGCGCGGTGGAGATGGCCGAGACCGAGTACATGGTGCGCGGCAAAGGCTATTTGCGCGGCAAGAGCGACATCGAGATGCTGGTTGTCAAGGCCGACAAAGGCACGCCGGTGCTGATCCGTGACATTGCACGGGTCGAACTGACCCCCGATGAGCGCCGCGGCATCACCGAACTCAACGGCGAAGGTGAGGTGGTCTCAGGCATCGCCATGGCGCGTTATGGGGAAAACGCGCTGGAAGTGATCTCTAACCTGAAAGAAAAAATCGCTGAAATTGGCCCCGGTTTGCCTGAAGGCGTGACCGTGCAAACGGTGTATGACCGCTCGGAGCTCATCAACCGCGCCATCGACACACTCAAGCGAACGTTGATCGAAGAATCGCTCATCGTCGCGCTGGTGTGCGTGGTCTTTCTGATGCATGTGCGCAGCGCGCTGGTCGCCATTTTGATGCTGCCCGTCGGCATTCTGATGGCCTTCATCGCCATGCGATTGCTGGGCATGAGTTCCAACCTGATGAGCCTGGGCGGGATTGCCATTGCCATCGGCGCCATGATTGACGCCGCCATCGTGATGATCGAAAACGCCCACAAACATCTGGAACGCCTGCCCGAAGAGCACACCACCACGCAGCGCTTTGAGGCCATGCTGGAAGCTTGCAAGGAAGTCGGCCCGGCGCTGTTTTTCTCGCTGCTGATCATCACCGTGTCGTTCCTGCCGGTGTTTGCGCTCGAAGGCCAGGAGGGCCGGCTGTTTTCACCGCTGGCCTACACCAAGACGTTTTCGATGGCGGGTGCCGCCCTGCTGTCAGTCACGCTGGTGCCGGTGCTCATGCTGTTGTTCATCCGCGGCAAGATCATACCCGAGTCGAAGAACCCGGTGAACCGCTTTCTGATCTGGGTTTACCGGCCCATCATCGCGGCCGTGATGCGCTGGAAAAAGGTGACGGTATTGCTGGCGCTGCTCGCTTTGGGCGCATCGTACTACCCGGCTTCAAAACTAGGCTCGGAATTCATGCCCACGCTCAACGAAGGCTCGCTGCTGTACATGCCCGCTTCGCTGCCTGGCATGTCCATCACCAAGGCCGCCGAGCTGCTGCAAACACAAAACAAGATCATCAAAAGCTTCCCCGAAGTGTCGTCCGTGTGGGGCAAGGCCGGGCGCGCCAACACCGCCACCGACCCGGCCCCGACCGAGATGTTCGAGACCGTCATCAACCTCAAGCCCGAGTCTGAATGGCGCGCCGGCCTGACCATCGACGCACTGATCGCTGAGATGGACAAGGCGCTGCAGTTCCCCGGTGTGGCCAACTCCTGGACCATGCCGATCAAGGCGCGCATCGACATGCTCTCCACCGGCATTCGTACGCCGATTGGCATCAAGGTGTTTGGCAATAACCTCGATGAGATGGAGAAGCTGGCCAAACAGATTGAGGCCGTGGTCAAAGCCGTGCCCGGCACCAGCAGCGCCTTTGCCGAGCGCATCACCGGCGGCTTTTACCTCAACATCGAACCCGACCGGGAGCAACTGGCCCGCTACGGCCTGGCGGTGGGCGACCTGCTCGATGTCGTTGGCACCGCCCTGGGCGGCGAGATGGTCACCACCACGGTGGAGGGCCGCGAGCGCTTTGGCGTGACCGTGCGTTACCCACGTGAGCTCCGGGGCGACCCGCAGCAAATTGCCCGGGAAGTGCTGGTCCCCACCATGATGGGTGCCATGATCCCGCTGGGGCAAGTGGCCAAGGTGGTGGTGGCCAAGGGCGCGCCCGGCATCCGCACAGAAAACGCGCTGCTGTCGGCCTACATTTATGTGGACATCCGCGACCGCGACATTGGCAGCTATGTGGCCGACGCGAAAAAGGCGGTCGCCGAGCAAGTGACTTTCCCGAGCGGCTATTACGTCACCTGGAGCGGCCAGTTCGAGTACATGGAACGCGCCATTGAAAAGATGAAAATCGTCATCCCGGTCACACTGCTGAGCATCTTTTTGCTGCTGTACCTGAACTTCCGGCGCATCACCGAAACCCTGATCGTGATGCTGTCGGTGCCGTTTGCACTGGTGGGCGGGGTCTGGCTGATGTGGTGGCTGGGTTACAACCTGTCGGTGGCGGTGGCGGTCGGCTTCATTGCGCTGGCCGGCGTGGCGGCCGAGACCGGTGTCATCATGCTGATCTACCTGGACCATGCCTGGGAGGCGATCAAGCTCAAGTGCCGCGCACAGGGCCGTGAACCCGGTGTGGGCGACCTGTATGAAGCCGTGATGGAGGGTGCCGTGGAGCGCGTGCGACCCAAGATGATGACCGTGGTGGCCATCATGGCCGGCCTGTTGCCCATCATGTGGGGCACCGGCACGGGCTCCGAGGTGATGAGCCGCATTGCCGCGCCGATGGTGGGCGGCATGGTGTCAAGCACCGTGCTGACGCTGGCGGTGATTCCGGCGATTTATGCGCTGGTGAAGCAATGGCGGCTGGGGCGGGGGCTGGAGAGTTGAATCAACTTGACTTTATTCAAAAGGAGCTTGTATGTTGTTAATGATGGTTGTGGTGATGGCTGTGATGGTCGGGTCAGGAAACGGGCCGATGGGAATGATGATGGGACATCAAAATTCGGCGCCTACAGAGGTGTCTTCTCCCATGGAAATACACAGCGGAGTGTCCGGACATGAAAAGGCGGCGAAAAAAGCCGAATGAATTCGCCACGACCTGAATTCATCGGCTCAAAAAAAGTCAGCTTGCTGCGCGCGGCACCGCGTCTGCTGCAAATACTGCGTGTCCTCGTCCGCCACCGGTTTCTGGGTGCGCTGTTAGGCCGCCATCATTGGCCGGCACCGCAAGAAGTGCGGGAGACTTTTGAGGAATTGGGCCTGTTTTTTCTCAAGTTCGGTCAGGTGCTCGCCATTCGGCGCGACCTCCTGCCAGCGGCTTACGCCAATGAGCTTGCACTATTGCACGACCAGTTGCCGGTGATGGCCATTGGCGCGGTGCGTTCGGCGGTTGAAGACGAATTGGGCAAGCCGCTCTCGCAGGTATTCGCGTCGTTCGACGAAGTGCCGCTAGGTGCGGCCACCATCGCCCAGGTTCATAAGGCAAGTTTGCACGATGGGCGTCAGGTGGCGGTTAAAGTGCAACGCCCCGGCCTGCCAGCCCTGATCGCCGAGGATATCGCTGCACTGAACTACCTGGTGTCGCTGGGAGAAAAGCTTTTCCCAGGGCTGCGCGCACTTGACCTTCATGTCGTGGTACGTGAATTTGCCATCAGTTTGAACCGGGAAACCGATTTCAATCGCGAAGCATGCTCCGTGGTGCTGTTTCGAACCGCGATGGCAGATTTTCCCGACCTCTGGATTCCGGATGTCGTGGTTGAGTGTTCTGGCGCAACCGTGCTCACCCTGGAATTTTCACCCGGAGAGCGGGTGGACGTTTACGTGAAGCGATACCCAGAGGCGATGACCCGGTCCGCCAACATCCTGGTCCGGCTGATGCTGCAAACCATCTTCGAAGAAGGCCTGTTTCACGCCGACCCACATCCCGGCAATGTTTTTGTGCTGCCCGATGGGCGCCTCTCCCTGCTTGACTTCGGCAATACCGGCGAGCTTGACGAGCCGATGCGCGAATCGCTGATCCTCCTGCTGGGTGCTGTCGTCAGCGGCGATGCACGCGCCGCCACCGAGGCTTATCTCGAAATGGCATCGGTGAGCGAAAACATCAATCAGGTCACCTTATTGGAGGACATCAAGGTCGTGCTCTATGAGATACGCAGGACCAACCTGAAGAATGTTTCCGTTGGCAATGCGTTTGAAGCCTTGATGCGCGCTGGCAGTCGTAACGGAGTCCACAATCCGGGCGAGTTCGTGCTGCTGTCGCGGGCGTTCGTGATCCTCGAATCCATGATCCGCCAACTCGCCCCAGAGCATAATTACATGGACTCGTTTCGCGAACAGATATTGCGCTTGAGCGTGCTGCACTTTTCCCCGGAACGGGTGAAGAAAAAGACCGGCAAGCTGGTGCAAGACATCGAGCGCCTGATCATGGATGCCCCTGGCGACACCCGGCGCGTCTTAAAGCGTATTGCTGAAGGCGATCTAGGTCGGCTGCCGGGACTGGAAGCCCTGGGCTGGCGTTTCAGTCGCAATCTTCAGCGCCTGACCAGTGCCATCTCTTGCGCAGCACTCGTGATCAGCGGCTCCATGCTGCTGATCACGCCGATGGATGGATGGCACCATAATCTGGGCGAAGTGATGATCATCAGCGGAATTGTCGGCATGGTCGTCATCGCCATCGGTGTCATGCGCCACGGTCCTGGTCAACACTAACGCAGGCGCTGCGATAGCGGTGGAAGCAGTTTCTTCCGGCCCTTTTGGCTTCGTACAGGGACTCATCCGCGTGGCTCCATCAGAATGTCGGGGTCCGGGTTGTCCTGCGGGTAAACCGTGACGCCCATGCTCATTGAAATCTCGATGCTTTGACCCGCCAACGAATAAGTTGCGGAAATGTGCTGAAGCAAGCGGTTGAGCAATTCATGCAACTCGGATTCATTCTTCAAACCAGACAGCAATAGCGCGAACTCGTCGCCACCAAAGCGTGAAATCGAATCTTCTGAACGTAAATCATCCTTGAACCTTGCGGCGACCTCCATCAGCGGCCGGTCACCTACCGCGTCTCCGTAGCTGTCTGGGACTGCCGTGACGCGAAGGCGAGTAGTGCAGGAAATCGAGCCGATGCAAAGGCAGGTCGACCCGGAACAGTCATGAGCTGCGTGGCTCGGTGAACCTCACGTCGCACCCGTGGGGTGCGCAGTATCGTGCTGAACATGCGCCGGGTCGATCAATGCGATCAGCACATTGACGTCGAGCAAATACGTTGTCATTGCAACTCGTCTTGCAACTGCTTAACCAGCTCCGGTGTCACTGCTTTGTCGGTAGAACGCACCGGCAGGAGTGGTACCCCGTTGCGTACGTGCAGCGCTGGCAGGTTGGCTTTTAGCGCTTGTCGTGCCAGTGCCGACAAAATGCTGCCAACGCTTTGCCGCTGCACAGATGCCAAATTCTTGACAGCAGAAAATACGTCGTCGTCAATCGCCAAAGTCGTCCGCATTTCAAAACCTCCAAACATTCAAATACAGTTACGCTCAGTAGTGTCCCAACGTTGTCACATCGGAACGTCGTAAGTTAATGAATTACTTGTCAAATTTGGTGTTTCAGTCTGGTCTCGATTTGAACGTCGTCGAGTGTCAGACTGGCGGTTTTTTGCGGTTT
>Ga0208863_1000075_pt1 | contig 129987 bp, 135 predicted proteins | sample RifOxyD3_FD_184040 | JGI IMG/M metagenome (GOLD analysis project Ga0208863, IMG submission 184040) | Soil microbial communities from Rifle, Colorado - Rifle Oxygen_injection D3 (SPAdes) | ecosystem: Environmental > Terrestrial > Deep subsurface > Rock core/Sediment | place: Rifle, Colorado...
TCTTGAACTTTATACTGTTTTCCGCCGTTTTTGATAATTGCGTACATTAGCGTTCCTTACTTACAAGTCTACAAAAAGTGGCGAATTATAGCCAACGTATATTTAAGCTTGGTTTAAAATGTATAGTTTAGATGGAATCTCACACGATGTCTGAGAATTACTACCGTTCATTTTTATCTTGATCGGAAAGCGGCACCAGCCATCATAACACTTTATTTGCTAATTTATAACAGCAATAGGTGTTTTTAAGTGACAAACAGTCATAATTCCTCTGACTTTATTATTATAGGTATGTTTTTGTGATTGATACGCTTCTCATAGGAAAAATAGTCTTCATCTTTGGTATGTCGCTTTTTTTCATCAAACTCCTCATCCGTTTTGCTCCGACACTGGGATTGGTCGATATCCCCAATCACCGCAGCGTCCATCAAAAAGTCACCCCCAGAGGGGCAGGTATCGCGATGATGCTGGCCATCGTCCTCTCAGATGTTCTCTTTTGGAACGAAATCATTTTTACCCATCTTATCTCGTTTATTGCGATTTTTTTAATTTTTGTGGTCGGTGTACTGGATGACCACCGTGACACCACCCCGAAAACGAAATTTTTCGTCATCATCGTCGCGGTTTTACTCCTCTACGTCGACGGTCTGTGCATCAATTCGCTGGGGGTTATTTTCGGTATTGATTTTGATTTAGGATGGTTGGCGCTCCCGTATACGATCTTTGCGGTAGCGGGATTGACCAACGCGATGAATCTGGCTGATGGGCTCGATGGTTTGGCCGCAGGGATGGGGATCGCCATTCTCTCAGCATTCGCAGTGATCGGGTTCGAATACCATGATCCGTTTATCCTCTATCTTTCCCTGTCGTTTATTACCGCCATGAGTGCATTTTTGCTCTTCAACTGGAACCCGGCAAAAATTTTTATGGGCGATAGCGGCTCACTGACTGTGGGCTTTGTGATCGGTGTTTTGTGGATCAAAGCGCTTCCGTATATTCAGCCCACCGTCATCTTGTTTCTGGCTGCTATTCCCGTCATGGATACCCTCATCGTCATGATTCGGCGCAAACGGACCGGCAAATCGATGTTTGCTCCGGACAAATTCCACATGCACCATCTTCTTCTCAATTTTTTCAACGGCAACGTCAAAAAAACCGTCATCTTTATCGTTTTGCTGCAAGCCTTCTATTCAATTCTGGGATATGAGCTCAGCACTTACCCGCATCAACGCTATATCATTATCTTTTTTCTACTTAATTTGGCGATTCTGTACATTTTGCTCAATGCCATGATCAGCAAACAACACCCCTTTGCACTTCGCAAACGCAAAAAGAAAACCAATCGTCCCAAGCATTAATTGAGCCCTCTGCATAAATATTATTTAGACTGCCACGGTTTTTGCAAAACCTCGCAGTGACGGAGATTCGTCATTGCGAACATAGTGAAGCAATCCATTTATTCAGAGGGTTTAATTATATTTTTATTACCAATAAACAAACGTCACCATAATCATTAAATACAAAAGTATCGTTGTACGAAAATGCTGGTAGTGCATTTTTTCTTGTTGTTCAACCATATTGGCCGTAACAATTCCTACCAGCATATAAAAAGGTATCACCTGTAAACAGGAAAAGTGTGAAAACGGGCCAAGATTAGCGGGGAAATAGTAAAAAATGTAATCGCCGAATACTATATGATAAGGGATGTTGACAATCAATTCGATAAAAATCGCTTCGCTCCCCAATAACAATCCTAATCGTAGTGTATTAATTTTTGAATTGTGTAAAAAAACAACACTCCGCCAATACGTATAAAAACCAAGCGTACCCCAAACAAACGGGAACAAATAACTAATATTCCCATTGTGTGTCGGATAGAGACGGTACTCCCATAAAGGAACTCCAAAAACCATAAGATATAGGGTATTGACAAAGTCTTCCCCAATGACACCCAATAATGAAAATACAAAGACAATGTAAACTAATTTTTTCCAATCAGGGCGCAATAGCCGTTTAGCAACCATGCAGAAAAAAGCATAAAAGACTACGATGAGTCCAACACTGTAGAGTATAGTGTTTACAACATTGATCTCAAACATTTCTTTTCTTCCCTCTCTCCGCTTATAACGTTTTTTGACTGAGTAGCTTTAACATTTTTCGTATTATTTGCACTGCAGATTTTGGAGTGCTTTTGCCACTCCAAAAACGCAATGCTGCTTGATGCACGTTTGTATTATTTAACAGTTTAACCACTCTTTCAATGATCCAATCCCATCGCAGCAAAAGTTTTTGCAGCAGTTCCATCGCTTTAAAACGTTTTTTCAAATTCTTTTGCCATAGCAGTTGATAGTTATCAAGATCACCATCAGCGATTGCTTCAACCGCATAGAGTGCTGAACGCATAGCATAATAAATTCCTTCATACGTGAAAGGGGAAACTTGTCCGGCAGCATCTCCGACAAACAAAATATTATCTTTGCGATAGAGGTCATCTTTCCAGAGGGGGATATAATACCCTCTCGCTTTTGGTCTATATTTCAGTCCTAATTTTTCGCAAAAATGGCCAAAATATGTATGGACATTGGATTCATCTTCACAAGCAAGTCCAATGTGTGTCCCTTTGTTGTGAATAAAAGACCATGCATAATAACCTTGAGCAATATCCCGACCAAACCAAAGTTCACATTGACTGGTTAAGGGCTGTTCTACTTTGGCGTAGAGTGTCAATACTCTTTTCGGCAACGTTCCTGTTACGGTTTTTCGTACGGTAGAATTCACACCATCAGCGGCTATAATGTATTTTGCTTGTATGCGAAGTTCTGAAGTATTGTTTTTTATGTGAGCAAATAGGCCGTCATACGATTTAAAATAACCTTCGATTACTTCTGCACCCTCATCTTGAGCCAATGTTCGCAAGTACGTATCAAATTGCAATCGATTTACAATCGCCAAGGGTTCTTGTTCAAGACTCACATCAGCACCGAATAGGCTTGGGGCTACAAATTTTATCGTATTGACGTGATGAGCAATTATTGCTTTATCCAAGGCAAACTCATCAAAAACCTTTAACACTACTCCGCCGCCGCACGGTTTTTCAAAGGTAAAACTTTTTTGTACCAATAATACCTTGTATTTTTTTTGGGCTAAAAATCGTGCCGCTGTCGCTCCAGCCGGACCACCGCCAATAACCAATACATCATAATTTTTTATCATTAGTGGAACCATACACTAAATTATCTTTATCATTTATAATTTAAAGTGCACCGGTGATTAACCTAATCTTGTTTGCACCCAGCTTGGATTTTGTCTACAATCTAAAACTGCGTAAATGTAAACAATTTCATTGTTCACTTTGTAGTATATAGCAAATGGAAATCGTTTGGATAAAAGTCTATAGTAACCATTGGTTTTTATATGAATCGATGCGTACAAATATAAAGAGTCAATATCTGAAAGAATAGAGTCCAAAAAATAATTTCCTAAATTTACGTTTTGAGACTCATAAAAATTTATACCATTTAGAATATCATTTTCAGCTTCATCTAGAATCTCAATTTTCATGAGTTAATTTTCTTAGTCTTTCTTTCACTTCAGAAATAGGAGAAAATTTCATTTCCCCTTCTATGATTTTTTTCTCTCTTTGATTGAGTACATCATAGTGCCATTGAGGCGAAAATCCATTAGCCGTTGAATGTTCGCTCAAATCTTTCCAAATTTCTTCCATCATCAAAAATTTATCTGAAATACTTATTTTTTCTAAATTTAAAGCCTCTAACATCATTATTCCTTCGGTCTTGTGTAAAATGTCATAGTATCGTAAAAAAAATTATCATTCAAGGGTGCAGATTATCGTGAACTTAATGCAGCCTGCAATAAGACGCTATCCGTAGGCTTGACACGTCTGCCAGCCACGGAGCTCTAGGTATATTGCAGGGGGAAATTCGGATCAAAATTAAAATCCCTGTCCTCCCGGCACACATAGAGCCCGATTTCCTCTCAGACGCACATTACTTAGTGAGCAAATACTTCCGGATGTGTAGCGGCAATTCCAAGCAATACACGAGCAGGACCTTCCGGTTTACGGCGTGACTGTTCCCAGTTTCTTAGTGTATTTACACTGATATTTAAAAGTCCCGCAAATTCATCTTGTGTCATCTTCAATCGTGCTCGTATAGATTTTGCATCAGGTTCATCAATCATGAATGAGCGTGAAGGTTGTTTTTTGTGCTGCAAAATCTCTTTTGCTTCGCCAACGCTTGCAAGTAAGTCATTAAACATTGTATCTTCCATCATAAACCTCCCATAAAAGTTTTTCGAAGCATCTCGATTTGTTTGGGGGATAAATCGGATGTTTTGCTTTTTTCATACACATAGATCATAAGGATTAAACTGTTTTCCTCATGATAATAGTAGATGTTTCGTATTCCACCGCTTTTACCGCTGTTTTTGATCGACCATCGGATCTTTCGCAATCCGCCTGATCCCTTGATCACCGCTCCGCTTTTTGGGTGCTCTACTAAAAAGGTTTGAAGCTCTTTGTATTCCTCATCCGAGAGAATGCGAGTGATCTCGCGAGTAAAAATGGCGGTTTCGGCTATTTCCATACGGTTATTGTATCGAAAGTGCTTCAGTAAGTCAATGGCGTAGTTCCACTTTGAAAAAGTGCATTCAAAAACTATTTCGCTTATCTTTAGAACGCACCATGTAAGCCATCCAAGAGGCATAAAGTCGGGAAGGATGAGAAGCCCAAATTTCGTACAGCAGTGCACACCATTCACTATCAATATCTATCCCCCGAACATCCAAAAAGCCACGCGCTTGACAATTATTTTTTGTCATCTTGTCATCACACCATCCTGGTAAGCCCGATCGTTGGCAGTCGTGTCAAAACGTATCGGCAGCATTTTGTTGGAAGGACAATTTTCTTTCACTTCGTTTCTTATGAAAAAGAAAGGAAGATAAGGTTGGAACTCGTTATCCCGCACTGGATACGGGATCTAAGACACAATTTAGATGCTGAATCACGTTCAGCATGATAATTTAGATAATGAACACCTAAGAACGAATTGCAGTCACTGCGAGACTTCGAAGAAATCGTGGCAGTCCAAAAATACGCCCTTAATGCAATGTAGGATTGAGAAGGGTGTTTTTATCGAAGAGTTTTTGGAAATACGGGGCGTGTTTCGCTTTTGAGAGGGAATCGAGGTGGCGCATCTTGTGGGTATCGCTCCCGACAAAATCGACGATCCCCTGATCGACGATCCACTCCGCCGCTTTTTTGACCGGAGTCGAATAATACCCCCCCAGCGAGTTGATGTTGAGCTGGAAGAAAACCCCCATTTTTTTGATCGCGTGATACTCCTCAGGGGAGTCGTGCAGATAGCTGTAGCGCTCCGGATGGGCCAGTACCGGTTTATATCCCCGTGAGGCAATCGCATAGATATGATCGTATAGGGCATAGGGACGTATCGTGTAAGAGGTCTCGAAGAGGAGATAGTTGTCCCCGAACGTCAGCATTTCCTCGCCTTCTAGCAGTTTGAGAAAGTTCTCATCCAGATAGTACTCCGCTGCCGCCTCGATGGCCATGTCGATACCCTCGTTCTCCAGCTCCTTACGCAGCGCTTCGAGTCCCGAGAGGATCGACTCGGGGGTGTTACGATACATGTCGTGCATGATGTGAGGGGTTGTGATCAGCTTACGATAGCCTAACGACGAGAGAGTCCGGACCAGCTCGAGTGATTCCTCCATCGTCTTGGCCCCATCGTCGATCCCCGGGATCAGATGGGAGTGGAGATCCACCAGGAGGTCTGAAAAAGAGGATTTAGAAACTGAAGCCGCTGCCGATTTGGAAGCAAAGAGATCTTTTATCGACCAAGCCATCGTTTGTACCACGGTTTGACTTCGGCTTCCTCGTTACCGTATCCGCCATATCCATATCCATATCCATATCCATATCCATATCCATATCCATATCCGTATCCACCTGAGGATTTTTTAGGAGGGACGGCACTGAGGATAATCCCAGTATTTTTGATACCGTGTGCGCTTGCTGTTCGATCGAAACGGACCGCAAATCCTCGTTTGGCGTAATTCACGCGGAGTACAAAGAGGGTGATATCTGCCTCATTCGCAAGGATCAACCCATCGGTGACCAGCCCCACCGGCGGAGTATCAAGAATAACGTAATCATATGTTTCTTTCAAAACTGAAAGCACCTCTTTCATCCGCTCCGACATAATCAGTTCCGAAGGATTCGGCGGAACGGCACCCGAGGAGATAATGTCGAGATTATCAACCGATGAATGCTGGATAATATCACCTAACTCGGCCAACCCCGAGAGGTAGTTGCTCATCCCTTTCTCATTTTTCAGACCAAACACCTGGTGGAGTGTCGGAAGACGAAGGTCTAGGTTGATAATAATAACTTTTTTGTCACTCAACGCGAGAATTGCACCGAGATTTGACGCGGTTGTTGTTTTTCCCTCACCAGGTATCGTAGAAGTCACCATTATCACTTTATGGTTAGCGTAAGTAGCCATAAACTGTAGATTCGTCCGCATAGAACGAAATGATTCGGCGTAGACAGATCGGGGGTTGTCCATAACGAGATGACGGCTGTCAATTGCTTCTTTGATAAAGGGAATCGAACCGATAACTGGGATATTCGTCTCCTTGCTTACATCATCGTATCCTTTGATCGTATCATCGAAAAAATCACGCAAAAATGCTATTGAAATTCCCAGAATCACTCCGATCATCGCCCATATCATTAAAATCATCGATTTTTTCGGTTTGATAGGAGCCAGCGGTGGCAACGCTTTGTCGACAATACGGTTATTGGAAACGGTCGATGCTTTTACAATCGACGCTTCGGATTGTTTTTCGAGCAAGTATGAGTAAATTTTTTCATTGACTTCAAAATTACGTGCTAAATCGACATATTGACGCTCTGTGGCCGGAAGTTTTTGAAAATAGACCTCATTTCTGTCTATCACTTTTTGAATAGAGCGCTTACGTTCACTGATACCCTGCCGCAAACTCGCAAGATTTGAGTTTATCTCTTTTTTGAGTTTATCGATCTGAACACTTTGCTGCTCCACTTCAGGATGTTTGTCAGTATATTCGACCATCAACACTTTTCTCTTTCGCTCCGCTTCGCTCAGTGATTGCATCAAACTGCCAATCAATGGATCCGAAATCTCCAAAGGAGCGATGGAAAGGGCGGTAAAATCCCCTTTTTTTACCAATTCGGTAACCCGTTTTGCCTGATCCTCTTCGATCTCGATCTGTGCAAGCTGCTGATCGTAGTCACTAAGTTTTTGAATGGACGCCGTTGTCTCAGCGGTGATATCCATCATCTCATGTGTTTGTTTAAAATTTTCGACATTTACGGCAGAGGTTTCCAGATTTTTCTTAACATCATCCAGTTGCTTTTCAATAAAATCAAGTTTTTTAGACGCTTCTTCCGTATTAAAATCAATGCTTTGCTGGATATACGCATTGGCTAACGCATCGACAAATACCTGCGCACGTTGTGCAACATTATCCTGATAGGTGATTTTGACCAAAGAGCTTGCTTTTCCTGGCTGGATTATCTGAAGATTTGGCAGAATCATCCCTTCGATCAACGAGCGGGTATCCGTGATCGAAAATCTACACTCCCCACACTCACCAACACTCTGTTTTGTAATTCTCATAGTGAAATATTTTGTCTTAATCAATTCACCAAAGTGATGACGCCCGCTGTAGCTGATACTATCGCTTAAGCCAACTTTTTCTTTCCATGACGAATCGATTACCAAGCTAAAAGTCTGATCGTCTTCTCTTTTAAGGACAAATTCACGGCCGATAAATCTTTTATCCGTTATCTTAAAATCGCTGACAATGTAAGGCGATTCAGTGTAATAAAGTTCTTTTGTCTTCAGATTTGATTTAACAAAATAACGCACCGAAAAAGGAACTTGCTGAAGAGCATTTTCTATGAGTGAATAGGATTGTAAAACACCGATTTCCGTTTCAATTTCGGTATTGGACATCCCTTCCATTGCCATCTGAAGCATATCACTCTGCCCATTTTTAGCCTCCTCTTTAATCCGCAATGTCGTAGACGTTTCATAAACTGGCGGCAAAAAGTAGGTATTTACAAGACCCAGACCAAACGTTATTAAAAAGACAAAAATGATCGTTACTTTCCGTTCAGCAAGCCGTTCAAATATCTGTTTTACATTAATCTCATCATCTTCAATAATAGCATTATTTACATCATGTGCCATAGATACAATTGTCCCTTATTTAGTCAGATATTTTATATTTACAAACGGAGTCAACAATGAATTGATCAGCTGCAGTGTCGGCAGATATTCGTTGATATTGACATTGGTTGCTCTCATGCTGTTCGGCTCGACATAGACGACATCTCCAGAATGCAGCATCAGATCACTGGTGTTGAGTGAAGCCAGTTTCGTCATATCCACTGTCGAGACTGCCGGGTTACTGTGGTCACCCCGCAAAACTTTAATCGATGTTCTCTCGCCGTAAACATTAAAATCCCCCGCCTGAGCAATCGCCTCAACAAGTGTCATTGTTTCATTCGTAAGCGGAACAATCCCAGGGCGGTTCACTTCTCCTATTACATATATTCTCTGATTTAAAAGGTCCACGTTTACCTGCGGCTCTTTTAGATAATGGGAATATTTTTCCTGGAGTAATTGCGATGCTTCTTCTTTTGTCAGACCGCCGACTTTTATACGTCCCACTAGCGGCAGCGACAGAGTACCATCCGCTGATACAGATAGCCCAAGTCCCGTACTGGATCCCATTTCTGGATGCTTATAGACCTGGATTGAAAGTTTATCTCGTGGTGCTATTTTATATTCGATTTGAACTGGTTTCTCATACACAGGGGAAGTTTTTGCAGTATTCTCCTGGAATAGTAGAAAATCTTCTTTGGTTGCACAGCCGGACAATAGCAATACAACTGGAATTAGTAAAATTTTCTTTATCATTAATTATATCCTTCTCTCTCATCTACTTAATCATGTTATATTCTTATATGATCTAACGAATGGGATTATAACGTAGAATCTTGATATTTCTCACAATTATCTACTCTCTGACAACACATTTACAATAAAGCTCATTATTGGAAAAAACAATAAAAAAAGTATAATTAATCTCGAAAATCAGCATGTAAAATGCTGATAGACATTATTCAATCCAAATAGCGATTATTTAAATAATCATCTAGTTTTTTACCAAATCCAATCAAATCAAATTTTAAGGATTTCTCTGTAAATATATTTAAATATTTATCTACATTATCAGTTAACAGTAATCCCTCATCTTGCATGATAGCGCTTAGCATCCATGAATTAATTTTATATTCATAATGAGATGGATCTTTATAGTTCGCAATATTATCAACAAAAGGATAATTTCCCCACCCAAACACTTTAATATTTGGGTAGTCTTTGCTTTTTAGAACTAAATATCGAACCATTATCTTATAGATTTTAAAATCATCTTTGTAATATTGTGCTTGCATAGCGTAATTCAGTCTCGAATATGGTGGCAGTATCAATACAAACTCAGTCTCTGGATGAGATTCGGCAAAATATAGCACATATGTATCGATATACTTTCGTGCCATTCCTACCCGTTTTTGAAAATCTCTAGGGCGTTGAGCTACTTCACCCATCTTCACTTTTTTTGCTACATCTGATATTTCTTTGAAAGCCTTTTTGATTTGAGCACTATTTTTTGCTTCAAACCAATTATATAATCCACCATACCTCTTAGTGTTACTTGGGTTATCATACCAAGCATTTGGACAATCCAAACTCGAGTGGTGTCCACTCGATGTAAATTTTATTAAATATTTTAAATTATTGATGTTTAAATACGCTTTATAATCATTGGATCGACTTTTATCGTATAAATAACTGGTATCTTCCTGAAGATTTTTTTGATATAAAACTAGTCCCCCCGAATCGAGTGAAAACAATACTTTTTTAATTTTCTTCTTTTCAATAGCATATCTTATCACAAAAGAGCGTTCATAAAAATCACTTCCATCAAGCGAAATATTTATGAAATTTCCACCTAATTTTTTAGATGCTTCAATAGACGAAGTATTTTCAAGCATACTCGTACCAATGATAATTGAATCAAACTCATGATGGTTAATAATACCAGCAGCTTGCATTCTCATGTCTGGCATTAACACATTTTTTTTTCTAATCCAATGCTTATGAAAAACCTGCAATGGATCATTCACATAAACGATGGCGCAAATGATCAAAAAATTAATTATGATAAATAAGAAAAAAATGTATACTGTCTTTTTTGACTTCATAATTTATAACCTAAAAATTAAAATAAATAAATTCTGAAACTGTAGACATCGACATCGCCAATATCCCAATTAAGCATAAAAAACTATAGTAAAAAGTCTTTTTTGCAGTTAAAATATTGGATTTTTTTAGAGTCTCAGAATAAATAGTCTCATAACTATTTTTAAAAACTAGCACAATAAAAATACCTATAACTATCAAGAGTACTACAGAATTGCCACTCCCTATATTTGCCAACCATTCTCCAAACGACACACCATATTGTTCTAAAAAAGTAAATTTTACAGAAAGTTTGTCAGGTAAAACAATACTATGAAACCCAACCATCCCACTAAGAACTTTACTTGTTGTCTCAAAATCTTTTGCTCTAAAAAAAACCCAAGTGATATTAACAAAATTAAATGTGATCAGCCATCCTAGCCATCCCCACATTTTCAAGCCTAAATCTTGCCAAATTCGGTGCATTACTATTGCAAATCCGTGTAAGGCTCCCCAAATCAAAAACATCCAAGAAGCACCATGCCAGATACCACCAATTAAAAAAACTGTGAATAAATTTACATAATTTCTAAATTGTGAAACTTTGTTTCCACCTAATGGGATATAAATATAATCACGAAGAAAGCGTGAAAGTGTAATATGCCATCGGCGCCAAAAGTCCTGAATATCAGTAGCCTTATATGGGCTATTAAAGTTGATTGGAAGTCGAATATTAAACATCAAGCTCATTCCGATTGCCATATCAACGTATCCGCTAAAATCAAAATATAGTTGAAGTGTATAACTTAGACTAGTTGCCCAAGCTTCAAAGAAGTTTAATGTCGTTGCTACATCAAATCCAGTATTCGCCCATACTGCAAAAGTATCAGCAATCACTACTTTTTTGAAAAGACCTATAGAAAATAAAAACAGTCCTACAGCCACATTACGCCATCGAACTGCAAAATTCCATTTATTCGCAAATTGCGGCATCATCTCTTTATGATGCAGAATCGGACCGGCGAGCAAATGAGGAAAATAGGTTACAAATAGCATGTAATGGAGCAGATCATATTCTTTGACTTCATTTTTATAAGAATCTACCAAAAATGCTATTTGTGTAAAGGTAAAAAAACTAATCCCTAGTGGTAAAATAATATGGAGCAAAGGAATGTTTGCTTCAAAAATACCGTTGAAATTTTCTAAGAAAAAATCAGTGTATTTGAAATATGCCAGAAGCCCTACGTTAAAAATTACTCCAAAAATGAGAAGTTGTTTTTTCGAAACCCGGCTAAAAAAACTCCTTTGGGCTGAAGTATTTCTTATGCTCTCTTTCTCGATTGGCACAGTCGCCAGTGCTGACCCCACAAAAAAATTGACAAGAATACTGGCAAATAAGAGAGGGACATAAACAACACTCCAGTAGCCATAAAAGAAAAAACTTCCGCCCACGAGCCATACTTTTGAACCAAGAATGAGTCGTTTTTGTAAAAGCCAAAAATAACCGATCAGCATAATAGGCAAAAATGCAAAAATAAAAATGTATGAGTTAAAAAGCATAAACTAAACAAGCCTTCATGTTATATTCTTTGATGATTAAAAGTACAATTATAGTCTAGAATCGCCATTTTTCGAGAAAATATTTATATTGCTGATGCCCAATACCTCTACCTGAATACTTCAATTGTAAAAAACGATATACATTAAATATAATTTACCCAAAACATTCAAGCTTTATTTTTTTAATGAAGTGCCTATTTAAACTCATACTTAATCATATTACGCAATCCTTCTTCCAAAGTGTACGGTGCTTTAAATCCACTCGCTCCTAATCTATTTGTATTGACCGTAGTCTCTGCACAAAACTTTTTAATGCGGATTGAACTAATCGGAAATTTTTTTCCAGTAATTTTAGCTATTACGTCAAAGATATAACCACCGATAAGTCCAAGTATATAAGGTATTGAAGGGATATTACGAGTAATATTCATCTCATCCTTAACTATTTCAACTATCTCATTTGAACTTAAATCCGGTTTGTCTGCAAAATTATAGATATATGTCCCTGCTTTAGAATTTACTTGCGTGGCCAAAAATGCAGCAATATTACCTACATATCCCATGGACTTATGATTATCACCATCACCGACCATCATAAACTTACCACTGGCTATTTGATTAATAAGATTGTAAACGTTACCACGATTATTCTCACCAAACACTACAGCCGGACGTATAACTGTCAAAGAGTGTTGAATATCTCCTTTTGCCCATTCCAAAAATATTTTTTCTGCTTCATTCTTTGTACGTCCATACTCATTAAAAGGTTGTGCATCCATACTTTCATCTGGTGCGCCGCGATTAAGTCCATAAATAGCAACAGTGCTTGTAAACACAATATTTTTAATACCATTTGCTTTAGCAGCAGTTACAACGTTAGCTGCACCACCTATGTTTACATCTGCATAAAGTGATTTTGGAGAGACATCATCAGCATGCTCTGCAGCAAGATTATAAATAATATCCATACCTTGACAAGCATCAATCAATATTTTTTCATCTCTAACATCACCTAAAATGACTAAATCAGAAAATTTATTACTGGACACTTTATCAAAAATCTTTACGTCATGATTTGCTTTCAATAGCTCTTCAACCAAACGAGTACCAATAAATCCACTTCCACCTGTAATTAAAATATTCATTTCTTTTCCTCTAGAATAATTTTGATAGTTTCTAAATATTTTTGAATTACAATCTGTTCTTCAAATTCATTAATCATCTTTTCCCGTCCATTACTGCCCATAAGTTCTCTTTGCTCAATAGGTAAGTTGATCATTGTCTCCATTTTATCTGCCAAATCTATAGCATCTTTCACTTTACATAGATAGCCATTTTTACCATCATTAACTACATTATTGCAACCGGGGACATCAGTAGTAATTATCGGTTTTGCCATGGAAGCTGCTTCAAGCAATGTTTTAGAGGTTCCTTCCCGATATGAAGGTAATACTATACAATCAGAATCAGCAATATATTTTCTAACATCATCAGTAATTCCCAAATAATTAATAATCTTTTCTTGATGCCAATGTTCAACTTCATCTTTTCCAATTGCACTTTTATTGATAGTACCTAACTGTCCAAGTAATTGAAATTCTACATCAAAATATTTTGCTTTAATTATTCGAGCAGCTTCAACATATTCCATGATACCTTTATCACGAATGACTCTAGCAATTAACAAGAATCTAAATTTTTTACTTTTATTGAAATAATTTTGAGGAATAAACTTCCTCGTATCCACACCTGAACCTGGCAATAAGTCAACTTTTTGCGGATCAACCAATGAATTATCAAGAAACAAACTTTTATCGTCGTTATTTTGAAAAAACACTTTCTTGACTTTTTTAAAAGAGTGTTTATATAAAAATTTTGTAATTTTTTGAATGGCACTATCACGCAAAAAAACTGTACCAAGTCCTGTTATATTATTTATAACAGGTATTCCCACCAATCTAGCAGCTATAGAACCATATATATTAGGCTTTATAGTATAGTGTAAAATAACATCTGGTTGAATTTCTTTATATAGTATAAATAAATTTTTTATTAATAACAAATCGGCCAATGGACTTGTTCCCTTATTGTCCATATTCACAGGTATATATTTCACACCTTCCATTTGAAGCTGTTTTGAATACTCATCATATGGTGCAATCGCTACAACATCATATCCAGCTTCTTTTAATTTCAATATTAATTTTAATCGAAACATATAAATATAATGACTTGTATTATACGTAATTAGTATTTTTTTCATTATATTAATCCTTTAATAATTGATTTACTATAAAAACAACAAAATATTTAAACATATTCACAATTCCCTTCGAAAGCTGAAATAATTTCAAAATTTAAATTACCATAATGTTACACTCTTAAAAAAGATCATAAAACAGATAGTTCTGATACGGAAGCCAATATTCTGCATGAGTAGCAAAGTTAAGCCAGACAAAAAGTACAAACGCATAATACAACACTACAAGCAATGTAGTATTTTTCGGAACTAAATACTTCTTGGCAAGCAACGGCAATCGACCAAAGACAACAAGTTGAATTGGTATCATATAGAGTGCCACCCGGTCCACTGCTGTTGAGGCATAATCAACTATAAAAATACTTGCTATTGAACCTACAGCGATAATTCTCCAAAAACCGTAGTCATCATACAGAGCTTTCCACTCCTTTCGAAATACAAAGAACAATAATGCTGGTACTAGGTTCATAAGTACACGAACCTTTGCCCCCTGAGATTCCATCTGTGCTTCAACATAATTTTTCCAGAGTGCTTCTTGATGCTCAGACAAAAAAGCGTCATAAATACCAAAGCCAACAAACCCTATAGCCAGCACACGCAATAACTTACCAGTTCCTTGACCAAACATCCCTATACCTATCATAAGGACTGCTGATTTATGAAAAGTTGCCGCCAAAGTTACTAAGATCAAAAACCAAAAAAACTTTTTATCATTCAGTGCAACAATAGCCCAAAATACGAGTCCAATTGCAACTGCTTGTCTGGTGTAGCCCATTCCCACAACAACTATAAGATAGGGAATTGCTACAGAAAAAGCGAGCCATGGGCTGTACTGTTTACGTGCAAAAATGATTAAGCCCATCATAAAAATAGCACCACAGATAAGATTGACACCGTAGATACCCCAGTCCATCAGATGCATGAAATAGTTAATGAGATAATACCCAGGATCCTTTCCCTCTAAAATTTCCCGTAGTGTACTATATTGATTGTCGTCCAAGCGTCCCAAATAAACAACCCAATCTCCACCTACCTCAAATCGATAACCTATCAAAAATGTAAATAAGATTCCGATTAATAACCAAATAGTTTTATTATTTTTTGTCTTTTCTCTAATGGATATCAAAGCCATTAACGAAGGTATAAGATACATTATATAGTAACTAGTCATATTGCTACTTCATTTCCTTTAGTCATTCGAGTACCTTATTATATATTTTCTCATGCATCATAACAATAGAATCTATTGAATAATTTAGTTTTAATTTTTGATACAGGTGTTCAGCTTTATTTTCAGCAACTTGATAATTTTCAAACACACTAGTCATCGTATGCTCAAAGTTATTTAAGTGTGTCAAATAACCGTCATTTTCAGTTAAAAAAGATGGAATACTTCCTACAGGAGTAGCAATAATTGGGATTCTGCTTGCAGCACTTTCAAGAAGTACAATAGGTAATCCTTCCCATAGAGATGGCATAAGAAAACAATGTGACTGGTTTAGTAATATTGGAATATCATTTCTTAGGCCTAAGAGTTTTACAGTATCTTCTAGTTTATATTTTTTAATCAATGCTAATAAATCATTTTTTAAATATCCATCACCAACAATCTGTAATTCAAAATCAAACTCATTTTTTAATCTATTTGCAATTTCAATTAAATATTGATGATTTTTTACTGTTTCAAGTCGTCCAATAGTAATAAAAGTGAATTTTTTATTTTTTTTAACTTTTAAATTATAATTTTCAAGTTTTATACCGTTAGGAACGATTTTATAATTTTTTTTATAAAAAAACTTCAAAATATCTTTTGAAAAAACTATATCTATATTTCTCAATGGTTTTAAACAAAATAAGAAAAATTCTCTTGCTCTTGAACCAACATTAGAGCTATGTGATGTAAAGACAACTTTCACACCTGGATTAAATAATTTAACCATTGATGCTACAATAGCAGCATGCGTCATATGAGCATGAATAATTTCAATATTATTTTCTTTAACAAATTTATTTACAAATTTAATCATTTCAATCATACTAATCAAATCACTATTCTTATAAAGAACGTTTGTATCAATGTTTTGTTTTCTAAAATCATCTAACAACTCTATTCTTTTAGAAAGAGAAACAACTTTAATATTAAATTTTTTCTTATCAGAAGCGCTCGCCAAATCCAATACTACACGTTCAGCCCCACCCATACCTAAACCTGTAATCACATGAAGAAGATTAATTTTTTTCATATCCTCGCCTTATTTTTACAAATTTCACCAAGGTTCCAGCTCATTATTTTGTATATAGTATTTGTGAAATATAATAATAATTCTTTTTTATTTTTAGGACCACTGAAATCAAATGCTTCATCGATATAACAATAAACTTCATTCCACTTTTTTCTTTGAATCAAAAGTTTTTTAACTAAAGAAAGTCTATTCTCTTTTTTGCGTTGTTTGATTTCATCCATCGGTAACAATTGTGTATTGGTAGCAACCTCAAGAAAACTCTCTACACCAAAATAAGCGTTATATGGATCCGACTTACTCCATGAATCACTTCGAATATGTCGTATAAATCCAGCCTTATTAACTCCGTAAAATATCCAATTTTTTGAAATACGAAGAACCAGCTCAAAGTCTTCATTAAATTTAAGAGATTCATTATATCCATTAACTTTTAGCAATACCTCTCTTCGAAATAAATGATAGGGTGGCCCAGCTGGAATTCCATCAGTGCGCCCTATTAAACAACCATCAATTGCACCGTTTGTTTCTATTATATTTTCTAAAAAATAGGATTTATTGATACGATAATGAATAGCTGTACAGTAAAGGGATGCATAGCTTTTATCTAATTGCTCAAACATTTTTTGGCGCCATTCTATAGAGTCTTGCAGTAACTCATCATCTGCATCTAAAAAGAGTATAAATTCACCTTTCGCCAATTTTATTCCAACGTTACGTGCACTTGAAGGCCCACCATTGATCTTTTTTTTAAATATTATAGGTATATCTGTAAGACTCTGAAAATCATTAACTACCATTTCAGCTATGTTTTCTCTACTTCCATCATCTATCACAATTATCTCTAAAGGTTTAAATCTTTGATTAATTACAGATGGTATTGATCTCTGTAGATAATCAGCATCATTATATGTAGTGATGATTACACTTGTTTTATTCATGATTGATTATTTCCTTATTTAGATTGCTTTTTTTAAGTTCATTAAGTAAAAAATTTCCAAATATTGAAGAGTCAAAATCATGGTAAAGTTCTTGAGACCATTTATAAACATCATTGCAATAATTAGAGTATACTTGCTGCTCTTCTAATGCGAATAATATACTTTCGAATTGATCGTAATGTCGTATTACTAAATTTCTACATGGATACTTATATTGCTTTAAAAAGATTTCATTCGGAGAAAAATTTTTATGCATATCAATAAAAATAGTAGGTACACCAACCATTGCCGCTTCAAACACAGATGTAGAATGAAATGTTATATGTAGTGCAACAGTATTTAATAACTCTACCATCGGCGTTTGAATATCAAAACTTACAAAATCATACCCTAGTATGATATCTTGACAATTTATAGTATTATATCTCGGATGATGCCTAAAAATAATCTCATAATTGTTTTTACGTAAAAATTCTGCATTTACATTCATTAACTCTTCGACTATTTCAATATATAATGCATTTATTGTCTTTTCTTCAAAATCAGGAGTTATCTGCAACGTAAAAAGTATTTTTTTGTTATTTTTCTTAATTTTATTCATACTTTTGATATTATTTTTATATATACCAGTGTTAATGACATTTCTCTCACTATAAAATCTACTTTTATCATTATCGATTAATATATCTTTAAACGTATTTCCATACACTAATGTAACAATACCATTGATGGATTTGATGAGAGGTGGATAGCCATCTTTTATGTGTGCTTCATCTCCGTCGGATATGATACCATGCTGATAATCCACTATACAAGCTGAAGAATCTATGGTTCTCCATAATGTAACATTATTCCAGATGAGCGTAATATATATTTTAGAATGAAATTTTTTAAAAAATAGTTTTCTTAAACATTCTGAGACTTTAGATTCTCTTAAATAAATTTCCTCTTTTGTTATTGGTTTTTTATATTTGAAATTATAAATTTTCTTCAACATAATTTGAACGAGTGATATAAAATCAAATGGAACTGCTTTATTATTTCTTTTAAACTTATTATAGGCCCCTTTCAAGTCTGTATCTTCAAAAATTGTATAATTTAATCCATTACTTTCACAGAACTCAATCATCGGCTTAAACAGTAAGTTCTGACCACCTTCTCCCCTATTAAAGAATACAGAGCTTACAAAAACTACATCATACTTTCGGGTAATAAAAATTAATTTGCAAAAATAATATATTGAAGCACGCATATTTTTCCAATCACGAATTATCATTTTTCCTCCATAAAATCCAGGGCATTGCATATACTTTGTAAGAAATCCTAAAAACTAAAACGAATGTTAATAAGAATGAAATAACAGATGCATACGCTGCACCCAAAGCTCCGTAGTTCTGTATTAATATATAACTTAATACTACATGAAAAATACTAGTAAATATTGTTATCATAGATAAAAAATGAGTTTTCTTAGCATAAAAAATATAATTTACTACCATAAGATACATTCCTTGAAAAGAATACGCCAAAGCAATCCAAATAATATATTGACTGGCTTCTTGAAATTTTTCACCTAAGTAATACGGTAGAATCAGCACAAATACTCCGTTCAATAAAATAGCAAACAATATTATCCCTATAAAATATAAGTAGGTAAATTTAACTATTTTGATCTTGCTTTGCTCTGATAGACTTTTTAATTTTTCAAACAAATAAGGGCTGTAGGCATTATTGAACGCAGTTGCAAAAATTCCGACTACAGCACCAAAAGTGTAACCAACCGAATAAATTCCACTCTGACTTGTGCCTACGATTGTTGCAATCAGTAAAATATCTACGCCTGATCGCATCCATAATGCCATTTGATGTGGTAATAATGGGATGCCAAATTTTAATGCATCTTTTATATATTCTACAGAATAATTGAATTTTGCATATCCTTTTTTATAAATAAATATAATGCTTAATAATCCAAAAAAAATTGATACTGAGGCAATGGCGGCAGTTCTTCCTTCCCATTGATAATTCAAACCAATAATAAGTAATAATGAAATCATAATATTAAAAAAAGTCTGTGATAATGCATATACTGCATATGGCTTTGCACATTGCTGAGATCGCCATAACGTCAAATTGATCCCTGTAATAGTCTGTACTAACGCAACTGCAATTGCTATATATATCCAAATAACAGGTATTGTAAATTTACTGATAATAAGTTCTTGAAAAAATATTACAACTAAAGTCACTAAAAATGTCGAAGCGATCATAAGATTAAAAATATTGCTTACATACTTACGAAACTTTTCTTCTTCTAACTGAAAAAAATTAACACTTACAGCACCTTCCATACTAAGACCAATGAAAATTACCAATAATGCAATAAATGTATTATAAGTTGCAATGATTCCATAATCATCTGTACTTAAATATCGTGTTAAAATAGGTAAAAGTAAGAAAGGAACCCCTTTATTGATAAGTTGAATCAATGTATAGAGAAATGTATTTTTAAATAATTTACTTTGTTTTAATTTTAATATCATCATAATGAATTGATTTATGTTCTTTGAACAATATCTAGTTGCTTTAACAGCTCTGTTGCGAAAATAAAATCTATTTTTTCGTCTATATCGATTGAACTTTCTCTATACATAGAGTAAGCAAAAATCTTATCTTTGATAAAAAAATTCTTATCTTCCAGTAGCCTATCTTCTTTGCAGATATAAATTGCTCCATTTAACCGATAATATTTTTCCAAATCCTGACTGCGTTTATTTTTCACCTCATCTCGTATAAAACTGCTCATATTTCCATTATCAGGAAGTGTATTACTCCAAAGTGGACTATGATCCATCTCGCACACACTAATAACTGCATCAGCATTTTTAGACATCAATAGTTCAATCGCTTCATCAATATGTTTAAAATTTCTAAGCGGACTTGTGGGTTGCAACAGCACGATATAATCATATTTTTCCATATTATCAATGGTGTGTTTAACTGCATCAAACGTTGTTGCCGTATCATTTGCTAGTTCATCAGGTCTTTTGATAGTCTCAGCTCCAAACCGCTTGGAAATCTCGAGTATCTCTTTGTCATCACTGGTTACAATCACTTTGTCGATGTAACTGCTCATTAGTCCGGCTTCTATCGTCCAAGCAATAAGCGGTTTGCCTGCGAGATCAAGAACATTTTTTCGGGGTAGCCGTTTACTTCCGCCACGGGCAGGAATGATGGCAAGAAAACTCTTCTCTTTATACATCGAATACCCCATGATACTCGTTGTTAGCCCGTTCATACTCTTCCATCCGCCCAATATCTAGCCAGTATTCACGGATCGGGAAAGAGACTGTTTTTTTCTCTTGTTGGATTAAAGCCTCGAAAAGAGTCGGCATATCATAAAACTCATTTTGTGGAATCAAACTAAGCGTATCCGGACTGAGCATATAAATTCCGGCACTGACAAAAAATTTGTGAATAGGTTTTTCATGGATTGACAGAATGCGGCTTCCCTCGATATTAACTACACCATAAGGAACCTGAAAATCATACTCGCGTACACCCATAGTAGCCAGTGCATTTTGAGAGCTATGGTAATCCAGAAGATGCTCAAAGTTAACATTCGTTAGCAGATCCCCGTTCATGACGAAAAATGGCTCATTAGGCACCGACCGAAGTAAACTCAATGCTCCCGCCGTCCCCATCCGTTGCTCTTCCAAAACATATTCGATGTTTACACCAAACGTACTTCCGTCTCCGAAGTAATCCTCTATGACATGCGATTTATAGTTCACGCACATGACGATATTGACAAATCCATACTCAGCGAATTTTTCAACAATGGTTTGAAGGATCGGTTTATTTCCTACCTTCAACATCGGTTTTGGAGTATTTACCGTAAGAGGATGGAGTCTCGTTCCCAATCCGCCAACCATCAGCACAACGCGGTTGGGCTTCGTATGAGGTTTAACCAATTCTTCGATCTCTTTGATACCGATAACCCGATTATCCTCATCCACAATCGGGATTTGATGGAGTTTTTTGGCTAGAGCTTTTTGGAGAATTTCTTCTTTGGTATCGCTCAACGCTGCGATCGTCGGTGTTTTAAAGATGATACTTTCGATACAATCATCTAGTCCAAGATTATTCAATAATCCCCTGCGGATATCACCATCCGTGAGTGTACCGATTAATCGATCATTCTCATCCACGACAATGGCAATTTGCATCGCTCCACTATCGATGATTTTGAGGGCTTCTCTTATCGTAGAGGCTGAATTAAGTTTTATATTTTCTATTGATTTCATATTATTTTTCCAAATCATAAAAAGATTTTTTTAGAATATTAGACAAATCGGTATGCTTCATAACATAAATAATTTTTTCACTCGCACATCCATCCCCATAAGGATTTTTAACATCCATAAGCGTATGTTGAAACTCCTTAGAATAAAGCTTGTCAAAAGCTTTGGCTATGGACACTTTATTTGGTTCACAATCTATTACACTCTGAGCTTTTATTCGCCCTTTTTGCCGATCTCCGATATTGATCGTCCCTATTTTAAAACTTGGTGCTTCCGCAAGTCCACTCGAACTATTCCCTACGACTGCGTCCATAAACTGGAGAGCACTGAGATACCGCAATTGTCCCAAAGAGGTAAAGCCAACCGCTTTATGAAAGTTTTTAGATACATATTCATCAATCATCGTATTTATTATTCGACCATCTGTATCACTGTTGGCTTTTGTAAAAATTATATTCGTATTTTCAAGTGTATCAATGGCATCAAGCAGTTCCTGAAACTGCTCTTTAGCCGTAGAATTTTCCAAAGTTACTGGGTGAAATGTTACTATTAGGTTTTTCTCATTTAGGTTAAAATTAATAGATTTCTCAAACTCCTCTTTGTTCAAAAGTTTTAATCGTTTGATATTTTCGATCCCCATTCCCCCAACGTTGTAAACACGATCAGGGCTTTCTCCCAGTTGTATAACACGATGGCGGTATTCTTCGGCAGCGGTGAAGTGTAAATGAGCCATTTTAGTAATACTATGACGTATCGACTCATCAAATGCCCCTTCCGTTGTTTCTCCACCATGCAAATGTGCGATAGGAATACGAGCGATCATTGCCGCACTCACGGCACTGAATATCTCGTATCGATCGCCGAGTACCACTAGGATATCCGGCTTGAGCTCTTCAAAACATTCCGCGAAAGAGATCTGCGCCAGCCCCATTGATTTGGAAATCCCGACGGAAGTATCGCTGGAGAGAAGCATTTCGATTTTTTTGGTAATCGTAAACTCCTTTTCAATCTCCTTGTAGGTCAGGCCAAATTCAGGGCTCAAATGCATACCGGTTACGATAATTTGAAGCTCCAGTTCTACATCAGCTTCTATCTCTTTCATCAGCCAGTAGAGCAATCCATACTCTGCACGGGTTCCGGTGACAACACAGATTTTTTTCATATTAGCGCATCTGCTTCATAGTCTTTTTGGGCATTTGTTCCGATGATCTCATCGTAACGCATCGGACTGATACCGTTGCCAGGACGTTTAATCGCAATATTTACGGCAGTGAAACTTTCTCCCTCACGGATTGGGCACGCGGCAACGATGCTTTTGCGGGCGACGGCCATGTTTTTGGCTTCGCTGAAAGAGGGTTTTTTAATGCCGTTTCCTAACGCTTTTTCGATATTCCGGATCGCTTTGACCATAGCAATCAGCTCATCGGGCTCCAAGCTCGCCTTGTGATCCGGCCCTTCCATCTCCCTATCGAGTGTGAAATGTTTTTCGATCACCGTGGCTCCCATAGCAGCGGCCGCTATCGGGATTTCGATTCCGTTGGTATGATCAGAATACCCCGCTTTGATACCAAAGGCTACAGCGATCGTCTGCATCGCACGCAGGTTTACTTCATCTATCGGGCAGGGATATTCGGTAGTAGCGTGTAAGACGGAAATATTTTCTTTGAGTGTTCCGGCTTCAGCCAAAATATCTAACGCATCCTCAATTTCCCCAAGATCAGCCATCCCGGATGACATGATTACCTTTTTCCCCAGCGACCCGATATGTCGCAAATAAGGGAGGTTCGTGATTTCGCCGCTGGGAATTTTAAAGATATTCATCCCTAAATCATTAAGCAGTTCTATACTCTCATGATCAAACGGAGTAGAGAGGAAAAGGATATTTTTGGTTTTGCAATAGGCAATCAATTCATGATGGGCGGCAATATCCAGTTCCAATTTTTTGATCATTGCGTATTGCGATTCTGACGCATCGGTTGTTTGCTGTTGATATTCTGCTTTTTTTGCTGTTTTTGAAACCAGTTTGTCTGCTTTAAAGGTCTGGAATTTGACGGCATCGGCACCAGCATTAGCAGCAACATCGATCAGTTTTTTAGCCAGTTCCAATGAACCGTTATGATTGACTCCGGCCTCTGCAATGATAAAAATGCTCATTTTACGATACTCCCCGCTTTGATAAAGGATTTTTCTGCAATCGAAGCGTACTCTTTGGATACTGCGTTGCTTCCAAAAAATGTCCCCTGAGACACAACGGTTCCTCCATTGATAACTGCACCTGTAGAGATATGGCAATCATTCCCGATAACGCTATCGTGTTCGATAAGCGCTTTGGTGTTAATAATGCAATTTTTTCCTACCGCTGCATTGGCATTGATCAGGGCATCATGCATCACAACCGTTCCCATATCAACCGTAGCGTGTTTGGATACATACGCCCTTGGAGAAATGATCACCGGAAGCTCATAACCGATTGTTTTCAATCGGTTGAAAAGTTTTATCCGCACATCGGGAGATTTGATTTGCCCAACGGTTACAATCGCGTATTTAAAGCGGTCGAAAAGCGCTTCCAAATCGTCATCGCAGCCGATAACCTCATATCCGAGCACTTTTTGCCCTAGGAGTTCTTTTTGATCGATTATCCCTGCGATCGCATACGAACCTTCCATCTCGATCACGTCAATTACCGATTTACAGTGTCCGCCGCCGCCGATCAAGAGAATTTTCGGGTTCATAGCCGTACACTGCTCGGGATATTAACAATACGTTCTTCCAAAAAGAGGGCATTTTTCAATTCATCGTGTTGACAGTTTTTAAACATTTCAAGTTTATTCATCAGTGCCCAGATGGGCCGTGTCATGACACCGTTGCTGTTCGTATATTCCAAAAACTCGTCACGCTGTTTTATATCATCTAAAAGGACGGCATTGAGCCAATAATTAGATCGACTATGTTTTGGCTCTTCGACAAATCGAATGTTTTGAACAGTAAAAAACTGTTTATAAGTTAATGCTAATTCACGTTTGTTTTCGAGGAAACCTTCCAATTGCTCGAGTTGGGCGCACAAAAGAGCCGCATTGAGGTTTGGAAGGCGATAGTTGAACCCGATCTCATCATGGACATATTCCCATTTGTGAGGGATCTTTGCCGTCGTCGTGATGTGTTTGGCTCTTTTGGCCAGTGCTTCATCATCCGTCACAATAACACCGCCGCCGCCGCTTGTGATGATTTTGTTACCGTTAAAACTGAAGGCTCCAAGTTTTCCGAAAGTTCCGGTATGCTTCTCTTTGTAATAGCTCCCCAGAGACTCTGCCGCATCTTCGACCAGAACGATGTGCCATTCGTCGCACACCTCTTTGATCTCATCAATACGGCAGGGATGACCGAACGTGTGCATCGGCACGCACGCTTTGATGGTCTTACCCGTGGTTTTATTGATACATTTATCTGCTTTGATCTCACAGTTTGTTTGTAAAAATGCTTCGAGAGATTTAGGACTTAGGCCCATAGTGTCCAAATCCACATCCACAAAAACAGGTTTTGCACCACAGTAGCTAATCGCGTTGGCCGTTGCGATGAACGTAAGCGGTTGAGTAATGACTTCATCATCTTGTTCGACCTCTGCCAGAACCAGTGAAATATGCAATGCTGCCGTTCCATTGACTGTGGCGACGGCATATTTGGCTCCGACGCTGCGTGCGAATTCCGCTTCAAACCGGTCAACATATTTTCCCACACTGGAGACAAACGTAGAATCGATGCAATCATTGAGATATTTTTTTTCATTGCCTATAAACTGCGGTTCATGCAGTGGAATAAACTCTATGGTTTTGAAAGCTTCTCTAATGAAATCAACAATCTTGTGCATATTACATCTTTCCGTCAAGATACTTTCCGGTTTCTTTGTGTCCAAAATCCGGAATCATTTTAAAAAATTCTTCTACAATATCTTCTTTCTTCCATGAACGTTTATTCTGCAGATCTCTAATCGTTTTTTCGAAACCATTTAACTTATCTTCATCAAATTTTGCTTCATTTTTAATAACACCAAGACTTTTAAACCACTCCATATCCAGAGTTTCGGCATCTGTAAAAAATTCTTCAAAATCCTTTTCTCCCGTCGTATCACTCGCAGTGAAAAGACAAGGCCATTTTCCAGTAGCCGGCAATGTTTTTGCCAGCTCTCTCGCTTCATCTTCATCTTTACATAAATACACTTCGTACCCTTTTTCTTTGAGATACTTCACTGCGATATCCGCAAAAGTGATAAGATGTAAATGCTCACTTAATTTTGGAAAAAAGATATCGCGGTTTTCGCCGAAAATACACGACATCAGACAAAGCTCACCTGATTCTTGTGGAGTTACGAAGTATCGTTTTATATCGTTTGGAGCGACTATCGGTTGATTCTTTTCCAGTCTTTGATTAAATCCATGAAGAAGTGAGCCATCACTAAAAGCGACATTGGCAAAACGTGCCATAGAGACATTCATCTGCTTTGATTTACGCATTACAAACATCTCCATAATCCGCTTGCTAGCCCCCATCATATTGACCGGATTGGCAGCTTTATCCGTAGAGACGCAAAAATATTTTTTCACACCATTTTCAATCGATTGCTGAAGTGTTTTATCGGTATTGAAAATGTTGACATCGATCATCCGCATCAGCGTGAACGGGTCTTTTTCGCTGCGGACATGTTTGAGAGCCGAAAGGTTCAGGACATAATCGTATTGTCCGTCTGCTTTGATAAAAGCATCATATTCAACCGATCCGATATCCAAAGCAAACGTTTGAAAATCTCCATCGATATAACCAAATGAACTACGGATATCACGGACCAGTTCGACCATATTGTTTTCGCTGATATCGACGACATGGAGTTTGAGAGGATTGCGTTTGAATATCTCTTTGGTCACAGCTTGACCGATCGATCCCGCTCCTCCAATAACGAGAAAGGAGGAAGATGATACGATTTGAGAGAGCTCGCTAGCATATCTGGTGATATCTTCATCAAAAAGTTCTTTTTCACGACCGATTAAACTTAAAATATTACTCATTTATCACCCTTATAAATATTTTCTACATACCACCCTATTGCTTCCTCGATCCCCTGCTCTATCGTATGAGTAGGAGCATACCCCACTAACGTTTGCGCTTTGGAAATATTGGCATTTGAGTGGCGGATATCCCCAGCACGGAAGTCACGATATATCGGTGATTTGGTGATTGGTGATTGGTGATTGGTGATGAGAGATTTGTTGAGATTCTCGACGATTATCGTATAGAGTTCGTTGAGTGTATTTCGTCCGCCGACGGCAACATTGAACGCCTGAGCGAATGCTTCCGCATTTGTCGTCGTCCCTGCAAGGAGGTTCATTTGGATGACGTTATCGATATAGGTGAAGTCTCTGCTGGTTTCGCCGTCGCCATTAATGTAGACCTCTTCATCGGAGAGCATCGATCCGACCCATTTGGGGATGACGGCGGCATAGGCACCGTTCGGATCCTGGCGACGGCCAAAAACGTTAAAATAGCGCAAACCAATCGTTTCCATCCCATAGGTACGGCTAAAAACACCCGCATAGAGTTCATTGGTCATTTTCATCACGGCGTAAGGGGAGAGGAGATTTCCGATCCGTTCTTCGACCTTCGGCAACTCCGCCGAATCGCCATAAACGGAGCTGGAGGATGCGTAGACGAACCGTTTGATCCCGGCATCCTTGGCCGCGGTGAGCATGTTTAAAAATCCGGTGATGTTGGAGCGGTTTGAGGTGATCGGGTCAGCGATGGAGCGAGGAACGGAACCGAGTGCTGCTTGGTGAAGGATAATATCAACCCCCTCGCACGCTCTCACACACGTCTCGAAATCAGCAATATCCCCATGAATAAAAGTGAAATTTTTCGCCGCTTCGACTCCGACGGACGAGAGTACATCGTCGATGTTGTGCTGATATCCTGTCGAGAAGTTGTCCAAACCGACGACTCTTTGGTTGTGTTTTAGGAGAAACTCGGTGAGATTCGAGCCTATAAATCCAGCATTTCCGGTAACAAGCCATGTCATTTGCTCGGTTTTGAATTGTTCTTTTAGTGCTTCAAAAGAAGTGATTGGTGACTCGTGATTGGTGATTGGTTCTTGATTCATTATATTCTACTTTTCATATGTGTAATTAGACCATTTAACATTTTTTTAATTGTTGTAATTTCATTTAAAATCAACTCTATATTATGAACAAAATCTAGTCTCTTTGCCAGCATAGTTTGTGTTTCCACTTCAGAAAGTGATCCAAGTGAAATATAGAGAAACTGAATAAATTCTTTAGAACCTTGCCTTGATGCACCTTCTGCAATATTACTCGGCACAGAAACAGCAGCTCTTCGAATTTGAGAGGTAAGGCCATACATTTCTTCTTTAGGGAATTGACTACTTATTTTATAAATTTTTTCAACAAAATCCATAGACTTTTTCCAAACATCCAAGTCCATATGAGTCTTCATCTCATCTTCTCCAATTACCATTCACTAATCACAACACACACTCGATTTAAAGTCTTCCATCCACATGTTTACTGTCAATGAAGGATTTGATGTCAAACAATACGCATTTATCGGTTTTGTGCAAATCGAGTGATTTGAACTCGTTGTGTGCAACGGCCACGATAACGGCATCATAATCTTGAGTGATTGGAGATTCGTGATTGGTAATCAGATTAAGGTTATACTCATGCATTACCTCGGCTTTGTCCGCCCACGGATCATATATCTCGACATTGCATCCAAATTCTTGTAACTCGTTGATGACATCGATAACACGGCTGTTTCGGATATCGGGACAATTTTCTTTGAACGTAATCCCCAGTACCAGTACTTTGGACCCCTCGATTTTGTGCCCTTTTTTGATCATGAGTTTGATCACCTGGTTCGCGACGTAGATCCCCATGTTGTCATTGAGACGGCGTCCTGCGAGGATGATTTCGGGATTGTAGCCGATCTCTTGGGCTTTGTGAGTCAGATAGTAAGGGTCGACGCCGATACAGTGGCCGCCGACCAGACCCGGGCGGAACGGTAAAAAGTTCCATTTGGTTCCGGCAGCTTCGAGAACCGCATTGGTATCGATGTCGAGGCGGTTAAAGATAACGGCCAGTTCGTTGACAAAGGCGATGTTGATGTCGCGCTGGGAGTTTTCAATGACCTTCGCCGCTTCGGCGACTTTGATCGTCGGAGCAAGATGAGTCCCGGCAGTGATGATACTGGCGTATAGATCATTGACACGAATGCCGATCTCAGGGGTACTTCCACTGGTCACTTTTTTGATTTTCGTGACCGTGTGTTCTTTGTCCCCCGGATTGATCCGCTCCGGAGAGTAGCCGCAGAAGAAATCGACGTTAAATTTCAGTCCGCTGAATTTTTCGAGCACAGGGACACACTCTTCCTCCGTACATCCAGGATAAACGGTGCTCTCGTAGATGACAATGTCGTCTTTTTTAAGCACTTTTCCGATTGATTCACTCGCTTTATACAGTGGAGTGAGATCCGGTTTTTTATGTTTGTCGATCGGGGTTGGGACAGTAACGATATAGATATTACACTCAGCGATTTCATCCAGTTTCGTCGTGAACTGCATTCCATGATCGATTGCGTTTCGCAGCTGTTCGGTACTTAGTTCCAAGGTTCTATCGTGCGCTTGACGCAGCTCATCGATTCGTGTTTGGTGAATGTCAAAGCCGATCACCGGGTATTTTTCCGCAAATGCCGCTGCCAATGGGAGACCCACGTATCCTAAACCGATGATCGCTATTTTATTCTCTTGCATATTTCACCTTGCACCATTCCGATAACGTTTAATAATTTTTAACATTTATACAATGTTTTTATATTTTGAAATGATAACGGGAGAGTGCTTAAGGTTTGATATTTTATTTGCCACTTTTTTAGAAAAAGGATCTACCTTCCTTTCTTTTTCATAAGAAACGAAGCGAAAGAAAATCGCCCCAACAACAGAACGCTTCCGATATTCTTGTGCACTGCTGCACGAAATCGGGCTCTTGGGGTGTTGTCGTGGCAGGGTATTTCGGAATAGTTTTGGCACTACTGCCAAGCGCGTGGCTTCCAATGATGCTCGGGGGATCGGGATCTATTTTAAATAAAAAGGGTGTCATTTGAACGCACCTTATAAGCCGTGCGCGAAGGCCCTGCCGGAAGTCACGCGAGCGTTTCGTGAAAATGACGCTTTTTGCGCTACTTTTTCTAAAAAAGTGGCAAAAGAAAATATTAGACAGAACCTGTGCAATTGAAATATTGGCAAAACGATTGATGATATTTTTTAAACGATTCAGCAGAGATTGTTCCGTATTTTTTCAGTATTGCTTTTTTAGAAACGACAAAAGTCTTTCTCATCATCAATTTTGAGGCTACCGGTATTGTTCCGTCGATAAAATCGATATCGTTCATCATCATTTCGTCTTGATGCAAATTATGAATTTTGCTGCTGATGGGAACGGCGATAAAATCATCATAGGGGAGATTGTCTTTAAAAACAAGAACAGGCCTGTTTTTGGATTGGTTTGTATCACTGAAATAAAATGTACACAAGACGACGTCTGCTTCTCTTATTTCCATATGTTATCCTCGTCTGCGTCTTTCCATTCCTCGATCAGGTTGGCGGAGTGGTTGGAAAATGCCTGTAATTCCGAGCTTTCTTCCGTCGTTTCGGAAGGTAAAACCACCCGATCTTCGACGATTTTCAAATTTTTTGTGTCGAGATTTCTTAATAAAAACATGATGTGGCTGTAAATATTGTCGTGTACCTGTAATTTAATCGTATGCATTAGGACTCCTTTTGCCACCATTGTGTAATAATCATATTGTCATCTTTACCATTATAGCATACCGATCGCCCTGCAATATAACATAGAGCTCCGTGGCTGGCAGACGTGTCAAGCCTGCGGATGGCGTCTTATTGCAGGAAAAATTTTCTTTTGCTACTTTTATTTTCTAAAAAGAAAAGTACGTCTTTGCCACTTTTTTAGAAAAAGGGTCTACCTTCCTTTCTTTTTCATAAGAAACGAAGCGAAAGAACCTATCATCTTTTCTTTACCGCAAAGAAAAGAAGCAAAAGAAGCTCATCCCCCTCGCAAACCGCTCACGCAGCTTTTGGCACTACTGCCAAGCGCGTGGCTTTTTGGATGCTCGGGGGATAGATGTTGATAGTGAATGGTGTGCACTGCTGCACGAAATCGGGCTCTTGGGGTGTTGTTGTGGCAGGGGATTGATGAATTTTGAATAGGAGATGGAAAGAAACAAATCCTTTGATAATGTAAGATTTTAACTATCTGATATATGTGTAGCTTTCCAGCTACTATAAATCATAACAGCGATAGTAAAGATAAAAGCGGAAACTAAAAGAATCTCTTTCATTTTTTTAAGTCCTTCATTGCTCGAATTTTTTGCATTGCTGACCGGTTAATCATTAAGATAGCAATGGATAGTCCGAAGATTGCAGCTATGGCAGAATATACGAGAACATCTTTTTGAGTTTCGTAATTTAATGCTGTCCAGCCGATTAATGCAAAATCGGTAATGACTGAAACATTGAGCCATCGACCCAACCAATCAACCTCACCTTTTAACTCATCTAATTTACTCATAAGAGCATTATAGCGTATTAATAAAATGTCTAAAAACTTTTGATATTTTGACAAGAGCTACGCAAATCTTTATCTTTGCACTTCTGCGCGAAATCGGGCTCTATGAGTGCTGGGAGGACAGGAATATTTTATAAAATGGGCTTTTGGCAAAGCAGGGAGAAAAGAAATACAAAAACCTTTCTTCCTTTCTATTGCTGAAGAAAAAGCCTTTGATAATGGACGTTACCGTAAACTATATGCAGAATTTTTAGTATGATTTGACTGCGGATTATAGAAATAAAAGACGAGACAACTGTCTACAATCAAAATGCGGCAATCGGCTTTGATGTTTTTTCTGGCACACTCAACACCCAGTAAAGGAGAGTAAGCCAGATTATCAATAGCTTTTTCTATTCGTTCAAAGTATGATTGAGCAGCAGTAGGTTTATCATCGTAAATATTTTGAATCAAATCATCAAATTCATCGATGGCAGTTTGGGTATATTCGATCGTGGTCAAAAGGCAAACTTGTTTTTGAGACGATTTACAACTTCTTGATGAGTTGCTACGGTGGGAGCTTCGATCTCCCGATTCAAACGTTTCTCCAATGTTTCGATGAATGGGTCTTTTTCAGGAGTCAGTAAAACTGAATTCGTAGGCAATGTTTTTACAAATGCTTTCAGCTTGTCGAGGACGCTCTCATCGCTGATTTCCAAATGATATGCGAGCATTTTATCTACCCCTTCTCGCTAAACTTATCACTAATTTTACCGCAAAACAAATAAAAAGCCATCTTTCCTTTCTTTTTAGAAAAGAAACGAAACCAAACGAGAGAGAGCTTAAGAAACCTTATCTTCTTTTCTTTTTAATCAGAAAAGAAGCAAAAGAAAATCGTCCTCGCGGCAAAACACTCCGATATTCCTGTGCACTGCTGCACGAAATCGGGCTCTATGTGTGTTGGGAGGACAGGATATTTTAATTTTAATCTGAATTCCCCCTGCACTCTTTAATAGACTTCTTTACGATGACCAATCCGGATGATTGTAATTAAAATCTTTTCTTCCACAATTCTAAATATAATACGATAGTCTCGAACCCGTAAGCGAAATTTTCCATGATACTCGCCCTTTAAAGCTTTGATATTATTTTTGAGCTTATCAGGATCATTCGCAAGCAAAAGAATTTTTTCTTTTATCTGTTTTTGTATGACAAAGTCTAATTGCGCAAGCTCTTTTACAGCGGAAGGCAAAAACTCAACTGTATACATGGATTAAAGTCCAAGCTCTTTCCAAACTTCTTCTGCCGAAAGGGGCTTAACCGAGCCTGTTTCTACCTCTTTAAGCCGTTTATCTGCAAGCTTTTCATCGAGCATATCAAAATAAAGCATAAGAGCGTTTTCAATTAAATGGCTTTTTTTCTCATTGAGTTCTTGGGCAATAGCGTTAAGCTCAGTTGCAACCTTATTATTTAATGTTATGCTCATTTTAGTAACATTTACATATTTACTCATAATACACCTCTAATTGTATGGACAATTATACATCTAATAATCTATTGTGTCAATTACTACTTCCTTTCATTTTAAAAAAGAAACGAAACCAAAGGACCTACCTTCCTTTCTTTTTCATAAGAAACGAAGCGAAAGAAAATCGCCCCAACAACAGAACGCTTCCGATATTCTTGTGCACTGCTGCACGAAATCGGGCTCTTGGGGTATTGTTACGGCAGGGTATTTTAATTTTGATCTGAATTTTCCCCTGCAATATAACATAAAGCTCCGTGGCTGGCAGACGTGTCAAGCCTACGGATGGCGTCTTATTGCAGGAAAAATTTTCTTTTATAGAAACATTTTGCTATGCAAAAGCGGTTCCCTTGTTTTGGTACTTTTATTTTCTAAAAAGAAAAGTACGTCTTTGTCACTTTTGCATAGCAAAATGTTTCTGTGAAAAGTACTTCTTTGCCACTTTTTTAGAAAAAGTACCGCAAAAAGCGTCATTTTCACGAATCGCTCATCCTTTTTTCGGCACTGCTGCCAAAAGGATGGCTTTTAAGGTACGTTCAAATGACAAAAGATTTGATGGAATCACTTTTAAAAATGTGAGGTCATACAGCTTTTGGCACTACTGCCAACGATCGAGATTACCAGGATGTAGGGAGGACTGGATATTTGAATGGTGTGCACGCCTGCACGAAATCGGGCTCTTGGGGTGTTGTTGCGGCAGGGTGTTTTGAACTACTATTTTACTTTACCCTTTTCATACAACTCTACCGTTGCTTGTACATACCCATCTATACTACCGCAATCATAGCGTTTCCCTCTGAATTTGTACGCGATCACATTCCCTGCACGAGCCTGTTCCATCAAGGCATCGGTGATCTGAATCTCACCCCCTTTGCCCGGCGCAGTTTCACGGAGGATATCGAAAATATCGGGGGTGAGGATATAGCGTCCGATGATAGCGAGGTTCGAGGGTGCATCGGCGGGTGAGGGTTTCTCGACCATGGTAGTGACACGATAGAGTCCTTCTGCTATTTCAGAACCTGCGATCACCCCGTATTTGTTCGTCTGTGACGGGTCAATTTCTTCGATCGCAACGATACTGCACTGGTGCTCATTATAGAGTTTGACCATTTGGGCCAATACCCCCTGCTCGTCGTTGACACACAAATCATCGGCGAGGATGACCGCGAACGGCTCATTTCCGATCAGGGGTTCTCCCGTTAGAATCGCATGACCCAACCCTCTCATCTCGGTCTGGCGGGTATAGGAGAAGGTGCAGTTGTCAATGATATCACGGATATCCGCCAGCATCTTTTCTTTGTCCGAGCCCTGAATCTGGTGTTCGAGCTCATAACTGACATCAAAATGATCTTCGATAGCCCGCTTGCCCCGTCCGGTAACAATCGCCATCGTACTCATCCCCGCAGCCATCGCCTCTTCGACTCCGTACTGGATGAGAGGTTTCGTGAGGATGGGAAGCATCTCTTTTGGCATGGCTTTGGTCGCGGGGAGAAATCGTGTACCGTAGCCGGCGGCAGGAAAAAGGCATTTTTTAATCATTATGCGTCGCTTATTTGAATCAATTATTTAATGAGATTATAGCTTTTACGCCCTTAAAATATTGATGGTTTTTGTATGTTTTATAATAATAAATGGAAACTAGATCTTCTTTTCTTTTTAACCAGAAAAGAAGCAAAAGAAAATCGTCCTTCCAACAAAACGCTACCGATACGTTTTGGCACAACTGCCAACGATCGGGCTTACTAGGATGTTGGGAGGACAAGATGAGAAAAAATAATTTCCAAGCGCGTGGCTTTTTGGATGCTCGAAGGATAGAAGTGATAGTGAATGGTGTGCACTGCTGCACAAAATCGGGCTCTATGTGTGCCGGGAGGAGAGGAATTTTATTTGAAATAGTTTTATTTGACTTCGTATCCTCTCGGATTTTTGGATTGGAAATTCCAGGCATCACGGCACATCGTCTCCAAATCCCGTGATGCACTCCAAGCGATGGTTTTCAGGGCAAAGGAAGGGTCGGCGTAGCAAGCGGCGATGTCCCCTTCCCGGCGAGGGGCGATGACATACGGGATCACTTTTTCGGAGGCTTTGCCAAAGGCGTGGACGACGTCCAGCACGCTGTAGCCGGTACCGGTGCCAAGGTTGATAGGGGTGCATTGGGGAGTGGTAAGGGCTTGGAGCGCTTTGAGATGTCCCTGGGCCAAATCGACGACGTGGATGTAGTCGCGTACTCCGGTCCCATCATGGGTGGGGTAATCTCCCCCCCAGATGTTGAGCGCTTCGCGCCGGCCGATGGCGACCTGTGCGACGAACGGCATCAGGTTGTTCGGGATCCCCTGGGGGTCTTCGCCGATGAGGCCGCTCTGATGGGCTCCGACCGGATTGAAGTAGCGCAAAATAAAGATTTTCCATGTCGGATCGGAACGGTAGAGGTCGCGAAGGATCTCTTCGATGACGAGTTTTGTCTGGCCGTAGGGGTTGGTGGTGCGCAGCGGATGCGATTCGTTGAGAGGGAGGTATTCCGGATCACCGTAAACGGTGGCCGAAGAGCTGAAAACGAGGGTTTTAATGCCGCTCTTTTGCATCGCGCGCAATAGGCAGAGGGTACCCTGGACGTTGTTATCGTAGTATTCCAACGGTTTTTCGACCGATTCGCCGACCGCTTTGAGACCAGCGAAATGGATCACGGCGTCGCACCCGGCCATGGCCAGGGTCATTGCCGCCTCGTCGCGGATATCCCCTTGAACGAACGTGAACGTTTGTGCGGTGATCGTCTCGACACGTCGGAGCGCTTCGGAACTGCTGTTGCAGAGGTTGTCATAGATAACGATCTCGTAACCCGCTTCGAGCAGCTCGACGCAGGTGTGGGTTCCGATGTATCCGGCACCGCCGGTGACAAAAATTTTCATCTATTTCCTCCAATGTTATTGAAACTTTATCTTCTTTTCTTTTTAATTGAGCCCTCTGAATAAATGGATTGCCGCGCTGCGCTCGCAATGACATACTCCCGTCACTGCGAGGTTTTGAAAAAACCGTGGCAGTCCATAAAAGGGTTTAATCAGAGATCTCAATTAGAAACGAAACCAAAGAACCTCTCATCTTTTCTTTAACCGCAAAGAAACCTTATCTTCCTTTCTTTTTCATAAGAAACGAAGCCAAAGAAAATCGCCCCAACAACAAATACTTCTTCCTTTCTTTTTAGAAAAGAAACGAAACCAAAGAAAAGCATCCTCGCGGCAAAACGCTCCGATATTCTTGTACACTGCTGCACGAAATCGGGCTCTATGTGTGCCGGGAGGACAGGATATTTTAATTGTGAAGGGTGCGGATTTATCCGATCACAGCAATCGCATCGATCTCCACAAGGGCATTTTTCGGGAGGGTTTTCACCGCAACCGTAGAGCGGGCGGGCTTATGGTCACCGAACGCGGCACCGTAGATGGCGTTGACTGCGGCGAAGTCTTCCATATCGGCCAGGAAAATCGTCGTTTTGATGACGTTGGAAAGGGAACTGCCGGAGGCTTCGAGGACTGCTTTGAGATTTGCCACTACTTGGACGCATTGGGCACTGACATCTCCTTCTACCATTTCGCCGGCGGGGGTGAGAGCGATTTGACCGGAGGTGAAGACCATCCCGTTACAGATCATCGCTTGGGAATAGGGTCCGATTGCGGCGGGGGCGTTGGGAGTTTGTACAGGTGTTATCATGATTATTTTCCTTATAGTATTTATTTCTTAGTTTTGTTCTTGGCTCTGCGCAGCGCGTCATCGAGGACCGACTGGTAATCCTCGACCGGCCAGTATCCCGGAATCGAATAGAGCACTTTCCCCTCTCCGTCCAAAAAGTAGCTCATCGGCACCATTTTGGCAGTGAGGGTTTTGGGGTAGACATCCTTATCCCGGGTGACATGGACGGGGACGAATTTGGTGTTGATTTTGGAGATCACCGTCTCATCGGAGAGGGTCGTCGCTTCGAGCTTTCGGCACCATCGGCATTGCTCGCTCGTGATCAGAACCATCAGCGGCTTGGACTCTTTTTTGGCTTTGGCCTGCGCCTCGGCAAAGGTGTCGTTCCAACCGATCTCCCCGCCGAAAAGTGTGATGGTGAACAACGCGAATAAAAGTAGTATTTTCATCTTTTCCCTTTTTAAAACCGTATTTTATCCAAACCGCTGAATCAAACGGCTGAAAACGGCGTAAAGCTGCTCGACCTCAGAAATCGATGTCCGCTCGTTGGGGGCGTGGATTGTATCGTTGATCACTCCGAACTCGATCACATCGATCCCGTACGCGGCGACAAACCGGGCATCCGACGTCCCCCCGGCCGTGGAATTTTTCGGGGTGATGCCGCACACCTCGCGAATCGACTCCGAAAGACTCCGGACAATCATTGTATCGGCATCGGTCACAAACGGATGGGCTGACTGGTCGAGTTTTAGGGTGTACTCCATCCCCTCCATCTTGGAGGCGATAAAAGCACGGATCGCATCGGTATCGGTGCGTGTCGAGTTGCGGACATTGAACATCATCTTGAGTTTGCCCGGAGAAACGTTGGTCGTTTCGATCCCGGCGCGGATATCGGTGATGACCATCTGGCTGGGGGCAAAATACTCATCCCCCTCATCCAAAAAGGCTCCGGCGATCTGGGATAGAACCGGGGAAATTTTGTGGACCGGGTTGATCGCTTTTTCGGGATAGGCGGCGTGTCCTTGTTTTCCGATCACCTCGAGGATGCCGTTGATCGATCCGCGGCGTCCGACTTTGATCGCGTCGCCAAAAACACTCTCGCACGTCGGTTCGGCAACGACAACGGCATCGGGGAGCAGCCCGTGTTCTTTCAGATAAGCCAATACCTCTACCGTTCCGAATTTGGCCGGCCCCTCCTCATCGGAGGTGAGTAAAATCGAGAGAGTGCCATTAAAATTTTCTGCCTCTTTCAGTGCCTGGGTAAAGGCGGCAACGCCGCTTTTCATATCCTGTGCCCCGCGAGCGTAGATATACCCCTCTTTTTCAACGGCCTCAAACGGATCGCTCTCCCACCCTTCCCCTGCAGGGACGACATCGACATGTCCCGCGAAACAGAGATGTTTTCCGGGACCGAATCGGCGGTAGGCAAAGAGGTTTTTTACCCCTTCGCGATCCAGGCGGATCATCTCGAAATCACTCAGATAGTCCGATAAAAATTCAAAAATCCCCCCATCCTCTGGAGTAACACTCGGGGATTCCAAAAGTTTTTTAAAAAGTTCAATAACGTCCAAATAGTTTCCTTATAACTGCGTCTCATATTCAAGACGCAAACCTTGAGGCGTCATTATAAAACCTCTGAGATTGATTTTGCCTTGCGTAATGTGACGAGTGTGGGTTTCACATAATGGTATAAGATGGTGGTGCTCTTTCGCCGCACTATTTTTATGCGGGGTTCGGATCAAGACTCCGCAGATCACACACTCGCAGGCGACCACTTCACGGTACCGTTTGAGGTACTCCTTTTGGTTACCCAGTTCCAGAACATCATACTCTTTGGCCAGATTTTCCCGCAGTCTTCTGGCATTCTCTAAAAAATTCGGGTTCATATGCAGTGACTCGGCAAATTCCAGTCCGTACACGCTGCTCCCCCGCCCCGGTTTGAGAATCCGATCGTAGATCAGACAGTCGGTCGTTTCATCGTAGCGGACACTTAGGTGAAGGTTCACTACGGAGCGTAAAGCGCTCAGTTCATGGACCATCGAGAGTTGATGCAAATGGGTCGTCATCACAAAGAGAGCCCCTTTGCGTTCCAACTCCAAAATGGTGCCGGCCACGATGGAGACGGCGGAGAGGGTCTCGGTACCGTGGCTAATCTCATCCCCCAGGATCAGAGAGCGGGACGTTGCACGGCTAAAAATCGTGTTGAGTTCGAGCATCTCTACCCCGAAGGTAGAGAGTGATTTAGCGACGTTGTCGCGTGACTGGATACGGGTATAGAGCCCCTCGAAAAGGGAGAATTTCATCCCTTTCGCCGGAACGAAAAAGCCGCTTTGGGCAAGAGCGACCGAAATGCCGATACTTTTCATCAGGGAAGATTTCCCACTGGAGTTGATTCCGTACAGCAATACCCCCCGGATGTTGGCCCCATCATGCACCTGCGGATTCAGCATCACCGTATCGGGATAGGGTAGATCAAGGCAGTCGCGGTCCCCCATCACAATATCGTTCGGGACATATGTCACCCCCTGTGCTTCTACCAGCAGATGACGCACACCGCTCATCTGCAAAAAGTTCTGATCGGAGGTTTCGACAATGCTTGGGCGTACGAGACCATATTTCTGGGCATTGATCGCCGAAGCAACCGCCACATCGATTTGGGAAATCCACTCTAGGAGAATGCGGACACGAGGAGTTTGCACTTCGAGCCATTGGCGCTCATAATGACGGTTCCGCAGCTCGATCTCCCATCCCTCAAAAAGGGGTTCGTCACAAATCAGCGGGGTCAGTTTGTGTTTGAGAAGATAGTGGTGAATCTCAGAAATAAGGGCAAAAGCCTCGAGAAAGCGCTCCAGCGCATCGGTACGGCGGTTTTGCAGATGCCACCAAAAAAGTTCACAATCGCCGATCCGGAGCAAACGCCCTTCTAGCCACGAAGCGTGGGGGTTAAGGAGTTCAATCCATAGATACCGCCGGTTGAGTTCAAAGCTGTCTCGGATCGGGAGGAACAATCGAAACCGCCCCAGCCGTTTTCCCATCGGGGTAGACATATTTAAAAAGAGTTTCGCAATGCCGGGGGCATTCGGATCGACGGTCGTTATCTCGAGCTGTTCGAGGGCATTGTTCCCCAGCTCCAGCAGTTCGACCGTATCTAATAGAACCGGGAGGGGATAGGAAAGTGTGCCGCTTCGGTGCAAAGGCTCAGCCAGCAACGCCAAGGCTTGTGCACAAAGGGGTCTCGTCTCAAGGCTCAAATGTTCCAAAGGGCTCAGAAGAGAGTGGAGTGCGAAAAATTCTCTAAACAGGGTATTTTGAGCGGCGGTATCCCACTGACGCGCATCGTATCGGCACTCAAACGGCGCAAAATTAGCCGCTATCTCGTCAAACAGGGTTCGTGATGCGGCTCCGACAATAAGGCGGCGGCTGTTGGTCACAAATAAAAGATGAAGGGCACGGTCGATGGCGCTGTAGGGGTGGGAAGGATCGGCGTCAATCTCGCACATCCACCCTTTTAATCCATAGGGCTCGAACATAGCCAGTCCGATCGCATATCCGGTGCCGTTGTGGCTAATAAAAAGGGCGGCTTGAGGCTCTGTCATCATGATCGCACCACGTGTGTTAAAGTAATGAGGTGATTATATCTATAAGTGGTGAAAATAAAAAATTTAACTTTTATTTCAGTAAGAATCGAGTTATAATCGCAGGACAATATTCTAATCTAAGTTTAGGACACGCTCATGAAACGCCCTACCCCGGTCAATGAAGAAGTTTTATTTGACGGACGGAGTCTGATCTCCGAAACCGATACCAAAGGTATCATCACCTACGTCAACCGAAAATTTACGGAGATGACGGGATATACTCCCGTCGAAGCGGTCGGACAGCCCCACAGCCTGCTGCGCCACCCCGATATGCCCAAAGCAGGATTCGAGCAGATGTGGAAAGTGATCCAAAGCGGTAAAATCTGGGAAGGGTATGTCAAAAATCTTCGTAAAGACGGTAAATTTTACTGGGTTGTGGTCCATATCGTCCCCAAACTCGATGAAGCGGGAGAAATTATCGGCTACATAGCCTCTCGTAAAATGCCTGATCGGAACCGCCTCAAAGTAATCGAAGAGCAATACAAAGAGTTGCTCGCGCAAGAACATTAAATTTTCAACCACTCTTTTTGGCGATAAACCCGCCAAAACCACCACCCCTTGATGAACGTCTCGACGGTCATCGCGATGTAAATCCCGACAATTCCGCCCCCAAACTTCATGACGACGTAGGCGGGGATAATCCGGAAAAGCCACAGCGACAGAAGCGAAATCTGCATGCTCCGCTTCGTTGCCCCCGCCCCCCGAAGTGCACCGCTCAGAACAAAGGTCAACGCCAGAGGAATCTGGGCAATCCCGACCAGACGCAAATAGAGGGTTGCTTGTTGGAGCGTCGAAGCATCATTGGTGAAAAATCGGATCATAGCCTCCGGAAACGCCACCAAAACTACCCCGACACTCCCCATGAACACCATCGCAATTTTGGCACTGAGCACCCCCGAGGCATACGCTTCTGCGTACTGTTTCGCGCCGATATACTGTCCCGCCAGTACCATCGCCGCCACCGAAAATCCAAAACCGGGCATAAAGGCCAACGCCTCGATCCGAAGTCCGATCTGATACCCCGCCAGTGCTTCGGTCCCCTGAGAAGCGATCATCATAACGAAGAGGAGAAACGATGCGACGCCGACACCCCGTTCTATCGCCGCAGGGGTGCCGATGGTAATCATTTTTTTCAAATCGGAGCGATCAAAGATCGGATAGAGCCCCAGCACTCCCCCCTTTTTGAGCAACAGCCATCCATAAAGGAGAACGCTGAATCCGTAGGCGCACACCGTCGCAACCGCTGCCCCCGCTACCCCCATCGCCTCAAATCCTCCGTGACCGAAAATAAAAAGATAATTCAATCCGCCGTTCAGGAAGGCCGAAGCGATTTTGATGAAAAGGGAACTGCGGGTATCCCCGGCTGCGGAAAGGGCACTGTAGGCAAGAGTATCGAGAAAAATGAGCCCCATCCCCAAAGAGAGGATTCCGAAATATCCGCTCCCCAGAAGCGTCACCTCATCGGAAGATCCCATCCAGTGAAAAAAATCGGCTGAAAATATCCATCCGATCCCCCCGACGAGCAATGACCCCGCCAACGCTACCCACACTCCGACAAAGACCACGGCCGAAGCACGATGGCGCCTGCCGCTTCCGATATAACGGGAAATCAGGGCGCTTGAACCGACCGCAAAAACACTCATCAGTGCCTGAATCACCATCATAAACTGCATCGACAAGCCCACCGCCGCCAATGCCGCGACCCCCAAAATCCCCACCATCAGCATATCGATGAGAATCTGAATAATATCAAGGAGGTGTTTCAGTGCAGCAGGGATCGCCAGCCGAAGGACGCGCTGTTTCATCACCCTTCGATTCAGCTTCGAAGCTTCTGAGCCATCTCCTGCATTACCGCAAAAAGCTCTTCTTTGGTAGCATAGCGAAGTTCGATCCGATTGATCGGAACCTCCCCTACCGGATCAAAATCACAAATCAGCACATACGCTTCGAGGGTGATTTGCTCTGCTTTGAGCTCTGCCCACTCCAAAGAGACCGATGCACTCTCCCCGCCGGCACTGATCAATGCCGCAGGATAAAGGCGGGTGATTTTTGCCAAATCGATCTGCTTCCCCTCCGCTTCGAATATCATTTCATCCCTCATCCAATCTCCTTTAATTCATACATCCGCCGTATCCATCCGTAATAGAGGGCCGCAACAGCAAAAACAGCGCCCAGGATCAGCGTAATCATCCCCAATGAGACTCCCGATACGGCCAGATAGCCGATCAGCAAGGAGACAAATGCCCCTACTCCTAAAAAAATCATATCGTTGTAAGCAATCACCCGGCCGTAAAAATCGCTATGCGTATGGTGCTGCAGCAGGGTATAGGTATACGACCACAGCGTCGTTGTGACAAAACCGACTGCAACCGAAGCGATCAACGATCCGTAAAAATCATCAATCATCGCCGCCCACAAAGCCAGAGCACCCGCCTCGGCGAGAAACAGCCACCCCAACCGTGCATTATTGATCCAGTGCCCCAGCACCATCGGACCGATCACCAGACCCACTGCTCGGGCGGCATTCAATAACCCTATCCCCAAAGAGACGGCAATGATTTGCGAATAATAGTGTTTTGCCGCCAAGGCAACCAACGCATCAAATGCGGTAAACCCGATAACGGCATGGAGGATCATCAAGTGGTATACAACAGGGTTGTTTCGTATGTAGATAAAGGCCTCTTTCATCATCGCACTCAGTTTAGAGCTGTTTGAAGACCATTCGATCTCTATTTTGATCGTGGATACTAAAAAAAGGACGATAACAAACAACCCCGCATCGAGCAAGAAAGCGGTTGTAACCCCCACCCAATAGACTACCAAACCGCTCAACGCCATCCCGAGGGTATACGATAAAGACCAAATTATCGAATGAATTTCATTCGCCGCTTGAAGCGCTTTCCCCTCCAAAATCCTTGGCAAGAGAGACATTTCAACGGTAAAATGGAAACTCGAAGCTCCCATCCGAATCACGACCAGCCCATATAAAAGCCACAGCATCCCGACATTGTCGATAGTGATCAAAGAGAGGGTACATCCGATCTCAATGAGGGTAAGAAAAATCATCAGCCGTTTGGGATGAATCCGATCGAGTATTACACCGCTTAGGGGGGCTTGAAATACGCCGGGCAGGAAGTGGAGCGCCGCGACCAGGGCTATCGTCGTCGCATCCGCCCCCATCTGAATCAAAAGGGTATAAATGGCAACATTGCTAAACCACGCACCGAAATAGGCGAGGAGTTGAATCAAAGAAAGGCGGCGAAGCAGCGGTTCATTGCGTAAAAGAGTGAGATAACGTTTCATGCGTGCAAGAGTATCATGGGAGTGATTAAAGTTTTTATTTTCATGGACGATTTAGGGGTAGAAATTGTCTTACACTTTGAGAAGGAGCATTACAATGGAAATCTTGCAGACAACTGCCAAAATGCAGCAAAGTCAAACGTCAACCCCAAGAGCCGTAAGCGAAGCGCAGAGTACCCAAAGTACCCAGCAAATGCAGAGGGGGCAGATTCAGCAGGACAAAGCTGCCCAAATCAGCAGTGATACAAAAACGTCAAAAATTGATTCGCAAGAGCAAATGGATCACTTAGTTGAACAGCTCAACCGCTCACTTGACCCGTTTAACACCACGTTGAAATTCGGTTTCGACAACTCATCAGAAGATTTTTATGTATCGGTGATTGAGACCAAGAGCAATCGTATGCTCAGACGTTTTCCGGTTGAACAAGCGCAGCTGCTTTTGCCGAAAATGCAAGAACTCCATGGAATCTTATTTGATCAAAAGGGATAACCTCGAATCCCTAAGACATTTTTACCTATAATTTTATTCGAATTAACTAAAGGAATTTTATGCACACCAACCTTGCCTACAATGCGTATACCCAAAACAATATCGGTGTGGAATCACCGGAAAAACTGATCCAGATGATGTATGAAGGGGTATTGCGGTTCAATATGCAGGCAAAACGTTCCGTGAATGAAGATAATATCGAAAGACGAACCTACTGGATCAACCGATCCAGTGCCGTCATAACCGAACTGCTCAATACCCTTGATTTCAAACAGGGGGATGTTGCCCATTATCTCTCAGGCCTCTACAGTTATCAGCTCCGTCTCCTAGTAGAAGCGAACATCTACAACGATAGTAGCAAAATTGATGAAGTATCTCAGGTCATGAAAGGTCTTTTGGAAGCATGGAAAGAGAGTACCCATGTGGCTCAACAAAATTAAAACCGCTTTGGTACTCGAAGAAGTTGAGCGTATCTCCTCGTTGATCGACGAGATCCCTCACTTTGATACCCTTGCACAAATGGAGGAAGCTGCTTACCTTCTGGCGCAGTGTAAAATTCTCCTGGAACAGCACCAATCCCAGAATGCCCAAAGACTCAAAGAGATCAAAAACACCCTCGATTTTCTCAAATCTACCCAAACCCAACCCCCTTCTTCGTTAAATCTAAAATTTTAACCCTTTTCTCACCCTTTTTTTGATAAAATCGCGCTATTCGCTCCATGATTCGATGATGGAGTAGGGGTATCAATGATAAGGATGCAAGTATGAAAAAAGAGGTTAAAAAAGTTGTTCTCGCCTATTCGGGCGGATTGGATACGAGTGTTATTTTAAAATGGCTTCAAGATGAGTACAATTGTGAAGTTGTCACTTTTACCGCCGATATCGGCCAAGGCGAAGAAGTCGAACCCGCACGTGCAAAAGCTATCAGCCTCGGGATTAAACCTGAAAATATTTATATCGAAGACCTTCGTGAAGAGTTCGTACGTGACTATGTTTTCCCGATGTTCCGTGCCAATGCGATTTATGAGGGAGAGTATCTCTTGGGAACCTCTATTGCACGCCCGCTTATCGCAAAACGCCAAGCCGAAATCGCCCGTATTACGGGTGCCGATGCCGTCAGCCACGGTGCTACCGGCAAAGGGAACGACCAAGTCCGTTTTGAAATGGGATATTTGGGACAGAACAGTTCCCTCACCATCATTGCCCCATGGCGTGAATGGGATCTTAACTCGAGAGAAAAACTCCTCGCGTATGCTGCGGAACACGGGATCAAAATCGAAATGAGCGGCAAAAAGTCCCCCTACTCTATGGATGCCAATCTGCTCCATATTTCGTATGAAGGGGGAATTCTCGAAGATCCGGCCGCTGAGCCTGAAGAGAGCATGTGGCGTTGGACCGTATCGCCTCAAAATGCACCGGATGAAGCGGAATACATTGAAATCGGCTATGAGAAAGGAGACCCTGTCAGCTTAAACGGCAAGGCTCTCTCTCCTGCCGTGATGCTCGAACAGCTCAACATTATCGCCGGACGTCATGGAATCGGGCGTGCCGACATCGTTGAAAATCGATTTGTCGGGATGAAAAGCCGCGGATGTTACGAAACTCCGGGGGGAACCATCATGCTTAAAGCTCACCGTGCCATCGAATCATTGACGCTTGACCGTGAAGAGGCGCACCTGAAAGATGAGTTGATGCCGCGCTATGCAAAATTGATTTATAACGGTTTTTGGTTTGCCCCGGAACGCGAAATGCTGCAAGCGGCTATCGATAAAACTCAGCAGAACGTACGCGGAACTGTCCGGTTGAAACTCTATAAAGGGAACGTAATGGTTGTGGGACGCAGTTCCGATCTCTCCCTTTTTAACCCTGAGTATTGTACCTTTGAAGAAGATTCTGTCTACGATCAAAAAGATGCCGGAGGCTTTATCAAACTCAATGCGTTGCGTTTCATCATTGCCGGTAAAGCTCGAAAAAACAAATAACCCAAGGAAGCATTATGAGCATCATTAAAATTGATATGAATTCCGATGAATTCCAAGCAGAACTCGAAAAAACAATCAAATTTACCGACAAAGTGGTAAACCAATTCAATTGGGCTTACAATCCTCAAGAAGAGATTAACGAGGGGGTTCAATTCGGGCTTGCCCGCAACAAAATGATGTATGGCAAACGTTTTTGCCCGTGTTACATGGTTGAAGAAGTAGACGGAAAATATCAAAGTACCGATAACCGCCTATGTCCTTGTACCACCGCAATCGAAAAAGAGATTCCTGAAGAGGGAGTATGCCACTGCCAAATTTTTTGTACGCCCGAATTCGCGGCTGCAAAACGACTTGAAATGGGAATCGATGAAGTTACCCATCAACACTCTCGCGGATTAACCAAAGAAGAATGCCAAATGTTGTTAACGAAAAGCGATATCGACAGCGATGAGCTGACTGCTCTTTTCGAAGCACGCGAGTTGGGAATGGTTAAGTTTAAAGTGGTCGATGTTCGGGAATGGATGGAGTGGAAGATGGGACGTATTGCCGGCGCCGATGTTTTGGTACCGACCAGCAGTTTTTTCCAAACGCTCACAGAATCGAAATTGGACAAAAACGAAAACATTATCGTTTATTGCCATGTCGGCAGCCGAAGTGCCCACTGCCAGCGTATCTTGTCCGATATGGGATATACCCAAGTTTCCAATCTTGCACACGGTATCGTCTCCTACGGCGGCCAAATCGTTCGCGGTTAATTAAGGATCATTAATGAAAGTATTATTGACGAAAGATGTCAAAGGGGTCGGAAAAGCCGGCGAGATCAAAGAGGTTGCCGATGGATACGGCAAAAACTTTTTGATCGGCAAAGGGTTGGCCCTCGCCGCTACTCATGAAGTTTTAAAAAAATATGAATCTGACCAAAAGAAAAAAGCGGCACAGGATGCAGCCGAAATTGAACGTCTCACTGGGATTAAAACACAGCTTGCCGATATCAAAGTAACAATTACCAAAAAGCTGGGGAATACCGGTCACCTTTTTGGTTCCGTTACCAAAGAAGAGATTGCCGATGCCGTGCAAGCACAGCACGGTATCGAAATCGACAAAAAAGAGCTCGATGCAAAACACGGGATTAAAACGACCGGAGTGCATGAGCTTGATCTTAAACTCGGCCACGGAATCCACGCAACACTGCATGTAGAGATTAAAGGTGAATAAAGCCGGCTTCGTCGCTCTCGTAGGGCGTCCCAATGCGGGAAAAAGCACCTTGATGAACTGGATTTTAGGTGAAAAAATAGCCCTTGTCAGCCAAAAAGCCAACGCAACGCGTAAGCGTTCGAATGCTATTGTGATGCATCACGACGATCAAATTATTTTCGTCGATACCCCAGGCCTCCATCAAGCCGAAAAACTCCTAAACCAGTACATGCTTGAAGAAGCGCTCAAAGCGATCGGAGATTGCGATATCGTTGTCTATCTCGCACCGGCATCCGATAAAACGATCCATTATGAAAAATTTTTGGAACTCAATGGGGATAAGCGCAAACACATTATTGTCCTCAGTAAAATCGACCAAATTTCCCAAGCCGAATTGCTTAAAAAAATCGGAGAATACAACCGCTTCAGTGAACACTTTCTAGCCCTTATTCCGATGTCCGTCACCAAAAATGTCGGTAAAAACGACCTGCTCGACACCATTGTTAAGCATCTCGGTGAGTCTCCCTATCTTTACGACCCGGAAAATATCACAACGGAAATGGTGCGTGATATCTATAAAGAGTTTATCCGCGAGGCGATTTTCGACAACATCAGCGATGAGATCCCCTATGAATCGGATGTTATCATCGATAAAATCGATGAAGATGCTCCCGTAGAACACATTCGTGCCACCATTATCGTCGAAAAAGAGTCCCAAAAAGGGATCATTATCGGCAAAGGGGGCTCAGCCATCAAACGGATCGGGAAAAGTGCCCGAGAAAAAATTGAGCGTTTGGCTTCGAAACCTGTCTACCTTGAGCTGTTCGTCTCCGTCAAAAAAGGGTGGACTACCGATAAAAAGTTCTTAAGCGATCTCGGATACGAATGGTAAAAAAAGGTGGGAAAAGTTCCTCACAATCTCTTGCACATTAAAAATATTCTTTGAATTCGAATCTCCTTTCGAGTTCTCCCTTCAAATAACAAAAATATCCCTCAAAAGTTGCCCTGGAACGATAATCTCCCTTTATCTTTAAAAGGTTTAAAAAACAGTTTAAGTTTCATTCCGCTACAATCGATGCAGAACAATTTCATGTTTTCCCAGCTTATTGGGCAGTGTTCAAAAATAAAGTTATCATGAGAACATTAATTACTCACAATTTACTGCCTTTGCAGGAAACAGTGAGACTGAAATGAGTAGGTAAGCTACAGATTTTTTTGTAAGTGCCGATTTTAAGGTTATAATCCTGATTTTCATAGATTGAGACCCTATAATTGGCTTTATGAAATAAAGATGTCAAAATTAGAAAGTAAAAGGTGTATCATGTTTAAGTATTTGGGTTTCAAATACTTGAAAAAGGTGGTGCAATACAATGATCAAAAGAGTTTACCGGCAAAACTGCTTCTACGGAATGGTTCTTGTACATTTTAAATAGGAAAGAGGATGAGTAAAAGCCAACAACAAACCTATTCAGCCATCGTATCTGCCAATCCCTACAAAGGGGATTATTACGTTGGAACATTCAACACACTATCGCTCAGCACTTCTCCTTCTTTTTCAAAAGAACAATATTCTGTCTCTTTTCTAAATACCAAAGGGTTTATATCAACCCTTATAGGGATCAGTAAAAATATCCCGGATGATGACGTTTATGATGCTCTTGAAAACAAAGTTTATGAAGAACTTGCATTGGATATGGCAATTGAATACCAGATTCGTTACGTTGAAGCCATACACAGGGGAACAGAGGGGGATCGCTTTTTTCATGTTTTTGTCGTTGATCCTCTGACGCTGGAGCAAGAATACACAAAAGTCATCGATACGATTAAATACATCGATCAAATTGTGCCGATCCCTTTATTGTTAAAATCATTGTACGTCAAAGAGATCATCGATTCTTCGGATGTCCATTGTTTTATCTATTTTCAAGAGAATGATGCTTTTTTCTGTATTTACAATGAACAAGAGTTTATTTACGCCAAATCGCTGAAATTTTCTCTCTTCCAAATGCATGAACGCTTTTGTGAACTTTTAGGTGAACAAATCGATTTTAGTACGTTTGGAGCAATGCTCGCAAAAGAGGGGTTAAACACGTCAAATCCCGACTATCAACGAAATCTGATCAAGCTCTTCGGTGAAATTTTCCTTCATATCAGTGACATCATGGCCTACGCGAAAAGAGCCTATGAGATCAACCGGTTTGACGAAATTTTCATCGGTACGAGTTTAGGAAGCGTCATTGGATTAGACGAATATGCACAAACCTATTTGGGATTAAAAACAATCCCGTTTGATTTTGATTACGGTTTCAACACGGAGGGGTCCCGCGTCGATCAAATGCATCAATTGATGCATTTGTACGGGCGCCTGGAAGCCGAAGAACGGTATGATTGCAATTTTACGGTCTTTCATCGTCCTCCCCCGTTCGCAAAGCGAGAGAGTGGAAAACTCATTTTAATTGCCGCCGCATCCCTAGCCGGAGCCCTCCTCTATCCTGGCGTATATTGGGGATTATCATATATTGAAGAGTTCCACCATGCCGTATTGACAAAAGAGTACGAGCAAGTCCATATTGAAAAAATGACCCGCGAAGCGACCATTAATCTCAAATTGGCCAATAAGAATGCGGCCCAGACCCTCTTAGATGAACAGCAGAGCGCTTACAAACAAAAAAAGGATACGTTGGTAAAAGTACACGAGAAAAAAGTGGATTATCCGATGAAAGCCAAAATCATGGCTGATTTTACCCGCAGTTTCAATCAGTATCGGGTACAACTTAAAACAATTGCCTATAGTGAAGATCTGAATAATACAAAAACCTTCACCTTTGGGCTAACATCCTCAAAAACACAAGATATTACCGCACTCCTTAAGCATCTAACGGATCTTAAACGTGATCGGTATGACTTCAATCTAGAGATGATTGCATACGACACAAACAGCTCTTCTTATCTCAGTGAATTAAAGGCGGTGATCAAATGAAATTACAAATCGAAGACTACCTTTATTCCCTCGATCAATCCCTTTCACAAAAGAGCGATCGTGACAAAATGATGCTTTATGTCATGATTTTCACCTCTTTATTTGTCTTCTCCTATTTATTTTTTTGGGAAAGTTCTGAGCAAAGCTTCAATGTTTCTCACGAAAAAGCGCTGAAGGTTGAGAATGATCTTAATATTGACAAGCAGTATTTAAGTTCAAACCCTCCTGAGCGTATTGCTCAAATTGAACAGGAAACGGTTGAAATAGAGAAACAACATGTACTTTATGTTCAATATAACAATTACATTAAAGAGCAGCTTGAACAAATCTCTTCACTGTACTATGATGAAAAAGTTTGGGGATCATACCTCGACTCGATATCGCATTACGCCCGAGCCTACAATGTTAAATTAGCTCAATTTGGAAATACTCTCCAAACGGACAATAGCTCTTTCGGGCATGTTTTGGATATCACTATTGCTTCGGAAGGACCTTATAAAAACACCCTTAAATTTATTAATGCCCTTGAACAAAGTTACTTGGTAGTCGATCTTCACGACTTTAATATGAGCGCTGAAGATAAGTTTAGAGGGGATCTTAATATCTCAGTATGGGGGATCGTAAGACAATGAAAAAATACCTTCTTTTAGGATTTATCGGCTTCATCTCGCTTCATGCCGAAGTCATCCCTTCTGCCCCCGTTGTGGACAGTTTCACCACCGTGCAACCGCAGGGAGATAAAGAGTTGGCGTGGGTTGATGAACAAATTCAGGCCATTTTACCTTCACGTGTCGGTGTTCCGGATGGTTTTATCAATTCATTGCGTGATCCGATGAAGATGAATAAACCGGTTCGCATTGCCGGTACAAGCACCATTTCATCCGGCATGAGGCTTCTTGCCCCTCCAAAGTTAGGGAGCAGTGTTGCTTTTTTGCCTCAACCTAAGGTTGTGGAAGAGCCTTTACGCCTTTTGGGCGTTATGAACAAGAGCGTGTTGATAAGTGGAAAATGGTATAAAATCGGTGATCATGTCCGCAATTATACCGTTGCCGAAGTGAAACAAAATTCCGTATTGTTAACCGGAAAAAAAGATCAAAAACTCATTTTGTTTCTCACCAAACAAAATAATAATATTAAAATCATCACGAAATAGGAAAGTATCATGACATCTGTAATTAAACACCATGCGCGAGCGTTTATGTTATCCGTTGCCACGGCTGCCCTTCTATCGCCTGCTCTGCAGGCTGACTGCAGCTATGAGCTTTTCAATATCTCTTCCGTCAAAGGGACGAGTGTAGGAGAGTTCGTGGATCAGCTCAGCGATGAATGCGGTATGAGCGTCATTGTGACGGACGAGCAAGCCGAAGGTATTCTCAAAAAACCGATGAACAAAACGTTTTTGAAAAACCTGACGATCAATGAGGTTTTAGATCTAATCATTAAAGAAAACAACTTACAATATACGCTGCAAAACAATGTATTAAAAATTTCCTATCTTACCACCAAGACCTATAACATCGATTACATCACGACCAAACGTGTCGGAACCGGAAGTACCAATATCCGCCTCAGTTCAAATTCCGGCACTGCTGCGGGAACGACAGGAGTTGGAGGGAGTACTGGTACTGTGTCAGCCCCTGCAGCATCTACAACCGGGAACAAGCAAGCCAGCAATAATGCATCGTCGGAGTCGGGAACCAATATCACTACCATGGACGAAGTGAATTTTTGGGACACGTTGGAAAAAGAGGTCCGCAATATTCTAAGCCGTCCGGAAGATAATTACAGACAGAAAAAATCTGAAAATCTTACTGACTCCCAAACCTCTTCTGCCAAAGAGCAAGATGAGTTTCATAATATTTTCATCAACAAAAGTGCCGGTTTAGTGACGGTGACCGGCACTGGGAAACAAATTCAACGCCTCGACAGTTATATCAATGATTTACAGAAGAAAATGGAAACGCAGGTACTGATCGATGTCAAAATGTACAGTATTGTCTTTAATGACGGCTCAACAACCGGTATAGACTGGACACAAATCTATAATCTTCAGAACTTTAAGCTCGGGTTCAATCAAGCGAATCGCATGAACGTAGCAGGTGGCACCTTCGATACCGCGTATGAGGGTGATTTAGTAGAAGGTTCACGTCTCTCGGGGACGGTAGCAGATCCGACCATCGAATATGCGCCGATTGCCGGGGTGCGGGCTCCGGTCGATGCGATATCACGACTCTTTACGATGAGCAACAGTATCAGCATTAATAACCTCCTGATGTTTCTTAAATCACAAGGGGATGTGTACGCGATTTCCAATCCGAAAATTTTAACCCTTAACAATCAGCCCGCTCTGATCACGGCCGGAACGGAACTTTTTTATAAAACCATCAATACCTCAACCCTCGCAGGGGGGACTACCGGGGAACAAGCGAAAACAGAAGTGATCAGTTCTGTCTTCTCCGGCGTATTGCTCGACATTACTCCCGAAATTGCCAATGATGGGACTATTACCCTTCGCATCAACCCTTCTGTGTCGGAAACGGCAAGCAGCGTCTCAACAGATAATGCAACACGTAGCATGCCACCGGACTTGAGCCGTCGCCAAATTTCTACCGTTGTTACGGTAAAAGACGGCAATCGGATTGTATTGGGCGGCTTGATTAACCGAAAATCGTCCAATACGACGACAAAAGTACCGTTACTCGGAGATATTCCGCTTATCGGCTACCTTTTTAAACAAGAGGGGATGAGCGAAAAAGTGGAAGAGCTCGTGATTATTATTGAACCGCATATCGTTAAAAAAGAGAATGATACTCTGAGCCTGTCCGATCTTGGCTATACACGGGTAGACAAAGCGATGACCAAAGCAGCTAAAGAGGAAATCAAGTAACGGATGGAGCATTCCCTTTTCTCAAAACCGCGTGATCTTTTTTTAGATATTGTCAATCCGAGAGATTATGTTCAGATTGACAGTGTCTCCCATATGTATCAATCCCTCAAAAATTCGGTTCAAAAACCGTTGAAAATGATTTTGTTGTATGGCAGACCCGGAACCGGAAAAAGTATGCTGCTTCACAAATTGCATCATGACCTCTCCAAACACCAAAAAGTGCTCATGGTGTCGACACCCATTGTGGATGAAGATGATTTTTTACGGGTCATTGCCCAAAATATTTTTGGTCATTCCCCCCGGGAAGTGATGACGCTCAACCGTTTTTTAGAGATTTCATCCGCTCTCTCTCTTCGAGACACCCCTATTGTTTTGTTAGATGAAGCGCAACTCTACACCCCCTCATTAATGGAAAAGATTCGCCTTATTTCGGATGCGAGAGCCATTAAGTTTGTGATTACTCTCCATAAGACCGACAAAGAAGACATCATTGCAAAAGAACATTTTCAGACCCGAATATGGGAAAGTATCGAACTGCAGAATGCCTCAGCCGAGGAGCTCAAAATTTACGTCCAGAAAAAGCTTTTAAAAGCCAACTGTTTCGATGTAGCCAATATGTTCAATGATAAAAACATGAAATTGGTGGCTGCTCTGACAAAGGGGAACTATCGGGAAACGAACAAACTCCTTTTTTCACTTTTCAGTCTCTATTGCTGGTATGAAGAGAACCATCCTTCACGCATTCAATACAATGCGATCAAGCCCAAATGGATCGAAATGGCCGCTATCCACACAGGATTGATCCATGCTTGATATTAAAAGATTGGAACGGCGCTGGCTGAAATACAAAATCAAATCTTTTTTGCCCTATTTTATTACTCTGTTCGCGGTGCTATCCGTACTGATTGGTATCTCCCTGTGGTTCAATACTGAAAAACCCGCAGATCATAACCGTACGGATACTCAAAAAACTATTGTTTCCCCTACGGCAGAACCCCTTCCTCCTGTGGCGATGAGTGATCACAACAAAACCGTATTAGAACCTTCAATGGAGTTTGTCCAAGCCTTTCAAAATCAATCCGTAACCAGTGAACCCGAAACCAAACTGCCACCGGTAGCACTCCCCGCCCCTGCGGTAAATAAACCGGTTCGTCCGATCCCGGCTCCACCAAAAACCTTGCATATGCCCGAATATACTCCTCCACCGGAAGCTCCAGCCGGTTTAAGAGCAGTTCCAACCGTATCAAGAACGGTTACAAATGACAAGTCCCTTTCCATCAATCGTAATGAATCTAAACTGGATATTGAAGATTTGCAGCGCCGGTTTAAAGAGACCTCCAATGCCAACCTCGGACTTTTTATTGCCCGTTATTACTATGACCACGGAGATTACAATGAAGCCTACAATTATGCGTTAAAAACCAACAATGTGAACAACCGGATTGATGAGAGCTGGATCCTTTTCTCAAAATCATTGGTAAAACTCGGGAAAACCGATCAGGCCAAAAAAACACTGCAGCTTTATATTTCGCAATCCAATTCAGACGCGGCACGAGGCTTATTGGATGCGATTGAAAAAGGAAACTTCAAATGAGATCGCCCCTCTTTTTACTCTTCTTCTCTTGCACTCTGTTCGCAGATACGGGTCAAAACCTTTTTGATATGTACCAAAAAGGGATGTATGCCCAGGGATGTGACTACGGATACCGTTTTTTTGCTCGCAATGAGCACAATGAACCGTTTGTCTCACTCGTCGGATTTTCATGTTTAAAAGCCGATCAAATCGATCGGCTCTCTCCCGTCATGTCCGCTTTGTCACAAACTCCGGATGCGCGTGCCAACAGTGCTTATTTTGCCCTCATCGTTATGCAAAAAAAACTCTTAATGCAAGCTTTATTTGATCATAAACCCATTCAAAAGCTCCAATTTCCAACGAGTGGCCATCTCCTCTCAAAAGTCTTTGATTTGTACGTCAAAAATCCGAAAAACAACGATCCTGTCAAAGAGTATCAAGACCCGGCAAATCCAAGACAAAGTTACAAACTCTACACAACACACTCTGATGGACGAAAAAGTATAGCTATAGATGAATATTATGATAAAATATTAACCCTTCATCACGTGTATTAAAAAGGATTAAGATATGGATCGTATCACCCATGATTTACTTGAAAAACGCCATATCTCCCAACAACAAATAGATCGTTTAACCTCGAGAGGGGTTCAAGATGACACGGTTTTAGAGACGCTGACAAAAGTCGGTGCCATCTCCATCAATTTTATCAAGCGTTTTATCGTTGAACAAATCCGCCTCGGCCGATATGAATTCTCCATCATTAAAAATTACCATTTTTTAGACGAAACATCGATATTATCTCACTTAGCTGAAGTGATCGAAGTCCCCTTTATCGACCTTGACTCTATCGATATGGATTATCGACTGGTTGAAAAAATCCCGACGGCACAGCTGAAACGCTACAATGCCCTCCCTATTTCGCAAGACGACATGTATGTGACCGTTGTGTTTGCCGATCCTTTAAACATCGAGGCGCAAGAGTCCATTCAACGTCTCTTTCCCCGCAAATCCCTCAAAATTGCGGTCGCTACCGAAAAACAGATTCAAGCCTATTTGTTCAAAATGGAGCTCAAAGACAGCGTTAAAGAACTGGTTACGAACATTCGTAACGAATTACGCAATATCGGAACGATCGAAGAGCAGCAAGAAGCCTCTTCCATCCTGCAGCTTATTGATGTTATCCTCAAAGCGTGTATCAAAGGGCGTGCGAGTGACATCCATATTGAACCCACAGAGCGCAACTGCGTCGTTCGGGGACGGATTGACGGTAAACTTACCGAAATCTTTATCTTTGACCGCGACATTTATCCCCCTTTAGCTTCACGTATTAAACTTCTGGCCAACTTGGATATTGCCGAGCGGCGCAAACCCCAAGACGGCCGTTTTTCAGCTATGGTTATGGACGCCGAATTCGATTTTCGTCTCTCTACCCTCCCCATTATTTACGGCGAATCGATCGTTATGCGTATTTTGGACAAAACCAAAGCCTTGGTCAAACTCGAAGCCTCCGGTATGGATTCGGAAAGCTACCAAAAGCTGATTAAAGGGCTCCAATCTCCTTTTGGGATTATTTTGGTTACCGGACCCACCGGAAGCGGAAAAACAACAACCCTCTACGGAGCATTGAACGAACTGCGCAATGTCGAAGACAAAGTCATTACCGTAGAAGATCCGGTAGAGTATCGGATGAATCTGATCCAGCAGGTTCAAGTCAATCCGAAAGTGGGGCTCTCCTTTGCCGATGCGCTCCGTTCTATCCTCCGTCAAGACCCCGATAAAATCATGATCGGGGAGATTCGCGACCATGAAACACTGGAAATTGCGATTAAAGCGGCTCTTACCGGCCACTTGGTCATCTCTACCCTCCATACGAACGATGCGATCAGTGCCATTCCGCGTATGGCCGATATGGGGATTGAACCGTATCTCATCAGCGGTGCACTCGTCGCCGTTCAAGCCCAGCGGCTGGTACGGAGAATTTGTACTCATTGTAAAAAAGAGGTCGATATCCCCCAAAATATCCTCCAAGAATACAGTTCTCTCATCCCTCCTCATACGATTTTTTATGAAGGGGCCGGGTGCAAAGAGTGTAACGGAACAGGGTACATGGGACGCGAAATGATTTGTGAGGTCCTCCCCATCACGGAAAATCTTTCAAGCATGATCGCGCGCGGGGCATCGAAAGATGATCTCCTCAAAGAGGCCAAGAGAGAAGGTTTTGTCGGTATGTTTGAAAACGGGATGGCAAAAGCCGTTCATGGAGTGACCACGTTAGATGAAATATTAAGGGTGGCAAAAGGATGAAATATTTTATAGCAACAGTTCTCACGAAAGGGAAAAAAACCGATCAGGGATTTTACGCCGAAAATAAAAAAGAGGCCCATTATATCGCCAAAATCAAATACTCCGGATTAATCTTAAAAGTGAACGAAGCTTCTCCCCCGTTGGAGGATCAGCTTCGTAAATTTAAAGAGAGCCTATTTTCAAACCTGCAAAAACGTAAACTCAAGCAAGACGCCCTGATTGCCGCCATACGGCAACTTGCCGTTATGACAAACGCCGGAATCTCCATTCACGACTCTCTCAAAGAGATCGCCGATGCAACCACCGATAAAACATTGCAGACCGTTTTGGGGACGATAGCGGAAGACATCAATGCCGGACACAGTCTCTCTCATTCCGCCGCTAAATTTGCCTATGAACTCGGCAATCTCTCTTTGGCCATGATCGAGTTGGGAGAAAAAACCGGTAATATGGCGGAAGCCCTCCATAAACTTGCCGATATGCTCGAAGAGATACGGCGGAATATCATCAAATTCAAAAAAGCAATGGCCTATCCTCGCAACGTTATGATCGCCATGGCCATCGCCTTTACCGTTCTGATCTCTTATGTTGTTCCGCAATTCAAAGCGATTTTTGAACAACTTGAAGCCGAACTTCCGCTGCCGACAAAAATACTCCTCTTTTTGGAGCATATGTTTAATACCTACGGCCTTTATGTTCTCGCAGCGATTTTTATCTTTGTCTTCGCCTTCCGATACATGCTGAACCATAACCGCCCGTTTCGCTATAAATGGCATCAATTCTTGCTCCGTCTTTACCTGATTAAAAACATCATCATGTTTGCGACGCTCAATCGATTTACCTTGGTTTTTTCAGAACTTGTCCGGGCCGGTATTCCGATCGCTGAAGCACTGGAGACCTCGATTGCCATGATCGATACCCTCCCGCTTCAGGAGAAGTTGTTAACGGTACGGCAAACCGTCGAAAAAGGGGGGACCCTTCACAACGGCTTGGCTGAAACCAAACTTTTTGAAAACATGATCATTCAAATGATCTCTGCCGGTGAAGCCAGCGGTCAGCTCGATGCCATGATGCAAAAAGTTATGGAGTATTACAAAATGCGCTTTGATGCCATTATTGACGGTCTCTCCGAAGCGATAGAGCCGATTATGCTCTTGATTATTGCCTGTATGGTTGTTTTGTTAGCTCTCGGTATTTTCTTACCTATGTGGGAAATGGGGAATGCGGTCCAAGGACGCCGATAAAAAAGAGGCTACGCCTCGTCGGTCGACCCTTTGGCCACAAGAGCCGCATAGGTTTCGTCTTTGGGAATCAGCCCCGCTTCGAATAAAAACTGAGAGGGGATAAAGTTGGTTTTTTTGATCTTGTCATACTTGGCATAACTCAAAAAAAGGCGGTCTTTTGCCCGTGTCACGGAGACATAAAAAAGGCGCCGTTCTTCTTCGATACTACCGCTTCGAGACATCAGTTTTCGATTAGGAAACCGTCCGTCCATCAAATCAATCACATAAACTTCCTGATATTCCAACCCTTTTGAGGCATGGATACTGAGGAGGTGGACCCCTTCTCCCTGAGTCAAATCCTGTGATCCCAAAACCATGGCATTCAAAAACCGTTCATGATCTTTATAGGGGCGGGAGAGTTCAAACAAAATGGTGCACTTTCTACGGATCCGCTCTGTGGATTCCGTTTTTGCCCGCTCGTCGATAGAGCCGTTTTCCGTCGTGGCCCGTCTGGTTGAGAGCATTTCAATCACATGCCCGTACAAACTTGAGAGGGCAATCTTTTGGACGGCCGCTTTAGGCTCTTTGATATCCCGCAATTGACGGAAAAGGGTAAAAAGATCGTGTAAAAAGGTAGCCGAATCTTTCGTCAGTTTGGCATGTTTTAAAATCGGATTTCCCATAAAATTGGGATCGAATCCGAGCTTTGCAAACCGCCCTGCACTCCCCATCTCGGCATAATCATCAAACAGCCCGAGCTGATGGTTCAGCCGCCGTTTTTCGAACGGATTGGAGATCTGCGAATCGGGAGTGTACAACCCCCGGATGAATGATCCATGCCCCAGTTTTTGCAAGGCGACAAAAAGCTCTTTGGCGATAGCGCTCCCCACCCCTTTGGCATAATCAAACAAATGGATAAATGCCATCATATCCGATTCATTAACGAGTAACGTATACATATCCAGGAGCGCTTTGATCTCTTTGGAGTCAAAAAAACTGGTCCCCCCGCGCCGGCGGCACGCTATTCCCATTTCACGCAACGTCGCTTCAATCCCGTCTGCCGATGCGTTGTTCCGGAAAATGACCGCAATCTCTTCACGCGGCGTGGACGAATCACCGATTTTTTGGGCAATCCCGTGATACTGATCAAAAAGTTCCTCATAAATCAACAATGATGGGCTTTGTGCTTCTGCGGTTCGAGTCACTTCGAGCGCTTTGGGATAGATCCGTTCATTATAGGCGATAACCGTATTGGCCAAAGAGAGAATGGGGACAGTTGAGCGGTAGTTTTTATTGAGGGTATACACCTCGGCATCGGGAAAATTGGTGGTAAACGATCCGATGATCGAAATATCGGCACCGTTGAACGCATAGATACTCTGGTCATAATCCCCGACACAAAAGAGCGAGGGGGGGCGCATCGCATTGATCAGTGTCCCCTGAAGAGCATTGGTATCTTGGTATTCGTCAATCAATACCTCTTTGTACCCCAAATCGCTTTCCCGGGCAAGATCGCGCATATGCAGGAGCAAATCGTTGAAATTGACAAACCCGTACTCTTTTTTGAGCGCTTCAAATTCATCAATAATATCGGCATAGATAGCCGCATAGACGGCGTGTTCATCCTGCCTTGTCAAAATCCACTCTTCGAAATTGACATTCAGTTCCGTATTCTGATAAAACGAATAAACATCATAGAGGTAATTGGCACCGTACGCCGAGGTCGCGCAATCAATATGACTGAACGTCCGTTTCTCATAGACACTGCGAAACAGGGTTTTAAGTTCACGCGGCTGTTTGAGAACGACTTTCCCCTCTTTGCGTTTGAGCCATCGATAGCTCACTGCATGAAAGGTTCCCGCATCGATTTTCGAAGCAATTTCACGGCCGAAAAAAGTGGCTACCCGCTCCACCATCTCCTGTGCCGCTTTATTGGTAAAGGTGAGCAGCAAAATCTCTTCGGGTTTCACATTTTTGGAGATGAGATAGGCAATGCGTCCGACAATCGTCGAGGTTTTTCCCGTACCTGCCGAAGCGATAATAAGGTTATGTCCATAGGGAGCGGTTGCGGCGGTATATTGCTGATCGTTGAGACGCGAGAGAGGCAAGAGGCTCCTTAAAGCCCCAAGGAAAAGGAGCTAAATTATGATTTAAATTTTTTGATCGGTTCGGCCAAACCGAAGTCGGGATGATTTTTTACATCCAATACCGCTTGTGCCATGGTCGCGTTGTCTTGATTAAAAATAAGCGGGGCTAGGAAGTTGATGCACGATTCATCGAGCGGATTTTGAATAACAACGACATTATATACAAGGACGTTTGAATTTTCATTAATATCCAGTAAAACGCGCACGGATAGCGGAACGTCAAAGGAATATTCACGCAGAGGATACGGATTGACCACTGTAAAACTTACATTCCCGTCACAACTTCTAAGAGTTGAAAACAACTCATCGATCTCCTTCAACTCTACACATTCAATATTTTCAAACCCTAATATTGTTGATTTCACCTGATACTGCAATGACACTCCTTTAAACGACTCTTTTCTTACAGAAGCAAATCGCGTTCCCCCAAATTTTGCTATAATTCGCGATATTTTTTGAACCCAAGGCTTTGTTATGTCAACTACCCACTACGATCCCAAAAATATTGAAGAGACCTATTACCCTATTTGGGAAAATCGAGGCTATTTTGAAATTGACGGAAATAAGACGATTGCAAAGCCGGATAAACATTTTGCCATTATGATGCCTCCGCCGAACGTCACCGGACGTCTCCATATCGGGCACTCCCTTACCTTTACCCTCCAAGACATCATCGTCCGCTACAAACGGATGGACGGATACATGACCCTCTGGCAGCCGGGAACCGACCATGCCGGTATCGCGACCCAAAACGTCGTCGAAAAACAGCTCCTAGCCGAAGGGAAGACCAAAGAAGAACTCGGTCGCGAAGCGTTTTTGGAACGGGTTTGGGCATGGAAAGAGGAGAGCGGCGGAATCATGGTCGGACAGCTCCGCAAACTGGGGGTCTCTCCGGCATGGAGCCGTGAGCGCTTTACGATGGATGAGGGATTAAAATCCTCCGTCAAAGAGGCATTTGTCCACCTCTACAACCAAAACCTCATCGTGCGCGGAAACTACATGGTCAACTGGTGTACCCATGACGGTGCGCTGAGCGACATCGAAGTGGAACACGAAGAGCACCAAGGCAACTTCTACCATATGCGTTATCCGTTCAGTGACGGGAGCGGTCATATCGTCGTCGCGACTACCCGTCCTGAGACCTATTTCGGCGATACGGCGATCATGGTTCACCCCGATGATGAGCGTTATCTCCATCTCATCGGACAAAGCGTTACCCTTCCCCTCATCAACCGCGATATCAAAATCATTGCCGACAGCCATGTTGATCGCGATTTCGGAACGGGTGTTGTTAAAGTCACCCCAGCCCACGATACGAACGACTACGAAGTGGGTAAACGGCATGATTTGGAATTCATCACCGTTTTCGATGAAAAAGGGATACTGAACCACCACGCAGGCGAGTTTGAGGGATTGGAGCGTCTCGAAGCGCGCGCCGTGATCGTCAAACGTCTCGAAGAGGCGGGGTTTATCGAGAAAATCGAAGAGCATACCCATCAGGTAGGTCATTGTTACCGTTGTAAGAATATCGTGGAGCCCTATATCTCAAAACAGTGGTTTGTCCGCAAAGAGGTAGCGCGCGGTTCGATCGATAAAACGAATGAGGGTCTCACGCAGTTTTTCCCGCCGCACTGGATCAACAGCTACAACGCGTGGATGGGAGATCTGCGTGACTGGTGTATCTCTCGCCAACTCTGGTGGGGACACCGTATCCCTGTATTTTACTGCGAATCTTGCGGCCATGAATGGGCAAGCTTAGAAGAAAATCCTGAGAGTTGTCCGCATTGTGCCAGCAAAGCATTTACCCAAGACCCTGACGTCCTCGATACATGGTTCAGCTCTGCCCTCTGGCCATTCTCAACGCTCGGATGGGGGAATGGCGATACCGCACAAGATCAACTCTTCCAGAGTGAAGATATGGCTCGCTTTTATCCCAATACTCTCCTTATCACCGGATTTGATATCCTTTTCTTTTGGGTTGCACGGATGATGATGATGGGAGAGAGTTTTACAGGAGAATTGCCGTTTAACCATATCTACCTCCATGCATTGGTACGGGATGAACACGGCCAAAAAATGTCAAAATCCAAAGGGAACGTTATCGATCCGCTCGATATGGTCGAAAAGTATAGTGCCGATGCACTCCGCTTTACCTTGGCTGTCCTTGCCGTTCAGGGGCGTGATATCCGCCTGAGCAACGACCGGCTGGAACAAAGCCGCAACTTTACCAATAAACTTTTCAACGCCTCAAAATTCTTGCAAATGAATGTAGAGACCTTCAAAGATTTGGCGGATCAGGAGATCACCACTCCGCTGGGCCGTTATATGTTGAGCCGTTTCCATCGTGCTACGGTAGAAACGAGAGCGTTCTTGGACGAATACCGTTTCAACGATGCGGCTACGGTACTCTACCGCTTCTTGTGGAACGAGTTCTGTGACTGGGGTATCGAGTTGGGTAAAGCATCCAAAGAGAGCGTCAACGAGCTGGGAAGTATCTTCAAAGAGTCGATGAAGCTTCTCCATCCGTTTATGCCGTTCATTACCGAATACCTCTACCATGAGCTCTCCGGTACGACGCTCGAAGAAGGAAACTCCATTATGGTAATGGCCTACCCGGAAGATGTTACCGTTGATGAAGCGATTGAAGATGCATTTGCCGTTATCATGGATGCGATCGTCACGATCCGCCGCGCCAAAACCCTCGTAGATCTCGGGAATCAAAAAATCGATCTCGCCTACCTCAAATGCGGAGGCGATCAAGCCATAATGGCTCCGTTTATCACCCGTCTGGCAAAAGTGGAAACACTCCACTTTACCGAAAGCAAAATCGAAAACGCCATCAGCGACATCGGGGATTCTGTTGAAGTCTACCTTCCGACCGATGCGATCGATCTTACCCCCATCATTGAGCGCTTGAGCAAACAGCGCGAAAAGCTCCAAAAAGAGGCTGACAAACTCAAAGGGATGCTGAGCAATGAGCGTTTCGTCGCCAACGCCCCCGAAGCGGTCATTATCCAAAACCGAGAAGGTTTAGCTGATGCCGAAGATAAAATTTCCAAAATCGACGCTCAGCTCGGTGCGTTAAGCAACTAACGTGCAATTTCGGAAACTTTCCGCATCAGAACTCACGGAGGGGTTTATCCTCCTCTCAACGCTCCGTCTCGAACTTACCCTTGAACGGTTTGAGACCTTTATCGCGTCCCAATATCCCAAGGATTACCGCTCTATCGGTGCTTATGAGCGTGGAGAACTGCGTATCTATGCAGGGGTCAGTATACGGGAGAATTTAGAGCTGGGACGCCATTTGATCGTCGATGATTTTGTCGCACGTGAAGGATATGAACATCTGAGTCGTGAAATGGTCGATTACTTGAGCGATTACGCCAAAATGTACCAATGCCAAAATATTTTAGTCTGGGGAAAACAACGGGGAATCTCAATCGATGATTTAAGAGGGTTCCGTCCCAAACGGGACGGTTTTATCAAAACAGTCTAATTTACTCTTCAATCCCCTCAATCTCAATCACCAGTTTTACCTCATCCCCGACAACAACACCGCCCGCTTCAATCGCTTTGTTCCAGTTTAGACCGAAATCTTTGCGGTTGATTTGTCCGGTAAGGACAAAACCAGAGCGCTGATTACCCCACGGATCAGTTACCGTTCCCCCCATATCAATATCAAGCGTCACTTTTTTCGAAACGCCTCGAATGGTAAGGTTACCCGTCATTTTGGTTTTTGATGCGCTGGTCATAACGAAGTTAATATCACCGAATTTTGCCGTATCAAAAAAATCGGCACTGCGCAAATGATCATCCCGTTTTGCGATGCCGGTATCGATGGAACCCGCATTGACTGCTCCGCTCAGTGATTTAAACTGCCCTTTCTCCAGATCATACATTCCGGAGAAATTACCGAATTTTCCCGTAACCGTACTCACCATCATATGTTTCACTTTAAAACCGACGTTTGAATGCGATGCGTCTACCTTATAAACAGCTGCAGACACTGCGGATGATCCTAGCAATAACGTGGCTAAAACGGTTGCTATCAAACTTTTTTTCATCGTCTATCCTTTTGGGTTAATCTGTGGATATTTTAGATTGTTTTTCTCAATGAATTATTAATGTAATGATAATGATCCTACTTTTTAAGCTATACTTTTGGTATCAATTTTCAAAGGTTCAGTATGCAGCTATGCGTCGCTCTCGATCTTCCGAGTCAGGAAGAAAATTTAGCACTCATCGAAAAAATCAAAAACTATCCCATCTGGCTCAAAGTAGGTTTGCGTGCCTACATTCGGGATGGAAAACCGTTTATTGATGCCATCAAAGCCATTAATCCCGAATTCAAAATCTTTTTAGATCTCAAACTCTACGATATCCCCAACACCATGGCCGATGCCGCCGAGTCCATCATGGGATTGGGGGTCGACATGTTCAATGTCCATGCTTCCGCCGGACGCAAAGCGATGCGAGAAGTGATGAAACGGCTGGAACCGTATGAAAACCGCCCTCTCGTTCTCGCCGTCACGGCCCTTACCTCATTTGAAGAGAATGAATTTACCCATGTATACGGAGAGGGGATCGCGAAAAAAGCGGACCGGTTTGCCCAAGATGCGCATGAATCGGGGCTGGACGGTGTCGTATGCAGTGCGTATGAGAGTGCTTCGATTAAATTGCTCACATCGGATCGTTTTGTAACGCTTACCCCTGGGATTCGCCCTTTCGGGGAAGATGCAGGGGATCAGGAACGGGTTGCTACCATCGAAACGGCACAGAATGAAAAGGTAGACTTTATCGTGGTCGGACGTCCGATTTACAAAGCGTCAAATCCTGCGGAAGTGGTCGAAAAAATATTAGCCGCCTTATAATGCTGGAATGCTCCTTGCTTGATTTCGCAAAATCGTTTGAAGGAGTCTGCATGAAATTTATGGATAAAATTGAATTGGTCGTTAAACTGAAAGAAAAAATTGCCGAAGCCAAAGCTTCCAATGATGCCCTTGCGCTGAAATTGCAAACTCTTTTGGATCAAATTGTCGCTACACCCAAAAACTCTGCAGCAATTTAGTACAAACAAGCACCCATTTAAGGTGCTTGTTATCTACTGCTACGTATAATTACGCCCTCTTCAACACATATGGACGAGTAGGAAAGCGGCTGAATCCACCTCCCTGCTAAGGAGACGTACTGGCAACGGTACCGAGAGTTCGAATCTCTCCTCGTCCGCCACCACAATCCCAAGATTTACCCTACTTTCAAAGACTCAAAAAATCATCAGTGACATTATAGTGTCTTAGCATTGACACCCTCAGTATCGACGGCAGATAAAACCATTTCTTCAAACACACAAGCTGAAATAATGCCCCCCCACTTTAAAGCCACGCAGTTATTGACCAATATTCATATATACACTCATACCATATACGACTATAAGTGCTGTTCCAAACAAAATCAGAAATAATGTTTTTGATTTTAAATGTGCACCGCAGTATGGACAAACATCCACACTATCACTGACTAATTTTTTACATTCTTTGCATTTTTTTATTGCCATTTTCACCCTAACTCATGATTGTAGATAAATAAAGAATCAAAAACAATATAATTTTAGTATTTTTTATTCGCATAACTAAACGATTATACACATATATCATTAAATGCAGACTTAAAACTATTATGCACACTAATTATTAATATATATTCGTTATAAATTTTATCATGATTTATTGCTGTATAATTTTCAAAATTTTGAGGACGTCTCATGGTAACTTTTATTTCCCTGCTGATCATTGTCGCTATAGCCTACTGGATCAGAATGATTATCGCTCGTAAACAAAGAGAACTTGCTGATAAAGAGCACAGACAGAGAGAACAATTTTTAAACGAGTCTCAATCCCTCCTGAAGAGTGAAACACCCACCATCCCTAATCCCGCCATCTCTGGAAAAACACCCTCCTCTAACGAATCTTATCGCGCCGATGTTACTCGACATTGGAATACGCAAGGGTATACCATCACAGAATCACTAAAGGCGGAAGGGATAGACTTAATCGGATTCAAGGAAAAAGAGCTGTTGCTGGTACGGTGCGAAACCGCTCTGAGAGAGGTAAAAAAAATCGATTTACAAGCATTTATCGCCGATTGTACAACCTATATTGATAAGAATCCGATGCTTCGGGGGAGATCATGTGAGCGGTTTTATGCTACCAACCGCCCCTTAACCGAAGAAGCGATGATATATGTGCGGGAAAACCCCGCCTCTGTGCATTTGATGGACGAGGTTTAAGAGAGATTAGCGCTCATGCGGGTTGCCATGGTTTTTATTCCCATTTCCTCTATCCTCGTTTCCCCCTTTTGAACCGCGGTCATCCCGCCGCTCTTCTTGTCGCTGCTCGCGATGTTGAAGGTTTCTCTCCTCACGATATTGAGGTTTGATTTGTTCACGCTGTTGAACTCTATTTTCCTCACGGTATTGAGGAGCAACCCTCTGTACTCGGTAATGGTCATCGATACGATCGTAATGTTCACCTTGACGACGACGGTCTATAACATCGTCCGGAGTGACACGGTGGTATTTTGAAAGGAAACGGACATTGGAGAGTTCGACGATCTCATCATCCCGTAAACGGTGTTTTTTCCCTCCGTCATGATAACCGTACGCTTTGCCGTAGGGAGGACCTGAATGTCGGTAACTGTCAACCACATAAAGATTATACGGGTCAAGCCCGAGCCGGATCGTAATGTCCCACCAACTCAATCCGTGAAGACGTAAATCGGTAATATATGCGGCACTTCGGTGAGAACGGTTGGATAATAAATAGACGACACTCAGTTCATCTCGAGGGATGGAACGCTCAATCACCATAATCTCCCGTGCGGGAACACGGTAATAGTTGCCGATGGAGAGGGCAAATCCCTCAATCCCTCTCTCCGATCCCGAAACGGCGATATCGAAAGTCGATGCACTCAGGGATGTACACAATACCCCTGCAATCAGAGCCAAATGAACGGTAGTTTTCATAGTACGACCTTTATTAAGATCACACATTATAACCTACAAAATGTTACTTAAGTGTAAACAGATTTACAAGCAAAAATGATCCCGAGACAGGTAAAAATCAACTGTTATTGCTGAAATAACGGTTTACCCCTTCTTGTAATCCTTCAACCATCCATCGTTGGTATTTTTCATCGGCTATTCTAGCCGCTTCATCCGGATGACTGATATATCCGATTTCAAGCAGTACTGCAGGCATTTGCGCCCCGACAAGAACCCAAAAAGGAGCTTCACGTACCCCATTGTCGTGTACATGAGGGAATTGTTTGCGTAAATTTTCAAACATCCCTTTTTGGAGATCAATCGCCAGTTTATTCGAAGCTATAATTTTCTCTTTGTTCAAAAAGCTCAAAAAACTCAGCTTCCCGTACTGCCCCATCTCTTCCATATCTTCAGAGTTTTCCAACGCCGCAACCCGCATAGAACGCTCACTTCTCGCCGGAGAGAGAAAATACGTTTCCAATCCCTGCGCTTTCAAGGGATCCGACGTTTTAGGGATAGAGTTCGCATGCACCGAGATAAATAAATCGGCCTCTTTATCATTCGCAAATTTTGTACGGTCTTTGAGTTCGACAAAGGTATCGTTGCTACGTGTCATATATACGGTATAACCCTGGGCGCGAAGTTTTTCACTCAGTTGATGAGACACCTGTAAAACAATCTCTTTTTCCATATACCCGTTACCGACGGCTCCGCTGTCTTTCCCTCCGTGCCCCGGATCAATAACAATAACTTTTTTGCTACGATCGCGCGGAGTAACGCTAATCAGCGGAGGAAGTGCCGCGATAAGGGGAGGTTCCTGTACAACCGGTTTCACCGGAACCGTTGCGAGAGGGGAAGTAATTTTAGGGGGTTCCAACGAAAGATCGATATAAACGGCCGAGCCTCTTGGTACCGGTTTGATGGAGATCGCATGATTGTGTTCAATTACAAGACGAAGCGTTTTCGCATCAAATTGTGCCATTTTAATCCGATTGATGCTTTGATGTTCCAACATCTGGCTCTTGGACAGGGTTGAAGAATCGATATCTACGATATATCGGAACCGCTGCTTGTCTGCTTCAATGATTTTTGACATCCGAATTTCAGATGGGGAAACGGGGGTATCAAACACCAATTCCAGCCCGTTATCTTTCCATTGGGCATTCAAAAGCCGATGGCGCATTGTCATCGAAATTTCATCCCCCCGATTGAGGGTGAGAGGCTTAATGAGTTTTTCAGGCTCAGGCGTTGCGAATTTAGGGATAGCGAGCGGCTGCGGTATCGGCTTTTCAGAATCACTTTCTTTTTTGAGATCGGATTCCATTTTCGGAGCATTCTTTTTGATCTTTACTAAATCAGCTTGGTATTTACTGACATCAATCCCCAGTTTCTCCCCGGCTGTAACGATCCCCTCTAAGGCTTCATTGGCCAAAACACTATTTTTGTCCAGATTTGCCCGAAGATAAATGGTCTTGAACTCATTATATCCGCGGAATTGCTCGATTTCATCGCTGCTCAGAAGTGCTTTTTTTGCCGATTCCAAACGGGTGTTATCATTTGCCCCCATGAGCGAGGTGAAAAGTAAAAAAGAGAGAAAGAGAATACGGATCAGCACGCTGAAGCTCACTCCCCTTGGGTCAATTTTTCCATCAATTCTTTGACGGAGATAATTTTATCGATACGATAGCCATTGCTTCCCGAAAAGAACAATCCAAGCTCTTTATCTCCCAAATATGCATCGCTTAGGCGGTCTGCGATACAAAACCCTACCTCTTTGGCTTCGACACCGCGATTACACGGAGCGACACAGTTAGAAATACACTTGATAGAAGGGCCCGTACGGGTATCGATGAGATCACGTAAATGGGTACGAACACCGCGCGCTGGATATCCTACAGGGGATTTCATCAACGTGATATCCTCTTTTTTAGCTGCGAGAAGGACCTCTTTGAAATTATCATGGGCATCACATTCGTGCGTTCCGATAAAACGGGTTCCCATTTGAACACCCGCTGCACCCAAGGCCATCATGGCATCAATATCATTCTTGTCCCAGATTCCACCGGCAGCAATCACCGGCATACCACCCCACAAAGCTGCTTCTTCCACAACCGGAGCGACAAGGTTTTCGAGTTGATACTCTTCCATTGTACATTGTTCATACGTGAATCCTTGATGCCCGCCGCTAAGAGGTCCTTCAAGAATTACGGCATCGGGAAGGCGGTTATACCGTTTTTGCCAACGTTTGCAGATAATCGAAAGGGCTTTTGGAGAGGAGACAATCGGCACCAATGCAACATCCGGATAATCAGCTGTAAATTCAGGCATATTCGTCGGCAACCCCGCACCCGTTATGATAATGTCTACCCCTGCTTCACACGCATCCGTTACGACACGTCCGTAATCGTTGATCGCGTACAAAATGTTACACGCCAATGGAGCATCTCCGCAAATTTTGCGGGCATTCTCAACAATGGCATTAAGCCCTTTTTTGGAATAAAAGTTCTCGGCATCCAACGGACGGTTAGCAATCAATTTATCCGCATACACTTTATTCTCATAATAGCCGGTACCTACCGAACTGATAACCCCGAGTCCCCCTTCATATGAAACTGCTCCGGCGAGTTTATCCCAGCTGATACCGACACCCATTCCTCCTTGAACGATAGGAATTTTAATGGTGTGCTTGCCGATTTGAATTGGTTTGAAGCTCATTGGGTTACCTTTAATCGCGCAAATTTTCGTTTTCCAACCTGAAGGATGTACTCACCCAGTTCAAGTTGGTATTGCTCATCGCTTAGTTTATTTTGATCGATTTTAACAGAGCCTTGCTTAATCTCCCTACGGGCCTGTGAGGTTGATGGACTAAGGGAACAGTCAACGAGTGCTTTTGCAATCCAGATCGGCCCTTCCAGAGTAAATTCGTCCATTTCGGTTGGGATTTCACTCTGCGCATGGACTCGTTCAAACTCGGCTTGCGCGTTTAGGGCTTCTTCTTTGGAGTGGAACCGCTCCGTAATCTCCAGCGCCAATGCCTCTTTTACCTTTTTCGGGTGAAGGGTCCCATTTTCAACGCCGATTTTAAGGGCTTCGATTTCATCCAAAGATTGGGTGCTCAGGAGTTCATAATAACGCCACATGAGCGTATCGCTGATACTCAGGATTTTACCGAACATCTCTCCCGGTGCATCGGCGACGGCAATATAGTTGCCCAACGATTTGGACATCTTTTGCACTCCGTCCAGCCCTTCGAGAATCGGCATCATCAAAACCGATTGCTCTTTGCCTATCTCATAAACCCGCTGCAAATGGCGTCCCATGAGAAGGTTGAATTTCTGGTCCGTCCCGCCGATCTCAATGTCGCTTTTCAAATGAACACTGTCGTACCCTTGAAGCAACGGATACAAAAATTCGCTGATGGAGATCGAGATTCCCGCTTTGTGCCGTTTATCGAAATCGTCCCTTTCCAGCATCCGAGCCACATTATACGTCGTCGTCAGCTCCAACATTCCCGCCGCACCGAGGGGATTGATCCAATCGGCATTAAACACAACCGTCGTTTTTTCGGGATCGAGGATTTTAAAGACCTGATCCTTATAACTTTGAGCATTTTGCTGAATCTGTGCCGGCAGAAGCTTTTTACGCGTTTCACTTTTCCCCGTAGGATCCCCGATCTGTGCCGTAAAATCGCCTATCAGAAACTGAATATGCCCGCCGAATTTTTGAAAGGCTGCGAGCTTTTGAAGCAGTACCGTATGCCCTAAATGCAAGTCGGGAGCCGTCGGGTCGAATCCTGCTTTGACCGTATAGGTCTCCCCTTTTTCAAAAAAGTTTTTGAGAAGGGTTTCAAGACGCGCTTCGTCAATAATTTCGGCAGTGCCGCGTCTGATTTCTCGTAATGCTGTTTGAATCATGATTTATCCTTGGCTTCGGTACGCGTCATCCGTCCGAAAAAATTGTATGATTTTCCCTTTTTTCTCCAATTTGGAGCGAAGGCGGTTAATATCGGCTTCCAGAGTCTGGAACTCCATTTCGCAGTATTGGGTATGTTCCGATTTCTCTTTGCCCAATTCAATGCTGTTAATGTCGGCACCCATTTTCGCCATATAGGTGAGTAAATCGGCGAGTGAACCTTGCGCACTTTGCATACTGATGATGAGATGGTAACGGAAATAGTGCTGCGCCTTCCACCGCACAAAGACCATCGATTCACGGCGATCGATCATCCCCGCGGCATTTTTACACATTTTATGGTGGATGTGGGCTTTCCCCTCCTGCAAAAATGCAACAATTTCATCCCCGGTTTTAGGGTGGCAGCAATAATCAAACACGGCATCGCTGACACTGCTGTTGGCATAAATTTCCAACGATGCAAATACATACGGTTTCAAGCGGAAACGGTTGCGCGATAAAAAGGCGCTAATGCGGTTATTATCCCCCATCTCCTGCGTAAAACGGTTCACCGTCTCTTTGAGCAGATCAAGTTCGCTCGGTATCCGATGGCGCTGCTCTTCAAGATGGGTCTGGATAAACAACTCTTCTATCCGTGCCGGATCCATATTGAAAATGGTGGTCAAAATGTTGGCCCCGGTCTCGGAATCGATGGCACGGATACGCTGATTGCAATTCGCCCGCATACTCGCTTTGGCGCGAGAGGTTTTCACCGCATCGATCCAGCTGCATCGGTTGATTTTTTTGGATGCCGTCGTAATTTTTACAATATCGCCGTTATGCAGTTCACTGAGAAGCGATGCTTTCTCTTTGTTGATCAAACACCCCTCGGCACTGTCTCCGATCTCAGTATGAACCGCATACGCAAAGTCCAGCGCTACCGCACCCCGAGGAAGGGTAAAAGGTTTTCCTTTCGGTGAAAAGACACTGATATCTTCACTGAAAAGGTCATTTTTGATCAGTTCATAAAACGCTTCAACCGATTCATTCTGATATTGAAGGTTATGGAGCCAATCAAGACTAATCGGATTGTTGCCGCCGCTTTTGTATTTCCAGTGCGCCGCAACTCCGAGCTCCGCCGTGGCGTGCATCTCATAGGTACGAATCTGCACTTCAAAAATCGCCGTCGAATCGAAAACCGAGGTATGAAGGGTCTGATAACCGTTCTCTTTGGGGATCGCAATATAATCTTTGAACCGCGAACTGAGCGGTTGGAAATTCAGATGAACCATCCCGAACACGCGGTAACAATCGATCGGTTTTTTAACCAATATCCGTACTGCCAGAAGGTCCAGAATCTCATCGATACTGATCCCCTTTCGCTGCATTTTGAGATAAATGGAGTAATGATGTTTGACGCGGCTGAGAATTTCGAAATCTTCCTGACAAAAGCCGTTTTCCAGCATCATTTTGGTCAATTTTTCGCAAAAATCACTCAAACGGGCATTGATGGAGCGGAAATTTTCCTCCATATACAAATCGATTGCCAGCTTCTCTTCGGTAAAAAGGTATTGAAAACTCAGGTCTTCCAATAGATTTTTGAGAAAAGAGATTCCCAGACGATGGGCGATGGGCGCATAAACGACGAGGGTCTCTTCGGCGATACGGTGCTGTTTTGCGGGAGCCAAAGCACCCAGGGTAAGCATATTATGGAGGCGGTCACACAATTTTACGACCAATACCCGTACGTCTTCGATCGACGCAATAAGCATTTTACGAAACGACAGCGCCGAAACCACCAGTCTTTCATCCGAATTCGAAGGGATCAACTGAGCATCGCGAATCGTATCGATCTTCGTCAATCCCTCTACCAGATGGGCAACATCGGGACCATAGTCACGTGCAACCTCATCAATCGTGATGTGGGTATCTTCGATCACATCATGAAGTAGCGCGGCAATCACCATCGCTTCATCCCCCGTGATGTTCGCAACAATCGATGCGACTAATACCGGATGGACAATGTAGGGTTCACCACTTTTACGAAACTGATCATGATGGGCTTGTTGTGAAAAGGTGAGGGCGTGCTGAATCGCATCAGAGGGGTGAATATGCTTGTAGAGGTGTGCTATCGCACCCTCAACATCATTGATTCCGGTTACTTTTTCGATATCGATGGTATTCAATGATGCAGCTTTAGAAGAAATTAGTCTCGGGCTACGAAACCTTTGATAGTGATATGCCCCTCGGCAATCTCCATCAAAGCGATATCTGCCGTTTTAGCTTTTTTCACATCAACGTTCAATTTTGTAGCCGCCCCGTTTAGAAGCTCTTCTGAGCGTTTTGCAACGGCGATCGCCAATTGGTAACGGTCGATATTAGCAGTTTCAAGTGCTTTTGCAGTGAGTTGTTCGAGTCTCATGTTAATGTCCTTTTAGGTTTATTTTACAATAGAGCAACGTGATAGGTTACCCTGAATAATTTCGAGAAGATTACCCGGTCTGAACATATCGCATACGATAATCGGTAATTTATTCTCTTTGGCCAATGCGATAGAGGTGTCGTCCATAACTTTGATATGGTCTTGCAGCGCTTGCTCGTATCCGAGACTCGGTAGCTTGATCGCATCATCGAATTTTTTAGGGTCTTTATCGTAGACACCGTCTACTTTTGTCGCTTTGATTATTACTTCCGCACCAATTTCAATCGCGCGTAACGTCGCAGCGGTATCGGTCGTAAAAAACGGATTTCCTGTCCCTGCCGCAAAAATAACGACACGACCGCGCTCTAAATGGCGGGTTGCACGACGGACGATAAAGGCTTCCGCGATTTGTTCCATCTTGATCGCACTTTGAACGCGGACCAGCATCCCTTCGTGTTCACATGCTTCTTGCATGGCGATCGCATTGATTACCGTTGCCAGCATCCCCATGTAGTCACCCGAGGTCCGACGGATGATTCCATCGGCTGCCGCCGTAACCCCGCGAATAATGTTACCGCCTCCGATAACAATACCGACTTCAATCCCTGCGTCTACGAGCGTTTTGATCTCACCCGCAATAAACTTAAGGATTTTTGTATCGATCCCGTGACCGTTTTCGCCCGCCAATGCCTCACCGGAGAATTTTACCAAAACACGTTTATAGCCCATACAACTCCCACTAAAGCATCTTCGATGTGCTCTTTAAATTAGAAGCATTATACTTTATTGTCGCTTTAAGGTTGCTTTGATTACACTAAGCTTCATAACGGCAAAGGAAAAGCAGGGGTGAAGTTGTTCGATACTTTTAAAACGTGGTTGAATCCGATACCGATGCATCGTCCCCCGCTTTACGGGAGAGGGATACATGCCCTCCCAAATCCGGAAGAGAGAGAGCTGTTTGAACGTGCTTCAGAGGCGTTTATACGCGGCGATATTCTCAGCGGATATGAGTATTTCTTATCTTCGCTGATGCACCGAGAAAGTACCTTTCCTTTCCCCCATCTTTCGATCGAACGTTCCGAGGAAATACTCCGGTTCAGCCTCTATCAAGGATATGCTCTGATTAAAGGTTCGGTTACTCCAACGTCACTGGAAGCGTATGCCGATATTGCCCTGAGCGAAAAACTCCATGTTGCCATCAAACGCCGTTTTTTAGAACGTGATTTTCAACTCACCTATTGCCGTTTCAGTGAAGAAAAAGGGGTCATTAAACTCTCCATTCGGCTCGATAATGCGACCATTACCCCCCAAAAGATCTTTTTTCCTCTCCGTGAAATTGCCCTCAACGCCGATTTTGAAAAAGAGTTTATTGCCGGGGAATTTGATGAATCCGTACTGCTCGATACAACACATCTTACCCCCATCAACCCTGGAAAAATCGAATCGCATTACGCGTTTATGCACCGGTGGATTCAGGAAACCAAACAGAGTTTAATCGGCCTTTTATCCAATGACAACACCGGAATGGTCTCTTTCAGCTATCTCGCCCTTTTGCTTCAAATCGATTATCTCCTCCTTCCCCATAAAAAAATGGCGAAAAACATCAGCGAAAAAATCAACGGTTATTTTTTAGAAGATGAGAAATTGACCGAAGATAAAAATGCCGATTTGGAACAATATCTGGCAGAACTCGAAAGCATGGGTATCGAGACGTTTTCGACGCAGTTTTACGATTCCGCCTACACCTTTTCTCCCTTCGAGCAGGCAATGCACGATGAGATTGCCGCGTTTATTGATGAGTCGTTAAACAAAGTGCGCTGGTACAAAAACAATCGTTCCAACTACGTCATCAGTGTCATTTACCGCTATATTTCCCTCTATATCCTCTATAATTACGGTCTGCACCCCTCATTGCGCGCATTGCTCCATCTCCACGTCGAAGTCTATGCCTCCGATTTTTTCAAAGCCGCCGGTGAGACACCTCTGTATGACCCGCTCACCCGTACGTTTAAAGAAAAACTCATTTCTCAGCGTATCCGGGAAGCGGTCGAACCCTATATGAGCCGCTACAAAGGGCTGCAAAATTTTGCCGAACATCTGAATTACAGTGATTTGGATCATTTCAGCCAAAGTTTTTATCTTCAAATCAAAAATCTCGATTATACGGACGTCTAAACGTGAATACAGCCACCCAAAAAATGGTCGAACAAACGATCGAGAGCATTGTTCAAATTACCAATCCCTACGGAAGCGGCAGCGGCTTTTTGATCGGGGATCTCATCGTTACCAACTCACACGTTGTCAGCGGACTCAAAGAGGTCCTCATCAGTACCAAAACACTCCCCAAAACGATAGGGACCGTCATCTATGACGATCCGGCTTTTGATCTGGCTTTTATCCGTTCCCCCATCCCTATCGAACATAAAAATCCATTAATTCTCTCATCTCAAAGTGTCTTAGACGGGGATAGTGTTATCGCCATCGGTCATCCTTACGGACTTAATTACTCCACAACAGAGGGGATCGTTTCTAAGGCTTCACGATTACAAGGAGAAGTGGAGTACATCCAGTTTGATGCCGCCATCAACCCAGGAAACAGCGGAGGGCCGTTGCTCAACGACTCTGCAGAAGTGATCGGAGTGAATACATTTATCATCCAAAACTCCAACAACCTGGGATTTGCCCTCCCCTCCTACACGCTCAAAGAGGCCCTTGATCAGTTCAACGCCTTGAATAAAGAAGATCTCATCCGTTGTGTTTCGTGTAAAAATCTGATCCACGAACCCACCATACAAAACGATTATTGTCCTAAATGCGGCACAAAGCTCGAAGTCGCCAAACGCCGACGCGAGGGGTATAAACCTTCCGGTGTTGTCGCGTTGATCGAGAAGATTTTAAAAGCCTTGGAGATCAATGTCACACTTGCCCGCCGTTCGCAACGAAGTTGGCGATTTGAGAAAGAAAACTCGCGTCTTGACCTCAATTATTACGATAACGGTATCGTTATCGCCGATTCGGCATTGTGTCGTATCCCGCAGGAGAATATCGAAGCGCTGTACGATTTTTTGCTGGGTGAAAACAGCGTGTTGGAACGTCTGCAATTTTCGATCAATGAGAATACGGTCTATCTCTCGTATATCGTTGTCGATTCTTCCTTGAACGAAGAATACGGCACTGCAGCGTTACGTAAACTTTTCGACAATGCGCCCCGCTATCAAGCCCTTTTGCTGAGTCAGTTTAAAGCGTTGGAACCGAAGTTTGATGAGTTTGAATAAGTTAATTCTGCCTCGAACGAGGTAAGCTTTAACGCCATAGCGGCTAGCGTAGCTAATGGGATTTTATTCCATTAGCGTTCTGAATCAGCATGGAGACTTCCTCTTTTCTCGAAAAATCGGCTCCCATACTGATAATGAATGAAGAGGCTTCTTGGAGGGTAAGGGTCGTTTTTTTAATCAGTATTTCATCGACAATCACCGTATAACCGCTGGTAGGGTTGGGGGAAGTCGGGATAAATAAGACGCAGATGTTTTCATGGCGATTGAGCAGATAGGCCGGAACCCACAACCCCTCTTTGGGATATTCAACCAGCACCACCTCTTTTTTTGTCCCGTCTTCACCGCCGCTGAGCATTGCCGCGAGTTTTTTTGATACCGAATAAACCGACCGGATAGCGGGAATTTTCTCAAACGTCGTATCAATTATAGAGATAAAAATAGAACGTCCGTATTTCTCAATCGAAAATCCTAAAAGGGCAAAAACAGCGACTACCCCTGCCATCAGAGCCAATGTCACTTCAAAAGAATCAGTGTAATCATGCAGTGATGAGTAAGCACTAACGCCTAGATTTTTAAGATAATTGACCACTACGATCACCAAAATCAATGGAAAAAGGGATAATGCCCCCACAAAGATATAACGAAGTAATAGTTTGATTTTTGCACTCATTGGAGTAAACCTTTTTAATATGACAAATTGTCGAATTATAGAATACTTTTTGATACACTTTACTACAATATCGCAACTATAGGAGAGACCATGCACCCTTTTGCCGATTTTAAACTCGATTTAGAGACGTTTATACCCGATTTGAATGCCTTGATCGAAATCAATTATAAAACCATTGCCGATTTATTGGCGATTAATGATAAAACCTACGCCAACTTTGTCCGTCCTTTTGATTTGATGGAAGAGGATTTAGAGCTTTTATTTACCCCCCTTTCGCATATCAATGCCGTTAAAAATTCCGAAGCGACCCAAAAAGTCTATGCCGATGCCCTCCCGATTCTGACCGATTATTCTACCTTTGTCGGACAAAATCTCGCTATTTACGAAGCATTCAAAGCCATCAAAGCCAATGAATACGACGAACTCAATACGGAACAGCAACGCATACTCGATCTCAATATCCTCCATTTCGAACTCGCCGGTGCCCATCTGGATGACGCTTCCAAACAGCGTCTTTCTGAAATCAACCTGCGCAAAAGTACCCTTACCAATGATTTTTCCCAAAATGTTTTGGATGCAACCAACGCCTATGAGAAAATCATCTCCGATCCCGCCGATGTGGAGGGGATACCGGAGAGTGATCTGGAAAATGCCCGTTTTGAAAAAGACGGTGTCACCCACTACCGTTTTACCCTTCAAATGCCCTCCTACATCGCCTACATGACGTACGGTCCCAACCGCGCTATCCGCGAAGAGCTTTACCGTGCCTACACCACCCGTGCACCTCAAAACGGGACCATTGTCGACGAGCTGATGGCTCTGCGCCAGGAGAGTGCCAAGCTGTTGGGATTTGAAAATTACGCTGAGTACTCTCTTGCCTCCAAAATGGCACCGAGTACGGCAAGCGTTTTGAAATTTTTGAATGAATTGATCGATGCTTCCCGCAATCAGGGGATGCGCGAACTCGAAGAGCTCCGTGCCATCGCTCCGGGAGTCGATCTGCAAAGCTACGACACCGCCTACTACGGCGAAATCCTTAAAAAAGCCCAATACGACATCGACGAAGAGGAGTATCGTCCCTACTTCGAACAGCGCAGCGTCATGGAGGGGATGTTTACTTTTTTAGATGAACTTTTCGGGCTCCGTTTTGTCCCTCAAAAGATCGAATTGTGGGATGAGAAAGCGAGCGTTTATGATATCTATGAGGGAAAAAACCTCACCGCACGGGTTTATTTCGACCTCGAAGCGCGAAAAGACAAACGAGGCGGGGCATGGATGCATAATTTTCAAACCCATTGCGAAGACACAGCGGGATGCACCCATCTCTCCAGCGCTTTTGTTGTCTGCAATTTTCCTCCATCCTCCGACACATCCCCATCATTGCTTCGACATGATGATGTAGTCACCCTCTTTCACGAAATGGGGCATACAATCCACCATCTTTTGAGTAAAGTCAAAGAGCACGGGGTGAGCGGCGTCAACGGAGTCGAATGGGACGCGGTCGAATTTCCCTCACAGTTTTTGGAAAATTTTGCCTATGAGCCGAAAGTGCTGAAACTCTTTGCAAAACATCATGAAAGCGGAGAAATCCTGAGTGATGCCATGATCGAAAAATTGATCCGTGCTAAAAATTTCCAAAGCGGGATGTTCATGCTTCGTCAAATCGAGTTTTCCTTGTTTGATTTCGAACTGCACTCCAAACTCTACCAAGGAGAAGAGATTCAAGCTCTTTTAGACTCCATACGAGAACGTACGGCTTTGATCAAACCCCCGGCCTATAATAAATTCCAAAACGGGTTCAGCCATATCTTCAGCGGCGGCTACAGTGCCGGGTATTACAGCTATAAATGGGCGGAAGTACTGAGCGCCGATGCTTACTATGCCATCGTGGATGAGGGGGTTTTCGGTTCCGAACTCGCCCGAAAATACAAAGAGATTGTCCTCGCCAAAGGGGGATCGCAGAGTATGCAGGAGCTGTTTTTCGAGATGATGGGGCGCGAGTGCGAGTCTAAAAACCTCCTTCGCCTCAGCGGAATCGAATAAATGCGTTTACTATGGCTGTTGGCACTGCTGATGTCATTTTTGGAAGGGGTCGAGGTGAAAATAGCGAGCTATAACGTCGAGAATCTGTTCGATATGAATCATGACGGCAACGAGTATGAAGAGTACATCCCTAACGGCAGCTGGGGATGGACGGATGAGATCTACCGGACGAAACTGCGCAATACCGCAACCGTCATTCAAGGTATCGGTGCGGACATCATCGGATTGCAGGAGATTGAATCCGAAACGGCCCTCAAGGCGCTCAAAATCCAACTCAAACGGCAGGGGCTTTACTACCGCTATTACGTATTTGCACGCGGGAAAAACTCCAGCGTCAACACCGCATTGCTGAGCCGTTACCCTATCCAAAGCGCCTACAAACACCCGGTCAGCTATAGCCGCGAATACCGCGATATTTTAGAAGCCAAAATCAACATCGACGGCAAGCTCTTGCATGTTTTCGTCAACCACTGGAAATCCAAAAGCGGACCGGAAAGCATGCGGATTTTATCGGCAAAACGCCTCTTACACCGCCTCAATGAACTCACGTCCGATGAACCGTTCGTATTGGTTGGCGATTTTAACTCTCATTATGAAGAGTACCGAACCTTTCTCAAAAGCCGCCGTCACAACGACACCGAAGGGATCACCGGGATTAATCATATTTTGGGAACCATCGATGATGAGGGAAATCCGATTACCTACGCATCACTCAAAAGCAATGGAGGCTTGTACAACCTCTGGTATGAGATCAGCGAAGAGAAACGCTGGAGTCACCAATATAAAGGGCGTGGGGAAGGATTGGACAACATTATCATCTCCCCAGCCCTCGCCGACGGGCAAGGGATAGAGTATGTGAGGGGAAGCTTTAACCGATACGATCCCGACTACCTTTTTTACAAAGGTAAAGTGTATCGCTGGCAGCAAAGCCGCAAACATCCAAAGCATCATCTGGGTGAGGGGTATTCCGACCACCTCCCCATTTATGCTCTCTTTCGGATGTAATATTCATTGGCTATAATAGCCCTATGGAAGCAAACCCATTAATCCGGTATCTATGCTATCAGCTTTATCATGCCCGTGTCATTCTTCATTCCCTTCAATACGAGGGGAAAGTGGAACAGATTCATGACTTTCGCATAGCGTTGCGGCATATCCGTTCTTTGGTGAAACTTTTTCCGAAGGATACCGCACCGTTTCCTAAAGCATTAAAGAGTGTGATGAAAGCGACCAACCCGATCCGGGAGCTTGACGTACTTTTGGATTCCTTCTCTCCATCACACTATCCTAAACTTTTCAAACAGCTCACTCAACTGCGTGAAGAGAGCTTTACAACTCTCTTCACTCGCGAATTTGCCGTGCAAACTCTTTTGCTCTTAGAGGAATATGCGACGCTCCTTCATCAGAACAATCCCCATATCATCCCGGAAATAATGATACAAAGGGTTTTAACCCAGTATCAGCACTGCTTGGATACCCATCACACACTGGAACCCGGTACGACATCCAAAACGCTTCATCGTCTGCGAATTGACTATAAAGATGCGCGGTACGGTTTTGAATTTTTGGAGATTTCAGACCTGCATCCATGCCGAGAACTCATCTTGTTCTGCAAACAACGGCAAAATCAATTGGGAGCGGTTCAAGATGCGGCGAATCAAATCAAACGGCTTAAAAAACTCATCCACGAATTTCCCTCCTCTGAAGTAAAGGAAATTCTACGAAAACGAAAAAAAGCCCTTCAACGACTCAAAGACACCACGCAACAGGTTCTATCCCCATCGACGTAAGATACGTATTCGTCCGGCTAAACGGTTGGGAACCGAAAAACCCCCGGTATGAGGAGAGAGGTGAGGGGTGAGGCGCTTTCAGGATCAGATGTTTGCGTCCGTCGATCAGCGAAGCTTTTTTTCCTGCCGGAGCACCCCACAGGATAAAGACGATGTGCTCACGCCGTTCACTCAGCGCTCGGATTACCTGATCGGTGAAGCGTTCCCATCCCCGGTCTTTGTGTGAAAACGGCTCTCCTGCACGAACAGTAAGGAGGGTATTGAGAAGTAATACCCCCTCGCTCGCCCAATGGCTCAGATCCCCGCTTTTGGGATAAGGGCATCCCATATCGCTCACCAGTTCTTTAAAGATATTTTGCAAGGAAGGGGGAAGAGCGACACCGTGCTGAACCGAAAAGGAGAGTCCATGGGCCTGGCCTGTTCCATGATACGGGTCTTGCCCCAAAATTACCACTTTGACGGCATCAAAGGGGGTGGAGTTAAAAGCATTGAAAATATGGCTTCCCTGCGGGAAAATCGTATAATTTTTTTTCTCTCCGACTAAAAAGAGTTTGAGTTCTTCCATATAGGGATGGGCAAATTCAGCGTGCAACGCCTCTTTCCAGCTCTCATGGAGTATCGGGTTGAGACCCATTATTTTAAAATATCATCTTCAAAAATGACCATCTCATAAACGCTCCGTTTCGTTACCAGCGATTTTTCAGGGGGGACGTTGGAGCTGTTACGGATACGTGCCACCTCTACACGAAGTTCGGCAAGTTCATTTTCCATCATCTCCATTTTATCCTTCAGACGCATCACCACATCTACCCCCGCGAGGTTGACCCCCAGTTCCCGGGTCAGGCGGAGAATCGTTTTAATCTTTTCGATATCCCGTTGAGAATAGAGGCGGATACGTCCGTCGGAACGCGAGGGTGCAATCAAATTTTCCCGCTCATATTGACGAAGGGTCTGAGGATGGATATCCAAAATCTTCGCTACGATGCTGATCATGTAAACCGGTTCGTCAAAATGGTGCATCTTCTACTCTCCTTGCGGCAGGGATTTTTTCATCTGCTCGACCAACGAAGGATCAATCTTGTCAACAGTCGGCAATACGATATTCGCTTTTAAATACAAATCCCCCCGTACGTTTGTCTGTCGATTCATAACCCCCATCTCTTTAAGGCGAAACCGCTGGCCGTTTTTCGTATTTTCAGGAACCTTCAGCGTCACCTCTTTTTCCAGCGTCTGAATGCTCACTTTACCGCCGAAAAGGGCTGCATAGAGAGGGACGTTGAACGTTTTGACGAGATTATCCCCTTCCCGCTCATACTCTGGATTGGCGGCAACATCGATCCGCAGATAGAGATCACCGGCTTGAGTTCCCGCTTTTTTACCCTTGCCACGAACACGAAGTTTTTCCCCGCTTTTGATCCCTGCGGGGATTTTAATATCGAAGCTCTCTCCCGAGAGGCTGATGGAGTGCTTACCGCCGAGCACCGCAACGGCAAACGGAACCGTGACATTGGCATCGATATCGAGGTTCATCCCTCCGCCGAAACCGCCTCCGAATCCCGCATGTCCGCCAAATCCACCGAAACCGCCTCCGCCGAATCCCCCGCCACCCTGGCCGAAGATATTACGGAGAATATCGTCTAAGTCTACATTTCCCCCCTGTCCTCGGGCAAAGTCATGGAAGTTTTGGCCACCGAACATTGAATCGCCGAACTGATCGTATTTAGCCCGCTTCTCTTTGTCGCTGAGGACCTCGTAAGCCGCATTAATCTCTTTGAATTTCTCTTCGGCTTTGGGATCTTTATTCACGTCAGGATGATACTGGCGGGCGAGTTTTCGGTACGCTTTTTTAATCTCGGCTTCACTCGCACCGGGAGCGATTTCGAGGGTAGTGTATAAACTTTTAGACATAGTTGTATCCTGTTCAAATCATAGTTAATTATATATCAAAAATTATAACAGAATAGTTGAGTCAAAGTCAATCAAGGTTAAAAAGAAAAGTTCGCAGGATAGGGTTTTAGAGAAGATACAAAGTTGCGCCACAACGGCGCAATTATTCTTAGTGTAGAAAGTGGCGAATGCCGGTAAAGTAAAGCGCCATACCGTGTTCATCCGCCGCCGCGATGACCTCTTCATCGCGTACCGAACCGCCCGGTTGGATAACGGTTTTAACCCCCGCACCCGCCGCCGCATCGATAGAGTCACGGAACGGGAAGAATGCTTCCGAAGCCAATGCCGAACCGCTCACATCGAGACCCATCTCTTCTGCTTTGCGCAACGCACAGCGCGCCGCATCGACACGAGAGGTCATCCCCATGCCGACGGCTACCATTGCCGCATCTTTGACATAAACGACACAGTTTGATTTGGTCAGTGATGCGACTTTATAGGCGATCTCAGCGTCTTTCATCGCCGCGTCGCTTGCAACGTGTTTGGTCACCAATTTTGCATTTTTCACTTCATCCGCGGTTACACGGTCAGCGTCTTGAAATACAAATCCGCCGTCGATATGTTTGAAATCGATCGCGTCATTGCTAAGGGTGATACGCTCAGAGCCGTATTCGAAGAGTTTGAGCCGTTTTTTCGGCTCGAACACCGTGCGCGCTTCTTCATCGATACGCCCTGCGATAATCACTTCGAGGAACATCTCGTTCATTTTCTCTGCCAACGCTTTAGTCACGATACCGTTAACCGCTACAACACCGCCGAACGCAGAGATCGGATCGCATTTGAGGGCTTCCGTGTAGGCATCAAGGAGATTGTCACGGATAGCAAAACCGCACGGGTTACCGTGTTTGACGATACAGATGGCGTTTTCATCTCCGAATGCCGCCGCGATTTTCACCGCACCGCTGATGTCGGTGAGGTTGTTGAAGCTCGCTTCCCCTTTGAGGGTTTTGAAGTTTTTAGAGAAGAACGTATCAAACTCGTACAATCCCCCTTTTTGGTGCGGATTTTCGCCGTAACGGGTATCCATTACTTTGTTCCCGACGATGAACTGTTTTGACCCCATGCCGTTGTTGAACCGTTTGTTCATGTAGTTGGCGATCATCGAATCGTACGCCGCCGTGTGCTCATACGCTTTGATCATCAAATCACGGCGGAACTCAACCGTGTTTTCACCGTTAGCTATCGCGTTGAGGACAAGGGAATAATCCGACGGATCGGTAAGGATAATAACGCTGTCAAAGTTTTTCGCCGCAGAGCGCACCATTGCAGGACCGCCGATGTCGATGTTTTCAATGATCTCTTCGAAATCGTCGGTTTTCTCGATCGTCGCTTTGAACGGGTAGAGGTTCACACACACCAAATCGATCGCTTCAACGCCGAGTTCAACCGCTTGGTCGAGGTGCGATTGTTTGTCACGACGGTGCAAAATCCCGCCGTGGATGTACGGGTTCAGGGTTTTAACGCGCCCTTCAAAACATTCAGGGAATTTAGTCACCTCATCGATCTCGATGGCGCTTACACCTGCATCCGTGAGCATTTTGTACGTTCCGCCCGTAGAGATGATTTGATAGTCCAAACCGATAAGAGATTTGGCAAATTCAACGATGTTGCTTTTATCGCTGACGCTTAGCAATGCACGCTTCATGCAGTTCCTTTGAGTGGGTTATATACCCATAAATTATTGCCGGAATTGTAACGAAAAGTGGTTTAGGGGAAGGTAAATCGCTTCGTTTGAGAGAATGACGAACCTTTTATTGCGAATAAAAATGGCTGTAATTTCGTTTCGTATTCGTAATAAAACGTCTATATACTTCTGCAAAATCGCCCCTTTCATACCGATTTCAAAAAGGAAAACAATGGGATTAATGACAAAATTTATGCCGGAAGTACTCGAAAATACCAGCGTCAACGATAAGGTAAACTATTTAGTCAAGCTGACGCAGCTGCTTGCCATAAGCGCTATTATTGCCGGTATCATCGGAATGTTGATCTCCAATTTTTCCATTCGGGCCCTTAATGAAAACGCGCTGGAGCCTCTGGGACACCTGCGATTGATCAAAGAATCATACGAACAAAAAGTACTGGTTACGGCCCAGAACATTGCACACGGTGAAGTCACGGATTACACACAGGCGTACACCACGCTCAACAGTGAAAAAGAGAGGATCGTGACCGAGTGGAACGCCTATAAAAACGGTCATTTAACCGAAGAGGAAACGGCATTATTACCCGATACCGAAAAATATTTTAATTTATCTGTCCGAAGTCTGGACAATTTGATTCTCCTGGTTAAAGAGAAAAAGTTGATGGATGTCATCGCCTGGACGACGGATGATGCCCCCTACACCATTATCGAGCTTACCCCATTACTCAACAAGCTCATGCAAGTGCAGATTCTCAACGCCCAAAATATTTATTCTACCACTCAAATCCAGTTTTTTGCTATTTTGGCACTCGTTATTCTCATCAGTATTGCCGGTGCAATCTATGTGGCGAAGATGGTGAAAAGGGTCGTTTCCGATATTACACACCCCTTTGGCGAACTCTTGTCCCAATCCAAAGCGTTGGCAAACCAAAAATTCGACGAACCGTTTGTATGGAAACGTACCGATGAAATCGGACAAGTCGGGAAAAGTTTTGAACTCTCCCGTCAGGCGCTCCATCACTCATTTCAATTGATCCAGGATAATAATAAAGAATTAGAGCAAATCAATACATTGGTCCGCAGCAGTATTAATTACGCCAGCCGTATTCAGCGTTCCTTTTTACCGGAGCCGGATATGCTCGATCGTTTTACTGAGGATGCTTTTGTTATTTGGAAGCCGAAAGACGTTATCGGCGGAGACTGCTATTGGATCGATAAAACCGACAAAGGGTTCTTCATCGCCATTATCGATTGTACGGGGCACGGTGTTCCGGGGGCATTGATGACCTTTGTCGTGATTTCGATTCTGGACCGTTTACTGTCTCAACAAAGGCACCTGGACGATCCTGCCGCGCTCTTGAGCCAAATGAACCGCCTGGTAAAAGAGACCTTGGGGCAATACGATGAAACAAGCGAGTCCAATGATGGGATGGACGGAGCATTTTGTTACGTCGATCTTGAAAACAAACAATTGACATTCGCCGGAGCCAATACTCCGCTTCTGTATGTTGAAGACAACCACATGCATCATGTCAAACCCGATAAACACAGTATCGGCTATGTCCACAGTGATCTGGATCTGACCTTTACCAATCAAACGTTGAAACTCAAAGAGGGGATGCGTTTTTATCTTACCACCGATGGAATCATTGACCAGATCGGCGGCAGTAAACGAATTGCATTCGGTAAAAAACGGCTCATGGAAATTATCTTTGACAACCACATGAATCCGATGTACGAACAACAAGCCATCATTTTAGAAAAATACAACCATTATAAGGGAGACGAATCACAGCGCGATGACAATACGATGATTGCTTTTCAAATTTAAATTTTAATTACAAGGAAAATGAGATGACTTTGAACGACTTTCGAACATTGAAAGATATGATTGAAGCCAAAAATGTTATTTTTTGTTACAACGGATATTTATCGCAAGAGATCATTGTTGCCGTAAGCTCGATGATTAAAGGGAAATTGAGTTCCGACGAAACAAAAATGGGGATAAGCCAAAAAGTTTTGTACATGTTTGTTGAACAGGCCCAAAACATTACCCGCTATTCTCCCGATCAAATACAAAATCCGGACCAAGCCAGCATGAGTTACGGATCGGTTGCTATCGGAACAGAAGATGATAAATTCTACATTATGTGTTCCAACCGAATCGAAAAAACCAAAGTAGCCGCGCTGAAGGAAAAGCTTGATCTGATTTCCTCCATGAGTCCCGACGAACTAAAAGCTCTGTACAAAGAGAAAATGCGATCCGAGGCTGAAGAGGGGAGCAAAGGGGCAAGTGTAGGATTTATAGAAATGGCACGAAAATCAAGCGAACCTATCGAGTTTGATTTTCTTGAAGACGATGAGACATACGACTATTTTACACTCAAAGTCGTAATTTAATATATAAAGGAAAACCCGATGACAACCATCTCTGCAACAGTAACAACACCAAAAATCGTTTTGGACACCCATAACAATCTCTTTAGTTTTGAAGGGGAGTCCTATCCCGAAGATGTCAACGCATTTTTCGACCCCATCATGAACCCTCTTAAAACGCATTTGAAAAATCTGCAAGATGCCGATATCCAGTTTGATTTCTTTTTGACCTATTTTAACAGCGCCAGCACCAAAGTTTTTTTCAACCTTTTTGCGCTTCTCGAAGAAATTACCGAATTCAACCGTGTTACCGTGAACTGGAAACATCACGAAGAAGATGATACGGCTGAAGAATTTGGCCAGGAGTTCAAAGAAGATCTTGATAATGTTCGCTTCAACTTTATTGCCATTTGAGATCTTGACACGGCGTTCCCCTTCGTACTATCATACAGATGAAAAAAAGGGGGAATAACACCATCCCCTCAAAATAAAAGGGAAGGTAGCACAGATGTTCTTTTCACACCCCTTTCCTCCGATCCTCGATCACCATACCCGTATTCTATTCTTAGGTAGTTTTCCCAGTATCGCATCGTTTGAGCACTCATTCTATTACGCCCATCCTCGCAACCTGTTTTGGCCGATCATGGAAACCATTTTTGACGTAAAATTCGAAAACAATGATGACAAAAAAGCATTTTGTCTCGAAAAAGGGATAGGATTATGGGACGTAATCGGTTCCTGTGAACGGAGCAATTCGAGCGATACGAATCTCAAAAATTGTATTCCCAACGATTTTGAAGAGCTCTTGAAAGAATACCCTTCGATCAAAGCCATCGGCTTTACAGGGAAAAAAAGCCATGATCTGTTTCAGAAACATTTTAAAGAGCTGGAGATAGCCCAAGTGCTTCTCCCCTCGACCTCTCCCGCCCATGCGGCGATGAAAAAGGAGGAGAAAACCGCTTTGTATAAAGCAGTTTTAAACGCATATAGTATTTTATAGTTTCTAGCTGTTTAAAACCTGCTCAAAAATATTTTTCGCCGTCTTCCAGCGGTCCCCTTTGGCATTCATCATGACAATCACACAATCTTTTCCATCCTTTTTCGCCCGTGCGATCAGACAGGCTCCCGCTTTGGCCGTATAGCCGGTCTTTACCCCTACGGCATATTCATAACGGTTCAAAAGACGGTTATGGGTATAAGCGTAGAATTCGCGATTTTTATTCATAGCACGATATCGGTATTCATTGATCTTGCTTATCTCATTAAATTTACGGTTTTTGATCGCATGCTCGGTCATTTTGAGCAAGTCTTGGGGGGTCGAATAGTGTCCTTTATCATCATACCCGCACGGATTGGTGAAATGGGTGTGCGTCATCCCGATCTTTTTTGCTTTCGTGTTCATCATTTCGATAAAACGCTCTTCCGTTCCCCCAATCGTAATGGCAATCGCTTTTGCCGCATCGTTGTCTGATTTGATCATTGCCGCTTTGAGCAAATCTTCCAGACGAATCACATCGCCCCGTCTGTACCCCGCAATCGTCGGTTCCACTTTGGTCATCTCTTTGCTGATCGTCACGGGACGGTTTAAATTGCCCTGTTCGATGGCCAGCAATACCGTCATCACTTTGGTGAGACTGGCAGGCTGAAGCTCTTTGAACGGCTCTTTGGCATACAACATCTGTTTGGAAGTCATATCTTTGACCAGAAGCGCTTCCACCTCGAGTTTATTTAATTCTTGTTTGTCTATTGCCCCGAAAAGGGAGACCGAACACGTTAAACATAAAGTAATCAGTTTTTTTATCATCGTTTATACCTCGGTGTAATTTTACCATATCCGACGAAGCAAACCTTATGCCCAACAGCTTTTCCCCCCTTTTCTTAACAGACAAAGGAGCTTTTTTATTTAAACACCACGTCGAATGATTATGGTAGAATTCGCCTTCATTTAAAAAAGGGATGCGATGCGACAATTTCGACGTTTTTTTGCACTGCTGTTTGTCGCATCCATATTTTTAGGCGCTTTGCATGAAGTGATTCACCATCATGATATGGACACGCATGTCGAAGAGAGCTGCCCCCTCTATCTCCTTACCCAGACAACGGTTTTACCGACAGAAACCTATCAACTTCAGAAGATTGCATTGGTTTATGAGCCTTTTAGCCCTCCCAATTTATCCCATGCAATTCAGACCAACATCTCCTTACGAAGCCGTTCGCCACCCCTTTCCTAATCGATTTCACCCACAACAAAACTATTTTTATTGAAACGATTAGGATATTACTATGAAAAAACTATTACTCTCCGCCATGGCTGCCGCTTCCCTTTTGGCTAGCGATTCCGAACTCCAGACGCTCAAAGCCCAAATGGAACAAATGTCGAAAATGATGAAAGAGATGCAGGAAAAAATCGACCATTTGGAGCATGCTGAAACTCCCGAATCTACTGCCGTGCACACGTCACAACACCATCTCTCGTCAGAGTCTCATGCAGAGCACGAAAGTTCACTGCTGGATATCTCTCTCAACCTCGATGCCTCTTACGTGAGCCGATCAAAAAAAGATGAAGAGTTGACCCATCTTGGGCTCCCCGGTATTGCGCATGGGCTGATCGGTTCAGACTCTCATGCCGGACACGATCACGCTACCTATAATGCATCTAACGGATTTAACCTCAATTATGCGGAGATGTTGTTTCACGGGACCCTTAACCCCTCTCTCGACGCCGATGCGGTATTCCATTTTACCGAAGAGGGGGTAGAGATCGAAGAGGCCTACATTACCCGCAGCAATCTACCCTACAATCTCAGAGTACGCGGCGGTAAGTTTCTGAGTGAGTTCGGCCGTCTAAATAATCAGCACCATCACGAATGGAGCTTTTCCGATATGCCTCTGGTCTACGAAGCCTTTTTAGGGCTCCACGGGATCAATGAGATCGGTGCCCAGCTCCAGTGGGTTGCTCCGACGAGCCATTATCTGATGTTTGGATTTGAAGCGCTTCAGGGAAAAAACGCCTCAATGTTCGGACAAACGGCGATTCATAACCCGTATATAGGACAGGAAGAAGAGGTTCTTTCCGCTTCAGCGAATCAACCTTCACTTCTCGTCGGATACGTCAAAACGGCCGCTGACATCGACAATACAACGATTCTCGTAGGGGCAAGCATCGCCCATGGCAACAGCCGCCAGGATCATTTCGGTGATGAAACACCCTACGCCTTTAGTGGGAAAAGCGATTTATACGGAATGGATTTAACACTCATTCACCGTTTCGGCAATGACCGCTCTTTGATGTGGCAAAGCGAATGGCTCTACCGCAATATGGAAGGGACCCATATTTCAGACCTCGATGACGATCTTCTCACTCCCGATGAATTGGTCTACTCGTCAATGGAGGCACAACAGGCAGGCTACTACTCTCAGCTCGTCTACAGCCCGGATCACAGCTGGAAAATCGGTGCCCGATACGACAATATCTACCAAAACGACATATCTCTTCCTACAGCTTTTACACCCGAAAATATGGACCAATACTCGGCAATGATCGAGTACAGCACCAGCGAGTCTGCCCGCTACCGTTTGCAGTACACCCATTCGAATGCATTGTTTAATGAGGAAGGAATACGTCAAAATTTGGATTCACTCATTTTTTCATTCAACCTAACACTGGGAGAACACAGTGACCATGAGTTTTAAAAAGCTCTTTTCCCTGCGTTTCACTTTCTAGATCCAAAAAGTGCCGAATGCGTTATAATAAAAAATGCAAAGCATCGATCCGGCTGTTATTACGATTGTTCAAGAGGCTCTCTCAACCACAGTAAAATGCAGTGGTTCATGGACCCTTTCGCATCTCAGCAGAGTTGAACGCCAACTCAAAACGCTCAGCCCCGCCTCTTCCCTCATCTGGGATGTGAGGGAAGTGAGCGAACTTGATTCGGCGGGGATTTCCCTCTATCAAATAACAATCCGTGAATATGAAAAAGCAGGAATCTCCTCAACGTTCGTCGGGGCCAACGAAGATCAAACGAAACTGTATCATCTCCTCTATCCCAAAGCCATCGAAAAAACAGCTCCTCCTCCGATCCCCTCATGGCTTTACACCTTAGGTCTCAATACCCATCGTAATATTCAGGGAATCGGAGAGTTTTTAGCCTTCTTGGGAGAAGCGTTTGTCCTCTTGTTTTACACCCTCTTCCATCCCAGCCAAATCCGTTACCGCTCTATTGTTGCCCACATCTACACAACCGGCGTCCAAGCGCTCCCGATTATCGCCGTCAGCTCTTTTTTGATCGGCGTCGTTATTGCGTATCAAAGCATCGTGCAGCTTCAAAAATTTGGAGCCGACATCTTTATCGTCGATACGATAGGGATCTCTCTGACCCGCGAACTCGCCCCTCTTATCACCGCTATCGTCGTAGCCGGACGGAGCGGTTCAGCTTTTACGGCCCAAATCGGAGCCATGAAAATGACCCAAGAGATCGATGCGATGAGAACGATGGGGTTTGACCCTTTTACGTTTCTGGTATGGCCCCGTGTCTTTGCCCTGATGATTGTTATGCCGCTGCTGATCTTTTTTGCCGACATTATCGGAATCTTCGGGGGGATGGTTGTTGCTCAGGCAGAGTCCCACTTGAGCTTTAGCGAGTTTATCCACCGTCTACAGGGGGCACTGGCTCTCAAACACTATCTCATCGGAATCCTCAAAGGGCCTTTTTTTGCCTATTTGATCGCCATCGTCAGTACCTATCGCGGGTTCCAAGTCTCCTTAAATACCGAGAGTATCGGCCATTACACAACCAAAAGCGTTGTAAATTCCATCTTCTTGGTCATCGCGTGCGATGCACTCTTTTCAATCCTTCTCACGGAGTTAAGACTATGAGCCGTATCCTTATTGAAGGGCACGATATCGTAACGGTATTGGGAGGCAATCTTATCCACGATCATATCAATTTCACCATTCGGGAAAACGAAATTTACGCGTTGCTGGGAGGAAGCGGATCGGGGAAATCAACGCTTCTTCGTGAGATGATCCTCTTGCAACGCCTCCAAAGCGGTCAACTGAAGGTACTGGGATATGATTTAAATACCATCACCCCCATCGAGGCCCAAAACCTTCGGCGCCAGTGGGGGGTTCTTTTCCAATCCGGTGCCCTGTACTCATCTCTTAGCGTTGGGGAAAATATCGCCATGCTTTACCGCGAATACACCGATCTCTCCACAAAACTTATCAATGAACTCGTCGCCCTTAAAATCAATCTCGTCGGGCTCCCTCCCCATGCCCGCTACCTCTATCCCTCTGAACTCAGCGGCGGTATGATCAAACGGGCCGCCCTCGCACGTGCCCTTGCCCTCGATCCGAAGCTCCTCTTTTTGGATGAACCGACCTCCGGCCTCGATCCACTCAGCTCACGCCAATTTGACGCGCTCATCCGGCAACTGCGTGATTTGTTGGGACTCACCGTCGTGATGGTCACCCACGATTTGGGTACCATACACCATATCATCGACCGTTTTGCCTTACTGGGTGACACAAAGGTGATCGCCGAGGGAAGCCTCGATGAAGTGCTCCGAATCGACCATCCGATTGTCGATTACTTTTTCCAAAAGGGGTCCCATGGAATCAAGAGTTAACTATACGGCGGTAGGGATATATGTCCTGATTTTCTCTGCGGCACTGATTGCTTTTGCCTTTTGGTTAGGGAAACACAATCAAGATGAGAGCCATTACCACCGTTATCATGTCTATATCACCGAATCGGTATCCGGACTCGCCCCCGAAGCGGCCGTTAAGTTCAATGGGGTCGATGTGGGTAAAGTCGAAACCATCCGAATCAATCCCCGCAATAGCGAAGAGGTCGAACTCACCCTCAAAATCGAAAAAGATACCCCCATCAAAACCGATTCCAGCGCTGTTCTCAAATTTTATGGCATTACCGGATTGGCATTTATTGAAATCGTCGGCGGATCGAAAAATGCTCCGTTACTGGAGACCAACAACCATGCGATCAGTACCATTCCCTCTTCTGCCTCATTGATTAAACGACTGGATGAGTCGCTCAGTAATGTCGCCTCCAAACTCTCTACAACACTGGACCGTGCCGACCGACTTTTCAGTGACCGAAATGTCGATAATATCGCACAATCACTGGCCCATTTACGTTCTCTGACGGCTCAAATCGACAGCTACCAGGACGAAGTACAAACCCTGCTCAACCAAAGTATCGCGTTAGAATCCAATGCCAGCGAATCGCTGGGCGCCATGAAAGAGGCGGGGGTAAGCGTCAAAACAACCTCAGATAATTTCAATACCCTCCTGCAAACCAAAATGGCAACGGCTCTCGAATCGCTCACCGCTACATCGCAGGAGAGCCATACCCTGATCCGCAAAATCGAAGCCTCTTTGGAACGTGGCGATTATGATCTCCACTCTATCGCTTCTCCCGCATCGGCAGAACTCACCGAGCTTATAGTCCAAAGCCGCACCCTCACCAATGAAATGGAGTCCACCCTGCGTCATTTGCGTGAAAGCCCCTCCGATTTACTGTTCAAAAAATCTGCTTCTAAACCCGGACCAGGAGAATAACCATGCACCCTCTCGCTCTCATTATCCCCGCAGTTATGTTGGCGGGATGCTCTGCCGCAATCTCGCCGGCCATCCATGAATACACCATTTACCCCTCATCCGAAAAAACCGCTCCTGCCGTAGCACATTCATCGAAAACACTCCGTCTCTCGACAACGAAGAGCGTCCCTTCTCTTGCTTCCAGAAACCTTTACTACCTAAAAAGCGGAGGGGAAAGCGGCAGCTATCTCTACGCAAGGTGGAGTGATACTCCCGCCATACTTATCGAGCGTTCCCTAAGCGGTGCTTTACACGAGCAAGGGCTCTTTGCGTCTTTGCTGACTCCTACCTCCGCGGCGCAGGCCGACTGGGTTCTTGAATCGGACTTAAATGCCTTTTATCACCGCTTTGAAGCGGGAGAAAAAAGTGCCGGCGTGATCGATATCACCTACCGCCTCATTGATACCAAAACCAAACTTCTTATCAGCTCCAAACGTTTTAAAATTGCCACGGCAGCAGCCAGCGAAGATGCCAAAGGAGGCATCGATGCCCTCGCGCTGGCAACACGGGAGCTGACAGAACAATCCACCCGATGGCTCGCAATCCAAATTCAGGAGAAAAAATGAAATCAAACATAGCAATCCTCTGTTCCGGAGGAGATGTCTCGGGGATGAACCCCGCTCTCAAGCGGTTCGTCGAATACGCTTATGCCTGTAATCTTCAGCCCTATTTTGTCCGCAACGGATTTGAAGGGCTCATCGACAACGCAATCACCCCTGCAGATTATCACGATGTTGCCGGAATCATTACCCGAGGCGGTACAAAAATCGGCTCAGCCCGCTCCAAACGCTTTATGGACCCCTCCTTTCGTGCCATTGCAGCTCAAAATCTTCAAGCACTGGGGATTGATCGATTGATCGTCTTGGGTGGGGATGGGAGTTTTCGGGGGATGGAGCGTTTTTACGCCGAAACAGGTATCGCCTTTTGCGGCGTCCCCTCGACCATTGACAATGATATCAACGGTACCGATTATTGCCTGGGGGTTGACACGGCACTGGGGGTAATTAAAGATGCGATTGACCAAATCCGCGACACGGCATCTTCCTTTCGCCGGGCATTCGTCATTGAGACGATGGGGCGTAACTGCGGCTATCTCGCGTTAATCTCCGCGATCACATCGGGTGCCGAACTGTGCCTTATCCCCGAAATTCCCACCGATATCAACGATTACAAGGGATGTTTTCAATCCCAAATTGCCAAAGGACGCGATTATTTTATTGCCATCGTTTCCGAAGCACTCCAAAACAGCAGCGACGTGTCTCAATGGTTTGAAAAAGAGTTGGGTTTTGAATCGCGAATCTCTGTCTTAGGGCATATTCAACGGGGAGGAAATCCGAGCGTCTACGATCGGCTTATGGCATATCGCTTCGTTACCTATGCGATTGACGCACTGTTAGAGGGAAAAACCCATTCGGTTATCTGCTACACCAAAAGCCATTTTACCTTTAAAACAATTGACGAGGTTGCCTTGCATCCTTACCGCATCGATGAGGAACTCCTTAGGCTTGGGCGTGAACAATTTGCTCCATCGCACTGTCAAATGTAGGGTAGTCAAATTCAAATCCGGCTTCTTGCAAAATCCGCGGATAAACCTCTTTGGATTCGAGCATAACGATCGATCCCTCTCCAAATGCGAGTTTAACCACCCATTCAGGAAGATCAAAAAAAGTGGGACGATGGAGAATCCGCCCCATCGCTTTGGTCTGCTCAAAATTCGTTATCGGTTCTGGAGAGGTGAAGTTAACCGCTCCGCGAATCTCCTTGTGATCGATCAGAAAAGCAGCGGCACGAACCAAATCATCCAAATGGATCCACGAAATCATCTGAAATCCGTCACCCATTTTTCCCCCCAATCCGAGATTGAACGGAGGAACCATTTTTGCCATCGCTCCGCCCCCTTTACCATAAACGACACCGAAACGCATCGTACATACGCGCGTGAGTTCTGAGTGTGCACGGCATGCCGAATGTTCCCAGTCGCGTACAAGAGAGGCTAAAAAATTGTCTCCGAAATGGCGTGAAAATTCATCATGCTGATGATACGCATCATATACCCCAACGGCAGAAGCATTCAGAAGGGTATGGGGAGGTTCTTCGCAAAGGGACAATGCCGTGACGATCTTTTCCGTTGTTTCCAAACGGCTTTGTCGCAAAAGAGCTTTATAGCGCTTACTCCAACGTCCTAAAATATTGGCTCCGGAGAGATTAATCAAAACATCACACCCGTTTAGCTTTTGGGCAACTGCTTCAGCTGAAACCTTGGTGCGGATACTGAGGGGAATCACCTCATCCCCTCTCTCTTCAAAAAAAACTTTGAGTGCGCTTCCTACAAATCCGCTTATCCCACATATGACTATTTTCATGCGTATCCCTTTAATTCGGATTTATTGTAGCCTAATGGGTGCATAGGAGGGTTTAAAGATAGAATTGACTTGCGTATTTAAACCAACTCTTATTCAAAACGGATAAAAAAGTATATAAAGGAAAAATAAAAAGGAAGTTTTTAAAAGAGAAGAGAAATAACACCCCGTAAAAGGGGTATTAAGGCATTAGCCGCAAGAAGGGACATTGCCTGAATCGGAACCGTATTCAAACAAGAAATCGCGTAAATCTTGTGATTGCATTTTGAATGCTTCACCATTGAAATACGCAGCAGATTTATCATTTGCATGCGCTTTAATAATTTTTTCGGCACCGTTAGCGAAAAGATCATCCCACTCGTCTTGTGTATGCATTGCAGCACCTTTAGTACCGGTACCATGACAATTCTTACAGGTTTTCAAATAAGCTTTTTGACCTTTTTTAACATCGGCAGACGCCGCTGTACTCATCATCCCTACGGCAACAAGCGCTGCAAGGAAGCATGAAGCTGACTTTTTCATGTCGTTCTCCTACGAAATATTGATTTAAGATACCTTCAACATTTTCGAAAAAAAGGTGAAGGTATCTTGATACCCCATAATCATATCGGATAAAGGATAAATGGAGGTTTAACGGAATGTTAATGTGATGTTTTTTCAGGTTTTTTATCAAAAATGTATCAAACTCTCACACTTTCATAAAACTCACATCTGCTTAGAAAGCAAATCTTAACAAGCAGGAACATTCCCCGAGTCCGAACCGTATTCAAATAAAAAGTCTCGAATATCTTTTGCCCTGTTTTTGAAATCATCGCTATTAAAATAGGCTGCAGATTTATCATTTGCATGCGCTTTGATAATTTTTTCGCCACCGTTAGCGAAGAGATCATCCCATTCGTCTTGTGTGTGCATCGATGCACCTTTAGTGCCTGTTCCGTGACAACTTTTGCACCCTTTTGTGTACCACTTTTGTCCCTTTGTGATATCAGCAGATACCACACTCCCCATTATCCCGAAAGATATAACCGTTACAAGAAAAAATGAACGCAATTTCATCCTTTGATTCCCTTCTTCATTTTAAGCCTAAATACTAATAATATCGAAAACTCTATATTGGAACTATTAATCTAACGGCTCTTCCGTCTCTTCTTTTACTTTGCTCGCACGAACTTCCAAACGGATTTTGTCTTGACGAAGTTTACGGTACGCTTTGTATTGCGCTTTGGTAAGCGCTTCACCGCTTAAGCCCACTTCCGCTCCGATTTCATCCGCTGAGAGTCCCGCTTCGTTCATCATAATCATCCGAAACTCTTTTTTTGTCAAATGACGTTTGAGGGATGCGTAGAGTTCGCGTTCGTCATCGCCGATCTCCACAGCATTACACTCATAGAGCCGGGCCAATACTTCGCGGATGGTTTTAGTCGGGTTGTAGCGAAGCCACAATGAATTTTCTAACATATTTTTCCTTTTCTTAAATACGCCGACCGAACAAAGTCCGGCTCGGCTACGCTAACGCTGAGTTCTTTTCGGCAAAGAGCCCGCGCACACTTGTGTGCTTATGCAAACACTTTACTTATTATCTGTGTGAGGTCTTTGATATCGACGATAACATTGGCCTCTTTTTTAAGAATCTCTTTCGCGCAAAAAGCGACGCGGGTTCCGGCATGGGCGAACATCGATCGGTCATTAGCACCGTCTCCTACCACCATCGTCTCTTCTTCACTGATACCGAAAAGCCCTTGCAGACGCTGCAGCATGTCCCCTTTCGAGAAATCAAACATCATATCGCCACCGACAAGCCCTGTGAGCTTTCCGTCCTTCAAATGCAATACGTTCGAAAAATCGGCATCATACCCGAGGATATCTTTCGCATACGACGTCGCCGTCCGAAAGCCGCCGCTGAAACAGACGACTTTAATCCCCCGCTCTTTGAGTGAGGCAATCGTCTCTACCGCACCGTTCATATACGGAAGATTTTGGCAAATCTCTTCGACCAAACCAAATTCCAGCCCTTTTAAAAGACCGACACGCTCTTGAAGACTCTGAAAGAAATCAAGCTCCCCATTCATCGCCCGCTCGGTGATCGCACTCACTTGCTCGCCGATTCCCAGCGCTTCCGCAAAAAAATCGATGGTTTCGCCATCCATCAATGTCGAATCAAAATCAAATACCGCTAATTTTATCAAAATAGATTTCCCACATTTTGTTATAATGACGCAATTATATCGAAGGGTAGCTTTTGTTCGAATCATTTATCCATAAACTCCGTCACGGAACCTATATCACTTTAGAGACTACCCCATCGCGTTCGGCACAATTTGCCCCCACCATCGAAAAAATCGCCGCTTTGGAACTCGATAAGCTCGTCGATGGATTCAGCACCACCGACAACCCCCTGGCCAAACTCAAATACAATGCCCTCTTTGCGGCAATGAAACTCCAAGAACGCTTTGGCAAGCCTACCCTTGCCACCATGAGCATGCGCGACCGCAACCGTATCGCATTGCAAAGCGATTTACTGGGGGCTAATGAATCCAATGTCCGCGCGATCCTCGCTCTCACGGGTGACAGCGCCCACTACTCCGATCAGCCTCACGCCAAAGGGGTTTTTGAGGGAAACAGCAAACTCCTCCTCGACATTATCACAACGTTGAACAACGGAACCGACATGGCGGAGCAAAAACTCCTCACCCCTGTGCAGGAGATTTACCCCTTTGCCGTCATCGATGCGTATGCCAAAAGTGCCGCAACGTTGCAAAAGAAAATGACCAAGAAAGTCGCCCACGGAGCGATCGGTATCATCTCTCAACCTGTCTACGATCTCGAAAATGCACAAAAATTACTCGACATGATGGCGGAAGCTAACCGCGAAAACAATGCTGCGTGCGTCCTCGTTTTGGGCTATTTCCCGATCACAAAACTCCGAACTGCCCGCTTTTTAGATGAAAATGTACCGGGAATTTATGTTCCTCATGCATGGGTTGAAGCGTTAGAGGCTGCTTCGCTCATCAGCCCAGAGGAAGAGTACCGCGTCGGATTTGAACTGAGTAAAAATCTTTTCGAAGAGCTCAAAGCGCTCCATCCTAAAATCCATATTATGACCGCCAATCAGTTTGAGTTAGCCAAGGCGATTTTGAGCTAATTTCAGCCTCTTTTGGCTATAATCGATCATTATTAAATAGCAGGAATGACCCTTTATGATCGATGTAAAACTTCTCCAGAAAAATTTTGACGAAACCGCAACGGCGTTGATGCGCAAAAAAGTCTCAGCTGAAATTATCGCCGAGCTAAAAACTGCCAACGAAACTCTAAAAACCGCCAAACTTGCCTACGAAACATTGCAAGCAAAACAAAACGAACTCAGCCGTCTTTTCGGTCAATACAAAAAAGAGGGGAAAAACACCGACGAGTTGAAAATCAAAGTCGATGCGAACAAAGTAACCCTGAATGATCTCCTCGACACACAACGCAGCGCTGAAGAAGCCCTCGATGCGATCATCATGCGCGTCCCGAACATCCCCGATGCCGATGTCCCCGACGGTGAGGATGAAAACGACAATATCGAGATCAAAAAAGTCCTCACCCCGCCAACCTTTTCGTTCACCCCGAAAGAGCACTGGGAACTCGCCGATCAAAACGGCTGGATCGATTTCGAGCGCGGTGTCAAACTCGCCAAAAGCCGTTTCAGTGTGGTCGGCGGGATGGGTGCACGACTGGAACGTGCCCTTATCAACTTTATGCTCGATTTCAACCGTGAGCGCGGTTTTGAAGAGTTCAGTGTTCCGATGCTCGTCAACCGCCGTGCATTGGAAGGGACGGGACAGCTTCCGAAATTCGAAGAGGATTTGTTCAAAGTTGAAGAAGAAGAGCTCTATCTCATCCCGACGGCGGAAGTCCCCCTCACCAACCTCTACCAAGACGAAATCCTAAACGGTGCCGATTTGCCGATCAAAATGACGGGCTACACCTCGTGTTTCCGTAAAGAGGCAGGTTCAGGCGGACGTGACGTGCGCGGTATGATCCGTCAGCACCAGTTTCACAAAGTCGAACTCGTCTCGATCACCCGTGCCGATCAAAGCGATGCGGTATTCGAAGAGATGGTTGCGTGTGCATCCGATCTTCTTGCGGCACTGGGACTTCCCCACCGTCTCGTCACCCTCTGTACCGGTGATTTGGGATTCGGTGCGGCACGTACGGTAGATCTCGAAGTGTGGCTTCCGGGTCAAAACACCTATCGTGAAATCAGCTCTGTCTCCAATACCCGTGATTTCCAAGCCCGCCGCGCCAAAATCCGATACAAAGAAGAGGGGAAAAATATCCTCGCCCATACCCTTAACGGTTCAAGTTTAGCGGTCGGACGGACGATGATAGCTATCATGGAAAATTTCCAACAAGAAGACGGCAGCATCACCATCCCTGCCGTACTCCAAAAATATCTCTAATCGGAACAAAGAGAGGCCATGGCTGAAGAGCAAGAAGAGATAATCATCATCGAAGAATCGGATGCAGCCGGCGTCGAAAAAACGTCCGATGCATCTGAAACGCCTTCTGATGAAAAATCAAGTCTTTTAAAAAATAAAAAGCTCATTATTATTGGCGCAGGGGCTCTTGTACTCCTCCTCTCTATCGGAGGAGGGTTAGTTTTCTTTTTTTCCGGTCATTCTGAGGAATCAAACCAAGCGCCGCATCAGACTGCCGCTGTAAAAACAACCACCTCCGAAGAGACGATCATCGAATCCAGCGAACTCGAGAAAATGGTTGAGCGGGCCAACCAGCTCTACGCAAACGGCAATTTGGCCGAAGCGCTGAAACTGTATGAAAAAATTGCCCTCTATTCCGAAGCGATTTCGCAATACAATCTCGGTGTCGTCCAGCTCAAAGAGGGGGAATACCAAGGGGCATTGGAGAATTTCAAACGCTCCATCGCCAACAGTGAAAATCGATGTGTCAGTGCAATCAACGCGGCCGTCTGCTCTCTCCACCTCAAACGCGAAGACGATTTCAACTACTATATCAACATGGCGCAGACCTATCTCCCGCAGGAGAGCAACTCGCCGATGTATTCGTATTATTATGCCTTGATCAACTACTACAAAGGGCGCTATCTCGAAGCACTCAGCGCCTTGAAACACCCCACTACCGATGAATATCAAGAGACGCAGAATACGCTTCGTGCCAAGATCAGTGCGATGTTCGGAAGTTTTGACGATGCGATCGGTGCGCTTGAAAATCCGTTCTCCGAAGAAAACTCTTTTTCGCTTGGGCTCATGTATGCCAATGTCGGTAATGTACCGTTAGCCAAACAATATTTAAATGACGCCATCATCCAAAACGACAAACCGATACAAGAGCAGTTGGCATTATCCTATGTCTATCTCAAATCAGGCCTACAAGCAGATGCGGCAGGGCTGATCCAAAAAACCACTATCGCCTATCCGGATCAGGTCTATACCCCGTATCCACTGCGTGTTTTTCTAAAACCCTCTCTTTTCAACCCCGATGATGTTCAGCGTGTTTACCGCAGCCATCAAGCCAACAACCGGGCCAAAATTTACCAAAGCCTCTTTTATTTTGCCCCCTATAAAATTTTTAATGCGGACCAGACCATCAGTTATATCCGTAAAGGAAATGCCAATATTTACATCGACGATGTCACCACTGCCAAAGAGTACCTTCAAAAAAGCAGTCGTGCTTCAAGCGTCGATTACGGCATTGCCCTATCCATCCAAAAAGCACTCAAATTTCGTCTTAGAGATGCCAATAAACAGCTCCAAGATCTTCTTAAAACCAATCCGCAGCACTCTATCTTACATTACAATCTGGGACTAACCTATGCCCAGCTGGGTGACATGTCAAAAGCGTATGACCACTTTTTACGATCGTATCATCTTGATGCCAATAACTATATGTCCGGAATTTTTGCCCTTATGAGTTCGGAAATGATCGGAAAAAGCAATCCGAAGCTTAGCTCAATTCTTACCGACAATCTCGCGCATGAACCGAAAAAAGAGGAATTTGACCTCTACCGTACATTGCTCGATATTGTCCATAATAATTTCCCGAGTGCTGCGAACTGGCTCGACAACCCTTACAAAGAGCGTCCCCTTTATCTCGCACTTCAAGTAGCTATTGCTACGGAGACAGGGAAACAGGAGAGTGCCTTGAAGGGAGCAGAGCGGTTGTCCGCTTTACAGCCCCATACCCTCCTCCCCCACCTGATGATCATTGATACCCGATTCCAAGATCAAAAGCCAAAAAAATTCGCTTCATCCGCGATAAACTATCTTAAAAAACAGTCGTTTCATTACGATGATCTCTACTTTGGTCCTCAGTTAACCCGGGATAAAGCCATTCTTATGGCCGTCATCACCGGTCAACTCACCCCTTTAATTCAACGACTCGAAGAGAGGCTCCAAACAACCATCGACCATACTGCCGATATCATGGGGGCGCTGGCACAAGCTTATTTTTACAATCAAGATTTCGAGAAATCGTATACTTTCTACAACCAGCTGATTGATACGTATAAAATCCGTGATGAACATACCCTCTTTATGGGGGCCTGCGCATCTATCGGAGCAGAACATTATGAAAATGCCATCACACTCCTGGAGCTTTCAAAACTCAAAAATCCAACCTATTTAGAGAGCCGCTACGCGCTGGCACTCCTTTATATGCAGATTCAAAACAATCCAGGAGCGGTTCCTCATCTTAAAAAAATAGGAAATGCAGGTTTTCTTTCCCGCTATTTTGATTTCGAAATCAATACGGATAAACTCGCAAACGAGCCAGAGAAATATCACCCTCTGTAAAGAAGACGCCGTAAGAGGTAGAAAGAGGCACGCAGCGGCCCATAAAGCAAATACCCTGCCGCTAGAATCGCCATCCCTTCGATCGGATAGATAAAGACCCCCAGCGCGACAACGATTAATCCTACGAGAAAGCGCATGAAATGAAAGGTTTTAAAGTTCATTTTTTTAAAGCTGGGATAACGGATATTGCTCACCATCAGAACTGACAAACCCACCGCGAGTGGGAGAATGAACACTTTATGGGCACTCAACTCCGGATACTGTTCCAATAACAAAATAGCGATGGAGATCATAATTGCTGCCGTCGGGATCGGAAGGCCGATAAAAACGCTCGGCTCAATCCGCGAGGTCGTTACATTAAATCGGGCCAGTCTTACCGCACCGAAAATAATGAACAATGCGCTTACGACAATCCCGAGCCTTCCATAGCTGTCACCAATGTACAGATAGAGTAAGAGTGCCGGAGCAACCCCGAAAGCGACGATATCGGCCAATGAGTCAAACTCAACACCAAAATGACTCGCCGTATTGGTGAGGCGGGCAACACGGCCGTCCAACCCGTCAAAAATAAGGGCCAGAAAGATGAACCATGCCGCCGAGACAAAGGAGCTCTCAAGGCCCAAAGCAATCGCATAAAATCCGGTAAAAATCGAAGCAGCCGTAAAAAGGTTAGGAAGGAGATAGGCAATAGGAGGGGGAGATTGACGCATGGAATATCCTTTCAAGCGCAAAATAGTGAAGCAGCCACCGGCATTGCCTCGTTAAGCGGCGTTCAAATACCCAATGACACTTTCACCTGCACGGACACTCGAACCTGCATTGATAGATAAACGGGTATTTTCCGGTAGATAGATAATACTACGTCCTTTGGCTAAAAAACCATACCGAGCTCCCTCTTTAAGCTTTTGGCTTTTTTCCAATTCAATACCGATCGGAAAACAGCTTTGCTCGCTCAGATGTTCGATGTAGATTTCATCCCCTTTGTGCGATCGAAAAGAGATAACGACTTTTTCATTGAGAGTATCGGCAAGGGGGTTATACAACGGCAATGATGCGCCATGACGAACTTTAAACCCTTCTACAACCCCATCAAACGGAGCGCGAAGCATCGAAACATCCCAGAGTGAATTCATGATGGTCACTTTTGTCATTTTATGATCATCAACCATTGTCTCTTCGACGGAAAGGACAACACCATCCACACTGCTGATGACCCCTTCGGCTTCCGTTTCTGCCGTGTTACGCTCCGGATTTCTAAAAATTGCCAATACCGCCAGCAATAATGCACCTGTCACAAACTGGAACAGGTGTAATCCGGTCATGGTAAAGAATAAGAAGAGAGCGCCTATCACGCCCGATAAAAGCCACCCTCGGGAAGAGAGGATAAAGGTATCGTTTTGAACGCCCATCTAGTACTCCTTTTTATTCGTCAATGACTATTTTTTTGCTCGAAGGTATCTCTTTACGCGGTTCGAGTTTTGTTTCAAGATTATTTTCCACCTCGTAGGCTTCAATAATCTCACGTACCTGATCCCCCGAAATATTCTCTTTGGCGTACAAGAGTTCTACGATTTTTTCAACAGCATCCCGATACTCTTCCAACCGTTTTTTGACCTCAACGTAACGCTCTTGAAGCGACTGCTTGATAAATGCATCCATATCTTCGGCCATTTTATCGCTGTATTCACGTGCTTGCGTCATACCGCCGCCGAGGAAAGTGCTTCGCTGTTTTTCAAGTACCATCAGCCCTGCGACATCACTCATACCGTACATTTGTACCATCGCCTTGATAATGTCAGTTGAGCGTTCCAAATCGTTTGCCGCTCCGGTACTGATCTCACCGATAAAGACCTCTTCCGCTGCACGTCCGCCCAGTAGGACATCCACTTCTGCCCATAGCTCATGACGCTGCATCAAATATTTGTTCTCTTCCGGGGTGTTGAGGGTATACCCCAATGCCGCCAATCCTCGAGGGACAATAGAGACTTTAGAGACTTTTTTCGCCCCCTTCGTCGTTTCGGCCAACAGCGCATGACCGCATTCGTGATAGGCAACGATACGTTTCTCTTTTTCATCAATGCGACGGCTTTTTTTGGACAATCCGGCAATCGCTCGCTCTACTGCTTCACGCATGTCTTCTTGTCGAACGGTTTTTTGGCTTTTACGCCCTGCGAGCAATGCCGCTTCATTCACGATATTGGCTAAATCGGCTCCCGCCAATCCGGCAGTGAGGCGTGCAATCTCTTCGAGATCGACATTAGCATCCTGCTTTACCCCTTTGACGTGAACTTTCAGGATATCGATACGCCCTTGGTAATCGGGTTTATCCACAAGAACCTGTCGGTCAAACCGTCCCGGACGAAGAAGTGCCGGATCAAGGATTTCAGGGCGGTTGGTTGCCGCTAAAATAATAATGGGGGTATCGGTACCAAATCCATCCATCTCCGCAAGGAGCTGATTGAGGGTTTGCTCACGCTCATCATTACCCCCCATCATCCCTCCTGCCGCACGACTTTTACCGATCGCATCAATCTCATCGATAAAAATGATGGAAGGGGCATCTTTTTTTGCCTGCTCAAACAAATCACGAACACGCGCGGCACCGACTCCGACGAACATTTCGATAAAACTGGAACCGGATACGGAGAAAAACGGTACTTCCGCTTCTCCCGCTACCGCTTTGGCCAACAAGGTTTTACCTGTACCCGGACTACCGACGAGCAATACCCCTTTAGGGATTTTAGCTCCGAGCTCAACGTAGCGATCCGGAGACTTCAAGAAATCAACGATCTCCAAAACCTCTTCTTTCGCCTCTTGCGCCCCGGCTACATCATCGAATTTGGTTTTCGGTTTTTCAGAGTTAATCAGTTTTTTGGAATTCCCCATCCCTAAAATACCGCCGCCCATACTTTTTTGCATCCGTCCCGCAAAAAACATCCAAATCGCGATGATAATCAAGAACGGGAAGAGCCATCCGAACATCTCCGTAAACCAGTTACTCTCGCTGAAGCCGACATAGTTAATCTTTTTTTCATCCAGCAACGGGATCAAGGTCGCATCCGGTCCGACAATACGGGTCGTGTACGCTACTTTACCGGTTGAATCACTGCCGATCGCACGAATATAGGTTTGTCCGATGGATACCTTCTCTACTTGTTTGTCTTGAATAAGACGTTTGAGATCGGCATAACTGATCTCTTGGGTACGGGTAACATTTTGGCCGCTTATTTTTCCGGAAAGATCATTTTCATCCCCGATAATCGCTTTAAAGAGGATGATGACGGCGACCGAAAAAACTGCAAAGGTAATTAAAGGGTTTTTGTTGAAAAAATTACCGTTTTTATCCGGATTCGGATTCGACTCGGGTTGACTCATATTATTCATTTCCTTTTTGAGTTACCACAAGGGTGACCCATTCGTTTTCGACAAAACGCTCACTCAGTTCAAACGTTTTATATGCACGCAGAACTTTATCTTCATATTTGTCCATTATCCCTGAGAGGATCAATTTTCCCCCCTCACGTAACCGTTTTTTAAGATCGCCGGCAATAAAAACCAAAACATCCGCAACAATATTCGCGATAATGACATCGTATTTTTCATCGGTTTCGTTAATGGGGCCTTCCCATAAGCGGCGATAGGTAATATTATTTTGTTCAGCATTGACAATCGCATTTTCAACCGAAAGTGGATCGGTATCGCACGCATCGACGATTGCACCTTTTTTGATCGCAGCTATCGCTAAAATCCCGCTGCCGCATCCGACGTCCATCACAACATCACCGGCTTTGACATATTTCGCGACTCCACGTAAACACGAAGCGGTAGTCGGATGATGTCCGGTCCCGAATGCCAATGCCGGATCAATAGCGATATTAAGCATCCCCTCTTTGGGTGCTTCCCATGTCGGGTGGATGTAAAAAGGGTCTATCTGAACAGGAGTAATCCCTTGCTGATACTGTGCGATCCAGTCATCATTCTTCTCTTTGGTAAGGGTCAATTCAACATCGACGACTTCACCCAGAGCCCGCTGAAGCGCTTCGGCAAATTGTTCGATCCCCCAACTGACGGTTTCGAGATCTTCTTCGCTACGGATGATAAATCCATCATCAATCTCTTCAAATCCGACAGGGAGGATATCGCCCAAAAAATCACTGAAAAGTTCTAAATGGGATGATGGTTTAACCACCAACATGTAATAATAATCTTGCATTAACCCTCAGTACCAAGAACGGCGGAGAGCTTTTCTTTTAAAACTTGAGGAGTGAACGGCTTAACGATGTAGTTATTGACCCCGGCTTTAAGTGCGGTAATCACTTCCGCTTTCCCCCCCTCTGTCGTTACCATGATGATGGGCAAATCAGCAAAACGTGCATCTGCACGCACTTTTTTAACCAATTCCAATCCGTTCATCTCCGGCATGTTCCAGTCGGTAATCAGCATGCCGATATCCGGATTAGCTTCAAGAACACTCCATCCTTGGAGCCCGTCTTCGCCTTCTAAAACATCTTCATAGCCGAGCCGCGAAAGCGTATTTTTGATAATACGGCGCATTGTCGAACTATCATCTACAACCAATAATTTCAAAGTACGTCCTTTTTTTGATACATTTTGACTGAATTAATCCCCAATAATAACCTAACCATCTTTGCGGTAAGTTTAAAGAAAATGTTTGAGGTCAATTCTCCCCTCATAAAACGCTTTTCCGACAATGACCCCGGAGACTTCCCCGCTTTGAAGCAGTGCTTCGATATCATCTGCATCTTTAACACCGCCGCTCGCAATAGTCGGAATCCCGGACGCTCTGGCAATATCGAGGGTGAAGTCGACGTTCACTCCGCTCAGCGTTCCGTCACGCCCCACGTCGGTGCAGATAATCGCCTCTACCCCTGCATCCGCGAATGCACGTGCCAAATCGGTCGCCTTCATGGTGCTGACTTCGCCCCACCCTTCCACAGCAACATACCCATCGATCGCATCAATACCGACGACGATAGGGTACTTTGCCGCCATCGTTTTCACAAATTCCGGATCACGAAGGGCGATTGAACCTAAAATAAGGCGATCAATCCCCAATTCCAAATAGCGCTGAATCGTCGCTTCGTCCCGAATCCCGCCCCCAAGCTGGAGTTTAACGTTGCAATTTTCACGAATCGCACGGATCTGTTCGAGATTTTTCGGCTCACCGGCAAAGGCACCGTTAAGATCTACCAAATGAACCCACGCAGCTCCCATCTCTTCAAATGTTTTAACCAGTTCCCATGGAGTATCGGAATAAATTTTTGCACTCTCCATAGCCCCTTTTGTCAGTCGTACCGCTTTGCCGTCTTTAAGATCAATCGCTGGAAAAATAGTCATCCGTTTCCTTTACAGGTTAATAAAATTTTTAAGTATGGTCAGCCCGTTTTTGTGGCTTTTTTCAGGGTGAGGCTGTATCCCCATCACATTGTCATGTGCAACAGCGCTGGTAAAACGGTAACCGTAAACGCTTTCGCCGATACTATCATTCGCAGATGCACAGAGGGCATGATAGGAGTGGACGAAATAAAGATAATGGGCTTCGTCTAGCCCCTGAAACAAAGGGTGCTCCGTCGTAAACATCCGATTCCACCCCATGTGGGGAACTTTCAGCGGAGTGGAAAAACGGCTCGTATCAAAGGCGACTACCCGCCCTTTTATCAATCCTAATCCTTCGTTAACACCAAACTCTTCGCTTGATTCAAACAAAAGCTGCATCCCCAGACAAATCCCAAGCAAATATTTTCCGCTCGCAGCGTACTCACGTACCGCTTCATCCATACCCCGTGCCCCGAGATGCTCCATTGCATCTCCGAATGCTCCGACGCCGGGGAGAATAATCCGATCATAGGTGATCAGTTTATCAGGATCGGATTCAACGACTACCTTTTCTCCCAACAAATCAAAAGCGTTTTTAACACTGGCAAGATTGCCCATATTGTAATCAACAATAGCTATCAATGGCGTTCTCCTAAATTTGTAAAACGGATATAAACGGCAAGACCGACAAGAAGCATTGCCACCCCGCCGATAATATAAACCGCATTCACGATCATGGCCGGTTCCGTCATCGCAAATTTAAAGACCAGCATCAGCGCTTCAATCGAGAGGGCAATGATAATCGAACCTAAAAAGCGGACCATTGTTTTATGGATACTGGAGGTAGGATCGCTTTTGGGCCGACCCAGCACCTCCTCCTCAAAGAGCGTTTTCACCAAATCGAGTATGGCCAGAGACAACGTCAGTAAAATGGTCGCTTCGAAAATATCTTTAATCTCAATCCGGTCGTAATGACCGAATCCATACGCTAAAAAGCTCTCTATCCCTTTGACGAACAGTAGCAAAGCAACCAGAGAGAGGACGACGGTAAAAGCGGCGTATGCCACTCTGAAAAAGCGTCCGGCTCCCGATTCAAGGGCCATCGGATGAGCAATTTTTAATACTTCGGCCAACGGCATATCGATACAGGCGACATATACGATTTCACCGTGCTCGTCAAAAATCGGTTCCGATGCAGTAACGGTCAGTTCGTCATTCAGCAAGGAGGGGTAAGGGTCGGTAATCGTACAGCGACGCTCATGCATAGCTCGGTAATAATAGGCGCGCGTGGAACGGCTCGCCCCGACATCTTCCTCTTTTTTTCCGGCTTTGAGATAGGTCGGAGAAACTTGGTTCCCTTTGGCATCCAGCAAATAGGCCGCTTCAAGCCCCTGAAGATCTCCCCGAATTTTCAATAACCGGGAAGTAAGCGACTCAATGGAAACCGAGGGGAGATGATTGGGGAGATTTTTATGAAATAAATAACAAAAATAGGCCCTCGCCTTCGGACGAATTTCGGCATATTGCTGTATATCTTGAACGACCATTTTCTCCCCCTTTGCTGTACCTGTAATTGAGGGGAATTGTAGCTTAGTTGCGCTATAGTTACGCTTATGAACACTCGAAATTTCCGAATTGCTATTGTACGCCTTAGCGCATTGGGCGATATCGTCAATACCGCTGTTGCATTACAAATCATCCGTAAACATTATCCGAATGCAACCATTGACTGGTATGTTGAAGAGGCATTTGCGCCGATATTGCAAGATCATCCGCTTCTCCATGAAGTTATTGCCATCCCCCTTAAACGGATCAAAAAAACCAAAAGTTTTCAGCTTCTCAGAGAGACGATTCACTCCCTGAAATCCCATCCCCCCTACGATCAGATTATCGACGCGCAGGGGTTGCTCAAATCAGCCATTGTGACCTCTTTTTTAAAAGGGAAAAAACACGGTTTTGACCGCAACAGTGCACGCGAAAAACTCGCTGCACGATTTTACGATACGGTATCTTCCATCCCGTATGAAATGAATGTTATCAAGCGGAACGTCTTAGTGATTACCGAAGCGTTGGGAATCCCTTACCGTGAAGAAGATATCGTAGAAAAAGAGGCTTTATTTCCCGTCCAGGAAAAACCGCAATGGCTGCAGGAGAAAGCTGTTGCCTGTGTCATCGGGGCTTCATGGCCGAGCAAATGCTATCCGAAAGAGCGGTTTGCGGAAATCTGTTCGGCGCTCCCCCACCCCTGTTATCTGGTCTGGGGAAGTGAACAGGAACATCAAGATGCACTCTGGATTGCGCAGCACGCTTCAAATGCCGTCGTCACCCCGAAAATGGGGCTCCGTGAACTCGTCAGTTTTATGGCATATTGCGACCTTATTATCGGAAACGATACGGGACCTACCCACATGGGATGGGCGATGAACCGCCCTTCTATCACCCTGTTCGGCCCCACGAATGAGCGGATGATTTTCCCCACCGCTGTCAATATTGCCCTTAAATCCTCCTCCGCCGTCAATATTTTAAAAATCAATCGGAACGACTTTTCGATCGGCGACATTGCCCCCTCGATGGTTATCCAAAAAGCCAAGGAGCTCTTGCCATGATCGTATTTCGTCTCTTTTTAGTTTTGGATACGTTCTTAATGGCACTTCCCCATACATGGCGCAAAGGGTTGATTACCGCATTGTCCTCTCTGGCACACCGTTTTGCTCCGAAACGGAACCGTATCATTCAGGAGAATCTTGCTTTTGCCTTTAACGATCAGCTTTCCCTCGAGGAAAAAGCCGACATTGAGCGGTATTGCTATCGTAATTTAGCCCTCAATTTCCTCCAGGTGATGGAAAATCGCCATAACCGGGCAGAAGATTTAGCGCAAAAAGTAACCTTTGAAAATCGTGAGAAAATAGACGCAATCCTAGCCGAGGGGAGAGGGATCATTTTTATTTCAGCCCATTTCGGCAACTGGGAGATCGGGGCCTCTGCCCTCTCGGCCCTCATCACCCCGGTGACCTCTATTTACAAAAAGCTGGACCGTTCCGAATTCAACCCCTATCTCCTTGAGGCCCGTGCCCGCCACGGAATGGAAATGGTCGAAAAGGAGGGGGCCCTCAAACATCTCACTCGAGCCCTTAAACAGCACAAACCGGTTTCCCTGATGATCGATCAGGCCAGCAATGCACGCTACGGAGTCGCAGTCAATTTTTTCGGACACACCACCTACCATGCCTCGACATCCGCAATCCTCTCGCACAAATACAATGCACCCATTGTCCCCCTCTATATTCTAACCCAAGACGAAGAACATTTTACGATCCGTTTCGAAGAGCCTATCGAGGTCACAGAGGGGGATGAAACGGCGATTATCGAAGCGACCCAGCGCCAGGTTGAGACACTGGAACAGATCATCCGCGCTAATCCGAAATTTTGGTTCTGGTGCCACAAACGATGGAAAGGGGAATTTCCGGAGCTGTACCGTCCCTGAACACCTTTGTTACGCCGGCGGGTTATGCCGGATAGGCAGCCTGTAAAGCTTCGTACAGCGCATCGGGGGTCATGTCGGGATTCGCTTCCCACGAGCGTTTCATCACCGCATTATCCTCTTCGCCGTTCCATACTTTGATGTAATGCCCCTCTTTATACCCGTGATCCTGTCGAAACTGGTTCAGAATGTTTTTTCCGACATAGAGACGGTAAAGGGAATCGAGATTAAGCCCTCCCATTGCCGCGAGTTTGAAAAAATCATCGGTCATTCTCACCAAATCTCCGTTGATAGCCGGTTCCAGCGCATGGCGCATTAAAATCTCAATTTTGAGCATCAGCGCTTCGTCAGAAGAAAACTCCCCCTCTTTAGCCTCACACACTACGGCATAACCTTCCGTTTTAGCCATCCACTCCGCCATTTGAACGAAATTCTCCCCTTCACGGTAGATACCGTCTTCGAGGACAAGGCTCATAATAAAATGCCACACATCGACAATCTCAATTTGCAAGTTTGCATAATCGGTCGGCTGAGCGATACTTTTCCAATGTTTCCAGCCAAACGAATCGATCATCTCTGCAGACTCCATGTAGACACAACGGCGCCAGTTGATCGATTTTCCCTCTTTCGTCGTTCCACGTTCCCATCCCTTGCCATTCGTCGCATCGTTTAATTTTTGTTGCAGTTCCAACATACAGAGTAATTTATTCATCTTGTTCCTTTTTAATCTTTCAAATTATACGCTAATATTCCACCCATGGAAAAAATAAACTGTCATAAATGCGCCTATTATTTTGTCACATGGGAAGCCCACCAGCCTCATGGGTGCAAAGCGTATGGTTTTAAATCAAAATTCATCCCCTCCCAAGTCGTTCTCAGCTCCAGCGGAAAACCGTGCCATTTATTCGTCGCCAAAGGGGCAAAATCCCTTTAGCTTCGCCGGCCGTTACAGCACGATGCTTGCCCTAGGATAGATCTTTAGAGTTCCCGTTTCCAGCTCATCTTTTTTCCGAAACCAAGGGTATTATCGGTCATTTTGATCTCATCAAGCCGAATTTTCCACAACGTCGGGTTCATGAGCCGTGCATAGGGGAAACGCTCCAAATACAGTTCTTGACTTCGGGTATCCTCGGCAAGAGATATCGTTCCGGCAAACTGTATCCCCTGAATCTTTCCCACCGTTTTCGTCTCTAACGCAACGGTCCCTGCTACTGCGGAATTTTGAATGCCATTGTTCATATGTTCCGTTGTCGGATCGGATGCGATGACAAAAGCAACGCCATGTTCATCATAAGCGAAAAACATCGACGCACACCATAATCGTTCTCCTGATGTTGCAAGAGAAAGCAAATGGTGTTTTGCAAGAAACCTCTCCACACGTTTCAATACCTCCGCCAAGCCATTCTCCTAAAGCGAAAACGCGATGCCAAAGGTCATTAGCGAAAGTGCGGCCAAAGCCCCCAGACTCATCCATCCCACCTTGCGTGACGCTAAGAAAAATGCACTGAACCCTTTAAAAAGGTGATTGCTCGCAATAGCCAATAAAATGGCTAAAATCACCTCATCTTTATCAATCGGATAGGCTCCATTGATCAATGAGAGGATAAAAGGATCAATATCCGTAAAACCGATAATCAAGGCTAAAAAATTTAGTCCGGAGATTCCGTAGTCATTGATAAAATAGTGGGTAACCATACTCATGACCACAAACATCACCCCAAATACAAGGGCAACACCTATTTCAAGCGGATTCACATTCATCGGATTATATTCGGCCGCTACTGAATCACCCTCTTTTTTCAGCCGTGATAAGAAAAAACCTCCAAGCAATGCGATTGCTCCCAATGCCCCCAACGGAAGCAAAAGGGATTGGAACAACGAAATATTTAAAAAACCGATAATGACGATGAGCCGCAGATGCATCATACCTGTGGCCAATACAATCGCCGAGGCAAACGTATATTCATCTGTCTGTACCACTTTAGAATGTCGCGAAAGGACGACCGTCGTTGCCGTCGAAGAGTAGACCCCCCCCAGAATACCGTTGATCAAAAACCCTTTTTCCCGGTAAAAATAACGTTGCAGAAGATATCCGATGTACGATATCCCGGAAACGACCACCACAGCCATCCATACTTTGCTAAGTGACATCGGGATCCATGATGAGATAGGTGTCGTCGGTAACAGCGGCCATATAACAACACTCAGCAGTACCAATTTGGCAAAGGTAATCAACTCGGTATTGTCCACAGCTTCCATCAGCGATTGAACCTGTGATTTGGCATTGACGACAAAAATAATTGAGACAAAAATCAAAGCGGTAAACCACAGCGGCTGCGTCATGATAATGGGAGCATAGGTATAGACGAGTAAAGCGACAAGGAGGCTAATGATCCCTTTTTGATCCCCTTGCAGCTTATGATAATAAAACAGCCCGAAAAGCATGGCCAAAATCCCAAGCCCTGCGAGATACAGCCGATAGGTCGGATCAACGATATAGAGAATATATCCCAAAATACCGATAAAGGTAAATGTACGTACGGTTCCGATAAACGTCGCATTTTCAAGGGTCCGCTTATATTCACGCATTTCAAACCCGGTCAAAAAACTGAGCACCAGCGTCAGCAGAAAACGGAAATAATCGGTCTTATACAGTTCTAAAATCGTTTCATACATATCCATTTCCTTTAAGACTATCCGATATCTTGACCAAAGCTTCCTTAAGCTTTTCAGACGCTACGGCAAAGTTGAGCCTCATATGCCCCGATCCCTCTTTGCCGAAACTCAGGCCGGGGCTCAGGCCTAAGGCTGCTTTTTGGACAAAGAATTCTCTCAACTCCCGATCGCCCAAACCCATTGTTCTGCAATCGAACCAGGCCAGATAGGTTCCCTCGGGAGGATGGAATGTGATCACAGAGTGATCGGCAGCCCACTCTTCGATAAGACATAGATTGTGATTCAAATGTTCCATCAATCGGCGGTGCCATTGCCCTGCGTCCGTGTACGCCGCTTCAAACGCAACGTGTGACAACACCGCCCCCTCACCCCAATGGATCCGGTTACGCTCTTTTTCATACGCTTCACGCAGCTCTTTAGAAGCAATGCAGACGGTAGAGATCGAAAATCCCGCCATATTAAATGTTTTCCCCGGCCCCAATAGTGTCACGCTGTTCTCCAAAAAATCTTGCGATATCGAAGCGATCGGAATATGGCGATGCGGCTGATACACAATATCCGAATGAATTTCATCGCTGATAATCCGGATATGATGCTCCAGACACAAGGTACCGAGCGCTTTGAGCTCATTATTGCTCCATACCCGCCCGATCGGATTATGGGGTGAGCACAACAGCAGAAGTTTGCTTTTCGGGGTTATTTGAGCGCGCAGAACATCGAGGTTAAAACGGTATATCCCCTCGCCGTCTTGCTGCAACGGATGGGTAATGAGACGGCGATGATTGTTTTTAACCATCGAATAAAACGGCGGGTAAACGGGATCCATCACGATCACCTCGTCCCCCTCCTCGCTCAGTGCCCGTATCGCACACCCGATTGATGCGACGACCGAGGGGGAATAGCTGAGCCATTCGCGCTTCATCGTAAACGCATGATGCTCCCTAACCCATCCGATCTGCGCTTCATACGCCCTTTCATGCATCATCTCATACCCGACAATCGGATGGAGCAGGCGCTTCTGCACTCCCTTCATCACACATTCCGGAGTTGCGATATCCATATCGGCCACCCACATCGGCTGCACCGCTTCGGTACCGAAGAGTTTTTGCCTCAGGGTGTATTTTTCAGCATTGGTAGTGCTTCGATCGATGAATCCAAATTCATCCATACCGTTTGATCCAGGCCTCATGCATTTTGTCCATCACGGCATATTTTTTATCTTCATTCTCCCCGTCTCCTATGACATAGCGAAACCCGGCGTGTTGGATAAAATGGCGGCGAAACGCATACCGCGAGGCGGCAACGATCTCATTGCCTGTCGAAATCCACGATCCCCCTTTAATCAGGTTATGTCTCCCGTCAAAGGTAGGCTCTGAAAAATCATCGTACCACGGATGGGTCTCAAACCCCTCATATGCATCCATCTGCGTTTGAGTCCATTGCCATACGTTTCCCACGACATCGTAAAGTTCTCCGTGCGCAAAGGTATCGACACTCACGGATGAGGCAAAATGGGCAAGATTGATATTGGACTTTTGATCGTCAAACACCTCTTCCCACACCTTCCCTTCTTGCGCCATCACGACCCATTCCGCCTCGCTCGGGAGACGATAGGTCTCACCGTCTTGTGCACTTTTCCATCGGCAAAACGCCTCTGCTTCGAGAGCATTGACTTCAACCGGCCAGCTGTAGGGCATCGGGATCTCTTCACTCAAGGTTCGATACGTGTAGGTCCCATCTTTCTTGAGAATCCAAAACGGGGGACAGGATGCGTTACGTATTTGAAGGTATTTTAACCCTTCATCATCCCACCATCGCGAGACACCATATCCGTTTGCCGCAACAAAATCCATGAATTCGCCGTTGCTCACCAAATATTTGGATGCTTGAAAATCGGCAACGCCATACGTTGCATGACCGTACTCATTGTCCCATCCGTACAACCCATTATCGGACATCCCTTTCCCCAGAGAAACATCTCTTCCCGAAAAACTGACCATGCAATTTTCCGGTGCATCGCCTCGCACCGGACAAATCGGAAAGTTCTCATGCGCTCTAACCCCTTCCAAAGGCATCTGACGGTGCAGGACACTCGAAGTTTCGATATGGATTCGTTCATGCTCGATTCCCATCCAAATCGCCCAAAACGGATCTTCTTTGGTAATAGGCAAACACATCGGCAAGGTCATAATCATCTGATCCACGATACTGCGTACACGCTGACGATATTCTCGTACCTCATCGACACTCGGCCATTTAAGCGAATCACTGGCGGCATCCCACGTCATCTCATCGACACCGACAGCAAACAATTCTTCAAAATGGGGATTGATCCGCTCTTTCAGCGCTCCTGAGGCAACCAGTTTATTGATGTAGAAAATGGCGGTATGTCCGAAATAAAAAATCATCGGATGGCGGGTCGGTTCAGATTGGGTATAAAAAACCTCATCGGAGATTAACAGTTCAAAAAGAGATTCAAATAAATCAAAACTTTGATGAAAATATTCTTTGAGTTCCCTCCGTTTGGCATCAATATCTGCTCCGTCCAAACGTACTGATCTCATCTGTCGCTGCAACACCATTCTATCCTTCATCCATTTTTAGAGTATTTTATCCAATTTTATTCCGCACGAAAGTACAAATTATCCCTTTCTATCATAAAACCTTATGACATAACTCAAGATTATCATAAGATACTAGACTATAAGATTATAATGTATAAATCACTTTGGCATTTCTAATGCCTGCTATCTCCCTTCCTAAAGGTTTACTCATGTTTAGCACTATGTTAGATCATCTTAGTATCCGCCAGCGGATGCGTTATCTGGTTATCGCCGCTACATTTTCCGTTGTCGGTGCATCTGTTTTCGTTTTTTTCGCCCTCAGCAGTATCGAATCAAACTATAACGATCTCCAAAAAAATTCGGTAAGCGGAACCCTTCTGGCGCTCCAAATCGAAAAAGATCTTAACTACGTCAGCCGAACCAATCGGGATATTATGTTAGGGGGAGACTACGAAAAAAATATGGCCAAACTGGATGAGAGCATCGCCTCCATCAAAGCCAATTTCATTAAACTCGAAGCCACCTCTGAAGATATGGAATCCAAAACCATAGTGACCCATGCCAAAAAGAGCACCGTCCTCTTCCTGGATAATTCGTATGCGATGATGAAATCGCTCAAACCCGGGTCGATTGCATCGGATGCCGTCAACATTTACAAAAACTACAAAGACGATCTCACCCACTATGCAGATGCATCACGCGATGATTTTAAGAAAGTGGTTACCATCAAACAAGCCGCGCTTGAAAGTGCCTCTTCCGATTTGCATAATGAAATCACCTTTTACAAACTTTTCGTTCTTGTCTGCGGGATTGCTGTTGCTATTCTTATTTTTGCATTTGCAACGCTCGTTCAATCATCGATCGTGAAGGCATTGGAGAGCTTTACCCGTGTTATCAAACGGGTAGCAGAGGGGAATTTTTCCGATACCCATATTGATGCTACTCCGGGAACCGAACTGGGGATCATGGCCGATGCGCTTCAACAACTTCTCGGTCAAATTAAGGACTTTATTTCCCAAATCAATACCTCTATCAGCAATGCTACCGTAGGCGATTTCTCCCGCCCGATCAGTGAAGCCGGAATGCATGGAGCCTTTGTCGATGCCATAGCACGGGTACGGGAGAGTATCAATGTCATGAAGGATCAGGAAGGAAAAAAACAGCGTGACGCTCTTAACGCCAATCTCAGCCGTCTGAGCATTCAAGTAACCGAAAGCCTCAGTGTGATTCAAAATGATCTGCAAAACAATATACAAAACCTCAAACAAGTCACTTCCGCAACCAAAGAAGCAGCGGTTTTAGCCGATGACAGCCGTCAAACGATCGGAGGGATTGTTGGAGAACTCGGAATGCTGACGGAAAAAGTCAGCAACAATAATGATGCCATCAGTCATATTGCCAGTCGAGCTACAGAAATCACATCGATTATCCGGCTTATCACCGATATCGCCGATCAAACCAATCTGTTAGCTCTCAATGCCGCTATTGAAGCAGCACGTGCAGGAGAGCATGGTCGAGGATTTGCCGTTGTTGCCGATGAAGTACGCAAGCTTGCCGAACGAACCCACAAAGCCACCGGAGAGATCTCGGTCTCCATTAACTCGTTACAGCAAGATATGAGTGATATTCAAGCCAGCGCGGAAGAGATGAACAGTGTCGTAGAGAGCTCCAGTGAAAAAATAACCAATTTTGAAAACACCCTCATCCATCTCAACGAGAGTTCATCCAGTATCGTCGGTTCTTCCTATCAAATGGAGAACAATGTATTTATCGTATTGGCAAAAATCGATCATATCCTCTACAAATCACGTGCGTACAACAGTATCATGACCTGTGAACAGCAGCTAGACACCATGGATTCGCACCAGTGCCGCATGGGCAAATGGTATGATGATGAGGGGAAACGACGCTTTGGAAAAACACACAGCTATCCAAAACTAAAAGAGCCGCATGCATTGGTCCACAAAAAAGCTAATAGTAATTTGGAATTTGTCCATCATAAAAAAGAGTGTGTTGTTCATGCCGACGAGATTATTGCAAACTTTGAAGCAATGGAAAAAGCGTCTGAGGAATTGTTTGTGTTAATGGATACGATGTTGGCAGAATCATAAAAATCAGCAAGAAAGAGGCTAGGCGGCATCAGCTGACTACCTGTTTTCTTCCGTTTCATCCTCTTACTCAACCCTTCCCCGTTGTATCGGAATCTTTCACTCAGCCCTATCGCAAATCGACTCACATGAATCAAACGGAATTCTTAAAACTTCATAACTAATGTTACGCGCTGTATTGATTTAAACTCTTAAAAGTCGTATTTTACTTTTGTCATTCCTGTGAAGTCGGGCATTGTGCCCCCTGCGGGTAAATCCAGCTTTTTATGAAAATGAGGTTATGCAAGAAGTCTATTAAAAGGTATTTCGAAATTGAGTTTCGGTAGTAAAGTAAAAAGGAATGCATCCCCCAAAGGGGGGATGATCGAAGAGATTAATCTGCCGTAATGGTCGGATTAGGGACAACCCATGTCAGGTTGTGATCCATCACGTATCGGGTCATGTTGACCAGATCGTTTTTGACCGTTGTAGCCATCGAGCTGAGAGACGCTTGCTCAGAAGGAGACAATGACGCCAATTTGTCTTTAAAGAGGGTTTGAAACATAAAAACAGGGTTCAGGAATACCACTTTGAGTTTCGGCGAAGTGGGAATGGTGTCATCGATGTAAAACGTCATTTGGCATGGAAGCGCTGTTGCATGATCACGGCTGTCTCCCCCCATACTGAGTGCCAGTTTGGCATACGTCGGCGAACATGCCTCTACGGTGTACATAAATCCATACGTATTGGTATCGACAGCACGCGGAACATTAAGCGGTGCATAACGTGCCGAACGCCACTTACCTGCCGAAGAGATATTATAATCATCGACCAGATAGGGATAGATTGCCGTATTTGCATTAATACCCGATTCCGTAGCCGTTACATACGGAGGAAACATCAGACTTCCGTAAAGTGAACCGCTTAAAAGAGTCGCATAGGAGGTAGCGTTATAATCGTAAGGAACATTGATCGTCATTGCTTTAATCATCTCTTGTGCCACTTTCATGGCTGTTGCACGACTGGTAGTCGAAGTATTTGAATCCCCATCAAGAGCAGGATTAATACTGTAGGTGTAGGTAATGTATTGTCCTGAGAGGGCGGCAATTTCTGTTGGTGTGAACGTTGCCCCCATCCCTGTTGATTTTTTGATATGGGTAATATTGCCTACATCAAGACCTTTGTAGGTAATAAGCTTGATTTCGGTTTTAACCTGCAATGCCATGGCCGTCATTTGCGGATTCGCCCCTAAATCGTTAAAAAATACGGCGAAACTTCCGACAGGATCAAGGATATCCACATAAATTTTACCCGTCGTCGTATCGGTATAAATAGCGATTTCACACGGTAATGCCGCACCATGGACTTCTCCACCTGGGATGGTATTCCCAGAAATCGCACCGCCGGCATGGGCTTTATTGCACACTTCAACGATCATCGTCTTGTTGTTATCCGGTGATGGGATCTCTAGAATATAAGGGTTCAGAAGCTTAACCGTGGTATTGACATCAAGCGCACTTAACGATGCAGGAGCGCCGCCTAATACCCAATCCGCTGCTGAAGTTACATTCGTATCATTCGTCTGATAAAAATATTTGGCGATTTTCTGCGCGACGTAGCGAGCTTGATCAGTAGGATTTGTACCAACATTTTGAGGAATGGTACTTACATCGATCTCGGCAATCCGTTCGAAAGTAGTATAACTGGTCGGTACCGGAACATTGGGTGCAAGATGAGCAAGTGCCGCTACAGGGGTAACAATAGGGAGATAGGCGCTTCCACTCAATGCGGAGGTTAAATTCGTATCAAAATTAGATCCGAAGTTGATTGGATTTTGGATAAGGGAATGAGCTGTGGCATTAATATCAATACCATTGGTTGCATTCTTATCACTATCAAGCGTTTGAAGCATACGGGCAAGATTGACCACCTTTTCATCATCGCCCGCAAAGATATCAAACGGTGTAATCGATTTCCCTGCTGAGAGCCTATCGGCGGAAACCGTGAAACTTGTCGCACCGATACTAAACGTACACGATTGCCCGTGCTGATAGTTGAATGAACCATCGCTTCCTGTTGTACCGGACTGGGAACCACATTGATAAGTGACCCCTTTGACATTGCTGTCCACGAAATACGCGGTACTGACATCCGAAGTGGTACTGTCCCCACCTCCGCATCCGGAAAAGGCAAGAATACCTGCCCCTAAAATCGTCCCCACAACGGAATGATATAATTTTCTCATACTTGAACTCCTTCGGTCATTTAACCCCTATATCGTACTGATAGTAGATGAAAAAATCATGAAAAAATATTATTTACCATTTTTAAAGCTCAAAAATGAGCAAAATAGATTACAATAAAAAGATGAGAGTATTAATTATTGAAGATGATTTGAAATTGAGATCCATGCTAAAGGATGCTTTGGAAGTATTCCATACCATTGATACGGCAGGAACCCTCAAAGAAGCTTTTGAATTGATTCAGAGCTATGCGTATGAAGCGATTTTACTGGATCGGAATCTCTCCGGAGCCGACAGCGGGATGGAGATCATTCCCAAGCTCAAAAAGCTTCAGCCCGCTTGCGCCGTGATGATTGCAAGTGCCTACGGAGGGGTAGAAGAGCGGATTGCCGGTTTGAGTGCGGGAGCAGACGATTATCTGGAAAAACCCTATGATCTGCGGGAACTTAAAATGAGGCTCGATGCGCTGATCCGGCGTTATACCCCGAATGTTATCACCATAGGGCCACTGTGCATCGATATGAAAAATGAAACGGTGAGCACAGAGGGAAAACCGATCGTCCTTTCCAAAAAAGAGCACAATCTGTTTTTCTTTCTCGCGTCCAGACCCGATAAAGTTTTCACGCGTGAAGACATTGCCAATGCGATTTATGACGATCCCAGTGCAATGACTTCCAACACGATTGATGTCGTCATCAGCAATATCCGCAAAAAACTTCCGATCGATCCGATTGAAACGATAAAAGGGCGAGGGTATGTTCTTAAAAACGTTTAAAGGGAGAATCCTCGCAGTTTCCCTGGGGATGACGATGGTGTCGGTCACGATCTTTGGATATGGGCTAGCAAGTATTTATTACCATCATATGGAACAATCCCTTTTACGCAGCCTCTCGTTTTTGATCAACGAAGTGACGCATGAGCATATGCCACAAGTGGTGAGTGTTGAAACCATTGCCTTAGTTCTTAACGACCCCCATTTAGACCTCCTCTCCAAGGGGGGAGTAATCGATGATTTACAGATAGAATTGCTCCCTCAGATCCCTAAACAGACACCCGATCGACTCTTCCAGTCCGTACAACTTCAAGACGGTCGTTATTTAGTCATGAGTTCATCAACGGCAAAAATCAATGAAGAGCTCATCCGGATGATCATCAGCCGATGGTTTTTCTTTTTATTTGGATTTGTCTTAACCAGCGGAATCATCTATTTTTTCATCCGCCTTTTGTTTACCCCTTTTAACGAACTTGTCCATCACTGCCTCACCTGCAGTGATCCTGATAAAGAGCCTGAAATTGCGGGAGGAGGAGTGGAGATTATGGCGTTGAAGGATGCCATTTCTTCGTTGCAGCAGCGAATAAGCGGACTCCAGAAGACACAGCACGATTCGATGAAAGCATTGACCCATGAACTCAAAACCCCTTTGGCGCAGTTGCGGCTTCGCATCGATATCGCCGATCAAAAGGGGGAGTGGAACCCTGAGGCCATCGCGCAAGCCCGTGAAGAGATTGATACCATCGCCGAAAAAATAACCCATATTTTACATGCGACCCAGCGTTCGGAAGGGATGGAAATTATCCATTTGAAAGAATCGGTGGAGCGATGGATAGAAGAACTCAGACCCCTTTGGCAGCACCGCGAGCTTCATTTCGAACTCACGATACCGGAGACATCGGCAGCTCTTCTTCCCAAAGCACCGTTTGAGCGGGTAACACGGATACTGATCGAAAATGCGTTGAACCATGCGTGTTACGGAAGTACGATTTACCTCAGATGCGACAATGGGGTTTTTGAGATTGAAAACCCGGTATGTGACCGGAATACCCCGATCATCCACTCTACAGGAGTCGGGCTGGAGATTGCCAAGACACTGTGCGATTATTATGGATGGCAGTTGAAGGATGTGCAGGATGAGAAGCATTACAGTGCAACCCTTTCACTTGCCAAGTGATTCAGCTGAATATTTTAGAAAATGAATAATGAAAATTTGAAGAAGTTAAGAAGGCCGGTGTTTAGGGGGTTTCCACTGGTCGGAGCGACCTGACTCGAACAGGCGACCTCTACCACCCCAAGGTAGTGCGCTAGCCAAACTGCGCTACGCCCCGACGTAAAAAAGCGGAATGGAAGAATAATCAAATGATCTTTAATTCCAACTAAAACGCTCAAAAGGTATACTCACCGCATGAAAACGATATCCCCTACTCTTTTATCATCGTACACGAACGTTACAGCATGCTTTACCACCCGTCACGGCGGAGTCTCAGCGGAACCTTATACCTCAGCCAATCTCGCCTTTCATGTCGGCGACAATCCTCTGGATGTTGTCAAAAACCATGATCTTCTCGCCCAAGCACTCGGATATGAACGGAGTCGATTGATCCATATGCACCAAATTCACTCGGATCGGATCGTCATCATCGATGAGACGTTCACCTTTGATACCCCGCCCGAATGCGATGCGCTGATCACAAACCGTCTCCATACCCCGCTCATGGTCATGAGTGCCGATTGTACCCCGATCTTGCTCTACGACCCGATCCGCCATGTATCTGGTGCGATCCATGCGGGGCGTGCGGGAGCGTTAAATGAGATCCTACCCAAAACAATTATGATGATGGGGGAGTATTTCGGCTCGGCAGTATCCGATATCCATGCCATTTTAGGTCCCTCCATCAGCGGCTGCTGTTATGAAATCAACCCGATTATTGCAGAAGAAACCACTTCAAAAGGGTATTCCGAAGCCCTCCGGAGGGAGGGAGAAAAAATCTTTTTGGATGTAAATACCATCCTGCTAATACAATTAAAACAAATGGAAGTTCAAAAAGTGGAAGTCATAGAGGAGTGTACCGCATGCCATCATGACCGATATTTCTCATATAGAGCCGACCAACAGCATACGGGGAGGATTGCGGGAGTTATTCTCCTGCGATAACCTTTGCCGCCAATTGCGCAGGAAGCAGCCCGAGCGACTCTTCAACGAGTTTTGTATTGCCATGCTTGATAAACGTATCCCCGTATTCAAAACTCACCACCTCTACATCGGTAATCCTTGCTTCGGACAACCATTCCAAAAGGGCACTTCCGACCCCTCCCATCCGTGCCGAATCGCTGAATACATACCATCGTTTATGCTGTAGCGCCATTTGGTGCAGCATCTGCGTATCCAAAGGCTTCACAAAACGCAGATCGAGCAATGAGGGCTGATCCTCCATCAAGGCCATCGTTTGTGCCGCACGTCCGACGCCGTTACCGTATCCGATAAACAACCGATCAGAATCGTTCGAAACGAGCAGCTGCGATTTTCCGGTCTCATACGGAACCGACACAGGAAGATCGGCTTCAAAAAATGACCCTCTCGGATAACGGATCGCACAAGGGTGTTCATACGCGCAGGCGAAATCGACAATCTGATGAAACGAGAGCTCATCACGTGGAGCGCACAACGTCATATTGGGAATCAAGCGTAAAAAGCTGATGTCAAATGCTCCCTGATGGGTTTCTCCGTCTTCTCCGACGATGCCGGCTCTGTCCATCGCAAAAACCACCGGCAAATCCATCAGACAGACATCATGGATCACTTGATCAAACCCCCGTTGCAGAAAGGTCGAATAGATCGTACAAAACGGCTTAAATCCCTCTTTTGCCAAGGCCCCCATGGAGGTGACCGCATGCTGTTCTGCAATCGCTACATCCCAAAAACGGTTAGGATAGCTCTCCATCAGCTGTGTGAATCCTGTACCGCTTGGCATTGCGGCGGTAACCCCTACGATTTTGTCATTTTTCGCTGCCTGATCTATCAGGGCATCGGCATAAATCTGCGTCGCACTTTTTACCGAACTTTTGGCATTGGCCGTACCGCTTTTGAGATCAAACGGGGATACGCCATGCCATTTTTCGTGTTTTCCCTCCGCAATCTCATACCCTTTGCCCTTAATGGTCTGAATATGGACCAGTACCGGTTTCCCCATCCCTTTGGCGATTTCAAACGTCTCAATCAAAGATTTAAGATCATGCCCGTCGATCGGACCGATGTATTCGATCCCCATCTCTTCAAACATAATCCCCGGCGTGATCAATTTAAACGATTCTTCAAACCGTTTGGCGAGGTAATGGGCTCCCTCACCGAAGTTATCGACAAACTGCTCCGTTTTTCGTTTAAACCGCTGATAAAAAGGGCTTGCCATCGCCGAACTGAGCATTCGGCTGATCGCACCGATCGGTTTGGAAATACTCATCTCATTGTCGTTGAGGACAATCACCATCGGATATTTTCGATCCCCGAGTTCGTTAAGCGCTTCATACGCCATCCCCGCGGACATCGCACCATCACCGATCACTACGACCGGAATACGGCTCTCTTGTTCATTTTTCAGAGCGATCGCTTTTGCCGCACCGACTCCCAAAGAAATGGAGGTCGAACTGTGCCCCGCCACAAAATAATCCATCTCAGATTCCGAGGGCTTTGTATAACCGCTGAGTCCGCCGAATTGACGGAGGGTTGAAAACTCCTCCCATCGATCGGTGAGCAGTTTATGGGCATATGCTTGGTGAGATACATCAAAAATAAAGGGATCTTTGGAAGCATCAAATACTTTGTGCATAGCGACGATAATCTCCGTCGCACCCAACGTAGAACTTAAGTGCCCGCCATTTGTACTCACCACTTCTAAAATACGGTCCCGTATTTTCTGAGATAAGGATTCCAGTTCCGGCAAGGTAAAAGGTTTGATATTCATTGTTGGGTAGTGTCCTAAAAAATAGTTATATAACAAATGTCATAGTATAAAAGCGAATGTTTGCAAATATGCTTTACGATTCAAGCAACAATGACCGTTTAAGTCTCTCGTAACGCTTTTTAATCTCTGAATCGATATTACCGGCATCGCTGATTGCGACTACCCCTCCGGGGCTGATCGCACGATCGGACAACACCTCAATATGGGCCAGCGAGCCCACTTTTTCAGAAATAAACCCATGATCAGCCGGATTCACACGGAGGGTGACTTTGGATGCATCTTTCAACTCTTCGATCAAATCATTGGAGAGTTTAGCGGCTATTTTGGCGCTATGTTCCTGAGTCTCGATCCCAATCACCTCTTTCGCGATATCAAGGGCCGTATGGGTAAGCTCTTTTTGGATGGAATCCAAGGCGACAACAAACTCCGAAGCGGCATTTTCGAGCGTTTTAACCGACTGTGCCAACAGCTCATGAGACTGTGCGCTTTTCCCTGCATGCTGAGCCTGCTCTTGAGCAATTCCGGCATTCAATCCCTCTGCATATCCGGCTTTTTTGGCCTCTTCAAGTGCGGATGCATGTTCTTCTTGCATCGATTCAAGCCGCATTTGCATTTTAATAACATTCGAGCTCATCTCATCGGCTTTTTTTAGCAACGATTCGATCAGCTCGTCCTTCGATGAATGGGCAGCTTCTCTCATTCGCTCAACAGGCGGCTCATCGTCCGCAAAATGGTTGATTTCATGGGTTGCTTCACCGATACTCATTCCTGAGAGGGACGAGAGAATTTTAAACTGATATTTGCTGATGGTATGAGCACCCTGAGAATTGTGCTGAAGGACCACATCCATTGTCTTTACTCCACCATCTCTTCAGATTCGCCCAGCTGCAATACGCCCTGTTCGGCCAATACCTGAACCGCATCGACGATTCTTCGCTGGGCCCCTTCGACTTCTTTCATTTTAACTGCACCCAAAAACTGCAGCTCTTCGATAAAAGCATCTTTAGCCCTTTGAGACATGTTAGCATAGAATTTCTCTTTAAGCTCTTCAACCGCATTTTTGAGTGCCAGCATAAGATCGTTTTTATCCACCGATTTGAGAATCTCTCGGATGCTGTTTCCATCCAGATCGACAATATCATCAAACGTAAACATCATCTCTTTAATCGATGAGGCAAGTTCCTGATCCAACTGCTCGATTTGTGCCAGGGTTGTTTTGGATACTTTCGCACCTAAACGGTTAAAGACATCGGCAACCGATCTCGGTCCGCCCACTTCGACTTTATAGCTGGCCAACGCTTCGAGTTTCGATTCGAGCACGGCACTGACCCGCTTGATGATCGAAGGAGAGATATCCCCCAGTTTTGCCATGCGCATGGCCACTTCGGCCCGTAAATCATCCGGAAAAATATAGAGGGTTTCTGCAGCGGCCGAGGGGTCCATATGGGCCAAAATAAGGGCAATGGTTTGAGGGTGTTCGGTCATAATAAAGTCGGCGAGCTGTTGAGGCTTGATTTTTGCTAAATAGGCAAAATTCTGGGTATTCTGCATTGTTTTGCTTAAGCGCTCCAGCACTTTTTTTGCTTCGTCCGGTCCGAGTGCTTTGTACAAAATTTCCCGTGCATACTCCAAACCGCCGGTGTTTAGATATTGATTCGACTGAATGATGGCGTAAAACTCTTCCAGTACCGCCGCACCGATGTTTTTTTCGATGGAACGGTTACTGGCGATGTATTTTGATATTTCGGTAATCGCATCAACATTCATCCGTGCAAAAACAGTGGCGGTGACATCTTCACCCAGCTGTATTAAAAGAATCGCAATTTTTTGCGTCATTGTCATTTCATCGAAATTCAATTGCTGGGAGGGTGTGAGATTCATACGCGTCTCCTATCGCTTGCTTGTATCACTCGGAAGGCTCTCTTCGTCAATCAAGGTCTGAATCAACGAAGCGATCTCTTCAGGATGCTCTTCAGCTACTTCACGCACTTTCTCAAGCAATACATCGTATTTGAGCTCATCTTCGTTGAAATTTTCTCCAAGCCCCAGTTGATTTTCGACTTTCCGGCGCATCTGCTGTACTTTCTCGACCAGATCTTCATCTTCATCATCCGCAATTTCTAGATTCGGTTTGTCAAACGCCTCTTCTTCGCGGCTGAATTCAAGCATCCGTTCCGCGAACGGAATAATGATTTTTTTATACGCGATAAATAAAATGACGGCGACAAAAAGATACTTAAACAAAGAAGAAAACGGTGCGAGATACGTGTCGATAAATTCAGTCGTTTTGGAGGCTGTATCCTTCGGCTGCATACCCGCTTTTGACGCTTGAAATTCAAAATTTCGGATACTTACCTGATCTCCGCGCTGTTCATCCACTCCGATGGATTGTTTGACCAATGCATCAATTGCCTGCAGCTGCGTCTCATCCAATGCAATGTACTCCATCTCTTCTGTAGGAGCGCCGGAAGCATCTTTTTTCGGTTCGTACTTGCCATCAACGACGACGGCTGCGGTCATCCGCTTGATACGGGCAAACTCCATTTTCGTTGTCGAAACCGTTTTCGAAACTTCATAATTCGTAGTTCCGCTTGTTTTCTCGTATTTCTCTCCGCTTCCACCGCTGGCCAGCCCTTCGACCGGCCCGACATTGCTAACGGCTCCGGGGACCCCTCCGGGAGCTGCCGCAGGAGCCGCACCTTCACGTTTCTCTTCCATTGTTTGCTCGCTTCGGACAACATTTTCGGGATCAAATTTTTCAGAAGTAGAACTTTGCTCCGAAAAATCGTATTCAATCGTCACTTTCGCGACAATCCGATCTTTCCCACCGATAAAGGGTGCCAGAACATTGATAATCTTCTCTTCTTGCTTTTTCTCTTCTTTGGTTTTGTATTGCTGCTGTATCGAGGAGAGTTCGCCCATAGCGGCAGCCGCATCATCATCCCCCAGCGCTTCCCCTTCTGAATTAATCAGAGTCACATTTTCAGGAGTTAGCTTAGGAACCGCAGAAGCCACCAGTTTTTTGATCCCGCGAATTTGTTTCGGAGAGAGTTTTCCATCTTCGTACAGCTGTACCATAACTGAAGCCGACGGCGGTACCGCTTCGGAAACGAAAAGAGTCTCTTTGGGCAGGGCAAGACTGACGCTTGATTTTTCAACAGGGCCCAGGGAATCGATTGAACGGGCGAGTTCCCCTTCTAATGCCCGGCGGAACTTCACTTCTTGATCAAAATTGGTCGCACCGAACTCTTGCTTGTCAAAAAGCTCAAATCCGACATGCCCCTCTTTAGGAATCCCCATGGAAGCAATTGTAATACGCTCTTTGTAGACAACATCTTTAGGAACTTCGATAACATTTTCGCGGGGAATACGATAGGGGATTTTGTCTTTTTCAAGCTGTTCAACCACTTTTGCGGCATCTTCCGCACTAAGTTGGTCAAAAAGTACCTGATAATCACTTCCCCCCTTGCTCCCTTCTGAGGTATAAACGACCAAAAAAATCAAAAATGCGACTATCCCCGCAACTGCTGCACCGATAATAGTCTTTTGTGCCTGAGTCAGCTTTCCGAAAAAAACAACAAGTTGCGAGAAAAGGGCCTTAAAATCCATTGTTACCTATTTTTATAATAAAGGTTCGGTGAGTTCAAAAAATCGATCATTTTGGACCGATGTTCCGATTGTAACGCGAATGGCGTTCAATCCGTAACTGCTTAAATCACGTACAATCATACCCTTTTTTAAGAGTTCTTGCGCAATTTTTGATGAATTTTTTTCTTCAGGAAGCGATAAT
>Ga0208863_1000078_pt1 | contig 127992 bp, 119 predicted proteins | sample RifOxyD3_FD_184040 | JGI IMG/M metagenome (GOLD analysis project Ga0208863, IMG submission 184040) | Soil microbial communities from Rifle, Colorado - Rifle Oxygen_injection D3 (SPAdes) | ecosystem: Environmental > Terrestrial > Deep subsurface > Rock core/Sediment | place: Rifle, Colorado...
CTGCTGCCTTCGCCCTGGCGGCCTTTGCCGCCCCAGAAAAACGTTGGTGCCGCACCGTGTCCAATGGGTTAATCACAGACCCGTGGTTGCCGGCATTCCGGCCCCAATCCCTGGCTGGCTCACGTTGCGGGCGATCCGCTTCTACTGCAAACCGGTGACGGCGGCACGGCATCCCATTCAGACCAATTGGCTGTCGCTCCAGTCCCCAAATCCGGGCTTGCCGGTCGCCGTCGTAACTCATGCGAAGCAGCGCTCCGCGTCAAATGGTTTCTTCTCCTTCAGCATGTGGAAGCATGCCCGAGCCAGCTTGTGCGCCAGCGCCTTGATAGCGACCACGTTGTTCGTTCTGGACTTCTTCCGATCATAAAAGCGTTTGGCCTCAGGGTTGTAGCGGAGCGCAAAGTTGGCCGCCTCGACAAACGCCCATGCAAGATATTTGTTGCCGTTCTTGGTGTTGCCTTCACCTTTCTTCTTGCCATTGCTGGTATGCACACTGTCCACGCAGCGTGCGTAGGAGGCAAAGTTGCCGGCAGTGGCAAACCGTTCGATAGGGCCGGTCTCGAGCAGTATCGTGGTCGCCAGCACTTGTCCGATGCCGGGCGCGCTGGTGAGAATTTCGTATTTCGCACGTGCGCCAACGCTTTCCTGCAGACGCTTTTCCAGAAGTTTGATTTGCCCGGAAAGTGCCGTGATGACCGCCACGTTGGCCTTGATCGCCAGCGCCACATCGTCCGGCAGCGGCATCTGATCGACGCCCTCGTCCGTCAGTTGCTTGACTTGGTTGCTGCTGATCCGCGCGCCGAGCTGGCGGGCGGTGATGTTCTCGACGGCGAGGATATGCGCGGTGCGGCTGCGCACCAGTTGCATGCGCTTCCTCGCCAAGTCGCGCACGGTGCGTTGTTCCGGCGGCAGGATGGTGCCTGTCGGCAGGATACCCAGCCGCAACAGGTGGGCGAGGTAGCGGGCATCGGTTTCGTCGCCGCTGTGTTTCAGCCCGGCATACTTCTTGATCGCCATGGTGTTGGCCAGATGCACTTTGTAGCCCGCTTCCTGCAGGCCATCGACCAGCCAGTACCAGTTGAATGTCGATTCGACGACCACGCCAACAATTTCTTCCCGCCATGGCTTCAGGAATTCAAGAATACGGTGCAGGTCGTTCGGTAGTCGCTTCTCAGCCATCACGCGATCCTCTTCGTCGCTCACTGTTACCACGCTATTGTTTGAATGCAAATCAATTCCGCTATACTTCATGATGTCGGCCTCCTGTGGTTATCGCAAGTTCGCAAACTCACTTTAACCCCACCGCCACCGGCGGTGGGAGGTCGGCTAGATGATTTTCAGACCACGGTTTAGTGGTTTTTTCAACGGACAAATATTCAATATGGTGGAATTGTTAAATTCACCTATTCTTAGAGTATAACCAAAGATTTTGCGGCTACGGGATGGGATTTAACTCATGCTGGATTATAAATTAACGATTTTTTTCAATAACTTATCGTGTATTCCGCCAAAGCCGCCGTTGCTCATCACCAAAATGTGATCGCCTGGAACAGTGGCGGCGGCAATCGCCTTAATCAATAGATCCAGATCGTCCAGTACCACGGCCTTGTCACCCATAGGAGCTAAAGCGCCTTTTGCATCCCAGCCCAGATTGCCGGAATAGCAGAAAACCAAATCCGCCTCTTTCAAACTGCCGGGCAGCGCATCTTTCATCACGCCCAACTTCATGGTGTTGGATCTGGGTTCCAGCACCGCCAGTATCCGTGCCGAGCCGACTTTGTGGCGCAAACCGGCCACCGTTGTGTCGATCGCGGTCGGATGGTGGGCGAAATCGTCATAAACCGTGATGCCGTTGACGACACCCTTCACCTCCATGCGCCGCTTCACATTCTTGAACAAACCCAACGCTTCAAGTCCCAGTGCGACAGGGACACCGGCATGGCGGGCGGCGGCCAGCGCAGCCAGTGCATTCATGCGATTGTGTTCGCCCAGCAAGTCCCAGTGAAGCACGCCTTGCAGTTCGCCATTCAGCGTCACGCGATTATCTGAGGCTATGTTCCATCCGGCATCGTTACCGAACGTCTCTACCGGCGTCCAGCAGCCGCGCTTGATCACGCGCTCTAACGATGCTTCACGACCGTTGGCAACGACCAGACCATTGCCCGGCACGGTGCGCACCAGATGATGGAACTGCGTCTCGATCGCATACAGATCGGCAAAGATGTCGGCGTGATCAAATTCTAGATTATTCAACACGACCGTGCGCGGATGGTAGTGCACGAACTTGGAACGTTTATCAAAGAACGCGGTGTCGTATTCATCTGCTTCGATGACAAAAAACGGCGACTCGGTCAGACGCGCCGAGATGTCGAAATTCTGCGGCACGCCGCCGATCAGAAAACCGGGATTAAGCCCCGCATGCTCCAGTATCCAGGCCAGCATCGACGCGGTGGTGGTCTTGCCGTGAGTGCCCGCCACACCCAACACCCAGCGATCGCGCAGCAGTGTATCGGCGAGCCACTGCGGACCGGAAACGTAGGGCAAGTTGCGATTTAAAATTTCCTCCATCAGCGGATTGCCGCGCGTGACCACATTGCCGATCACATAGATATCCGGATTGAGTTCCAGCTGCTCCGTGCCGAAACCACTAATCAGCTCTATCCCCTGCGCCTCCAGTTGCGTGCTCATCGGCGGATAGACATTGGTATCGCAACCGGTGACGCGGAAACCTGCGTGTTTAGCGATGGCAGCGATACCGCCCATAAAAGTGCCGCAGATACCTAGGATATGGATATGTGTCTGTTTGCTCATAACGTATTGATTATGTTCTAAAAATAAAATACACCGCGCCCATCATACAGAGTGCGGCATACAGATAATCCCACTTTAAGGGTTGGTTCATATACATCACAGCGAAGGGCACAAAGACCAGAAGCGTGATGACTTCCTGCATAATCTTTAGTTGACCTAGATTGAGTACGGTATAGCCGATGCGATTGGCGGGCACCTGTATCAGGTACTCGAACAGCGCGATGCCCCAACTGACCAGCGCCGCGACATACCAGGGCGACGCGGACATATTCTTCAGATGACCATACCACGCAAAGGTCATGAACAGATTCGAGACCGCCAGCATCAACGCCGTGACCAGCAGCGGTTGAGAAATCATCCCCATCAGGTTTCTTCCGGCTCCATCTTGATCGCGCCGCAGGGGCATTCCGCGACGCAAAGTCCGCAGCCTTTGCAGTAGTCGTAGTTAAATTGAAAGCCTTTACCCGCGCCCAGCTTGATCACCGCGTTGTCCGGACAAACGCCGTAGCAATTATCGCACTCGAAGCAGTTGCCGCATGACAGACAGCGGCGCGCCTCGAACAGCGCGGTGGACTCATCGAGCCCGCCCTGCACCTCATCGAAACTGGTCTGGCGGCGGATCACATCCAGCATCGGGCGCACGGTCTTGTCGGCATCCGAGTAGTACCAGGTATTGAGCTTGCCGTATTCCGCCAGCTCGTGTTTCTCCGCAGGTACATAACTTGAGCCTTGCAGCCATGCATCGATGTGGCGTGCGGCCTTCTTGCCGTGACCCACCGCCACGGTGACGGTGCGCTCGGACGGCACCATGTCTCCACCGGCGAAGATACCCGGGTGACCTGTCATCATATTGGGTGCGACTTGCACCGTACCGTTGTTAATTTCCAGTCCGGCCACGCCTTCAAGTAGCGATAAATCGACGTCCTGACCCAGCGCCAGCACCACGGAATCAGCGTCCAGTGTTTCAAATTCGCCCGTTGGTTGCGGAAAGCCTTTATCGTCCAGCGCCATCTTCTCGATGGTGATGCTGCTGTCGCCAGCTTGCTTGATGGTGGACAACCACTTGATCATCACGCCTTCCTGCAAGGCTTCTTCGATCTCGAAATCGTGCGCGGGCGCTTTGTCGCGTGTACGCCGATAAACGATGATGGGCTCGGCTCCCATGCGTTTGACGGTACGCGCCACATCCACGGCGGTATTTCCACCACCGTACACCACCACGCGGCGACCCAGCAACGGCTTATCTTCGCCCTCCATCGAGCGCAACACCGAGACCGCATCGACAATTTTCGCCGCGTCCCCGGCAGGTATCATGGCGCGTTTGCCGATATGTGCGCCGACCGCAAGGAAGGCAGCGTCAAAACGCCCGTCTTTCATGCTCTGTTCGATGCTGGCCACTTTGCAGTTGAGTTTGAGCGTGACACCCAGATCGAGGATGCGCTGCACCTCGGCATCAAGTACCTCGCGAGGCAGACGGTATTTTGGAATGCCGAAACGCATCATGCCGCCAGCCAAGGGACCTGCTTCCTGAATCTCGACCTGATGACCCATGCGCGCCAGATGATAGGCGGCGGAGAGCCCGGAAGGCCCGGCACCGACAACCAGCACTCGTTTGCCGGATGAACTGGCGGGCGCAGCAAATTTCCAGCCTCGTTTGATGGCCTCATCGCCTAAGAAACGCTCCACCGAGTTGATGCCGACCGAGCTGTCCAGTTGCCCGCGATTGCAGGCGGTCTCGCAAGGGTGATAGCACACGCGCCCCATCACCGCTGCCAGCGGATTATTTTCCGTCAACACCCGCCAGGCTTGTTCGTAATTTCCTGATTCTGCGTGGTACAGCCAACCCTGAATATTCTCCCCGGCCGGACAGGCACTGTTGCAAGGCGGAAGACGATTGAGATACACGGGGCGCTCGGTGCGCCAGGTTCCGGTCATATTGGCAAGCGAGGTGCCGGGTTTCAACGTGATAGCGAATGGTTTATACATGTCAGCAACCCTCCTCGTCGAGCAATCCGTACTTGCGGATGTTGCGATCGGCAATCGCCTGCATACGCTTCACCATGTCAGGATGACCGTGCGGGCCGAACAGATGCGCAAAACGCTTCTGCGGCTGCAAATATTCTTCGACCGGTATTTTGTGACGTATCTTGGAAACACCGACCACTTCGCCGTGCTCAGCTTCGAACACCGGGAACATACCGGACTCCTTCGCCAGTCGCGCCATGCGGATGGTGTCGTGTGACGCCGTTCCCCAACCCAACGGACAGGGAACAAAGATCTGGATATAACGCGCGCCATGCATCTTCATCGCGCGGCGCACCTTGTATTCGAGATCGCGCAGATCGGCAACTGTAGCGGTGGCAACATAAGGAATGCCGTGCGCCATGGCGATTTCCGGGACATTTTTCCCCTGACCGAAAGCATTGCCGGGATTGGGGCCGACCGGCATGGTGGTTGCCGTACGTGCAGTAGGCGGTGTGGCGCTTGACCTTTGCACCCCGGTATTCATATACGCCTGATTGTCGTAGCACAGATACAGTACATCGTCATTGCGTTCGAACATGCCGGACAGGCAGCCGAAGCCGATGTCGGTCGTGCCGCCATCCCCGCCTTGTGCGACTACGCGAACCTCCGTCTTGCCCTTCACCTTCATGGCCGCCGCGATGCCGGTCGCGACTGCAGGAGCGTTGCCGAACAAGGAATGTATCCACGGCAATTGCCAGGAGGATTCAGGATAAGGCGTGGAAAAAACCTCCAGACAACCGGTGGCGTTCGCCGCGATCAGCTGCCCGTTGCTTTCCGCCATCGCTGCATCGATCGCATAGCGCGCACCCAATGCTTCGCCGCAACCCTGACAGGCGCGATGCCCCGAGTTGATCGAATTGCTACGCGCCTGACCCGATTGCACGCTGCGCTCATCGGCTTCGAGCAAGCGGTTGCCGATGGTGAAGGTGCCGGTCTGATAGAACTTTACTGGTTGAAATCCCATGATGGTTCCTTATCCGAATTTGGCCGAAATCAGGCCCTTATCGTGCAGCATATTCTCGGCGGCGGGACCGGAGCGACGAGTCTGCTGCTCGCGGGCCAGCTGTTTGTTGACCGCCTCCCAGTCCAGGTCGACGAAGGTGACCGGCGGCAGCAACTCCTGCTCGGCCTGAAGAAACAGTTTATGCAACGTTGACCGGGTAATCGGTCGCCCGCCCAGGCCCGCGATTGCGGTGTAGCCCTTAAGGCCGGAACCTGTCACCGCCATGCGCACATCGGTCGCAACGATACCGCCCATGCCGACCGCCAGACTCTTCTCCAGCACTACGAAACGCTTGCAGTTGAGCAGCGCCTCACGCACCTGTTCCAGCGGGAAGGGGCGATAGCTGATGATGCCCAGCACGCCGATCTTGTGGCCTTCGGCGCGCATCTCGTCCACGGTATCCTTGATGGTGCCCAGCACCGAACCCATGGCGATGACCATGGTCTCGGCATCTTCGCTGCAATAAGTGCGGATCAGACCGCCGCTGTCGCGCCCGAAGATCTGTTTGAATTCAGCCGCCAGCTGTGGAATACGCTCTATCGCCTGCATCTGTTTGGCATGAGCCAGGTACTTCACCTCCATAAACGCTTCAGGCCCTACCATTGCACCTATGGAGACAGGCTCAGCCGGATCGAGCACCTGACGCGGATCAAACGGCGGCAAATAGCTATCAACTTGATTTTGTTCAGGAATATCAATGCGCTCAAAAGCATGTGTGAGGATAAAGCCATCCATGCAGACCATGATGGGCATGGACAACTCTTCGGCCAGCCTGAACGCCTGAATGTGCAGATCGACCGCTTCCTGATTGGTTTCTGCGAACAACTGCATCCAACCGGAGTCACGCTGCGAGAGCGAATCGGAATGGTCGTTCCAGATATTGATCGGTGCGCCGATAGCGCGATTGGCCACCGTCATCACAATCGGCAGTCCCAGCCCGGCGGCGTTATAAACTGCTTCAACCATGAACAGCAAACCCTGCGAGGCGGTCGCGGTATAAGAACGCGCCCCGGCTGCAGATGAACCGATCGCCACCGACATCGCGGCGAATTCGCTCTCCACATTGATGAATTCGCAAGGTGTCAAATCTCCCGCTTTCACCATTTCACCCAGCGCCTCGACGATGTGGGTCTGCGGTGAAATCGGGTAAGCGCAGATTACTTCGGGACGGCACAGCGCAATTGCCTCGGCAACCGCCTTCGAGCCTTCGGTCTGTTTAAGCATGTGCGCGCTCCTTCATCATGGTCTTAACGATTTCATAGGCTTCGGTTGCCGCCGCAATATTCCCCTGCGCAACTTTACCGGTGAATTTTTCGTTGATCGCGAGGATCACCGATTCGAGTTTGATGAGGCCGGAGAACGCAGCAAATCCCGCGATCAGCGGCATATTGGGAATGGGACGGCCTATATGTTTTAGCCCCAGATCGGTGGCTGACAAGGTACAAAACCTGGTCGCGTCGAAATGTGTGATGAGTTCGCTCAAGCCCAATTCTTCGAGCGAGTGGCGCGAGTTGAGCAGGACATAACCGTCGGCTTTGAGTCCGGCGAATACGTCGATCTGATGCAGCAGGGTGGGATCCTGAATGATCAGCGCATCCGGTTTCATGATTGGTTCACGCAAACGTATTTCGCGATCGGAAATACGGCAAAATGCCACCACCGGCGCACCGGTGCGCTCTGAACCGAAACTGGGAAAAGCCTGTGCGTGGCGACCTTCCTCAAACGCGGCCACCGATAACATCTCCGTGGCGGTGACTACACCTTGACCGCCACGCCCGTGAACCCGAATCTCAAACATTTAGCTACCTCGTGTTTTTTTCTTGCTGATTTTAGCCAAGCGCAAAAAATTAGCCAGTTCCTCGACCCAGCGTAATTTTTGTTCCGCCGTGAGCCGCCCGAATGCACGCAGACGCTCGTCGCTGACGAAATAGGTACGATCGCCAGGGTTAAACGCCGTCTTCATGCCGATTTGATCCGTTGCAAATGCTCGATATCTGAAAGGTCGATCGGGCGCTTTACTGCATTTTTAAGCGCGATCAAATCATCAATTGCAACCACATTAATCGGCGTATCAGCAACATCAAATTCAACCGCGCGTTCAGCCATGCCCGAAAAATCAACCGGCGGAAACAACAGCACGTCTATCGTTACACCAGCCAGTCCAGGCGCACGCATCGCGAACACTTCCAGATTGCGATGCATATGCCAATCTCGCAGCAATTCGATATCGCCAAGCGATTCCAGTGTAACAGGCAACACTGGAGTGAGATTCAATTCCTTCGCCGTTGCTATTAACGCTGTCAAATTGGGCTGATTCATCGCCACCGTAATATCCACATCCATCGTGGCACGTTCCACACCATGCAGTGAAACAGCCAATCCGCCGATCAACAAGTAATCGACTTTGTGTCGATCCAGTGCGGCAAAGAGATCAATGTAAAACATGATGGTGGTCAGACACCGAGTTAGTTTACGCCCAGCAATTCTACGTCAAATACCAGCGTGGCATTGGGAGGGATCACGCCACCCGCGCCGCGTGCGCCATAGCCCATCGAGGCAGGGATAATCAGTGTGCGTTGGCCGCCGACCTTCATGCCGTCAAAACCCTGATCCCAACCTTTGATGACCTGACCTGCGCCCAGCGCGAAATCAAACGGTTCGCGGCGATCGCGTGAACTGTCAAACTTCTTGCCCTTATGTTCAGGGGCGGTTTCGTCGTAAAGCCAACCGGTGTAATGCACGGTCACGTGCTTACCACCTGTAGCCAGTGCGCCCGTGCCCAGTTTCGTGTCATTCTTGATCAGTTCACTCATGTTGCTCTTCTCCGTTTTTGCTGTAGGTGTTGCGGCTTGTTCAGAGCACGCGGTCGTTGAAAAGGCAGCCAACAGCACTGCCATCGATAAGTAGGTGATACGTTTCATCGGGCTTCCTTGTGATTTGTAATCTGTGTGAACCGGATAGCGCATTTACGTTTGAGGCGTAACAGTCTGTCCGGGGTAACGCATTTCCGCCGCTAAGCATACCTTGTGCGGTGTTCTGCAACCAAGCACTTTTCGCGCCTGCCTATTAGATTTTTCGAACAAACACCTTGGATTTACGCTGATAGTTATACAGCGACTTTTTCTGTGCGGGCAGGGCGGTGACGTCGCTCTCCACGAAGCCGCGCTCTAAAAACCAGTGTGCGGTGCGCGTGGTCAGCACGAACAGTTTTTTGAGTTTTTGCTGTTTGGCAAGATCGGCCATGTGATTGAGTACGGCCTCACCGTAACCTCGATCGCGGCACTGTGTATCGACCGCCAGACAGGCGAGTTCCGCCGAAGCCTCGTCGGGGAAGGGGTAGAGTGCGGCGCAACCGACAATGCGGTGATCGTGTTCCAGCACCACGAAGCGCTCGATCTCGCGCTCCAGCAGTTCGCGTGAACGTCTGACCAAAATGCCTTGCTCTTCCAGCGGACGCAGCAATTGCAGGATACCGCCGACATCTTCGATAGACGCATCGCGCAAGGTGTTGAGCGTGGACTCGACCACCATCGTGCCTATGCCTTCATTGCTGAACAACTCTTGCAGCACCGCGCCATCGGTGTGACGGCTGATCAGATGGGTGCGGGCGACCCCGGCTTCGCAGGCGCGGATGGCGCAGGGCAAAAACAGATTTACATCGTCCGGCTGGCGGCGTTTGGAAGTGAGCACCGCTTGAGCCTGCGCGACGGTCAACTCTTTGAGCAGCGCATCCTTCTTGTCCAGCACACCGTCGGTGTCCATCAAAAACACCAGTTTGTCGGCATCCAGCGCGATGGCGGTGGTGGTGGCTACGTCTTCCAGCGTCAGATTGAACACCTCACCGGTAGGCGAGAAGCCCAGCGGCGAGAGCAGCACCACTTCGCCGAACTCCATGCGGTCGTTGAGCGCTGCGACATCCACTTTGCGCACCGAGCCTGTGTGCTGCAAGTCTACGCCGTTGATCACGCCGATCGGCTGCGCGGTGATGAAGTTGCCGCCCGCTACGCGGATGTCGGCATTGGCCATCGGCGAATTCGCCAGCCCCATCGATAAGAGCGCCTCGATCTCCAGTCGCACGCGGCCTACCGCCTCTTTCACGCATTGCATGGTCTCGGCATCGGTTAAGCGTATGCCCTGATGGTAGTTGTCGTTGATATTGCGCGTGGCCAGATGCTGTTCGATCTGCGGACGCGCGCCGTGCACCAGCACCAGACGTATGCCGAGTGCGGCTAACAGATTGAAATCATGGGTTAATTCGACAAATTTTCCATCCGCGACCATTTCGCCGCCAAATGCGATGACGAAGGTCTTGCCGCGAAACGAATTGATATACGGCGCGACAGAGCGAAACCAGGCAACGAAATCAGTGGAAGTGGTCTTGAGCGGCATGAATAGTCCTTTGCTGAGTGCGCGTATTATGCCTCGTCATCGAGCAGTTTTCCCGCGATCGCCCAATTTTCTTCACTCACTTCGTCGAAGGTGATGTAGGTATAAGAGGCGGGTTTATGTGCGATGCGCTGCAGGGTGTCGGTGACTTCTGCAGCAATTTGCGTTTTTTGTTCGCGACTTAATGTTCCTGTGACGCGGATATTGACGTAAGGCATGTTGGTCTCCTGATTAACAAAAATCACCCCACAGGGTTTGCAGCGCGGCCAAGCCTGCGACGGCGGCAGTCTCGGTGCGCATCACGCGTGCGCCCAGTTTTACCGGGATAAAGCCGCACAGCAGTGCGGAATCGCTCTCCGCCACGCTAAAGCCGCCCTCTGCGCCGATCAGCAACACGACGGTGCCCTGCGGCTTTTCCTGCGATTGCAAGGAAGTGGCGCCCTGCGGTAACAATATGAATTTACTGATTTTTTCTGCGCGCATCTGTTGCAGCCAGAGCATGATGTCCAGCGGCGGGTGGATTACCGGCAAGATATTGCGCCCGCATTGTTCGCAGGCGGAGATGACTACCTGTTGCCAGTGTTCGGTGCGTTTCGCCGCACGTTCGGTCGATAATTTGGCGACGCTGCGCTCGGTGGCCAGCGGCTGAATTTCGGTCACGCCAAGTTCTGTGGCTTTCTGTATCACCCAGTCCATCTTTTCGCTGCTGGATAAGGCTTGTGCCAACACCACCCGCAGCGGGGATTCGCGATCGACCTCGACCTCTGAAATCTGGCCGATGATCACCTGTTTGCCGCTCAAATCCTCAATCACACCGTGGCATTCGCGCCCCTCGCCGTCGAACAATTGCACAGGTTCTCCGGTACGCAGACGCAACACCCGACTGGCGTGATGCGCCGCATCGGGAGGCAAATTGAACGACCCTTGAGCGGGTAGCGGAGGCGGACAGTAGAAGCGCGGCATGATGAACACAGTATAGAGTGACGAACGGGCGTGATAATATACCGCCCAACGAACTTTGCGAGAAGTTGCGATTTATATTTTAGAGCACGCTTCTTGCTGTAGTCCTCCCCTCTCTCCTACCTCTCTCCCAGAGGGTGAGAGTGATAATGTATCGCTTCGCGATGTTTACGTTAAGTATTTTGTCAGGAGTATCCGATGGTCAGTTTGCAACCGCCGTTATGTGATTTTGGCTGGAAGGCCCCGAATTTTGATCTGCCCGGTGTCGATGGCGTGCGTTATAACCTCGCGAACGCGCGCGGTCCGAACGGTTTGCTGGTGATGTTTATCTGCAATCACTGCCCATATGTGAAATCGATACGCGACCGTCTGGTGCGCGATACGCTGGAACTAAAAGCACACGGCATCAACAGCATCGCCATCATGTCAAACGACCCGTCAGATTATGCGGAAGACTCGTTTGACAATATGAAGCTGGTGGCCGAGCAGTTCGGCTATCCCTTCCCTTATGTCTGGGATGAGAGTCAGCAAATAGCCAAGGACTACGGCGCGGTGTGTACGCCGGACTTTTTCGGCTTCAATGCCGATATGGAATTGCAATATCGAGGCCGCCTGGACGCCTCGCGCAAGGAGGCGGTGCCCGATGCGTCACGTGACTTGTACAACGCGATGCTGCAAGTGGCTGTGACCGGGCGGGGACCCGAGGCGCAAATCGCCAGCATGGGTTGTTCGATCAAGTGGAAGTAAGGCCATGAACCGATGCAGGTATCAAGCGTAGAAATGCAATGATTATTGAAAGGCGACGTATGTCCAGGAGCAATACAGTGGGGATGAGCGCCTTGCTCAAGGCGGCGATTGCTGCTGTCAAGCTGGTGGCGGCCGAAGAAATTATGCCCCGCTACCTCAAAGTGGCACATCAGCATAAAAGCGATGGCAGCGTCTGTACCGATGCGGATATCGCCACACAAACCGCGCTGACCCGCAAGTTGCAGGCGATTTACAACGTGCCGGTGCTGGGCGAGGAAATGCCCGAGGAGGAACAGCGGGCGATCTGGCAATCGGCTCAGGATGGCTTGTGGTGCATAGACCCTATCGACGGTACCTCCAATTTTGTGCATGGCCTGCCCTATTTTGCGGTGTCGGTCGCCTTGCAGCGCAACGGCCGCAGCGTACTGGGCGTAGTGTACGATCCGGTCGCCGATGAGGTATTCGCCGCCGAAGCGGGCAAGGGCGCATTTCTGAACGGTGAAAAACTGATCGGTCACATGACCATGGCTACCATGAAGGAAGCGCTGGCGAATGTGGATTTGAAGCGGCTCAATGCCCGTCTTGCGGCAAAATTAGCCACTCAGCCGCCTTGCGCCTCGCAGCGCAACTTCGGTGCCAGTGCGCTGGACTGGTGTTACACCGCTGCAGGACGCTACGATCTGTACTTGCACGGCGGACAAAAGCTCTGGGATTATGCGGCCGGGATGCTGATTCTGTCGGAATCGGGCGGCTATGCCTGTTGTATCGAGGGCGATGATTTTTGCTCGGGTAATGTCTGGCAGCGTTCGGTCATCGCCGCGCGCAGCGAAACATTGTTCCACGAATGGAAAAACTGGATACGCGCGCAGGCGTGATGTGAGCTTTCGATAAGGGGTAGTCTTGAAAATATTGATATTGGGCGCGGGGCAGGTCGGATCAACCGTGGCGGAAAGTCTGGTGAGCGAGGCAAACGACATCACGGTGGTCGATTCGGATGGCGTTAAGCTGGCGCTGTTGCAGGAGCGGCTAGATCTGCGCACGTTGGTCGGCAACGCTTCCAGTCCTTCCGTGCTGGAGCAGGCCGGGATCAACGATACCGATATGCTGCTGGCGGTGACGCAGAGCGATGAAGTCAATATGGTGGCTTGCAAGCTGGCCGCCAGTCTCTACAACACGCCCACCCGGATTGCCCGTATCCGTTCGACCGATTACCTGACGCGACCGGAGCTGTTCAACAAGGATAATTTTTGTGTGGATTTTTCCATCTGCCCCGAGCAGATTCTCACCGACTACATCAGCAAGTTGATCGAGTTCCCCGAGGCTTTGCAGGTGTTGCAGTTTGCCGAGGGTAGAGCGTCGCTGGTCGCGGTGCGTGCCTTTAAGGGCGGGCCGCTGGTCGGCAATCCGCTGAGTTTTCTGCACAGCCATATGCCGCACGTCGATGCGCGGGTGGCCGCCATCTTCCGTAAAAATAGCCCGTTGATCCCGGAAGGCGATACGGTGGTCGAGGACGGTGACGAAATCTTTTTTATCGCTGCGTCCAAAAATATCCGCGAGGTGCTCAAGGAAATGCGCCGGATGGACCGGCCTACACGCCGCGTGATGATCGTAGGCGGCGGCAATATCGGCCGTCGACTGGCACGCGCTCTGGAGCATGACTATCAGGTCAAGCTGATCGAATTCAATAAGAAAGCCTGCAACAAACTGGCCGGCGAACTGGCTAATACGCTGGTGCTCAACGGCGACGGAACGGATGAGAAGTTGTTGCAGCAGGAAAGCGTCGATGAGGTGGATGTGTTCTGCGCACTCACCAACGATGACGAGAACAACATCATGTCATCGTTGCTGGCCAAGCAGGCCGGGGCGCGTAAAGTCATTGCGCTGATCAACCGCAGTGCATATGTGGATCTGGTGCAGGGCGGCAAGATCGATATCGCGCTGTCGCCGGCGCAAGTGACCATAGGTTCTCTGCTGGCTTATGTGCGGCAGGGCGATGTGGCAGCCGTCCATTCGTTGCGCCGGGGCGCCGCCGAAGCACTGGAGTTGGTGGCACACGGCGACCGTAAATCTTCCCGTGTGGTGGGGCGTCGTATCGATGAGATCGATCTGCCCAAGGGCGCGACCATAGGCGCTGTAGTGCGCGGTGAAGAGGTGATCATGGGCCATCACGATGCCCGCATCGAGGCCGAAGACCACGTGATCGTCTTCGTCATCAACAAGCCGATGGTGAAAAAGGTCGAGAAGCTGTTCCAGGTTAACCTCGGGTTCTTCTGATGGGACGCACGCTGACTGTTATTCATGCGTTGGGGCTGATGCTGGTGGTGTTCAGCGCAGCCTATCTGATGCCGTTGCTCGCCGCGCTGATTGATGGTCAGGCCGAAGTGCTGCAGGATTTTCTGATGGCGATGGTGTTGACGCTGACTTCGGGCGTGTTGATGTGGGCGGTGACTTACCGTTATAAGGGGGAGTTGTCCATCCGTCACGGCTTTTTGCTGGTGGTGGTGATGTGGACCGGGATGCCGGCCTTCGCTACGCTGCCGCTGTTGATGGTGTTGCCTGAGTTGTCGTTTACCGATGCCTATTTCGAAACCATGTCTGGAATTACGACTACCGGTTCTACTGTGCTCACGGGATTGGACACCTTGCCGCCGGCGATCAATATCTGGAGACATGAACTCAACTGGCTGGGCGGGATGGGGATCATCGTGCTGGTGGTGGCGATTCTGCCCTTATTGGGTATAGGCGGACGCCAGTTGTTTAAGGCGGAGACACCGGGGCCGATGAAGGATTCGGCACTGACACCCCGAATCGCGGAGACGGCGCGCAATCTGTGGATAGTGTATGTGTCGATCACGGTGCTTTGCATCGCATCGCTAAAGCTGGCCGGAATGAGCTGGCTAGATGCGGTGTGCCACTCCTTTTCTGCGATGGGGCTGGGCGGATTTTCCACGCACGATGCCAGTGTGGGTTATTTCAATTCGCCGCTGATCGAATTTCTGTTGATGATTTTTATGCTGATTGCGGTGATCAATTTTGCCACCCACTTTGTCGTCTTGCGCAGCAGGAGTCTCGCGGCTTACCGCAGCGATCCGGAGGCGCTCTCATCTTTGGGGGTGATTCTGGCAAGTTGCGCCGGAATTGCTTATTTCTTGTGGTGGGAGGGCGTCTATCCGGAATTTCTGACAGCTTTGCGGCATGCCAGCTTTAATCTGGTTTCTATCGCCACCAGTTCTGGTTTCGCGAGTGTCGATTATGCCCAGTGGCCGATATTCGCTCCGCTGTGGATGATGCTGCTCACCGCCACGGTGGCCAGCGCAGGTTCCACCGGCGGCGGAATCAAGATGATACGCACCCTGGTTTTGATCAAGCAGGCCGGGCGTGAATTCGTTAAGCTCCTGCATCCTGCGGCGGTAAATCCAATGAAGATAGGCGGGCAGGTGATACCCAACAGTGTGGTGTTCTCGGTGCTGGGTTTTATCTTTCTGTATTTTATGGTGATTGCCTCACTCACTTTTATGTTGTTGATCAGCGGGTTGGATTTTATTTCTGCATTAACTGCCGTGCTGGCTTCATTGAATAACTGCGGCCCCGGGCTGGGGGTGGTCGGGCCGGCGGGCAACTACCAGGGGTTGACGGACTTTCAGACCTGGACATGTACGTTGGCCATGCTGATCGGCCGTTTGGAGATTTTTACGGTGCTGATCCTGTTCACGCCCCAATTCTGGAAGAGATAATGTAAGTTGACTGTATAAGTTTAAATGCAATCAATATGTTGTAAGATAATGTTGTTTTTTTCACGGCACTGCGCCCGGCGCAATGGCGGATCACCTGGAAAACCGGAGGAAGTAGTTGAGCAATCCGGTGAAATTACACAAGACACGCAGGCGGCTATCGGTTAGGATTGCACCCTGAATTTACTGAACATCAAGAATAGAGGCGCGCAAGTGCTGAACAGGGGGGGGAGTTGGACGCAGAATTGCCATTGTTGGGCGTAAAAGTGGTGTTGATCGATGATAGCAACACCATACGGCGTAGCGGCGAAATATTCCTGACACAAGCGGGTTGTCAGGTCGTGCTTGCCGAGGACGGGTTTGATGGCCTGTCCAAAGTCGTGGACACTCAGCCCGATATTATTTTCGTGGATGTGATGATGCCGCGTCTGGATGGTTATCAGACTTGTGCGCTGATTAAAAATCACCAGCAGTTCAAGAAGATTCCGGTGGTTATGTTGACCAGCAAGGACACTTTGTTTGACCGGGCGCGCGGCAAACTGGTCGGTTCCGATCAGTATCTCATTAAACCCTTTAACAAAAAAAGCCTGATAGAATCCGTTATCAGACATACACAGCAATAGGAGCAATAAGATGGCAATTAAGAGAGTATTGGTGGTGGACGATTCCGCAACGGAAAGGCACATCATCGGTGAAATGCTGACGAAAAATGGTTTTGAAGTTTCATTCGCCGAAAGCGGTGAGGCTGGTGTGACCCGCGCCAAGCAGGATAAGCCGGATCTGATCATCATGGACGTGGTAATGCCCGGCCTGAATGGATTTCAGGCAACACGCGCCATCACTAAAGATCCTGAAACAGCCCATATTCCGGTGCTGCTCTGCACCACCAAGGATCAGGAAACAGATAAGGTTTGGGGCTTGCGTCAGGGCGCCAAAGACTATCTGGTCAAGCCGGTTAATGCGGGCGAGTTGCTCAGCAAAATAGCGGCACAAAACTAAAAAACAAACATGGCTAAGCGAACTAATCTGCGCGAATTTCAGCAAAACCTGAGTAATCGCATGCTGGATAAGAGCCGTATGGGCGGACAGCTGCCATTGCTGGGTGTGCAGATTGCCGGGCAAAACTGGCTGGTGGAGATGCGCGACATCAGCGAAGTGCTCTCGCCCCCGCCCATGGCTAAAGTGCCGCTGACCAAACCCTGGTTTCGAGGTGTCTCCAACGTGCGAGGCAATTTGTATTGCATCGCCGATCTGGCGGCCTATATGAATCAGGGCGAAGCTTCTGGCTCTTTTACTAATCGACTTTTGCTGGTCGCGGAGCGCTACGGCGTCAATGCGGCGCTGCTGGTCGATAGTGTTTTGGGCTTGCGCGATGTGACGCGCTGGCAGAACGATGTGGTTCGTTCTCACCAGTACACAGATGAACAAGGTGGTGTGTGGCACAAGCTGGGGGTGGTCGACCTGCTTGAACAACCAGATTTTTTGCAAATAGGCATTTAGCCGTTCCGGACAGCAGGGAGAAAATAGCATGGCGTTTAATCTAAATTTACCAAATTCAAAAAAAGCAGCCGGTGCCAGTGAAAAGTTGCTGCCACTCATCGGGCATCTGCCCTTTGCACAGCAAGCGAAAATACTGACCGGTGCGCTGGCCGTTTCATTTCTGGTCGGCGCGGTGTCCGTGGTGCTGGATAACCGTGCCTCGTCGCACGGTGCGCATTATCTGGATTTGGCCGGTGATTTGGTGATGTTGACGCAGCGTACCGCGAAGGATGCGGGCTCCGCATTGCAAGGTAAACAAACCGCGATCGACGGTTTGCCCCACGCCCGTGCTGAAATTGAAAGTATTTTGACCTCGCTGACACAAGGCGATGCGGTCGCGCCGGCTACTAGCGGTGCAGCCAGGGCGCAACTGGATAAGCTGACCCTGGTGGCGCAAAAATCGCTGCTGCACATCAAGGATATCGAAGATGGTCGTGCCGGTATTTTGACCGTGTCGCGTGCGATCGAGGCGATGTCCGACGTGGAAGAGCCGATGCGCGCCGCGCTTGCCCGCTTACCCGCGACCGAGCAGACCACGCGTTTTGGTCTGTTGTTTGAACGCGTCGGTAAGGATGCCAACGCGATGATGGGTCGCGTGGTCACCGATGAAATGGTGCGCGCCCTGGCATCGGATACGGCAGCGGCGGAAGCCTTGCTGGCCGGCTTCGATAAGACCAACGCAAATGTTGCGGAAGTGGTCGATTTATTTGAAGCCTTCCGCAATTCGGTGCTGTCGATGGTGAGTCAGGCTAAGGGGTTGTTCGGCGCGAAGAGCGGCGCGAATGCCTTCTTCGACGAGGTATCGGTGACCAAGAAGGGGGCGCTCGTTGTTTCGGCGATTGAACTCAAACAGGCTTATGCCGATTCGCTGGGCGGTCGCTGGACCAGTTACCTGATGGGTTTTTCTGCGCTGACCCTGCTGATGTTAGCCGGCGGTCTGTTCAGGGTGTATCTGGGTGAAGCGCGTCGTGCGGCCGGTGTGGCTGAAGCGACCAATAAGCAGACCCAGCAGGCGATTTTGCGTCTGATGAATGAATTGAGTGACTTGGGTGATGGTGACTTGACGGTGCGTGCGACGGTCACTGAAGACATTACCGGTGCGATTGCCGACTCGGTGAACTACACCGCTGAAGAATTGCACAAGCTGGTGTCCAACGTGTCCAACGCGGCTGAGCAGATGGGTGTGGCGACGCAGGAATCAGAAGGGATGGCGCAGCGTCTGTTGCTGGCCACGCAGAAGCAGGAGCAGGAGATTCGCGAAGCGGAAGAATCGGTGCAGCTGATCGTGCGTTCGATCGGTGAGGTGGATGCGGCGGCGATCAAGGCGACCGCAGTGGGTAAGCAGACCCTGCTGGTAACCAATCAGGGCGCGCTGGCGGTGCGCAACACGATTACCGGCATGGACGGTATTCGCGAACACATTCAGGAAACCTCCAAGCGGATCAAGCGACTGGGCGAGAGCTCCCAGGAAATCGGTGAAATCGTGGATTTGATTTCCGACATTACCGAGCAAACCAACGTGTTGGCGTTGAATGCGGCGATTCAGGCGGCGTCAGCCGGTGAAGCGGGACGAGGCTTCTCGGTGGTTGCGGAAGAGGTTCAGCGACTGGCTGAGCGGTCAGCGGATGCGACCAAGCAGATCGGTGCACTGGTTAAGATGATTCAGAGCGATACCCACGATGCGGTTGCTGCGATGGAAAAGAGTACCCTGGGTGTGGTTGAAGGGGCGAAACTATCCGAAATGTCCGGACAGTCGTTGAAAGAAATTGAGCAGGTGTCCGATGAACTGGCCACGCTGATCAACAGTATTTCGGTATCGACCCAGGTGCAAACCGATATGGCGGGTGAAGTGGCCAGTGTGATGCATGAAATTATGAAACTGACCAGACAGACTGCGGAAGGTTCGCGTTTGACTTCTGATTCCGCGATCAAACTGACAGGTTTGGCATCGGGGTTGAGAGGTTCGGTCGCCGGCTTTAAGCTCTGATCACGTCAGGTAAATACGTAAACATGCCTAACCAAACACAATTTGACCTAGCAACTCTCTCCGTTGTTAAGCCCGGCATGGACGAGGCATTCGGAGTGGTAAATGCGCGTCTGACCCAATACTTTGATGCGCCGGCCAGCAACACGGCCTCGCTGGATGAAGCGCGCGCCGAATTGCACCGTATACTCGGCGTGTTCACCATGATCCGTCTGGATGGGGTTGCCGCGTACTGCGCCGAAATCGAACAGGTATTAGCCGAACTTCAGGCCAACACCAGTTTGACTTCGCCGCTTTTCCGCACCGTGCTGCATCGCGCTATCCTGGGTTTGAGTCAGTATATGGATCAAATTTCACAGGGCGCGGATAACGCAACCTTGCGATTATTCCCTAAATACGAAGCGATGCAACATCTGCGCGGGATGGAAATGTCCTTCGAACAGGACTTGTTTTTCCCGAATCTGGCCGTGCCGTTGCCGGACAGCGTGTTGTCGATAGAGCAGCCCTCTCAAGCTGTCTCCCGTATCAAGGCCGCTCATCCTCAGTATCAGCAGGGTTTGCTGCTCTGGTTGCGTCAGAATGATGTGACCAATGCGCTGCCTTTGATGCAACAGGCGCTGGATACCGTGTTGAGTTGCGTGCCGCCGGATGGCGGACGCGCCTTCTGGTGGATCGCCAATGCCATGCTCGATTGCGTCAAGCTGGGTGAGCTGGATCCCGAGCTGAACGTGCGCAAGTTATTGTCCGGTATTGACCGTCAGATGCGCGCGCTGATCAAGGATAACACGGGTGATGTGCAGGCGTTGATCAATGAAATGCTCTACCTGATTGGACGTTGTGCCGCAACCAGCGCACGTGTCGAGGCAGTTAAACAGTGTTATGCGCTGGATTTGTATTTCCCCTCGTTGTCAGTGCTGACACCCGCAGAAGAGAAGCAGTCATTGGAAGAGCTGCGCGGCCAATTGCAGGAAGCCGAGGAAGACTGGGAACAATGCGTCGCCGGCAATAGAGAATCGTGTGCGAAATTTGTACAGTATGTTGAAAAAATAGCCGAAAAGAGCGACCGTTTAGAGCCTAACTCGCCCAATTTTCTGACTAAAAAAATCGAAGTGCTGGCCGACTACCTGCGCAATCCTGAATATGCACGCCTGATCGGTGAAGACGTGGCGATGGCGCTGGTGTTGTGGCGCAGCGGTATGACGCATCATGAAGCACTGGATTCGCGCTTTCAGGAACAGGCGCACATCTTGTCGGATCAGATCGATGCGGCGATGAGTAAACAGCCGGAGGACGCACAGCGCAGCATGGCTGAACTGATCGATCTGTACGGACAGACTGAACGCGGTTCGGTGACCGAGTCGCTGGCCAATGAAATGCTGACGAATCTGGAGCTGGTGGAGCAAGGGTTGAATGCCTTCTTCGCCGACACAGCCTATCGTGAAGAATTGCCTACGCTGTTGAAGTTGCTGGTTCAGGTGCATGGCGGTCTGCGCATTTTGTCACTGGAACAGGCCGAACAATTGCTCATCGAGATACAAGCTTGTATCAGTTCCTTTGCCGAGCGGGATACCCGCCCTAAGCCGCTTGAAACGCAGGCGCTGGCTGGAGCCGTGAGTGCCTTGCACGATTATCTGCATCATCTGCCTCACGGACAGCAGGAAAATACCGCCGCACTGCTGGTGGCCCTGGTCGAGTTGTCCAGATTGCATCAGGTCCCTACCCTGCCGCCGATTGCGCCAGTGGTACACGCCCCTGCGACGGTGGAAGTCGAGCGTCCTGCTATGGAAATTCAGCGTCCGGTCGGGGAAGACATGGAGTTGCTGGATATCTTCCTGGAAGAGGCAAACGAAGTGTTGGGCATCATGCGCGACAATATCGAAATCAGCCAGTGGCGTCCTGAAAATCTTGAAACACTGATTACCATATGCCGGGGTTTTCATACCCTCAAGGGCAGTGGTCGCATGGTGGGGCTGACGGATCTGGGCGAAGTCGCCTGGGCGGCAGAGCGCGCCACCAACAAGTGGGTGCAGGACAAAAAGCCAGCTACACCCGGTTTGCTGAAGTTTATAGACATGGTGGTGGTGGCTTTTTCCGGTTGGATTGCCGAACTGGAAAAACGCGGTTGCGTGATTGTCGAAGGCGATGAACTGGTGGCCTACGCCCATCAAATTGAAAGTGGTAACGACAGCGGTGTCGCGGTGGTCAAGGCGGCTGCGCCGGTAGAAGTCGTAATTCCGCAGGAAGCGGCCAAACCGCTGGCGGTGTTCGAAGAACCGGACTCGGTGATGATAGGCGATATCGCGCTCTCACCTACCCTGTTCAAGATCGCCAGCGAGGAGGCCAGTCAGAACGTGTCTGCCCTGCGCAGTCAGTATCTGTTGATGTGCGAGACTCAACCTCCTTTGGTGCAATACGATTTTATGCGCGCCGCTCACACCCTCGCCGGCATATGCCGCAGTCTGGGTTTTATGGCAGTGGTGGATCTGGCCGCCGCAATGGAAGGATGGCTGCAGGCGCACATCGACCGTCCGGTCAGTCCATCTTCCGAGCAATTGCAGATGCTGGACAAGGTAATCGCTGCGCTCGATGGCATGGTGCAGAGTATCTGTGCCAAGCGCATGCCGGTGTCCTGTAGCGATCTGGTGCTGCAGGTGCTAGGCGATAAGGACAAAGTAATCAGCGATCTGGAAGAGGTCGCAGCGCCCGTTGTCGAAGCGGTGGTCTCTGAGCCGGTCGAAGTCAAACCCGAGCCGGTTGCGCAGTCTAAGTCGCTCACCGCGCTGGCGAAAGAGCAAAAAGGTTTGATGCGCGACGATGTGGATGCTCAGTTGCTGCCGGTGTTCCTCGAAGAAGCTGATGAACTCTGCCCTAGCATTGGAGCTGGTCTGCGCGCCTTGCGTGAAACGCCTGAAGACGAGCATCAGTTGCAGTTGATGAACCGACTGCTGCACACCCTCAAGGGCAGCGCGCGGATGACCGGTGCCATGCGCATGGGTGAAATCGCCCATGAAATGGAAGGCCGGCTGCTGACGGGTCAGCACACTAAGGATTCGAGCTTGTGGGACGAGTTGGAAAACGACTTCGACTATGTCAATACGATGCTCGAAGAGTTGCGCACAGGTAAGGTGCCGACCGTTCTGATTGCAGAAGCTAGCCGTCAGGTTGAGGATGCGGCGGAAGAATTTGCAACGGGAGCCGAGTTGCCGTCGCTGCATGTCGGTGCAGAACGGGCGCAAGTGGCCAGCATGCTGCGTGTGCGTTCGGATGTGGTTGACCGTCTGGTTAATCAGGCTGGCGAAATCAGCGTGGCACGTTCACGAATGGAAACCGAGTTGCGCGCCTTCAAGGAAGGCCTGATGGAGTTGACCGGCAGTGTGACGCGCCTGCGCAAGCAGTTGCGTGAGGTCGAAATTCAGGCTGAGAGTCAGATTCAGGCGCGTATATCCCTGTCGACCGAAAATAACGAACAGTTTGATCCGCTGGAATTCGACCGCTTTACCCGTTTGCAGGAATTGACGCGCTTCATGAACGAAAGTGTGCACGACGTTCAGACTGTGCAGCAATCGCTGTTGAAGAATATCGACGAAACCAATTCGGTCATCTTTGCGCAAGCGCGCCTGAATCGCGAATTGCAGCAAAATTTGATGAATGTGCGCATGGTGCCGTTTGGCAGTATGAGTGAAAGGTTGTATCGGCTGGTGCGACAAACCGCCAAGGAACTGAATAAGCGCGCCAATCTTGAGTTGACCGGTACCGGCGTTGAGCTGGATCGAAGCGTGCTTGAGAAAATGACGGCGCCGTTCGAGCATCTGCTGCGCAACGCAATCGCTCACGGCATGGAAGATGAACAGGTTCGCATCAGAAACGGTAAAGCCGCAATTGGCGAAGTCAGGCTCAACCTGCGGCAGGAAAGTAATGAAGTTATCTTTGAATTCAGCGATGATGGCAAGGGGTTGAATTTTGCCGCGCTGCGTCAGGAGGCGATTTACAAGGGGTTGCTGGAAGAGAATGACCAGACGGTGACCGACGATCAGATCGCGCAATTGATCTTCACGTCCGGTATCTCAACGGCGCGTGAAGTCACGGAAGTGTCCGGTCGCGGTATCGGCATGGATGTGGTGCGCAGTGAAATAACCGCGCTGGGCGGACGTATCGACGTCAGTTCCAGAGCCGGTCAGGGTACTCAGTTCACCATCCATTTGCCCTTAACGCTGGCAGTAACTCAGGTGTTGATGGTGCGCGCGGGTGAGACAATTTACGCGATTCCTTCCACCATGATCGAGCTGGTACGTCAGGTTAAACCGACTGAATTAGCCTCACTATATGCCGCTGAGATGGTGGAATGGGAAGGAAAGAGCTATCCGTTTAATTATCTGGCCACGTTGCTGGGCAATGACGAGCATGTGCCGGAAAGCCAGAAGCATAATCCGCTTTTGTTGCTGCGCAACGGTAATCAGCGTATCGCCTTGCATGTCGATCAACTGATCGGTAATCGTGAAGCGGTGGTTAAAAACATCGGGCCTCAGCTCTCGCGCCTGCCGGGTATTGCCGGTGCGACCGTGCTGGGTGACGGCTCGGTGGTGTTGATTCTCAATCCGGTACAAATGACTAGACGCGTTGCCGCAGTCGCTCGCAAGGCGCACAAGGCAGAAGAGGTTGTCCTCAATACCAAGCCTTTGATCATGGTGGTGGACGATTCGCTGACGGTACGCAAGATCACGACCCGGATGCTGACGCGTGCAGGCTATCAGGTGATTACCGCGACCGACGGTGTGGATGCGCTGGAACAGTTGGTGGAAATTACCCCGGCGGTCATGTTGCTGGATGTGGAAATGCCGCGCATGGATGGTTTCGAATTGACCAAGCTGTTGCGTCGTGATGAGAAGACAAAAAATCTGCCTATCATCATGATCACCTCGCGAACCGCAGATAAACACCGTGATTTCGCGCTGCAACTGGGCGTTAATTCCTATCTGGGTAAACCGTTCCAGGAAGAATCCCTGCTGGCGCAGATCGCCGGCTTTATCGAACAGCAAGCTTGATTGTTTGCACAACCCGTTGATTCTATTGTTAACATTTGATAGACGGGTTGTGCGCACAAGCAACTGACGGGGTTGTGCGGCTCAACATCGTGCTGCACGCTATAAAATTTCAACCAGCGATAATTGTGTAGTGTGCAGCAGCCAGCTACAATGCCCCCATGTCTAAATTCAATCTTACCAACCATTTCCTGATTGCCATGCCAGCCATGCAAGAAGGTTTCTTCGCCGGCACTTTGACTTATATTTGTGAGCACGATGAAAACGGCGCCTTAGGTCTGGTCGTGAATCGTCCCATCAGTCTGACGCTGGCAGAAATGTTCGATCAGATCAAAATCCCGCTGCATCAACCTGAGCTTGGTAAGATGCCTGTCTACGCGGGCGGTCCGGTGCAGGTTGAGCGCGGCTTTGTGCTGCATGATACCCGACGCGAGTGGCAATCTACCTTGCGCATCAACGATAACCTGGCGTTGACTACTTCTAAAGACATACTCGAAGCGATGGGTGAGGGAAGCGGTCCGGATAATGTACTGGTCACGTTAGGCTACGCGGGATGGGATCAGGGGCAGTTGGAGCATGAAATCAACGAAAATACCTGGCTCACCGTGCCGGCGAATGCGCATATATTGTTTGCGTTGCCGCCGGAGGAGCGACTGGCTGCGGCAATGAGCTTGCTGGGGGTGAGTTACTCCATGCTGGTCGAGGATGCAGGGCATGCCTGATAAGGCAGGAGGCAGGAGGCAGGAAGCAGTAAGCCCGGAGGAGGATGCGCTGCCGCACTCACTTTCCGATTCCAAATCTTCAGCACTGCTGAATCCTGTATCCGGCATCGCGCATCCTGTGGTTGGCACTTTGCTGGCTTTCGATTTCGGTACTCAGCGCATCGGCGTCGCCTCAGGTAATACCTTTTCAGCCAGTGCGCAGCCACTGATCACGATAGACGAGGAAAAAAATGCGCTGCGTTTTGCCGCGATTGCTGAGCTGATCAAAGCGTGGCAGCCTGCCGCACTGGTGGTCGGATTGCCAGCCAATGATGACGGATCACCGCATGCGTTGACCGCGTTATGTCGCCGCTTCGCTCAACGTCTGCATGGTCGCCACGGCCTGCCGACGCTGCTGGTGGACGAGCGCTACTCCTCAATCGCTGCCAGTGAACAATTGAATGCACAGGGTATACGGGGTCGTCAGCAAAAGAGTCTGATCGATCAATATGCCGCGCAGCAGATTTTGCAGGCTTATCTGGATGCGCCGTCTGTATGCGAAATCGTTAATGCCGATAGAGGTTATCCTTATGAAAAATCCGCAACTCAATAAACACGGTGAGCTACACCACCTGCTGACGACCGAGGGTTTGCCGGTACGCATCATGCGAGACATACTCGATCGTGCAGCCAGTTTTCTTGATGTTGCCGAAGGACGGGAAATCAAGAAGGTGCCGCTGCTGCACGGTAAGTCGGTGTTCAATGTGTTTTTTGAAAACAGTACCCGCACCCGCACCACCTTTGAAATCGCCGCCAAGCGATTGTCGGCGGATGTGGTCAATCTGAATATTGGTTCATCCTCCACCAGCAAGGGAGAAACGCTGCTCGACACGATAGATAACCTGTGTGCGATGCATGCCGACATGTTTGTGGTGCGCCATTCGCAAAGCGGAGCCGCACACCTGATCGCACGCCATGTTGCCCCCGAGATACACGTGATCAACGCGGGCGACGGTCGTCATGCGCATCCGACTCAGGCGCTGCTGGATATGTTTACTATACGGCATTACAAGCAGGAGTTTCACAATCTGCGTGTCGCCATCGTGGGCGATGTGCTGCATTCGCGCGTGGCGCGCTCGCAGATACATGCGCTGACTACGCTGGGTGTCCCGGAGGTGAGGGTGATCGCACCCAAGACGCTGTTGCCGACGCAGGTTGAAAATCTGGGTGTTCGGGTCTATCACGATATGGTCGAAGGCTTGCGCGATGTGGATGTGGTGTTGATGCTGCGCCTGCAGAACGAGCGCATGCAGGGTGCTGCGTTGCCTTCAGGTCAGGAATACTTTAAAAATTATGGGCTTACCGAAGAGAAGCTGGCCTATGCCAGGCCCGACGCGATCGTGATGCACCCGGGGCCTATGAATCGCGGGATCGAGATCGACTCGCGTGTCGCCGATGGTGCGCAATCCGTTATCCTGTCTCAGGTCACTTTTGGTATCGCTGTGCGGATGGCGGTGATGAGCACGCTGGCAGGGAGCAAGCAATGAATATTCATATCAAAAACGGTCGTCTGATTGACCCGCGCAACCAGATCGATGCGCGGTGCGATATTTACATCGCGGGCAACCTGATCGCGGCCACAGGCGATGCGCCGGCAGGATTCATCGCACAGGAGGTGATCGATGCGGCCGGGCTGATCGTCTCACCCGGTCTGATTGATCTGGCGGCGCGCTTGCGTGAACCGGGTTACGAATATATGGCGACGCTGGAGTCGGAAATGCAGGCGGCCGTTGCGGGTGGCATCACCAGCCTGGCATGTCCGCCGGACACCGACCCGCCGCTGGATGAACCCGGTTTGGTGGAGATGCTCAAACATCGCGCCAAAAATCTGCATCAGGCGCGTCTGTATCCGGTGGCGGCGCTCACCACCTCGTTGAAAGGCTTAGAGCTGACCGAAATGGCCGAACTGGTAGATGCCGGTTGTGTGGCTTTCAGTCAGGCCGATGCGCCGTTGACCGATACCCGCGTGTTGTACCGTGCCATGCAGTACGCCGCCACCTTCGGCTATTCGGTCTGGTTGCGCCCGCAGGATAGTTTTCTGGCCAGAGACGGCGTGGCGCACGATGGCGAAGTCGCCACCCGTTGCGGCCTGCCGGCGATTCCTGTCTGTGCAGAGACGATTGCGCTCTCGACCATGCTGACTCTGGCGCGCGAGACAGGGGTGAAGCTGCATGTCTGCCGTCTCTCCAGTGCGGCGGGGGTCGAGATGGTGCGTGAGGCCAAACAGCAAGGAGTGGCGGTAAGTTGCGATGTGTCGATGAATCATGTGCATCTGTCTGACCGCGATATAGGATTCTTCGATCCGAATTGTCGGCTGACACCGCCGCTGCGCAGTCTGCGCGACCGTGCCGCCCTGCGTGCCGGATTGCTGGACGGCACCATCGATGCAATCTGTTCCAATCATGCGCCGGTGGATGAGGATGCCAAACAGTTGCCCTTTGCGCAGGCGGAATCGGGGGCGACCGGGTTGGAGTTGTTGCTGCCACTGTTGCTCAAATGGGCGCAGCAGGACAATTTATCCGTATCCGATGCGCTGTCGCGCGCGACCGTGCGTCCCGCGCAGATACTTGGACTGGATGCCGGGCACCTCAGTGTGGGCGCGGTCGCCGATTTGTGTATTTTCGATCCTGATGAGTACTGGACAGTCGAGCCTGCCGCACTGAAGAGTCAGGGCAAGAACACGCCGTTCACCGGGATGGAAGTTCAGGGCAGGGTGCGCTTCACGCTGGTCGACGGAAAGATCGTCTACCGGGGCTAGCTTTAACGTGATGAAACTCGCGTTAGAGCCAGGCGGCGCCGCGCACGCCGCTAGAGTCGCCATGCATGTTTTGTACCAACCGGGTGTCAACCCTGTCTGAGAATACCCACTCGCCCCAGAGTTCGGGTACACGGTTGTACAGCCGCTCAATATTGGACATGCCGCCGCCCAGTACGATGACATCCGGATCCAGGATGTTGATGACATGGGCCAGCGAGCGCGCCAGCCGGCTTTCGTATTGTTGCATACTGAGTTCGCAGGCAGGTTCGCCAGCTTCGGCGCGGGTTGCGATTTCTGCCGGACTCAGGCTTTCACCCGTTGCGGCGAGATGCAACTGACTCATGCCGGGACCTGATAAAAAAGTCTCTATGCATCCGCGCTTGCCGCAGTAGCATTCGGGACCAGGCAACTCCTGTGAATTCGGCCAGGGCAGTGGATTGTGGCCCCATTCGCCTGCGATGCCGTTGGGGCCGGTCAATACCCGTCCGTTCACCACGATGCCAGCGCCCGTACCTGTTCCTATGATGACGCCGAACACCACTGCTACTCCTGCCGCAGCGCCGTCGGTCGCCTCCGAGAGGGCAAAGCAATTGGCGTCATTGCTGATTGTCACAGGGCGACGCAACAGCGCCTGCAGATCTTCGAGCAGAGGCTGTCCGTTCAGATGCACCGAATTGGAGTTTTTCAGTCTGCCGGTAGCGCGCGACAGGGTGCCGGGCGTGCCCAAGCCGACCGCGCCCTGCTGTCCCAGTTGTTCTTCGGCCTCGCGCACCAGTGTGGCTATCGCAGACAGTGTTGCCGGGTAATCTCCGAAGGGTGTGGCGATTCGTCGCCGCAATAGCACAGCACCGTCACCGCCTAACGCGATGATTTCAATTTTTGTGCCGCCGAGATCAATGCCGAGATTCAATTACTCATCCTTAAAATTTGGTCAGCTTGTGCTTTGAGGCAGAGGTTGGGTTCGGGACTCAGGTTCGCTGGATTTAGCGAGCGAATATTACACCGGAGTGCTTTGATTTAGCAATAATATACTGATTGTAAAGGAGTATATTTGCAATCTCGGTTTGCGATTTTCAGGTTAGAATCGTGCCCTTGAATAATGCTGACAAAATGCTGACATGAGTGAAAATATTTCAGTTCCAAACGTTGAAATGTCGGGCCGTCAACTGACTGCAGACGAAAAAACGGAGTTTATCAGCCAGCTGAGCGAGAAAAATCTGTTGTTGGAGGGATGTGCCGGCACGGATACGCTGGAAGAGGCGCGTCTGCAACTGGATATCGCCGAAATTCTGATTCTGCTAGAGCGAGCGGCACCCGCCTGGACGCTGGCACGCATGGCTTTTGATATCGCGCTAAAAAATGCATCCTGGCAGGATGCGGTGGAAGCCTGCAATGTGTTGTATCAGAGCGGACAAGAGGGCGCGCTCGCGGCGTTGGGTATGGGGGTTTGGCTGGCGGTGACTTTTCCTGTGGCGCCTGAACTCACTTATGCCATGCTCGATCACGTCATCACCGAAACGCCGGATGATGCCGATGACGCCGCGTTCGCCGCCATGACGGTGCGTTATGTGATCGATCTGCGCGCCGAAGAGGGGGAGCATGAAAATTGGGGCTTGCTGGCAAATGATCTGATCGCCAGAGTCGCTGCCCGTCACAGTCAGGTGCAAAGTCAACAGGCGCTCGATGCATGGATGGACAAATTGGGTTTGCGAGATCCCCGGGTTTTTTTGCCCGGACTGGCCGAGGTCGTCAATGCGCTAGTGGCCGATTCCTGGTGGTTTGATCGGGATGCGCTGCGCGATAGTCTGCCCGCCTGAGCGTCAGACATTCCATAGTAAAATACTACGTCATAATCCACGGGCTCTGATCCGCATGCACGGTTCAAGCCCATGTAAATTCACCACAAAAAAGACCCATGAATACAAATAATCCATTACTCGACTTCTCAGGCCTGCCGCGTTTTGCGGAAATTAAACCCGAACATGTGGCCCCTGCCATCGAACAATTGCTGGGTGAATGCCGCGCTTTGATCGTTCGTCTGCTGGCCGATGCCTCAATGCCGACCTGGCAAAATTTCATCGTTCCCATGGAAGATGCGCATGAGCGCCTGTCGCGCGCCTGGGGCCCGGTAGGTCATTTGAATTCGGTGATGAATTCTCCCGAAATGCGCGAGGCCTATAACGCGGCGTTACCGTTGATGACCCAGTATTATGCAGAGCTGGGGCAGAATTTAGAATTATTCAATAAATTCAAGTCGCTACGTAGCAGCGCCGAATTTGAGACGCTGACTGCCACGCGCCGCAAGATCATCGAGAATGAACTGCGCGATTTCCGTCTGGGCGGCGCAGAGTTGCCCGACGAGAAAAAGGCACGTTATCTGGAAATCCAGGAACGTCAGTCCGAACTGTCATCGCGGTTTTCTGACAATCTGCTCGACGCGACCAATGACTACACGCTGGTGATCGAGAGTCGTGGGGAACTCAACGGTCTGCCTGAAGATGCGTTGCAGACCGCGCACGAAGCGGCCATCGCCGCAGGAAAAGCCGGTTGGTTGTTCACCTTAAAAGCACCCTCCTATCTGCCGGTGATGCAGTTCGCCGACAACCGGGAGCTGCGCGAAAAGATTTACCGCGCCTATGCGACAAGAGCTTCCGAGTTCGGCAAGGAGAGCTGGGATAACTCCCTCCTGATGAAGGAGATCGTGCAACTGCGCGGCGAGGAAGCGTGCCTGCTGGGCTTTAATAATTTCGGCGAATTGTCTCTGGCCGCCAAGATGGCTGAATCACCAAAGCAAGTCGTTGAATTTATGCGAGAACTCGCCCTGCGCTCGCGCCCGTTTGCCGAGAAGGATCTGGCAGAGCTGCGCGAGTTCGCCAAAACCAGCTTAGGACTGAATGAACTGCATTCCTGGGATACCACCTATGCCAGCGAAAAGCTGCGCGAGCAGCGTTACGCGTTTTCCGAACAAGAAGTAAAGGAATACTTCCCGGAAGACGCCGTGCTCTCCGGTCTTTTCAAGCTGGTCGAGACGCTGTACGGACTGAAGATCGTCGAAGCATCTGCCCCCATCTGGCACGAAACGGTACGCTTTTTCGATATTCGCGATGCACAAGGTGTGCTGGTCGGTCAGTTCTATTTCGATCTGTACGCGAGAGCCAGCAAACGTGGCGGCGCATGGATGGACGACGTGATCACCCGCCGCCGACTAGCAAACGGTGAAATACAGACGCCGGTGGCCTACATGAACTGCAATTTTTCAGCCCCGGTAGGCGGGAAGGCGGCCGTATTTACCCACGACGAAGTCATCACCCTGTTCCACGAATTCGGTCACGGCCTGCACCATCTGCTCACCGAAGTAGAAGATCTGGGCGTATCCGGCATCAACGGCGTGGAGTGGGACGCGGTGGAACTCCCCAGCCAGTTTATGGAAAATTACTGCTGGGAGTGGGACGTGCTGCGCGCTATGACCCGCCATGTCACGACAGGCGCATCCCTGCCCCGCACGCTGTTTGACAAGATGCTGGCGGCGAAGAATTTCCAGAGCGGTTTGCAGTCCTTGCGCCAGATCGAATTTGCGCTGTTCGACATGCTGATGCACAGCGATTTCGATGCTGCCGGCAACAAGACCATACTGCAGTTGCTGGACGAAGTGCGCGCCGAGGTGGCCGTGCTGATTCCGCCTGAATTCAACCGCTTCCCGCACAGCTTCTCGCACATCTTCGCAGGCGGCTATGGCGCAGGTTATTACAGCTACAAATGGGCTGAAGTGCTATCCGCCGATGCTTACAGTCTGTTCGAGGAACACGGCGTGTTAAATCCCGATGTCGGCGCGCGTTTCCGCAGCCAGGTGCTGGCGGTCGGCGGCTCGCGCGATGCAATGGATTCCTTCACCGCCTTCCGTGGCCGCGAACCCTCCATCGACGCGTTGCTGCGCCACAACGGGCTGGCCTGATGAAACTAGCGACCTGGAATGTAAACTCGCTGAAGGTGCGTCTGCCGCAGGTGCTGGAATGGCTGGCTGCCAATCCGGTGGACGTTTTGTGCCTGCAGGAAACCAAGCAGCAGGACGCCGACTTTCCCGATACGGAGCTGTTGGCAGCCGGTTATTACAGCGTGTTTATTGGCCAGAAGACCTATAACGGCGTGGCGATATTGAGCCGCGAACAGGCCTCTGACGTGCAGACGGGCATCCCAGGTTATGAGGATGAGCAAAAGCGCGTGATCGCTGCAACCTTTGGCGATCTACGTGTCGTTTGTGTCTATATCCCCAACGGTCAAAGCCCTGATTCCGACAAATATCAGTACAAATTGGGCTGGTTAGCCGCCCTGCACGATTGGTTAAAAGAGGAACTGGTTCGCTATCCGAAGCTGGTGCTCTTGGGCGACTACAACATCGCACCGGAAGACCGCGACGTACATGACCCGGCGGCCTGGGTCGGCAATGTGCTGGTCAGCGAACCTGAACGCGCGGCGTTCAAGGGGTTAGAAGCACTGGGGCTGAAGGATAGTTACCGCTTATTCGAACAAGCGGAAAAAACCTTCAGCTGGTGGGACTACCGGATGATGGCGTTTCGCCGAAATATGGGCATGCGCATCGATCACATCCTTGTAAGCTCTCCGCTGGTCGCCGGATGCAAAAGCTGCATCATCGACAAGACTCCGCGCAAACTGGAACGCCCGTCCGATCACACGCCCGTGGTGGTAGAGCTGTAATCGTTAAAAAATCTGATTAATCAGATGGTTGACTATAACTATCGACACGCCATTTTGACGATGTGCGGCTGCTTTGTAACTTGTTGTGTAAATCTGCCTAATCTGCGGATTAAGCTGCCTTTTTTTAACCGTTCGCGCCGAACATCATGCGTTTTGCGACGAAGCGCTTGGCGAATGGCAAGCAGTCCAGTGCGGTGAGCGTAGCGGCACGGGCGGCGCCGATCACAGGCAAGTCGTTGGAAAATAATCGCACCAGACTGTCGGTAAAACGGATGCCCGCCTCGCGATCCAGACGACGACGGCTGCGATAAGCGGCCAGCATCTCTTCCGTACCGAGCGCATCTAACTGACTGTCCAGTATCACCTGAGCTAAATCCCACGCATCGCGCAGTCCCAGATTAAAGCCCTGCCCCGCCACCGGATGCATGGTTTGCGCGGCATTGCCGAGCAGCACGGTATGCGGCATCGGGGATTGATCGGGGGCTTTTTTCAGTCCCAGGGGATAACAGGTGCGCGTGCCTACCGTTAAAAATTCACCGACCCGGTCGCCGAAGTGCTGATGCAGTTCAGACAAGAATTGCGCATCACTCCAGTTGCGCATTTCCTCTGCGCGCTGATGCGGTGCAGTCCAGACGATTTCATAGCCGTCCTTGTAGGGCAGCAGCGCCACCGGTCCTTGCGGGGTGAAGCGCTCGAAGGCGGTATCTGCTCTGGGCAAGACGCAAGTGACGTGGGTGATCAAAGCGCTTTGCCCGTAATCGTGAAATGATGGCGGGAATTGCTGTGCCATCAGTTTGCCGCCGTCCGAGACTACCGCCAGTCGTGCGTGCAGGGTGTGCGCTGCGCCATTTTGCTGATAGGCGATCACGGCGTGTTCAGCATCACCTGATAACTGCGTGACACTCGCACCATATATGGTGGTCACTGCGCTCTGTTGCAGCGCACCGGTTAAGCTATCCTGCAGCACAGGATAGGGCAGCACATAACCCAATTCCGGCACCTTCATTTCTGTCGCGCGCAGCACGGCTCGGCCAAAGCTTTGTTTCTGCGAGATGTGGATGGTGCGGATCGCGGACACGTCCTGCATCTGATGCCAGACACCCAGCCGCTCGAGCAGTAGGCGGCTGCCGCAAGATAAGGCCAGCGCACGCGCATCAGTACTAGGCTGTTCCGCTTGTCTAGCTTCGATCACGCAAACCTTTAATTGACTGTTTTTCAAAGCCAGCGCCAGCGCACTGCCCACAGGTCCACCGCCAATGATGGCGATATCGTATAAATTCTCAGATTGATTGGATGTCATGGCCGTCCTGCGTCAAAAGGGGATCCGTTACTGCGATCGAAGTGTAGCACGTCCCTGTTCGCATCGCAGACAGGGGACTTGAAATCGGGCAAATGCGCCCCACCTAGTCGGTCACTCTCTTCTAACACTAAAGGACTGCTATGACTGCAAGCACTAATCGCGAAACGATGGGATTTCAGACAGAAGTAAAACAGCTTCTGCAATTGATGATTCACTCCTTGTATTCCAACCGCGAGATTTTCCTGCGCGAACTCGTCTCCAACGCATCAGACGCCTGCGACAAGCTGCGTTTCGAAGCGCTGCACAACGACGCGATGTTCGAAAACGATTCCGAACTGCAAATCAGTATCAGTTACGACAAAGAAGCGCGCACCCTGACCATCAGCGATAACGGCATCGGTATGAGCCGCGAAGAAGTCATCAACAATCTGGGCACCATCGCCAAGTCCGGTACACGCGAATTTTTCTCCAAACTCTCCGGCGACCAGCAAAAAGATGCGGGGCTGATCGGTCAGTTCGGTGTCGGTTTCTATTCCGCCTTTATCGTCGCCGACAAGGTCGTGGTCACTACCCGCCGCGCCGGTGAAAACACCGACCAGGGCGTATGCTGGGAATCCGACGGTGGCGGCGAATTCATCATCGAGATGGTCGAAAAAGCCACGCGCGGCACCTCCATCACCCTGCATCTGCGCGACGATCAGGACGATCTGTTAGCCGGTCACAAACTGCGCTCCATCATCCGCAAGTATTCCGATCACATCGTTCAACCTATCGTGATGAAGAAGGAAGAATGGAAAGACGGCGCCCAGGTCATCACCGATGAAGACGAAACGGTCAATCAGGCTTCCGCCTTGTGGGCGCGTTCCAAGAACGAGATTTCCGAAGACGAGTACAAGGCATTCTACAAACACGTTGGACACGACTATGAAGATCCGCTGGCATGGACACATGCGCGCGTCGAAGGCCGTCAGGAATACACGCAACTGCTGTACGTACCATCCCGTGCACCGTTCGATATGTGGGATCACAACGCCCAGCACGGCATCAAGCTGTATGTGAAACGCGTATTCATCATGGACGATGCGGAACAACTCCTGCCGTCTTACTTGCGTTTCGTGCGCGGTATCGTCGACTCGAACAATCTGCCGCTCAACGTATCGCGCGAAATTCTTCAGGAATCCAAGGATATCAAGGCGATCCGCGAAGGCTGCACCAAGAAGGTATTGGGCCTGCTGGAAGATCTGGCAGCTAATGATGCCGAGAAATTCACCACCTTCTGGGGCCAGTTCGGTCAGGTCATCAAGGAAGGCACAGGACAAGATTTCGCTAACAAGGATCGCATCGCAGGCTTGTTGCGCTTCGCCTCCACCCTGTCTGACACGCCGGATGAGACCGTCTCGCTGGCTGACTACATAGGCCGGATGAAGGAAGGTCAGGACAAGATTTACTACATCACCGCCGACACCTTCAACGCGGCGAAAAACAGTCCTCATCTGGAAGTATTCCGCAAGAAGGGCATCGAAGTGTTGCTGCTCTCGGCGCGCGTCGACGAATGGGTGGTGGGTTCTCTGACCGAATTCAAGGAAAAGACGCTGGTGTCGGTCGCCAAGGGCGGTCTGGATCTGGGCGCATTGGAAGATGAAGCCGAGAAGCTGGATCAGGAAAAACAAGCCACTGAACACAAAGACCTGACCGGCAAGATCGAAACTGCCCTCGCCGGTCGCGTCAAGGAAGTGCGCGTGACGCATCGCCTGACGGATTCACCGGCCTGTCTGGTCGCCGATGAAGACGACATGAGCGGCAATATGGCGCGTATGTTGAAAGCCGCCGGACAAAAAGTCCCTGAGTCCAAGCCCATCCTGGAAATCAATCCACAGCATCCGGTGGTGATCCGCCTGAAAGCTGAATCAGAGCATTTTGACGACTGGGCGGCGGTGCTGTTCGATCAGGCGCTGCTCGCCGAAGGCGGGCAACTGGATGATCCAGCCGGTTTCGTTAAACGCATCAATCATCTGATGCTGGAGATGCGCGCGGGTTAAACCGTCGTTGCGAGGAGGCCTGCCGACGCGGCAATCCAGTCTCTTTAAGAATTATGGATTGTTTCGTTCGCAATGACACTCGTTAAAAAAGCCGGAGCGATCCGGCTTTTTTATCTATTTGATTTTAAATAAAAATTTGGCGATCGTCGGGTGGATTAATTTTACCTTCAACTCTCGCTTCATGCGTTGATTGTTCAGTCTGCGCGACTCATTCATAAACGACCACATCACCGGTGAGACCGCGCGCTGCACGCAATCCCGCGTCATACGGGGCGATCGCGGCAAATCGTAAGCGCTGGCCACCGCATCGAAGTAATCGCCCATCATCATTTCATCGTCATCGGTCGCATGATAAATCCGGCAAGGCCGACCCCGCAGCAAAGCCGCTATGGCGATATTCGCCAGATCGTCGGCATGGATGTGATTGCTGTAACTGTCCTCACTCGCGACTATTGCTGGTGCACCGGACTGCAATCGCGCCAGCGGCAAGCGTTCCTCCGCGTAAATGCCCGGCACGCGCAGAATGCTGGTGTTCACCCCGTTGCTCGCTCCCCATGCACGGATTTGTCGTTCAGCATCCACTCTTAACTTACCGCGCGACGATGCCGGATTCACCGCACGGGTCTCGTCCACACGCTCGCCGTCGCAATCGCCATATACGCCGCTGGTGCTGATATAAACCAAGCGCTCCGGCAGCGCCCCTTGCGACAAGACGCTGAGCAAATTCTGCGTGCGCGTATCGAGGAATCCCCCCTTTAGCCCCCCTTTTGCAACGGGGTGCATGGGTGAATTTCCCGGTGGCGCAAAGTGCAGCACCGCATCGGCCAACCCCGCGATACGAGACAGGCTGGTGCGATCATCCAGATCGCCCATCACCGGCACCGCCCCCAGTTGACGCAAGTAATCGGCATGAGAGGGATTGCGTATCAGCGCATAGACGCGATAGTGAGGGATGAGTTTCGGGAGGGCTCGCCGCGCCACATCACCACATCCGGCAATGAGTATTCGTTTCATCAGCGAATTATGCGTTAAAATTCATTCTTTCGCGCAACCACTCAGTCTTTAATTATGACCTTTCAAACCACGATACAGCCCAGCGGCCACCAATTCTCTATCGAAGCTAACGAAACCGTGCTTGAAGCCGCGCTCAAACATGGACATACGCTGCCCTACAGTTGCCGGGATGGCGTATGCGGCGTGTGCAAAGGCAAAATCCTGCAAGGTCAGGTGGATTACGGCAAACATCAGGATTTCGCGCTGAGCGAGGCAGACAAGGCTGCCGGCATGGCGCTGTTTTGCTGCGCAAAACCTCAGTCTGATCTGGTGATCGAGTGCAAGGAAGTCAGTGCGGTCAAAGACATTCAGGTCAAGACTATGCCGTGCCGCGTGCACAGCATGGAAAAACTGGCCGAAGACGTGATGGTGCTGAAACTTAAATTGCCCGCTAACGAGCGTTTGCAATTTCTGGCCGGCCAGTACATCGACATTTTGCTCAAAGAACAAAAGCCGCGCAGCTTTTCACTGGCTAATGCGCCGCATAACGACGAATATCTGGAACTGCACATCCGCAACATTTCCGGCGGCGCGTTCACTCAACACGTTTTCGAAGAAATGAAGGAGCGCGACATCTTGCGCTTTAAGGGCCCGCTGGGCACGTTCTTCCTGCGCGAAGATTCCGATCTGCCCATTATTTTTGTAGCTTCCGGCACCGGTTTCGCGCCGATCAAGGCCATCATCGAACACGCGCTGTATATCGGCATCACACGTCCTATGCATTTCTACTGGGGCGCACGCAAACTATCCGACCTGTACATGCTGGAGATGGCGAAACAATGGGAAGCGCAAGGGATTAAATTCACGCCCGTTCTGTCTGATGCGATACCGGAAGATGAATGGCAGGGGCGCACGGGCTTCGTGCACAATGCGGTAATGGATGACTACAGCGATCTGTCCGGACACGTCGTCTATGCTTGCGGCGCACCCGTGGTGGTGGAAGCGGCTCACACCGACTTTACCAACGGACGCGGTTTGCCAAATGATTCGTTCTTCTCCGATGCCTTTACTTTCGCGCCCAAGACAGCCTGATTATCTGCAATACGGCAAGGCTATCCTTGCCGTAATTCCTGTGTTCTGACAAATTGAGCACTGACCTGTCAGGTCCGGCTATCAATATCCCGGTTTTTTCTTCGGGTAAAATCGCCCTGATTTTCCCTCAAACATTTTTAATAGATTCGTCACAAATTTATAGGGTGCGATTATAATCATGCGTCCCGCTTAGATTACCAGCCTTCAGTGTGCGCCGCTTCTCGCTTCCAGAGATAAAACAGACGGGACAATACCATGCGAATCTCAGACCTAAACTAGGAAGACCAGTAATGTCGATAAAAAAAGTGGATGTATTGCTGGTGGGGGCGGGCGTGATGAGTGCCACGCTCGGCAAGCTGTTAGCGCAACTGGACCCGTCACTGAAAATTATGATGGTGGAGCGCTTAGCTTCGGTGGCGCATGAAAGCTCACACGCACTCAACAACGCCGGAACCGGTCACGCCGGATATTGCGAGCTCAATTACACCTCGCAGCAGGCCGATGGCAGCGTCAGCATCGATCGCGCCCTGGGCATCAATGCGGCGTATGAAGTTTCCCTGCAATTTTGGTCCTATCTGGTCGAAAACGGCGTATTGCCGTCGCCTGAAAAATTCATCAACCCGATCTTTCATCAAAGTTTTGTCTGGGGCAAAGAGAACGTAACGTTTCTGCGCAAACGCTATGAAGCGCTGCGCGAACATCACTTATTTGAAGAAATGGAATACAGCGAAGACCACGCAATTCTGAAACAATGGATGCCGCTGGTCATGCAGCATCGCAAATCCTCACAGGCGGTCGCTGCAACTCAGGTCAAGCACGGCACCGACGTCGATTTCGGCATGCTTACGCGTAAACTGGTGAAAGCACTCACCAAACATTCCACCTTTGATCTGCAGTTGTCCCACACCATTACCAGCATGAAGCAGTTTCCGGATGGACGCTGGCATGTGCGCATCAAGGACAACCACACCGAACACAGTAAGACCATAGACGCCGGTTTCGTTTTTTTAGGAGCGGGAGGTGGTGCGCTGCCGTTGCTACAAAAGTCAGGCATCCCCGAAAGTCAGGGCTATGGGGGCTTTCCGGTGAGCGGACAATGGCTGATCTGCAAAAATCCGGATGTCGTAAAACGCCATAACAGCAAGGTTTACGGTAAGGCTCCGATGGGCGCGCCACCGATGTCGGTGCCGCATCTGGATGCCAGAATTATCGACGGGAAGCCGGCGCTGCTGTTCGGCCCGTTCGCCAGTATTACCACCAAATTCCTGCGGGAGGGTTCGGTGCTGGATCTGTTCTCCTCACTCAAATCGAACAACCTTAAACCCATGCTGGCGGTCGCCCGCGACAACCTCGATCTGACCCGCTACCTGATCACCGAAGCGTTTAAATCCCACAAGGAGCGCGTGGATAGTTTGCGCGAATTCTATGTCGACGCGAAAGATGAAGACTGGGAATTAGCGTCTGCCGGCCAACGCGTGCAGATCATCAAGGGCTGTGACAAAAAAGGCGGGCGACTGGAGTTCGGCACCGAGATCGTTACCTCCAAAGACGGCACGCTCGCCTCACTATTGGGCGCCTCTCCCGGTGCTTCGACTTCGGTGCAGGCGATGGTCGAAGTCATCGAGCGCTGTTTTTCTGAACGGGTCAAGAGCGATGATTGGCAGAAAAAGTTAAAAGAAATGATTCCGTCCTACGGGGAATCACTCAATGAAAATGAAACCTTGCTGCATGCGGTGCGGGAAAGAACACTGGCGACGCTGGGTCTGGAGCACAGAGCAGGCAAAGCCGGCAGCAAGAAGCGTCACTAAGTCTGCGGCGACGTCTGTGCAGGCTGATATGAACCCGCCCGTTTTGACCGAGCTGGCGCTCGCCCCTGTCGTGGCGATGGCCGCCATTGAACGCATGCAGTGCAGCGAAATTCCCGCCCTGCTGGCGCGTATGCTGGCAAGCTCTGACGGCGCTCGCCTGTACATGAATCAGTACCAGCTTTTCACCATCGCCGGCAACCCTGATTTCGCGCTGGAAATGCAGGGCAAAGCGCTGGAAATAGAAACCCTATACCGGATCGAAGGCACGGATAAACCCGCCATCCGGCTGCTGGCCTTGATGGGGGCAGGTGATACCACCGACAACACACCGCTCGACTATCTGATTGAAAACTCGGACATCCGGCTCGACCTGTTGTATGTATTACCCGGCCAGCTGCTGCCCGGGGCGATACCCGATCACGATGTGGCGATCACTGCGCTCGGCATATCGGATAAAAATCGCGCCACGCTCGAATGGATGGAAACACTCACCGCCTCCTGGCCGCGTCCTCTGCTGAATGTACCCGGGCGCATTATGCGATGCGCTAGAGATGGCGTGTATCAGTTGCTCAAATCAATACCGGGACTGGTGATCCCGCCCACCTTGCGCATCAGCCGGCAAGCGCTCATGCGGGTGGCAGCGGCACAGATGCCGATAGCCGAGGCCTATGCTGGTATCGACTACCCTGTCACGGTCAGGCCGATGGACACACAAAGCGGTATAGGTTTGTGCAGAATCGATAATGCTCAGGCGTTGGCGGCTTATCTGGAGACTTACAGCGAAGCTGAATTCTATCTCTCCGGCTACATCGACTACCGCAGTCCGGACGGTCTGTTTCGCAAGGCGCGCATCGCGCTGATCGCCGGGCAACCCTATATCTGCCATCTGGGGATTAGCGACGACTGGATCGTGCACTACAAATCAGCCGGGATGCGTGAGCACGCCGATCGCCGGGCAGAAGAAGAATATTTCATGAAGGACTTCTATACCGGCTTTGCGCAGCGTCACGGCCAGGCGTTGCGAGACATCGCTGAGCGCTCGGGGCTGGATTACGTGGTGATCGATTGTGCAGAAACCCAAAGCGGAGCACTGCTGGTGTTTGAAATCGATAACCGGGGCTGGGTACATGCAACCGACTATGGGGATATTTTTCTATATAAACAAAGGCATATGAAATATCTTTTCACCGCTTTCCGCGCCATGCTAGTCAAGATGAGCTTGGGTTGTGATGTTTAGGGGCAATATGGTGCAGGTTTGCGCTCGTGGCGCGAGCGCTTTACTTGACAGTCGCGGTGTGAGGCTGTTTTAATGCGATCTGTTCACCCAATGAACGCACTTCATGTTTGACGATACCACCAGTTACGGATTACTCAAGACATTGGCCGATGAGCCCAACCTTTCCCAGAGAGATTTGGCGAAACGCTTGGGCGTCAGTCTTGGCAAGGTAAATTTTTGTCTGAATGCGCTGATCGCGAAAGGCTGTTTGAAAGTCGATAATTTTCGTAACAGCGAGAATAAGTTAGCCTACGCTTATTTGTTGACGCCGCGCGGTGTGGAACAGAAGGCGCGCATGACGGTGGAATTTCTGCAAATCAAAATTCATGAATACGAACGGCTGCGCACCGAAATTGCGGAGCTAAAGCGCAGTGTTGAACACGAAAATGTTCAATTAAATCAATAAATACGGAGAAAAGCTGGCATGAGTTCAAACAGCAAGGTTGCGTTGATTACAGGCATCACGGGTCAGGATGGCGCATATCTAGCTGAGTTGCTGCTCGGCAAAGGCTATGAGGTACATGGCGTGAAACGCCGCTCTTCCTTGTTCAATACCGATCGTATCGACCATCTCTATCAGGATCCGCATGTCGATAATGCAAAATTCAAGCTGCATTATGGCGATTTGACCGATTCGACTAATCTGATCCGCATCATCCAGCTGGTGCAGCCGGATGAAATCTACAATCTGGCGGCGATGAGTCACGTCGCCGTTTCCTTTGAGACGCCGGAATATACGGCGAATGCGGACGGCATCGGTACGCTGCGCATACTGGAAGCCATCCGTATCTTAGGTTTGGAAAAGAAGACGCGCTTCTACCAGGCTTCAACTTCCGAGCTGTACGGTTTGGTGCAGGAAACGCCGCAAAAGGAAACGACGCCTTTCTATCCGCGCAGCCCCTACGCAGTGGCCAAGATGTACGCCTACTGGATCACGGTGAATTACCGTGAAGCGTATGGCATCTATGCGTGTAACGGAATTCTCTTCAATCATGAGAGCCCGATACGCGGTGAAACCTTTGTCACTCGCAAAATTACTCGTGCACTTGCGCGTATCAAGCTTGGTTTGCAGGATTGCCTGTTTCTGGGAAACATGGATTCGTTGCGCGATTGGGGACATGCCAAGGATTACGTCGAGATGCAGTGGTTGATGCTGCAGCAGGACAAGCCTGAAGATTTTGTGATTGCGACCGGCGTGCAATACAGCGTGCGCGATTTTGTGAACATTGCTGCCGCTGAGCTGGGTATGGAAATTTGCTGGAAAGGTTCAGGTAAAGATGAAAAGGGTTATTTAATTAATTCGTCATTGCGAGGAGGCGAAGCCGACGCGGCAATTCAGGCTGGATCGCCACACTACGCTCGCGATGACGGTGCACAGTGTATCGTTCAGGTAGATCCTCGTTATTTCCGCCCCACCGAAGTTGAGACACTGCTGGGTGATCCGACTAAGGCGCATCAAAAGCTGGGCTGGAAGCCTAAAATTACCTTCCATGAACTGGTCGCTGAAATGGTGCGGGAAGATTTAAAGGGTGCCGAGCGCGATGAGTTGGTCAAGAAGCACGGTTTCGAGGCTTACGATTACAACGAATAGCAATGGAAAAGCATACAAAAATTTACGTTGCGGGTCATCGAGGCCTGGCTGGCAGCGCGATTGTGCGAGAGTTGCAGCGGCAGGGCTATAGCAATATCGTCACGCGCACTCATGCGGAACTCGATTTGGAGGATGCCGCGGCGACTCAACAATTTTTTGAGCAGGAGAAGCCGAATCTGGTGTTCCTCGCTGCGGCAAAGGTTGGCGGAATTCATGCCAACAATACCTATCCGGTAGATTTTCTGATGAGCAATCTGCTCATCGAAACGAATATTTGCCGTGCGGCGCATGCGACGGGTGTGGCGCGCCTGATATTTCTCGGTAGCTCCTGCATCTATCCTCGTGAGTGCCCTCAGCCTATCAAGGAAGAATATCTGCTGACAGGCCCGTTGGAAGCTACAAACAGACCATACGCGCTGGCAAAGATCGCCGGTATCGAAATGTGCTGGGCTTACAACCGCCAGTACGGCACTAAATGGCTGGCCGCGATGCCGACCAATCTGTACGGGCCCGGCGACAGCTACGATCTTAACAATTCTCACGTGCTGCCCGCGCTGATACGTAAGATGCACGAGGCCAAAGTATCAGGTGCGGAAGAAGTTGTGCTCTGGGGAACAGGCACCCCTCGCCGCGAATTTCTCTATGTGGACGACTTGGCCAATGCGCTGGTGTTTTTAGCGATGCTGGACGGTGCGCGTTTTGACGCGCTGGTCGATTCGGCGCAATGCCCGCTGATCAATGTGGGTTCGGGTGTGGATCTGACCATACGCGAACTGGCTGAAACGGTGGCGCAAGTCGTGGGTTACAAAGGTGCGTTCGTGCAGGACACCAGCAAGCCGGACGGCACAATGCGCAAGGTGATGGATGTTTCTAAACTCTGCAATTTGGATTGGTCGATGAAAACCAACTTACTGGCTGGCGTTGCGCTGGCCTATACAGATTACTTGGACAGGTATAAACAATGAAAGCCGTGATTTTAGCAGGTGGTCTAGGAACCCGGATCAGCGAAGAGACTTCGACACGCCCCAAACCGATGGTGGAGATTGGTGGGAAGCCTATACTCTGGCATATCATGAAAAGCTATTCAGCACACGGCATCAACGATTTCGTGGTGTGTTGCGGCTATAAAGGCTATGTGATCAAGGAATATTTCGCCAACTATTTTCTGCATATGTCGGATGTTACGTTCGACATGCGCAACAATCAGATGGAAGTGCACCAGCGTAATGCGGAGCCTTGGAAAGTTACGCTGGTAGATACCGGTGAGGAAACCATGACCGGAGGCCGTTTGAAACGGGTGGCTGAATATGTCAAGGACGAAGAAGCGTTCTGCATGACGTACGGTGATGGCGTGAGCGATGTGAATATCACGGAATTGATCGCCTTCCACAAGGCGCAGAAAGTGAAAGCCACCCTGACTGCCACCTTGCCGCCGGGTCGCTTTGGCGCGCTGGATATGGTCGGCAACAAGGTCAACAGCTTCCGGGAAAAACCGCAGGGCGATGGTGCCATGATTAACGGGGGTTTCTTTGTATTGTCTCCGCAAGTTATTGATTATATTGTTGATGATAAAACAACCTGGGAACGTGAGCCGATGGAGCGCTTAGCCGTAGAGGGCGAACTGGCGGCGTTTCAACATGATGGCTTCTGGCAGCCGATGGATACGCTGCGTGACAAGATGTACCTGGAAGAGTTGTGGCAATCAGGCAGGGCACCCTGGAAGGTGTGGGAATGAACGCTGAATTCTGGCGCCACAAGCGCGTCCTGTTGACGGGGCATACCGGTTTCAAGGGCAGTTGGCTGTCGCTCTGGTTGCAGTCTATGGGGGCACAAGTGGTGGGTTATGCCCTGGCTCCGCCGACTAAGCCCAGTTTATTCGACGTTATTGAGATCGAACAGGGGATGACGAGTGTGCTCGGTGATATTCGTGACTTGTCCCATTTGCGAGCCGTATTTGCTGAGCACCAGCCTGAAATCGTTATTCATATGGCGGCGCAACCGCTGGTTCGTTACTCTTATGTAGAGCCTGTTGAGACTTATTCAACCAACGTGATGGGCACCGTTAATCTGCTTGAAGCCGTGCGCAGTACGCCTAGTGTTAAAGCGGTGGTCAATGTGACAACTGATAAGTGCTATGAAAATCGTGAGTGGGCGTGGGGATATCGTGAAAACGAACCCATGGGAGGATTTGATCCTTACTCCAGTAGCAAGGGCTGTGCTGAATTGGTAACGGCGGCCTATCGCAACTCATTTTTTAACGCGTCAACCTTCAACGACAAGCATTCAACCGCTATCGCCTCGGCCAGGGCCGGCAACGTGATCGGCGGCGGCGACTGGGCGGAAGACCGGTTGATACCGGATATCATGCGTGCCATTTCAGATAATAACCCGGTGCGCATTCGCAACCCGCATGCAATTCGTCCCTGGCAGCATGTGCTGGAGCCCTTGTCTGGCTATCTGTTACTGGCGCAAAAGCTTTATGAAGAAGGGCCTGCATATGCCGAAGGCTGGAACTTTGGCCCCAACGATGAAGATGCAAAGCCTGTGCAATGGATCGTTGAGCGATTGACCCAATCCTGGGGAGAGGGTGCGAGTTGGCAGCTCGATGGAGGTGATCATCCGCATGAGGCGCATTACCTGAAGCTCGATTGCTCCAAAGCCAAAGCGGCCCTGAATTGGCATCCGAGATGGCATCTGGATGAAGCGCTTGTGAAGATAGTTGACTGGCAACGCAACTATCTGGATGGTGCGGACATGAAAGCTGTAACGCTAGAACAAATTGATATTTATTTGAAGGGAACGCGAACATGAGCAATGTATTACGTAAGCAGCTAACGGCAGATGCAAGCCATACCATTCATCTGGTTCTACCGCCTGAAATGGGTGATGATGTCGAAATTATTGTGTTTCCGCGCTCGAATTCAAAGTTGACCGCGCAACAGGAAAGCCAGTCGATGGCTCAACTAATGGATGAAAGCGGTTTTGCCAAAAATGTTCTTAACAGTGTAGAAGAGGATTGCTGGAATGACCTTTGAAATTACGCCCGGTACAATTTATAGTGCACACTTTCCGTTCAGTGATCTAAGCAATAAGAAGAAAAGGCCAGTGCTAGCCTTATCCGGCAAGGATGAGAATGACGACGTGCGCATTGTTTTTATTACCAAAACGCCCGTTGATGAAGCGCAAGGATTTGCGCTGGAATCTGTTGATTTTGCAGATGAGATGCTAAAACATCCAAGTCATATTCGCGTGGATAAGACATTTAATCTTCATATTAGCCGCATTGAGAAACCGGTCGTTCGGTTAAGCGATAAAGGTTATGAACGCGTGTTGCGTAAATTGGTGACGCTGGATATTCCGACGCTTGCCGCACTTAAATACCGCGACAAGCCATTTCAGTCGGGCAACTCGGTCGTTCCGCCTTCCGGCAAGGTGATAGGTGCGCCTGAACTCAAAAATATGGTCGAGGCTTCGCTGGATGGCTGGCTGACCACGGGGCGCTTCAATGAGGCATTCGAAAAGCGTTTCGCTGAATTTGTCGGTGTACCTTATGCGCTGACCACAACGTCCGGCTCATCGGCTAATTTATTGGCCTTCACGGCACTCACTTCACACAAACTGGGTGCGCGCGCCTTGAAGCCGGGTGATGAAGTGATCACCGTGGCGGCGGGTTTCCCTACCACCGTGAATCCGATTTTGCAAAACGGCATGGTGCCGGTATTCGTGGATGTGGACATACCGACCTACAACATCGATGCCGATAAAATGGAAGCGGCCGTCACCGACCGTACCCGTGCGATCATGGTGGCGCACACGCTGGGCAATCCATTCAATCTGGATGCCGTGATGGCACTGGCCAAGAAATACAATCTTTGGGTGATCGAAGACTGTTGCGATGCACTAGGTTCACGTTACAACGGACAGCATGTCGGCACTTTCGGTGATATCGCCACATGCAGTTTCTATCCTGCTCATCACATCACCATGGGTGAGGGGGGCATGATCTTCACCCGTGATCGCGATCTGCGCACCATTATCGAATCCTTCCGTGACTGGGGTCGTGACTGTTATTGCGGCCCAGGCTGTGACAACACCTGCGGCAAGCGTTTCGGTCAGCAACTGGGTTCACTGCCGATGGGCTATGATCATAAATATACCTATTCGCATCTTGGCTACAACCTCAAGATCACCGACATGCAAGCCGCCTGCGCACTGGCGCAGATGGACAGGCTGCCGGGCTTCATCGAAGCGCGCAAACAGAATTTTGCTTTTCTGAAAGAACGACTGAAGTCGTGTGAAGAGTTCCTGATTTTGCCGGAAGCGACCAAAGGTAGTGAGCCTTCCTGGTTCGGTTTCCCGATTACCTTGCGTGAATCAGCCAATATTGACCGGGTTGAATTGCTCAAATATCTGGATCAATACAAGATAGGCACGCGATTGCTGTTCGCGGGTAACTTGACGCGCCAGCCGTATTTTGAAGGCCGCACCTATCGCATCAGCGGTGAACTTATCAACACCGACAAGATCATGAACGACACGCTTTGGATCGGTGTGTATCCTGGCCTGACCGAAGAAATGCTGAGTTTTGTTGTCGAGAAGATCGAAGCATTCTTTGGTGTGAATTTCTAGCATAACGAGAAACAGGATACGCATTGAAAGCTTCTGACGCTGTTGCCAAATTTTTGATCGCCCACCAAGTGCAAACTTGCTTTGAGCTGGTGGGCGGCATGATTACGCACTTGCTGGACAGTTTCGCCGAATCGGGGCAATTCAACATCGTCTCGATGCACCATGAACAGTCGGCGGCTTTTGCGGCGGAAGGCGTAGCGAGACATACTCGGGGTAAAACCATTGCGGTTGCCATGGGAACCAGCGGGCCGGGGGCGACTAATTTGCTGACCGGTATCGGCAGCTGCTGGTTCGATTCGGTCCCGTGTCTATTCATCACCGGGCAAGTCAACACGCGGGAACTCAAGGGTGATCGTGCTATCCGGCAGCAAGGCTTTCAGGAACTGGATATCGTCTCTGTCGCGCACTCGCTGACCAAATATGCGGTGCGAGTGGATGATGCCATCGATTTGTTGCCAGCACTGCATACAGCGCTATCGCAGGCGTTGAGCGGAAGACTGGGACCCGTGTTGATCGATATTCCCAACGATGTGCAGCGCGCCGAGATCCCGGACGAACTGGTTGAGCAATGGTTGAGTTCTCCATTGGAAATCAGTATGGGAGCAGAAATTACCTCTGTTCAATTGCAACAATTGAAATCTTTATGCCAAGCTGCGCAGCGACCCTTGATCTGCGTCGGTGGCGGGGCGCGTTGGGCGGATTCAATGGATAGCTGGCTGCTGGCGGCGGATGCATTGGGTATTCCTTATGTGGCAACGTTGATGGGGCATGAGCGGGTGGTCGCGCGTCAAAATTACTTCAACATGATCGGCAGCTACGGTAATCGCGAAGCCAATTGGGCGGTGCAACACTGCGATTTATTGATCGTGATTGGTGCACGTCTTGATGTCCGCCAAACGGGTTCTGATGTGGAAGATTTTGCCCGTCAGGCACGCGTGGTACAGATCGATATTGATCCTGCTCAATTGGAAAACCGGGTTCAGGCTGAGCTGAGTATCTGTGCAACCGCAGAAAGTGTGTTTAAAGCTTTTTCGTTTCAAGCCGACACCTTCCAGAATTTGGACCAGAACTGGCTGCTTGATTTAACAGAACAACGTGATCGTGCTGAACCCAATGAATATACAGACTGGACAATAAGTCCGAGTGAGCTGTTCAAAAAGCTAAATGTCAGTTTGGCAACTCAGCCTGTCGATTATGTCTGCGATGTTGGCAACCACCAGATGTGGGCGGCGCAAAGCCTGCGTCTGTCACCGAATCAGGCGGTTCATTACAGCGGCGGGATGGGCGCGATGGGGTTTGCTCTGCCCGCCGCGCTGGGTATTGCGGTTCAGTCACGGAAGAAAGTCGTTGTGATAACTGGCGACGGCAGCATGCAGATCAATATTCAGGAGCTAGATACGCTCAATCGCCTCGGCTTGGATATAACCATTGTCGTGATGAACAACTCGGTGCTGGGCATGGTCAAGAATTTCCAGGACATGTATTTTGACGGGCGCGACCAGTCGACTAAAAAGGGTTATAGCAGTCCTTCATTCACGGATATTGCAATTGCTTACGGTATCGAGGCGCACCGTGTAGAGAGTGCTGCAGATATGGATCGCATTGTGAACGTGATTGCCGACCATAAAGGTCCATTGCTGATTGAACTCATGATGGAGGGCGCAACTGAATGTCGCCCGCGCTTAGCTTTCGGCTCGAAGTTGGATGAGCAGTTTCCCAAACTGAATGACTAATTGAGCATCGATATGATGAAAATTGCCATACTTGGTGCGACCAGTCAGATTGCCAGCGACCTGATCGTCTCGTTTTCTAGCCTGGCGGAAAGCGTTTCCCTAACACGCATGGCAAAAATGCAACATGAGATCGCGGCGGAAAGGATTAATCGTTTATGAGCGCGATCAAACTGTTTGAAACTAAGCAAGTTCGCTCGGTGTGGGATCAAGAGCGTGAGGCTTGGTATTTCAGTATTGTGGATGTGGTCGCTCTGCTCACAGACAGCCCTAATCCACGAAAATACTGGAGTGTTCTTAAAACTCGTTTAAAAACAGAGGAAAGCGAGTTGACTACAAATTGTAGTCAACTGAAAATGCAATCAGCAGATGGTAAAAATTACCTGACCGATGTTGCCGATACCGAGCAACTCTTACGCTTGGTTCAATCTATCCCGTCGCCCAAGGCTGAGCCTTTTAAACAATGGCTTGCTCGCGTAGGCTATGAACGCATCGAAGAAACCGAAGACCCGGAACTTGCGTTTGATCGCGCCATGGAAACATACCTAAAAAAAGGCTATTCCAAGGAATGGATTAACCAGCGTTTAAAAAGCATCGAGGTGCGTAAAGAGCTGACCAATGAATGGGAAAATCGGGGTGTTGAAAAAGGGCAAGAATTTGCCATCTTAACCGACGAAATCACCAAAGCCTGGAGCGGCTTGACCACTCGGCAATATAAGCAGGTCAAGGGATTAAAGAAGGAGGGGCTGCGTGATAACATGACTAACCTTGAATTGGTATTGAACATGCTTGCCGAGGTAACTATCACTGAAATTTCGAGGGAAAAGAAACCTGAAGGATTAGATCAAAACCGTCTGGTCGCCAAACAAGGCGGTGCTATTGCGGGTAACACGCGTAAAGAAATTGAAGAAAAAATTGGCAAGTCGGTTGTCAGTGTAAAAAATGCAAAGCGACTCAGCTAAATGTACACAAATCGCGTAAATTTATGTTGTTATTCGACGGCTCAATCGGTTTCATCAACATGATGAAAATTGCCATCCTTGGTGCGACCAGTCAGATTGCCAGAGACCTGATCGTCTCGTTTTCTGTTGATGCAGGCCAACAGTTGCACCTGTTCGCACGCCGTCCGGAAGAAGTGACGAAATGGCTGGCATCAGTTGGGCTGTTTAATTTATATCATGTTGATTGTTTTGATAAATTTTCAGATGGCGATTTCGATGCGGTCATCAACTTCGTCGGGGTCGGTAATCCGGCACAGGCGGTGGCGATGGGAAGTTCCATTTTTGACATTACACTGCGTTTTGACGAAATGGTGCTGGATTACCTGAAGACGCATCCAGCTTGTCGCTATTTGTTTTTAAGCAGCGGTGCTGCCTACGGATCAAGTTTCAACGAGCCTGCCACGCGCGATACAGCAGCCACAGTCGCGATCAATAATCTGGCGCCGCAGGAATGGTATAGCGTGGCGAAGTTGCATGCGGAATGTCGGCATCGTGCGCATCCTGAATTAGCTATCATTGATATCCGCGTGTTCAATTATTTCAGTCGTACGCAGGATATCAAGGCGCGCTTTCTGATCACCGACATACTGCGCTCGATACGCGACAAAACGGTGCTGAAAACTTCATCAGATTACATGGTGCGTGACTTTCTGCACCCGTCTGATTTTTATGGATTAGTCCGTGCGTTGCTTGCCGCACCACCTACCAATTCAGCCGTTGACTGTTACAGCCTAGCCCCGATTGATAAGCCGACTCTGTTTGCTGCGATGCAGGAGAAATTCGGATTGCAGTATGAAATGATCGATGCGGCTGCAGGTGTTAATGCAACGGGTAGCAAACCACACTATTATTCGCTGAATAGGAAAGCGGCGAATTTCGGATATCGGCCCACGCTGACATCGCTTGACGGAATATTAATTGAGTCAAAGAAAGTTTTATATCCGTTGGCTGTAGAGCTAAATTAAAAAATGAAAATGCCATGAAAAAAATACTGCTTACTGGAGTAACGGGCTTTTTAGGAAGTCACTTGGCGAAGGCATTGTTAGCGGCTGGTTATGAGGTTGTGGCTCTAAAAAGAAAGTCTTCCTCATTGCACAGAGTTGCATCTATCGTTCAGGATATTGATTTTTTTGATATTGAGGGACTCAATTTTGACCAGCTTTTTCGTGATTGCGGGAAGATAGATGCCATTATTCACACTGCTACGTGTTATGGGCGAAATAACGAATCAGTAAGTGAAATTTTTACATCCAATACCGAATTCCCACTGCGATTACTTGATGCGGGAAATCGTTCAGGGGTTGGGATGTTTCTTAATACCGATACGATTTTAGATAAGTATCTGAACTTGTATGCACTTTCGAAAAATCAGCTTCTGCAATGGGGAAAATTTTTTTCGATGCACGAAAAGATACGTTTTGGGAATATTAGGCTTGAACACTTTTATGGTCCAGACGATGACCCGACAAAATTTTCAGCTTATGTCATCAATTGTTGCCTGCAAAATGTTTCTGAACTGAAACTAACCAAGGGCGAACAGAAGCGGGATTTTATTTATATTGACGATGTCGTCTCGGCATACATGATTTTGCTGGAGAAGATGGACAGTTGTAACGACTCCTTTTTGGAGTTCGATGTGGGGAGTGGACGTTCTGTTTCGATAAGAGAGTTTGTCGAAACCGTACACCGTATTACCGCTTCCAAAACGTACTTGGATTTTGGTGCGCTGCCCTATCGTGAAGGAGAAGTGATGCAATCTGAAGCGGATATTTCGGATTTAGCAGCATTGGGGTGGCGATGCCATTGTGACATCGAAGTGGGGCTGAATAGAGTGATTGAACGAGAAAGAGAAAAAAGATGAAATTGTTGATTACAGGTGGCTGTGGGTTTCTGGGGAGCAACTTGGCATCTGATGCATTATTGCGTGGTGATGAGCTCGTGGTATTCGATAACCTTTATCGCAAGGGGTCACGTGAGAATTTGCCTTGGCTGCAAGCGCAAGGTAAATTTACCTTCGAGCATGGAGATATCCGCAACCAGAACGACATTACTCGGATTGTCCAATCATTCAAACCTGACGCAATATTCCACTTGGCCGGTCAGGTTGCGATGACTACTTCGATTGCTAATCCGCGTATGGACTTTGAAGTCAATGTGATCGGGACGTATAACCTGCTGGAAGCTGTGAGACTACACGCATCGGATGCCATAGTAGTGTATTCCTCTACCAACAAGGTATATGGCGACCTGGAGCAATACACCTACAGCGAAAATGAGACCCGTTATCTATGTAAGGAAGAACCCAACGGTTTCAATGAACAAACTCAGCTTGATTTCCATTCTCCCTATGGATGCTCCAAAGGGGCTGCGGATCAGTACATGCTGGATTACGCCAGAATCTTCGGTCTTAAGACAGTGGTATTCCGTCACTCATCAATGTACGGCGGCCGACAATTCGCCAGCTATGATCAAGGCTGGATCGGTTGGTTCTGTCAGAAAGCGGTGGAGTCCAGCAAAGGATTGCTAAAAGAGCCCTTCACGATCTCCGGCACAGGCAGACAAGTGCGAGATGTGCTCCATGCAGATGACATGAAGCGACTGTATATGGCTGCGGTTAGCAATATTGATAAGGCCAAAGGGCAAGCCTTCAACATTGGAGGTGGCATTAAAAACAGTTTGTCTTTATTAGAGCTCTTTGCATTGTTAGAAAAAATATCAAATACAAAATTAAATTACACTCAATTACCTGTACGAGAAAGTGATCAGCGCGTATTTGTAGCTGATCTTGCCAAGGCTAAACAATTGCTAAACTGGCAACCAATGGTTTCCGCACAGGATGGTGTGGCGCGTATGGTCGAGTGGGTCAGCCAAGCTAAATAAGTGGTCTTAAATATAATGCAGCCAATACAACCCATCACCAAACTCATAAGCCGCCTCTGGCAGCACATAGGCTCACATCGGCGCGGACAATTTTGGCTGTTACTGATCTTGATGATTCTCGCCTCATTTACGGAAATTCTTAGCATCGGGGCTGTGTTGCCTTTTTTAGGTGCGCTGACTGCGCCGAACCGCATTTTTGAACACCCCGCCGCCCAGCCCTTAATTCAAGCGCTGGAGTTGACCTCAGCTGATCAACTACTGTTCCCGTTAACTATAACCTTTGGCTTGGCTGCACTCATGGCAGGTGGATTGCGCGTGGCACTGCTCTGGTCGTCGATACGACTATCCTTTGCAGTTGGTGCCGATCTTAGCAATGGAATTTACCGCCGTACGCTGTACCAACCTTATGCAGTTCATATTGCTCGTAACAGTAGCGAAGTGATCAACGGTATCTCGACAAAAGTCGGCGAAGTCATCTTTTATATTCTGATGCCCGCCGTGAATCTTATCAGCGCGAGTGTCATGTTGATTGCGATACTTTTGGCACTGCTGTCGATTATTCCTGTCATTGCACTGGCAGCATTTTCCGGTTTTGGTCTTGTTTATGCTTTTATTATCAGGCTGGCACGTAATAGACTTAAGATCGATAGTCAGCACATTGCACGTGAATCTACTAATGTCATCAAATCACTGCAAGAGGGCTTGGGTGGTATACGCGATGTTCTGATAGATGGCTCCCAGGAGGTTTTTTGCACTAACTACCGCAATGCCGATCAAACCTTGCGCCGTGCTCAAGGGAACAACCAATTTGTCAGTTATAGCCCTCGTTACGGAATGGAAGCCTTGGCTATGCTGCTTATCGCTACGCTGGCTTATGTATTTTCCAAGCAGCCTGATGGTCTTACAATGGCTATCCCGATGCTAGCTGCGATGGCACTTGGCATGCAGCGCTTATTACCGACTTTGCAACAAGCATACGGGGCGTGGTCTACCATTCATGGTGCTCAGGCATCGTTGCAGGACGCACTGGTGTTACTTGACCAGCCATTGCCTGATTATGTTGCACTGCCTGTTTCTAAGCCGCAGCCTTTCCTGTATCAGATTAGCTTGAATCAAGTGTCATTTCGCTACAGCCCGAAAGCGCCATGGGTGTTAAAACAGTGCGACCTTTCCATTGCCAAAGGCAGTCGCGTGGGCTTCATCGGGACGACCGGTAGCGGTAAAAGCACTTTACTCGATATCATCATGGGGCTACTCCAGCCAACCGAGGGAAGCATCAAGATTGATGGTGAGGCGATAACTGCTGAAAACCATCGCGCGTGGCAGACGCATATCGCGCATGTTCCGCAGGCCATTTTTCTTGCCGATACCAGCGTCGAAGAAAATATTGCCTTTGGCGAACCGAAAAACCAGATCGATCATGAGAGGGTAAGGCAAGCAGCTCGCCAAGCACAGATTGCTGAAATTGTCGAGACTTGGCCTCTACAGTACCAAACTTATGTAGGCGAACGTGGTGTTCAACTCTCAGGTGGACAACGCCAGCGCATCGGCATCGCTCGCGCCCTATATAAGCGTGCCGATGTCATTATCTTTGACGAATCAACGAGTGCCTTGGACAACGAAACAGAGTTGGCTGTGATGCAGGCGATTGAGGCTCTCAGTGACGACCTCACCGTTTTGATAATAGCCCACCGTCTCTCAACCTTAAAAAACTGTACGCAGATCATCGAGATTGCCAACGGTAGCATTCAAAAAAGAAATAATCTGACCGATGAATAATATTGAATTGAGTTTTTGCATACCTACTTACAATCGCGCCGAGATTGTAAGTAGACTGGTTACGAATATTTTATCGTGTACTGATCCAACCATAGAAGTTGTTGTCTTGGACAATGGATCAACTGATGGCACTCTGGATATTTTACAAACTATTAAAGACGAAAGGCTGGCTGTTTACAGCAACGGGGAGAACAAAGGTGCTTTGTTCAATATGGTCAACGTATTGAACAAAGGCAGAGGGAAATTCCTTGTGTATTCAACGGATCAAGATTATGTTGATTACACAAAAATTGACGATTTTAAATCGTTTCTTTTGCAGCATACTAATTTGGGTGGAGGATACTGCACATTTAATTCAAAATCAGAAGGAGAATACGAGATCATTCCAAAGGGTTGTCAGGCGATAAAAATAATTGCATACCAAGGTCGCCATCCTACCGGCTATTTTTTTAACAACGACTTGTTAAAAACCATTAAGCTTGTTGAGCGATTTTCCGATTACAATTTTGTCGACTTGTTCCCACTTGAATTTGCTTTTGCAGAATTATGTCTGTTGGGGGAGGGGGCAATTTACCACAGATCAACATTTACTCCAGAAACAGGAACGATGGTAGTAAAACATAAGTCATCAACTACTGATGGTAAATCAAAAAACGCGTTCTTTTCACCTGAAACTAGATTGAAGCTGGCAGTCAACTATGCGAAGCATATAAACACCTTGCAGCTTACATCGCAAGATAAACACAAATTAATTATTGATACTTTCATTCATGAGTTGGCCGCCGCTACCAAGGGGTACCGGTCGATACTGAGAAATGAGAATTTATGCACCCATTACTACATGGAGCGTAGAGAAATAAAAAATAAAGAACTGCTCTGTGTTGGATTGAATTTTTATAGACGTTATAAAAGTGAAACCATGGCCTTATGGGGGGGGGGGATAACGCAACTGAATTTTGAACTGCACATTTTCATGAGACTTTTTTCGAGAGCGATACGACGTTTAATTAAGAATTGGTGAGTGGCAGGTACACGCGTTTGAAAGGTATTACATAGATGAAAGATGCAGGTGAACTTAGCGTAAGCAGTCAGCCATTGCTGACAATAGCAATTCCTACCTATAACAGAGCAATGTATCTGGGGCTCTGTTTAGAAAAAATTAGCGAGGAGATCGCTGGCTTAACCGAAGACCAGCGTGGCTTGGTAAAAATTTATGTGTCGGATAACGCCTCAACAGATGAGGCCACGCCAAAAGTCATTGCCCAATATCAAGGGATCTGGGCTGGGGCATTTGAGGCTGTGCGTAATCCTATCAATGTTGGCCCAGATAAGAATATTGCGCAATGCTATGATTCGGCAGTCACGCCATACGTGTGGATTATGGGTGACGATGATGTGCTTCTCCCAAGTGGCTTGTGCATGGTGTTAAGCCATATCCTCAGGGATGAGGTCGATATTCTATATGTCAACAACTACTGGTTTAAAGAGAACTATCAGGAAAAGTCAAGGCACCAGAAAAGTCAGGGTGCTTTAAGCTTCAGAAGTGCTGTGGAATTTACTCGCCGCACGAATGTGATGCTGACGTTTATTTCAGGGCTAATAGTACGCAGTGGTATCGGTCTGAATTATCGAACTGAACTGATTGCAAGCAATCTTGTTCAACTAAGCTGGGTGTTACCCTTGTTGCGTGACGGCAAGAATTTCGTGATTATTGAAGACTGGATTGTTGCCGCGCAAGGTTCGAACTCAGGTGGCTATGGGCTCGTTAAAGTATTTGGAAGTAATTTGGTCAAAATTACAAATGAGATACTGAAAGACATGCCGACTGTAGCTAGAGCCATTCAAAATGGCACTATCGTAAATTTTTTCCCGGGCTTCATTTTTGAATTTCGCAAAGGGTCAAGCAAGTTCTCGGATATGGATATGGCAGCAGGTTTGAAAGAGGCGTTTGGCAATAACTGGAGGTACTACGTTTTTCTGGCACCGTTGATCCGATTGCCACTATGCGTTGCAAGGTATTACAACGTATTTCTCAAAGTGTTTCGCCGCCTTTTCCGCTCAGTCTTGGTGTGATCGATCGTTAATTATGAAATCAATCATGCAACGAATTCCTTTCATGGCAGGCCTGTTAAACCGCTTATCGCAATTATCAAAAGTGGTTGCACATGAACGCCCACGCGTGGCGCTGTTTCGAGTGGTCGGTTGGTTCGCGTACATAATCGAAGGGAAGATCTCTGCCTATTTGTCCGGATGGAAAAAGGCATATCTGGGACGCGGATCAAGGGTGATAGGGACTCGCTTCATCACTGTGGGAGAGGGATTATCCATCGCTCGCTATGCGTGGATCGAGGCGGTGACCGAATCTGGCGAAGACTCATACAGACCGGAGATTAGATTCGGCAAGGGATTCCACGCTTCGGAGCGGTTGCATATATCTGCCATAAGCCGAATAGAGATTGGTGATGATTGTTTGTTCGGAAGTGGCGTATATATTAGTGATCATAATCATGGCGTATACAAAGGTGAAGAGCAAAGCCATCCGGACGAGTCGCCTGTCATGCGCAGGCTGGTTTCACATGGCCCTGTGGTTATAGGTTCCAAAGTTTGGATCGGAGATAACGTTACAATTGCGGGATCGGTTCGAATTGGTAATGGAGTTGTAGTGGGAGCGAACTCAGTAGTTACTCGTGATGTGCCTGACAATGTAATTGTTGGTGGAATCCCTGCAAAAATTATAAAACGGTTCAATTTTTGTAGCCAAAAATGGGAAGTATCGGAAGAATAAATATAGAGATGCAATCTTGCTTTAATCTTGGATCGCATGTGTCGAAGAAAAATATGAATGAAAAACTAAGCAAAAAGAAAGTGGCACGTGTAATTGCCTTTTATCTACCTCAATTTCACCCTACACCAGAAAATGATGAGTGGTGGGGAGCCGGATTTTCGGAGTGGACGAATGTCGCTAGCGCGAAGCCCCTGTTTAACGGCCATGAGCAGCCTGTTATTCCTGCAGACTTAGGTTTTTACGATCTAAGATTGCCTGAGACCAGAGTGGCTCAGGCCGAAATGGCCGCCGCCCATGGTGTGGAAGGTTTTTGTTATTGGCACTACTGGTTTGGTGGTCGGCGTATGTTGGAACGACCGTTTAATGAGGTTCTTTCGTCTGGTTCGCCAGATTTTCCATTCTGTCTGGGTTGGGCCAATCATTCCTGGAACGGTATATGGAAGGATGAACCACACCGGATGCTAATTGATCAGACGTATCCCGGTGAAGCTGACGACAGGGCACATTTTGATTATTTGCTGACAGCCTTTCGGGATAAACGCTATATGACGGTGGACGGAAAGCCGATCTTTGTCATTTTTAAGCCAACAGATATTCCCGACGCAAAAAAGCGATTTGCTCTTTGGCGCGAGCTCGCGCTGCAAGCAGGACTTAAAGGCCTACACATAGTGGGTATCCACATGCTCGACTTTACCGATCCCGGAGAGCTTGGATTGGATGCCGTCACATTATCAAGACTTGCAGTTACCAACACGGCGAATTCGGTAGTTAACGAAGTGACAAAAAATATTTGGAGAATACGGCGGAAATTGTCATTGGGCGGGCCGCGTGTTGTGGAGTATAGCGAAGCGATCAAACACCTTGTTCCGGATCTTAAGCAGTTTGCTTGTGAGGCTTATCCTTGCATCTACCCTAATTGGGACAACACGCCTCGCAAAGGCCGCAAAGGATTAGTGCTTGCAAATTCTACCCCTGCACTTTTTGAGGCTCACTTAAATGATGCGGTAGGTGCGCTGGGTGAGCGTGACGATGAACACAAGCTCGTTTTTGTGAAGTCCTGGAACGAGTGGGCTGAAGGTAATCATCTGGAGCCAGACACGAAGTGGGGCTTGCAATATTTGCAGGCACTGAAAAGAGTGATTGAATGAGTGACGGTCTATCTACACACGATTTAAAAACGGTAGTCGTGATCGGCGCCTCGGGTTTCATCGGCGAACATCTCTTAAAGTCTCTTGCGCAAAGAAAGGACATTGAAGTTCGTGTTTTGGTACATCGCAGTAGAATAAAGAGTGATGACAACATTAACTTTATTGAAGGTGATCTGCTGAAGCCGGATTCATTGGATGTGCTGCTTAGCAAAAACTGCACAGTTATCAATCTGGCTTATCTGGCACAAAGCAATCTTGAAGCAATGGCTAATCTTGCTATGGCGTGTGCAAAAAATCAGATCAAGCGTCTGATTCATTGTAGTACGGCGGTTGTAGTTGGAAGAACATGCAGTAATTTGGTTACTGAAAGCACTGTGTGTGCGCCTGCTTCAGAGTACGAACGTACCAAGTTGAATATGGAAAATATAGTGCTTGATGCGGCTATTGGAAAATATGAGGTTACGATCCTTCGTCCTACAGCGGTGTTTGGTCCCGGTGGTAAAAATTTGCTCAAACTGGCAAACGAATTATTGACCCAAACTCCATTGATTAATTACATTAGATCTTGCCTGTTTAACCGCAGAAGCATGAATCTCGTTTGTGTTGAGAACGTAGTTGCAGCACTAATTTTTTTGCTGGACGCGGACAAAGTTGATCGTGAAATATTTATTATTTCTGACGATGACTCACAATTAAATAATTATCGGGATATTGAAGATCGCCTGCTTGCGACTTTCGGCAAGCCATATATTGTTCCTAGAGTTTTTTTCCCGGAATTTTTTCTTGTTGTGATGCTTCGTCTTGCGGGAAAGCCAAACACAAATCCTTCATTAAAATTCAGTGATAAAAAATTGTCTTCATTTGGCTTTAATAAGCCACAAAATCTCGAAGTAGCTTTAGATACTTTTGCTGTGTGGTATGAAGCAGGCTATCAGTAAATTTACTGGTAGGCGTAAAACGATATATGTGACTATTTTAGCAATGGATTTGATGCAGATGAAAATATTGAATGTGAGCAACACGATAGATCCTGTAACAGGAGGGGGGGAAGCTGAAAGATCTTATCAGATGAGTAAGTTTCTTGCCCTGTCTGGAGCTGACTGTCGCGTATTGACCATAGACACAGGATTAAGCGAAGAGCGTAAAAATTTTTTTGGGACAGGTCGTGTCATTGCGCTTCCTTGTCTTTATAGGCGTTTCTATGTGCCGAAAATTACATTCAGTGAAATTAATGCAATTGTGAATGAGGCTGACATCGTTCATTTAATGGGGCACTGGACTATATTGAATGCTTTAGTCTATCTCGCTATACGTAAACAAAAGAAACCTTATGTGGTTTGTCCTGCTGGTTCGTTGCCTATCTTCGGAAGATCGAAGCTGTTCAAGAGAATATATAATTTTGTTGTTGGAAAAAAAATAGTACGCAATGCATCATTGTGCATTGCAGTGACTCACGATGAGATAAAGTCATTTACTGCATATGGTGTGCTTCAAGATAAAATCCGTGTGATTCCTAACGGAATTTCGGAGACTGATTTTCTGGCTAAAGACAATAACCTCTTCAGGGAAAAGTATAATTTGGGCACACAACCATTCATTCTCTTTGTCGGAAGATTGAATTTAATCAAGGGCCCGGACTTGCTGTTAAAAGCGTTTTGTAAGGTTAGCAGTAAATTCCCCGGCATTAATTTGGTATTCGCAGGCCCAGATGGTGGGATGCTCGCAGAATTAAAGCGGCTTGTAAAACATGAGGATGTGGAAGGGAGAGTGTATTTTCTCGGTTATCTGGGCGGTGCTGATAAGTCACAGGCCTATCACGCGGCTCAGCTTCTTGCTATTCCATCCCGGCAAGAGGCGATGTCAATTGTCGTGCTTGAAGCGGGTGTGAGTGGAATACCTGTACTGTTGACCGATCAGTGCGGCTTTAATCAAGTTGCCGAGGTAGGCGCCGGTTGGGTTGTTCCGGCTACGATTGAAGGGTTAGTTCAAGGATTGGAAGTTGTATTGTCCAATATAGACGCTATTGAGCCTGCCGCAGAAAAAATCAAAGAGTATGTCTTAACGAAATTTTCATGGAATGTAATTATTCAACAATACTGGGCTCTTTACACGGAAGTTTTAGTAAATAGATCATGAAAATGCATGCAGTTGAAATAGTCAATCTGCTAATAGTACTGAGCCTGTTAGCGATTATGAAGCAACGTAGGGATGTAGTAACGTTGCTGATAATCTTGTTCTTCTACGGGATGCTGCATTTCGCTTTTGCGGCACTTGCACTGACCTCAAATGAATCTAAAAATTTGTTGATTGTAATGCATCAAGAAGGGGGGGGCATACTGGCAAAGCTTTCTACGTTGTTATTATTAGCGAGTGTTTTTTTTGTGTTGTGCTGGCATGCATTCAATGCATACTTGATAATTAAGAGAAATGAGAAAAAAATAATTTTGTATGTCTTGTTGGTAATGGCGGCTCTACTTTGTGGATACCTTTTTAATATCAGGCAGAGTGACGGATTGCAATTAAAAAATGTTGCCTCTATTGAGGCTATGTTCGCCTTCTTATTGATTGGATTTATTGGCTTACTTGGTAGTAATCCATTAAATATTGAAATTATTTATAAATGGTTTTTGGTTGGCTTGTTTATATTATTTGTTGCCGATGGCATAGCGTTTTATGAGATTTTTTGGCATCACTCATGGGCAGGAACCCTTGAAAGTTCAGGTGCAATGGTTTATCGAGCGAGCTCCATCTTGTTTAATCCTAACTTGTTTGCTTTTTGGGCTTCTTTTGTTTATCTCGGTTGTGCCTACGGTATGCAAGCATATAATGGGCATCAAAAAATTATGTTGCTGGGAATGATTTTGGCTTCGATTGCTATTTATTTATCTGGTGCTCGAAGCGCAGGCTACCTATTGTTGGGTGTATTGTCCATCCCTGCAATATTAATAAGAAAACGTATGAACTGGTACTCATTGATTGTTTTTCCACTGACTATGCTAACTATATACTTTGGGATAAAGTGGTTTGTGATGCAGAATTTTCAAAACGATAACGGATGGCATGAAATTATTTTACTTGGTGATAGGTTCGCGGCGACTCCACAATATTTAATCAGCTATATTGCAATAAAATTCAGTAATCTGTTTGGTGTTCCTGTTGGTGTTCCTGTTGGTGTTCTTGCTGGTGTTCCCGCTGAAATATCACTATCGATTGAGGGTAGATTTGTAGGGGATGGGCGAGATTCAGGTTGGCTTGTTTTATATCAGGATGTGGGCCTAGTAGGTACGGTTGCTATGTTGTGGATGTGCACGATGTCATTCTGGTGGGCTGTACGCGGTTATATGGCAACTCATAGTGTTTCTAGCGTTTATGCGCTAATGATTTTATGTTATTGCCTGATGACGGGAATTGTAATGAGGATACAGATATTTCCTGTATGGCTTTTTATAAGTGTCTTCCTTACGCCATGTTTAGTGCTCTGGTCTAGAGAGGTAGACTCAAAACTAATACTGCCAGGCATGAAATGCGCACATTGATTGTTAGCCAATATTATTGGCCGGAGAGTTTCCGTATCAACGATGTTGCTAAGTCGCTTCAGGAAAAAGGAGTCGAAGTCGACGTTCTGACAGGCAAGCCCAACTATCCCAGCGGACATATTTTCCCTGGATATCGCTCCAGTGGATGCCAGCAGGAAGTGCATCAAGGCGTCAAGATCAATCGTATTCCCTTGTTTGAAAGAGGGAGTGGAGGGTTGCGGCTGGCACTGAACTACTTGTCTTTCGTTCTATCCGGATTGTTGTTTGCGCCTTGGATGTTGCGCAAAAAAAAATTTGATGTAATTTTTATTTATGCGCCCTCCCCCATACTTCAAGCGATCCCGGCAATTTTCCTTGGCTGGTTGAAGGGGTGCCCAGTAGTGTTGTGGGTGCAGGATTTGTGGCCGGAAAGCCTTTCGGCCACTGGGCATGTGAAAAATCGTATGGTGCTTAAGCTGGTTGAACTGGTCGTGAGATTTATTTATCAACATTGCGATTTGCTTCTGGTTCAGTCTCGGGCATTTGATGCACCTGTTCGATTGCTGGCATCGAATACGCCGATAGTCTATTACCCTAATTCAGTGGATGATACTTTTGCTATGCCAGCAACGGAAATTACACCTGTTGTCGATGGTTTGGGTATGGGATTTTCGGTGATGTTTGCCGGCAACATTGGTGTGGCGCAAGCGGTTGGCGTAATTGTTGAAGCAGCAACTTTGCTGCGTGAATATGCCAACATTCATTTTGTTGTCCTGGGCGATGGTAATTCTCGAGAATGGATGTTGAATGAAGTGAAGTTGCGTGGTCTGACCAGTTTTCATTTGCCGGGAAGATTTCCGGTGGAGACGATGCCCGGTTTTATGCAGCAGGCATCGGCGTTGTTGGTAACCTTGGCTGATCAGCCGATTTTCGCGGCGACAGTACCCAATAAGGTGCAGGCTTATTTAGCTGCCGGGAGGCCCATTATCGCTTGCCTGAATGGTGAAGGAGCGCGGTTGGTGGTTGAGGCAGGAGCCGGGTTCGCAACGCCGGCAGAGGATGCGAGGGCATTAGCGGACACCATATTGAATTTATACCATTCGCCACATGAAGTCCTTGAAAAAATGGGTAAAAATGGGCGAGACTATTATCAGCAGCATTTTAATCATGATTGTTTAGTTGATCAGTTAATTGGTCATTTACAGGCTGTATCGCAAAGCGGGAAGGAGTACAAATGAAAATATTGGTTGTGGGTTCGAGCGGGATGATAGGTAGCACGGTGCTGCGCGTTTTAAGTGAAAAAAGTGATAACGATGTTTTCGGTAGTATTCGAGATGAGAGCTGTAAGCGATTTTTCTCTGAATCAATAGCTGCACGCCTGATAGCGGGCGTCGATGTAGAGCAGACGGATCACCTGGTAAAACTTCTGGATCAAATAAGGCCGGATGTGGTTGTCAATTGTGCAGGCTTGACCAAGCATAAGCCTGAAGCGGAAGATCCGCTGGTTTCGATCCCGATTAACACGCTGATGCCGCACCGCTTGGCGGGTTTGTGTAAACTTGTCGGTGCACGCTTGATACATATCAGTACGGACTGCGTGTTTTCTGGTGCTAAAGGCTGTTATGTCGAAGATGATTTTGCTGACGCGCGTGATGTGTATGGAAAATCCAAGGCGTTAGGGGAGCTGCATTATCCGCATACGGTTACACTGCGTACCTCGACCATAGGCCATGAGCTTCAAAGTCAATATGGGTTACTAGATTGGTTTCTGGCGCAAAACGGTCATTGTAAAGGATATTCTCGGGCCATTTTTTCAGGGTTGCCGACGGTTGTTTTTGCGCAAATCATTCGAGACTTGGTCATCCCGAATTTGTCGTTATCAGGTTTGTATCACGTTGCAGCTAAGCCAATCAACAAGCTCGATTTACTGGGGCTGATCGCTGATGTGTATGGTAAACAGATCGATATCATACCGGATGACAAGTTGATTCTTGACCGATCGCTAGATGCGCAGCGCTTTCAGTTGGCGACAGGTTATATTGCTCCAGAGTGGCCAGAGTTGATTAACACAATGCACGCATATAAATAAAACTGGATACTCTATGTTTAAAAATAAAGTTTTAATGATTACGGGTGGTACGGGTTCTTTCGGGAACACGGTGCTCAAGCGTTTCTTGTCAACGGAGGTACGTGAGATTCGTATTTTTAGCCGTGATGAGAAGAAGCAGGAGGATATGCGTATTGCGTTCAATAATCCGAAGCTTAAGTTTTACATCGGTGATGTGCGTGATTACGACAGTATTAATCAGGCAATGAAAGGTGTTGATTATGTGTTTCACGCGGCGGCTTTGAAGCAAGTACCTTCGTGTGAGTTCTACCCGATGGAAGCGGTGAGAACTAATGTGCTTGGCACCGAACATGTAATGAATGCCGCAACTGCCAATAACGTTAAGCGGGTTGTCGTGCTCAGTACTGATAAGGCGGTGTATCCTATCAATTCGATGGGTATCTCAAAAGCGCTGGCTGAGAAATTGATGGTCGCAAAATCACGCTCTCAATGTAATGGCGAGACTGTGTTGTGTGCAACTCGTTATGGTAATGTGATGGCTTCGCGTGGTTCAGTGATTCCCTTGTTTGTTTCACAGATGAAGGAAGGCAAGTCACTCACTGTCACAGATCCAAACATGACCCGTTTTTTGATGTCGTTGGAAGATTCTGTCGACTTGGTTTTATACGCATTTGAACACGGCAAGCAGGGCGATATCTTTGTCCAGAAGGCCCCTGCGTCCACTGTGGAGGATCTTGCACAAGCATTGAAAGAATTATTTTCCAACGCTAGTCCAATTCGTGTTATCGGAACCCGTCACGGGGAAAAACTCTATGAGTCGTTGATTTCAAGAGAAGAAATGGCCAAGGCGGAAGATTTAGGTGGTTACTATCGTATTCCTGCGGACAATCGCGATTTGAATTATGCGCAATTTTTCAGTGAAGGAGAGGAAAAAATATCTCATCAGGAAGATTACACATCGCATAACACTGAGCGTCTGAATGTGGGACAAGTTAAAGAATTGTTGTTAAAACTGGATTTTATCAAGGAAGAATTAAATGCTTAAAGTGATGACCATAGTCGGGACAAGGCCCGAGTTGATCAAAATGAGCCGTGTGATCGCCGAATTCGATCTGCACACAAAACACATTCTGGTTCATACCGGTCAGAACTACGATTACGAGTTAAACCAATTGTTTTTCGATGATTTAGGTATACGCAAGCCTGATTATTTTCTTGAGGCAGTTGGTGAAAATGCGGCTCAAACAATCGCGCGGGTGATCGAAAAAGCAGACGCAGTAATGGAAAAGGAGCTGCCGGATGCGATCATGCTGTATGGCGATACGAATTCATGTCTGGCGGTGATTGCAGCCAAGCGCCGTAAAATCCCGGTGTTCCATATGGAGGCTGGTAATCGTTGCTTTGATCAGCGTGTACCTGAGGAATTGAATCGTAAGGTGCTGGATCATCTGAGTGACATCAATCTGGTGCTGACAGAACATGCCCGCCGTTACCTGATTGCGGAAGGAATACGTCCGGAAACAATTATTAAAACGGGTTCGCACATGCGTGAAGTGCTGGATCATTACATGCCGAAAATTCAGCAATCGGATGTGTTGGAACGCATGGGGCTTGAGGCGAATAAATTCTTTATCGTGAGCGCGCACCGCGAGGAAAATATCGACAGCCCTGAAAATATGTTGAATATGGTTGAAACCCTCAATGCGCTGGCAGAAACCTACAAGTATCCAGTCATCGTCTCCACGCATCCTAGAACAAAAAAACGTTTAGATACAATGGAGTTGGGCAATCTTAATCCTCTTATTCAGTTTCTTAAGCCATTTGGCTTCTGTGATTACGTCAAGATGCAGATGGAGGCTCTGTGTGTCGTATCCGATAGCGGCACGATCACCGAAGAGGCTTCTTTGCTCAATCTTCCTGCGATTACCATCCGTAATGCGCATGAACGTCCTGAAGGCATGGACGTGGGCACATTGATTATGAGTGGCTTGAAAAAGGAGCATGTACTCGATGCTGTTCGAGTCATTATTGCCCAGCATGATAAAACGCGGCGTGTGATGCAGGCGGTTGAGGATTACGAAGCTGGTGCGGTATCCAAGCAAATGTTGCGGGTTGTGCTCAGCTATGTCGATTATGTGAATCGCACTGTCTGGTCCAAATCGGTTTAAATATGACGTGTGTACTGGTAACCGGGGCTAGTGGTTTTGTCGGCGGGGCGCTATGTGCCGGTTTGGTAGGCTTAGGCCATGAGGTTAGAGTTGCAGTCCGTAATCCTGAAGTTTTTTCTATCGCCGAATGTGATGTGTTGAAAATTTCAAGTATCGATTCCGATGATGACTGGGCTGATTCTGTGGAAGGCATGGATGTCGTAATTCATCTGGCTGCCCGTGTGCATGTGATGAGTGATGATGCAGCTGATCCTCTGGCAGAATTTCGCCGGGTCAATACTGCGGGTACGGAAAATCTAGCCCGTCAGGCGGCGAGTGCAGGGGTGAAGCGATTCGTCTATGTCAGTTCGATCAAGGTTAACGGTGAAGCGACCGATGGCGTCAGGAAATACACCGAGTATGATCAGCCCGGCCCGCAGGATCCTTACGGTATTTCCAAGTGGGAAGCGGAACAGGCTCTTCATCGCGTAGCAAAGGAAACCGGGCTGGAGGTGGTGATCGTTCGTCCGCCGCTGGTTTATGGTGCGGGCGTGAAGGGTAACTTCGCGCAGATGCTCAAGGTGCTGGCGCATGGCATTCCACTGCCACTGGCTTCAGTGCAGAACCGGCGCAGCCTTGTATATCTGGGGAATCTGGTGGATGCGTTAATTCTGTGTGCAACGCACCCTGCGGCAGCGGGGCAAACTTACCTGGTGAGCGACGGCGAGGATATTTCCACCCCCGACCTGTTGCGTCAGTTGGGCGGGGCGATGGATCATCCCGCGCGCCTGTTTTTCTGCCCTCAGTCATGGTTGAAGCTGGCCGGACGATTAGCCGGACGAGCTGACCAGATTGAGCGACTGATCGGTTCGTTGCAAATTGATAGCGGCAAAATTCGCCGCGAATTGGGTTGGACGCCACCATTTTCCATCCATGAAGGATTGAGGCGGGCGGCACGCCAAATTGGATAAACCGCCTGTTTGCCAATTCAGCGCGCGTGCTCTGGTCTCATCTTTCACCGCTTCATGTTCGGATATTTATGTTGAACCAAGCTAACGCTAACTGCCGGATTTAGGATTGATAAGAGTCTGGATCGGTTAATTTATTTTTTTGAACCGAATAGGTGTGCGTGGCGACTCAAAATAAAATCTGCAATCAACTTTAACCAAATGGTGACTCCAGCCATAGCACTCCAAGTTTGATAGTCAAAATATGCGGTTAATATACCGATAATTACAGTGATGACTACACCACCTGCAATCAAATTGATCGCAGCAGCATACGGGGCAAATTTCGATGGATTCTCTGGAGAAACTCCATTTTTCAGTGCTACCTCAGTCAAGTCTCGAAGCACACCGATACGCCATGCTCGCCTCAGCCAGATGAACGCCATTGGAAATAGGGCGATAAACAAAATCCACGTTATCGCAATATTTATATCAAAAATCATAGCCACTCCAATAAAAAACCCCGCCGTATTACGGCGGGGTCTATGCTTCAATTAAATCATACAGCTTTAGTGTGCACCATCTACCGCTTTCGAACCACGTGGGGTACGGACGCTTTCGACCAAGTGCTGGATGTGTGCTGGTGGTTCTTTGGTTACTTTATCCACGGCAAAGGCAACGATAAAGTTGAACGCTGCACCAACCGCACCAAACGCTTCAGGTGATACACCGAAGAATGGGTTAGGGCCACCGATCATATCTACAAAATCCGTACCTTTGATGAAGAAAATACCCTTGTGCGCGAACACGTAGAACAGGGTGATGAACAGGCCTGCCAACATACCAGCGATTGCACCTTCCTTATTCATCTTCTTGCTGAAGATGCCCATCATAATGGCAGGGAACAACGAGCTAGCCGCGATACCGAAGGCCAACGCTACTGTACCCGCAGCAAAACCGGGCGGGTTAAGCCCCAGATAACCGGCAACCAGAATAGCACCTGCCATGGCGAACTTACCAGCCAAGAGTTCGTTCTTCTCGCTGATCTTCGGATTAAATACGCCTTTCACCAAGTCATGCGAGATGGCAGACGAAATCGCCAGCAACAGACCTGCAGCCGTTGACAACGCCGCAGCCAGACCACCTGCAGCTACCAGAGCAATTACCCAGTTCGGCAGTAAAGCGATTTCCGGATTGGCCAGCACGATAATATCCGGGTTGACCGTCAACTCATTGCCCTTCCAACCAGCTTCATCAAACTTAGCTTTAGAAGCCTCATTTTTGGTTTTGTCATTGTAATACTGGATATGACCGTCACCGTTCTTGTCTTCAAACTTTAACAAGCCAGTTTTTTCCCAACGAGCCATCCAGTCAGGACGCTTTGCATATTCGACCGCGGCATCCTTGGCGTAGATATCGGCATTCTGCATCACTACGCCAGGAGTGACCGTGCGCAGCAAGTTCAGCTTGGCCATGGCACCCACTGCCGGAGCGGTGGTGTACAGAATGGCGATGAATATTAATGCCCAGCCAGCAGAAGAGCGGGCATCGGCAACCGTTTTCACCGTGAAGAATCTCATGATGACGTGCGGCAGACCGGCGGTACCGATCATCAGCGACAGGGTGTAGAGAAACATATTCAGCATACTACCCGGCATGCTGGTTGTATATTTGTCAAAACCCAGATCAACGACGATGCTGTCCAGTTTTTGCAACAGAGATATATCGGTACCGATCAAGTCTGCACCTAACCCAAGTTGCGGGATCGGATTGCCGGTCAGTTGGATGGAAATGAAGATAGCTGGAATTGTGTAGGCAATCACCAGCACCCAGTATTGAGCTACCTGGGTATAGGTAATGCCCTTCATGCCGCCTAGCACTGCGTACACGAATACGATGCCCATGCCTACATAAACGCCGACTTCATTGGAAACACCAAGGAAGCGGGAGAATGCAACACCCACACCGGTCATCTGGCCAATCACGTAAGTCAGTGACGCTGTCAGCAGACACAGCACGGCCACGGTCGATGCGGACTTTGAGTAGTAACGGTCGCCGATAAATTGTGGCACAGTAAACTTGCCGAATTTGCGCAAGTACGGAGCCAGCAACAGCGCCAGCAACACATAACCACCGGTCCAGCCCATCAGGAACAGACCGCCACCATAACCCATGTTGGAGATCAAGCCCGCCATGGAAATGAAGGAGGCGGCTGACATCCAGTCCGCCGCCGTTGCCATGCCGTTCATGCGCGGACCTATGCCGCCGCCGGCGACATAAAATTCGCTGGTGCTGCCAGCCTTCGCCCAGAAAGCGATAGCGATGTAGAGCGCGAAACTCGCTCCAACCACCAGATAAATTGTTGTTTGCAAATCCATGTTATCCCCTTAGTCTTCGTGAACGTCGAATTTGCGATCGATTTCGCCCATTTTCTTGCCGTAGTAAAAAATCAACGCCACGAAAATATAAATCGATCCCTGTTGGGCGAACCAGAAGCCCAGCGGGTAGCCGCCCAGATGAATATTGTTCAGCATGTCGGCGAATAAGATGCCGGCACCGAAAGAAACCAGAAACCAAACCATCAGAATCTTGGTTAATAAACCTAACGTGGCCTTCCAGTAGGCCTCGCCGCTTTTCTCCATTACGTTCCCCTTATTTATTGATTTGTTATGCCTCAATTTTGTGACTACACAGGCAAACGAATTCTACAACAATTTGATTCAGAAAATGGAACTTTGTCAACACTTTGTAAACAATTGTTTTGTGCGCTGCGGGATTTTTTCTAATGCATACGGATAATTACTGGCTTTTGGGCGTTTTAGCATCCAAAATCAACCGCTAAATCTCAGGATTGTCGACAATCGAGACATTTAACATCAAAAATGTGCCATCAACTCGCGCTGCTCTCTATCCAAATTACGCAGTCCGGCGAAATCGGCAATGTTCTTCGTTCGGGCCCTTTTTTGTGCAATTTGAAGTAACTGAGCTGTCACTAGGGCATCGGCAAATGCATTGTGTCTCGCCTCAATTTGAAGGCTAAAATGACGTATCCAATCATCGAGAACGCGATGTGAGTAGGCTAAAGTCGGATACAGCGCGGGCATGACGTAGGCCAAATCAAGCCATGGATGTTTGAACGAGATGCCTAAATACTGGTGCAATGCACGGCGTATCATAGTCTCGTCAAAGGCTACATGAAAAGCCACCAGTTGTGAGGAGCCCAAAAACTCAAGAAATAACAGCAATGCATCTACGGGGTCCATTCCCTCGCGTTGTACCGTACCGGAAATGCCATGGATAAGAATATTTTCTTTTTCGCTGCTTTCGCGTTGTTGAATAACGATGTAAAAACTGTCCCCTAGTACTATATGTTCATCTACCAAGGCCACCGCCCCGATTGAAATAAGGGTGTCAGTCATCAGGTTCAGCCCGGTTGTCTCAACGTCAATCACCACGCAGCGTGAATGATTAAAATTATCTTGTGTTGGGTCGATAGAACGCATCCGCCATGCAGCCAGGCGTTCCTGCTGGCTTAAATTTAACTTCTGCTTGGGTGTGAGCCAACGTTGCAGCAATTTTTTCAAAGTTGGAACTCCAAAGCCAATTTGGATTGAAGTTTGCGCGCTTGACGAAAGGACTCCTTGAGAATGCGCCTATCCAATTCATTTAATTTTTCAGGATCGATCAGATTATCCAACTCGCCTGCGCTTGGGTTATGCGCACTGACCTCATCATGATGACGTAAGCGCAGTACCTGAATGAAAAGCAATGCATCTATCCATGCATCGACTTCTGACACCGGTACGTTTAGATGAGTCCCGCTTAAACGAAGTCGCTGAACAGTGTTGGTTTCCTTTACCCCCGATGCTAAGCCGAATATGCGAGCAGCATCCACGAACGGGGTGATTCCGTTAATTTTAAGATCAAGTGTATGTTCTTTGCCCAGCACGAAGTCGCGCACGACACCCAACGGCGGTCTATTTCTCAGCGCATTAGCTGCCATCATGTGAAGAAAACGCGAATTGCTTTTCGCCGCATTTGCCAACCAATTACGCAAGTTTTCTGTTAAGGCATGATTTCCGTATAGTGTCCGAAAATCAAAAAAGATGGACGCGTGGAGTAAGGCAGCCGGAGATCCACCCTCTATCCATGAAGAGAAGGTGTTTTGCCACTCCTCTTGCGATAGACACCATTTTGGATTGCTTGCCATGATTTCGCCTTTGCACAAAGGAAAACCACACAGTGCAAGCGTTTCGTTAATGCGTCGCGCAATGGGCAGTATCATCTCGCGCATCGCGTTGGCCGTCATGCCTGCGGGTACGGTGAAGATGAGTGCATTATCCTGATCCGTGCTCAGTGTTTGTTCAAAGCGTCCCTCTGAACCCAGCGCCATCCAGCATAAATGTCCGGAAATCGGTGAAGTATCAATTCCACTGGCTGCCGATTCAAGCTCTATCACCCGTTCGGTTAACAGATCATTGAACGTGGAGATGAGCTGGGTGAGCTGTTCTGCAGCTACGCCCTGCGCCATCATGTTGTGCGCCATGTGGCGGATATCTTCGGCTGATTTTTGAAGGTCTTCGAGGCGGGACGCGTGGCGTATGGTTTGGCCGATCTGGCGCAGCCCGACCCGCTGCAATGCAAACAAATCCTTTTCCGATACCAGGCCTACCAGCTTTTCGTTTTCCACGACCAGAACATGGCGGAATCCCTGTTTCGCCATCATCAGTGCGGCCTCGTACGCTAAGGCCTGCGGGGGCAGACTGGATAAGTGCGTACTCATGACATTGATTGCAGGCTGTTCGAGATCAATTTGCGGAAGGGCGATGCGTTCCAGTACATCATGCAAGGTCAGGATGCCGAGTGGTCGTCCGGACTCATCCACAGCCACCATCGAACCTACATGCTGTTCCCGCATGATTTGTAGCACTTCGCGCACGCTGGTTTGCGTTGTGCAGCTGACCGGTGAGCGGCGAATGACCGATGACAGGGGGCTGGCTAACGATTGTTGTTCAACGCTGGAATGGCTGTACTGAGCCTGAATGATCTGTTTGGAGTGTTCCAGCAGATTGGCGATGCGACGGGTGCAAAAGTCGCGGAATGGTGCACTCATGCCCAGCAGGTTGTGGAAGTCAGCCAGCGGTAATTCGTAGCAAAAAGTATCAATGACGGAACGATAGATGCTGGCGACAGGACGATGCGCAAGCAATGCGCCCAGCGGGAAACATTCGCCGACACTCAGTTCCAGCCAGGTATCCGAATCGCTGGCATGAGCGACATTCTGCTCGCCTTGTACCATGCCTTGCTTGATGACCAGAAGACGTTCGACGTTACCCTGCTCCGGGGATACGATGACTTCCCCTTCTGCGTAATAGCCAAGTTGCATGCGTTCTATCATCCAAAGCAAATGCGCCGGTTCCATCTTGTCGAATGGCGCGTGTGCTGAAAAAAATGACAACTGGGAAGTGTGGATGGAGCTCAAAGTGTCACCTCGATATCGGGTCTTGGTGTTGAATTATGCCGCCAAGTCAGTGAATACCGCTAATAAATTTTGTCGCGCCAAACAAATACAATCTTTAGCTGGATGATCCATAAAAAGTCGGTTGTCTGCATCGGTGATTGCAAGCGCAATGCGCTTAGCAATGTGTGAGTTGCTGTATCAGACTTATTAAGGGAGCAAAAAAAAGCCCCTGAACCACGAAGGTCAGGGGCAAACGTCTTAACAAATTGGGAGGAGTTAAGACACCCGCTCAGGGGAAAACGGGTGAAAGCTTGCGCTAACTACAGTCTCAGGCAAGGCGCTTTTAAAAAGGTTCAATGATTATTCATTATTTAGCGATCATTTCTCCGCCCAGCGCATCGATCAGATCGCTCAGCATGTTCGCCAGCTCACCCGTCATCAGGGTAAAGTCTAGTTCGAACAGCTCGTCAGCCGTATCGGCCAGCGTGGTCGATTCCTCCTTAATGATGTCGAGAAATTCGAGTCGTTTAATTTGCAACTGTTCGGTCAGCACGAAGGAAATACGGTCATTCCAGGTTAAACCCAGACGAGTGGCGCGTTTTCCGGCCGCAATGTGTGCCAGAATTTCTTCGCCTTCCAGTGCGTGGTTGGCGTAACGAACGGTGGCTTTACTCTCTCCCGTGGCGCGCAATTCCAGTTCTCGGTCTATGGTGAAGCCTGAAGGTGCATTTTCACCCGCCAGCCAGTCGGTCATGGCTGCAACTGGAGAGAGCTCAGTGTGCAGCGGTTTGACCGCCAGTTCGTCCAGCGTCTTGTTGAGCAACTCCAGCAATTCTTCAGCACGTGCGATAGAGGCGGCATCGATGATCAGGCGGCCATTGGCGATATCCAGCCAGGCATAGGTCGTGCGCTGAATCGCAAATGCTCTGGGGAGCAGTTCTTCGGTAACTGCTTCCTTGATCTCCTTGAGTTCTTTACGACCTACTTTGTAGCCTTGTTGCGCCTCGATCTCGCTGACGCGTTCTTTGGCGAAACGATTGATGATGGTCGCTGGCAGCAGTTTTTGCTCTGCCCCCAGTGCAAACAGGATGTGATTGTTGCTGACATGCACCAGTCTGTCGTCGCCACGGCAGGACGTCCAGCCTAATTTTTGCTTGTCCAGTCCGCTGCAAGGCAGCAGCGGCTTCTGTGCCAGTTTTTCCTGCAAGGTCTCCGCTGAGATAGCGCAATCGGCAGGCAAGCGGTAGATAAAGATGTTTTTAAACCACATGATGAATGATCCGGAAAACCGCCGATTATACAGAACCGTACAAATAATCTATCAGGCAAATTTTGACTCGCGTGTACAGAGCAAGATAAGGTGGGGAATGCTATAAAATAAACCTATACTAATCAATTTGTTGTAATTTTTTTTGAACCGGCGTGATCAGGGGTACGGCAAGTCGGCCGCGAGACGGAACGGTGTCGGGCAGGGTTATGGTATGCTCACGACCAGTTTGCTTAAGCTTTTTACCTTGATGAAATTTTTTTTGCTGTTTTTACTGCTGATTGCTGCTCCCGCACTGGCGAATCAGGACGATGACTTCATGGCTGCGCGCGATGCCTTTCGTGCCGGCGATGCCGCCAAGTTGGCGGTTTTAGGGCAGCGTTTTAAACAATCCCCCCTGGAAGTCTATATCGCGTATTACCAGTTGAAAATCCAGCTGGAGACGGCGGATGCGGCGCTCATTCGCAGTTATCTGGCACGGCCAGACGATACCCCGCTGATCGACCGGATGCGCGCCGACTGGCTCAAAATCCTCGGCAAAAAACAGCAATGGGAGCTATTTGATAACGAATATCCCCGTCTGCTGGGCGAAGATGGCGAGGTCAGTTGCTATGCCTTGCAGTCGCGCAGGAGGACGCAAGAAGCGATGGTGTTGCGTGAGCTGCGTACTCTGTGGCTGGGTAGTAAGGAGCTCCCGGGAAATTGCACCCAGTTGTTTGAGGCTGCGATGCAGGCGGGGGTGATCTCTCAGCAGGATATCTGGCAGCGTGTGCGCACGGCGCTGGAAAACAGCAATGTTTCGCAGGCGCGTGCTTTGGCAGTCTATCTGACAGGTAGTCAGGCTATCAATGTCGTTGCTCTGGAGCGTGCGATGGAAGACCCCGCACGTTATCTGGAAAAGTCCTCGCTGGACAGCAGCGGGCAACGTGCGGTAGCACTGTTTGCCTTGCAGCGACTGGCGAAGCAATCGCCTGATCTGGCGCACCGGCGATGGGCGATGCTGGCAGCGCAATTTTCTGAAACCGAACAGCGCTATTTTTTCGGCTGGCTGGCCTACGAGGCGGCGCGCAAGCAGGATGGCCGCGCGCTGCAATGGTATAAGGAAGCGGGTGTATTGACTGAGCAGCAAGCGGCCTGGCGGGTGCGCACTGCGCTGCGTGTGCAGGACTGGCACGAAGTCCTGTCGTCGATTAACGCCATGAGTTTGAACCAGCGCAATGAGGCCGCCTGGCGCTATTGGCATGGGCGAGCCCTGCTGGCGACCGGTCACCGGGCTGAGGCGGTTAAAATTTTCCTGCCATTGAGCACCTCCTACGACTTTTACGGGCAGCTGGCCGGAGAAGAGCTGGGCGATACGCCTGTTGTGAGCAGTGCGCCCAGCCGTTATCAACCCGGCAAACAGGATATTGCCGCCATCGAACGCCTGCCGGGCGTACAACGCACCCTGGCACTGTATCGCATGAATATGCGCGTCGATGCGTTGCGCGAGTGGAATTGGGTCACACGAAATTTTAATGATCATGAGCTGATTGTCGCTGCCGAAATCGCTAAGCGCAACGAGATGTATGACAGGGCGATCAATACGGCGGAAAAAACGCTCAAGGTTCACGATTTTAGTCTGCGTTATCTTGCGCCTTATCGCGCTGCCATGCGCGAACACATACAGGAAAACAATCTGGAAGAGGCCTGGGTCTACGGTCTGATGCGTCAGGAGAGTCGATTTGTGACTTCAGCCAAATCAGGCGTGGGCGCCTCCGGATTGATGCAGGTGATGCCGACCACCGCGCGCTGGATCGCCAAAAAATTGGGCTTAAAAGACTATCGGGAAGCGCTGCTCCATCATCTGGATACCAATCTGAAGCTGGGCACTTATTATATGAAAAATATGCTGTCGTCGTTAGATGACAGTCCGGTGTTAGCTTCCGCCGCTTACAATGCAGGACCCGGCCGGGCCAAGCGCTGGCGTGCGGACACGCCTCTGGAAGGGGCAATTTATGCGGAAACGATCCCCTTCGATGAGACCAGAGACTACGTCAAAAAAGTGATGAGTAATACGGTGTATTACGCCCGCCAATTCGGCGCAGCACCGCGTTCACTGAAAACGCGCGTAGGCGTCATCGCCGGAAAAGTAGCAGATAGTTCATCCTCGATCACTTTCATTAACGGTGAAATTCAAGGCGCGAATCAGCCGGCTGACAGAAACAGCGAACACAAGGGCGCGGGCAGGACTGCCGAACCATGAGCGTTGAGATTTACTGCGTAGGCGGTGCGGTGCGTGACCGTTTGCTCGGTCTGCCGGTAAAAGATCACGACTGGGTTGTGGTGGGCAGCACGCCCGAAGAGATGGTGGCGCAGGGTTATCAGCCGGTAGGGCGCGACTTCCCGGTTTTTTTGCACCCGAAAACGCATGAGGAATATGCACTGGCGCGCACCGAGCGCAAGACTTCCGTTGGCTACAAGGGTTTCGCCGTTTATGCCGCAGCGGATGTCACGCTGGAGCAGGATTTGCAGCGCCGCGATTTCACCATTAACGCCATCGCCGAAGACGATAAAGGGAATCTTATCGACCTGCATAGCGGCCAGAATGATTTGCGCGCCGGAATACTGCGTCACGTGAGCGGTGCGTTCAATGAGGATCCGGTACGCATCTTGCGCGCAGCCCGCTTTTCCGCGCGTTTTGGTTTTACCATCGCACCTGAGACACTCATCCTGATGCGCGAGATGGTAAACAACGGCGAAGTGGATGCATTGGTTGCTGAACGCGTCTGGCAGGAACTGGCGCGCGGCCTGATGGAACAACACCCTTCGCGTTTTTTTACCACCTTGCGACTGTGCGGGGCGCTGGCGAAAATCATGCCGGAAGTAGATGCGCTGTTTGGCGTGCCTCAACCGGAAAAACATCATCCCGAGATCGACTCCGGCATCCATACCATGATGGTCATCGACGATGCTGCACTTCATGGTTATCCACTGGAAGTGCGCTTCGCGGCCCTGACTCACGACTTGGGGAAAGGAACTACCCCGAAAGCCGAATTGCCGCGCCATATCGGACACGAAGTGCGCAGTGTCGCCCTGGCCGACACGTTGTCGCAGCGATTGCGCGCCACCGGAGAGTGCCGTGATTTGGCGCTGCTGGCCGCGCGTTATCACGGCGATATTCATCGCGCGTTCGAGTTGCGAGCGGATACCATCATCCGGCTGTTTCAGTCTACTGACGCCTGGCGCCGACCGGAGCGTTTCGCGCTGTTGCTGCAAGCATGTGCATCGGATGCGCGCGGACGGGGGGGATGCGCTGATGCGCCCTATCTGCAAGAGGCGTATTTGCTGGATTTGCTGGCCGCCGCGCGCGCGGTGAATGCCGGTGAAATTGCACGGGTGTGCCGGGATAAAGGTACAATTCCCGCCGCCGTGCAGCAGGCACGTCTGTCTGCGATTGAAAACCGGATAAAGACCACGAAAGGAAAATAAATGGGTAAGTTGTTAATGTGGCTGTTCGTGTTGCCTTGTGTCGCTTTCGCGGCTGAGCAGCCACAGGTCAGCAAGAAGGAACAGGAAGCCAGATTTAATCAGATGTTTAAGGCGATCGATAGCAACGGGGATGGCAATATCTCCAGGGCAGAGGCCGAGCTTAAGGAGCCGAATATCGCTAACAATTTTGATCAGATTGATGCCAATCACGATGGTGGTCTGACTAAAAAGGAAATCAAGGATACGGTTGCAGCGGTCGCTAAAAAACGCAACGAGTTTTACCAGAGCTTACAGACAGCGGATAAAAATAATGATGGTAAGTTGTCGCGTGATGAAGCTAAGACCGTGCCGCATCGCACCGAAAAGTTTGATCTGGGGGCGCATTTCGATGAAATAGACAGCAATCACGACGGCCAATTGGTCATCAAGGAAATTGCCGATTATGTGCGCGGGATGGGCGCTCCCCCTGTCGCGCAGTAATTACAGCAATCGACCCAAGCCCCCCTGAGCAAACCCGGATAACGGCTGTTCGACGTTTTTGCCCAGTGCAATCACCTTGAACAGCTCGCCCATTTCTGCCGGGCTGGTCAGTTTCTGCAATTGCGCGGAAAGCGGCAAATACTCATGCAGATTTTCCGGCGAGGTTGTTTTTAATATATCGGTTATCTTATTGTTTATTAAAAAGAAAGCCTGGTTAGTATAACCCAGCAATTCCATGCCGGCATCGATGCCGCATTCAGCTACGTCGGTAAAATTAACGTGCGCGGTGATATCCTGCAAGCCGGGGAGGAAAAAGGGATCATCGTGCGCATGGTGACGATAGTGGCACATCAGCGTCCCCTGAGCGCGCTGCGGATGATAGTACTCGCGAGCGCCAAATCCATAGTCTATAAACAACATCGCGCCTTGCGTTAAACGGCTGGCCAGACTGTTGATCAGACCGCGTGTGGCCAGACAAATTTCGCTGACATAATCATCCGGTGTCTTAATCTGCCCGGCAGCTTTCAGCAATTCGTCGTCTAGGATGGCGCGCTCCTGCCAGATAAATCCCGATTCACCGAGCGCCACGCCACGTTCGTTCAGCGCGCTATCCTGCCAGTGCAGCAGATGGACGGGCAGCGCATCGAGCACTTCGTTGGCGACAACGACACCGCTCAAGGTATCCGGCAGGGCATCCAGCCAGCACACGCGATCGAATAAATGCGGCAAACGTTGTTGTATCAATTCGCGCTGGCGCTCCCGCAAATCCGCGCTCACCTCAAGTATGCTGTAACTCTCGGGCAGACTGCCCAGTTGTTCGAGTTCACCCAGCATATCTGCTGCCAGCTTGCCGCTGCCGGCTCCCAATTCCAGGATATGCGGCGTACTATTCGCCATGATCTCGGCGACTTGTCTGGCCAGCGTGCGGCCGAATAGGGGCGAGAGTTCCGGCGCGGTGATAAAGTCGCCCGCTTCGCCAAACTTGTGCGCGCCCGCCGTGTAATAACCGAGTCCAGGCGCATACAGCGCCAGCTCCATGTAGCGCGCAAAGGAAATCCAGCCGCCGTTGGCCTCGATCTCGCAACGGATCGCATCGACTAAGCGCGCACTGTGTTTGGCTGCGGCAGGTGCCGGGATAGGAAGTGATGTGTCAGGTGATGTATTCATGGTCAGGTATAATTCACAAGTATGTGTAACGAAACTCGCGTAGCGAACATGGTTTCATCATCAGGGGTGGCAACTTGCCATGCCCGTTAGTTTAATGGAGGGTGCGGTGCAAGGCAAAGTTATGTTGGTGACAGGAGGGGCGAAGCGGGTGGGCGCTGCGATTTGTCGCAGGCTGCACGCTATGGGTGCGACCATCGCATTGCACTATCGCGTATCGGCGAAGGAAGCGCTGGCGCTGCAAGACGAACTCAACGAGTTGCGACCCGACAGCGCGGCGGCATTTTCAGCGGATTTACTGGATCTGGCCGCCATGCAGCAGTTGGTCAAAGATGTTGTTACGCGTTTCGGACGACTGGACGGACTGGTCAATAACGCATCGAGTTTTTATCCTACGCCGCTGGCCGACGTAAACCAATCCCAATGGGATGATCTGCTCGGCACGAATCTGCGCGCCCCGTTATTTTTAGCGCAGGCGGCAGCCGATGAGTTGCGACGCCGGCACGGCGCTATCGTCAATATCGTCGACATCCATGCGGAACGCCCGATGCATGGCCATTTGCTGTACAGCGTCGCCAAAGCGGGACTGGTCGCGTTAACCCGTGGATTGGCGCAGGAAATGGCACCGCAAGTGCGCGTCAATGCCGTCGCACCCGGCGTAATACTCTGGCCTGAAGCGAATAACTGGGAAGATGAAACCCAACGCCGTAAAATCGTCGCGCACACTTTACTGAAACGCGAGGGCGAGCCGGACGACATCGCCAAAACGGTCGCCTTTCTGATTCACGACGCGCCCTATATCACCGGACAAGTGATCTCTGTCGACGGCGGCAGAAGCATCAATATTTAACTGGAAACTTATGACTATCATCGAACAACCCATCCATTTCGACCACTCCGGCAACTTCAACAAACTGAAAAACCGACTGGAACATCAAGTCGGAAAAGCGATCTTCGACTTCAACATGATCGAAGAGGGTGATTCGGTGATGGTGTGTCTCTCCGGCGGAAAGGACTCTTACACGCTGCTGGATATTTTGCTCACCTTGCGCAAACGTGCTCCGATCGATTTTCGCATCGTCGCGATGAATCTGGATCAGAAGCAACCCGGCTTCCCCGCCGATATTTTGCCTAACTACCTGAAAAATTTAGGGGTTGAATATCACATCGAGACGCAGGACACCTATTCCATCGTCAAGGAAAAAATTCCTGAAGGCAAGACCACCTGTTCGCTCTGTTCTCGCTTACGGCGTGGCATTATCTACAAGGTAGCCGGCGAGTTGGGCGCGAACAAGATCGCGCTGGGTCATCACCGCGATGACATGATAGAGACGCTGTTTCTGAATATGTTCTTTGGCGGAAAGCTCAAGGCTATGCCGCCCAAGCTGGTCACCGACAAAGGCGACCATATCGTGATTCGTCCGCTGGCCTATTGCGTGGAAAAGGACATCGCCCGTTATGCGCGCGGCATGGAATTCCCGATCATTCCTTGCAATCTGTGCGGTTCGCAGGAAAACTTGCAGCGCCAGAACATCAAGGAAATGCTGACCAACTGGGAGCGCCAGTATCCGGGACGCAGCCAGACCATCTTTACCGCGATGCAGAACGTTAAACCCTCGCATCTGCTCGATGGAAATATGTTTAATTTCAAAGAGATACAATTAGGCGCAAAAGTTGCCGAGGGCGATATCGCCTTCGACGAAGCGTAAACCAACTACATGACCGTAACCTAACCAGGAGCTGCGAGATGAGTCATTTCAACAAACATGTATTTTTCTGTACCAATCAGCGCGAAGACGGCGGTGACTGTTGCGGCAATTTCGCGGCACAAAAAGCGCGCGACTATGTGAAAAACAAGGTCAAACAGCTTGGCATCTCGACCCGCCAGAACAGCATACGCATCAATTCTGCCGGATGCATGGATCGTTGCGATGTAGGGCCGGTCATCGTCGTCTACCCGGAAGCCATCTGGTACACCTATGTGGACGAATCGGATCTCGATGAAATTATCGAAGAGCACCTGAAAAATGGCCGCATCGTCGAACGTTTAAAAGTCTGATGGCAACCCTGAACAAATTCACCCTGACAGGGCAGGCGGGTCTGCTCGAAGGAGTACTGCATTTACCCGATATTCCGCCGCGCGCCATCGCGGTGATCGCACAACCCTTGCCCACAATGGGCGGCACGATGGATAACAAGGTGGTAACCACGCTGGCCAAGACCTTTGCTGAACTGGGCTTTGCCGCTTTTCGCTTCAATTTTCGCGGCGTGGGTGCCAGTGGCGGCGAGTTCGACCACGGTCACGGCGAAGTCGACGATATGCTGGCTGTAGTTCACCATGCGCGTACCGAATTCGGCCACTTGCCGCTGATACTCTCCGGCTTCTCCTTCGGCGGATATGTCGCGGCCCGCACCGCACAACAGTTGCATCCTCATGCACACAAACTGGTGCTGATGGCGCCCGCTGTAGTGCGCTTCGAGATGCCCGCCGTACCGCACAATACGCTGGTGATCCACGGCGAGCTGGACGAGGTGATTCCCTTGTCCGATGCGATGAACTGGGCGCGCCCTCAACATTTACCACTGGTGGTATTGCCGGAAGCGGGGCATTTCTTCCACGGCAGGCTCAATCAGCTCAAACAGATCATCCTCAATGAATTCAACGGATGCCGTCTATGAACACGGTGATCCGCGCTGACAACTTGCTGAAGGTGTATGCCGGCCAGCGCGTAGTAGACGGTATCAGTCTGGAAATACGGCGCGGGGAATGTTTCGGTTTACTGGGCCCTAACGGTGCCGGAAAAACCACCACGTTGCGATTGTTGTTGGGCCTGATCGCACCGGATGGCGGAGAAATCAGCCTGTTAGGCCATGACGTGCCGGGTGATGCCCGCGAAGCGCGTCTACAGGTGGGTGTCGTGCCGCAGATGGATAATCTCGATCCTGATTTTACCGTGGCGGAAAATTTGATGGTGTACGGTCGCTATTTTGGCATGTCAGATGCCCAGATCGAAGCTCGCCTGCCGGAATTACTGGAGTTTTCCAATCTCACCCATAAACGGAACGCGAAAGTGCCGACCTTGTCCGGCGGCATGAAACGACGACTGACGCTGGCGCGAGCGCTGGTGAATGATCCCGCTGTAATCTTTCTCGATGAGCCGACCACCGGCCTAGACCCTCAAGCACGCCACATGATCTGGCAGCGTCTGCGTGAATTGACCGCGCGCGGCAAGACGCTGGTGCTCACCACCCATTTTATGGATGAAGCCGAACGCTTGTGTCATCGTCTGGCGGTGATGGATAACGGACGCATCATCAGTCAAGGCTCACCGCGTGAACTGATCGCCGGCAATATCGAACCTGAAGTGGTCGAGGTGTATGGCGAACAAGCCGCCGTTTGGGCAACACAACATGCCGCACGTCATGCCGAACGTTTTGAAGTGAGCGGCGAATCGGTATTTTGCTACGTACGTGACGCGCATCCTTTGCTGCTGGAATTGCAGCAGCATCCGGAACTGAGCTACGTACACCGGCCCGCTAACATGGAGGACGTATTTCTGAAATTGACCGGCCGCGAGATGCGCGAATAAGGAGATTTAATGAGCAACATCAAGCTATTTGAATCGAAGAATATACGCTCAAGGTGGGACGAACAGGCGCAACGCTGGTTGTTTGCCATAGTGGATGTGGTCGCAGCTTTGACGGAAAGTGAGAATCCGCAAGTGTATTGGCGGGTACTAAAAAAACGGTTGCTGGCCGAGGGTAATGAAACCGTTACAAACTGTAACGGTTTGAAAATGACCGCAGCGGATGGCAAGCAGCGGTTGACCGATGTAGCAGATACGGAGCAATTACTGCGCATTATTCAGTCGATCCCTTCTCCTAAGGCTGAGCCATTCAAACGCTGGTTGGCAAAAGTAGGTTACGAGCGACTCGAGGAAATCGAGAATCCCGAACTGGCTGCAGCGCGGATGCGCGGACTATATCAAGCCAAAGGCTATAGCGACGAGTGGATAGAGAAACGAGTGCGCGGCATCGCCATTCGCGATGAGCTGACCTCTGAATGGAAAAAGCGTGGCGTGAAAGAGCAGCGCGAATATGCCATACTCACCGCTGAGATCAGCCAAGCCACGTTCGGCATGACGCCCGCCGAATATAAGACATTCAAACATCTGGATAAACCGGCTGACAATCTTCGCGATCACATGAATGATTTAGAGCTGATATTCAGCATGTTGGGTGAAGCCTCCACCACCGAAATCGCACGCAACAAAGATGCGCAAGGTTATGCCGAAAATCGTGATGCAGCCATAACGGGTGGCGCAGTCGCCGGGAGTGCCAGACGCGATTTGGAGAAAAAATCCGGCAAGCGCATTGCCAGTAAAGAGAATTACAAACAACTCTCGGATGCCGTTGTGCGTAAGCGGGTAAAGCATGAAAACTAATATTTTCGCCTTCCCGCAATTTAGCAGCCGTTTCATTCCGATCTGGCGTCGCCATTACATGGTCTGGAAGAAGATGGCCGGCCCATCCATACTAGGGCATCTGGCCGATCCGGTGATCTATATGCTGGGCTTGGGTTACGGCTTAGGCGGGATGCTGCCCCAGATCGGCGGGATGTCATATATCGCCTTTTTATCTGCAGGAACGGTGTGCTACAGCACCATGAACAGCGCGAGTTTCGAGGCGCTGTATTCAGGATTCGCGCGCATGCATGAGCAACGCACCTGGGAGGCGATCCTCAATACGCCGATCACGCTGGATGACATCGTGCTATCCGAAGTGATCTGGGCGGCGAGCAAGAGTCTCTTATCAGGACTTGCCGTGTTGATGGTGATCTGGGGATTAGGCTTAATGCATTCGCCGCTGGCGCTGTGGATTATTCCGCTGTCCCTGCTGGTGGGGTTGTGTTTCGCCGCAATGGGCTTGATCGTGACGGCGTTAGCCCCCGGTTATGAATTTTTTATGTATTACTTCACCCTGGTGATCACACCGATGACGCTGTTGTGCGGCGTGTTCTTCCCTGTCGATCAGTTGCCGGGCATGCTGCAAACCGTGTCCTTCCTGTTGCCGCTGACCCATGCCGTCAATCTGGCACGACCGTTGCTGAGCGGCGCCATTTCGGTCAATTTCATGGCTGACATCGCGGTGCTGGCGATTTATGCACTGGTTGGCTTTTATGTGTCGCTGGTTTTGTTCAGGAAACGTATGGCGCAGTAGCGGTTGTGTAACTTATTGTTTTTAATAATGATATTCTATAATAGGCCGCGAGGTTTGTGCGGGGCTGCAGCAAACAACTTGTCATATAAGCTGCGTGGCAGTCGTTTGAGCAGCCAACCGACCATACTCATTTGCCAGGGAATCACAGCGAAGGAAGTTTGTTTTTCTATAGCGCGGGCGATACGGCGTGCGGCATCGTCGGCCTCCAGAATAAACGGCATCGGGTAAGGATTAATCTCCGTCATCGGCGTCTTGATGTAACCCGGGCAAATTGTGACGACTTTGACACCGCTGTTTTTCATTTCCACGCGCAGCGACTCAAGATAAGTGATCGCGGCCGCTTTAGAGGCGGAGTAGGCGCCAGCCCCCGGCAATCCGCGAAATCCGGCTACGCTGGCGATGCCGACTAGGGTGCCGTGATGTACGTTGCGCATTGCGGCGACGAAGGGATGGAAAGTTTTTACCATGCCCAGCACATTGATATCCATCACCTGCTGAAAGGCGTTGATATCTTCGTTAAATTCGGTCAGGGTGCCCACACTGACGCCTGCGTTGGCGATCACCACATCCGGCAGGCCGACACGTCGGATAAAACACTCTGCGGCCTGAGCTACAGCAGCGGCATCCCGTACATCCAGCGCATAAACATGCAGCTTGGGGTGGAATTCTGCCGCGAGTGGTTCGAGCAATTGACCACGGCGGGCGATGGCTGCAACGATTGCGCCGCTTTCGAGGTAATGACGCACCAGCGCCATGCCTAAGCCGCTCGATGCGCCGGTGATGACCACGCGAAGAGGCGATTCAGGATACAGAATTGAGGATTCCTCCTCACTTTCCCCTTCACGCGTCATCCTTGATTTACTTGGCTTTTGCCTTGATTGTTTTGTCAGCCGGTGCGGCAGGTCTTCCCTTGCGCACCATTGTAATCACTTCATTCAAGACACGAATCGCATCGGCCGGCAGCAAACCGGTAATAACATACTTACCATCCACCACCAGCGTGGGGGTGCCGTTGATGTTATAGCTGCGGATCAACTGTTTGGCGCGGGCGATCTTGCTGTTCACGGTAAAGGAGTTATAGGCGGAGGCAAACTGGGTTTTGTCCACGCCGCGATTTGCGACAAAAGTGCTTATCGAGTCCAGATCGTACAAGTTTGCCTGTTTGACGTGGATAGCCTGATAGATTGCATCATCCAGTTGTTTGATTTTGCCCATACTTTCCAGTGCATAGTAGGTGCGTGCCAGGGGCTCGGTCGAATCGCGAAATATCGTCGGTACAAAGGTCAGCTCAACATCGGCAGGCATGGTTTTTTCCCACGGTGCCAGCTCGCCGTGTAAGTGAAAGCAGTGAGAGCATTCATAAAAGAAAAATTCCAGAATCTCAATCTTTTTGGTGCTGGCAGGCTGCGCCGGATTGAGTACGGTGTAGTCTTTACCCTGCTGGATGGCGGCAAAGGTTGTGCTGCAAAATAGCAAGGTGACGGCTGCAATCAGACTCTTCAAAGTAACGCTCATGTCATGCTCCTGTTTTGGTGATCAATGGGTTGGTGTAGCTTCCATGCCGTTTAGTTTCAATGTGCCACGGACATTGTTCATTTCCTGTTCGCTGGAAAAAGGACCCACGCGTACACGATGCCAGACGCCTTTACCCGGTATCGTTACAGTCTGCACATGGGCTTCAATTCCCTTCATGGCCAGATTAGCCTTGAGATTTTCTGCATCCGAGCTGCTGGCGAACGCACCTGCCTGTAAATAATTTGCCTTCGCTTGAGCAGGTGACTTGGTCTCAGGTGCTTTTTCAGTCACGGCGGGCTTTTCGGCTTTAGGGGGTTTTTCTGACGTCTTAGGGGCTGAGTCAGCGCTGTTCAACTCCTGCTTATCCGTCAATACTTTGTAAAACTCAAAGCGCGGTTTTGCCTCTTCCACCCCGGAAGCGGTTTCTATACGCGGATGCGGAACGGCCGGCTTGACGATTTCAACCGCCGGTTTTTCAACAACCGACGATTCTGCCGGTGATTTTGTGGCTGCTTCCTTGTTCACAAACGGACTGGGCGATCTCATGATAAACCACGCCAGCCCGGCCGCGAGCGCGACGCCTACCATCATGCCTACCAAAATACCCGTGAGCAGCGGGCTGCCACTTTTGCGCCCGGAAGCGGATTTACTGCCTGTAGGTTTACTCATATTTATTTCCAATTGTGAATTGCGCGAGGCGAACTGGCTTAGGTCTTACATTTTTTCAGGTGCACTTACACCCAGCAACGCCAGGCCGTTCTGTATCACTTGCGCGGCAGCCGCAATCAGCGACAGTCTTGCGCACTTGACCGCCTCATCATCGACTAAAAAGCGTGAGGCATTATAGTAGCTGTGAAAACTCGCCGCCAAATCCTTCAGGTAAAACGCGATCAGATGAGGGGCCAGATCCTGCGCTGCAATTTCAATTACCTGAGGATAGTCTATCAGTTGCTGTAAAAGTGCGGTTTCGTACTCGCTGTCCAGCAAACCGACGTCCGCCTGCAACAACGATAGACGCTCGCCGCCCCAGGCTTCGAGCACCGTGCAGATGCGGGCGTGCGCATACTGGATGTAATAGACCGGATTGTCGTTGCTTTTGGATTTTGCCAGATCGATATCGAACACCAGTTGCGAATCAGGATGACGCGCCGCCAGGAAGTAGCGCGTAGCATCGCAGCCCACTTCGTCGATCAGATCGCGCAAAGTGACATAACTGCCCGCGCGCTTAGAGATTTTCACCTCTTCACCGTTTTTGAGCACCGTCACCATCTGATGCAGCACATAATCCGGCCAGCCGCGCGGAATGCCGACATCCAGCGCCTGCAAACCGGCCCTGACACGGGTGATCGTGCTGTGATGATCCGCGCCCTGCTCGTTGATCACACGGACAAATCCGCGACGCCATTTTTCCAGATGGTAGGCCACGTCCGGCACAAAATAGGTGTAACCGCCGTCCGATTTGCGCATCACGCGGTCTTTATCGTCGCCGAAATCGGTGGTGCGCAACCAAAGCGCATCATCCAGTTCATAGGTGTGACCACTGGCGATCAGGCGTGAGACCGTCTCTTCAACCTTGCCTTCTGAATACAGCGCGGATTCCAGCGAAAACACATCGAATTCGACATTGAAAGCGCGCAAATCGAGATCCTGTTCACGACGCAGATAAGCGACGGCGAAATGGCGAATTGCAACGGCATCGTCCGCATCGCCCTTGCCGGTCGTTTTCTGATCATCCGACTCGACCGACTCGCAAGCCAGATAGGCGCGCGCCACATCCGCGATGTAATCGCCGCGATAACCGGCTTCCGGCCAGGACGGATCATCAGGCGTCACGCCCTTGCAGCGCAACTGAACGGAACGGGTCAGATTGTCGATCTGCGCGCCCGCATCGTTGTAATAAAATTCGCGCGTGACATTCCAGCCTGCCGCATGCAGCACGTTGCAGAGGCAATCGCCCACCGCCGCGCCGCGACCGTGTCCCACATGCAAGGGGCCGGTCGGATTGGCGGAGACGAATTCCACCTGAACGCGGCGACCTTGACCTGCGTGGATGTGACCGTAGCCGGCGCCCGCGTGCAGCACGGCATGTACGATTGCCTGTTTGGCGGCTGTGGTGACAAATAGATTGATAAAGCCAGCCCCGGCAATTTCTACCTTAGCGATCACCTCAGAGTGTGGCAAGGCTGCGATCAGCGCCTGGGCGATGTCTCTTGGGGATTTACGCAAGGGTTTTGCCAATTGCATCGCTAGATTGCAGGCGTAATCGCCGTGCGATGCCTGTTTGGGGCGTTCGATCAGGATGACGACATCCGCAAGTTCAGGGGCAACTTCGCGCAATGCCTGCGCAAACAATTCGGAAATATGGGATTTAAAATTCAATACAGCAGACATTAGACAGCACCATTAAACATAAAACTCGCGCTACAGCGTAAGAGAGGGGGCGGATTATATCACTTGAGTTGTTTATCTATGCGCTTGAACGGACGGAATAACTCCTTGAGAATCGACGTGGGCAGCGGGGATAATTGCCCGCAGATTTTTGCCGCAATCACTTCGGCGGATAAGGGCGCACTGAGCAAACCGCGCGTGCCGTGCGCCAGACTGCAATAAAGACCGGCTTCCACTTCACCCACCAGCGGCATCGACCCTGCCACCGAGCAGCGCACCGACGCACGACCTTTGAGTTTTTCGACCTCTACCTCGCCTAGAGAGGAGCGCAATGCCGGCGCGTACTCCGTCAATTTTTGCAGATTTTCCAGATGATCTTCGGCTCTGACCTCAATCGATTCATCATCGAAATGATGCGTCGCGCCCAGTACATGAACCCCGTTCATGGAAGGCGCACAATAACCGTCGCCGCATACCACGGCATGCTGAGACAGGCTAACTTCCGTCTCGGGCAATAGGCTGATCTGACCGCGCACAGCAGTAAACGAAAAATGTTTGAACTGAGCAAACTCCCGCGCCGATTGAGCACAACACGTCACCACGACATCGGTATGCCGCACCTCACCATGACTGTCAGTCACTCCCCACCCCGCCTCAGTTCTATGCAGCGCATCCACTTGACTGGATGTGTGAACCTCAATCAGCGGATGATCAACCAATCTCTCGCACAGGGCGGGTGGCGCCACCCAACCGCCGGATGGAAACCACAGACCGCCATGCACCATGTCGATCCCCGCCAGCCGGGACGCCTGCGCAGCAGTGACGAAGTGCAACAGTTCCGGCGGCCACAGCCGTGATGACAATTTGTCGATACGTTTTTTCTCGTTGGCTGAAAAGGCCAGTTGCAGCAAGCCGCATTCGGCGCGCGATACACTGTCCACCGGCAGCACGGCATCGAGCAAGCCTAGCGTGTAGCCGTAAGCGGCCAGCACAAAGCGGTGCAACGCGTTGTCTCCCGCACCAAAGCGCGCATGCAAGATGCCGCGAGGATTACCCGATGCACAGCTCGCCAGTTGCGGTGCACGTTCGAGCAAACACACCGAAACGCCGCGCTGAGCCAGCGCATAAGCCGCAGTACAACCTGCGATACCGCCGCCGATGACGATGGCTGATTTCGGGGTAATTCGCGTGTCGGTCAACGTGCGCGGTGAGTTTGACACAACGATTTGATCGGTTGATGTATCTATTGGCCAGATGCTCTCAACGCGTTCGTGCAATTGCGTACGGGTATTTTCCTCTAGTACCAGTGTTAACCGGACGCGACCGTTGGCAAAAGTCCAGCGATTCCAGCCTGGTACGCGCCGCAGCCAGCAATCTGCCAGCGCTGCGGGGATGAAAGTTGCTTCGTCTGCCACATCGGCGATGCTGAAAAAATCCAGACTGGCACCGGCCGGTGCCATTTGCTCAAATGTCTGCCAGGCGCGTAAAAAATTTATTCCGCCATTGAAATGTGATTCAGTGATCAGCAGATTTTCACTGCCGGACAGGGTGGCGCAACAGGCGGCCAGATTATCCACAGGTCGCACGGGAGGGGGTATGGCTATTCACAGGGCCGGATGTGCGCAGAGGCACATGTAGCATTATGTAACATAGTGTTTTTAGTCGAGCGGCAGCGCGATCAGCGCTTTGAGTACCCAGTTGTCGGGGGCATTCACAAAGCCTCGACCTATGCCCAGATTAAAATCCAGCTTGCCCGATGAGACATCCGTCACGGCATATAGCATATGCGCGCGTTGGCTGCCGGGCAGCATGTGATTAAACGCGCCGTATTCACCGTAGTATTCGAAGCCGCCGCTAAATTCCCCGGTAAAACGGCGAGCCACTTTAAGCGAAGGCACAAAAGTAGGCTGATGACTGACGCCTGCGGACAGTGCAAAGTTGAGTATCGGGTTGAAGCTGGCCAGCCATGCTCCACTTCGATAACCCATGATGGGTCTGATTTCGAAGGAGGCCAGACTGTCAGAAGTGCGTATGGAGGAGCGGCCAAGTTCAGCGTTGAGTCCGTAAAATGCCTGGGAATCTTCTGCAACGGACCACATATATTTCAGACGCAGGCGCACGCCGTTCATATAGGCGTTGCCGCCGGGTGTCACGGCAAAGGGCAGATACAGTCCGCCTTCCAGATTGTGGTTGATTCCGTAGGAAAATTCTGGCGTTATTTGCGTGGCGTGATGAGAAACCATCTGCCCGGCATAATCCGGCACCCGTTGCCCCTTGATTGTGTAATTGATATGCTGCTCCAAGCCGAATTCACCGGGCGCATTCATCTCATCGTTGTAAACCTGCACCTCATCGGGTGCGGCTAGCACGCTGGTAGCATGCAGTACAGCCAGCGTGCCCAGTATCAAAAATCGCTTTTGCATAATCGTGTCCGTCATATCGTAGGGGTATGCGCAGGCCAGCTCAAAACAGACTGTTGGCAACGGGCGCAACGGGTCACAATTATCACAGATAATCAGCTCAGTAGCATTAGAATTCGCTGATGTGTCACATGGGCAAGAATCAGGTGGTGCTTCGCGCAGGCAGAAAGCCAAGGCGTGGTGTATTGAGTTTAAGCTGAAGGCTGCGCGCATTTAGCCAGTTCAGAACCCCTAGGCCCGCTTGCTGTCCGCCAGCGAAACACGCGGTTAATAAGTAGCCGCCGGTGGGCGCTTCCCAGTCGAGCATTTCACCTGTACAAAATACACCCGGCAGGGTGCGCAGCATCAAGTGTTCATCAAGTTCCTCGAATGTTACGCCGCCTGCACTGCTGATCGCTTCATCCAGTGGTCGTGCCGCCATGAGCCGCACGGTCAGCGATTTGATGGCTGTGGCCAGGCGTTCAGGCTGAGCAAAGTCCGCGCGCGGCAGGAGTTCGCGCAACAGCCCGGCTTTCACGCCCTTGATATTGGCACGGCTCTGCAAATGACCGGACATGGAACGTGAGCCGCGCGGATGATCCACTTCAGCAATCACCCGCGCCAAATCCTTACCCGGAACCAGGTCGATGTGGATGAGCACGCTACCGCACGCCTCAATCTGATCGCGCAGCAAACCGGACAAGGCGTAGATCAGGCCGCCTTCCAGCCCGGTTTTCGTTATCATCAGATCTCCCTGCCGGGTATGTGGTACGCCTGCTGAATCGGTAAAACTCACGGCCACCGCTTTTAACGGTTGCCCTGCAAATTTTTCGCTAAAGTGAACGCTCCAGTTCACATCAAAACCGCAATTGGCGGGCTTTAACGGCGCAACAGCAATACCGCGCCTTTGCAATATTGGCACCCATGCGCCATCAGACCCCAGTTTCGCCCAGCTGCCGCCGCCCAGTGCAAGGATGACCGCATCCGCCTGCACGGTAATTCGCCCTTCGCTCGTATCAAAAAGCAACTCACTCTCATCGGTCCAGCCTGTCCAGCGATGCTTCATGTGAAAATTCACGCCCGCTTCACGCAGCCGGTGCAGCCACGCGCGCAACAAGGGGGCTGCCTTCATGTCCTCTGGAAAAACGCGACCGGAACTCCCGATAAAGGTGTTGATGCCGAGCGCCTGCACCCATGCACGCAGTGCGTCCGGTCCGAACGCGTCGAGCAATGGCGCGATGTTGCTGCTGCGCGCCCCATAGCGGGACACGAATGCCGCTAATGGCTCCGAGTGTGTGATGTTCATGCCGCCCTTACCGGCCATCAAAAACTTGCGCCCTACAGTAGGCATCGCGTCATACACATCGACCTGTATCCCTGACTCGCTCAGAACTTCAGCCGCCATCAAGCCGGCGGGCCCGGCTCCGATTACTGCAACCGTAACTTGTTTATTTTCCATTTAATTTTTTGCGATGAATAATTGTATTAGCACAATGTTAATCTGACTTGGCCGGAATGCGGTGCAGCCATAAACCTAGAAGTATGCTGGTAGCACCCATCCAGACCTGCGGCAGCACCACCTCATTGTTCATGCGGTGCCCCAGCAGCAGCGCCAGCACAGGCGTCACCAGCGTGATGAGTGCGATGCGTCCGGCCTCCATATGCTTGATCAGATAGTAGTACAAGGCGAAGCCCAGCACTGAACCGAACACGCCGAGATACACCGTCGCGGCGATCGCACGTTCTGGTACCGCTTCAGGCAAATGTCCGTCCGCCATCCACCAGGCGGCGAAAAACAGCGGTAGCGCCACCACCAGCGTGCCCAAGGTCATCGCCAGCGGCGGGCTGTCGTCTCCTATTCGTTTTAACCAGACCAGCCCCAGCGATTGAGATACCACCGCCGCAAATAACACGATCAGACCGACCGATGCGTCCGCACCTAGACTGATACTGCCGCGAAACACCAGCAGCAGTCCCAGCAAACCTAACAACATACCTGCGAGTTTGGCTGCGGTAAGCTTCTCTTCTTTTAACCACACCATCGCACCTAAGCTGGTGATGAGAGGTGATAGCCCGAACAAGACGGAAATCATGCCGGAGCTGACGAATTGCGCCGACCAGTAGGAGAGCGACATTGCGCCGAACATGCTGAGTCCGCCTGCCAGATAAGCCATGCGCGCACGATGGTGCAGCGGGAAGCGGACACGAAACAGGGCCAGCAATAGCGTGCACAGCACCACCCCTAGCGCCATGCGCGAAAACACAGCGAAGCTGAAACCGATGCCCATGGAACTCCATTTAATGGCGAGCGGTGTGGTAGACCAGATCAGGATGACCGAGACAAATGCAGCGGGCAAAGACATGTTGTGCTCCAAACAATTTACCACCAGCTTTCAGGCTGGTGAATTTAGGCGGGGAGGGGGAATCACTTCCACTCCACGTCTTTAAACTCGCTTTTCAGGGCGAGGCGGCCTGTGCTCCAACCCGAAGGTCGTGATCTTAAACCGAGTCGGAATCAGGATAAAAGCTGGCTAACGTTAAAAAGGCAATGAGGTGATTGCCGTGGTCTAGAGGGAAAAGCGATGACGACTTAAATTGTGTGAGCTAATTTCCCAGAGCATTTCGCGCTCTACACCACGCTCTGCCTAAAAAGCCTTTGTCCGCCTGTTTGCCGACAGGCGGATTGGATTGCTGATTTTAGTCTTATGCAACGCAGCTTAGAGTTTGTCGCAGTGGGGAAAAGTTAACACGGCTTTATTATCGGGGGTTGGGCGAAGCGCTGTCAATCGAGCTCTATGGGCTGTGTGTCATTGACAATTTCTGCTGTTGAGTCGCATCCCAAACCAGCAGCAATGCGCGAGGCGAAAAACCGGGCGCATAGTTGCCGCCCTTTTTCAGGTATCAGCTTTACATACATATCAGGACTGACTGCCATGCCGCATACATAGCGCCCACCCTGCCACAACAGTGCGCGGCACTTGCCCTTGAATTGAAGTAGAAAGACAACGGAAACCGGGCACGGGCTTGCTGCACAGCATACGCCGCAGCCATTGCAAGGTGAGCCGAATGAGGGTTTTTCAGGCGATTTTGGATGCAGCTCGATTTCTTGATACGAGCCCTCTTTCATCAAGGCGTGTCGAACAAGGCGTCGAGCGGATTGAGGGTCGCTGGCGCTTTTCCGGAAACGCGTCTGGCAGTAAATTCTTCTTCGATATTGTCCCGGTAAAAACTCCACGCCGCGCCCGATGAACTGAAGCGACGCCATAAATCCTCGCTCACCCCGCCGTGTTGCAACACACTGCCGTCATCGAGCTGAACTTGCAATGTCCGTGTTCGCACATCGTAGCCTATGGCGCGCAACTTGCCTGAATTGATCTTCTTCATTTCCATGGTAGATTCCTGAAGTTGTTTGGAATATTTGAAGACAGCTCCGCATTGCCGTCAGTGCGACAATCGGTTGAGTAAAACAACCTGCAAATCGCGACGGCTGTCGAGTACCGCCATCACCAGTACACGCTGGCTTTCGATACGGTAAACAATACGCCACGGTGCGCTGATGAATTCACGGTATTGCGATATGCCCGTCTGCAGCAGTTCAGGCACGATGCGACCACGATGGGGTAAGGTGGCAAGCTGAGCGGCCACAGCTTCCCGTTTATCCAGAATCACCAGCGCATTCTCCACGCTGTCCTGTGCAATGTAGTCGATGATCTCAGTTAAGTCCTGACGTGCTGTGTCCGTCCACAAGACCTGATGCGTTTCAAGCATTTTGCTTTTAACGCGCCAGCAAAGACGCGCGCATCGAGTTGAATATGTCTCTCTGCGCCATCAGCTTATCCTTACTCACGTCCGCTTCGCCCTGCACCATCAGTTTGAGCATCAAAAAAGCATCCTGCTGAGCGCGGTACGTTGTGTAATCTTGCACTACCGCACTTGCCGAGCCGTTCTGCGTCAGGATGATGTTTGTCCCGCCGCGCGTTTCTTGCAACAGGCGACTGGCGGAAGTTTTAAAGTCGGTCAGGCTGATAATTTGCTCTTGCACGACAGGTCACCAAATAAGGATTGAATTTGGATATTGTAACGAGCGGCACGGAAAAGGCAATCAGTGTCCTTACCGCGATTCTTTGCCGGGGAGATTTCCTTCTAACAAAACGGATTGCTCCAAATATCAGCTTCTTTCGTCCCTTTGGTATAAATACAGTGTGATATTTGCAATCCTACTTTGTATGACAAAGACTCTGGTATTCTCTAACTGGATTCTCCTAACTTTTCATCAAGTCAGTAGAATCAGACAGATCGTAGTGAACGGTCAAACCTTGTGTATCCCCCGGCAAAGCCAGGGGATTGCCTTGCTTATTTACAAGTACTTTCGTTCAGTTTATCGGCTGATCGGCTTGTAACGGATACGTTTCGGTTTCGCGCCTTCCTCGCCCAGACGTTTCTTCTTATCGGCTTCGTATTCCTGATAGTTGCCATCGAAGAAGCTCCATTTTGAATCGCCTTCGCAAGCCAGGATGTGCGTCGCGATACGATCAAGGAACCAGCGATCATGGGAGATCACTGCCACGCAACCGGCGAATTCCAGCAACGCGTCTTCCAGCGCACGCAAAGTTTCCACGTCCAGATCGTTGGACGGTTCATCGAGCAGCAACACATTGCCGCCTGCAATCAGCGTTTGCGCCAGATGCAGACGTCCGCGTTCACCGCCTGAGAGTTGGCCCACCAGCTTGCCCTGATCGCCGCCCTTGAAATTGAAACGACCGATATAGGCGCGCGCCGGTGTTTCGTATTTACCCACGGTTAAAATTTCATTGCCGCCGGAAATGGCGTCGAACACAGTCTTTTCGTTCTCCAGAGAATCGCGTGCCTGATCGACGTGTGCGATTTTGACGGTCTGACCGATCTTGACCGTGCCTGAATCCGGTTGTTCTTTGCCGGTGATCATACGGAACAGCGTGGATTTACCCGCGCCGTTCGGGCCGATGATCCCGACGATCGCGCCCGCAGGCACCTTAAAACTTAAATTATCGATCAGCAAACGGTCGCCGTACGCTTTGGATACGCCCTCGAACTCGATCACTTCGTTACCCAGACGTTCGCCGACCGGAATGAAGATTTCCTGCGTTTCGTTGCGCTTTTGATGTTCTTGCGAATTGAGTTCCTCGAAACGGGCGATACGCGCCTTGGATTTGGCCTGACGCGCCTTGGGATTCTGACGCACCCATTCGAGTTCCTGCTTCATCGCTTTGGAGTGGGCATCCAGTTGTTTTTGCTCCTGTGCCAGACGTTCGCCCTTTTGCTCCAGCCATGAGGAATAATTGCCCTTCCACGGAATACCGTGGCCGCGGTCCAGCTCCAGAATCCATTCAGCGGCGTTGTCGAGGAAGTAACGATCATGGGTGACCGCGACCACCGTGCCGGGGAAGCGCACCAAAAATTGCTCCAGCCATTCGACGGACTCTGCATCCAAATGGTTGGTCGGCTCATCGAGCAGCAGCATGTCCGGCTTATCCAATAACAGTTTGCAAAGGGCGACGCGGCGCTTTTCACCGCCGGAGAGGTTCTTGATCACCGCATCCCATTCAGGCAGACGCAACGCATCGGCGGCGATTTCCATCAGCTGATCGGAGCCTGAACCTGCAGCCGTGATGATGTTTTCCAGACGCGCCTGCTCGGCGGCGAGCGCATCGAAATCGGCATCTTCCTCGGCATACGCGGCATACACCTCGTCAAGTTTAGCTTGCGCCTGCATCACTTCGCCCAGTGCCTCTTCGACTTCCTGACGCACGGTGTTTTCAGGGTTCAATTGCGGCTCCTGCGCCAGATAACCGATGCGGATATTCGGCAGATGCTGCACCTCGCCCTCGTATTCCTTGTCCACACCCGCCATGATGCGCAGCACGGTTGATTTACCCGAACCGTTCAGGCCCAGCAGGCCGATTTTGGCGCCTGGGAAGAATGACAGAGAAATATCCTTGATGATCTGACGCTTAGGAGGAACGATTTTGCTGACACGCAGCATCGACATTACATATTGAGCCATGGTGAAGGTATTCCTATTTTATAAATATAATCAATAAGTTGTAAAATTATTTCGGAGAAATTACGATAAGGCACCGTATCCAAAAAAATAAAAGTGCGTAAGCTTAACCCATCGCGCAGGACTTTGGTGGGTTGAGACGATCACGCAGTCAAAAAGCACGCGCGCGCCTGATTGCAACAGAGAGGCCTTGTCGTCGCTCTTCATGCACGTATCTTTGATACTGCAGTTCTCGACTGGATGTTAAAATGCACGCTGTGCCGTGTTGCTGACAGGCGACTGGCGCGGCTCATTCAAATTGGATTTTCTGTGAATTTAATAGATTAATTCGATTAAACAATCAGTTGCATAAGATTTTTCACGTTCAGGCGGTATGCGGCTGTTCTGTAGTTTACGGTCCAGCGGGAATATGAACCTAGGTGGAATCCGCTTTAAAGTGATAGTTGGGTAAGAAAATTTTGTTGAGGTATTGAACGATGATTTTAGTCACGGGTAGTGCAGGCTTTATTGGTGCGAATTTTGTTCTGGATTGGTGCTCGCAGCACGATGAGGGCGTTGTCAGTCTGGATAAGCTCACCTATGCGGGCAATCTGGAGAACCTTGATACTCTGAAAGACAATCCTCGTCATATATTCGTTCAGGGCGATATCGGCGATGCGGGGCTGGTTGCTCGCCTGCTGGCGGAACATCGTCCACGCGCGGTAGTGAATTTCGCGGCGGAAAGCCATGTCGATCGTTCCATATACGGTCCCGAAGATTTCATACAAACCAATGTCGTCGGCACCTTTCATCTGCTTGAAGCGGTGCGCGCCTATTGGCAAAAACTTCCCTCCCCTGTTCCCGGGGGAGGGATGGAGGGAGAGGGCGTCACTAAGGCGGGTTTCCGCTTTTTGCATGTGTCTACCGACGAGGTGTATGGTTCACTGGCTAAGGATGAACCCGCTTTCACCGAGAAGCATCGCTATGAACCTAACAGCCCTTATTCGGCGAGTAAGGCGGCCAGCGATCATCTGGTGCGAGCGTATCATCACACCTATGGTCTGCCTGTACTGACTACCAACTGCTCGAATAATTATGGCCCTTATCACTTTCCGGAAAAGCTGATTCCGCTGATGATCGTCAATGCGCTGGCGGGCAAAGCGTTGCCGGTCTATGGAGACGGTCAGCAAATTCGCGATTGGTTGTACGTGAAAGATCATTGCAGCGCGATACGCTGCGTGCTGGAAAAGGGGCGTCTGGGCGAGGTGTATAACGTCGGTGGTTGGAATGAGAAAGCCAATCTCGACATCGTACACATTGTTTGCGATCTTTTGGATGAACTGCGCCCTATGAAATCAGGCAGTAGTGAGTTGGAAGTAGTCAGTGGCGCTGCACTTTCCACACCCCACTCCCTCCTTCCCACTTACCGCAGTCTTATAACCTTTGTCACCGATCGTCCTGGTCATGATCGCCGTTACGCCATTGATGCACGCAAGATTGAGCGGGAACTGGGCTGGAAGCCGGCTGAAACCTTTGAAACCGGCATACGCAAGACGGTGCAATGGTATCTGGACAATCAGGGTTGGGTGAACAATGTGCTATCGGGCGATTACCGACAGTGGCTTGAGAAAAATTACGCAGAGCGCGCCTGATGAAAATTTTGCTGTTCGGTAAAAACGGGCAAGTCGGGTGGGAATTACAGCGTAGTCTAGCACCCTTGGGTGAGTTGATCGCACTGGGTTCTGCCAGCCAGGATTACTGCGGCGACTTTACGGATTTGTCGGGGATCGCCGAGACAATAAAGGCAATTAAACCTGACGTGATCGTCAATGCGGCGGCTCACACCGCCGTGGACAAAGCCGAGAGCGAGCCTGAACTGGCGCGTACACTCAATGCGTTGGCACCCGGCGTCCTGGCTAAAGAATCTAAGCTGTTGAATTCTTTGCTAATTCACTATTCTACCGATTATGTGTTTGATGGAGAGGATGATCGCCCGTGGCTGGAGACAGATCCGGTTGCTCCTTTGAGCGTCTATGGAGCGAGCAAGCTGGAAGGTGAGCAACTCATTCTGGTATCGGGTTGCCGTCATCTGATTTTTCGCACCAGTTGGGTGTATGGGGCGCGCGGCGGCAATTTCGCTAAGACCATGTTGAGACTGGCGCAAGAGCGCGACAGTCTGAAAGTGATCGACGATCAGATCGGTGCGCCGACAGGTGCCGATTTGTTGGCCGATGTGACCGCGCATGCGATACGAACGGCAATGCAAAATCCGGACGTATCCGGTCTGTATCATCTGGTCGCCGGTGGCGAGACCTCATGGCACGGTTATGCCAGTTTTGTGCTCGACTATGCATGGCGTGCAGGAGTTGATCTGAAGGTGGTACCCGATGCCGTTCAGGCTGTGCCGACCTCTGCTTTCCCGACGCCTGCAAAACGTCCGCATAATTCGAGACTGAACACCGAAAAGCTGCAAAACACTTTTGATCTGCATTTGCCGCATTGGCATGCGGGGGTTGAGCGTATGTTGATTGAAATATTGGAGAAGTAATCATGAGTCAACGAAAAGGTATTATTCTTGCGGGTGGCTCAGGCACTCGACTGCATCCAGTCACGCTGGCGGTGTCCAAGCAGTTGCTGCCAGTCTATGACAAGCCGATGATCTACTATCCTTTGTCGACTTTGATGCTGGCAGGGATACGGGATATATTGATTATCTCGACCCCGCAAGACACGCCGCGTTTTCAGCAGTTGCTGGGCGACGGAAGTAGCTGGGGCTTGAATCTGCAATATGCTATTCAACCGAGTCCCGACGGGCTGGCACAGGCCTTTATTATCGGTCGTGAATTTATCGGCCGTGATCCATCAGCGCTGGTGCTTGGTGACAATATTTTCTACGGTCACGATTTTCAGAATCAATTGCGCAATGCTGCTCAGTGTAAAGAAGGCGCCTCCGTTTTTGCCTATCATGTGCGCGACCCGGAACGCTATGGCGTGGTTGAGTTCAACAAGGCGGGCCAGGCTATATCACTGGAAGAGAAACCGCTCAAGCCCAAATCCAGCTATGCGGTGACCGGCCTGTATTTTTACGATAACGACGTGTTGGACATTGCCGCCGACCTCAAACCATCGCCTCGCGGTGAATTGGAAATTACCGATGTGAATCGTGTGTATTTGGAACGTGGTCAGTTGTCGGTGGAAACGATGGGGCGTGGCTTTGCCTGGCTGGACACGGGGACGCATGAGTCCTTGTTGGAGGCCAGCCAGTTTATTCAGACTATAGAGAATCGTCAGGGTTTGAAAATTTCCTGTCCTGAAGAAATCGCCTACAGCAATGGGTTTATCGATGCCGCACAACTGGAAAAACTGGCGGCACCTCTGATTAAGAGCGGTTATGGCGCCTATTTGATGCAGGTACTTGCTGAAAAGGGAACGCGTGCATGAAGGTGATACAGACTCAGATTCCTGATGCGTTGCTCATCGAGCCTCGCGTGTTCGGCGATGATAGGGGATTTTTCTTTGAAAGCTTCAACCGTAAAAAATTTGCTGAACTGACCGGGCGTGATGTGGATTTTGTGCAGGACAACCACTCGCGCTCAGTCAAAGGCGTCTTGCGCGGTCTGCATTATCAGATTCAGCATCCGCAGGCCAAACTGGTGCGCGTGGTGCAAGGGGCGGTACTGGATGTGGTCGTGGATATACGCAAAAGCTCCCCGAATTTTGGTCAACACGTTGCGGTTGAATTGTCGGCCGAAAACAAGCGGATGTTCTGGATACCGGAAGGCTTTGCGCATGGCTTTGTCGTGCTGTCAGACTCTGCTGAATTTCTTTACAAAACAACAGACTACTGGAGTCCTGAGTTCGAACGTTGCATCGCATGGAACGATGCTCAATTGTCGATAGACTGGCAGTTGCAGTCAGCACCGCTTGTGTCCGCTAAGGACGCGCAAGGCAAGGCATTTAAAGAAGCGGATTTGTTCGAATAGGGCATATGAAAATTCTCATCGTCAGGTTGTCCTCGCTGGGCGATATTTTGCATCTGTTTCCGGCGATCAGTGATTTACGTCGTCGCCTACCGGAGACGGAAATTCACTGGCTGGTGGAACCTGCCTTTGCCGAGATGGTGAGCTGGCATTTCGCCGTGAATAAAGTGATCTCCGTCCCGCTGCGTGCGCACAAAAAAGCATGGTGGAAGATTCCTCGACTGCTGAGCGGTTTGAAACGTCAACTCAAAGCGGAAAAATACGATTTAGTGCTGGACGCGCAGGGGTTGCTCAAAAGCGCGATGCTGGCGCGATTGGCTGGCGTCGATATCTACGGTTTTAATAAGGACAGTGCTCGTGAGTCGCTGGCGGCAAGGTTTTATAAGAAGACGGCCTGCGTTGCGCAGTGCTTGCATGTCATCGATAAAAACCGGCAACTGGTCGCTCAGTTGTTCGATGCGGATATCTCACATCCCCTTGATTACGGGCTTGAGGCTTTTAGTCAAAAGCAGATGGCGCTAGGTTTGCCGCCCATCCTGCAAAATTTTACCAATCAGCCGACGCTGGTATTGTTGCATGGCACAACCTGGAACAGTAAATATTGGCCGGAATCCTCGTGGCTGGCGCTGGTTGGTTTGCTGGCAGAACAAGGCGTGAGATGTCTGTTGCCCTGGGGAAACGAGCAAGAACAGCAGCGAGCGCTGCGTTTGCAGCCGGCGGGCGGTCAAATGGCTGTCGTGTTGCCGAAGTTGCCGCTAACGGAATTGATGCGTGTCATGCTGCATACGCAAGGCTTCGTCAGTGTGGAGACCGGTATAGGGCATCTGGCGACGGTGCTGGATATACCAGGGATCATGCTGCATGGTCCGACCGATCCGGCATATAGCGGTATTCTGGATAAATCCTGTGTGCATATCACCTGCGGCCTTGATTGTTCCCCTTGTTTCAAGCGTGACTGCCCCAAGTTGCAATCTCCCTCAGAGATTCCGCCTTGCCAGTCGGTTATAACTGCTCAGAAAGTTGTAAGCTTTTGTAAGAATTTGATTTCGAAGAAAAATACGATTGATAATGTTAAAATCTAAAATTATTTAATCTACGGTAGCGCCTCATGTCACACTATTCACCCGTGATCTCCGCATTAGTCACACTGCTGCTCACGCTGATTTTGACCTTGAGCAAGCACGGCACGATCCAGGATGTGCCCAACGAACGTTCGCTGCACGCCACGCCAGTCCCGCGTACGGGAGGCATTGCGCTGATGGCTGGCATACTGGCAGGCTGGGTGTTGCTGTTCAAGTTCTGGCAGTGGTGGATAGTCCTTCCCTTGCTGGGCTTGTTCGTTTTGTCGCTGGTCGATGATGTGCGCGGTTTGCCACCGAAAACACGACTGATAGGTCATTTTATCGCAGCATTGATCGTATTGGCGGGTGCAGGGATCAGTTGGATCTGGGCGTTGCCGGTGTTATTGTTCATTGTCTGGATGACGAATTTGTATAACTTCATGGATGGTTCAGACGGTTTAGCGGGCGGCATGGCGCTGTTCGGTTTCAGCTTTTACGGACTCGCGGCGCTTAAGGGTGGCAGTGAAGCCTTTGCGATGTTGAATTTTTCAGTCGGGGCTGCAGCCTTGGGTTTTGTGTATCACAATTTTCATCCGGCCAAAGTCTTCATGGGGGATGCCGGTTCCATCCCGCTGGGATTTCTCGCCGCCTCCTTCGGTGTGTGGGGCTGGCAGCAGGGATGTTGGCCCTTCTGGTTTCCTATGTTGGTTTTCTCCCCGTTTATTGTCGATGCCACTATGACGTTGTTTAAACGCGCGCGTAACAAGGAAAAGTTGGCTGAAGCGCATCGCAGTCATTATTACCAGAGACTGGTGCAAATGGGTTGGGGGCATCGCAATACCGCGATTGCAGAGTACGTGCTGATGTTTCTGGTCGGCGTATCTGCCTTGTTTGCACTCGGATTGGATGCTAAGGGGCAGGGTAATTTGATCGCCTGGTGGGCGGCCATTTATCTGGGCTTGAGCATGTGGATAGACCGGCGCTGGCAACGTCATCTCGATTTAAGGAGTCGTGATGTTGCGTAAATCTAACACTCGTACAGTCCTAGCCATATTGCACGACATCGCGGCCGTTGTCGTTGCGTGGGTGTTGGCCTACGCGCTGCGCTTTAATTTTGAATTGCCTGCACATTTCGCCGTTGAATTACAGCAGACGCTGTTGTGGATTGTGCCATTGCAAGCGGGCATTTTTTGGAAATTTGGCTTGTATCGCGGCATCTGGCGCTATGCCAGCTTGAATGATTTACGCCGCATCGTGCTGGCCGTCTTGTTAGCGTCCTTGGCCATTCCGTTTTTGTTGTGGATGCTGCGCAGCACTTTTGTAGTGCCGCGCTCTGTTCTGGTGATGAATCCGCTGCTGTTGATTTTGTTTATGGGTGGCAGCCGTTTGCTGTACCGGATGTGGAAAGAGACCCGCTTTCACGGGGCGATGAAATTGTCGAGTCAGCCGGTATTGGTGCTGGGCGCTGGTGACGCAGCGGTTTCTCTTTCTAAAGATCTGGCCAAAAATCCAGCATGGCAGTTAGTCGGATTCCTAGATGACGATGCCAATAAGCAAGGTTGCGTGCTTAATGGAATCAAAGTGTTGGGCAGACTGGATACGCTGGAACATTGGGTGGGAAATTTTGGTGTCGAGCGAGTAATCATCGCCATGCCCTCATCTTCTCATCAGCAGAGACAGCGCGCCATTAAATTGTGTACTGCGGCCAAAGTCGAGGCGCTCACCGTGCCTTCGTTCGATGATCTGATGAGCGGCAAGGTGGCGGTGTCGCAATTGCGACCGATAGAGCTGGATGACTTGCTGGGACGCGATCCGGTTGTGCTCGATGAGGCTGGCTTGCACGGCTTGCTGTCCGACAATGTCGTCATGGTGACGGGAGCAGGTGGGTCTATCGGTTCGGAGCTATGCCGTCAGATTGCTCGTTTTGCGCCTGCCAAGCTGGTGTTGTTCGAGCAGAGTGAATTTGCGCTCTACACTCTGGAACAAGAGTTGCAGCAGACTTTTCCTAAGTTAAATTTTGTCTGTCTGGTCGGTGATGTGCGGGACGCCGAGCGGGTGGGCGAGGCCATGGGTTTACACCAACCCGCTGTGTTGTTTCATGCGGCCGCTTACAAACACGTGCCTATGATGGAAACGCACAATGCCTGGCAGGCGATACGCAACAATGTGTTGGGCACCTGGACGGTCGCACGCGCCGCACAGCAATATGGGGTTGCTAAATTTGTGATGATCTCGACCGACAAGGCGGTTAATCCGACCAATGTGATGGGAGCATCTAAGCGTTTAGCCGAGATGGTGTGCCAGGCGTTGCCACCTCTCTCCCCCCAAGCCCCCCTCCCAGTTAAGGAAGAGGGGTGTACACGATTCGTGATTGTGCGCTTTGGTAATGTGCTGGGCAGCACCGGCAGCGTGATTCCAAAGTTTCGCGCGCAGATTGCGCAGGGCGGGCCGGTCACCGTCACGCATCCGGAGATCACCCGTTATTTCATGTCGATACCGGAGGCGGCGCAACTGGTGTTGCAGGCTGGCATGATGGGTTCGGGCGGTGAGATCTTCGTGCTGGATATGGGCGAGCCGGTGAAAATCGTGGATTTGGCGAAAGAGTTGATCCGGCTCTGCGGTTATTCCGATGATGAAATCAAGATTGAGTTTTCCGGTCTGCGTCCGGGTGAGAAACTCTACGAAGAATTGCTGGCGGACAACGAACACACGCTGCCCACCCCTCATCCGAAATTGCGCATTGCAAAGGCCAGACTGGCCGATGCGGAATGGCTGGAGCAATTGCTGGTCTGGACGGCTGTCGCCACCATGCCTGATGCCGAGGTGAAAACGGCGCTTGAGAGTTGGGTGCCGGAATATCAGCCTCAGCATGGCTAAAATGCTCTCTGTCATTATTATCACCAGGAACGAGGCGGCCAATATTCGCGCCTGTATTGCATCGGTAGCATGGGCGGACGAGATCGTTGTCGTCGATTCAGGCAGCACAGACGATACGGTCGGCATCGCACGCGAAATGGGTGCGCTAGTCTATCGGCATGCCGATTGGCCGGGTTTCGGACCGCAGAAAAATCGTGCCTTGAGCTATGCGACCGGAGAGTGGGTATTTTCAATTGATGCAGATGAGCGCGTAACCCCTGAACTGCGCGCCGAAATTGAGCGGGCGATGCTAGAGGAAGGGGCTGCGGGATATCATTGTCCGCGCCTGTCGCAATTCTGCGGAACATTTATACGCCACTGCGGCTGGTATCCGGATTATGTGTTGCGTTTGTTTAAACGCGAAGCCGGCCGGTTTTCTGATAGCCTGGTGCATGAGTCGGTGTTGCTGACAGGAAACACGGCCAGGTTTAAGAGTCCGCTGTTGCATTACAGCTATCTCACTGTGGCGGATGTAGAGCGTAAAGTCGAACATTATTCTAACGCTGCTGCACAGCAGATGTTGGCGGCAGGAAAACGCGCCAGCCTGATGAGCGCGGTGCTAAGCGCTGGCTGGGCATTTTTGCGAACTTATGTTTTACGACTGGGCGCGTTGGATGGTGTTGCTGGCTGGCGTATCGCCCTGATGAACGCCAGAACAACTTATCTCAAATATCGAAAACTGACTGCGTTGCAAATGCAATGCAGTCATCCTCGCACAAGCAGGAATCCGGTTCAAAAATAATCCCGCGCAGCGGATAAATCTTGTTGTTGCATATGCAATGCGGCCCCCGCACAGGCCGGAATTCAGCTAAATGTAGATGCGAGCCCCTCGCATGACTACTATTTGTCAGCTTAATGCGCGTTTGATTCTGCTGCGCAGCAATTGCCAGCGCAATTCGCGCGTGTCTTCCGGTTCCTCTAGTTTTAATTCTGTGGCGATCTGGCCGCGCCGCAGATAATAGCGGTCAAATACCGACTGGCGCAGCCCCCACTTATGCAGAAATTGCTTGCCGCCATCGTTTTTCTTCACTTTCCCGGTCGATTTGCACTGAAAGTGATAAACCAGTGAGTCGCCCACACCCAGAAAGATTCGGCAACCGGCGTGCCATAGCTTCATCGAAAAGTCGTTGTCGCTGCTCATGCCGGGTGAAAACTCGCTGCTGTAACCGCCCACCTTAAACCACCAGCGGCGACTGACCAGCGTAGGCGGCCAGGTCGCCCCCTTCCAGTCCGCTTTGTGATGTTGCGATAATTCAGCAAGCAAGCGGGTTTCATCAAAGGTGTCACATTCGCGGCCGTAATCCTTGACGATCACGCAGGGGTTGCTGGTGTCGCGCGGTTCTATCATGGTGCCGGACAACATGAACAGATCCGTATCGATATTCTGTAGTTTGTTGACCAAAGCGGTATCCCACCCCGGGCAGCAATACATGTCATCGTTCAAATATAAAATATAATCCATTCTGGCGTGCATTGCCGCTTCATTAACTGCCAGGCAGATGCCGATGTTATCGGGGGAGGCGGTATAATCCAGGCCTTGCGCCTGTACCCATGCAAGGCTGCCATCGCACCCGTCGTTGACGTGAATGATAATCTGATGATTATATTCAGAATTATTCTGAATGCTGTGCACGCAGAGCTTGAGCAGTTCAAGGTTATTCCAGGTCGGAATTAAGATAGAAAACATGTGCAGGCGCTAGGCAGGTGGAGTAACGAGCGGATTTTACTGCACAAAGCGTCAGGATGTGCGGCTAGAAATGCGTTTGCGTGCCTATATCGTTACAATGCGCAGCCTTCGCAAGAAGATGAACTCAATGAAATGATGATCAATGCCATTATAAAAAGTATCAATGCGGGTGAAACCAGCATGACGGAATTCAAAACCACTTTTCAAAAAGAGGTGATTGAAACCGTGGTTGCGTTCGCCAACGCTAAAGGCGGGCAGATCATCATTGGCGTTTCGGATGCAAGACATATCAACGGGGTTGTGATCAATAACGAGACCTTGAAAGACTGGTTGAATCAGATCAAAAATAATACGCATCCCAGCATATTGCCCGATATTGAGGCGTATCAAATTGATGGAAAAACCATAGTGCTGATAAGTGTTACCGAACAACCCGTCAAACCGATTTCTTACAAAAATCGCTATTTCAAGCGGTTTCAAAACGCGAATCATCAGATGAGTCTGGATGAAATTGCCAACGAGCACTTGAAATCCATCAACTCAAGCTGGGATTATCATCTGGATACTCGCCATGATTTTGGCGACATTTCGATGGAAAAAGTGTTGGAACTTATTCAGAAAATCGAAAAACATAAAGACAGATTATTTGATGATGACCCTTATCAGGTTTTGCAGAAATATGAGTTAGTCAAAGAAGGTAAGCTGACCTTCGCGGCTTATCTGCTTTTTGTAAATAACATTTCAGCCATTACTTCGTTGCAAATCGGCAGATTTAAAACTGAAACCGACATCATTGACAATATCGATCTGAATACAGATTTACTGAGTCAAATTGAGGGTGTCTTGAGTTTTATACGCCGGCACCTGATGGTTGAATATGTCATCACAGGTGAAGCACAACGGCAGGAACGCTACGACTATCCGGTAGAAGCGATTCGTGAAATCGTCATCAATATGGTGATTCATCGTGATTATCGTGATAGCGGTAACTCAATCATCAAGATTTTCGACGACAGAATCGAATTTTTCAATCCAGGCAAACTTTATGGCGATTTGACTATCGCGCAACTTAACACCGGACAATACGCATCTCGTACCCGAAACAGGGCGATAGCAAACATGTTCAAAGAATGCGGTCTGATCGAACGTTATGGTTCGGGGATCAAGCGTATCAGGAACGCGTGCGTGAAGCATGGTCTTGCAGAACCTGTATTTGAAGAATTTCAACATGGTTTTCATGTCGTCATTTACAAAAAAGCGAATGTAGAGGGAGTCAGTGGCGGAGTAAATGGCGGAGTAAATGGCGGAGTAAATGGCGGAGTAAATGGGGTGCTTGCACACATACAGTCACACCCCGGGCAACGCGCAAGTGAAATTTCTGCTACGTTTCACATCCCCCTGAGAACCATTGAGCGCTGGCTGAAGGAGCTTCGAGAAAGGGGCGAGATCGAATTTCGTGGCGCTTCGAAGACAGGTGGCTACTTTGCACAATAAGCTGTTTGTAACAATCTGCATGATGGTCTCTCAAAAACGATGAATATCGTTCAGGTAGTTAAACGCTATGGACCGGTGGGTGGCATGGAGCGTTATGTCTGGGAGCTGAGCCGTGAGCTTCAGGCGTTGGGGCATCAGGTCACGGTACTCTGCGAGCGTTGTCATACCGACGCGCCCCAAGGTGTGCGGGTCGTCGAGTTGGGTGAAACGGCCAAGCGTCCTCGCTGGCTGTCGCAAGTGCGTTTCAGTTGGCGGGTCACGCGCTGGGTGCAACAGAATCATAGTGCCGACCGCATTATTCATAGCCACGAGCGTTTGGGCGTGCACGATGCGACCACCTTCCACGGGCCGCCTTTTGCAACGATTTATGAAAAGGGCTGGTGGCGCTTTATTTCGCTGAGGGTTTGGGTGCGCTTGTATCTGGAACGTCGGGAGCTGACGATCGCGCAGGTCATCGTGCCTAATTCGACTTTTATCAGCAGGCAGTTGCTACACTATTATCCGGAAATAGCAGGAAAACTAAGTGTACCGATCACCCCCGGAATTTTGCCGATACGACAGCGCGAGCCGCGTAGTGTCCCGGTCGATGGCGGTATAGTCTGTTTCGTAGGATGGGAATGGCAGCGCAAGGGCTTGCCGAAGGCGATTGAGATAGTCTCAGAATTACGTCGTACACGCCCTAATCTGACGCTGTGGGTGGTGGGACCTAATCCGTCCGAGTTGGAACATTTGTTTGTTGGTTGGAATGGCGGTTATCGCTTGTTGGGGTGGCGCGATGACAATGATTATTTCAGTGAGGTGGATGTATTGCTACACCCGGCAATTGCGGAACCTTATGGTATGGTCATTTCGGAAGCGATGGCCGCTCAAGTGTCTGTGGTGATATCGGATGTGTGCGGTGCTGCAGAGCATGTGACAGCGGAGGCTGGCGCGGTGTTGCCGCTGGATGTCGCAAATGAACTATGGGCGACGGCAGTTGAAAAACAACTTGCACGCACTCAATCCGTGCCGCGATTCGATCGAAGTTGGCTCAAAGTCGCGCAAGAGTATGAAATGATTTACAGAGAAATTTTTAAGGCGGAGTAGTGAAGAGTAAATTCAGTTACCTTGTTTTTGTGGAGTCGACGGTGGCCTTATTGCTGGCGCTTTACCCAGGATTGATGTTCGCTGTAAAGGGTGGAATGAATGGCACATTTTTATTTCTGCTGCTGCTATCCATCGCTGTTTTAATAATTCGGCCTAGAGAAATGCCGGGTGTTTCGTGGAATAGTGAGATGAAGGTCTACCTGCTGGCGATGGCGGCACTGCCGGTAGCCATTGTCTTCAGTCAAACTTACCATCATCATTACGGTGGTCATCCTTATGATGCGGCATCTCGATTTTTACTCGCTGTGCCCATCTTCATGGTGTTGCAACGTTTGCGTTTTAGCATAGTAGCAATGGTGCAATATGCTTTTCCCGTGGCTGCGATTGTTGGATGTTTGATGCTCAAACCAATTGCCGATGGTCGTTATGGTGTCGCTACGCTGGATCTGATACATTTTGGTGATTTTGAATTGGTTTTGGGTGTGATGTCTCTCTTATGTTTGAACTGGACGGGACGGGATGTACCTTTGTTGAAGGTGCTAAAAGTGATTGGATTTCTGGCAGGAGTTTACGCATCTGTTGTTTCTGGTTCGAGGGGTGGTTGGATCGCACTGCCCGTATTTTTGATGATATATATTTATTACAGGTTTGGTAAAATATCACTGAAATCTTTGATAATCACCCCGCTAATTTTGATTATAGTGGGCCTTATCGCTTTTACATTCAGTCAAAAAATTCATCATCGGGTGGGCGAAGTGACTGGCGATCTGTCGGCATTACAGAATGGCAATCCAGATACCTCAACAGGGATTAGACTGCAACTTTTTAAAGCCGCTGCTGAAATATTTGTTCAGGAACCACTCTTTGGTGTTGGTTCCGATGGCTTTGCACTTGAGATGGACGTCATGTTGAACGCAGGAAAAGTGACAAAAATGGCCGCAGAACTTGGGAAAGGCGAAGTGCATAACGAGATTTTGTCGAGAGCTGCCGGATTGGGTTTGTTTGGACTGATTGCTATTTTGTCGATTTACTTGGTGCCAGTCAGAATTTTTTATCGTTCGATGAAATCAACTTCCTTTCCAATCAGGAAATCAGGAATGCTCGGACTCGTATTCGTCAGCGGTTTTATGGTGTTCGGATTAACTGCGGAGACACTGAATTTGAGCATGGCAACCGCATTTTATAGTTTGACGGTGGCCGTGTTGCTGGCGGCCTGTTTAAATATTCATCACGGCGAGCAAGTCTCGCCAAATACCTTATAGTCTCGTACCTGTAAATGAGCTTAAATAATGACAGGGATCTCCTCATAACATGTGTCTTTGTGAGCGTAGCGAAGCAATCCAGCGATGTTAAAAGATATCTGGTTTGCCACGTTGTTACACTCCTCGCAATGACTTTTTTGGTTCCGGCATGTCCGGCTTAGGCCTACTATGTTTAGCATACTCATCCCAACTTGGAACAATCTCAGCTGCTTAAAGCTATGTGTTGAAAGCATACAAAAATACTCCAGTCAGCAGCACGAAATTATCATACATATCAACGACGGATCGGATGGCTCGCTCGAATGGGTTAAGTCGCAGGGGCTGAAATACAGCCATACTGAAAAAAATGTGGGTATTTGTCTGTCGGTGAATAATCTGGCCGCTAAGGCAAGTCACGACTGGTTGTTATATATGAACGACGACATGGTGGCCTGTCCGAACTGGGATGTCGCATTCGAGGCGGCGATCAACGTGACTAAAACCGATTTGGCAATGTATTTCGGCACGCTGATCGAGCCCAGAAAGTCTCAAAGTCCTCTGATCATCAATCAGAACCACGGTACCAATCCCGAAGAGTTTGATGAGGAAGCCATGCTGGCCAACTATATGAACGAGGTGCGTGGGGATTTGGAGGGGGCGGCATTACAGCCGACCCTAGTGCATCGTAAATGGTGGACAGCGGTGGGCGGCTATAGCCTCGAATTTAGCCCTGGCATGAGCACCGATGATGATCTGCTGATGAAATTTTGGGTAGTCGGATGTCGTAACTTCCGCGTCGTTGGCAACAGCCGTTTTTATCACTTTGGCTTCAAGAGCACAGGCCGGGTAAAGCACAATTTGGGTGGCCGAATTTTTGCGATGAAGTGGGGTATAACGCAAAAAGAGTTTTTTAATAACTTTTTGATTAAATTAAGAAATAATTCAATAGGTGGTGGTTTGCAAGCTAATGCTGTTGTGACTGATTTTCCACGCGCCACGCGGCTGGGCAAGTTGCGCCGTGTAGGTTACGGACTGACCCAAGATTATCCGCTGGAGGATATCGATGCTTGGGATCCTAAATCGGGTGTAGGGAAATGGGAAGAGGGTTAATAAAATCATGGCAGCAGCAATAAAAGGCGACTGATTATTGTTGCAAGTTTTGATAAATCGCTTTTCCCATCAATAAATAGGTTGCCGTGGAAAAATGCTGGTTGTTGGCCGGGTAAACGTCCACTGTTTTGGTTTCGATGGCTTGCCTCACTGTGGCGAGCAGATTGACCGAACGTACGTGTGTTTCTGCTTTATTCCAGAACTGTTTGTCAGGGTGCAGGTAGGCGGTGGTCTTGTTGGGTACGACAACCCACAACGTGTTCAGTCCTGTCAGCCTTTGTTCCAGTATCCGCATGTTGTCGATTACATCGGCGCTCAAGTCTTGCGGACTGTCGCTGGCCAGAAACAGCGCATCTGCACAGCGTGCGTGGCTGAACAATTCGCAGCCGTTGTTCACTCTGGCTACGATGCTGCCGCGTCCGGTGTCCCAGCGTTTGAAATCGGGATGCGTGCTGAGTTTTTCATATCTGGACTGATTCAAACGAGTCTGTAAACCGATGGAAACTTTTCCAGAATAGTCGGGCTGGCTTCTGTCGAGCGCAGTTGGCGGGGCCGGACGCGGCAGGTCCGCGTCGAAACTGGCGTGGAAATCCATTTTTTTGCAACGTACCGAGTCGGCAAGTCCTGAGGTAACATTGCGCTCGACGGTTTCGAGTACGATGTGTTTGCCCTTAAACCCTTGTGCGCGCAGCCACGGCATAAAATCTTCGCAGATGCCGCGTATATTGGTCCAATGCTCGGTGCGTACCTTAAGGCCGTGGCGTATCAATTCCGTTTGCCATATTCTGCCGACAGAGAAACTATCACCGACCACCAGTACATCGGCGTCTTGCCAGGCGGATTGCTTAATCAGAGCAGGATCAATGGCTGGCTGGGGCTTAGTCCAACCGAACAGCGATTCGGGCAGCAGGCCGATACGCGTCTGATCCCCCTCGAAGCCTGCCAGTGGTAGAAAATACAGGCCGATTGCGCCGTATAGCGCGGCGGCAGTGAAGATCAGGATTGAAAAAGTTTGGGCGTATTTCATTTTTGCAGGCTTTGGTATATCGCCTCACCCAATATCAGGTATCCGGCAGTAGATAGGTGTGTTTCATTGGCTGGATATAAATCTATGTTTTTATTTTGTATTTCATGCTTAAAAGCTTCCAGCAGATTGGGCGCATAAAAATTTTCTTCGGCCTTAGCCCAGAATTGCTTGTTAGGATGAAGGTATGCCGTGGATTTGTCCGGTACGATCACCCATACCGGTGTGAGCCCTTTGACGCGCTCCCCTAGCCTCCTCATTTTATCCAGCGTGTGGTCGTTAAAGTCGCCGGTATGGTCATCTGCGTAAAACAGCGCATCGTTGCAGCTCTTGTGGCTGAACAGTTCGCAGCCGTTAGTTACACGGTGCATACGTACCGTGTTTCCCATCTCCCAACTGTTAAATTCAGCCCGGGTGCTCAGGCTTTGATACTTCAGTTCGTTTAATTTAACTTGGAAACCGACAGATAATTTTCCGGTAAAGTCAGTGCGGTTAAAACTCATCTGTCGTGCGGGCGGCAGCACCGGGGAGACGGCCAAAGGGCGGTAATCCATCTGTTTGCAAGGTAGCGAACGCGCCAGTCTATCCTCGAAATTATGTTCAACCACTTCGATTACCACGTGACTTCCCTTAAATCCTTTGTTGTCCAGCCATCCGGTAAAATCTTCACAGATGTTGCGCATGCTCTCCCATGTTTCGGTGTGAACTTTCATGCCGCGTTCAACCAATACACTTTGCCATAGACGCGGCATGGAAAAACTATCGCCTATGGCCAGCACGTCGGCCTCCTGCCATGAGGCGTTTACGAGGTGCTCTGGGTTGACGGCGGGTTGCTCTCTGGTCCATCCGAATAGTGATTCAGGGATTTTTCCCATACGGGTAAGCGGGCCGGTAAAACTTGCAAGCGGCAGAAAGTAGAATCCAGCCGCACCATAGAGTGCTGTGGCTGTTAACACGATGATGGAGAAAGCTCTGGCGTGTTTCATGGCTGTAAAGCTTGTATGAAGAAGCTTTGAGTCATTGTCCAAGGCGGCATCCCCGCGAGAATTTTTGCATCCTTAGGGGAGGGTAATTTTGCCATGTCCGTTAGAACTGGAAATAGAGGAAAGGGCTGTAGCTGCCGAACTGGTCTAGGGCCAGGAACAACAAATACAGCACGATTGTCGCTTGGATAAGCGTCAGGAAGTAATTGCCCGTGGCGAACTTGAGTCTGCCGGAGTTGGGCAGCAGCCAGACCCAGATCAATGATAAGGCCAGCAGTTTGATCAGATCGCGTCCTGACAGGTCTGTTGTGAGCAGCAGTTGTCCGTGCAGCACTGCATCGAGCGTAATGGGGCGAGCGTGCAAACCATACATCGCTTCGAGCATGACCCATGCATGTGCCATATCGCTCGAACGGAACACCACCCAAGCCGTCACAACCGCCGCGAAGGTGATGCTCCCCCCGGTTAAGGTGCCCAGCCAGTTTGGTACTCGGCTAAAAAAGCGCGCAGGAACAAGATCGCGCCACAAATGATTGGCGGTGAGATAGGCGCCATGCAGGGCACCCCATACCACGAAGGTCCAGCCCGCGCCGTGCCACAGACCACCCAGCAGCATGGTTGCGAACAGGTTGAGATAGCGTCGCCCTATCCCTTTGCGGTTGCCGCCCAGCGGGATGTATAGATAGTCGCGTAGAAATCGCGACAGCGTCATGTGCCAGCGACGCCAGAAGTCGATGATGCTGGTGGCTTTGTAAGGCGAGTCAAAGTTGATAGGCAGACGGATATTGAACATCAGGGCAATGCCCAAGGCCATGTCGGTATAGCCGGAAAAATCGAAATAAAGTTGTAGGGTGTAGGCCAGTGCACCGGCCCATGCCTCATAGCTGGTCGGTAATATACCGTTCTGTACGCCATCGAATACTCCGTTGGCGAAGGGAGCCAGCGCGTCTGCACCCAGTGTTTTTTTACACAAACCCAGCGTAAATAGCATCAGTCCGGTGGCGACATGTTCCCAGTTAAGTCGATAGCTGGAGATGCGGGAAAACTGGGGCATCATCTCCTTGTGATGCAGGATAGGTCCTGCGATCAAATGGGGAAAATAGGTGACGAACAATACATAGTGGATGAAGTTGTACTCTTTTACCTTGCCTTGATAGGTGTCGACCAGATAGGCGATCTGCGTGAAAGTAAAGAATGAGATGCCCAGCGGCAGAATAATTTCGCCGGCATTCCATTGCGTGCCGGCTACGCTGTTGATGCTGCCTATGAAGAAGTTGGCGTACTTGTAATAGCACAGTAGCAGCAGATTGGCGGCGATAGCCACGATCAGCAGTCGCTTTTTACTTTCCTCTTTTTCCTTGCCTCTTGCGCCTGTCTTAGCTATCCACAACCCGAATGCGTAGTTGCATACGATGGAGAGCAGTAAGAGTCCTACATAGGCTGGATTCCAGTAGCCGTAGAAGAACACCGACGCTAGCGCCAGCCAGGCTGCGGCATAGCTGTGATTGATTCGCCCGAGCTGAAAAAATCCCAGCAATACTACGGGCAGATAGAAGAATATAAAACTGTAAGAATTAAACAGCATCAGGCGACACGGACTTTCAGCATAGAAGAAAGGTTCATGGAGTAGACGGATTTCATCGAAGGTATCGGCATAATGTGGTATTTTACAGAAAAACAGGGTGCGGGGAACGCGATAACAGTAAACGCCGCAGCCCGGCTTCGTTATAGCTACTTAATAATTTATTAATGAAACAGACTTCTCCACATATCTCCGTCGTTATTCCCGTATACAAGGCCGAACGTTGCCTTGATGAATTGTATGCTCGCCTGAAAGTTGCGCTGGAGTGCGTGACGACTGATTTTGAAATCGTGCTGATCGAAGACTGCGGTGGAGACAATTCCTGGCAAGTAATCGAAAAGCTGGCGGGTGCGGATACTCGTGTGCGAGGCCTTCAGTTTAGCCGTAACTTTGGTCAGCATTACGGCATCACGGCGGGTATTGATCACTGCAATGGCGATTGGGTGGTGGTGATGGATTGCGACTTGCAGGATAGGCCGGAAGAAATTCCGCGTCTGTACGCTAAGGCTCAGGAAGGTTACGACATCGTGCTGGCCAGACGAGGTGAGCGCTGTGATCCTGCACTCAAGCGCGCCACTTCCTGGTTGTTTTATAAGCTGTTCAGCTATCTGGCGGATATCGAATATGACGGTCAAACCGGCAATTTTCGGATTATGTCGCGCAAGGTAGCGGAAAATTTCCGGCACATGCGCGAACAACTGCGTTTTTTTGGCGGGTTAGTGCAGTGGATGGGGTTTCCGACAGCCAGTATTGAGGTGGAGCACGCCGGGCGCTTCGAGGGAAATTCTACCTACACCTTCGCAAAACTCTGGAAGCTGGCCGCTGAGACGATTATCGCTTATTCCGACAAGCCGTTACGCCTTGCTGTGCGTTTCGGCTTTGTAATGGCATTGTTTTCATTTTGTTACGGGATTTACATACTCGCACATGCATTGTTTTACGGCTCGCCGATTCCGGGTTGGAACAGTCTGATCGTATCGCTGTACTTTATCGGCGGCATCATCATCGCTATTCTGGGCATCATCGGCATTTATCTGGGAAAAACTTTCGATGAAAGCAAGAAACGACCTTTGTATATCGTGAGACGGGCAACCTACAATGAACACGCTGATTAAGCCTACGCCCTGGGATACGGCGGCACTGGGTATGCCGACCTGGGAATTGTGTGAATACTCCGAAGCGGCCTTGCAAGAAGCTGCACAGACCAAAGGACATCATACGTTGAAGGTCGATCCGCTGTCGGATAAAGGCTTGCTGCATCAATACGGATTTTATTACTGCGACACACTGGTTGAGCCTTATTGTAAAGCCACGCGTTTGCATTCGTATCTGCATCCGGATGCGACAGTTTGCAAAGAGCTCGATGAGCAACAGGTGATGGCGATTTGCCACGGCGCATTTGAGCATGGTCGCTTCCATCGGGATTTCAATTTGCCTCGTGCGGCGGCCGACCTGCGCTACGACAACTGGCTGAAGCAACTGCTAGATACGAACCAGGTTTACGGCCTGTTTTGGCGGGGTGAATTGGCCGGTTTCATCGCTTACAGCGGGAATAATCTGCTGTTGCATGCCGTGGCGGAAGTTTATCGCGGACGCGGCTTGTCAAAATACTGGTGGAGTGCCGTCTGCGGGGATTTGCTGGCAGCGGGTTGCGATGAGGTGAAGAGTTCGATTTCTGCAGGCAATCTGGCTGTGCTTAATTTGTATATCTCGCTGGGATTCTCTTTTACCCACCCTCAGGATATTTACCACCGTTTAACAAAGTGACTATGAGCTATTTTTACGTTTTTCTTACCATCATGTTGACCGTATACGGTCAGATCGCCATCAAATGGCAAGTCCTGAAGGTCGGCTCATTGCCTGAGGGGACGGCCGAGAAAATTAGCTTCATGTTGCATCTGCTGCTAAATCCGTGGATCGTCAGTGCGCTTGCTGCAGCCTTTCTGGCGTCATTTTTCTGGATGGCTGCGATGACTAAACTTCAGCTGAGCCATGCTTATCCCTTTATGGGGCTAACCTTCGTGGTGGTAATGCTGGCCAGTGGTTTTTTCTTTCATGAACCCATCACAACGCTCAAGGTTGTCGGTGTGGCGTTGATTGTGCTGGGTTTGGTGGTGGCGAGTCAGGGCTGAGATTTTTACAGGCAGTGCCTCGGCACAACAGATACATCTGATCTCCCCCCAGTTTGTATTGCCGGTATATTGCGCCTAATTCGGGGGCGGCCTGATAGGCGATTACGTAACCGTTTTGCCAGGATGCAGGGGGAGCCATCAGCGCAGGCCGTGGGTGAATGGCTGAATCGATATAGGCGACAACGCTCATTCCTGCAGCGGAAGCATCGCTTGCATATAGCGGCGCATCGCCCGCGATGCGCAGAATGTCCTGTGCAGTCTGGAAGTAATTCTCGCCCCGGAAATTTTGTTGGTAGTAGGGGAATATCGCCAGGGTCAACGCCCACTGCAAAACCAGCATTCCGGTCAGCCACCTGCATGTCAGAGCCACGGCTCGTTCACCTGCTTGCCAGATTGGCCAGGCTAGTGTCAGCGCGAACAGGGGGTAGAGCGGCATCAGGTAGCGCGCGGCGCTGGTCGGTGCGAACCAGTAGGGTAACATGCCGATGAGGCAGGAGAAGAGTGCCGCCTTCCACCAGACGGGCATCGTCAGGGAGCGTTTGCGTTGCTTGGCCCAGTAATAGAGTGCGATCGGTGCCGCCGGTGAAAGCCTGAGCAAGACCTCAAACGGGTAGCTGGTCAACGTGAACGCGTATTCCTTTAGGTTCAGTGCGGAAAATTTATCCGTGACTTCCCAAAGCATGAAATGACCCTGTCCGCTGCCGCCAGCACCCAAAAATAACTTGTACCAAAGCAGTGGAAAGGCAAACGCCAGCATATGCAGCAATACAACGCGGCGGTTTAGCAGGAAAGGACGATGTTCCTTGTGTAAGGCAAGTGCGGTGTAGGTGATCGCGTAAAACACATAGGAGGTAAAAGTCTTAACCAGAAAAGCGCAGGTCAGCAAGGCCAGACCGGTTGCCAGCAGGATGAGTCGATTGCGCAGTGCTGAACTCCAGAGCATGGCGATAGCTCCGAAAATGCAGAAGGTGTACAGCGGATCGACATAGGCTAACCAGCCACGGTAGAGCAATAAATCAGCCAGGGTGATATAAATTAGCGCGGTAAAGGCCGCGAAGTTCGGTTCTTTGACCAGTTGTCGTGTGAGCCATGCCAGTATTAATCCTGTGCCTAGCGTCGATGCCAGTGCTATTCCCCGGATGACTTCCAACATGTGAGTCCAGCCGGTCAGCTCGGATAACGGGATGATGCTCCACATGAACAATGGATTTTGCCGCAGAGCGATGCCGTAGCGTGTCTTGTCCAGCCATTCGGATTGGCGCTGAAACAGTTCGATGGCGGCCAGTGGAAAGACGGCTTCTTCCCCTACATAAAAAAACCAAAGAGTCGGAATGAAACCGAACGCGGCGACGGCGTACAGTCGCCAGTAGCGATTTATCAACATATTCAGTAGCTTATGTTATAAAAAGAGAGGATGGCCTGGGATACCCGCAGCACGTCTTCGTCCGTCATCTCATAGTAAAGCGGCAGGCGTAACAGGCGATTGCTCAAATCATCCGTTGCCTGCATCTCACCGCTGACCCGACCGTATAGTCGTCCGGCCGGGGATGAGTGCAGCGGAACATAATGGAATACGGGATTAATACCTTGTTTTTTAAGGTGAGCGATCAGGGCGGTGCGGGTGCTCAGGCTATCGGTGATGACGTAATACATGTGCCCGTTGCTATCATCGTCGAAGTTTGCGCAGCGCAATAGTCCGGCCTGGTGCAAGGGGGAGAGTTGGCTGCGATAGCTGGTGCAGATGTGACAGCGCTTTGCCGTGATTTCTCCGGCGCGCTCAAGTTGGGCGTAGAGGAAAGCGCTCACCAGTTCGCTGGGCAGATAAGAGGAGCCGATATCTACCCAGGTATATTTATCCACTTCTCCACGGAAAAATTGACTGCGGTTGGTGCCCTTTTCACGAATGATTTCAGCGCGTTCGGTAAAGCGCTCGTCGTTTATCAGGAGGGCGCCCCCTTCGCCGCTGATAATGTTTTTAGTTTCGTGAAAACTGAGGCAACCGAAATGACCGATACTGCCCAGGGCACGTTTTTTATAGGTGGAGAGCAGTGCTTGTGCGGCATCTTCGACGACCAGCAGATGATGTCTTTCGGCGATGGCCATGATGGCATCCATCTCGCACGGGACGCCTGCATAGTGAACGGGTACGATGACGCGCGTTTTAGGCGTAATCGCGGCTTCAATCAGTTTCTCGTCGATGTTTAACGTGTCCCGGCGGATGTCTACGAAAACGGGGATCGCTCCGCGCAAGACAAAGGCATTTGCGGTTGAAACGAAAGTGTAGGAGGGCAGAATGACTTCATCGCCGGGCTGCAGGTTACACAGGATAGCGGCCATTTCTAGCGCGCCGGTACAAGAGTGAGTGAGCAGTGCTTTGCGGCTGTTTAGCTTGTCTTCAAACCAGCGGTTGCACAGTTTGGTATATTTGCCATCTCCGGAGAGGTGGCCTTGTGCGACCGCATCGGCGATTAGCGAGAGTTCGCGGCCGATGATAAAAGGGTGGTTAAACGGGATGGGCTTCATCAAAATTGGCCGTAAATCAGAAGCGTTATTTTACCGATAAACGGGTAAAAGAACGCAACGCTGATTGACTAATGGGGTGGATAAATAGTTAATGCAGCATACTGACTAATAAATGTTTATATGGCTATTTTAGTGCAGCCAGTGCCGCGTCGTAATTCGGCTCGTTAGTGATTTCACTGACCAGCTCACCGTACAGCACGTGATTTTCTTCATCCAGCACCAGCACGGCGCGGGCGGTCAACCCTGCCAGCACGGAATCGGCGATCTTCACACCGTAGTTGCGCATGAACTCACGACCGCGCATCAGCGATAAAGGCACGACATTGTCCAGCCCTTCCACCGCGCAGAAGCGCCCCATCACAAAGGGAAGGTCGGCGGAAATCACCAGCACCACGGCGTTCTCAAGGGAACCTGCGGCCTCATTGAAACGACGTGTCGACGTGGCGCAGACCGGGGTGTCCAGACTAGGTACGATATTGAGCACCTTGCGTTTACCCGCAAAACTCGACAGTGCAACATCCGCGAGATCCTTATTCACCAGAGTGAATTCCGGTGCAACATCCCCAACGGCCGGGAATTTGCCATATAAAGTAACTGGCGCACCGCTGAGTGTGACCGCGACCTTGACTTCTTTTTTCTTGCTCATGATGTGTGTCCTCTATAGGCCGTCATCCCCGCGAATGCGGGGGTTCTGTTAATTGTAACTATCCACCGGCGGGCAGGCGCAAACCAGATGCTTGTCGCCGTACACATTGTCGATCTTTGCAACCGAGGGCCAGAACTTATTGTCTCGTACCCAAGGCAACGGGTATGCCGCCTGTTCGCGGGTATACGGACGATTCCAGTCGCTACTCACTACCGCTTTGGCGGTATGCGGTGCACGCTTGATAATATTATCCTTTTTATCGGCACGACCGGCGACGATCTCGTCTATCTCACCGCGTATTGCGATCATCGCCTGACAGAAGCGATCGAGCTCCGCCTTGGATTCGCTCTCGGTAGGCTCAACCATCAGGGTATCGACCACAGGGAAAGACGTGGTCGGTGCGTGGAAACCGAAATCCATTAAACGCTTACCGATATCAGCCACTTCCACCCCCGCCTCGCGCTTGAATTCGATGCAGTTCAAAATCATCTCATGCGCGCAACGACCATTCGCCCCGCTGTACAGAGTCGGATAGTGATCTTTTAACGACTCCTTGATGTAGTTGGCATTTAAGATCGCCATGCGGGTCGCCTGAGCCAGCCCCGTGCCACCCATCATCTTGATGTAGCCATAAGAAATCAATAAAATCAAGGCGCTACCATAAGGCGCTGCCGACACCGCATGAATACCCTGCTCGCCACCGGTCTTGATCACCGGATGAGACGGCAGGAAAGGCGTCAGATGTGCCGCCACGCCGATAGGGCCAACACCCGGTCCGCCACCGCCGTGAGGAATCGCGAAGGTCTTGTGCAGATTCAAGTGGCACACGTCCGCACCGATATTGCCGGGACTGGTCAGCCCCACCTGCGCATTCATGTTCGCGCCGTCCATATAAACCTGACCGCCGTTCGCATGAATGATGCCGGTGATCTCGATGATAGACTCCTCATACACGCCGTGCGTGCTGGGGTAGGTGACCATCAGACAGGACAGGTCATCGCGGTGTAACTCTGCTTTTTCGCGCAGATCGGCCACATCGATATTGCCCTGCTTGTCGCATTTGACCACCACGATATCCATGCCGCACATCGCCGCGCTGGCCGGATTGGTGCCGTGCGCGGAGGATGGAATCAATGCCACCTTGCGCTGACCTTCGCCGCGTGAACGGTGATACGCCTGTATCACCAACAGACCGGCATACTCACCCTGCGCGCCGCTGTTAGGCTGAAAACTCATCTGCGCAAAACCGGTGATTTCGGACAGCGCAGCATCCAAACCTGCGATCAGTTCTTGGAATCCGACCGCCTGCTCCACCGGCACGAAGGGGTGCAAATTGGCGAAACCGGGCCAGGTCAGCGCTAGCAACTCGGACGCCGCGTTCAGCTTCATGGTGCAGGAACCTAGCGCGATCATGGAGTGAGTCAGCGACAGATCCTTGTTTTCCAGACGCTTGATATAACGCATCATTTCAGTTTCGGAATGATAGGAATTGAATACCGGATGACTCAAGAAGTCCGATGAACGCGGCGCGAACAACATCGCTTGCGCATCGACATCGGCCTGCGTCAGCACGACCGCAGGTTTACCTGCAGCCGTCGCAAACACCGCCAGTATTGCGTTCAAATCTGCAATCGAAGTCGTTTGATCGAGCGCAATGCCCAGCCCTTCGGCGCTGTAACGGAAGTTGATTTCAGCAGCCTCGCTCAGCGCATGAATCTTCACATTGTCGGTATGCACCAGCTTGATCGTATCGAAGAAATTGTCAAAGGCGACTGCATAACCCAGTTTCTTCAATTCAATCGATAAAGCAACGGCAGACAGATGCACCTGACGGGCGATGCCGCGCAGACCATCCGCGCCGTGATAAACCGCATACATACTGGCCATGATGGCGAGCAAGGCTTGTGCCGTGCAAATATTGGAGGTCGCCTTTTCGCGGCGGATATGCTGTTCGCGGGTTTGCAACGCCATGCGCAGCGCCGGATTACCGTCTGCATCGAGCGACACACCGATAATGCGTCCCGGCATCGAACGCTTGTACGCATCGCGACAGGCAAAGTAAGCGGCGTGCGGGCCGCCGTAGCCCATCGGCACGCCGAAGCGCTGAGTGGAACCCAGCACAATGTCCGCACCCCATTCGCCCGGCGGCGTGAGCAGCACCAGACTCAGAATATCGGCCGCAACCGCAATGGTCATGCCGTGTTCCTTGGCTCGCGCGACAAAATCTGCGTAGTCATGCACCACGCCATTGGCCGCCGGATATTGCAGCAGCGCGCCGTACAACTTGTCGTTCAGCGTCACTGTCTTGAAATCGCCGATGACAAGTTCTATGCCTAGCGGTTTCGCGCGCGTTTTGAGCAATTCAATGGTCTGCGGGAAGCACTCATGCGACACGAAAAAACTGTTCTTAGCCGCAGCTTGCGCTTCGCGGCTACGCAAACCGTGCAACATGGTCATCGCTTCCGCAGCGGCTGTAGCTTCATCCAGCAAGGAGGCGTTAGCGATTTCCATCCCGGTCAGGTCCATCACCATGGTCTGATAATTGAGCAAGGCTTCCAGTCGTCCCTGAGCAATTTCAGCCTGATACGGCGTATAAGCCGTGTACCAGCCCGGATTTTCCAGAATATTGCGCTGTATCACCGGCGGCAAAATCGTATCGTAATAACCCAGACCAATGTAACTCTTGTAGAGCTTGTTCTTCGCCGCGATGCCGCGCAAATGGGCAAGATAAGCGTGCTCGGACATGCCTTCCGGCAAACTCAGCGGCGTCTTCAAACGGATAGCGGCAGGAATAGTCTGATCGATCAACGCATCCAGAGTTGGCGCATCGATTGCTTTTAACATTTCCTGAACGTCCTTCTCGGACGGGCCGTTGTGGCGATTTACAAATTGGTCTGTGTTCATAGGATATAAAAATCAGGATTGAGAAGCGTGGATTGAGGATTCAATACAAGCAGGCGGCGTGTAGCGGCTAGCCGGCAGCAATATTGCCTGGCTAATCGCTACCGCCTACCAGCTTTTTAGTGTGCTTCGCTGTCGACAACGGCCTGATAGCCAGCAGCGTCCAGCAACGCGTCCACGTCAGCCGCATTGTCAGGCTTCATCTTGAACATCCAGGCGCCATAAGGGTCGCTGTTGATATTTTCCGGACTGTTGTCCAGATCGCTGTTCACTTCGGTCACCGTGCCTGAAACTGGCGCGTAGACATCGGCGGCAGCCTTAACGGACTCCACCACGGCGCATTCTTCTTTCGCCTTCAGATGGCGACCAGCGGCTGGCGCCTCGACGAAAACCATATCGCCCAGCAGTTCCTGTGCATGTTGCGTGATGCCGATGCTGACCGTGCCGTCAGCTTCAGTTTTAACCCATTCGTGGGAGGCGGTGTACTTCAGATTGGACGGATTGCTCATGTGATCTCCTTAATTAGATTAGAAACGCAGCCTGTAGCTTATAGCTTGCAGCTTGTAGCTAAAACGGCGCGCTCATCGTGCGCCAATAAAGCTACCAGCTACCGGCTACAAGCTGATTAAACCTTTTCCGTTGCGCGCGAACGGGTACTTCACCACCTGCGCGTTCAGCATTTTATCGCGAATTGCCACCTGTACCGTATCGCCGATAGCGACATCTTTTGGCACACGCGCCAGCGCGATGGATTTTTCCAGCGTAGGCGAAAAACTGCCGCTGGTGATTTCACCGATACCATGCGGCGTATGCACCTTCTGATGACCGCGCAGCACGCCGCGATCCATCAACAACAAACCGATCAGTTTTTGTGTTGGCGGATTAGCCAGCAGCGCAGCCTTGCCGATGAAATCGCGATCGCTCTTCAAATCTACCGTCCAAGCCAGACCTGACTCCAGCGGGCCAACCGTTTCATCCATATCCTGACCGTACAAATTCATACCGGCTTCCAGACGCAGCGTGTCGCGTGCACCCAAGCCGATCGGCTTGACACCCGCTTTGTTCAAATCGTACCAAAAGGCCTCAACCTTTTCTTTCGGCAGCATGACTTCAAAACCATCTTCGCCGGTGTAACCGGTGCGTGCGATAAAATATTCAACGCAATCGGCCGCCTGAAAATTCTGCAAACCTTCGGTCGCAGCCTGAGTCCCTGGCAACACCTGCCATACCTTAGCGCGGGCATTCGGGCCTTGCACGGCAACCATAGCCAGATCATCGCGCGAAGTGATAACGAGATTGGGCGCACAACTTGCAGCCTGTTCCTTCATCCATGCGATATCTTTATCGGCCGTTCCTGCGTTGACCACGATGCGGAACCAGTCTTCGGTCATGAAGTAGATGATCAGGTCGTCGATTACGCCACCCGTCGGGCGCAACATCGCCGAATACAATGCCTTGCCCGGCAGGGTAATTTTATCGGCATTATTCGCCAGCAAATAACGCAGGAAGGCGCGCACGCCGGCGCCTTTTACATCCACCACACGCATGTGGCACACGTCGAACATACCGCAGTCATTTCGAACCTGATGATGCTCGTCGATTTGTGAACCGTAGTTCACCGGCATATCCCAGCCGCCAAAATCGACCATTTTGGCGCCCATCGCGCGGTGTGCAGCATTGAGTGGCGTAGTCTTGAGTGTCATATTTGCTTTCAGAAAATAAAAAAGGCGCAGCACGAGAATCGTGCTGCGCCCCATCTGTCCTTGGTACCTGAGAGATTACGACATACATCGCGTGCCCCTTCGGTGGCAGGTTTTCCTGCGCTCTCCAGATTTGCCTGTGCCAATAGTTCTTGTTGCCTGAGCGGTTACGGGTGTTACGCCTTCGGCGGTGGTATGAAACCACGCTCTCCCATTGGTCTTGACGGCAGCGCGAATTATGCGGGAAAGCATAAGGCCTGACAATGAATATTTACGCTAGAATCAGCGCATCAATCACAGAGTTGGATCATGTGCACACAACCTTATCAATCAAATCCTTTGTTGCGCCTGAGTTATAGTTTGATTGCGCCGATTTATGATTTGGTCGTTGAACGGGCGATGCGTGAAGCGCGCGTGAAGTCGCTCAGCGCTTTGCCAACGGATACTGCAGAAAAGGTTTTGTTAAGCGGCTTGGGCACAGGTCTGGATTTGCCTCTGCTGCCAACAGCGCATCACTACACTGCACTCGATTTCAACGCTGCGATGCTTGAGCGGGCGCGCGGGCGCAGCGCAAATTTACGGGTGGAGTGGGTGTTGGGCGACAGCATGGCATTACCTTTTGCCAACGAATATTTTGATCACGTTGTGCTGCATTTGATCACCGCCGTGGTACCCGAGCCACGGTTTTGTTTGGCAGAAGCCGCCCGCGTGATAAGACCCGGCGGATCTATCATTATTTTCGATAAATTTCTGCGCCCCCAGCAAACAGCACCCTTGCGCCGTTGGCTGACCCCGTTGACGCGCCGTATTGCCACGCGTATGGATGTGGTGTTCGAGGAGGTTTTGCTGGCCGCGCCCGCTCTGAAAGTAGTCAGTGATGTGCCGATGCTGGCAGGGGGATGGTTTCGCGGTATCGTGCTGCGCAAATTAAACCCGCCATAGGCGGGTTCATCATCACACCCAATCTTTGGGTTGCAAAAAGGTATCGTACAAATCCGCTTCCGGCGTGCCGGCTTCAGGGTGCCAGTCGTAACGCCATTTCACCAGCGGCGGCATGGACAGCAGGATGGACTCGGTGCGGCCATTGGACTGCAAACCGAAGATCGTGCCGCGATCGATCACCAGATTGAATTCCACGTAACGGCCGCGCCTGTACAACTGAAAGTCGCGTTCACGTTCGCCGTAAGGCGTGTCCATGCGCTTTTCCAGTATCGGCACATAAGCTGACAGGAAGTGATCGCCGACGCTTTGCTGTATGGCAAACGCGGTGTCAAAATCGGGCGTGGAGAGATCATCGAAAAAGATACCGCCTATGCCGCGCGGTTCATTGCGATGCTTGAGGAAGAAGTATTCATCACACCACTTCTTGTATTTCGGGTGCAATTCATCGCTAAACGGCGTGAGCGAATTCTTGCAGATCTGATGAAAATGCACAGCATCTTCTTCGAAGCCGTAATAGGGCGTGAGATCCATGCCACCGCCGAACCAGAACACCGACTCGCCATCCGGCTTGTGGGCCATAAACATGCGCACGTTGGCGTGCGTGGTCGGCGCATAAGGGTTGCGAGGGTGCATCACCAGCGACACGCCCATCGCCTCCCAACTGCAACCGGCCAGTTCAGGACGGTGTGCCGTGGCAGATGCGGGCATCTTGTCTCCCTTGACATGAGAAAATGCCACGCCGCCGCGCTCCAATACATTGCCTTCCTCGATGATGCAGCTGATACCGCCGCCCGCACCGATCCCGACACCACCCGGTTCACGCGACCATGGATCGCGGATAAATTTTTTGCCGTCGATTTGCTCCAAACGTTCGACAATCAACTCCTGAAGTTCCATCAGGTATTCTTTTACGGCTGCGCTGTTGACGCTCATGTTCTCTCCCATTTTAATTATTAGTTGCGTACGATTCTACCATCCAGCCATGCGAGTATCTTTGAAGGCTGACGGCGTTTACCCACCAATCCCGGCAAGACCCACACCGAACTGCCGAACTGCCGCTGGCATTGGGCATAAGTTTTGGCAGGACGCATCCCGCTGATATTGGCGCTAGTTGAAACCAGCGCACTGTGCACGCCACGGCAAAGCTGCCGCGCCTGTGGATGAGCAGTCAGGCGCACCGCGAGCGTATCGTGCGCGCCGCGCAACCAGCGCGGAGTCGATTTTTTCACCGGCATCAGATAAGTGATCGCTTTTGCACCATCATCCTTCAAACGGTTTTGCTCCGCCGTATTAAGGGGTTGAAGATAGCGCGTCAGCTGATTATACGAATAAGCGATTAAAATCAAGCCTTTGTGTTGAGCGCGCTGTTTCAGTCTGAGCAGTTTCAACACGGCTGTGCGATTGGACGGATCGCAACCCAGACCGTAACAGGACTCGGTCGGGTAAGCGATCAGCCCGCCCCGTTGCAAATGCGACGCAATCTGCCGGTAGGGAGGCAAAGTTTATTTGGCTCTGGCAGCAATCGCGCGATAGCCGATATCGCGACGCGACTGACAGCCGTCGAAATGGATTTCATCGACCACCTGATAGGCGCGACGTTGCGCCATGCGCACGCTATCGCCCAGCGCGGTCACGCACAGCACACGCCCGCCCGAGGTGACAACTTTACCATCGACCAGTTTCGTGCCTGCATGAAATACATGCGCATCTTCTTCGCTGCGCGCGGGCAGCCCGTTGATCACATCACCGCTACGCGGAGTATCCGGGTAGTTGGCCGCTGCCAGCACCACGCCCAGCGCGGTACGCCTATCCCATTCGACTTCGATTGCATCCAGCGTCCCGTTCACCGCGTGCTCCATCATCGTCAGCAAATCAGTCTTCAGACGCAACATGATAGGTTGAGTTTCCGGGTCGCCCATACGGCAGTTGAATTCCAGCACCTTGATCGCGCCATCGGGCGAAATCATCAAGCCGGCATACAGGAATCCTGTGTAGGTGTGACCTTCCTTTTCCATCCCGTGTACGGTCGGCATAATCACTTCGCGCAGAGCGCGCGCGTACACTTCTGGGGTCACCACGGGTGCCGGCGAATACGCACCCATGCCGCCGGTGTTCGGCCCCAGATCACCATCCATCAGGCGTTTGTGATCCTGACTGGTCGCCAGCGGAAGCACGTTTTTACCGTCCACCATCACGATGAAACTGGCTTCCTCCCCTTCGAGGAGCTCTTCGATCACCACGCGCGCACCGGCATCGCCCAGCTTGTTGTCCGAGAGCATCATATCGACCGCCTGATGCGCATCAATCAGCGACATCGCGACGATCACCCCCTTACCGGCCGCCAGTCCGTCCGCCTTAATGACGATAGGTGCACCATGCTTATCGATGTAGGCATGAGCCGCTGTCACATCGCTGAAT